>Ga0180223_1000008_pt1 | contig 680981 bp, 634 predicted proteins | sample eDN5th30CKraftOP_FD_151337 | JGI IMG/M metagenome (GOLD analysis project Ga0180223, IMG submission 151337) | Enriched Organic Plus compost microbial communities from Emeryville, California, USA - eDNA 5th pass 30_C Kraft OP (version 2) (version 2) ... | reverse complement strand
CAGCCCAACCAGGCGAACCGCTTCGCGCTTGAATTCATCAGTGAATGTTCTTCTGCTGCGTGTCATCGTCCTTCTCTCCAGGCATCATCATGCCATCTGATGTGTCCGGCGAGATAGGGCAAGGCCAGTCAGCCAGGGGAGAAGGAAGGCGATCAGCAGGCGCATGGAGGAAAAGGGTAATATCAACTGAAGTCAGTTTACACGACTAATAGAGCGGCAAATTCCCCACCAGATTGCCGCGTCGACCCATACGCATTCGTTGCCGGAGAAGTGTTGAACGGATAATCCCTACTGAATACTTGACTGGCTGCCCGGCCGCTCTCCTGTGGGGTTAGAACTAGAACGGAGGCAATGATGGACCATAAAAACCCGACACCGCCCGAGCCGGAGCGACTCGGCCTGACCGCTGATGAACTTTTGCGGATCGCTGAAAGCGCAAACATGCCGTGGTCAGTAGATGAAGGGACATTATTGAACTTTGCTCTCGCGATCGCAGAATACTGTGCCGAGATAGGCGACCAATTTACCGTGGACGGACGCAACTGCGGCGAAGCAATCCGCTCTCACTTCGGGCTGGGGTGACTACGCCAACGCCGACGATTAGCCACGGGCCTTATCGCACGGGAGATTCCTGACGTACTGAGACTGGTTCGTCGTGGCAAAAGCATAACTTAGTCCGGCGGCGCTCGTGATAGCTATCGCCGACGAAGCAGTGGCCTGCAGCCAAAGCCGAAGTGAATCTGTAATGTGTGCCTCCTAAAATCTGGGCATCTTCTCCAGGAGCGTCCTAACATGGCCGCAATTCACACCAATACCAATAGAGAATGCGCAGTTGAGCTGGTCAAAGCCGCGCTGGCCGGCGGCGTGCTGTCGCAAATCTCGTCGGCAAAGCTGACCGATACCGAACGCGTGAGAGCCCATAGTTTGTACATAATGCGAATGATCGGCTCTCTGGAAATGCGCCTAGATGAGGCGGAGGCACCCAAGAAAAATACCAAGTAACTAGTGTGCCGGTTGGATGGCACTGTCGGATCCTTGGCTATTCTCTTGGCCCAGTCTTTCACCTTCGGCGCCCAATGTGCGCGCCGTCACATTCCGGCCGAATATTCTGATCCCTTTCCCGGGTCATCACGTCTATCGATGCGTCTGGCAATTTTAGAACGGCGGCATGACCAATTTATGCAGACCGTCAATACACTCACGCTGATCAGTCTCCCTCTGCATGCGTCCGCATTTAATTGCGGCAATTAAGGCTTGGAACTGCAGGCCCGGCCTCAACATCCTAGCCGGCACACGTGCCGATGGCACTAAAAAGAGCCAGGCGATTGGGGATGGATCGAGGTGATTCAGCGTATGCCACCTCGCGTACACGCACTTGGCAACCACGCCGAAACGGTCACGTTTTGGCCACAGCAGGTACCGCAAAAAGAAACGCCGCCATTGCTGGCGGCGATAAATCCCTGATTTCACAGGTATTTTTTGGTAGGCCCCCTCGGAGTCGAACCGAGCACCAACGGATTATGAGTCCGCTGCTCTAACCAGGCATGAGCTAGAGGCCCAGGAAACTTACTGCCCTTCCAGGAAGCTCTTGAGTTTGTCTGCCCGGCTGGGGTGGCGCAGCTTGCGCAGCGCTTTGGCCTCTATTTGGCGGATGCGCTCGCGCGTGACGTCGAATTGCTTGCCCACTTCTTCCAGGGTCTGGTCGGTGCTCATTTCGATGCCGAAACGCATGCGCAGGACCTTGGCTTCGCGCGGGGTAAGCGAGTCTAGCACTTCCTTGACCACGTCGCGCATGGAACCATGCAGAGCCGCGTCCGAGGGCGCCAGGGTGGACGTATCCTCGATGAAATCGCCCAGGTGCGAGTCGTCGTCGTCGCCGATGGGCGTTTCCATCGAGATCGGCTCCTTGGCGATCTTCAAGATCTTGCGGATCTTGTCCTCGGGCATGTCCATCTTCTGCGCCAGGGTGGCGGGATCGGGCTCGGCGCCGGTTTCCTGCAGGATCTGGCGGCTGATCCGGTTCATCTTGTTGATCGTTTCGATCATGTGCACCGGAATGCGGATGGTGCGCGCCTGGTCGGCGATAGAGCGCGTGATGGCCTGGCGGATCCACCACGTGGCGTACGTGGAGAATTTGTAGCCGCGCCGGTACTCGAACTTGTCCACGGCTTTCATCAGGCCGATGTTGCCTTCCTGGATCAGGTCCAGGAACTGCAGGCCGCGGTTCGTGTACTTCTTGGCGATGGAGATCACCAGGCGCAGGTTGGCCTCGGTCATTTCGCGCTTGGCCTTGCGGGCCTTGGCTTCGCCGGTGGCCATGCGCTTGTTGACGTCCTTCAGGTCCTTCAGCGGCAGCACGACGCGGGTCTGCAGGTCGATGAGCTTTTGCTGCAGTTCCTGCACGGCCGGCACCTGGCGCTCGAGCGTCTCGGCGTAGGGCTGGCCCAGCGCGACTTCCTGCAGCACCCAATCGAGATTGGTTTCATTGCCCGGGAAGACCTTGATGAAGTGGCTGCGCGGCATGCCGGCGCGATCGACGCAGGTGTGCAGCACCGCGCGCTCGAGCTGGCGCACTTCTTCGACTTGCGCGCGCAGCGTGTCGGCCAGCTTCTCGACCATCTTGGCGGTGAAGCGGATGCCCATCAGTTCATTCAGGATGGCTTCCTGGGCCTTGATGTACGAGTCGGACTTGTAGCCTTCTTTCTCGTACGACAGGCGCATTTTCTCGAACTGCTTGGCAACTTCGTCGAACTTGGCCAGCGCCTTGACGCGCAGGTCCTCGAGCTGCTTGCTGGACATGCCACCGGCCGGGCCGTCGTCGTTCTCGTCCTCGTCGGCGGTCACGCCCGCGCCGGCGTATTCTTCGCCGTCCTCAGGGTCGACCAGGCCGTCGACCACTTCGTCGATTTGCGCCTGGCCCTCACGCACGCGCGTGACGTGGCTGAGGATCTCGTTGATGGTGGTGGGACATGCGGAAATGGCCATCACCATGTGCTTCAGGCCGTCTTCGATGCGCTTGGCGATTTCGATTTCGCCCTCGCGCGTCAGCAGCTCGACCGAGCCCATTTCACGCATGTACATGCGCACCGGGTCGGTGGTGCGGCCGAAGTCGGAATCGACCGTGGTGAGCGCGGCCTCGGCTTCGTCCTCGACGTCGTCGTCGTTGGACGCGACCGGGGCGTTCTCGCTCATCAGCAGCGTTTCGGCATCGGGCGCCTGGTCGTAGACCGAGATGCCCATGTCGCTGAACGTGCTGATGATGCCGTCGATGGCTTCGGCATCGACCAGGTCGTCGGGCAGATGGTCGTTGATTTCGCCGTAGGTCAGGTAGCCGCGGTCCTTGCCCAGCTTGATGAGCTGCTTGAGCCGGTTGCGACGGGCTTCGTATTCTTCGGGCGAGACAGGGCCGCGCGCGATCAGGTCCTTGGGGTCGGCCTTGCCGCGCTTGCCGCCGCGCTTGGGCGGCTTCAGGTCGGGCAGCACTTCGCCTTCGCCATCCATCGGATCGTCGAACGTATCGGCGTCATTGTTGGCGTTCTTGGCGGGACGGCCAGGGCGACGGCCGCTGGACGGACGGGCGCCGCCGACCAGGTCGGCCAGCTTGTCTTCGGCTTTCTTGGCGCGCGTCTTGGCGGCCGCCTTGTCGGTAGCCGCGGCCGGCTTGGCCGCCTTCTTGGCGGCAGTCTTGGTTGCCGTCTTGGAGACCTTCACGGCCGCCTTGGCAGGCGCCTTTTCCGCCGCCATGCTCACGGCGCGCTTGGCCGCCTTGACCGGGGTGTCGGCCGCATCGTTTGCAGGGGAGGTTTTGCCTGATGTTCTGGTCATAGTCGCTTCCGTGGTCGTCGCAACCCGTGATTGGGAGTCATTGCACCGCAAGGCCCGGTTGCGCGCGCCGAAGCGCCGCAACCGAGCCGATGCGGGTAAAACAGGCAAGCGCGCCGAAGCCGCGTGCGCCGCGTTGGCCGCAGCGCGGGCCCTGCCAGGCCCAACCGTCGTCCCTTCTGGCCGGCGGGCCCAGGGGCGTGCTGGTATCGCGAATTCGTTCGAACGGAGTTCGGGGCGTTGCGGGGGCTGTCGTGCCTGCGACAGGCTCTGTCAGCTTGAAGGGCCTGGCCCCAAGCTGCTTGCGATAGACACAGCTCCGTACCTGCAACGCTGCCAGCCAAACCTTCGCCGAACTGCGCAACTTGCCACCATAATGTAACAAACCCGGAGGGGCGGCTTCAGTATCATTCAGCCTGTTTCGTGCCGGCTCTGGTGCCATGATGGCGTGCTGACCAGCCCAACCCGGTTTGTTATCGTCTCTGCATGGCTTTCCGCCGAAGGCTAGCCCCCACGCGGAAAACCCGTTTCAAAATCGTGCCAGCGTAAAAAACAACTACAAAGCCGCTGGAAAACCTTTGATTCTACCGCATTCAGCGGATTCCACCACCTTTTAAGACTGTCAGACGCGCGGACAGTTCCTGGTAGCGCTCGCGCGCATCGTCCGAAGACAGCCCCGCGGCGGCCAATCCCGCCATTTCCGTACGCACGGCATCGAATTCGATGCGGCGCAGCGCGTCATCCCATTCGGCCTGGGGGTTCGGGAGGTCTTCCTGGGCCAGCAGGTCGGCACGCATGCCCTTCAACACCGTGGCGAGGTCGGAATCCGGCTCCGCGGCCTCCAGCAAGGCGCCCACGTGACGGGCACCGCTGGCCTGGGCGAGCATGATCAGATCCCTTACCAGTCCTAGATGGGGGCCCTTGTCCAGGACTTCAAGCTGCTGGTCGCCCATGCTGTCTACGAGCTCGGGATGCGCCAGCAGCAAGGCGAGCAGCCGCTTTGCCAGCGACGGCATGGCGCGCCGGCCCTCATAGCCGCCCACGTCGCCCTCGCGTCGTCCGCGCCACTCGCCCTTGCCTTTGCCCTTGCCCGGCTGCCAGTCGCCCTTCCTGCCGCCCTGCCAGTCGCTTTTTTTGCCGCCCTGCCAGCCGCCCTGGCCCCGGCCGCCCCAGCTCTCGCGGGCCGGCTCGCCGAACTCGCCCCCCGGCGGCGGACCATCGACGTAGCCGGCATCCAGCGGCTCGTAATCGAAATCCGGCGGCGGCCCGTCGAAATGCGGATAGTCATCGACCGGACCCGCGGCAGCCTGCGGCGCGGGCTTACCGGCGCCGGATGAGGCGGCCGGCGCCGGAGCATATGGCCGGGCCGGCGCCTGCGCGAGGATCTGGGCCATTTCTTCTGGCGTCAATTGCACCTGGCGCGCCATTTCCCGCTCGATCTGCAGGCGCAATGCGCATTCCGGAATGGCAGCCAGCAGCGGCCGGGCCTCGTGCAGGCAACTGGCCCGCCCTTCCGCTTCGTCGAGATTGTGGCGCGAAGCGAGTTCTTCCAGCAGGAAGCGCGACAAGGCCATGGCCTCGGCCAGGCAGGCCCGGAACGCCTCGGCCCCCAGCTCGCGCACGTAGGAGTCCGGGTCGTGTTCGGCCGGCAGGAACAGGAAGCGGATCGAGATATCGTCGCGCAGCACCGGCAGGCAAGCCTGCAGGGCGCGCCAGGCGGCACGGCGGCCAGCCGCATCGCCGTCGAAGCTGAAGACGACCTTGTCGCTGGCGCGCAGCAGCTTCTTGACATGATCAGGAGTGGTGGCGGTGCCCAACGTGGCCACGGCATTGGCGATGCCTTGCTGGGCCAGCCCGACCACGTCCATGTAGCCTTCCACCACGATGACCAGGCCTTCCTTGCGGATCGCCTGGCGTGCCTCCCAGAGCCCGTAGAGCTCCTGGCCTTTGGAGAACAGCGGCGTTTCGGGCGAGTTCAGGTACTTGGGCTCGCCCTTGCCGATGATGCGCCCGCCGAATCCGATGAGGCTGCCGCGCGCGTTGCGGATGGGAAACATCACGCGCTCGCGGAAACGGTCATAGCGGCGCCCGTCTTCCGATTCGATCACCAGCCCGGCTTCGACCAGGGTCGGATCATCGTAATTGTCGAAGACCTGGGCCAGCCCATGCCGGTCGGTGCCCGACCAGCCCAGGCCGAAATGGGCCGCGATCTCGCCGGTCAGGCCGCGCTGCTTCAAGTACTGGATGGCGGCCGGAGAGGCGCGCAATTGGCGCAGGTAATGCGCCTGCGCGGCGTCCAGCACCTGCGTATGGCGCGATTCCTCGGCCTTGCGGCGCGCGGATTCGGCCTGCTGGCGCGGGCTGCGGTTTTCTTCGGGGACTGTCATTCCCACCGAGGCGGCGAGCGTGCGCACGGCCTCGGGGAAACTTGCCCCCGTGTGCTCCATCAGGAACGTGATGGCGCTACCGTGCGCGCCGCAACCGAAGCAGTGGTAGAACTGCTTGGTGGGACTGACGGTGAACGAGGGGCTTTTTTCGTTGTGGAAAGGGCACAGGCCAAGCAGGTTGGCGCCGCCCTTTCGCAACTGCACGTATCGCCCGACGACGTCTGCGACGTCGACCCGGGCGAGCAAATCCTGAATGAATGATTCTGGAATCAATAGATTCTGGAATCGAAAATATCAATACAGGCGGGGCGGCAGTTGTTGGCTACGAATCCGCTTGTAGTGGCGCTTGACGGCGGCAGCATGCTTGCGCTTGCGCTCGGCCGTGGGCTTCTCGTAGAACTCGCGCGAGCGCAGTTCGGTGAGCAGACCGGTCTTTTCGATGGTGCGCTTGAAGCGGCGCAGCGCGGCTTCGAACGGTTCGTTTTCCTTCAGTCGGACAATAGGCATAAAGTGGCAGGCCTGGTTTGGAATAACAAAAAAGGTTGGACACACAGGACGCTTTGGCTTGGAGCCTGATCGGCACATTTGGCTTGATTGTTGTTCCAAACGGCCAAAACAGCAAATTTCAAGCCCCAAACCCAAAGGCGCGCCCTGGGACAGTACCTAACGAGGTTTAGCGGTAATCCGCGAGTTTAGCACGCAGAGCCAGCTTTGGCGAGATCCGCAACAGAAAACCGGCCAGGCCCCCACGTTCGGCCAAATGCGCCCCCTATTCTTGGGTCGACGAGGAGCCTTTGCGGATCCAGGCTTCCAGCTGGTGCGGGCGCAGGCTGTCGTAGTCTTCGAACGGCTGGTGGATCCAGGGATTGGTGGGCAGCTTGGCGACATAGTAGTCCGGGGTGGCCTGCGAATGCCCTTTCCACCAGAGCACGGCGCTGCGCAATTCCGAGATTTCAGGGAATTGCTCCCGCAGATGGACCTGGACTTTGTTGAAGGTCAGGCCGGTGTCGACCATGTCGTCCACCAGCAACACCCGGCCGGCCGGCGCCCCGCGGGTGATGGTGATGAACTGCGCAATGTCGAGGTCGCCCTGCTTGGTGCCGGCCGCCTCGCGGTAGCTGCTGGTGGCCAGGATCCCCAGGGGCACGTCGAAAATGCGCGACATGACGTCGCCCACGCGCACGCCGCCGCGCGCCAGGCACAGGATCAGATCGAACTCCCAGCCCGATTGATAGACCTGCAGTGTCAGGCGTTCGATCAGGCGGTTGTATTCATCCCACGTCACCCACAGGTGGCTGTCGTCGTTGGCGGGCACGCTCATGCGCTGTTCTCCTGAGAATAAGAAAAGGCCGCTCACCGGCATGGCCGGCGGCGGCCTGGAAATGATAACCCGGCGGGCGGCGTGCCCGCACGCGGCGGATGGGGCTCAGCCCTTGAGCGGGTGGCGCAGGACGATGGTCTCGTTGCGGTCGGGGCCGGTGGACACCAGGTCGATGGGCACGCCGCAGACTTCGGCGACACGCTCCAGGTAGCGCCGCGCGGCCGCCGGCAGCTTGGCGTATTCCGTGATGCCGACGGTGGACTCGCTCCAGCCGGGCAGTTCCTCGAGCACCGCTTCGGCCTGGGCCACAGCGTGCGCGCCGTAGGGCAGCACGTCGCGGAATTCGCCGTTGACGCGATAGCCCACGCCGAGCTGGATGCTTTCCAGGCCGTCCAGGACATCGAGCTTGGTGATGCACAGGCCGGTGATGCCGTTCAGGCGCACGGATCGCTTGAGCGCGGCGCCATCGAACCAGCCGCAGCGGCGCGGGCGCCCGGTGACCGAGCCGAATTCCTTGCCGATGGTGGCCAGGCGGGTGCCGATTTCATCGACCAGTTCGGTGGGGAACGGCCCCGAGCCGACGCGCGTGGTGTAGGCCTTGGTGATGCCCAGCACATAATCGAGCGACTGCGGCCCCACGCCGGCGCCCGCGGAGGCGGCGCCCGCCAGGCAGTTGCTGCTGGTGACGAACGGATAGGTGCCATGATCGACGTCGAGCAACGCCCCTTGCGCGCCTTCGAACAGCAACTGCTGGCCAGCCTGCTGCATGGCGTACAGGTTGCTGGAGACGTCCTTGACCATGGGCGCGATGGCCGGCGCCAGCGCCATGGCCTGGTCGCGCACCTGCTCGGCCGACACGGCCGGGGCGCCCAGGTACTGGGTAAGCACGAAGTTGTGGTAATCGAGCAGTTCGGCGAGCTTTTCGTCGAACAGCGAGGGGTTGAAGAGGTCCTGCACCCGCAGCGCGCGGCGGGCGATCTTGTCTTCGTAGGCGGGTCCGATGCCGCGGCCGGTGGTGCCGATCTTGGCATCGCCCTTGCGGGCCTCGCGCGCCTGGTCGACGGCGATGTGGTACGGCAGGATCAGCGGGCAGACTTCGGAGATCTGCAGGCGCGAGCGGACGTCCAGGCCGGCGGCCTCGAGCTCTTCGATTTCCTTGAGCAGCGCCTCCGGCGACAGCACGACGCCGTTGCCGATGAAGCAAGTGACGCCGGGGTGCATGATGCCCGAGGGGATCAATCGCAGGATGGTCTTCTTGCCGTTGATCCAAAGCGTATGGCCGGCGTTGTGACCGCCCTGGAAGCGCACCACGCCCTGGACGGACTCAGCCAGCCAGTCGACGATCTTGCCTTTGCCTTCGTCACCCCATTGGGTGCCGATAACCACTACGTTCTTGCTCATTGTACGAATCGATATCGAGTTTCTCGGGAAATCCGGAAATCTCCCTGCGGCCCTCCCGTCGCCGGGAGGGAATCAGTTTTACAGCGTCCGGACCGTCCAGGCGCCGTCCTGCAGCGCCAATTCGCGGTCGCAGATGAATTCATCCAGGCTCTGCTCGTGGCCCGGCAGCACCTGGACGACGATTTCGCCCGCGCGGCGCAGCCGTCGGACGGCCTCGACCAGGGCGGCATCCTGCCCCCAGGGGGCCCGCACGGCGCGCGCCGGACCGGCGGGCGGCAGGCCGCGCGCCAGCTTGCGCAAGTCGAGGCTGAAGCCGGTCGCCGGCCGCGCCCGCCCGAAGGCCCGGCTGACGTCGTCGTAGCGGCCGCCGCTGACCAGCGCGTCGTGCCAGCCCTCGGCATACAGCGCGAAGGTCACGCCGGAGTGATAGCCGTAGCCGCCGATGTCGGCCAGGTCGACGCCGGGCGTGACATCGGTGAGCGAATCGACGATGACCTGCAGGGCGTCGAGCGCCGCCGCCACCCCGGGCAGCAGCGGCAGGTCGTGGCGGGCCTGCTTGATGACATCCGGGCCGCCATACAGGGCGGGCAGGCGTTGCAACGCCTGCAGCGTGTCGGCGCGCATGCCCTCGGCCCGGGCAGCGAGCTCGGCCAGGCCGGGCACGTCCTTTTCGCGTAACAGCAGGATGATGTCCTCGGCCCAGGCCGCGGCGGCCGGGTCGGCGTCGAGGATGGCCCGCACCACGCCGGGATGGCACAGGTCGAGCCGCGGCTGGCGCAGGCCGGCCACCGCCACGGTTTCGAGCACCAGCGAAATGATTTCGAGGTCGGCCTCGAAACCGGCATGGCCGTAGATTTCGGCGCCGATCTGCAGCAATTCGCGGCTGGACAGGAGGTCGGCAGGCCGGGCATGCAGCACGGTACCGCAATAGCACAGCCGGGTGACCCCGGGCCGGTTCAGCAAGTGCGCGTCGATGCGGGTGACCTGCGGGGTCATGTCGGCCCGCACCCCCAGGGTGCGGCCGGACAGCTGGTCGACCAGCTTGCACGTGCGCAGATTCAAGTCGCTGCCGGTGCCCGACAGCAACGAATCGATATATTCGACCAGGGGCGGCGCGACCAGCTCGAAGCCGTAAGTACGGTAAAGGTCGAGAAGCTCGCGGCGCAGTTCCTCGATGCGCCGGGCCTCGGCCGGAAGCACGTCGGCGAGGCTCTCGGGCAGCAGCCAGTTACCCATGAGTGTTTACCTGAATGACACCTGAAATGCGTGGGCAACGCCCAAAACGAAAGCGGCTGAGAGGGCGTAAGCCCGCTCAGCCGCCTGCGGAATGTTTTCTAGCTTACGCGATATTGTACATGGTTTACGCGTTCGTGCAGGGCGCCGGCCGGGCCGCGCCCTGCCCCGGCGGCGCCCGGCGGCCTGTCACTTGGCCGGGGCGGCCTGGCCGGTGGAGCTCTTCATGAACTGGAAGTATTCGGAGCTGGGATCGACCACCAGGACGTCGTTCGAATTCGAGAACGACGAGCGATAGGCCTCGAGGCTCTTGTAGAACGAGTAGAACGCCGGATCCTTGCCGAAAGCGGCAGCGTACAGGGCGCTGGCCTCGGCATCGCCCTCGCCCATGATGGTCTGCGACTTGGCATAGGCCTCGGCCAGGATGACCTCGCGCTGGCGGTCGGCCTCGGCGCGGATCTTCTCGCTCTCGGCCGCGCCGATGGAGCGCAGCTCATTGGCGACGCGGGTGCGCTCGGCTTCCATGCGGCGGTAGACCGACTCGGAGATCTCGGGAGCGAACTCGATGCGGCGCAGCCGCACGTCGACCACTTCGACCCCCAGCGGCTCGGCGCGCTTGGCGACCGTGGTGAGGATCTCGTTCATGATCTTGTCGCGCTCGGCCGACACCACTTCCTTGACGGTGCGCACGTTCACCGACGCGTTGAGCGAGTCGCGGATCTGCGCCTGCAGGCGCTCCTGCGCGGCGCGCTCGTTGCCGCCGAAGGTGATGTAGTACAGCCGCGGATCGGCAATGCGCCACTTGACGTAGGAGTCGATCAGCAGGTTTTTCTTCTCGGACGTCTGGATGCGCTCGGCGTCGGTCGACTCGATGGTGAGAATGCGCTTGTCGATGGTGACGACATTCTGGAACGGCGGCGGCGCCTTGAAGTACAGGCCGGGTTCGTTGATGACCTTGCGCACCTCGCCCAGCGAGAACACCAGGGCGTAGTCGCGCTCGCGCACGATGAATACGCAGGAAGACAGGGCGGCCAGCACGAGCAGGAGGCCGACCAGGACGGGCATGAAACGTTGCATGATGGGGTCTCCTCCGGGTTAGCGCGACATGCGGTCGCGGGTCAGCGTGTTGCCGCTGCCGTCGTTGCCGGAAGAGCTCGCTCCGGTGCTGCGCGGAGGAGGCTGCGGAATGGTGGGCTGGCTGGCGCCAGGCAGCGCGGTCGGCTTGACCGTCGCGTCGCGCGCGGTCTGCTGCATGATCTTGTCGAGCGGCAGGTACAGCATGTTGTTGCTGCCCTTGGTGTCGACCATGACCTTGCTGGCCCGCGAGAAGATCTGCTGCATGGTTTCCAGGTACATGCGCTCGCGCATGATCTCCGGCGCCTTCTGGTATTCGGCCAGGATGCTGGTGAAGCGCGCGGCGTCACCCGTGGCGTCGCCAATGACCTTGGCCTTGTAACCCTGGGCCTGCTCGACCATACGCGAGGCCTGGCCGCCGGCCATCGGGATGACCTGGTTGGCGTACGCCTGCCCTTCGTTGATCTGGCGCTCGCGGTCCTGGCCGGCCTTGACCGCGTCGTCGAACGCGGCCTGGACCTGCTCGGGCGGCTGCACGTTCTGGATGGCCACCGTGCTGACCTGGATGCCGGACTGATAGCGGTCGAGGATCTGCTGCATCAGGTTCTGCACCTCGACGGCCACTTCGGTACGGCCCTCGTACAGGACGAAGTCCATGGGCTTCTTGCCGACGATCTCGCGCATGGCGGTCTCGGCGGCCTGGCGCACCGAGTCGTCCGGGTCGCGCATGTTGAACAGGTAGTTGGGCGCGCCGTCGGCCCGCAGGCGGTACTGAACCACGAACTGCATGTCGACGATGTTCTCGTCGGTGGTCAGCATCAGGGCCTCGGGCAGCACCTTGTTGCGCGAGCTGCCGCGGAAACCGACCTCGAACGTACGCAGTTGCGAGATGTTGACGGTTTCGTGGCTCTGGATGGGATACGGCAGGCGCCACTGGAAGCCGGCCTGCGCGGTGCTCTTGTACTTGCCGAACTGCGTCACCACGGCCACCTGGCCTTCCTGGACGATGAAGAAGCCGCTGGCCAGCCACAGCAGGACCAGCACCAGGGCAATGATGCCCAGGCCGATGCGGGTGCCGCGCGGCGACGGCGGAGTCATGCCGCCACGGTTGCCGGGCCGGTTGTTGCCGCCGCCCCCCTTGCGCCCGAACAGCGAGCCGATGCGATTATTGAAATCGCGCCAGACTTCGTCGAGGTCGGGCGGGCCGTCGCCATTGCCTTTCGGCCGCTTGGGCGGCTCCGAACCATTGTTATTGCCGCGACCCCAGCCCGGGTCGTTCAGATTGAAGATTTTGGTGATTCGAGGCATTGTTTCCCACAATCTGGCCGATCTCTGCAATTGCCCCGCGCAACGCATCCAGACCGGCGCGCTCGGTAGCGCTTACGAATACTCGCGCAATCGTACCATGGGCGTCACGCTCGACCCGCGGGGCCAGGCCCGCCCGGTCGATCTTGTTGTGCACCAGAATGGTGGGAATCGACCCGGCCCCGATCTCGGCCAGCACCTTCTGGACCTCGGCGATCTGTTCGTCGCGCTGCGGGCTGGCGGCATCCACCACGTGCAACAGCACGTCGGCGTGGATGGTTTCCTCGAGGGTGGCGCGGAAAGCGGCGATCAGGTTGGGGGGCAGGTCCCGGATGAAACCCACGGTGTCCGACAGCACCACCGACCCGGTGCCTTCGATCCAGATGCGGCGCGTGGTGGTGTCGAGCGTGGCGAAGAGCTGGTCGGCCGCGTAGGCTCCGGCCCGCGTCAGCGCATTGAACAGCGTGGATTTGCCGGCATTGGTGTAGCCCACCAGCGAAACCGACAACGCCCCGCCCCGCGCGCGGGCGCGGCGCTGGGTGACCCGCTGGCGCTCGACGCGATCGAGGCGCTCGCGCAGCACCTTGACCTTGGCGCCGATCATGCGGCGGTCCATTTCGAGCTGCGATTCGCCCGGCCCGCGCATGCCGATACCGCCGCGCTGGCGCTCCAGGTGGGTCCAGAGACGGGTCAGGCGGGTGACCAGGTGCTGCAATTGCGCTAGCTCGACTTGCAGCTTGCCCTCGTGGCTCTTGGCGCGCAGCGCGAAGATGTCCAGGATGAGCGCGACCCGGTCGACCACCCGCAGGTTGAACTCGCGCTCGAGGTTGCGTTGCTGGGCGGGCGACAGCGGCTGGTCGAACAGGACGATGTCGGCCAGCAGTGCACCGGCCATGGCGACGGCTTCCTGGACCTTGCCCGAGCCGATGAAGAACTTGGCGTCGGGGCGGTCGCGGCGCGCCGTGACGGTGCCGACGATCTCGGCGCCCGCGCCGCGCGCCAGCATGGCGAATTCCTCGGCATGCGCGGCGAAATCAGGGTTGCCGAGATCGACGCTGATGATCAGTGCGCGCATGCAGGCACCCCGCCACAGCGAAAATGCCCGCCGACACGGAACGTGCGGCGGGCAGGAAAAGGTACAGCCGGAGCGTGACGATTATTCAGCGGGCACATCCACCTGGAAATTGACGGCGCGCGCCGGAACGACCGTGGAAATGGCATGCTTGTAGACCATTTGCGTGACGGTATTGCGCAGCAGCACCACGTATTGATCGAAAGATTCTATTTGCCCTTGCAGCTTGATGCCGTTCACCAGATAGATGGACACGGGGACATGTTCTTTGCGCAGCGTGTTCAGAAACGGATCTTGCAGAGTTTGCCCTTTATTGCTCATTGGCCAGGCTCCAATTGTTTGTTTTGAGTGGTGGCAGACGCCGAAATATGTACTCTACAGGGTTTTCCCGGCCCGTGCCACTTGCCTAGAGGGGCAAATTCTTTCATAAGGTGTCAGACCGCGCGTTGTCAGCCGGCGAGGATGTTTTTCAACGCCTCGACCAGGCGCCCGCACTGCGCCTCGGTGCCTACGGTGATGCGCAGGAACTGGTCGATGCGGGCCTGGCGGAAATGGCGCACGATGATGCTGCGCTCGCGCAGGGCCGCGGCCAGCGCCGCCCCGTCGTGGTGCGGATGGCGGGCGAAGACGAAATTGGCGGCGGATGGCAGCACCTCGAACCCCAGCGCCTGCAGGTCGGCGGTCAGCCGCGCGCGCGTGGCGATGACGGCCTGCCGCGTGCGCTCGAAATAGGCGGTGTCTTCCAGCGCCGCCACCGCGCCAGCCTCGGCGAGGCGGTCGATGGGGTAGGAATTGAAGCTGTTCTTGACCCGCTCCAGGGCCTCGATGAGCACCCTGCTGCCGATGGCGAACCCCACCCGCAGGCCCGCCAGGGAGCGCGATTTGGACAGGGTCTGGATTACCAGCAGGTTGTCATGCCGGGCCACCAGATCCACCGCCGATTCGGCCCCGAAATCTACATAGGCCTCGTCGACCACCACGACGATATCGGGATTGGCGGCGACGATGCGCTCGATGTCGGCCAGCGGCAGCGCGCGGCCGGTGGGCGCATTGGGATTGGGCAGAATGATGCCCCCTGCCTCGCCCGCGGCCGGCAGGTAGTCTTGCACATCGATACAGAATTCCCCGGTGAGCGGCACCGTCTGGTAGGCGATCTGGTACAGCCCGCAGTACACCGGATAGAAGCTGTAGGTAATGTCAGGGAAACGCAGCGGCCGGTCGTGCTTGAGCAGGGCCTGGAAAGCATGCGCCAGGACCTCGTCGGAACCGTTGCCGACGAACACCTGGTCCGGTTGCACGCGGAAATTGGCGGCGATGGCCTGGCGCAGCCGGTCGGAGCCCGGGTCCGGATACAGCCTCAGGCTGTCGTCGCAGGCATTGCGGATGGCCTGCAGCACCTTGGGCGACGGGCCGGCCGGATGTTCGTTGGTATTGAGCTTGACCAGGTCCTGCAGCTTCGGCTGTTCGCCCGGCACGTAGGGGCTGAGCGTCCCGACCACGGGACTCCAGTAGCGGCTCATGGATCAGTTTTCCTGCGCGTAGGGGTTGCGCGACGACTTGAATTCGATGCGCAGCGGCGTACCGGCCAGCTTGAAGACATCGCGGAAGCGGGTTTCCAGGTAGCGGCGGTAGGAATCCGGGATGGCGTCCAGCGCGTTGCCGTGGATGACGATCAACGGCGGATTCTGCCCGCCCTGGTGGGCGTAGCGCATCTTCGGCCGGAAGATGCCCTTGCGCGGCGGCGGCTGCTGCTCGACGGCGGCTTGCAGCGCGCGGGTCAGCTTGGGCGTGGGCAGCTTGGCGAACGCGGCGGCATGCGCGGCCACCACCGACTTGAGCACCGGCTTGATGCCCTGCCCTTTCAGGGCGGAAATGGTGTGGGTGGGCGCGAACGACAGGAACCGCAGCTTGCGATGGAATTCGCGCTCGATGCGCTCGCGCTGGTCGGTATCCAGGCCGTCCCATTTGTTGATGGCCACGACCACGGCGCGGCCGGTCTCGAGCACGAAGCCGGCGATGTGGGCGTCCTGTTCCGACACTTCGGTCTGGGCATCGAGCATCAGCAGCACGACATTGCTGGCCTCGATGGCCTGCAGCGTCTTGATGACCGAGAATTTCTCGACTGCCTCGAACACCTTGCCGCGGCGGCGCAGGCCGGCGGTGTCGATCAGGGTGTACTTGCGGCCATCGCGCTCGAAGTCGATCTCGATGGCATCGCGCGTGGTGCCCGGCATGTCGAACGCGATGACGCGGTCTTCGCCGAGCAGGGTATTGATGAGGGTCGACTTGCCGACATTGGGCCGGCCGACGATGGCCAGCTTGATGCGATGGTCGGGGGGGAGGTCCTCGCCAGCCTCCGCCGGCGCTTCGGGCTCCGGCTCGACCAGGCCCTGCAAGGCCAGGCCGATGAGATCGACGATACCGTCGCCGTGCGCCGCCGAGATCGGGTATGGCTGGCCCAGGCCCAGCTCGTGGAATTCGCCAGTGGCGCTGCCCACGCCCATGCCCTCGGCCTTGTTGACCGCCAGCACGACCCGCTGCTGGCCCGATTTGCGCAGCAGCTGGGCGATCTCGTGGTCGTGCGCATTGACGCCGGCCCGGGCGTCGACCAGGAACACCACCACATCGGCCTCGGCGATGGCCTGGCGGGTCTGGCGCGCCATTTCGCGCAGGATGCCGGACTTGGCCACCGGCTCGAAACCGCCGGTATCGATGACGATGAAGGGCGTGTCGCCCACCCTGCCCTCGCCATAGTGACGGTCGCGCGTCAGGCCGGAATAGTCCGCCACCAGCGCCGCCCGCGAGCGCGTCAGGCGGTTGAAGAGGGTCGACTTGCCCACATTGGGGCGGCCGACCAGGGCGACGACGGGTTTGAAGGACACGGTGAGGCTTGCGAAGTTAGGTTCAGTTGGTGCCGATCAGCACGAGGTTGCCATTGCCGGTCTGCACCAGCACGCCCCGCTGCGTGGTCTGTGGAGGCGAGACGATGGCGTCGCCGCCCACCGACAGGCGCGCCAGCAGACGGCCGTCGCTGCGCGACAGGAAATGGACATAGCCGTCCAGGTCGCCCACCCCGACGGCCTCGCCCAGCAGCGCCGGCGAGGTCAGCTTGCGGTTCTTGAGCGCGGACTGCTTCCAGACATTGGCGCCGCTGTCGAGCGCGAACGCGTTGACGACGCCGTGCTGGTCCGCCGCATAGGCGAACCGGCCGTCCAGCGTCATGCCACTGGAGCTGGAGAAATCCTTGGCCCAGATCGGGCGGCCGCCCTGGGTGACATCGAAGCAGACGATGCGCCCCTGGTATGCCACGGCGCACAGCAGGCTGCCGGCGATGCGCGGCGCGCCCACTACGTCGGTCAGCCGCTCCAGGTCGCTGGCGCCGCGCGGCGTGGCGACCGTGCCTTCCCATTGGACGTTGCCGCTGCCGACGTTGATGGCCAGCAGCTTGCCGCCGGGCAGGCCGGTGATGACTAGGCCCTCGGCCATGACCATCTGCGCGCTGCTGCGCAGCGCCAGCGCGGGCCCCGGCCGTTGCAGGCTCCAGAGCCGCTCGCCGGTTTCGATATTGAACGCCTGGATGCGGTAGTCGCCGCTGCGCACCACCGCCACGCCATAGCCGACCACCGGCGCGATCGAGACGTCGCTGGTGGCACGCGCCTTCCATTTGACCTTGCCGGTGTCGTCGAAAGCGATCACGTCGCCCAGCGGCGAAGCGACCACCGTGGTGGTGCCGTCGCTGCCCGCGCCCGCCGACAGCTTGGTGTCGGCCGAAGCTTTCCAGAGCACCCTGCCGCTGGCCAGGTCGACCTTGGCCACCGAGCCGTCGGGCGTGGCCGCATAGACCGCGTCATTGACCACGGCGGGCACGAAGCCCAGGCCGGAGCCGCTGCCGATGGAGGTGGACCAGACCGAGCGCACCGACATGCCGGGTGCGTATTCGGTCAGCGGCGTGGGTTCGTAGCGGTCGTCGTTGCTGGAAAACATCGAGCAACCGGACAGGGCGAGCAGTCCGGCGACCAGGGCGGCGCCGCGCCAGGCGCGGCCATGACGGAAGATACGCATACGTTCAGGCTCCGCTCAGGGCATCCAGTTTGAGTTGCACGGCTTGCCGCAAAGGGTCGGTGGCATCCAGGCCGTCGAGCGCGGCCTGCCAGGCCCTGCGGGCCTCTTCATGCTTGCCCTGGGCGGCCAGGATGTCGCCGCGGCGGTCCGCATAGAGCGCGGCGAACGCGGCCGGCGGATTGTTCAGCTGGGCCAGGGCGGCATCGTATTGCTTCTGGTCGAGCAGCAGCCCGGCCAGCCGCACCCGCGCCACCGGCTGCAGGGCCGGATGCTTGGATTGCGCGGCCAGCCATTCGAGCTGTTCACGCGCGCCGGCGAGATCGTCCTGCTCTTTCAGGGCATGCGCCGCCACCAGGGCGCCGCGTGCCGCATAGCCGGTGGAAGGATAGTCGTCGCGCAGCGTCGAGGCGGCCGCCTTGATGCGCACGGCGGCATCGGCCCCACCCAGGCGGGCGGCGTCTTCGAGCGCCTCGAAGTACCCCATGGCCTGGTTGGCGCGATGGGTCTGGTAGGCCTTCCAGCTCCACCAGCCGCCCCAGGCCAGGGCCACCGCGGCCGCCAGCGTGAGCACCAGCGTGCCGTAGCGCGCCCACCACGCCTTGAGCGCGTCGAGTTGTTCCTGTTCTTCGAGATCGTATGCCATGCTAACCCTTGGATTTCAAAACGTCGGCCAACCTGTCCAGCGGCACTTGCTGCTGCGCGGCTTCGCCAGCCGGCTCGGCGCGCAGGTACTTGACGCTGGCGGCCTGGGCGGCCACTTCATCGCTGCCAAGGATAACCGCAACCCGCGCCCCGCTGGCATCGGCCCGCTTGAACTGCGACTTGAAGCCCGCCGAGCCCGCATGCACGATGACGGCCAGGCCAGCATCGCGCAATTGCTCGCCGACGCGCGCGGCCAGGCGCTGCGCGTCCTCGCCCTGGTGCACGATGTAGACCTCGCATTCGGGCGTGGGCGTGGACGGCACGCTCTGTTCCCAGAGATCGAGCAGGCGCTCCATGCCGATGGCGAACCCCACCGCCGGGGCCGGCTTGCCGCCCAGCAGTTCGACCAGGCCATCATAGCGTCCGCCGCCGCACACGGTGCCCTGCGCGCCCAGGCGGTCGGTGACCCATTCGAAAACGGTCAGGTTGTAGTAGTCGAGCCCGCGCACCAGGCGCGGATTGAGGCGGTATTCGATACCCGCGTCCGCCAGGCGCTGGCACAGGCCGTCGAAATGGGCGCGCGATTCGTCGCCCAGGAAATCGAACAGGCGCGGGGCGCTGTCGGCCATGGCCTGCATGGCCGGGTTCTTGGTGTCCAGCACCCGCAGCGGGTTGCTGTACAGGCGCCGCAGGCCGTCTTCGTCGAGAATGTCGCGGTGGCGCTCGAGATGCTCGATCAGCGCGGCCCGATGGGCCGCGCGCTCGGCCGGCTGGCCCAGCGAATTCAATTCGAGGCGGACGTCGGTCAGGCCCAGCAACTTCCACAGGCGCGCCAGCATGACGATGAGCTCGGCGTCGACATCGGGGCCGGCGAAACCGAGGGCCTCGACGTCGATCTGGTGGAACTGGCGATAGCGCCCGCGTTGCGGCCGTTCGTGGCGGAACACCGGCCCGATGCTATAGACGCGCTGCGGCCGGTCGTAGAGCAGATTGTGCTCGATGCTGGCGCGCACCACCCCGGCGGTCATTTCGGGCCGCATGGTCAGCGAATCGCCATTGAGCGCATCGGTGAAGGTGTACATCTCTTTTTCGACGATGTCGGTGACCTCGCCGATGCCCCGCGCGAACAGGCGCGTATGCTCGAGAATGGGGGTGCGCACATTGCGGTAGCCGTAGCTGTGCAGCCAGTCGCGCACGATCTGTTCGAATCGTTCCCAGCGGACGCCGTCACCCGGGAGTACATCGTTCATGCCGCGGATCGCGGCGACTTTCTGGAAAGCTTGCGTCATCTTCATCATGCCGCAATGGCCCGCAACGCGGCGCGCCTGGCGGCTCAGCCCTTATTTTTAGTGAGTGGCCGACGCGCCGTAGCGGCGCGCGACGTAGTCTTCGACAATGGTCTGGAACTCTTCGGCAATGCGGTCGCCCTTGAGGGTGACCGTGCGCTCGCCGTCGATGAACACGGGCGCGGCCGGCACCTCGCCGGTGCCGGGCAGGCTGATGCCGATATCGGCATGGCGGCTTTCGCCGGGGCCGTTGACCACACAGCCCATGACCGCGACGTTCATGCTCTCGACCCCGGGGTAGCGGGTCCGCCACACCGGCATCTGGCGCCGCAGGTACGACTGGATGCTGTCGGCCAGTTCCTGGAAGAATGTGCTGCTGGTGCGCCCGCAGCCCGGGCAGGCCACGACCATCGGCGTAAAGGCGCGCAGGTTCATGGTCTGGAGGATTTCCTGCGCAACGATGACTTCGCGCGCGCGGTCCCCGCCGGGTTCGGGCGTGAGCGAGATGCGAATGGTGTCGCCGATGCCTTGCTGCAGCAGCACCGCCAGCGCGGCGGTCGAGGCGACGATGCCCTTGCTGCCCATGCCGGCCTCGGTCAGGCCCAGGTGCAGCGGGTAGTCGCAGCGCGCGGAGAGGTCGCTATAGACGGCGATGAGATCCTGCACGTGGCTGACCTTGCACGACAGGATGATGGCATCGCCGCGCAGGCCGAGTTCCTCGGCGCGGCGCGCATTGCTGATGGCCGAGACCACCAGCGCGTCGCGCATCACCGCCTGGGCTTCCCAGGGTTGGGCGCGGCGGCTGTTCTCGTCCATCTTGCGCGCCATCAGTTCGTGATCGAGGCTGCCCCAGTTGACGCCGATGCGTACCGGCTTGTCGTAGCGGCAGGCCACTTCGATCATCTGGGCGAAATTGTCGTCGCGGCGCTTGCCGCCGCCCATGTTGCCGGGGTTGATGCGGTACTTCGAGAGCGCCTGCGCGCAATCGTGAAACTGGGTCAGCAGCTTGTGGCCGTTGTAGTGGAAATCGCCGACCAGCGGCACCGACACCCCCATACGGTCGAGCTGCTCGCGTATGGCGATGACTTCGCGCGCGGCCTCCGGGGTGTTCACCGTGATGCGCACGAGCTCGGAACCGGCCTGGGCCAGCTCCTTGACCTGGATGGCCGTGGCAATGGCATCGGCGGTATCGGTGTTGGTCATGGATTGCACCACGACCGGCGCCGGACCGCCGATGGTGACCACGCGGTCGCCCCACTTCACGGCGACCGCGCGCGTCGGCCGGCGCGGCGCGGCGCCCACTTCGGGCGGCGGGGCATCTTGGCAGGGCGGGGACGGCTCTTGCATGCGTATACCGGGATTACGAGTTCAGCGGCGAAAACCAGGGCAGCCAGTCGGCGGGCAGCCAGCCCTGCCAGAAAGCATACGCCACCAGCACGGCCAGCAGGGCCGCGATGACCAGCAGCCAGCCCCACGGCATGGAGGAGCGGTCGTCGTCCGACGAGGAAATCGGCACCGGCACGGTGTGCGCCAGGCGGCGCCCCGGGGTGCCCGCCGGCGCGGCGGTGATCCGCGATTCGAGCGACGCCACGATGGCCGGCGCGTCGGCGTCCAGCAGGCGCGCATAGCTGCGGATCAGGCCGCGCAGCGAAACGCCGGTCGGCAGCTTGGCCCACTGCTCGCTCTCGAGCGCCTGGATCTGGCGCGCCGAGAACTTGATGCGGCTGGAGACTTCGTCGAGCGACCAGCCCTTGGCCACGCGCAGCGCGTGCAGCGCCTGGCCGACGGACGGCGCCGCCGCGGGCGATTCGGTTCGGGGGACTGCCGGATCGAGGTCCTGCGTCATGCCTGTACCTGTGCGATGGGAATGGTCCGGGCGGCGTTGCGCTGGGCGACGCGGGTGCGGTCGCGCACTTCGCCCGCGAGCTGGCCGCACGCGGCGTCGATGTCGTCGCCGCGGGTCTTGCGCACCGTGGTGACGATACCGGCGTCCATCAGGCGCTGGGCGAAGACCTTGACGCGGGCGGCCGGCGAACGCTTCAGGCCCGAGGCCGGAAACGGGTTGAAAGGAATCAGGTTGAGCTTGCAGCGTACTTGCCGGGCCACCTGGATGAGTTCCCTGGCGTGCTGGTCGGTATCGTTGATGCCGTCCAGCATGCAGTATTCGAAGGTGATGAAGTCGCGCGGCGCGAAGGCCAGGTAGCGCTCGCAGGCGGCGAGCAGTTCGGCCAGCGGGTACTTCTTGTTGAGCGGCACGAGTTCGTCGCGCAGCCCATCGGTGGGCGCATGCAGCGAGACGGCCAGCGCCACCGGGCAGTCCTGCGCCAGGCGGTCCATCATGGGGACCACGCCGGAAGTGGACACCGTGACGCGGCGGCGCGACAGCCCATACGCGTTGTCGTCCAGCATGAGGCGCAGGGCCGGCACGAGCTGGTCGTAGTTGAGCAGCGGCTCGCCCATGCCCATCATGACCACGTTGCTGACCACCCGCGTATCTTCGCCGCGCCCACCGCCCAGCCGCGCCGTGCCGGCATCGGCCTCGAGCACGCGCTTGGCCCACCAGAGCTGGCCGATGATCTCGCTGGTGGTGAGATTGCGGTTGAAACCCTGGTGGCCCGTGGAGCAGAAGCGGCAATTGACGGCGCAGCCGGCCTGGCTGGACACGCACAGCGTGCCGCGGTCGTCTTCGGGAATGAAGACGGTCTCGATGGCATTGCCCTGGCCCACGTCGAACAGCCACTTGCGCGTGCCATCGGAGGAGCGCTGCTCGGTGTTCACCGGCGGCGCCTCGATGCGGCAGCGTTGCGCAAGCTGGCCGCGGAAGTCGCGGGCCAGGTCGGTCATGGCGTCGAACGAGTCGGCGCAGCGCTGGTGGATCCAGCGCTGCAGCTGGCGGGCGCGAAACGGCTTGCCGCCCCATTGCCCGACCAGGTCGGACAGGGCGGCGCCATCGAGGCCCAGCAGATTGACGCGTTCGGCGGTTTCCATGGAGTGCTGTGGGAAAAGTTACCCGGTCAACGGCTGTGGATGTTGATTTCGGGGAAGAAGAACGCCACTTCGACGGCGGCGGTCTCGGCGGCGTCGGAGCCGTGCACGGCATTGGCGTCGATGCTGTCGGCGAAGTCGGCGCGGATGGTTCCCGGCGCGGCCTTCTTGGGATCGGTGGCGCCCATCAGGTCGCGGTTCTTCTGGATGGCGCCCTCGCCTTCCAGGACCTGCACGAACACGGGGCCCGAGACCATGAAGTCGACCAGGTCCTTGAAGAAGGGGCGCTCTTTGTGCACGGCATAGAAGCGCTCGGCATCGGCGCGCGACAATTGCTGCATGCGGGCAGCGATGACCTTCAGGCCGGCGCTTTCGAAGCGGGCGACGATCTGGCCGATGACGTTCTTGGCCACGGCATCGGGCTTGATGATCGAGAGGGTACGTTCGACGGACATGAGAACTCCAGACTGGGTTTGACTGTTTTTCGGTTGATCGGGGCGCGAAAGTGCGGGCGGAACCGGCATGCGGAGCCCGCCCCGGCGCCGCGCTCCGGGACATGGATTCGAGACTGGCACCTTTCGGAAGGTTCCGGAGGATGGACTCCGGCTGCCGCCCGTTTTCGCAATTCCTCAATAAAAACAGGCACTTCTGCAAGGTTTACAGTAACCCGACATTCTAGCACGCCGTCAAGGCGCCAATACATCTTAAAATTAACGGTTTGCTTGGCCGAGTATCGACCTGGCCCCGTTTTGCCGGAACCCTGTAATGACTGAAGCCGCCGCACCGATCCCTCCTGACACTGAAACTGCCGACCTCCCCAAAAGCTTCGAGCCCGCCGAGCTGGAAGCGCACTGGTATGCCGAATGGGAAAAGCGCGGCTACTTCCAGGCCGGCCGGCACGTAGAAACGGGGACCGACCCCCAGCCGTATGTCATCCAGTTCCCGCCTCCCAATGTGACGGGCACCCTGCACATGGGCCATGCGTTCAACCAGACGATCATGGACGGCCTCATCCGCTACCACCGCATGCGTGGCGACGACACGGTGTTCGTCCCGGGCACCGACCACGCCGGCATCGCCACCCAGATCGTGGTGGAGCGCCGCCTCGATGCGGAGAACGTCTCGCGCCACGACCTGGGCCGCGAGAAGTTCATCGAGAAAGTCTGGGAATGGAAAGAGCAGTCGGGCAATACCATCACCGGCCAGGTGCGCCGGCTGGGCGCCTCGGCGGACTGGCCGCGCGAATATTTCACCATGGACGAGCGCATGTCGCGCGGCGTGGTGGAAACCTTCGTCCGGCTGTACCAGCAGGGCCTGATCTACCGCGGCAAGCGGCTGGTGAACTGGGATCCCAAGCTGCTGACGGCCGTGTCCGACCTGGAAGTCCAGTCGGAAGAAGTCGATGGCCACATGTGGCATATCCTCTACCCGTTCGTCGACGGCCCGCAGACCATCGTCGACAAGGACGGCCAGACGGTCACCCTGCGCGGCATGACCATCGCCACCACCCGTCCGGAAACCATGCTGGCCGACGGCGCGCTGTGCGTGCATCCCGACGATCCGCGCTACCGGCACCTGGTCGGCAAGATGGTCGAGCTGCCGCTGTGCGACCGCAACATCCCCATCATTGCCGACGATTTCGTCGATCCGGAGTTCGGCACGGGCTGCGTCAAGATCACCGGCGCGCACGATTTCAACGACTATGCCTGCGCGCTGCGCCACGATCTGCCGATGATCGTGATCTTCACGCTGGACGCGCACATCAACGAGAACGGCCCCAAGCAGTTCCAAGGCATGGAGCGCTACGAGGCCCGCAAGGCCGTGGTGGCCGAACTGGAGGCGCAGAACTACCTGGTGCGGGTCGAGCCGCACAAGATGATGCAGCCCAAGGGCGACCGCACCGGCGTGGTGCTGGAACCCATGCTGACCGACCAATGGTTCGTGGCCATGAGCAAGCCGGCCCCCGACGGCACGCTGCATCCCGGCAAGAGCATCACCCAGGTGGCGCTCGATGTCGTGGCCGACGGCCGGATCAAGTTCTACCCGGAAAACTGGACCACCATCTACAACCAGTGGCTCAACAACATCCAGGACTGGTGCATCTCGCGCCAACTGTGGTGGGGCCACCAGATCCCGGCCTGGTACTCGGAGGACGGCCAGGTGTTCGTGGCCCACTCCGAGGCCGAGGCGCAGGAGCAGGCCCGCGCCGCCGGCGTGGCCGGCCCGCTGACGCGCGACCCGGACGTGCTGGACACCTGGTTCTCGTCCGCGCTGGTGCCCTTCACCACGCTGGGCTGGCCCGAAGACACGCCCGACCTGCGCCGCTACCTGCCCTCCAGCGTGCTGGTCACCGGCTTCGACATCATTTTCTTCTGGGTGGCGCGCATGGTCATGATGACCACGCACCTGACCGGCCAGATCCCGTTCAAGCACGTCTACGTGCACGGCCTCATCCGCGATGCCGACGGCCAGAAGATGAGCAAGTCCAAGGGCAATACGCTCGATCCGGTCGACCTGATCGACGGCATCGACCTGGACGGCCTGGTGGCCAAGCGCACCTATGGCCTGATGAATCCCAAGCAGGCCGGCGCCATCGAGAAAGCCACCCGGCGCCAGTACCCCGACGGCATCCCGGCCTTCGGCACCGACGCGCTGCGCTTCACCATGGCCGCCTATGCGACCCTGGGCCGCAACATCAACTTCGACCTCAAGCGCTGCGAAGGCTACCGCAACTTCTGCAACAAGCTGTGGAACGCCACGCGCTACGTGCTGATGAATACCGAGGGCCACGACCTGGGCGGCGACCGGCCCGCCGAGCAGTCGTTCGCCGACCGCTGGATCGTCAGCCAGCTGCAGGCCCTGGAAGCCGAGGTGGCGCGCGGCTTCGCCGACTACCGTTTCGACAACGTGGCCAACGCGCTGTACCGCTATGTGTGGGACGAATATTGCGACTGGTACGTGGAACTGGCCAAGGTGCAGATCCAGCACGGCACGCCGGCCCAGCAATTGGGCACGCGCCGCACGCTGATCCGCGTGCTCGAGGCCGTGCTGCGCCTGGCGCACCCGATCATCCCGTTCATTACCGAGGCGCTCTGGCAGAAAGTCTCGGTGGCGGCCGGCAAGCGCCGCCCGGGCGAAATCGCCAGCGTCAGCGTGCAGCCCTATCCGCAGGCCAACCCGGCGGCGGTCGACGCCGCCGCCGAAGCCGAAGTGGCCGGGCTCAAGGCCCAGGTGGAGGCAGTGCGCGCGCTGCGCGGCGAGATGGGCTTGTCGCCGGCGCAACGCGTGCCGCTGGTGGCCGAAGGCGACGCCGCGACGCTGACCCGCAACGGGCCGTACCTGGCCGCGCTGGCCAAGCTGAGCCAGGTCGACGTGGTGGACGCGCTGCCCGACGCCGGCGCCCCCGTGCAGGTGGTGGGCGCCGCCCGCCTGATGCTGCATGTCGAGATCGACGTGGCGGCCGAGCAGGCCCGCCTCGACAAGGAAATCGCCCGCCTGGAAGGCGAGATCGCCAAGGCCAACGGCAAGCTGGGCAACGCCAGCTTCGTCGAGCGCGCCCCGGCGGCCGTGGTCGAGCAGGAAAAGGCGCGCCTGGCGCAGTTCAACGCCACCCTGGCCAAGGTGCGCGAGCAGCGCGGCAAGCTGGGCTGACCCCCGCCGCCGCCCTGTCCGGCATCAGAACGAGTACGTGACTCCCAGCGCGCCGAACGCGCTGGTTTCGCGCTCGACGATCGGGCTGTCGCGCGCATCGCCCAGCAAGGTGTTGACGCCCACCGTGGTGACCACCGCCCAGTGCTTGTCCAGGCTGTAGCGCCAGTTGGCGAACAGGGCCGCCGACTTGAAGCCGGCCGAGGCGGAATACGGCTTCAGGCCGGCTTCGCTATTGGCTGCCTGCGAGGAAGTGATGCCGAACCAGGTCTCCATGTCGCTGTGGCTGGCCCATTCGGTGCTGGCGCCCACGGTGACGACGTTGCGCGCGGTCTGGAGCACGCGGTAGCTGGCGCGCAGTTCCAGCGTGCCCCCATAGCCGCTGCGCATGGCCTGGCGATAGGCCGCGCCCAGCGAGAAGCGCCCCGGATGCCATTCCATGTAGGCGCCGTAGACGCCATGGAAATCGATATCGTCCAGGCCCTCGAGCCGGTCGGCGTCGTCGGCGTCGCGCCCCAGGCTCATGCCCAGGAACACCCCGGCCGACACGTCTTGCGCCAGGTCCCATTTGAGGCCGGTGGCCGGCAGCCCGGCCCGTGGCGAAATGAAGAAATGGCCGCTTTCATAGTTGATCAGCGGCACCGGCAGAAAGCGGTAATCCTTGGCGCCGTCATATTCCGGCAAGAAAGCGGCCGCCACGCCGATAAAATTCTCTGCCTGCGCGCCCTGCCCGGCCGCAGCGCCCAGCAGGGCCAGCCCGGCGGCCCATCGCACTCCGCATTTCATCGCAATTCCTTTTAATATCGGCGGACCGCGCCATGCGGACCCTGTCCCAGGCTGCAGATTGTGCCGACAGGGTTTTAAATTGTTTTTAATGGCGATACGGCACACTGGGCGGCACTATTCCAACGGGCGGATTCGCGTGCACTTATTGCTGGTGGAAGATGACCCCATGCTGGGCGAGGCCATGCAGGCCGGCCTGGCGCAGCGGCTCGAGGCGACGGTCGATTGGGCGCGCGACGCCGCGGAGGCGAGACTGGCGCTGGCGGGAGCGGGCTATGCCGCCGTGCTGCTGGATATCGGCCTGCCGGGGGAGTCGGGGTTGTCGCTGCTGCGGGCCTTGCGGGGGCGCTATGACGCGACGCCCGTACTGCTGGTGACCGCGCGCGACCAGTTGAGCGAGCGGATCGGCGGCCTGGATGCCGGCGCCGACGACTACATCGTCAAGCCATTCCAGCTCGACGAACTGCTGGCGCGCCTGCGGGCGGTGCTGCGCCGCAGCCGCAACCGGGTCACGCCGCTGCTGTCGTGCGGCGCCGTCACGCTGGACCCGGCCACGCGGCAGGTGCGCCGCGACGGCGCCGCGGTCACGCTGAGCCAGCATGAATATCTCACGCTGCTGGCGCTGATGGAACGCGCGGGGCGCACCGTGACGCGCGAGCAGCTGGAAGACGCCGTCTACGGCGGACACGGCACCATCGAAAGCAATACCGTCGCGGTGTACGTGCATCAGTTGCGCCGCAAGCTGGGCGACAACGTCATCGCCACGGTGCATGGCTATGGCTACCGGATCAACGAGGTGGCGGATTGCCCTCCCTGAAACGCCGCCTGCTGCTGGGCCTGCTGTTGGCGCTGCTGATCAACTGGGCGAGCTGGTTCGCCTGGTACGCCTACGAACAGGGGCGCACCCAGACAGGCGTCTGGGACCAGAAACTGCATGAGGTCGCCAACGTCGCGATGCGGTCGCTGCCGATCTCGCTGACCGAGGCGAAGGGGCCGATCGGCTTCGAGCCCGCCGATGGCGACAAGGTGTCGTTCGAGACCCAGATCAATTTCCAGATATGGACGCGCGACGGCAGCCGCCAACTGGCGCATTCCCCGGGCGCGCCCGCCGCGCCCTTGAACGACCGCTTCGAAAGCGGTTATGCCAATGTCATGGTCAACGGCCAGCCCTGGCGCATGTACGCCTCCAACGATGTGAGCAACCGGATCCAGATCCAGGTCGGGATCGCGCTGGCGGACCGGCGCGCCGAATTCCGCGCCTGACTGTGGCAGGGCCTGAAAGCGTCGGCGCTGCTGTTCCTGCTGCTGACGCTGACATTGAGGCTGGTCGTGAACCGGACCCTGGCGCGCCTGGACGGACTGCGCGCGACCCTGCTGTCGCGCGATCCGTTCGATCTGGCGCCGCTGCCGCACGACGGCATGCCAGCCGAGCTGCAGCCCCTGATCGTCTCGGTCAACCGCCTGCTGGCCCGCCTGGAAACCGCGATGAATCGCGAGCGCCGTTTCATCGCCGACGCGGCGCACGAATTGCGCACGCCGCTGGCGGCCCTGACCACGCATGCCGAACTGGCGCGCGCCGCCGGCGAGAACGCATCGCGCCAAATGGCGCTGGACCGGTTGCTGGCGGTGGCGCGCCGCGCCACGCGGCTATCCGAGCAACTGCTGGACCAGGCCCGCCTGGATGCCATCGAGCAACGCCCCGCCACCCCGATGGACCTGGCTGCCCTGGTATCCATGGGCGTGCGCGATTACGAATCGGCCGCCCGCGACAAGGGCCAGCACATCATGCTGGACACGCAGGCATGCACCGTCGACGGCGATATCGATGCAATCGGCATTCTGATCAGCAACCTGATGGACAACGCCGTGCGCTACACCCCCGAGGGCGGCAAGATCGAAGTACGCTGCGCCCCGACCGCGGAAGGCGGGGCCCTGCTGAGCGTGGCCGACAACGGCCCCGGCGTGCCGCAAGCCGAATGGCCGCGCCTGTTCGAGCGCTTCTACCGCAGCCGCGGCGCCAGCAACGGCATGCGCGGCAGCGGTATCGGCCTGGCCCTGGTGGCGCAGATTGCCCGCCTGCATGGCGGCAAGGCGTGGTGCGCCGGCGGGCTGGACGGCCGGGGCCTGCGCGTGGCGGTGCAATTGGGCTGAAACGCGGTCTATAGCCCGCCATCGTTGAGGCGATACCAGGCCACCACGGCATTCACGTAGATGCGCCGCAGCCCGTACAGCGGGAACCCCTTGATCGGCGTCAAGGGCACGGGCAGCGCATCCTCGCCCTCGCCCGCCGTGAAGGCCGCCAGCGCCTTGCCCATGGCGGTTTGCAACCCGACGCCGCGCCCCTGGCAGCCGATATCGATCAGCAGGCCTGGTTCGGGCTCGTGCAAGTGCGGCAGGTAGTCGCGGGTCACTGCCACCCGGCCGCACCACCGGTATTCGAACGGGATGCCGGCCGCCTGCGGGAACAGCTTGGCCAGCACGCGTTCGAGGTGGGCCCAGTCCTGCGGGCCCTTGGGCTCGCGGAACGGCCCGCGGCCGCCCATCAACAGCCGGCCCTGGTGGTCGAGGCGGAAATACAGCAGCAAGTTGCGCGTGTCCGAAGAGACATGCCCCTGCGGGAAGATGGTGGCGCGCACCGCATCGGGCAAGGGACGCGTGGCCACCTGGAACGTGTTGGCGTCGATGATGCTGCGCTTCAGGCCGGGCCAGAGGTCGCCGCCATAGGCATTGGTGCACATGACGACGCGCTGTGCCACCACTTTGCCGCCGGCGGCAGTCGTGGCGACCCAGCGGCTGCCGTCGCGCCGCAAGGCGGCCACCGGCGTGCCGGTATGCACCCGCGCCCCGGCGCGCAGCGCGGCGCGCGCCAGGCCGCGCACGTAACTGAGCGGCTGGATGGAGCCGGCGCGCGGATCGACCCAGCCGCCCAGGTAGCGGTCGGTGCCGGTGAATTCCGCGACCTGTGCGCGATCCAGCGTGCGCGCCGCGACCCCATGCCGGGCCCATTGTTCGGCGCGTCCGTGCGCGATCCGCAGCGCCTCTTCGGTGTGCGCGCCCTGGATCCAGCCGGCCCGGGTTCGCGGCACGTCCATGCCATGGCGTTCGATCAGGCCGAACACCAGGTCGGCGGTGCCGCCGGCGAAGCGCACCAGCCGCTCACCGCGCTCGGCGCCGTACATGCGGACCAGGTCGTCCGGATCATACTTCAGGCCCGGGATCACCTGCCCGCCATTGCGGCCCGAACCGCCGAAACCGATCTCGCGCGCCTCGAGCAGCAAGGTGTCGATGCCGCGCTCGGCCAGGTGCAGCGCGGTGCTCAGCCCGGCATAGCCGCCGCCGATGACCAACACATCGGCCTGGCCCGAGCCCTGCAGCGGCCGGGTCTCGGGCGCCGGGGCGGCGGTGGCGGCCCACAGGGAATGCGACAGCGGATATGGCGCCTGCGCCATGATGGCTCCTTACATGGGATGCAGCACACGGCGCAGGAAGTCCTGCGTGCGCGGGTGCCGCGGTTGATTCAGCACATCGCGGGCGGCGCCCTGCTCGACCACGACGCCCCCGTCGATGAACAGCACGCGGTCGGCGACTTCGCGCGCAAAACTCATTTCGTGCGTGACGACCACCATGGTCATGCCGGCCTCGGCCAGCTTGCGCATGACGCCCAGCACATCGCCGACCAGCTCCGGATCGAGCGCCGAGGTGGGCTCGTCGAACAGGATGGCCTTGGGCTGCATGGCCAGCGCGCGCGCAATCGCCACCCGCTGCTGCTGGCCGCCGGACAATTGCGGCGGATGCGCATCGGCCTTGTCGGCCAGCCCCACGCTGGCGAGCAGCTCGCGGCCGCGCTCGATGGCCTGGGCGCGAGGTTCCTTCTTGACGAACACCGGCCCCTCGATGACGTTCTCGAGCGCGGTGCGGTGCGGGAACAGGTTGAAGCGCTGGAACACCATCGAGACCTGGGTGCGTATCGAGACAATTGAAGAGGCATCGCAATCGACCCGTTCGCCGTCGATGGTGATGAGGCCGCCGTCGTAGCGTTCCAGGCCGTTGATGCAGCGCAGGATGGTGGATTTGCCCGACCCTGACGGGCCGATCACGCACACCACCTCGCCCTTCTGGACTTCCGCGTCGATGCCTTTCAGGACTTCCAGTTTGCCAAAGTTCTTGCGTACGTCTTTTAGCAGGATCATTTCGCGGCGCTCCGCTTTTCCAGGTGCCGCACGAACAGGATGAGCGGCACGCACATCACCAGGTACATCAGCGCGACCAGGCTGAAGACGGTGGCATTCTTGAAGGTGGAAACGGCGATCAGCTTGCCCTGCAGGGCCAGTTCGGCCACGGTGATGGTGGATGCCTGCGACGAATCCTTGAGCATCATGATCATGATGTTGCCGTATGGCGGCAGCACGATCTTGACCGCCTGCGGCAGCACCGCGCGGCGCATGGTCATGCTCCAGCTCATGCCCATGGCCATGGCGGCCTCGATCTGCCCGCGGTCGATGGCCTCGATGCCGGCGCGGAAATTCTCCGCCTGGTAGGCCGAATAGGCGATGCCCAGGCCGATGATGGCCGCCTGCACCGCCGTCAGCGCAATACCCATGTCGGGCATCACGAAGTAGATGTAGAACAGCAGCACGATAATCGGAATACCGCGCAGCACGTTGATCATGCCGGCGCTGAATTTCGCCAGCGGCTTGATGCCCGACACCCGCATCAGCGCCCACACCAGGCCCAGCAAGGTCGACAGCAGCAGCGACCCGAAGGTCACGAGTATGGTCAGGGTCGCGCCCTGCAGCAATATCGGCAGGAACTCCCGCGCGTCGTTGAAGAACTCCATCATTATTCAGTCCATCCTCTCGGGGTATACGGAAACAGCCGGCGGCCCCGGCCGCCGGCAGGCGCCGCGACGGCGCTCAATCCGCCAGGTCCCATTTCTTGAGGATGGCGTCAATGGTGCCGTCGGCCTTGAGCTTGCCCAGCGCCTTGTTGACGCGCGCCAGCAGCTCGGTGTCTTCCTGGCGGGTGGCGATGCCCAGGCTGCCCACCACCGTGGGCTCGTAGCTCTTGGCCATTTTCAGGTTGGGATAGCTGCCCTTGGCAATGATGCTGGCCGCGATCGGGTAGTCCATGAAGCCGCCCTGGATGCGGCCGGCGTTGGCGTCGCGCATCATGTCGGGCGGATTGTCGTAGAGCTTGACCTCCTTGAACATGCCGCTTTTCTGGATGGGCTCGACGAAGGCGGTGCCAACCTGCACCCCAACCGTCATGCCTTTCATGTCGGCGAACGACTTGTACTGTTTGTCGTCGTCCTTGGGAACCATGAAACCTTCGCCGTAGCGGTACACCGGGTCGGAGAAGCTGACCACCTTCTTGCGCGCATCGGTGATGAACATGGCCGCCGAGATCAGGTCGATGCGCTTGGAGCGCAGCGAACCGATCAGCGCCGAGAACGCCATGGGCTCGATCCGCACCTCGAAACCGGCTTCCTTGCCCACCGCCTTGATGATGTCGACCATCACGCCTTCGATGGTGTTGGTCTTGGTGTCCAGAAAGGTGAACGGGCTGCCGGTCGGCGTGGAGCCGACTTTCAACACGGTTTGCGCGTGCGCCGCGCCGCAGGCCAGCGTAGCCGCCAGCGCGGCGGCCAGGAATTTGAGTTTCATGGATATTCCCCTAGGGTCGTCAAAAGGAGAAGCGCGCGCCGCGCGCCTCATCTGGCGCCATGCGGGCGGGCCAGCCAGTCCGGCCGGCCCGCCCGCATGGCGCCGGTTCATGGGCCGCCCTCCCGGTGGTCGATGCGACTGATGGCCCAGATGACTTCCGCCACATCCGAGCCGGGATTGCGCCAGCGCCGCGGCGTGCGGCTGTCATAGCAGAAGCTGTCGCCCGCGCCCAGCAGGACGACGCGATCCTCGAACCACAGCTCGAGCTGGCCTCGCAGCACCAGGCCGACCTGCTCGCCCATGCTGGTGGAGAACAACTCCTCGCCCGTGGAGCCGCCCGGTTCGATACAGGCGCGGCACAAATCCAGCGTGCGTCCCGCCGGCGGCGTGTACATTTCCTTGTGGATGCCCTTGTCGGCGAGATCGACGCGACGATGGGACCCCGCGCGGGCCAGGCGGCCGCCGGCTTCGGTATCGCACTGCCCGGCGCCGCGCAACAGCGAATCGACCGACACGCCCAATTCGCCGGCCAGCAGGCTGAGGATCTTCACCGAGGGAGAACTGAGGCCGCGCTCGATCTGGCTGAGCAGGCCCAGCGAAATGCCGCAAGCCTGGGCCACCTGGACCAGCGAGCGGCCCCGCTGCTTGCGCAGCAGCCGCAGCTGCTGCCCCAGCCAGAAATCGATGATGGAAGCCGGCGCGGGCGCACGCGCCGGGCCGCGCGGTTTATCGGCATCCTGGGTGATCGGGACGGCGGGCTGGGCAGCGGCAGGCACGTGAAATTTTCATATTTACATAATTTTCACATGCTAGCAGCGCCCACGGGCGGGCAACATGGGGACTTCCCTAGGAAGCGCCCTTAGGCGGCGCATGCGCCGTCGGCGGCTTCAGGATTTCGGGTTGCGATCGTCCGGCGCGCCCAGGGCGGCGAGAAAACGCTCGTCGGCCCGCGTCAGCCAGCCGTTGGCGCGGGCCTTCTCGAGCAGTTCGGGGCGCCGCGCCGCGGTCAGGCGCAGGGACTGTTCGCGGCGCCAGCGCGCGATATTGGCGTGGTGGCCGCTGAGGAGTTCCGCCGGCACCGGCTGGCCGTCGTGCACTTCGGGACGAGTGTAATGCGGGCTGTCGAGCAGGCCGGACAGCGTCTCGTTGAATGAATCCTGCAAGGCGGAATCGCCATCGTTCAACGCGCCGGGCAACAGCCGCACGGCGGCATCGATCACGGCCAGGGCGGCGATCTCGCCGCCGGACAGGACGAAGTCGCCCAGGGAGATTTCATCGGTGACGCAGCGGTCGATGAAACGCTGGTCCACCCCTTCGTAGCGCCCGCAAATGAGAATGATGCCCTCGCCTGCCGCCAGCGACTGGGCGCCTTGCTGATCGTAGCGGCGGCCGGCGGGCGACAGCAGCGCCACCGGCGCCGGCGCCAGGCCTTGCGCGGCGCGCGCCGCCTGGGCCGCGGCCACGGCCGCCTCGAGCGGCGCGGCCAGCATCACCATGCCGGGCCCGCCGCCGTAGGGGCGGTCGTCGACCGTGCGATGAACGTCATGGGTATAGTCGCGCGGGTTCCAGGTGTGCAGGGCCCAGAGCCCCTGGGCATGCGCCCGTCCGGTGATGCCCAGGTCGCGCACGGTTCCGAACATGTCCGGAAAGAGCGTGACGACGTCGAAGCGCATCAGTATTCCATCGGCCAGTTGCTGTCGATGCGGCGCGCCGCCAGGTCGACGGCGAGGATGTGCGCACGCACGAAAGGCACCAGCATTTCGAGCGGACGGCCCTTGGCATCGCGCCGCGGCTCGGGTTCGCCGCCAGGCGCCGGCGCGCGCTGCAGGACGACGCGCAGGATAGCGTGCGCGCCGTTGTCGAGCACGCCGTCGACCACCCCCACGCGGGCCTGCTCGCCATCGGCGTCGGTATAGAACGCGCAGCCGATGAGATCGACCCAGTAGTACTCGTCTTCGTCGGCGGCCGGGAATGCGCTGCGCGACACCTGGACCGCGTAGCCGCGCAAGGCTTCCGCCTGGTCGCGGTCGGCGACGCCGGCCAGTTGCGCCACGATGGTCGCGCCCTGCGAGCGCGCCTGCAGCACCTTGTAGGCTTGAGGTACGGACGCGACAACGCCCCGCGCCAATTCAGGGGCGGGGCGAGTCAGCCACCAGGAGGAAACCTGGCGCAACGCTTCGGATTGGGTCGAGTGCGGGTGCACCTTGACCCAGCCTTTGACGCCGTAGGCCGCGGCAATGCGACCCAGTTCGACCAGGTCGGCGGGGACCGCGGCGGAATGGGCGGCGTCAGGCATGAGCCGGGCGACGGATCGACGCGCGGTTATTACGCCGGACGCGCGCCGTCAGGCCGCGGCCGAAACCTTGGCCGAGTAGTCTTTGACCAGGCGCTCGACGGCGGGGGACAGTTGCGCGCCGTTGCTGGTCCAGTGCTGCACGCGGTCGAGCGAAATGCGCAGCTTTTCCGAGCCTTCGCTCGCGACGGGATTGTAGAAACCCACGCGCTCGATGAAACGACCGTCGCGGCGGTTGCGCGAATCGGTGGCCACGAGATTGTAGAACGGACGCTTCTTCGACCCGCCACGGGCCATGCGAATCACCACCATAGGTAATCCCTTGAATTAGTTGTGAAAAACGGAAGATTCTAGCATTGAAACGCAAGGCCTGGCAATACAGGCCTGATTTGCGCACAACTGGACCCAGCATACACCCGGGCCGGCCCCGGCCGCCACGCCCGCGCCTAGCGCCGCCGCAGGAAATGCAGCGCCGAGTCGCCGCTGTCGTGCTGCGCCACCAGGACGTTGCCGCTTTGCTTGGCGAACGCCTGGAAGTCGCGCACGGCCTTCGGGTCGGTGGTGGCCACCCGCAGGACCTGGCCGCTCTCCATCTGGGCCAGGGCTTTCTTGGCCCGCAGGATGGGCAGCGGGCAGGTCAGCCCGCTGGCATCGACATCGTGCTGGAACGCCGGCAGGTCGCCCGGCAGCTCAGAGGCGCTCATCGACCCACCCCTGCACGCTGGCAATGGCGGCCGGCAGGGCCTGGACATCGCTGCCCCCGCCCATGGCCATGTCGGGGCGGCCGCCGCCCTTGCCGCCCACCTGGGCGGCCACGAAGCCGACCAGATCGCCGGCCTTGACCCGCGCCGTCAGGTCGCCGGTGACGCCGCCGACCAGGCTGATCTTGCCGGCGCCGTCGGCGCTGGCCAGCAGCACCACGGCCGGCTTCAGCTTGTCCTTCAGGTTGTCGACCATGCCGCGCAGGGCCTTGGGATCGACGTCGCCGATGCTGGCGGCCAGCACCTTGATGCCCTTGATTTCGGCGGCCTTGGCCGCGAGGTCGTTGCCGGCGCTGGCGGCCAGCTTGCCGCGCGCCTGTTCGAGGTCTTTTTCCAGCGCCCGGACCTGTTCCTGCACCTGCGCGATGCGCTCGGGCAGGTCGGCCGGCGTGCTGCGCAGCATGCCGGCGGCGCGCAGCAGCAGCGCGTTCTGGTTCTGCACCCAGGCCAGGGCGTTGTCGCCGGTGATGGCTTCGACGCGGCGCACGCCGGCCGCCACGCCGCCTTCGGCCACGATCTTGAACAGGCCGATGTCGCCGGTGCGCGCCACGTGGGTGCCGCCGCACAGCTCGCGCGAGAAGCCGATATCGAGCACGCGCACGGTATCGCCGTATTTTTCGCCAAACAGCGCCATGGCGCCGCCCTTGACGGCGTCGTCGTAGGCCATGACCTGTGCCTGGGTCGGCTGGTTGGCCAGGACCTCGGCGTTGACGATGGCCTCGACCTGGGCGATCTGCTCGGCCGACAGCGGCGCGTCGTGGGCGAAGTCGAAACGGGTCTTGTCGGGGTCGACCAGCGAGCCGCGCTGCTGCACATGGCCGCCCAGCACCTGGCGCAGGGCCTTGTGCATGAGGTGGGTGGCCGAGTGATTGCGCACGGTGCGCGCCCGGCGCACGGCGTCCACGCGGGCCAGCAGCGTATCGCCCACCGCCAGCGTGCCGGCCTCGAGCAGGCCGTGGTGGCCGAATACGCCGGCCTGGATTTTCTGGGTGTCGGCCACCGCAAACCGCGCGCCGCCGCCCTCGAGCAGGCCGGTGTCGCCCACCTGGCCGCCCGATTCGGCGTAGAACGGCGTGGCATCGAGCACCACCACGGCATTCTGCCCCGCCTGCAGCCGGTCGACCTGGGTGCCGTCGACGTACAGCGCGGTGACCTTGACGCCGTCGAGCTCGAGCGTGTCGTAGCCTTCGAACCGCGTGTCGGCCCCTTCGTAGCTGAGGCCTTCGGCCATCTTGAACTTGCCGGCGGCGCGCGCCTGCTCGCGCTGGCGCGCCATGGCGGCCTCGAAGCCGGCCATGTCGACCTCGACGTTGCGCTCGCGGCAGATATCGGCGGTGAGGTCGACCGGGAAGCCGTAGGTGTCGTACAGCGTGAACAGCGTGGTGCCGTCGAGCTGGCCGCCGGCCGGCACGCCGGCCAGCGCGCCGTCGAGGATCTTCATGCCGTGCTCGAGGGTTTCGCCGAAGCGCTCCTCTTCCTGCTTGAGCACTTGCGCCACCCGCTCGGCCGCCTGGGCCAGCTCGGGATAGGCCTGGCCCATCTCGGCGACCAGGTCGGGCACCAGCTTGTAGAAGAACGGCTTGGTCTGGCCCAGCTTGTAGCCATGGCGCAAGGCGCGGCGCACAATGCGCCGCAGCACATAGCCACGACCCTCGTTGCTGGGGATGACGCCGTCGACGATGAGGAACGCGCAGGCGCGGATGTGGTCGGCGATGACCTTCAAGGAGTTGTCCTCGAGGTTCTTGACGCCGGTCTCGCGCGCCGCGGCCTGGATCAGATGGCGGAACAGGTCGATTTCATAGTTGGAATGCACGCCTTGCAGCACCGCCGCGATGCGTTCCAGGCCCATGCCGGTATCGACACAGGGCTTGGGCAGGCGCTCCATGTTGCCGGCCGCGTCGCGCTCGAACTGCATGAACACCAGGTTCCAGATCTCGATGTAGCGATCGCCGTCTTCTTCGGGCGACCCCGGGGGGCCGCCCCAGATTTCGGGGCCGTGGTCGTAGAAGATCTCGGAACATGGCCCGCACGGGCCGGTGTCGGCCATTTGCCAGAAGTTGTCGGACGCGTAGCGGGCGCCTTTGTTGTCGCCGATGCGGATGATGCGCTCGCGCGGCACCCCGACTTCATTGGCCCAGATATCGTAGGCTTCGTCGTCTTCCTGGTAGACCGTGACCCACAGTTTTTCGGCTGGCAGCTTGTAGACCGTGGTCAGCAGCTCCCAGGCATATTGGATGGCGTCGCGCTTGAAATAGTCGCCGAAGCTGAAGTTCCCCAGCATTTCGAAGAACGTATGGTGCCGCGCCGTGTAGCCGACGTTCTCCAGGTCGTTGTGCTTGCCGCCGGCGCGCACGCTGCGCTGCGACGAAGTGGCCCGGGTGTAGGCGCGCGTCTCCTTGCCCGTGAAGACGTCCTTGAATTGCACCATGCCAGAATTGGTGAAGAGCAGCGTCGGGTCGTTGCCCGGCACGAGCGAGGCCGAGGGAACGATGGTATGCCCTTTCGACTGGAAGAATTGCAGGAACTTCTGGCGAATCTCTGAGGATTTCATGCTGGGACGAACCGGGAATGAGGCGAATTTTCGATTATATAGAGCCTCGGCAGCCCGGCGCCAGCAGCCCCGGCCTACCCGCTACCTACGCAGATGTACGCCGACGTGTTGCTACCGTCCTCGTCCCAGAGGTCTCTCGAGACCAACATGGGTGCATAGCCGGCCGGGCAGGAGCATTTGCCGGTCAGGGGGTTGAAGCCGGCGGGCCGCCGGCAACCGTACAGCGAGTTGGTGGTGTAAAGGCCGCCGAACGCGCCTCCGACCGTCCTCCAGGCCCCTCCCCTGCACTCCAGCAGGCCGCCCCCGGCTCCGCGCGAGAATAATCCCGCGCTGGCCGCCGGACACGGCTGGCCAGCGACGCCTATGCCACCCAGTGCAAGGTACTCGTCCGTGCGCAGGCGTCCGCCAGTGGATATGTCTCCTGCGACCGACAGCGGCCCGCCAAGACTGGGGTCACGCGTGTCGCGCATGCGCACGAACAGGTCGTATTCGGCGGTCCCCAGGGCGGCCCAGGCCGCCAGCGTGCCGGCCGCCAGCGGGGCCATGCCGGGCGCCGGCGGATTGGGGAAATCGAAATTGGCGCCGCGCACGCGGGTGGCGGTGGCGGCGCCGCCATAGCCGCCGGTCGCCCCGACGGCCGCGGCGATGCGCATCAGGTCGGGCGCGGCGTCGCCGGCCAGGAGCGGCTCGGCCAGGTGCGCCAGCGCGTCGAGCCGGCAGCCGGCTTCGGGGCAACGGGCATCGCGCAGGATGCGGATGGCCGCGCCGCCGCCGATAGCGCCCGATTCCGGGAAGCCGGACGGCAGGTGCCCCTGGGCCTTGAGCTCGGCCAGGCGCGGGGCCAGCGGGTCGGCGTACAGCGGCAGGCCGTTCTGGCCGACGGGCGCCACCCCTTCGGCCAGATCGGCGAAATGCTGCCGCAGCATGTTGTCCAGCCCGCGCTTGAGTTCGAGCAGCCAGACGCCGGTAGCCCGGGCGGCGGCATCGTCGACCTCATGGACGATGCGGCTGGCCGCCCAGACGAGGATCATGCTGGTCAGCGCGACGGCCAGCGCCAGCTCGGCCAGCGCGAAACCGCGCTGTGCGTACCGCAATCGGCCAGCGGCGCTGGCGCGCTTGCGGGCGAAAAACGAGGTAACCATGCGAACGGCTCCTAGCGCACCGTGAAGACGAAGGTGTTGTTGTCTCCCTGCGTGCACTGGGCCTCCGCCGCTGTCGCGCTATAGGCCAGCCGGGGGGTGATCGTGTCGTCCTTGACCTTGACCGGGCCGCCCTGGCCGGCCACGGTGATCACATCGGACACGCGCTGCATGATGGACGCGAGGGCCGGGCAGGCCGCATGATTGACCTGGCCCAGCGTGACGGCGAAACCCGATCCGGCCCCACCCATGGCTACCGATACCGGCGCGACGGTGATGGCGCCGTTGCCCGCGGAGCCGTTGCCCCCCAGGCCGTGCGCCACCACGGCGCTGGCGCCCGAGCCGTTGACCGACACGACGCTGGAGTCGCGCAGCGCATTGGCCAGCGCGCCGGTGTCGATGTCGGCGTAGGGCGTCGGCCCGGCGCCCTGCGCATTGGCCTTGATGCGGGCCACGAATCGCTGCAGCTCCTCGCCCACTTTCGGCACCTTGTTCTCGATGACATAGGAGCCGATGGCCGGGATGCCGATGATGGCCACCAGCAGCACGATGGCCGTGACGATGGAGACCTCGATGAGGGAAAAGCCGCCTTGCCGGCCGGGCATGGCGATGGGACGGTGATAGGGCATGAAGCGCTCCTGGATGAGGAAGTGGCGGAACCAGGCGCGCTCAGCGACTGGCGTAGAAATTCATGAGGGCGCGGCGCAGTTCGTCGATCACCGCGTAATGCCACAGCGCCAGGGCCAGCACCGTGCCCACCGACCCCAGCAGCAGCACCCACCGCAATGCCAGCGCCCGGCGGCGTACGCCGGCCAGCGTGCGGGACTCGACGTGCAAGCGCGCCTGCGCGATGCCGGCCTCGACGCCGCGGGCGGCGATCATGTCGGCCATGAACCAGGCCGTCTCGCGGTCGAACAGCCCGGTATCGAAGGTCTCGGCGCCGACCAGGCCACGATCGACGCGCGCCAGCATCTCGTCGATGTGCCAGGCCAGCCAGGCGCGGGCATGCCACGCTTGCGCCGCCAGGGCCTGCCGCAAGCGGGTGTCCACGTTGCCGCGCTGCCGCACCAGCACGGCCAGCATCGCGAGGAAGCGGATGGCGTGGAAATCGCGGTAGAGCCGCCACGGGAAACGGCGGTCGAACCGGGACCGCCACGGGCCGCACCACCCGGGCAGCGCCCAGGCGAACAGGCCGGCGCCGCCCGCCAGCAGGACCACCCAGAACGCCAGCCAGCGGCGCACTGCCTCGGCAAGCGCATACAGGCCTCGCGTGAGCGTGCCGTGGTAGTCGGACGGCAGGCCCTGGAAGACATGCTGCAGGCGCGGCACGGTGAAGTACGGCACCGCGCACAGCAGCCCGAGGGCGACCGCCAGCGCCAGCACCCCGGCCGCGCAGGCCGCCACGAGCGTGCCGCGCGCCTGGCCGACCAGCCGCACCGCCCGGGCGAGATCGCGCAGGGCCGCGGCGAGCGCCTCGCCGCCCGCCCGCTGCGCCGTGGCGATCAACTGCAGCTCGTCCTCGGGCATGGCGCCGCGCCAGGCGGCCGCCAGGTCGCCGCCCGACTCCTGGTAGGCCCGGCTCCAGTGCCGCGCCAGCCTGCCGCGCACGGTACGCTGGCCATAGCGCCGCGCATCGTCGTCGAACATGCCGCGCAGCGTCTTGTGGCCCTGCAGGCTGTCGAGCAGGTCGGCCAGGTAGTCGTAGTAGGCGGCCCGCTGGCGCCGGAAAAGCAAGGCGTCGCGCGCCAGCGCCAGCCGGTCGGCGCCTTGCCGCAAGACAGCCGGCAGCATGGCGAGGCCCTCAGGCATGCTGGCCTCCCGCGACAAGCCGCAGCGGGGCGGCCGACTGCAAGGCCGCGGGCATGTCGAAGCGGGTGGCGATCACGCGCGGATCGACCTGCCCGCATGCCGCCTTGTACAGGGCGCAGTCGACCGCGCGCTTGCCGGTCATGTCGGCGTCGTCCGCGGCGCTGCGGGACAACGCCGCGACATGGCGCCGCAAGCCGAGATTGTCGCGGCGCCGGACCAGATGCAGGAAACGGTCGTCGGGTTCGAGCATTTCCGCGACGACGGTGCGCCCCGCCAGGCCATGCAGCTGGGGCAGCTGCGGGCGCCGGCACGCCGGGCAGCCGGCGGGATTGCGGGCGCGCAGGCTGGCGGGATCGACCCGATGGGCGGCGGCGAAGGCCTGTGCCCAGCGGTGCCAGGATACGGGCTGGGCCTCTTGCGCCGGCAGGCGCTCGAACGGCAAGGCGCACTGCGGACACAGGCGCGGCAGCAAGGCCTGGTAGACCAGCAGCTTGAGCACGCCGGGCGTGGCCAGGAAGTCGCGCGACACGCCGATGAAATCCGAGGCCAGGCGCTCGGGGATCATGGAGGCCGAGCCCGTGTGCGTGGTGGTGTACACATTGGAGCCCGACCCGGCGAGGTCCATGAAGGCCCTGCCGGTATCGCGGTCGCGCACCTCGCCGATTAGCAGGTCGTCCATGGCCGAGCGCTTGATGGTCTTGAGCTTGGCGTCGAACGTGGATGAAACGCAGGCATCGAGCGTGCGCCCCACCGTATTCTGCAGCGCGTTGGCGATGCGATACTCGACCGGATCCTCGAGCGTGATGACCTTGCGCGTGGGCGCGATGCCGCGCATCAGCGTGGCCATGGACGTGGATTTTCCCGAGCCCACCATGCCCGCCATCACGATGGCCCCGCCGGCGCGGTCCCGGGCGCGCTCCAGGGCGGCGATATGCGATGGCAGGTATCCCAGCTGGGCCAGCGTGGCGCCGCCCTCCGCGGCATCCAGGCGCAACAGGCGCAGGCACACCGACGGCCCCGCGTCAGTGGCCAACGAGGCCCAGCGCACCGTCACCGGCCGGCCGTCGAGCTCGAGCGCGATGCGTCCCTGCTGTTCCGCCAAGGGATCGAACACCGCGCCGTTGCCGCCGCGCACATCCATCCAGGCAACCGACAGGACTTCGAGCAGCGTGGCGCCCGACAGATTGCCGAAGCAGCCGGGCGCGACGTAGGCGCCATCGATGGTGTAGCGTACCTCGGAGCTGCCCTGCGGCTGGCCGACATTGATGTGTACGTCGCTGGCCCGATGCTCGACGCCCCAGCGGACCAAGTCCAGGAAGACCGACGCGAGCGCGGACCGCCGCGAGGCGGGAGCCGCGCCGCGACGATCGCGCAATGTGGCGGCGGTTACCTGGCTGCGCGCCACGCCCAGCAGCAAGGCGGCCGGCAATATGTAGCGCGGCACCGCGGCGGCACGATAGCCGCGCAGGCGCATCATGCGCTCGAGTTCGACGATCTGGTCGCCGTGCAGGTAGTCGTGCAAGGCGAACACGGCGGCGGCGCCATTTTCGAGCAGTACCGGACACAGGCGCCCGGCCAGCGATGCCAGGTCGAACTCGTCGCCCAGGGTGCGTACGAAGGCTGGATCGATGCGCGCCAGGTCGTCGGCGGTGTGCAGCCACGGCGCCTCGGCGGCGGCAGCGCGGTTGCCGGCTGCGGGAGCGTGCGCGTCAGTCATGGATGGCATCCTGGTTCAGCAGACATGCGGTGAGGGGCGCCCCTGCCTTGCGCAGGCGCACGCAGGGTGTATCGATGGACAACAGCGCATAGCGCTCGGCGTCCGCGGACAACTGGCTTTCCAGGGGCCAGGCGCGGCCGGCCCGGTAGCGCGCGACGCGGCCGTTGACGGACACCTCCGCATGCAGCGACTTGCCCACGCCATAGATGGCCAGCACGTCGACCTGATCCGCCTGCCCGGCCTGCAGGGATGGCCGCGGGCTGCCAGCGTGCGGCGGCCCGAGCCAATCGGCGGCTTGTTGCGGGTGGCGCGCGGCCTGGGCCGCCTGTGCATCGGCGCGCAGCAGATCGCGCACGGTGTCGCCCTCGGCCCAACCGGCTTGCTCGATGACGGGCGCGCCAGTGGGATCGGCCGGCCAAGCGGCGCCCGGCAGCGCCCCCCACGCAAGCGCGACGACCGCCAGGCGCAGCCGGAGCCGCGCATGCCGGCACGCGGGAGAAAGGGACTCAATCTTGCTCATAGAGGACTCCTTGGAGTTCGGCCGTCAGTGCGCTGACGGCCAAGCCCGGCGAGCGGCCGGCAGCGAGACGCAGGGCCAGGGACGACCACGCGACGACCAGCGGCTGGTCGGCCAGCAATGCGAGGGAACGCAATGGCCCTTCGAGCGCCAGCAGGCGTTGGCGCATCGCCGGCGGCATGAGCGGTGCGGACAGGACGCGCCCGCTTGCATCGCGCGGCGGCCGGATCTCGACTGCCACCGCCGGCCCCAGCGTGATGCGGTTGAACGCCGGCCGCGCCCGTTGCAGGACGCTGGCCAGATCGCGTTCCACGCGTACCGCGCCCGGCGGCATGACGGTCGCCAGCGAGGCGCCATCGCCCGCGACCGTCCATGAGACTTCAGCCGTGTCGAGCGGACGGAAATGCACGCCCCAGCCGGCGGGGACGGCGGCCGCGAAATCGTCGTTGGCGGCCCCGCTGCCTTGCCGGGCGTACGTTGCCCGGCAGGTCCAGGCCTGGCCGGCCCGGCAGTGCGCCTCGCGCAGCAGCCAGCCGCGCACGTCGAGCGGCAGGCGATGCAGCGAGGCCAGCACGCGTGACAGTTCGCCCACCGAGTGCACCGGACGACCGCGCCGGAACTGCTCGACCGCCTGCGCCCAGGCGGCTTCTGCCGACATATCCGACTCGGCCACGGGCTGCCGCGATGGCTGGCGCCAGGCTTGCCAGGCCGGCGGCGCGACCAGCGCGGCGGCCAACACGATGGCGAAGGCTCGCACCGGCAATGGCAGCAGGGCCCAGCGCGAGCGTACCGGCGTCATCAAGGAAGCGTTGTCCGCCCCCGACAGCAAGGCGGCCAATGCCGCCGCCCCGTCGCATTGCCGCATGGACGGGTGCTGGGCGCTCAGCGCTTGCAGGGCCTCGGCGGCCTGGCCGGCGTCGCCATACAGGCGGTCGGCGCGCGCCAGCACCGCGCCGTCCTGGGTGGCGACCAGCCACCAGCGTCCGTCAGGCAGTTGCGCGATACAGGCGGCCGTGCCGTCGGGATGCAGGCCGGCGAAGGCCTGCGCCGCGGCATGAACGGGGCGGCGGCGCAAGCCGGCGGCGAGACTGGCGCAGCCGCCAGCCACGGCCCCCTGGCCGCCGACCACGTAATGCGTGGCCCGCTGGCGCCGCGCCCGGGCGCGCGCCATGGCCTGCGGATGGCTGCCGACCAGCGCAAACCACGACACGCCGAAGGCGAATACCTGCCCCGGGCCGGGACCATCGACGAGCAACACAGGGCTGGCGGCAGCGGAGCGCGGCATTCAGATGCCCTCTTCGACTTGCGCGGTGACCAGCACGATCGTGGTCATGCGATCGGTGGATGCGCGGTCCTGGCCGCCTGCCAGCAGCGGCGCATCGGCGGACAGGCGGCGCCGGTCGTATTCGTCCTGGCGACGATCGAACCCCGACAGGATCACGGGCTGGCCGGGGCTGAGCGCCACCTGCTGTACCGTGCCGTTGCCGTCGATGGTGATCTGCTGCACCTGGACCTGGTTGCCGTCCTCGCCGAAGGTGATGCTCTTGATGGGCTGGGCCACCGTGTTGTCGTACGCGATCGACAGCAGGATGCGGCCATCGGGCTGGGCGTCGGGCACCAGCGTGAGGAAGGTGCCCACGGTTTCCTGCTTCTGGCTGATGGAAACCGAAGGCAGCGCGGCGCTGCCGAGCGAGGCGTCCACCCCGGGCACCGCGGTGCTCTGCACCTGGTCGATGTACGAGAACGTGGTGCGCACGGCATGCGTGACGGGACGACGGTTCAGCGTCAGGACCGGCACGCTGCTGTGCCGCAGCACGGCGCCGGTCTGGCTGAGCGCCGAGACGATGGCGCGCGACCCCTGCAGCGGCCCCTGCCCGACAGTGACGCCCAGCGAGCCGGCGCTGTTGCCCGCGATGGCCGGGATGGCGGCCGTGACGGCCAGGCGTGCGCTGTCGTAGACGGCCGCCCAGTCGATGCCGCCTTCGTCCGCCGCCTTCGTCGAGACGGTGATCTCTTCGAACAGTAGGCGCACGCGGCGCGTCAATGCCTGGTTTTCGCGTTCGATGAACCGGGCGACCTGGTCGAGCACCTCGGGCGTGTCGGTGACCACCAGGGAGGTGCCGCCGCTGTCGATATCGGCCACGGAGCCGGCTTGCGTCAGGAACGGCATGATGCGGTCGCGCACGGCCCGCAAGGCATGGTGCTCGCCGGAAGAAAGGGCCGTGTTCGATGTGTTGTCGAAGCCGCCCTCTTCGTTGGTGGCGGAGCGCCCGAGCCGCGCGTCGGCGCGACTGGACAGGGTCAGCGCGCGCACGTCGAAGACGCGCGTCTGCATGCGATAGAACTCGATGGCGTGGCGATGGTAGCGCCAGTACACGCCGAAACTCGCGGCTAGTGCATCGAGCGCATCGGGCAACGGACGCGGCCCGGCCATGACCGGCACGCGGCTGGGCGCGGCCAGGTCGGACGGCGCGGCCTGCGCCAGCCGGGGCAGGAACAGCGCCTGTGGCAGCAAGGCATCGGGCGCCACCCGGACCGCGATGCCGGTCGCGCGAGCCAGGCGCTCGGCCAGCGAGGAGAGATCGAGCCGGCCGGCGAACAGCAAGGTGGTGTCGATATCGCCGCGCAGGGCGGGCGGCAGCACCACGTCGCGGGCCAAGGGCTGCGCGCGGCCCGCCAGCCAGGGTTTGGCGACGTCCTGTGCGGCGATTCGCGCCGCCCGGTCCGACACGGCGACGGCGAACCGGCGCTGATCCGCGGCCACTTGATCGCGCACGCCGGCGATGGCTTCGCGCAAGCTGTGCAAGGAATGCTGCACCGTGCACCCGCCCAGGCACAGCAGCACCGCCCCTGCGGCGGCCATGCGGGCCGTCATGTGCGGGCTCCTGCGGCGACCGAGCGGTCGCATGCCTGCGCCAGCGGCACCACGCGCAGCACCTTGTTGAGGTAGAAGCACGGCTGCACGGGACGGTCGGACATTTCGGTAGCGCCCAGCAGCTCGCGCACCGCCTGCTTGAAATCACCCGTGAAGTCGGCGCTGCCGGCCAACGGGATATCGGCATCGACGGCCCAATGCTGGGGTTCGAAGGTCCAGCCGGCGTCCGTGGCCCAGCGCGCCAGCACGGCGCGCAGGCTGGCATCGGGCGGGCCGGCGCGATAACGGGACGGCCCGCCCGATGCCGCCGGACCGACGGCCGGCCCTGCCTGCGGCACCGACGCCGGCGCGGCGGGCAGCAGTTGCGCCGCTGCGGGCTCGGGCGCCACGGCCGGCGCGGCGGCTTCGGCGCCCAGTGCGCCGGCAGGATCGCCGTCGTGGCGATCGGCCCGCGCGATGCGATGCCCGCCGCGCAAGACCAACGCGGGCCACAGGCCGTCGACCACGACATAGGGATCGTGCCGCTTGTAGCGCAGGGGCTGCAGCCCTGCCGGCGTCTGTGCGAACAACGCGGGCGGCGTGCGGCCGGGCGCGAACTGCAGCCAGGTGCGCCCGGCCCCGCTGAACACCTGCAACGGCGCGACGGCAGGGTCGCCCGACAGGCGCCAGTTGAAGTCGTACTGGCCGGCCGGCAAGCCGTCGCCCTGCCAGCCGGCTGCGGCGCCGGACCACTGCGCGCAACCGGATAGCCAGAGTGGCGCCAGCGCCAGGAGGAAGAATCGAACCATGCTCGTCCCGAATCGAGGAGCGCCCCGGAACGGAGCGCATGGCCAGCATGGTGAACCGCCGCGGGCAGCCCGCCTAGACCGACTTATACGAACGGAGCTTTTCGTTCATTCCTCGATTCGCGCACTTGCGCGGGACGGCAGCGCCAAGCCGCGCGGCGACGCGTCCGCCGGCCCGCGCGGATAACGCGGCAAAAAAAAGCCGGCCAACGGCCGGCTCGGGAATGCTGCCATGGCGGCGCGCCGCCATGGCCCTTGCGCTAGCGCTGCTGCGCGAGACGCCGCGCCTGCTCGGCGGCGCGGTTGAGCGCCGCGACGGGAGGCGTCTTGCCCTCGAACGCCTGGTTCAGCTCGTCGTTGAGCACCGCTTCGACACGTTCGTAATTGGCCATGCGGAAGCCGCGGCTGGTGTTCAGCGCCTTGCCCTGCATCGACTGGATGATGGCGTGCGCGCCGGGGATCTTGTCGTAGAACGACACATCGGCAGCGCGGAATGCGGCATCGGTGAGCGGCAGGTAGCCGGTGCGCTGGTGCCATTCCGCGGCATTGACCGGCTTGGCCAGCCAGGAGAGGAACTGCGCGGTGGCTTTTTCCTGTGCTTGCGGATGGCCGTCGATCGCCCACAGCGCGGAACCGCTGACGAATGGGCTGCCCGCCTCCTGGGTAGCCTGGGTGTAGTACGGCAGCGGCGCCACGCCGAACGACAGGGAACGCGTGTTCATGAACGTGCCGGCCGATCCCGAGCCCGAGGTCAAGACGGCGCATTGTCCCTTGGCGAACAACGCATCGCTCTGGTTGTCGTCGGAGTGGGCCGTGAAGAGCAGCGAGCGCTTCCAGCTGACCATCAGGGAAATGTGGCGCATGTACAGCGTATTGAACTGGAACGCCGGCGTCGACTTGCTGGCCGACAGGCCGTTGTCGTTGCTGGTGTACAGCTGCTTGTTGACCGGCGCGAGGTTCTCGAGGTGGACCTGGACCTGGTCGCTCGAGGCGTACGGGCATTCGATGTTGGCCACGTCGCGCAGCTTGAGCAGCTCGCCTTGCAGGTCGGCCCAGGTGCGGGCCGGTTTGGCGGGGTCGAGCCCGGCCTTCTTGTAGTAGGCCAGGTTGTAGTACATGAGGGGCACTTCGGCCATCCAGGGGAACGCCAGCAGGCGGCCCTTGGCGTCGCGGGTGAAGCTGGAGGTGGCCGGCAGGAACCAGTTCAGGTCCTTGATGGGGTACTTGGCCAGCAACTGGTAGAGCGGCAGGATGGCCTGGTGCTGGGACACCACTTCAGGAGAGCGGTTGTCGGGCAGCTGGATCAGGTTGGGGCCCTTTTTCTGCTTGATGGCCACGGCGGCCTCGTCACGCAGCTTCTGCGTGCTGTCGAAGTCGCGCAGTTCGACGACGACGTCTTTCTGTTCCTTGTTGTATTTCTTGGTGAGCTTTTCGAATTCGGCCTTGTTGGGGCCGCTCAACGTGTGCCAGACCTGGATTTCGACAGGCGCGCCATGCGCGGCGCCGGCGACCGCCATGGCCGCCCCGAAAATCCACGTGCGCCGGCTGGCGCTCAGTGCGCGGGTCAATCCCGCCAATTGCAGTGTCTTCATAGGTTCACAGACCAAGAAAAGGAAAATCGGGCTCCGGCTTGCGTCCGCTGAGCAGATCGGCCAGGGCCCGGCCCGAACCTGCTCCCATGGTCCAGCCCAGCGTACCGTGGCCTGTATTCAGGTACAGGTTGGAAATGCGGGTACGACCGATGAGGGGCACGTTCGAAGGGGTGGACGGGCGCAACCCCGACCAATAGCTGACGCTCTCGAAATCGAGCGCGTCGGGAAACAGTTCGCGCGCCAGGCGCGTCAGGGATTCGCAGCGGCCGGCGTTCAGCGCGCGCGAGTAGCCGGAGAGTTCGGCGGTGCCCGCCATGCGCAGGCGGTCGCCGAGCCGCGAGAACACCACCTTGTGGCTGCTGTCGGTGAGGCTCACCGAAGGCGCGCGCGCCGGATCGCGCACCGCGAAGGTGGCCGAATAGCCCTTGGCCGGATAGACGTTGCAGGGCACGCCCAGCGGCCGCACCAGGCGGGGGCTGAAGCTGCCCAGCGCGACCACGTAGGCGTCGGCCGAGATGCGGCCGAAGCGCCCGTCGGGCTGGATGACTTCCAGGGCCTGCACCTGCCCGCCCTGGCTGACCAGGCGGGTGGCGGTGGTTTCGTAGCGGAATTCGACGCCGGCCGCCTCGCAGCGGCTGGCCAGCCCGGCGGCGAACAGGTGGACGTCGCCGCTTTCGTCTTCGGGCGTGTAGTCGCCGCCGACGATGGTGGCGCGATGCGGCGCCAGGGCGGGCTCGATGGCGATGACTTCGTCGGTGCCGATCACGCGGCGCTCGACGCCGAAATCGCGCATCAGGCCGGCGGCCTTCTGCGAGGTTTCGAATTCGTGCGGATCACGATAGAAATTCAGGATGCCGCGCTCGAGGTGGTCGTAGGGGATGCCCAGCTCGGCGCGCAGGGCCTGCAGCGTGGCGCGGCTGTATTCGGCCAGGCGCACCATGGCGCGGATGTTGGGCGCCAGGCGGCCGGGCAGGCATTCGCGCAGGAACGCCAGCCCCCATGCCCATTGCCGCCAGTCCAGCTGGGGACGGAACAACAGCGGGGCGTCGTCCTGGAACATCCATTTGAGCAGCTTGAGCGGCGCCTGGGGATTGGCCCACGGCTCGGCGTACGAGACGGAAATCTGGCCGCCGTTGGCCAGGCTGGTTTCCTGGGCCGGGCCGGGGCGGCGGTCGACCACCACGACATCGTGGCCGGCCTGGCGTAGCCACCAGGCGCTGGAAATGCCGATGATGCCGCTACCCAATACCGCTACTTTCATGCGCGCCTTGCTCCTTGCGCCGCCGGCTGCAGCGGGCGGCCCCCCTGCTGTCGCGGCTCGATCCGATCGAGATGTCGGTGCGGCAGTTTACTGCGCCGCCCGGCCCTCGCCTATGACATAAACAAAGGGGGGGTTTCCATTTGCACCCGAAGGTTTCCCGCCGGCTGGGCCGACTCGGGCGGCCTCAGGCGCCCGCCCGGGCCAGGTCGGCCTCGGAGGTGAACGCGTCCGCGTAGAACTCTTCCGGCGGCAGGCCGCACTGGGCGGAGAATTCGCGGCGCGCGGCATCGACCATGGGAGGAGCGCCGCAGGCGTACACCTGGTGGCCCGACAGGTCGGGGAGGTCCTGCAGCACCGCCTCGTGCACGAAGCCGGTGCGGCCGGTCCAGCCGTCTTCGGGCAGGCCGTCCGAGACGACCGGCACATAGCGGAAGTCGGGCAGCGACTGCGCCCACGACTGCGCCAGTTCGTGCATGTAGAGATCGCGCGGGCGCCGCCCGCCCCAGTACAGGGCGACCGGCCGGCGGATGCCGTGATGGGCCATGTGCTCGACGATGGCCTTGACGGGCGCGAACCCGGTGCCGCTGGCCAGCAGCACGATGGGCTTGTCGCTGTCTTCGCGCAGGAAGAACGAACCGAACGGCCCTTCCAGGCGCAGGATTTCGCGCACTTTCATCTGCGTGTCGCCGGCCCCGAAGACGTGGTCGGTGAATACCCCGCCCGGCATGTGGCGGATGTGCAGCTCGAGCGGGCTGCCGGTATGCGGCGCGCCGGCCATGGAATAGCTGCGGCGCTTGCCGTCCTTGAGGATGACTTCGATGTACTGGCCCGCATAGTAGCGGAACGGCTCGGCCGCCGGCAGTTGCAGGCGCAGCACGGTGACGTCGGGCGCCGCCAGGTCGAGCGCCTGCACGCGCGCCGGCAGCTTGCGGATCTGGATGTCGCTGGCCAGCCGGACCTCGGTCGACTCGATGACCAGGTCGGACTGCGGCTGCGCCTGGCAGAACAGCGTGTAGCCCTGCGCGAGCTCTTCGGGCGAGAGGATCTGCGCCGGGTATTCGCCGGCGTCGACCGTGCCGGAAACGACCTTGCCCTTGCAGGTGGAGCAAGCGCCGTTGCGGCAGCTGTAGGGCAGCACGATGCCGGCCGCCAGGGCGGCGTCGAGCACCGTCTGGCCGGTCTCGACCGAGAACTGATGCTGGCTGGGTTGTACGGTGACCTGGAAACTCATGAGTACGACCTTGTGAAAAATGCGCGTGGCCGGTGCGGCGGCCGACGGACAAGCGGCCGTACCCGGCAGTCAATCTCCTATTCTATAATCTTTGGCGCGCCGGGACGGCCTGGCGCCATGCGCCGGCCCGTGCCGGCGGCTGTACTTCCCGGGGACGGCCCCATACAAGCCGGCCAACGCGCCGGCCTTTCCTGAAATGGGGCATTCCATGACCTGGATCATTCTTGTATTGGCGGGGTTGTTCGAAGTGGTGTGGGCCGTCGGCCTGAAATACACCCATGGCTTCACCCGCCTGGTTCCCTCGCTGATCACCCTGGCCGGCATGATCATCAGCTTCTGGCTGTTGTCGCTGGCCATGAAAAGCCTGCCGCTCGGCACGGCTTATGCCGTGTGGGTGGGCATCGGCGCGCTGGGCGCCTTCGTGGCCGGCATCGTGCTGTTCGGCGAAAGCATGAGCGCCATGCGGGTGATCAGCGTGCTGCTGATCGCCGCGGGCCTGATCGGCCTGAAGCTGTCCTCCTGACCGCGCCGGCCCGTGGGGGCCGGCCGGCGTCAAAAATCCAGTTCGATCTCGACCGCGTCGCCGGCGCGCAGGCGCGCGCCGGGCGGCGCGTCGACGATGGCGTTCTGGCCGAACACCACGCCGATCTCCAGCTGGCGGTAGCCCGCCAGCGTGCGGCCCGGCTCTTCATGGCGCTCGCCCGTGCGCTGGTCGATGTTGGGCATGGGGCAGCGCGTACAGGGCTTGACGAAGGCCAGGCGCACCTCGCCCGCCGACACCATGGCGGTGTGGTCTTCCTCGTACGCCTCCCAGTCGCCCTCGATGACGATGTTGGGGCGAAAGCGGTTCATGGGCACGGCCGGCTCGCCGCGCGCCGCCAGGCGTGCGTTGAGGTCGTCGAGCGAGGCCTGATTGGTCACCAGCAGCGGGAACCCATCGGCGAAGCCGAACACGTGGTCGCCCGCGAAATGCCCGGCCAGCTCGGCATGGTTGCCGCGCCAGCGGTCCACCCATTCCGGCTTGGCGGGTCGGCGGGCTTGCGCGTCCAGCTTGACCAGCACGCAGTCGAGCCCCAGCACGCGGCTGAGCCAGACCGCGGCCTCGGCGCTCTCCTCGCGCGCGGACACGCTGTCCTTCCATACGGTGACTTCGCGCACAGTGGCGCCCAATTGCGAACCGTCGAGCGGCACGCGCAAGGCCGGCACGCCGGGCGCATGCAGCTCCAGGGCATCGGCCGTGATGGCGGGACGGATCAGTGCCATGGCCGGCCACTGGCGCTGGGTCATGAACTGGCCCTGGGCGGTGAGAATCATCCAGCGGCGGTCGCCGGCCAGCCCGGCGCGGTCGATGGGGGACTCGGCCAGGTCGATGCCGGCGCAGGATTTGATCGGATAGATGTGCAGGCTGACGATGCGGGCGGTCATGGCGGCAATGCAATCGGAGGGAGGCGCCAAAGCATAGCATCCGCTATCGAACGCGCCGGCGCCGGCGCGGGCTGGCAGGCTCCGTTGCCGGCGCTGGCTAAGCCTTGCCGCGCAGGCGGCGCACCTGGTCGAGCGCCGCGCACAGCGCCTGCTCGACAGCCTCCAGCGAGGCGTCTGGCTGGAAGCCGGCCGGCGCGCCGGCTGGCGCATCCGGCAAGGCCGGCTGTATCTGTTCGCCGGCCGGACTGACATCCACGTCGAACACCAGTTTTTCGGCGCGATGCCAGGTGGTGAACCACTCGAGCGGGCGGCCGTCCTGATCGAAGCCCTGCCCTTCCAGCATCAGCAGCGGGCTGCCGGATGGCACGCCGAGCGCGTGCGCCAGGGTGGCGTCCGCCCCCACGGCGCGGATGCGGTTGCGTCCGCGCCCGGGGTGCAGGCCGAAACGCTGCGCCAGCGTGCGATGCAGCGAGGCATCGTGCAGGTGCTCGGCCGCCAGGCCCGGCAGGCGCGCGCGCGGCAGCCATGTGCGCACGAAGGCCAGCGTTTCGTCGTCGACGCTGCGCAGGCGCTCCAGCAGCAAGGCATCGGCCGTGCCGAAGAACGCGGCGACGTCGGGCGGCGCCGTCGCGGGCTCGCAGCGCAGGACCCGGGTGCGCAGCGCCGTGCCGATGCTGGCGAACTGCTCGAACAGGCCAGTGGAGCGCTGCACCATCCGATGATGCTCGAGCGGAGGCGCCACGGTCGGCGCGCGGCCCGGCTCGCGCCGGATGGCCCCTTCGGCCACCAGCGCCGCCAGGGCCTGCCGCACGACGCTGCGCGCCACGCCGAACTGACGGCACAGCGCCGCCTCGCTGGGCAGCGCGGTGCCGGGCGCCAGACGTCGTCCGCCGATCTCGCGGCGCAGGGCCTGGGCGACCTGCGCATGCAGGGGATGGGCGCTGGAGCGGTCCAGCGATGCGACGGTACTGGCGGACGACGCCATGGAAATCAGCCTCCGGTGGTGGAGCGCGCAGTTTCCCATACATGCGACCAGCCGGGGGCCAGGTGGGCGGCGCGCTCGGCCGCCAGGACCAGGCTTTCCTCGCGCGCCACGCCCTGTCCGGCAATGTCGAAGGCGGTGCCGTGGTCGACCGACACCCGCACCACCGGCAAGCCCACGGTGATGTTGACGCCATCGTCGCCATAGACCGACTTGAACGGCGCATGGCCCTGGTCGTGGTAGCAGGCGATGACGAACTGCCACTTGCCCCGCACCGCCTGCGGGAACAGCGCGTCGGCGGGGATCGGCCCGGCGGCGCGGATGCCGGCCGCGTTGGCCTCGGCTACCGCGGGAGCCAGGATGTCGGCATCCTCGCTGCCGAAAATGCCGTTCTCGCCGGCATGCGGATTGAGGCCGGCGACCGCCACCGGCTCGTCGCCGCGGCCCAGCGCGCGGGCGAACGAGCCGGCCAGGCGCAACACGGCGCGCATGCGCTGCGGCGTCACGTCCTCGATGGCCTGGCGCAGCGACACGTGCGTGGTGGCATGGAAGATGTACAGCTCGCCCGCCGACAGCACCAGCGAGAAGGTCTTCACGCCGAACTCGTGCGCCAGCAGTTCGGTGTGCCCGGGCCATTTGTGGCCCGCCATGTGCATGGCGGCCTTGTTCAGCGGCGCGGTCACGATGCCGTCGATGCGGCCCTCGCGGGCCAGCGCGCAGGCCGTGGTGACAAAGCGCACCGAGCCGTCGCCGGCATCGGCGTTGAGCTCGCCCAGGGGCACGTGCTCGAGCGAGGGCCCGGCCTGGATGACTTCGATGGTGCCAGGCGCGTTGCGGACCTGTTCGGGGCCCTCGACCACGCGCACTTGCGCCGGGTCGGCGCCGAGGGCCTGCACGGCCTTGCGCAGCGCGGCGGCATCGCCGACCACGACCAGGCGCGCGCGCTGGCGCAGGTCGTCATGGCCCAGCAGCATCTTGGCCGTGATCTCCGGCCCGATGCCGGCGACATCGCCCAGCGTCACGGCCAGAGTGGGAATACGGGGGGATGCGGGGTCTTGCGTCATGATGTGAATCTCCGTTCGCGGACCGCACGCGCGGCCCGGATCAATACGTCGTCGGCGCCGAAGCCGCCGGCCTTGGTCACGATGGGCAGCCCGGCGGCCGGGCCGCCGGTCAGCGTGCCGAGCGGCACGCCCCCGGTGACCTCGTCCACCAGCGCAATGCCGCCGGCCTGCACGGCGGCCAGCACCGCGCTGGCGCCATCGCCGCCGGTGGCCACCACGCCGGCGCAGCCGCCGGCCTCGATCAATTGCCCGGCCAGGCCGCCCAGGCGCGCGGCGACCGTGTCCGAGTCCAGCCCGGCCAGCCGGCCTTCCGGCGCCAGCAGCAAGAGCGTGGCGGCCGTATCGGCGCCGGGCGCGCTGCCGCGCACGGCGTCGCACCAGGCGTGCCAGGCCGCGTCGTCAGCCAATTGCGCCAGCGTGGGCGACCAGACTTGCGCGCCGGCCGCCCGCAACGCGGCCGCCTGGCGGCGCGCCGCGCTGTGCTGCGACGTCACCACCACGACCACCGGGCCGCGCGACTCGGCGCCGGCCCACAGGCGCGCCAGCGGCGCGGCCAGGCCGCCGGAGCCCACCGGCAATGCCCGCTCGCCGATCAGCGCGATGGCGCAGGCCAGGCGCTCGATATCCGCCGGCGTGACGGCATCGACCACCACCACGGCTCCGGCCTGCTGGATGCGCGCCGCCAGCGCCTCGGCGGTTTCGCCGTCGATCGCCGCGAGCTGCGCGCCGCCCAGCAGGGTCGGGATATGGCTCTCGGTGACCGGAGTGACCGGGTCGGTGGCCGCCGACGTCTCGGTGACCGGCCGGCCATCCACGTACAGGACGCCGCCGCGCACGGTGCGCCCGGTGGCGGGAAAGGCCGGGCATACCACGGCGATCGCGTCGGCGCGCCAGGCCTGGCGCGCCGCGTCGATCTCGGCCTTGAAGGCGCCGCGCAGCGTCGAGTCCACTTTCTTGTACAGCCGGCGCACCCCGGCGGCGCGCAGGGCCGCCACGTCGTCGCGCACCACGGCGGCCGCCTCGGGCGCCGGCAAGGGCCGGCTGTGGGTCGTGACGGCGATGACTTCGGCGCGGCGGGAGGCCGGATCGGCCAGGGCCTGTCCGGCCCGGCCCACCGACAATTGCGTCGGCCAGCCGGCGCGCACGAACTGCACGGCGGTGTCGCCCGAACCGGTCAGGTCGTCGGCGACAATGGCGATGAACGGGGCCACGCTCAGACCCTCGCCTCGGCGGGCTGCTCGCCGCCCTCGAGCGGCACGGCCACGTCGTCGGCCGGCTTGAGCTCGCCGGCCCGCTTCAGGAAGTACGAGGCCAACACCGGCGCCAGGATCGAGCTGATCAGCACGCACGCGGCCACCTGCGCGGTGGCGGTGCTGACGTACTGCTGGAAGGTCGGATCGGCGGCGGCCACTACCGCGGGCGTGGCGATGGCATTGCCCGCCGTGGTGCCGGCGGCGAAACCGATGCCGCTCTTGCCGCCGCGGCGCAGGATGTAGCGGTAGCCCAGGTACACCAGGGCGCCGGTGATGGGGCTGATGAGCAGCCCCAGGATCAGCCCGGTGACACCGCCCGAGACCACGGCGCCCAGGTTGATGCCGGTGCCCAGCGCGAAAGCGAAGAACGGGATGACGATGTTGGGCACGGGCTTGAGCACGTTGCGCCACTGCACGTCCAGGTTGCCCACCAGCACGCCCAGCAGGAACGGCACCAGCGCGGCGACCAGCGCCGTCACGGGAATGTCGGCCAGGCCGGAAGCGCCCAGGAACAGCAGGCTGAAGAACGGCCCGTCGTTCACGGCGCTGGCCACGTAGGCGCCGCGGTCGCGGCCGTCGCCGTACTGGCCGGTATAGGCCAGCCACAGGCCGCCGTTGCTGTTGTCGAAGGCCGCCAGCATCGCCAGGATCGACACGCCGAGCACGCCATCCAGGCCGACGAAGCTGCCCAACAGCACGATCAGCGTGGCGGGCACGAGCGTCTTCATCAGCAGGATGGTGCCCGCCGTGGCCAGGATCGGGCCGCCCGTGCGCATGTTCACCTGGGTGCCGGTGGCGAAGATCAGCAGCGCGATCAGCGGCAGCGCGCTGTTCTTGAACAGCGCCGTGGTGAACCCGCCGATGGCCAGCGCGTCGGGAGCGAAGGTGCCGATGACCGAACCGAGGATGAGCGGCAACAGCATCAGGCCGCCCGGCACTTTCATCATGGCCGAATACATGGGGAAGCGGGAAACGTCGGAGTTCATGGGTGTCTCCAGGAGCTTTTATTGAAAGATAAAGGGCCGCCAGGCCGCGTGGGTGGTTCCGGACGATCCGGATGGTCGAAAACCGGCAGTGTACAACGATACGTACAACCTGTACGTACAGAACTGGGGATAAAAAAACCCCGGGAGGATCTCCCGGGGTCTCGCAGCCCGCTGGGCGGGCCGTGCATGGCGCCAGGGGGCGCGCTATTCGACCAGCTTCAGCTTGTCCAGCGGCGTGACCGCCTTGAAGGCCTTGCGCGTGGCGATGTGCTCCGGACGCGGGTCGAGCCCGTACTTCGGCGCATTGAGCGTGTTCTCCATGCTGTTGTAGACCATGAAGACATTGGCGCGCGGCCACGGCGAGATATTGCTGTTGGAGCCGTGCATGGTGTTGCAGTCGAAGAACACCACTGAACCGGCCTTGGCCATCATGGTGCGGATGCCGCCCTGCTCCACCAGCAGTTGCAGGCTGACCGGGTCGGGCACGCCGTATTCCTGCTTCTTCAGCGACTGCTTGTAGTGGTCGCGCGGGGTTTCGCCCACGCACGAGATGAACTGCCGATGCGAGCCCGGCACCAGCATCAGCGGGCCATTGCACTCGTTGTTGTCGCTCAGCAGCACCGAGCAGCTCAGCGCGCGCATCGCGGGCATGCCGTCTTCCACGTGCCAGGTCTCGAAGTCCGAGTGCCAGTAGAACTCTTTGCCCTTGAAGCCGGGCTTCATGTTGGCGCGCGACTGGTGGATGTACACCTCCGAGCCGAGCAACTGGCGCGCCACATTGACCAGGCGCGGGTCGCGGGTCAGGCGGGCCAGCATGGGATTGAGCACGTGCACCATGAAGATCGAGCGCACGGCATTGCTGCCCGGCTCGGTGATGGCCTCTTCGCGGCGCACGATGGCCGGATCGCGCGTCATGCGCTCGACCTCGGCGACCAGGGCCTGCACCTCGGCCTCGGTGAACACGTTTTCCAGCAACAGGAAACCGTCGCGGTCGTACGACTGGACCTGGTCTGCGGACAGGGCATCGGCGTACTTGCCCTCGCCGTAGACCACGGGATCCTGGCGGGCGATGATGGCGGAACTGCGATCCGTACGCGAGGCGTACGGATCCTGGGCAGGTGAGATCATATTCAGACTCCTTGTTCTCAGGCCGCTTGCTCTTCGACCGGCAGCGCATAGACGCCATCGGCGTCGTGCACTTCCTGGCCGGTCAGCGGCGGGTTGAACACGCAGATGACGCGCAGCGGCTCCTTGCCGCCGCACAGCCAGTGCTCGTCGTTTTCGTTCAGGGCGTACACCACGCCCGGTCCCAGCTCGTATTTCTTGCCGTCGGCGACCGTCTCGATGGAACCGTCGCCTTCGATGCACCAGACCGCTTCAAGATGGTTCTTGTAGTGGATGTGCGTGCGTCCGCCGGGAAAAATGGTGGTCTCGTGGAACGAGAATCCCATGCCGTCCTTCTTCAGCAGCACGCGGCGGCTGACCCAGGTTTCGGTACGGACCTCGTCCTTGGTCCCGATCACATCTTTCACATTGCGTACGATCATCGGCGTTTTCCTCCAAATTTCAGAACGCGGGCGGACTGCCCGCTTTCACCCAGCGCCTCGGCGACGGCGGCCTCGATGGTTTCCAGGCCGCGGGCCAGCAGCTCGTCCTCGATGGTCAGCGCCGGCAGCAGCTTCAGCACTTCGTCTTGCGCGCCCGAGGTCTCGATGACGACGCCGCGCTTGAATGCCTGGTGCGCGATGCGATTGGCCAGCGCCGGATCGGCGGTGGTCACCAGGCCCTGGATCAGGCCGCGGCCGCGCACGGCCAGGCCGGCGTTGGGATAGCTGTGGGCCAGGTTCTCCAGCCAGTCGCGCACCAGCCGCTCCTTGCGCTGCACTTCGGTCGAGAACGCATCGCTGGCCCAGTAGGTGTCCAGCGCCTGGGTGGCGGTGACGAAGGCCAGGTTGTTGCCGCGGAACGTGCCGCTGTGCGCGCCCGGCTTCCAGATGTCCAGCTCGGGCTTCATCAGCACCAGCGACATCGGCAGGCCGAAACCCGAGAGGGATTTCGACAGGGTGATGATGTCGGGGCGGATGCCGGCCGATTCGAAGCTGAAGAAGCTGCCGGTGCGGCCGCAGCCCACCTGGATGTCGTCGACGATCAGCAGCATGTCGTGGCGGCGGCACAGCTTTTCCAGCTCCTTGAGCCAGCGCAGCGTGGCCACGTTGACGCCGCCCTCGCCTTGCACCGTCTCGACGATCACGCCGGCCGGCTTGTCCAGGCCGCTGCTGGGGTCTTCCAGCATGCGCTCGAGATAGGCGATGGTGTCGACGTCGGGACCGAAGTAGCCGTCGTACGGCATGAAGGTCGTGTTGCCCAGGGCATACCCGGCCGCGTCGCGGAACTTCATGTTGGCCGTCGCGGCCAGCGAGCCGCCACTGACGCCGTGGAATCCGTGGGTGAAGGAAATGATGTTGGAACGGCCCTTGACCTGGCGCGCGATCTTCAGCGCCGCCTCGACCGCGTTGGTGCCGGTCGGCCCGGTGAACTGCAGGGTGTATTGCCAGTTGCGCGGCTTGAGCAGCACGCGGTCGACGGCTTCCAGGAATTGCTTCTTGGCGCTGGTGGCCATGTCCAGGCCATGCACGACGCCGTCGGATTCCAGGTACTCGAGCAGTTTTTCCTTGAAGACAGGATTGTTGTGGCCGTAATTCAAGGTGCCCGCGCCGCTGAAGAAGTCGATGTACTCGCCACCTTCCTCATCGATCAGGACGGAGCCCCGCGCCTGATTGAATATCACCGGAAACGACCGGATGTAGCCTCGCACTTCCGACTCCATCCGGTCAAAGATTTTCAAGTCCATAGAATCCTCCCTTCAACTCGTGAATTGACAGACACAGCCGCCACCGACGCCCACATGGGCATTCGGGCAAGACTGCGTCCCGGTTCCGATAGGGCCGCCGGCCGGCGCCCCGCCGCGGGTCACGAACCCTGGCGGGACGGCAGCGTGAACGGACCTATCCTCAACAACATCTCGTCGTCATGGTCGGCGCCGCCGAACAATTGCCGGTCGAAGAACGGCTGCTCGGAAACGTGCGCGCCCAGCTCGCCGGCCAGGCCGGCGAAGGTGCGGCGCGATGCCTGGTTATCAGGCCCCACCGTGGTTTCAAGATGACGAACATGCTCCAGCTCCTTGCGCTGCAAGAGCTCGCGAAGCATGGCGCGGCCCAACCGTTGGCCGCGTGCGCGGGAATGCACGGCAACCTGCCAGACGAAGATCACGTCGGGCCGGGCTGGCGGCAAATATGCGGAAATGAACCCATCGATGCGGCCGCCGGCGCTTTCGGCCACCACGCAGGTGGCGCTGAAGTGCTCGCACAGCAGCAGATAGGCATACAGGGAATTGACGTCGAGCGGCGGGCACTCGGACACCAGGCGGTGCAGCGCGGCCCCGTCGGTGCGGCGCGGCGCCCGCAATTGCAGGCGCGGGGAAGCGGCCGGCTGGACGGCCGATGAAGACTGGAGGGTGTGCAGAGCTTGCCCCCTCATACGACCAGCCCCGATTCAGGCGGAGCCCCGCCGGTAGGCACTTCGAGAATGGGCGACGAGACATCGCCGTGCGCCTCGACCGCATGCCCTTCCTGTTCCATCAGGGTGACGATGCGCTCGAGCGCCAGGGTGATGGTGGCCTGCTCGAGTTCGGGCAGCGCATTGAGCGCGTCGGCCAGGTGTTTCTGCAGCGGCGACGGCGCCTGGGCGGCCAGCTCGCGGCCGGCGTCGGTGGCCGATACGAACACGATGCGGCGGTCTTCCCGGCCGCGTTCGCGGCGCACCAGGCCCTTGTCTTCCAGGCGGTCGAGAATGCCCACGACCGTGCTGGGGCTGACGTGGATTTCACGGCTGATGGCGGTGGCCGTCAGCGGCCCGTTGGCGATCACGGTGCGCAGGCACATGAGCTGGGGGGCGGTGATGTGGCTGACCGCCGCCAGCTGGCGCGAATGCAGCGCGATCGAGCGCGTGATGCGGCGCAGGGCACGCAGGATGCGCAAGTCGTACTGCTGTGACGGATCGGGCGAAGAAACGTTGTTCATGACTGAAAATAGTTCAGTAGGATTGATTTCTACTCAAATGATTCTACCCAGATAATATGCCGCCGCCGAGCCCAGGTCAACCCGCAATGACCACAAATTGTGAATAAATAAATTCATGTTTCAAGAAGATGATGAAAAATATCAACTTTTCAGGGGCGCTTGAAACAATCCCGGGAGGAATCCCGGCTGGACGCGGCACGACACGGCGCCCATCAGGATTACCCTGAGTCGCGAAAAAACATATGTTTTTTGATCGACCTGTTATTTATCATGTGTTTTTTCTTCTAGCCGCCCCGCTTCCCCGCCGTGCCGCCGCCCTTTCCGCCCCTGCCGGTATTGCAGCGCCTGCAAAGCCTGCTGGAACAGTTGTCGCCCGAACTGCAGCGGGCGGCGCACTGGGTGGCCGACCATCCGGCCGAAGTGGGCCTGTGGTCGATGCGCCGCCAGGCGCAGGCCGTGGGGGTGGCGCCGGCCACCATGCTGCGGCTCGCGCGGGCGGCCGGCTATGACAGCTACGAGGCGTTCCGGGGGCCGTTCCAGCAGGCCCTGGCCGGCGAGCGCCCGGCCTCCCTGCGCGAGCGGGCCGCCGAACTGCAGGCCGCCGAGGGCAGCGCCGGCAAGCCGGGCCACGATGCGCTGACCAGCCTGCAGGCCGAGGCGATCCAGTCGGTCTGCTCGCTCAACAGCTCAGCGGCCTTCGACGCGGCGGTCAAGACCCTGCTGGAAGCGCGCCAGGTGGGGTTCCTGGGTTCGCGCTCGGCCTTCGGCATTGCCTTCCAGATGCACTATGCCTACCAGCTCGTGCGCCGCAACAGCACGCTCATCGACGGCCTGGGCGGGCTGCAGGCCGAGGCCATCGACAATCTGCGCGAAGGCGATGCGCTGGTCGCCATTTCCCAGGCGCCCTACCCGACCGCCACCGTGCGCCTGGCGCGCCAGGCGGCGCAGCAAGGCGTTGCCGTGATCGCGCTGACCGACGACACGCTGGCGCCGCTGGCCGTGCATTCGCGCCATGTATTGCTGTTCCAGCGCCCCGACCGCGACGGCGTGCGCGAGCGGCCGGCGCAGCGCGGGCCGGGTTCTTTCTTCCATACCACCGCCGGCCTGCTGGGCCTGGCCGAACACCTGATCGCCCGGCTGACCGCGCGCGGCGGCGAGGCGGTGCTGAACCGGCTGAGCGAAATCGAAGAACGCATGCAGGCCGACAAGGTGTTCTGGTCGGCCTACGTAGGGCAATCCAACCACTGAATCGATACAAGGGGAAAATACCGTGTCTCACACGCATGGCGGCAGCATGAAATCCCGGTTGTATGGCGCCCTGCTGTGCGCCGTGCTGGCGGCACCCACGGCCGCGGCCGCGCAGGATTATCCGCAACGGGCAATCAAGGTGGTCGTGCCGTCCGCCGCTGGCGGCTCGCCCGACATCATCATCCGCCTGCTGGCGCAAGAGGTCGGCCAGGAACTCGGCCAGACGCTGGTGGTGGAAAACAAGCCGGGCTCGTCCGGCATCGCCGGCATCAGCGAGGTCTATCGCGCGCGGCCGGACGGCTATACCATCGGCTACGCCAACAACGTCACGCTGGCGATCAACCGCAGCACCTTCAAGGAGCTGCCCTACGACCCGGACCGTCTTGCGCCGATCGCGCTGCTGGTCAAGGTGGCCAATGTGCTGGCCGTCAACCCGCAGGTCCCGGCCCGGACGGCGCGCGAATTCGCCGACTACGTGAAACAGCATCCGGACCAGGTGACCTACGCCTCGCCCGGCCAGGGCACCTCTGGCCACCTGAGCGGCGAACTGTTGGCGCAAACCGCCGGCCTGCGCATGATGCACGTTCCCTATCGCGGCAGCCCCGCCGCCACCACCGACGTGATCGGCGGCACCGTGCAGGCCCTGATCGACAACACGCCCAGCATCGGACCGCATCTCCAGTCCGGCAAGCTGCGGCCGCTGGCCATCACCAGCCTGCAGCGCTCGCCGCTGTTTCCCGATGTGCCCACGGTCGCCGAAACGCTGCAGCCCGGTTTCGAAAGCGTCGCCTGGGGCGGCCTGGTGGCTCCGCCCGGCACGCCGGCCGACGTCGTGCAGAAACTCAATGCCGCCCTCAACAAGGCGCTGCAGGCGCCCGCCATCCGCCAGCGGCTGCAGGAGATGGGGGTGGAGATCGTCGGCGGCCCGCCCCAGGCATTGGCGGACTATGCCGCACAGGAAGCCCGCAAGTGGGCCGAAGTGGTCAAGCAGGCCAAACTGCCCGTGCAATGAGGCAAGCCATGCGCATCGCCATCGCCGGTTTCCATATCGAGTCGGTCAGTTTTCTGCCGGTGGTCTCCAGCTATGCCGATTTCGAACAAGGCTGCCAGCGCGGCGCCGACATCATCGCGGCGCTGCGCGGCACGAATACCGTCATCGGCGGCTTCATCGACATCTGCGAACAGGAAGGCGCCGAGATGGCGCCCATCGTCAACGCGTATCGCGGCGCGCTCGGGCCGGCCTCGGACGAGGCGGTCGAGCGCTATGCGCAGGAAATCGCCGCCGCGCTGCGGACCCGGCGCGACGAGCTCGACGGCGTGCTACTGCACCTGCACGGCGCGTCCTGGGCGCCGTCCTACCTGGACCCGGAACGCTACATCATCGACACGGTCCGCGCCGCGATCGGCCCCGGCATGCCGCTGATGGTGGCGTTCGACTATCACGGCAACCTGGATGCCGGCACGCTGCGCAACCTGGACGCCGCCTTTGCGTACCAGCAGTCGCCCCATACCGACATGGGCGAGACGGGCCGCCGAGCCGCGCGCTGCCTGGTGCGCACGCTGCGCGGCGAACTGCGGCCCGCCATGGCGATCGCCAAGCCGGGCGTGCTGGTCCCCAGCATCTTCAGCGCCACGGCGCTGCCCTGCCTGGCCGGGATCCTGGCCGAGGCACGCGAACTGGAGAGCGCCGAGCCCGGCTACCTGGATATCTCCGTGATGGCCGGCTTTTCCTATGCGGACGCGCCCAATACCGGGTTTTCGGTGTTGTGCGTGACCGACGCGGCGCCCGACCGCGCCCGCGAGCTGGCCGAGCGCCTCGGCGACCGCATCCGCGCCCGGCGCCACGACCTGTATCACGCGCTGCCGGTCATGGGGGTGCGCCAGGCGGTCGATTATGTGCTGGCCCATCCCGCCGCCAAGCCGTACGTGCTGCTGGAACACGCCGACCGCATGAATGACTCCACTTACGTGCTGGCGGAGTTGCTGGCGCGCGGGGTCGGCGGCGCCGCCGTGCCTTTCCTGATGGATCCGCAAGCGGCGCGCCGCGCGGCCGAGATCGGCGCCGGCAATACCGGCGCGATCGAGCTGGGCGGCTGGTCGTCGGAACGGGCCGGGCCACGCCTGCGGGTCGAGGCCCGGGTGCTGCAGGCCGGGCCCATGCAGTTCCGGGTGTCGGGCCGGATGAACCACGGCATGCCCGTCGACCTCGGGCCGAGCGCCCTGCTGCAGGTCGGCGGCATATCGGTCAGCGTCACGTCCAACTATGTGTTCGGCGTCGACGAGGACCCGTTCCGCATCTATGGCCTGAAATCCACCGACTTCGACATGATCGTGCTGCGCTCGAAGACGCATTTCCGCCATCACTACGAGCCGCTGGCCCAGGAGATCCTGATCGTCGACACGCCCGACTATGGCCCCGCCGACCTGACCACGCTGCCGTATCGCCACGCCGACCGCTCGGCCTACCCGTTTTGCAACACCCCTTCCTGAACGCCTCGCGCGTCAATCCTTCACGACATCGACCGACATGAGCACCACCCACGTACTACACCGATCCTTGCGCGCCACCCCTCCGGTGGCGGTTCGCGGCCAGGGCGCCTGGCTGTACGACAGTGCCGGCAACGCCTATCTCGACGGCTCGGGCGGCGCCGCCGTTTCCTGCCTGGGGCACAACCATCCCGATGTGCAGGCCGCCATGCACGCGCAGATCGACAAGCTTGCCTACGCGCATACCGGCTTCTTCACCACCGAAGTCGCCGAGCGGCTGGCGGACCGGCTGGTAGCCGACGCGCCCGCTGGCACCAGCCATGCCTACTTTGTGTCGGGCGGTTCCGAAGCCGTCGAGGCGGCGCTGAAAATGGCGCGCCAGTATTTCGTCGAGATCGGCCAGCCGCAGCGGCGCCACGTCATCGCGCGCCGCCAGAGCTACCACGGCAACACCCTGGGCGCGCTGGCGGTGGGGGGCAACGAATGGCGGCGCGCGCAGTTCAAGCCGCTGCTGATCGACGTCACGCACGTGGCTCCCTGCTATGAGTATCGCGACCGCGGCGCCGACGAGTCGCCCGAGGCCTACGGCGCGCGCCTGGCCCAGGAACTGGAAGACACCATCGTGCGCCTGGGCGGCGACAGCGTCATCGCGTTCGTGGCCGAACCGGTGGTCGGCGCCACGGCCGGCGCGCTGACGGCGGTGCCGGGCTACTTCCGCCGCATCCGCGAGGTGTGCGACCGCTACGGCGTGCTGCTGATTGCCGACGAAGTCATGTGCGGCATGGGACGCACCGGCACGCTGTACGCAGTGGAACAGGAGGACGTCGTGCCGGATCTCATCACCATCGCCAAGGGCCTGGGCGGCGGCTACCAGCCGATCGGCGCGGTCATGGCGCAGGAGAAGATCGTGGCCGCCATGAGCGCCGGCAGCGGCTTCTTCCAGCACGGCCATACCTACCTGGGGCACGCCACCGCGTGCGCCGCCTCGCTGGCGGTACAGGAAGTGATCCGCCGCGACGGCCTGCTCGCGCGCGTGCGCGATCAGGGCGCGGGCCTGCGCCAGCGCCTGGTCGCGGCGCTGGGCGATCACCCGCACGTGGGCGACATCCGCGGACGCGGGCTGTTCATGGGCGTCGAGCTGGTGGCCGACCGCGCCAGCAAGCAACCCTTCGACCCGCGGCACACGCTGCACGCCCGGATCAAGCGCGAGGCCATGGCGCGCGGCCTGATGGTATACCCCATGGGGGGCACCATCGACGGCCAGCTCGGCGACCATGTCCTGTTGGCCCCGCCGTTCATCGTCTCGGACGACGAACTGGACCAGCTCACCGAGCGCCTGGCCGGCGCCATCGACGCGGCCATCGCGCAAGCGCGCGGCTAGGAGCGGCTGACTTTGGCGGAACAGCCCCTAGCGTTATTCTCTGCGTCGGGGCACAATCCCGGCGCCACAAGCAACGCGCCCCGCCTCGGGCGCATCGATCGCCGGAACGACCGGCATACTCACGGGGAAAATCCTCAAAAGGAGTTTGTATGAGCAAGTCTGTCAAACACACCTTGGGCAAGAAAAAGACCACCCTGGGGCTGGCCGCCGCCTGCGCGGCCGTCGCCCTGGCGTTCGCCGCCCCGCTTCCCGCCGCGGCGCAGCAGAAGTTCGTCAGCATCGGCACCGGCGGGGTCACGGGTGTGTACTACGCCGCCGGCGGCGCCATCTGCCGGCTGGTCAACAAGGACCGCTCCTCCCATGGGCTGCGCTGCTCGGTCGAATCCACCGGCGGCTCGGTGTTCAACGTGAACACCATCAAGGCCGGCGAGCTGGACCTGGGCGTGGTGCAATCCGACGTGGGCTTCAACGCCTACAACGGCCAGGGCCAGTTCAAGGACAGCGGCGAGTTCAAGAAGCTGCGCTCGGTGTTCTCCATCCACCCCGAGCCGTTCACGGTGGTGGCCCGCAAGGAAGCCAACATCAAGTCGTTCGAGGACTTCAAGGGCAAGCGCTTCAACGTCGGCAACCCGGGCTCGGGCACCCGCGCCTCCATGGAAGAGCTGCTGGCCACCATGGGCTGGACCCTGAAGGACTTCTCGCTGGCTTCGGAACTGCGCCCCGACGAGCACGGCTCGGCGCTGTGCGACGGCAAGATCGACGGCTTCTTCTACGGCGTGGGCCACCCGTCGGCCAACATCCAGGATCCGACCACCACCTGCGGCGCCCAATTGGTGTCGCTGACCGGCCCGGCGGTGGACAAGCTGGTCGACAAGTACCCGTACTACGCGCATGCCACCATTCCCGGCGGCCTGTATCCGAGCAACCCGGAAGACGTCAAGACCTACGGCGTGACCGCGACCTTCGTCACGTCGGCGGACGTGCCTGAAGAGTCGGTGTATACCGTGGTCAAGGCCGTGTTCGACAACCTGGACGACTTCAAGAAGCTGCACCCCGCCTTCGCGCACCTGAAGGCCGAGGACATGGTCAAGAACGGCCTGTCCGCGCCGCTGCACCCGGGCGCCGAGAAGTACTTCAAAGAAAAGGGCATGCTCTAAGCGCCCGCACCGGCCGGCCGCGCGCCCTGGCGCCGCGGCCGGCCCCTGTTTCACCATGATGCCGGACCAGGGCGCGCCAGGCGCGCCCCGCCTACCGGCCACCCGAACACGCTGGGGAAATTCAATGAAGACCGAGCCGTCCACCACGACTGCCGATCTGGAACAACTGGTTGCCGATGTCGACCGCGGCGGGCGCCAGGCCGGCGGCATCGCTGGCGCCACGCTCGCGCTGGGCGCGCTGCTGTGGTCGCTGTTCCAGCTCTGGTATGCCTCGCCGCTGCCCTTCGCCTTGAACTGGGGCATTTTCAACGACACCGAGGCCCGCGCGCTGCACCTGGGCATCGCCATGTTCCTGGGCTACCTGGCCTATCCCGCGCGCAAGAGCTCGCCGCGCGATCGCATGCCCTGGCACGACTGGGTACTGGCCATCGTCGCCGCCTTCTGCGGCGCCTACCTGTTCCTGTTCTATAAAGAGCTGGCCTCCCGTCCGGGCCAGCCCACCAGCCTGGACGTCGCCACCGCCATCATCGGCCTGCTGTTGCTGCTGGAAGTGACGCGCCGTTCGCTGGGCCTGCCCATGACCGTGCTGGGCGCCGTCTTCGTGCTGTATGTGCTGGCCGGCCCCTGGCTGCCTGACGTGCTGGCGCACCGCGGCGCCTCGCTCGAGCGCCTGGCCTCGCACATGTGGCTGACCACCGAAGGCGTCTACGGCGTGGCGCTCGGCGTGTCGGTGTCGTACATCTTCATCTTCGTGCTGCTGGGCTCGCTGCTGGACAAGTGCGGCGCCGGCAACTACATGATGCAGGTCTCGTTCGCCCTGCTGGGCCACCTGCGCGGCGGTCCCGCCAAGGTGGCGGTGGTCTCGTCGGCGGTCAACGGCCTGGTGTCGGCCTCGTCGGTGGCCAACGTGGTCACGGGCGGCATCTTCACCATTCCGCTGATGAAGAAAGCCGGCTATGGCGGCATCCGTGCCGGCGCCATCGAGACCGCCTCGTCGGTGAACGGCCAGATCATGCCGCCGGTGATGGGCGCGGCCGCGTTCCTGATGATCGAGTACGTGGGCATCCCGTACACGGACATCATCCGCCACGCGATCCTGCCCGCGTCGATCTCTTACATCGCGCTGTTCTACATCGTGCACCTGGAAGCCCTCAAGCTGGGCATCCAGCCCATGATGTCGGCCGGCCAGCCGCGCACGCCGCTGCAGAAACTGGCCGGCTGGGGCATGGGCATCTGCGGCACGCTGATCGTGATGGGGCTGATTTACTGGATCGGCATGGGCGTCAAGGCCGTCGCCGGCGCCGCCGCGGTATGGATACTGCTGGCGCTGCTGGTCGTCCTCAACGTCTGGCTGTTGCGCATGGCGGCCCGCCATCCCGACCTGCCCGAGGAAATCAGCGTCACCAACCCGGTGCGTCCGGAACCCTGGCCCACCGTGCGGGCGGGCCTGCATTTCCTGATCCCCATCGGCATCCTGGTGTGGTGCCTGAGCATCGAGCAATTGTCGGCTGGCCTGTCGGCCTTCTGGGCGGCGCTGGCCATGCTGGTGCAGATGATCACCCAGCGGCCGCTGACGGCCTGGTTCCGCAACCAGCCGGTGGCGCCCGCCCTGGGCCGCGGCTGGCGCGAAGCCATCGGCGGGCTGGAAGACGGCGCCCGCAACATGATCGGCATCGCCATCGCCTGCGGCACGGCCGGCCTGATCGTGGGCGCCATCACGCTGACCGGCCTGGGCCTGCGCATGACGGCCTTCGTCGAGCTGATCTCGATGGGCAGCGTCTTGCTGATGCTGGTCTTCACCGCCATCGTGTGCCTGATCCTCGGGCTGGGCATGCCCACCACGGCCAACTACATCCTGATGGCCACGCTGATGGCGCCGGTGGTGGTGGAGCTGGGCGCCCAGAACGGGCTGGTGATTCCCCTGATCGCCGTGCACATGTTCGTGTTCTATTACGGCATCATGGCGGACATCACGCCCCCCGTAGGCCTGGCGACCTTCGCCGCGGCAGCCATCTCCGGCGAAGATCCCATCAAGACCGGCGTCCAGGGCGTCACCTACGCCCTGCGGACAGCGGTACTGCCGTTCATGTTCGTGTTCAACCCGCTGCTGCTGCTGATCGACGTGCACGGCTGGTGGGAACTGCTGCTGGTGGTGGGCGGCGCGACCCTCGCGTCGCTGACCTTCGCCGCCGCTACGCTGGGCTGGATGCGGGTGCGCTGCTCGATGCTGGAAACCGGGGTGCTGCTGCTGGTGACCTTCATGCTGTTCCGCCCGGACTGGTTCATGAACCACCTGGCCGACAAGTACGAAAGCCGCCCGGCGTCCGAACTGGTCGCCACGGCCGGCTCGCTGCCTGACGGCGGCCGGCTGGTGGCGGTGCTGCACGGCATGAACATCGAAGGCGACGAACTCACCAAGACGGTGGCGGTGGCCCTGCCCGCGCTGCCGGAAGGCGACACCAGCACCGGCGTGGCGGCCGGGCGCAAGCGCCTGAGCGAAGCCGGCCTGATGGTCACCGCCCTGGGAGACCAGGTGCAGATCGGTGCCGTGCAGTTCGGCAGCCGGGCCCGCCGCGCGGGCTGGGAACAGGGCTGGGACGTGGTCGACGTGAAGGTGCCGAACCCGAACCGCCCGTCCGAGTTCTGGGTCTACGTGCCGGCGCTGGCCTTGCTGGCCCTGGTGTGGGGCATGCAGGGCCGCCGCGAGAAGCGGCAGAAGGGCCTGGTGCCGGCCTGACGGCCGCGTATGGCGCGCGGACTCACAGGCGCCCCGGGGCGGCGGTCCCGGGGCGCCAGCCAGGCGGGGCGGCCAGCCGCCCCGGCGATACACTAAGGCTTGGCCAACACCGTCGCCACCCACGCCGCCATGGCTTTTCAGCCCGACCTGCCCGCCTACCTGTCCCGCATCGGCCAGCCGGATATCTCCGGCGGCCCGTCACTCGACACGCTGCAGCGGCTGGTGCTGCACCATGCGCAGGCGATCCCGTTCGAGAACCTGAATCCGTTCGCCGGCCTGCCCGTCAGCCTGGCGTTGCGGGACATCGAGCGCAAGCTGGTGCGCGAACGCCGCGGCGGCTACTGCTATGAACACAACCTGCTGTTCGGCGCCGTCCTGCGCGCGCTCGGCTACACGGTCGACGACCTGTCGGCGCGGGTGCTGTGGAACCGGCCGGACGACGCCATCACCCCGCGTTCCCACATGTTGCTGGCGGTGCGGCTGGACGACGGGCCGCGTATCGTGGACGTGGGATTCGGCGGACAGACGCCCACCGGCGCACTGCATCTGCTTGCCGGCCTCGCCCAGGACACGCCGCACGGGCAGTTCCGCCTGCTGCGCGATGACGCATTCTGGCGCCTGCAAAGCCGCGTGCAGGAACAGTGGCGCACGCTCTACCGCTTCGACCTGCAGCCCGCCTACCAGGTCGATTACGAAGTCAGCAACTACTATCTTTCCACCCATCCGGATTCGCATTTCGTGACCGGCCTGGTCGCGGCGCGCCCGATTCCGGGCGGCCGCCTGGCGCTGCAAGGCCGCGACTACGCCGAGCATCGGCTGGACGGCCCCAGCACCAGGCGCCGGCTGGCCACCGCCGCCGACATCCGCGCGGTGCTGCGCGAGGCATTCGGCCTGTCGTTGCCGGACACTCCCGCGCTGGATCGACGGCTGGACGCCCTGCCCTGAACCGCCCCGCGCGCCGCTCCCGGCCCGTGGCAGGAAGCCGGCGAACAGCGCGGCTAGGCCTCGGCCGACGCGCTGATGACGGTGGCCGGCGCATATCCCGCCGGACGCGAAGCCACCTGCACGCCGCCGTGGATGCGCCGCTGCTGCACGTCGGCGAACATGTAATAGGGAAACGGCGCGGCCGGCGCGCTGGCGGCGTCGAGCCGCCGCACGGCCTCATCGGGCAGCGCGAATTCGAGCGAGGCCAGCGACTCCTGCAATTGCGCCGGCTTGGTGGCGCCCAGGATGATGCTGGACACGCCCTTCCTGCCCGCCAGCCAGTTCAGCGCGACCTGCGCCATCGGTTTGCCGAGCTCGTCCGCCACGCGTTCCAATTCAGCCACGATGACAAAATTGCGCTCCGTGAATCGATCGAAGCCCGGCGCCGGGTCGGCCGCCACGGTTTGCAGCCGCCCCTCGCCGAACCTGCCGTCCCCGCTCGGCCGGTACTTGCCGGACAACAGGCCCATCGCCAGCGGGCTCCACGGCACGATGCCCATGCCTTGTTCGACCGCCAGGTCGGCGAATTCCCGTTCGGCGTTGCGCTCGACCAGCGAGTATTCGAGCTGCAGCGCGGCCACCGGCTCGAAGCCCCGCCACTGCGCCAGCGTCTGCGCGCGCGACGCGTACCAGGCAGGCACGTCCGACAGGCCCACATAGCGGATTTTGCCGGCCCGCACGGCATCGTCCATGGCGCGCATGACCTCGTCGGCCGGCGTCAGGCGGTCCCAGGTGTGCAGGTAATACAGATCGATGTAGTCGGTGCGCAGCCGCTTGAGCGATCCTTCCAGCGCGCGCTGGAAATTCTTGCGCTGGTTGCCGCCGGCATTCGGGTTGCCCGGCTGGGCGTTGTATGAATACTTGGTGGCGATCACGAGCTGGTCGCGGCCGCCGCTCTCCTGCACGAACTGGCCCAGCCAGCTTTCGCTGGTGCCGTTGGTGTACATGTCGGCCGTGTCGATGAAGTTGCCGCCCGCGGCGCGGTACTGATCGAACAGCTGGCGCGCCACTGGCTGCTCGGCGCCCCAGCCCCATTCGTTGCCGAAGGTCATGGTGCCCAGCGAGAACGGGCTGACCCGCAATCCGGAACGGCCCAGCGTGACATAGTGGTTCATGGTCATGTTTCCCCGAGATCGAGCTGGCGGCGACGCGGAATGCGACCGCCATGGCCGTACTCTAGGGCCCCGGACTGCTAAGAAAAATAGCGTCATGCTTGATGCCTTGTTAAGATGTACTTCATAATTGGCACGCCATGGAATTCCCCGCCCACCTGCTGCCCGCCGTGCACGCCTTCGCGCGCGTGGCGCACTACGGCAGCTTTACGCGCGCGGCGGCCGAACTGGGGGTATCGGCCTCGGCCCTGTCGCAGACGCTGCGGGGGCTGGAAGCGCGCCTCGGGGTGCGCCTGCTCAACCGCACCACCCGCCGGGTCGGGCTGACCGAGGCCGGCCAGCGCCTGCTGGAACGCGTGCGCCCGGCGCTGGGCGCCATCGGCGAGGCGCTCGAAGACCTGGACGCGGCGCGCGGCCGCCCGGCCGGCACGCTGCGCATCAATAGCTCGCGGGTAGCCTGCGGCCTGCTCATTGCCCCGCACTTGGCCGAATTCCAGGCGCGCTATCCCGGCATCACGCTGGAACTGGTGCTCGACGACGGCCTGTCCGACCTGGTGGCGGGCGGTTTCGACGCGGGCATCCGGCTGGGCGAGAACCTGGCGCGCGACATGGTGGCGGTGCGCATCAGCCGCAACCAGCGCATGGTCACCGCAGGCTCGCCCGCCTATTTCCGCCGCCATGGCGGCCCGCCGCCGGCCAGCCCGGCCGACCTGGCCGGCCACGACTGCATCGGCACTCGCTTCGAGAGCCGCGGCGCGCTGTACCGCTGGGAATACCAGCGGCCCGACGGCCAGTTGCTCGAAGTGGACGTGCCGCACCGGCTGGTCACCAACGATTTCGCGCTGATGGTGCAGGCCGGGCTGGACGGGCTGGGCTTGATCCATGTCCTGGAAGATCCCATTCTTGCACACCTGGCGAACGGGGCGCTGGTGCCGGTGCTGCAGGACTGGACCGCGACCTTTCCCGGCTTCTATCTGTATTACCCGCACCGCGCACACATGGCGCTGAAACTGCGGGTTTTCATCGATTTCTTGCGTGCGCGGCTGCCCGACGCGGGCATGCCCCCACCCGGCCCAGGGGAACTTTGACCTGCGGCGCAAGTCTTATATAAGATATAAGACATAAGGACCCAGGCAGCGGTGTCTCACATACAATGACAAGCGCGCCAAAACGCCAGAAAATGGCAGCTTTACGCGGTCCCAAACCCACGGAGTCCCCATCATGCCGCACAACACGTTCAATACCCTCCAGAACTTCAAGATCGGCAGCAAGTCCTGTCAGTTCTATTCCCTGCCGGCCCTGGGCAAAGCCCTGGGGGTGGACGTGCAGCGTCTGCCGGTCTCGATCCGCATCGTGCTCGAGTCGGTGTTGCGCAACTGCGACGGCCAGAAGGTCACCGAAGAACACATCAAGCAACTGGCCAGCTGGCAGGCCAACGCCAAGCGCGAAGACGAGATTCCCTTCGTGGTGGCGCGCGTGGTGCTGCAGGACTTCACCGGCGTGCCGCTGCTGGCCGATATCGCCGCCATGCGTTCGGTGGCCGACAAGATGGGCAAGGACCCCAAGCGCATCGAGCCCCTGGTGCCGGTCGACCTGGTGGTCGACCACTCGGTCATGATCGACTACTTCGGCACCAAGAACGCCCTGGACCTGAATATGAAGCTGGAATTCAAGCGCAACCAGGAGCGCTACCAGTTCATGAAGTGGGGCATGCAGGCCTTCGACACCTTCGGCGTGGTGCCCCCGGGCTTCGGCATCGTGCACCAGGTCAACCTGGAATACCTGGCGCGCGGCGTGCACCAGAAGAACAACGTCTACTACCCCGATTCGCTGGTGGGCACCGACAGCCACACCACCATGATCAACGGCATCGGCGTGGTGGGCTGGGGCGTGGGCGGCATCGAGGCCGAGGCCGGCATGCTGGGCCAGCCGGTGTATTTCCTGACCCCGGACGTCGTGGGCGTCGAGCTCAAGGGCCAGCTGCGCGGCGGCGTCACCGCCACCGACCTGGTGCTGACCATCACCGAGATGCTGCGCCGTGAAAAGGTGGTGGGCAAGTTCGTCGAATTCTGCGGCGAAGGCACCGCCAGCCTGTCGGTGGCCGAGCGCGCCACCATCGGCAACATGGCGCCCGAGTACGGCGCCACCATGGGCTTCTTCCCGGTCGACGACCGCACCATCGAATACTTCAAGGGCACCGGCCGCACGCCGGAAGAAATCGCCGCGTTCGAAGCCTATTTCAAGGCCCAGAAGATGTTCGGCGTGCCCAGGGCCAAGGACATCAACTACACCAAGCTGCTGACGCTCGACCTGTCCACCGTGGCGCCGTCGCTGGCCGGCCCCAAGCGCCCCCAGGACCGCATCGAGATCGGCAACGTCAAGCGCACCTTCATCGACCTGTTCTCCAAGCCGGTGGCCGAGAACGGCTTCAACCAGCCGGCCGAGAAGCTGGGCCAGACCTTCACCACCAGCGCCGGCACCAAGATCAAGAACGGCGACATCCTGATCGCCGCCATCACCTCGTGCACCAACACGTCGAACCCCAGCGTGCTGCTGGCGGCCGGCCTGCTGGCCAAGAAGGCGGTGGAAGCCGGGCTGACGGTGCCGAAGCACATCAAGACCTCGCTCGCCCCCGGATCGCGCGTGGTCACCGAATACCTGACCAAGACCGGCCTGCTGCCCTACCTGGAAAAGCTCGGCTTCGACGTCGCCGCGTACGGCTGCACCACCTGCATCGGCAACGCGGGCGACCTGGCACCCGACCTCAACGAAGCCATCCTGGGCAACGACCTGGTCTGCGCGGCGGTCCTGTCGGGCAACCGCAACTTCGAGGCCCGCATCCACCCGAACATCAAGGCCAACTTCCTGGCCTCGCCGCCGCTGGTGGTGGCCTACGCGCTGGCCGGCACCATCACGCGCGACCTGATGACCGAGCCGGTGGGCCGCGGCAAGAACGGCGACGTGTGGCTGGGCGATATCTGGCCCACCACCGAGGAAGTGCAGGCGCTGATCAAGCATGCGCTCGATCCCGAGGCCTTCCAGGCCAACTACGGCCAGGTCAAGTCGAACCCCGGCAAGCTCTGGGAGAACATCAAGGGCGTCACGGGCGACACCTACAACTGGCCTGAATCCACCTACATCGCCGAGCCGCCCTTCTTCGAAGGCTTCGGCATGACGCCGGGCGCGATGCCGGTCATCCGCGGCGCGCGCGCGCTGGGCATTTTCGGCGACTCGGTCACCACCGACCACATCTCGCCGGCCGGCTCCATCAAGGAAACCTCGCCGGCCGGCAAGTGGCTGAAGGAACACGGCGTCATGAAGGCCGACTTCAACAGCTACGGGTCGCGCCGCGGCAACCATGAAATCATGATGCGCGGCACCTTCGCCAATGTGCGCATCAAGAACCTGATGATCCCGGCGCTGCCGGACGGCAGCCGCTTCGAGGGCGGCGAAACCCTGTTCCAGCCCGGCGGCGAGCAGATGTCCATCTACGACGCGGCCATGAAGTACGTGGCGCAGGGCACGCCCACCGTGGTGTTCGGCGGCGAGGAATACGGCACCGGCTCGTCGCGCGACTGGGCGGCCAAGGGCACCCAGCTGCTGGGCGTGAAGGCGGTCGTGGCGCGCAGCTTCGAACGCATCCACCGCAGCAACCTGGTGGGCATGGGCGTGCTGCCCCTGCAGTTCAAGGGCGGCGACAGCGTCGAGTCGCTGGGCATCACCGGCCGCGAAACCTATGACATCTCCGGCCTGGAGAACGGCATCAAGCCCATGCAGGACGTAACGCTGACCATCCACCGCGAAGACGGCTCGCGCCGGGACGTGACGGTGCTGCTGCGCATCGACACGCCGATCGAAGTCGAGTACTACCAGCATGGCGGCATCCTGCCGTTTGTGCTGCGTCAACTGCTGGCCGCCTGACGCGGCCGCCGGCCCGCCCCCCGACGGGGCGGGCCCGGGCCGGCCGGCGTTAAACTAGCGGGTTCCGCCCCTACTCTTTTGGACACCCGCAACAACACATGGCCCGAGCCCGCAGCCCCTCCTCTCCCCGCCTGAACCGCGACGCGTCGCGCCTGGTGGCGCTTGCCCAGTCGCTGAACCGCTCCGGCAGCCGGGTCGAAGACCTGTACTGGGAATCCTTGCTCGGCGAGGCCATTCCGAAACTGCTGCGCGGCGGCCAGGACGGCCCGCTGGAAGCCGCGCTGGACCACCTGGCCCAGCGCGACCCGGGCGCCTACGAAGTATTGATCGAACAGGCCGAGACCTTGTCCGAATCGATGCAGATCGACAAGAACGGCCAGCGCTACGACGTGCTGCTGGTGGTCGCGCCGGTGGTGGCCTGGACGCGCTACACCATCCCGACCGGCGCCATCCCGGCGGCGGCGCAACAGGCGCTGCTGGCCCAGCTGCACGGCCACATCCTGGCCGAGGGCGCGCGGGTCGCGCTGATGCCATGGCTGGTCAGCATCGACCAGATGCCGCGCACATTCTCGGAAACCTGGCAATGGCTGCAGCGGCTGGGCAGCCAGGCGCTGGGCGCCGAAACCGTCAAGCCGACACTGAACGACGAAGCCGAGACGGCCAACATGCTGGCCGATACCCGCTATGTCGTGGCCGCCGTGGCCGTGCCGCAGGGCGCACCGCTGTTCCGCTGGCAGGAGCAGCCCGGCGAGGCCGGCCACAGCCGCGAGACCTGCCTGGCGCAATGGGTCGAGCAGGCCCAGCCGACGCTGGCCGGCCTGCTGCCCGGCTGCGGCATCGAGTGCCTGCTGCCCGACGCCTACTATGTCAGCAACCGCGAGGCCGATCGCCGCGTGCGGCCGCTGTCGCTGCGCGCCGCCGTCAACTGGCTGGAAGGCGCGGTCAACCTGGCGCCGTCCGAGCTGCGCGCCGTGGTGGCGGGCTGCGGCGACGTGCGCATCGACGAATACCGCATCGGCTTCACCGCCCGCAACAGCAACGATGTCTACTACGGCTGCGTCTGGCCGCTGTATGGCCGCGAAGAAGACCAGCCCGCCGACGAAGACATGCCCGACACCGTCGACGAGATCGCCGCGCTGCTCAAGGAGTACGGCGTGCATGACGTGCGCCGCATCCCCGGCGTGCTGCCGCCCGAATACTGCGAGGATTGCGGCGCGCCGCACTTCCCCAACCCGCTGGGCGAATTGGTGCACGCCGAACTGCCCGAGGACGCCGACACGGCCCCGGCCAAGTTCCACTGAGGCAGGCCGAGCCATGCGGGCCGACATCTTCTGCCGCGTGGTCGACAACTACGGCGACATCGGCGTCTGCTGGCGCCTGGCGCGGCGGCTGGCGCACGGGCGGGGCTGGCGGGTGCGCCTGTGGGTCGACGACCTGCGCGCCTTCGCCCGCATCCAGCCCGGCATCCGGGCCGACGCCGCGCGACAGGCGCACAGCGATATCGACATCGTCCACTGGACGGCCGCGCCGCAGCCGGACCTGGCGCCGGGCGACGTGGTCATCGAAGCGTTCGCCTGCGATCCGCCGGCCGATTTCGTGCAGGCCATGCGCGCCGCGAAGCCGGTCTGGATCAACCTCGAATACCTCAGCGCCGAACCCTGGGTGGAAAGCTGCCACGGCTTGCCATCGCAGCGGCCCGACGGCCTGGTCAAGCACTTCTTCTTCCCCGGCTTCACGCCCGCCACCGGCGGGCTGCTGCGCGAACCCGGCCTGAGCGCCGAGCGCGACGCGCTGCAGGCATCGCGCGGCGCCCAGCGGGACTTCCTGCGCGGCCTGGGGCTGGCGCCGGCCGCGCTGGCCCATTGGCAGGCGGGCGCCCGGCTGGTCACGCTGTTCTGCTACCCGCACGCGCCGGCGCCGGCGCTGTGCGCGGCGCTGGCCCGCGACGAACGCCCCACCCTGCTGTTGGCGCCCGAAGGGGTGGCGGCCGGCCTGGAGCAGGCCGTGCCGGCCGGCAACCGCCTGTGGATGGCGCGCGTGCCGTTCGTGCCGCAACCCGAGTTCGACCGGCTGCTGTGGTGCGCCGACCTGAACTTCGTGCGCGGCGAGGATTCCTTCGTACGGGCCGCCTGGGCGGCCCGGCCGCTGGTCTGGCAGATCTATCCGCAGGACGAGGACGTGCACCTGGACAAGCTCGCCGCCTGGCTGGCGCGCTACCCGGCGCCGCCGCAGGCCGAAGCCCTGATCCGCGCCTGGAACGCGCCGGCCGGGGCGGACGCCGCCACCGTGGCGGCCCTGCCGGCGGCGCTCCAGGCCGCGGCCTGGGTCGCCTGGCAGGATGCCGCCCGCGCCTGGGATGCGGCGCAGGCCGCCCACCCCGATTTAGGGGACACCTTGGCCGATTTTTGCGCAGAATTATCCAAGAAACGCTAGAATAGAGAGTTTTCCGAGTTCCTTTGCCCGCGCATGTTGCGGCGAGCCAGGCCTCGACTTTGACAGCCTCCCGGGGCACGCGGGCCCGCCATGCCGGCACCTGCGCGCAAGCACGGCGAGCGCGCTATATCACCCGGAGTTTTTTAATCGATGAAAACCGCTCAGGAATTGCGAGTCGGCAACGTGGTCATGGTCGGCAAGGATCCCCTCGTCGTCCAGAAGGCCGAATACAACAAATCGGGCCGCAACGCGGCCGTCGTCAAGCTGAAATTCAAGAACCTGCTCACCGCCTCGGGCAGCGAATCGGTCTACAAGGCCGACGAAAAGTTCGACGTCGTGGTGCTGGACCGCAAGGAATGCACCTATTCGTACTTCGCCGATCCCATGTACGTCTTCATGGATGAAGAGTACAACCAGTACGAGATCGAAGCCGAGAGCATGGGCGACGCCCTGAACTACCTCGAAGAAGCCATGCCGGTCGAAGTGGTGTTCTACGAAGGCCGCGCCATCTCGGTCGAACTGCCCACCATCCTGGTGCGCGAGATCACCTATACCGAGCCCGCCGTGCGTGGGGACACTTCGGGCAAGGTGCTCAAGCCGGCCAAGATCAACACCGGTTTCGAGCTGAACGTGCCGCTGTTCTGCGAAATCGGCGACAAGATCGAGATCGACACGCGCACCAACGAATACCGCAGCCGCGTGAACTGAACGCCGGCGGCGGGCGCGCCGCGAGCAGCACGACCCTGACGGCGCCGCAAGGCGCCGTTATTGCTGAAGCGCCACACCTGCCCGGGCGCCGCCCGGAAAAAGCTTGTTTTCCCAGGCTTGCGCCCCCATATTTCCATCATGGCACTCAAAGTATTCGACCTGCAATGCGACCAGGACCACCTTTTCGAGGGTTGGTTCGGTTCGCACGAAGACTACGACGCGCAGCAGGCGCGCGGGCTGGTCACGTGCCCGGTCTGCGCGTCGGCCAAGGTGACCAAGCGCCTGTCGGCGCCGCACCTGAACGTGGCCCACCTGCATGCGCCGGCCGCGCCCGCCGACGGCGGCAAGCCCGCCGCGGGCGGCGACCCGGCCGCCATGGCCCGCATGCAGGCGGCCGTGCTGCGCCAGATCCGCGAAATGATCCGCAAGACCGAGAACGTCGGCCCGCGCTTCGCCGAAGAAGCCCGCCGCATCCATGCCGGCGACGCCGACGACCGCCCCATCCGGGGCACCGCCACGCCCGAAGAACGCGCCTCGCTCAGCGAAGAAGGCATCGACGTCATGGCGCTGCCCGACTTCCTCGACGACGACCGGCTGCAATAGGGCCCGGCCGGCCGCTATTTGCCGGCGCCCTTGCGGCGGGCCGCGGCCTCGCCGCGCTCGAGTTCGGCCTGCTGCGCCTGCAGCGCGTCGATCTGACGCTGCATCGATTGCAGTTCGGCGCGCATCTGCTGCTGTTGCTGGGCCAGGGCCGCGGCCTGCTGGCGCGCCTGTTCCTGGCGGGCGGCCACTTGTTGTTCCTGCTGGCGCCGCAGCGACTGGTCGGCCTGCAGGGTGGCCAGTTCGTTGCTGCGTTCGGCCAGCAGGCGCTCGGAATGCGCGTATTCGGCCTGCAGCTTGATGCGCCTGATGTCGACCTCCGCCAGTTCGGCCGACTGTTCGGCGAAGGCGCGATAGGTCGCCTCGGCCTGTTTGTCCGATTTGGTCTGCACCACGCGCCAGAAGTCTTTCTGCTGGAACAAGGCGGCGTAATACGTGAGGTCGTCGGGCTTGAACAACAGGCTCGCGCCGTAGGTGCCGTTGTAGGTGGTGCGCAGCTCCGACACCTGCCGGTTCTGGATCAGGGCCTGCAATTCGGCGATGGTGGAATTCGGCTTGGCCGCCGGCGCCGGCGGCGTCACCGGCGTATCGCCGGCCTGCCGGCTCTCCACCTGTTGCACGGGCGGACGGGCGGCTTCCGGCTGTTGTGCGCTGGCGCAGGCCGCCAGGCCCGATAGCGCCGTGCCCAGCACCGCCAGGCGCGCGGCGCGATGAAGATGATGGACTTTCATGCCTTCCCCAAGTGATTGTTTCGAAACTATACCAATTTATTTAATTTACTAACGTCCTATGCCGTGGCGCACTGGCCGCTAGAACGGCTCCGCCAGCCCCTCGGCCGGCTCGCCCTGGTTGCTGCCCAGCCGCAGCTTGCGCATCTTTTCCCACAGCACCTTGCGGCTGATGCCCAAGTGGTGCGCCGTGTCCTGGCGCCGCCAGCCGTGCGCCTCGAGCGCCGCCAGGATGCGATTGCGTTCGGCGCGCTCGGCGTCGGACCAGGTGTCGGCCATGCCGCTGGCCGGCGGCGCGGCGGCGAGGACCGCACCAGCACCCAGCCGGTCGAATACTTGCTCGATGCGCGGCCGGTCCCATCCCTGGAGCTGGCGGCGCACGATCGCCACGCGCTCGACCACGTTGGCCAGCTCGCGCACGTTGCCGGGATACACCGTGCAGGCCACCCGCTCCAGCAGCCAGCCGGGCGGCGGGTCGTCCGCGCCCAGGCCGTGCCGCTCCAGCAGCGCGCGGAAGATGGCGATCTTTTCCTCGGAGCCGCGTTCCTGCAGGCTGGGGATGTACAGCTCGATGACCGCCAGCCGGTAGTAGAGGTCAGATCGGAATTCGTCCTGCGCGCACAGCGCGCGCAGGTCTTTGTTGGTGGCCGCCACCAGGCGGAAGTCGACCGGCACCTCGACCGTGGAGCCCAGGCGGGTCACCGCGTTCTGCTCCAGCACGCGCAGCAGCTTGACCTGCTGGTACAGCGGCAGGTCACCGATCTCGTCGAGGAACAGCGTGCCGCCGTCAGCCTGCTCGAAGTAGCCCTTGTGCGCGCCGACCGCGCCGGTGAAGGCGCCCTTGGCATGGCCAAAGAAATGCGCCTCGAACAATCCCTCAGGAATGGCGCCGCAATTGACCGCCACGAACGGCCCGTCGGCCCAGGCGGCGCACTCGTGCAGCAGGCGCGCCACGCGCTCCTTGCCCACGCCGGTCTGGCCATGGATCAGCACATTGCTGCGGCAATCGGCGAACATGCGGGCTTCGGCCAGCAAGGCGCGCATCGGCTCCGATACGGCCACGAACGGCTGCTCGTGGCGCGCCGCCCGGCGGTCCGCGCCGTCCAGCGCCCCCAGCAGCTCGACCAGTTGCCGGCGCAGCTCGGCCGTGGTGAAGGCCGGCGGCAGGATGTACGAATACGCCGGCGGATAGAAGCGCGGATCGTTGCCGCGCGGCTCGGCCGCCACCCAGATCACCGGCATACCCTGCGCGGCCAGCCAGTCGTAGCCGCTGAAGCGCTTGTCGCCCATGACCGATACCGACACCAGGGCGATCGCGGCGCGCGCCATGTCGCGCGGCGGCGGAAAGGCCGTGGCGGCGTCGGCGCGCACCACGGTGACGTCCATGCCCGCCAGGCAGCGCTCGGCGCGCGCGGCGATGTCGGACGCGCCTTCCCATACATAAAGGTCGAAATCGTCGCGGATGGGCTTGCTACGCATGGCTCGCGCCCTCCGCGTCCGGCCAGCGGGAATTCTGCATGTTCATGTCAATACACCAGCCGCGGCTTGCCGCAATCCACGGACAACAGGGATATGTCGGTCTCGCCCAGGTTCAGGCCGAGCAGGTTCAGCAATTGCTGCAGCAGCATCGACAGCGGCGACAGCAGCGGTTCGAGCAGCGCGACGACAATGCTGGCCAGGCCGCTGATGGCGTTGCCGCCGGTCAGCGCCAGGTCGGCCACCGTGTTGACGCGGCACTCCTTGATGCTGCCGAACAGGCCGCCCACGCCGCAGGCGATGTCCAGCACCGGCGACAGCAGCGAGCCCAGCACATTGCCGACCACCTGCAGCGTGCCGCCCAGCACGCCGGTCAGGCCGCCCTGGCGCATGCGCTGGCCCAGCCGGTCCATGGCGGCGCCGGACCACTGCAACTCATTGACCACTTCCGTGATCGAGCGGCCGTGCGGCGACGGCCCCACCAGTTGCGCGGCCAGCTCCTTACGTTGCGCCGCGGTCGGCACAGCGCCGTTGGTGAGCAGGTCGCCCAGGATGCCGCCGATCACCGCATCGGCGACATTCGCGGTCAACGCCGCCAGGTCCAGGTCGGTGGCCTGCACCGTTGTGCTGGCTTCGCCCGAAGGCGGCTCGGTCAGCGTCACCGACAGCGGATCCCCGGCGCGGAACACCGGCAAGGTCACCCGGCTGGTGAGCGGCAGGATGCCCAGCACGTTCAATACCTGGTGGCGCCCCACCTCGACGAATCCGCTTTCCACGCAGGCATTGGCGCGCGAGAAGAACGATTCGGCATTGGCCGGATCCATGACCGGGAAGCCGCCCAAGCAGACATTGGCCACCGACGAGCGCACCTCGAAACGGGCCTGCCGCGGCGCCAACGGCGCCTCGCACAGCGCGGTCAGCGTCGCGTCGGCCTGCCCGGCCTCGATGATCAGCGGCAGGTCCACGCGGGTGCCCAGGGTGCTCAGCAGCGGCCCCACCACGGGAATGTCGTCGGTCCGCAGTCGCAGGTAGACGCGCACGCCCGCAGTGCTGGCGCGCGTGCCGACCCCGCCCACCGCGATCGAGGGCGGCTCCACCACGCGCACCCGGCTCTGCACTCCCAGGATGGGCACATCCAGGCCCAGGTTGATCAGGTTGTCGCCGTTGGCAATCATCAGGCTGGTCTGCAGCAGGTCCATGACCTTGACATCGGCCAGCAGGGCAGACTGCGCATCGGTGGCCAGCGAAGCGTCGAGCACGCCGCCGTCGCCGAACAGCTTGATGGGAATATCCAGCGGCGCCACGTCCAGCAGCACCTGGACGATGCCGGACAGGAGGCCGATTTGCGCCTGCGCCGTGCCTTGGGTGCGCTTGACCAGCGCCAGGGTGGCGTCGAGCAAGTCGCCCAGCGACACCGCCTCCAGGGCGGCCAGCTGCTCCGGCGTGCCGATGCCGGACAACAGGGTCAGCGGCAGGCCCAATTGCTGCAGCAGGCCCGAAGGCGTGATGTCGAGATTGACCAGGCCGGCCGAATCGAGCACGGCGAGCTGGCCCGGCGTCGCGCCCAGCGACGCCAGCAGCTTGGCGAGCAGGCCGTCCGAAGCGAGCCGCAGCAAGCGCGATTCAACGCTGAAGGCGGCGGTCGGGGCGGTCGTGGCGGCCACCGCCACGACGCTGGCGCGCGTGCCGCCAGCCCAGCCGCTGATCACGCCGGGGATCAGCGCGCTCAGCGTCTTGTCGATGCGCACCCGCACTGCGTTGGCGCGGCCGCCGCCGGCCGCGTCGGGATCGAACAAGTGCGTGCCCGACGCGTCGGCGCGGGCCGGGTCCCAGAATTTGCAGTCGACGCTGATGTCGGCCGCCGTGATGGCATCGACGAACCCCGGCACATTGGCGATGGCGCTGGCCTGCGCGGCCGCGTGCACCGGCGCGCCCGCGGCGCAATCCGCCAGGCTGCCGCTGGGCGCCAGCACCTGCACGGCCGACAGCGCGGCCAGGTCGGCGGCCTTCTGCAGCTCGCGCTTCATGTAGAACAGATAGCCGACCTGCGCCGACAGCAGCACCACCATGCCGATCAGCACGGCGAAAACCGCCATGACGGTGATGGAGCCGCGTTGGCGCGCTGGTGGGCGCGGCGACAGGCGCGATAGCCGGATCATCGGTGGCGCCGCCCTACTGCCCTTCGATCTTGACCTTCTCGCTGAACCATTCCGGGATGGGTTGGCGGAAGCTCTCCAGATAGCGCTGCCAGGACGCGGTGGCGACCGGCCCGAGAATCGGCAGGGCGCCGCCGGCGCGGCGGCCGTCGGCCTGGGCCGCCAGCAGCGCGCGCGTGACATCGCCGACCGCGGCGTGGCCGGCGGCGCGCGGCGCCGCGGCGGGCGCGGCCGGCAGGGGCGTCTGCACTTGCCGCACGACCGGCCGGTCGGGCAGCGGCTGCGCGGCTGCCGGGCCGGCCGGCTGCGGGGCGGCGGCGCCGGTCAGCGGCGCGTTCATCTGGGCGCACGCCGCCCACGGCAGTGCCGCGATCAGGGCCAGGTAACGCGGGAAATATCGGAGCATGGTTGCCTCTTCGGGTTGTGCGGGGTCGGGGGACGCGGCGGTCATTGGGATAGCGGCGGATTGAGCGTGCGGTCCATGGTCGGCTGCAGCATCGGCAGCACCACATCGCGGCCGCTGGACGCCTGCACGACCGGCCGCACCACGCCGGCACGCGGCGCATCGTCATCGCCGGCGCGTATCTGCCCGGCTAGTTGGAACACCTGGCTGCGCGCCTCCGGTCCGAGGCTGGCGCGGTCCATCAGTTGCTGCGCCTGCGCGGGCCGGCCTTCGACCAGCAGCAGCAATGCCAGGTTGGCCAGCACCCTGGCATTGCCCGGATCCAGTTCGGCGGCCTGGCCCAACGGCACGCGCGCACCCGCGCTGTCGCCGGCGCGCAGCCGCGCGTAGCCGAGGTCGCCGAGCATCTGGGCATCGGTGGGCGCCAGCCGGACGGCGCGCTCCAGGTCCTGGACGGCCTGCGCATAGTCGCCGCGGGCGCCCGCCAGCAGCCCCAGGCCGTGCCAGCCCAGCGCGGCCTGGCTGCCGCCCAGCAGCTTGCGGTAGGTCGCTTCGCTCTGCGCATCCTGGCCGGTGCGGCGCAGCGCGTCGGCCTGCAGCGCGACCAGCTCATCGTTGGCGCCGAAGCGCTGCCGATAGGCATCGATGTAGGCCAGCGCGGCGAAGTGGCGTCCCTGCGCCTGCGTGGCGCGGATCATGGCCAGCATCAGGCCGGGCTCGGAAGGTTGGGCGCCAGCCTGGGCCTGGTCTTTGGCCTGCCGCACCAGGGCCTGCTCCTGCTGCTGTTGCTGCATCAGGGCCCAGGCCGTCTGCGCGCCGCCGCCCTGGCAGCCCGCCAGCGCCGCGGCGCAGGGCAACAGCGCCAGCCGCCATCGAAGCTTCATCACATTCCTCCCGCGATGCGCGACAGGCCGCGCATGACCGACAGGACGCCCATGCCGCCGGTCACGATCAGCAAGGCCGGCAGCAGGGTCATGATCATGACCCCGGTCATCTTCACGGTGAGCCGGCCGATTTTCTCGCGCAGCTCGAAGCGGCGCCGGTCGCGCACGCGCTGCGCGAAGCGGTTCAGCGGTTCCTGCACCGCGCCGCCATGGCGGTCCACCTGCACGATCAGCCGGCACACCGCCGCCAGGTCGTCTTCGTCGAAATCCTGCGCCAGCCGGGCCAGCGACTGTTCGCGGGTGCGGCCGCGCGCATAGACGGCCGTGGCGGCGCCCAGCTCATGCCCCAGCACCGGCAGCACCGGCGAGAAATCGCTGACGATGACGTGCAGGCTCTGGTCCACCGACAGGCCTACTCCCTGCAGCAGCCGCAACAGGTCGATCAGCAGCGGCAGTTCCCTGGCGGCCTGCTTCTTGCGCGCGGCGACGCGGCGCGCAAGAAGCAGCTTGGGCAACAGATAGCCCGCCGCGAAGCCGATGAACAGGGTCGACAGCGTGGCGAGCATGGAGCCCGGGCCCAGCCAGGCGCCGCGCAGCAGCAGCGCGGCCACGGGCAGGCCCGCCGCCAGCGCGAAGCGCAGCGCGACATAGCGCGCCCGCGCGCGGGCGATGTCGCGGTATCCGGCCAGGTCGAGCAGCTTGGCGTCTTCGGCGGGCAGCAGCGCTTCGGCGAGCCGGCCCCGCCCCAGGCGCCGGCCCAGCGCATCGGCCCCCTGCGCCAGCGCGCCCATGCGGCCGGAAGCCTCGGCGGGCCCGGACCCGGCCGGCCCGGCGGCCGCGCCGGCGCGCGCGGCCAGCGCCTGCTCGACCACGCGCAGCGTGCGCGACTGCCCGCGCAACCGCAGCACCATGCCCAGGCCGGCGGCCAGCAGCGCCAGCGCGATCAGCAGCACGCCGGCGGCGAGCAACATGGACGGGTTGGCGGCAGTCAGGATATCCATGGCGCAGCCCTCATATCGACTTGGTCATGCGGTACAGCCAGTACGAGCCGAGCAACTGCAGGGCCAGGCCGGCCATCAGCATCTTGAACCCCAGCGGGTCGTCCCACATAGTCATGAACATGGCGTTATTGGTCAGCATGATGTAGCAGGCAATCCCCAGCGGCAGCAGCGCCAGGACCCAGGCCGACAGGCGGATCTCGGCCGACGATGCCGCCAGCTCGCAGCGCGCCTGCGCCACGTCGCGCATGAACTCGGCCATGCGCTCGAGGACTACGTCGCTGCGCCCGCCGAAGCGCTGGGCGACCCGCACCACCGCCGCCAGCAGGCGCAGCTCTTCAAAGTCGTACTGGCGCGCCACCTGCGCCAGCGCGGCGTCCAGCTCCTGGCTCGAGCGGCTCAGGTGGGCGGCCCGCTCGACCACTTCGCGCAGCGGCTCGCTGGTATTGGCGGCGGCCGCCTGGAACGCCGCGGCCATGCTGTTGCCGATGGTGATCAGCCGCACCATGTTGTCCAGCATCTCGGGCAATTGGTCGAACATGCGCGCGCGGCGCCGGTCGGCGCGCAGCCAGATGAGGAAATACATGGCCACCAGCAGCATCACGCCGGCCGCGCCGGCCGACACAATGCCGCCCAGCAGCCCGGCCAGGGCCACGCCCAGCGCCAGGATGCCGGCCGCGCCGGCATACAGGCCCGCCGTCTGCCGGATGCCGGCGCAGCGCAGCAGCGTATCCCAGCGCGCCACGCCGCTGCTGAACGCCGCGCGGCGCGCATCGGTCGGGTCGCCGGCGGCCGGCGCGGCACCTGCCTGGCCCTGCGCGAGCTGGCGCTCCAGGAACACCGAGCTGGCCTGGCGCCGCGCGCCGCGGCCGGCCTGGCGCCACAGCAGCGCCGCGCCCAGCACCATGACCAGCGCCAGCAGCGCGGTGGTCCATGCGGCCGCCATCAGCGCCTCCGCCCCCAGAAACCGCCGCCGGACGGCTCGTCCTGGGCGGCCACGCTGGCGCGCAGCTCGTCGCGCAGCTTGGCCAGCTTCGGCGTATGCGGGTGCACCCCCAGCCACTGCCAGTTGTCCTTCTCCTCGCCGTCCGGCGTCACGAAAAGTTCGTGCCGGTAGAGTTCCTGCGTCGCGATGACGTTGTCGCCCATGCCGGTGACCTCGGTGAGGGAAAGCACGCGCCGCTTGCCGTTGGGCAGCCGGCCGATCTGCACGATGAAGTCGAGGGCGCTGGCGATCTGCCGGCGCAGGCTGTCTTCGCTGCCCTGGAAACCGGCAAAGCCGGCCAGCATCTCGATGCGGTACAGGCATTCACGCGGCGAATTGGCGTGGATGGTGGCCATGGAGCCTTCGTGGCCGGTGTTCATGGCCTGCAGCATGTCCATCACTTCGGCGCCGCGCACCTCGCCCACCACGACACGGTCGGGCCGCATGCGCAGGCTGTTGCGGATCAGGTCGCGGATGGTGACCAGGCCGCTGCCGTCGAAGCCGCCCTGGCGCGACTCCAGCCGCACCACGTGGGGATGATTCAGCGACAGCTCGGCGGTGTCCTCCACCGTGACCACCCGTTCGCCGGCCGGGATGAAGAACGCGAGCGCATTGAGCAGCGAGGTCTTGCCCGAGCTGGTGCCGCCGGACACCAGGATGTTGCAGCGATTGGCGACCGCGGCGCTGAGCAGGCGATAGATTTCTTCATTGAACGTGCCCAGCGTCAGCAAGTCGGCCGGTTTGAGCGGGTCTTTGCGGAACTTGCGGATCGACACCATCGGCCCGTCCACCGCCAGCGGCTCGATCACCACGTTCAGGCGCCCGCCGTCCGGCAGGCGGGCGTCCACCATGGGGCTGGATTCGTCCAGCCGCCGGCCGATCGGCGCCAGGATGCGCCGCACGATGCGCAGCACATGCTGGTTGTCCGAGAACCCCAGCGTCTCGCGCGCCAACACGCCTCCGCGCGAGACGAACACGTTGTCGTGGCCGTTGATCAGGATGTCTTCCACGGCCGGGTCGGCCAGCAAGTCCTCCAGCGGGCCGAGCCCGGCCAGCTCCTTGGTGAGCGCCGCGGCGATGTGCCGCATCTCGCTCTCGTTGATGGCGACGCGCCGGGTGCGCGCGAAGCTGGCGACCTCGATATCGACGAAGTCCTGGATCGCCTCGCGGGCCCAGCGGCCGAACTCGGCGCCCAGCTCCTCGATGCGCGAGAGCAGATGCTCGTACGCCGCCGTCTTGATTTCCTGGTAGCGCGCGGAGCCGACAAAGCTGTTGTCGCCTTCCTGGCCGAATGGGATCGTCGCTGTCATGATCATGTCGGGTCCTGTTTCAGTCCGCCCGCCAACGCGCGGCCGGCGCGGCGGCCTCCGGGCGCCGGTCAGTTGCTGACCAGCATGCGCCGATGCACGCCGGGCAGCCAGGTCGCCAGCCAGCTGCCGCGCCCGGCGGACTGCTGCGTGTCATTGCACAGTTTTTCCATCAGGCCCTGTACGCCGCGCACATAGACGTCGCGCTCGGCATCCTGGTGCAACAGGCGGCCCTGGTTGGTGCACACCATCAACGCCAGGGTGCGGTCGGGCAGCGTGCCCACCAGTTCCAGCCGGAAGCGTTCGGCGATCTGCTGGGCGGTCATGCCGTAGCGCTCGTCATAGCGGTTCACCACCAGCCCGATGCCGGCCCGGTCGACGTGGCGCCGCTCCAGGTCCTGCAGCACGCCGGACAGCGCCACCAGCGAACTGACGCTCTGGTCGGTGACAACCCAGATGGTGCGCGACGAACGCGCCAGCCCGGCGACGAAGTCCATGTTGGAAAAGCCGCCGGTGTCGGTCACCAGCAGGCCGAAGTGCTGGCGCAGGCGCTCGAACACCAGCAGCGAATCGGACGGCGAGATGTGGTTCATCTGCGCCAGGTCGCGCGGCAGGGCCATGACGCCCAATCCTTCGCGCGTCCGCGCCATGGCCGAGCCCAGCAGGGTCGCGTCGAGGCGCTGCAGGTTGCGGGTCGCCTCGGCGAAATCGAAATCGCCCGCCGCGTTGACATAGAGCTGCGCGTCGCCGATCGGCCAGCCGAGATCCAGCAAGGCCACGCGCGCCGCCAGCGGCAGCGCGGCGCCCGGCTCCGCCGGCTTGACGGGCGCCGCGCCGGGCGCGGCGGCATGGACCTGCGCATAGCGTTCCTGGGCGATGCCCGACAGGTGGGCGGCCAGCGTGCTGGTGCCGACGCCGGCGCGCGCGCCGATCAGCAGCACGTCGCGGCGCGAACCCGCCTCGCCCGCGCCGAGCGCCGGCACGTCGAGCAGCCGCTGCACCACCTCCCGCACCTCGTGCGGCGCGACCGACGGGTCGACGAAATCGGTCACGCCGGCGCGCAGCGCGGCAATGGCGCCTTCGGGCTGGCCCAGCAGCCCGACCGCGACGCGCGGGATGTCCGGGGCGACGCGCGCCAGCGTGCGGGCCAGGTCGGCCGAATGCAGCAGTTTGCCCGGCTCGTTGCTGTTGAGCGTGAAATCGAGAAAGATCACCTTGGGTTCGATGTCGGCCAGCCGCCGCGCCAGGTGCTCCAGCGAGGGGGATTCCTGCGTCAGCACGCCGATCGGGCCCAGGGCCTGGCTCAACTGCGCCGCGAGGGCATCGCCCCTGGAGCAGAAGAGGAACCGGATACCGCTCTGGAGCCCGGCAAGTTCTGTGGAATATGCCTTCATGATGTTCACCGTGAAAAGCCGGGCACCTGCTGGCCGCCAGCCGGCCCCATCAGGTAATAGCCCCAGGCGTTGGCCAGGCTGTCGGCCTGCTCCTGGCGCTCGCCGGGCAGCGGCAGCGACACGCCGCGCGCGATGGGCCGCACCAGGCGCGGCGTCACCACGATGACCAGCTCGCGCTCTTCCTGCGAGTACTCGATGCCGCGGAAGAAGCTGCCGATGATCGGCAGCTCGCCCAGAAACGGCACCTTGTTGACCGACGCCTTGGTCTGGCGGGACACCAGCCCGCTGATGACGAAACTCTCGCCGTCGCCCAGCTCGACCATGGTGTCGGCCCGGCGCGTGCGCAGCGCGGGGATCAGCGTGGTGTTCTCGCCGTTGACGATGGGAATGCCGTTGACGTAGTCAAGCTCGCTGGCTTCCGGCGCGACCTTCAGCGCAATGCGTTCGCGCGAGAGCACGGTGGGCGTGACGGTCAGGCCGATGCCGAACGGCTTGAACACCACGTTCTGCGTGCCGAGCCCGCCGGATTCCGGCACCGGAATCTCGCCGCCGGCCAGGAAGCTGGCGCTCTGGCCGCTCAGCGCCACCAGCGTCGGCTCGGCCAGCACGCGCGCCATGCCGTTGCTCTGCAGCAGGCGCAACGTCGCGCCGAAATCGTTCGAATCGAACAGCAGGCTGAAGCCCTCGCCCAGCAGCCCACGCCCGGCGATCGATCCCGGCACGTTGAATCCGTCCGGCGCGGTGCGCGTGCCGAAGCCCCAGCCGCCGGCGCTGCCCGCCATCGACAGGCCGACCTGCTTCATCACGGAACGCGACAGCTCCACGACTTTGACTTCCACTTGCACCACACCGCCCGGGCCGGCGGTCGCCACGTCGACGACCTGCTGGCCGCCCACCGCGGCAGCCGCCGCGGCCACGGCGTTCTGGTGCGCCAACGCCGACTGCGACTGCCCGGACACCACCGCATGCGCGCCGGCTACGTCGACCTGCGCCTCGCCCGCCAGGCCGCGCCGCGCCAGCTCGGCCTGCACCGCGCCGGCCACGCGGACCGTCCACGCCATCGGCGTACGGCTGCCGCGCGCCCATACCTGGACCTCGGTGGTGCCGGCCTGCTTGCCGATCAGCATCACGGCGGCCGGCCGGCCGGCCGCCGCGGGCAGGATCTTCACGTCGGCCACCGCGGGATCGGCCACGGCGATGCGCGTCGGCGTGCCCGGCAGCGGCAGCAAGTGCTGGCCCTTGACCGGCAGGCTGATGTCCTGCGCGGCCGCGGTGGCGGGACGATCCTGGCCCGCCGCCGGCGCGCCGTACAAAACGCCGGCCAGCGCCAGGGCGAAACAGATCAGGGGGGCGCGCATTCTGGGGTTCATCCGGGTCGACATTGGGAATGGGAAATCGGCGGCGGCCTGGGCTTGGGGCGGCCGGGTCAGTAACGCACGTGCTGCGCGCTGTCGCCGCGCAGGATCTCGATGCTGCGTCCGCCGGCGCCGGCCGGGCGCGCCGCGGCGCGCTTGACCGGCTCGGGGGCCGGGCCGTCGAGCTGGGCCAGGCTGTCGCCCGCATAAGCGCGGTTGGGCCCCGTCTGGAGCGCCTCGACTTGCGCGGCGCTCAGTCCGTTGCGCGCCGTCATGACGGGTTGGCGCGGCAAGAACAGGTCGCGATCCGGCAATACCTCGTCGTCCGGCGCGCGCAAGGCCAGCTGCAGATGGCCCGAGCGGCTGGCCAGCAGCAGCTCGTTGACGCGCTCCACCGGCACCGCCAGCAGCGCCGAACGGGCGGGCTGCTGGGCGCCGCGCTGCACGGCCGGCTTGTCGGACGCGACCGGCGGGCCGTCGACCGACTGCGTGCCGTACGCCAGCACGCGCACGCGCGACTGCAGCAGGCGGACTTGCGTGCCCTGCACTTCCTGATTCTTCTCGAGCGCGAAGAACACATCGACCAGATCGCCCGGCATGACACGATTGCCGGCGCCGACGATCTCATCGACCGGCACCGCCACGGCGCGCTCGCCGGCCCGCAGTTGGCGCGCCAGGCCCTGCGCCAGGAATTGCCCCGTGACGGGCTCGCCCGCCGCGATGTCCAGGCGCGCCACCTCGCCCAACAGGTCCTCGGGCCTGGCATAGCCCTGGCTCAGCGAAACCGGCCATTGCTCGACCTTCAACATGGCCGGCTCCAGGCGCGTGCCGGCCGCGATGGCGGTCGCCGCCAGCACGACCGGGTATCGGGGCCCGGCGGATGCGGGCGCGGAGGCGGGCGCGGGGGACGCGCCATCGCCCGCCGGCGCCGCGACCGCCGCGGGCGCGGGCCGCGTGGCCAGGTGATACGCGAGAAATGTCAACACCACGCCTGCCGCCAGCAGCACCGCGGCGAGGATCTTGGTCAGGCCGGTCATAGCGGCTCCTGTGTAATTTGAATGACGGCGCGGGCGGTCAGCGTGACGGGCACCAGCCCGTCGGCCGCCCCGCCGGTCGCCAGGTCGAGCAGGCCGTGGAAGGACCGCAGCAATGGCCACTGCGCCATGTCGTAGCGCAGCACCACATCGACGCAGCCCACCGCGGCGCCGCCCGCGCCCGTCCAGGCGCAGGCCGCCGGTCCCGCCGCGCGGTTGCAGGCCACCCGGGTGGCCGGACCGAACACATCCAGGGCGGCGTCGCACGCGGCGCCCTGCACGTCGGCGCGCCCCGCGTAGCGCGCCAGCATGCCGGCGCGCGCGCCCTCGCCGGCGGCGGCCGACAATTGCTGCTGGGTCCAGAACAACGCCCCGTAGCCGACGACGGCCAGCAGCAACAACAGCATCAAGGTCACCACCAGCGCGAATTCGATGGCGGCCACGCCGCCCTGGCGGCCGCGCGTCGCGGCGGGCACGATGCGCCGGATATTCATGTGGCGCTCCCCGCGCTCTGCAACAGCCCCAGCCGCACGGTGGCGCGGGCGCTCAGTTCGTCCGGCACCACCATGGCCGCGCCGATCCACGGCAGCGCGGGAACCAGGGGGTGGCTCGCATAGGCATAGGAAATGCGCACTTCGAGCTGGTCCGCCGCCAGCACGGCGCCCCCGCACGCGCCGCCGCCGGCGGCGCTCAACGCGCCGGCGCTGCCGCATACCGCGACCCGCAGGGGCGCGGCCGACATGGCGGCGATCCAGCCGGCGCGGTCCAGCGCCGCATCGCGCGCCGCATTGGCGCGTGCCAGCATGTGCGCCTCGCCCGTCTGCCATTGCAGCGCCTTGCGCGCGCCATCCTGCGCCGCCAGGTTGAGCGATTGCTGGGCGGTGAATACCAGGCCGTAGGTGATGATCGCGTACAGGATCATGAAAAACACCAGAAACACCAGGCCGAACTCAAGGGAATAAACACCGCGCTGAGTGCGCCCAGGGCCATATAGGCGGCGTAGGGCACTTGGCGCAGCCGGGCCGGCGGCGTCCGGCGGCGCGCCGCGGCCAGATACAGCAGCGCGTGCGCGCCGGCCACCAGGCTGGCGAGCGCCAGCGCCAGCACCAGGCGCGCCGGGCCCATCGCCAGCCCGAGGATGGCGATGGCCTTGACATCGCCCGCCCCCATCCAGCGACGCTGCCAGAGCAGGAAGAATGGCACCGCCATCAGGAAGCCGGCCGCGGCAGCCGGCCAGCCAGGCCACAGCGGCGGATAGCGCCAGCCGGCGACGCAGGCAGCGGCGCCCGCCCACAGCAGCACGCCGCAAAGTCCGCTCACGACGAGCCTGTTGGGCACCTTGCGGCGGCGCAGGTCGCCATGGGCCAGCGCCAGGTTCCAGGACGTGAATAGCAGCCACCACAACGCTACCCCTGCGGACAGTTCCATGCTTCACGCGCATCCCGCGCAACGGCGCAGAGCCGGACCGTCCTTACCGGAGCCGGCCGGCACCGCCGCCGCGACACATTTGCCCACGCCCCGACCATTACTTCGGCTTGGTGGCGGCGTCATCCAGTTTGGTGCCGATACCTTCGAAGAAGGCCTTGAGATCGTCTCCCAGCGCCCAGATCGCCGCGCCGACGGCCACCACCAGCACCGCCGCGACGATCGCATATTCCAGGGCCGTCACGCCCTCCTCATCCTTCCAGAACCGCATCAATTGCTCTTTCATTTTGTTCTCCAGGCCTACGCAAGCCTTCACGACTACCCGGCCGGCGCCATCCCATGCGGCGCCGCCCCTCACCATCCCGGCACTGCCGGGATCTCTACCCGCGCCGCGGCAGGCCGGCGGACGCATCGCCCGCCGCCGCCGCGGCACCGGACCCAATCAGCGCGTCCACGCGCCGCGCCAGCTGCTGGCGAAAACGCAGGGACGAGCGGTGCAGCTGCCAGCGCAACAGCGCCAGCGCGACGATCGACAGCGCGAACACCACATAGGGCAGCGCCGCGCCGCCGATCTGCAGGCCGCCGGATTCGCGCGGCGCGGTGCACACCATCACGCCGGCCGCCGCGGCCGTGTAATGCATGCCGCAGACCGCCGCGGCCATCACCACCGCAGCCAGCACCCGCTGCCAGGCGGTTTGCACATTGAAGGCCAGCCACAGCGCGGCGGTGGCCGCCGCCACCGCTATCAGCACCGACAGCACGATCAGCGGCAGGCTCCACAGGAACAGGGCGGGCATGCGCATGGCGGCAATGCCCACGTAGTGCATGGCGGCAATGCCGAGGCCGGCGATGATGCCGCCCGCCAGGCAGCGCGCCGCCGAGAAGCGGCCGCGGGCGACATACCAGAGCGCCAGGCCGGAACACGCCACGGCCAACAGGAAGCTCAGCAGCGTCAGCCATACCTGGTAGCCCGCCTCGAACGGCATGGCCTGCGCCTGCATGCCGATGAAATGCATGCTCCAGATGCCGATGCCGCCCATCGATACGGCGGCAATGCCGACACTGGGCAGCCAGGACACGCCGTCGGCCGCGGCGGCGCGGATCTGCGCGGCCGCGCGCAGCGCGACATAGGCGCCATATGCCGCGGTCAGGAACGACAAGACGACCAGGCCCGCGCTGAATGACAGGGGAACGACTTCGCCAGGAGTCATGAAAGCTTCCGATCGACAACAGGCCCCGCGCTCAGCGGCGAGACCAACGAGAGGGGCATGCGTCTGGTTTCATAATGAAATATGAGCAACGAATCGCAACTCTTTAAGTTGCATAACGTTCAAGATAGTTTCAACTAATAACTGGCGAACAACATCAGGGTTATTACGTAATTTATGTTTATATTTCCAACTATACTAACTTATCTGCACAATAAGTCCAGATAAGCCCAAAAACAAACAACAAAATGCCGAATATTCGTTACATACTGGCAAGTATTGCCCTTATAGACTACACAAATGATTCAACTTTGTGTTTTTTTATTACGTTGCACTCGGCATAACTGATGCGTTGTGGCAACATTAAGAATAGATATTAGTTTTTTGTTTCAACTTGGCGGCTCGCCTTCCCCTGCGGCCGCCGTCTTGTCCCCCGTGGACTGCGGCCCATGATTGTTTCCTCGCGCACAGGCGTTCTGGCCTCCCCTTTCCTGCTCGCCCTGGCGGCCGGCACGGCGCATGGCGAAGGCCCATTGCGCGGCAATCCGGTCGACGCGCTGCCCCACATCCAGACGCCCGCCGCCAGCGGCGCCCCCCAGCCGCAGCCCGCCCTGCAAGTCCCCACGCCGGAACAGCGCGCCGTGCAGGCTCGGCTGGCGCAGCGCCTGGTGCCGCGCAGCTTCGACGTGTCCGGGGTGCGCGCCCTGCCCTTCGATGACATCTCGAACCTGCTCGCGCCGCTGGCAGGCAAGGAAACCACGGTTGGCGCGCTGGTGCAGGAGGTGGACAAGATCACCGCGCTGTACCGCGCGCGCGGCTACCCCCTGTCATTCGCCCTGCTGCAAAACCAGTCGTTCGCCGGCGGACTGGTGACGGTCACCGTAGTCGAGGGCTATGTCGGCAACGTGCGCATCGACGGCGATATCGGCAATGCGCACGACCGCCTGCAGGACCTGGCCGCGCCGCTGCTGCAAGAACGGCCGCTCACGCAGGCCACGCTCGAACGCGTACTCAACCTGATGCGCGCCGTGCCGGGCGTGCGATTCCAGCCCAGCCTGGAACTGCCGCGGCGCGCCGACGGCGCCACCGAACTGGTGCTGGCGACCACCCGGCGCCCGCTCACGGCCAACGGCGGCCTGGTGGACCTGGGCACCGGCATGCAGCCCCTGGTGAATGTGGCGGGCAACAGTCTCACGCCGCTGGGCGAACAGGTGAAGCTGACCAGCAGCGTGCCGCTCAACAGCGACGATGTGCGCTACATCGCGCTCGAAGCCACGGTGCCGCTGGGCCCGAACGGGCTGGCCCTGTACGCCCGGGGGCACCACTACCGGTCGCGGCCGCAGGACGACGCGGTCGAGCGGCTGGGCTACGATCGCGAAGTCACCAACAACCGCGTGGCGCTCGGGCTGAGCTATCCGCTGCTGCTGAACAACCGCCGTTCGCTGACTGCCTCGGCCGGCATGTACGCAGTGGATGCGACCGACCGCTATATGCTGCGCGGCACCGATTACTGGCTGCAGCAGGATGTCGACGTGCGGGCCGCGACCGCGGAACTGCGCTATCGCGATCTCCTGCCGACCCGCTCGACCGAAGTGGGCCTGGGGATATCGCAGGGATTCAACAGCCTGGGCGCCGACAAGACCGTCGATACCAACTATGGCTACAGCGGCGTTGCCCAGGTGGACCTGAATTTCACCCGCTACAACCTCGACCTGAAGCAGACTTTCACGCTGCCCGGCCAACTCGGGGTGGTGCTGCGCGGCGCGGCGCAATATAGCGACGACGTGCTGCCCAGCTCGGAACAAGTGTCGTACGGCAGCTGGCGCTATGCGCTGGGCTACCCCCAAGGCGAGAAAAGCGGCGACAAGGGGGTGGGCCTGTCGGCCGAGATCAATCGCCGCTTCGGCGTGGGATGGCAGCACCTGAACAGCGTACAGCCCTATGCCGTGGTGGACTATGCGCGCACCTGGTACAACAACCGCGCCATCCAGGAGAACAACCCCGGCCACCTGTCCTCGGTGGGGCTGGGCCTGCGCTTCACCGACGACAAGTACTACCTGTTCGACGTCAACATGGCCAAGCCGGTGGGCGCCCGCCGCGTCGACGACGGCGATCGCGACCTGCGGTTCAACGCCAACTATTCACTCTTCTACGACGCTTTCTGAAGACCTGCCCGCGCGCCGCCGCATCGGCAACGTTACGTAACATCGCCCCCGATGTAACGTGACTTGGCCACGAAATCGTAACGTTCGCAGGATTGCCGACATCCCAGATTCGGGATGTTCCAATTTGAGCGACATTCTGATTTTTCCGCCAAGCCCTTGATCCGATGAGGGTTTCCTGATTTCTTCCGACCATCGAAACAGGATTTTTCCGGCGGTTTCGAGATTTGGCACGGTTCGTGCTCCAGAGGGGATGTTCCGGCGCAAGTGACGCCGAATAGACCACTAAGAGGAGTGCAATCATGCCCGCAACAACTTCCGACCTTCGTCGTGTTCCGCATCTGCTGGCCCGCACGGCCCTCGCCGTTGCGCTGTCAGCCGCATTGGCCGCCTGCGGCGGCGGCGGTGGCGGCGATGACGCGATCGCCGGCATCCCGCCGGGCATCGGCGGCGGTGGCAATGGCGGTGGCAATGGCGGCGGCGGTGGTGGTGGGGGCGATACGCCTGCCGCCCTGCCGCCCGGCCTGCTGGAGACCACGCTCGGCAACACCGGCCAGGCAGTCGACAACGTCGCGCCGCTCGACCTGGGCAAGGCCCTGGCGGGCGTCGGCGAGGCGCTCGATCCCACCCTCGCCCCGGTGGTCGACACAGTCACCGGCCTGACACAGCAAGTCGGTGCCGCCACCGGGCTGGGCGCGCCCGTGGACGGCGTGCTTACCCAGGTAGGCGGAGTGGTCGGCAACCTGGGCGACACCGTCACCGGCACCGGCCTGCCCGGCGGGCTCGGCGCCGGCGTCGGGGGGCTGGTCAGCGGCCTGGGCGACACGGTCGCCAGCGTGGGAGGCCTGCTCAACGCCAATCCCGACAATCCCCAGCCGCTGACCACGGTGCTGGGCAATGCCACCAGCGCCGTGGGCGCGCTGACCGGCGCGCTGGCGGGCGAAGGCGGGCTGCTCAATCCCGTCACGGGCCTGGTCGGCAACTTGACCGGCAGCCTGGGCGACGGCCAGCCGTTGCTGGAACCGGCCCTGGCCAATGTCGGCACTACCGTGGACAACGTGCTGCCGCTGGGCTTGAACCCCGCCCTGGGCGGCGTCGGCGCCAGCCTCGACAACGTGGTCAGCCCGGTGGCCGGCAAGGTGACGGACGTGACCCAGCAAGTGGGCGCGGCCACCGGCCTGGGCGCACCCGTGGCCGGCCTGCTGACCAGCATCGGCGGCACGCTGGCAGGCGTCGAGGGGCAATTGCCCGGAGGCACGCCGTTGAACGGCGTGGTGAACAACCTCGGCAATGCCGTGGCCAGCCTGGGCGGCGTGCTGCATGGACCGGGCAACCCCAACCCGCTGGGCGCCACGCTGAATCACACCACCGCCGCCGTGGCCTCCTTGACCGGCGGACTGGGCGGCGAAGGCGGCCTGCTGGCCCCGGTGACCGGTCTGGTCGGCGGGCTGACGGGCGGACTGGGCGGCGGCGCCGACAATGGCGGCCTGCTCGCCCCGGTGACTGGCCTGGTCGGCGGGCTGACGGGCGGACTGGGCGGCGGCGCCGGCAATGGCGGCCTGCTCGCCCCGGTGACCGGCCTGGTGGGTGGCCTGACCGGCGGGCTCGGCGGCAACGGCGGCGCCAACAACGGCCTGCTGGCCCCGGTCACCGGCCTGGTGGCGGGCCTGACGGGCGGGCTGGCAGGCGGCACGGACGCTGGCGGCGGCGCCAATGGCGCCGGCCTGCTGGCGCCGGTCACGGGGCTGGTCGGGGGCTTGACGGGCGGGCTGGGCGACAACAGCGGCAGCGGCGGCAACGGCGGCCTGCTGGGCGGCCTGGTCGGGGGGTTGCTGGGCGGCCTGAACGGCGGCGCCAAGTGACCGGGCGGACGGTGAACGGAGCGTGAACCCATGCTGCAATACCTGGATTCCGTGGCGCCCTTCCGCCGTCCTTCCGTACCGGTTTCGGAAAGCGACGAGACACGGCCCGACATGATCGACGACATCGCATTGATGCTGGGGCGGCAATTCGCCGCCTACACCGCGGCCTGCCAGGCCGCGCTGGCGGAGAGGATGGACATGGCGTTGGCCGACCTCAAGGCGCTGGACCTGGTACTGGAGTTCGAGTCGTTGCCCACCGGTCAACTGGCGCAATTGATGGGCATCAGCCCCGGCGGCGCCACGGCGCTGATCAACCGGCTGGAAGCAGCCGGCTACATCGCGCGCGGCCGGCATCCGCTGGACCGCCGGGTCATCGTGATCCGGCCGGTCCAGGAACGGTGCAGGCCGCTACTGGCCGAACGGCAAGCCATCGCCCGCGAAGTCACCCTGCTGGCGCGTAACTTCGACACCACCCAACTGGAAACCGTGCACAACTTCCTGGCGCAATGCCTGAAAGCGCTGCGGCACGATACCCGCGCGTGGCTGGAGACGCGCAATGCCCAGCGGTGGGATGATTGACCGGCCAGGTGTCAGGCACCTTCCTTGATAGGCCAGGTGTCTCGCATGCCTCCGCGCCAGGTGTCTGACACCCATGCGGCGATCGCGGCATGCGCCGGACGGTTCAAGGGGTGTCAGACACCTTTCCCTGGACACCTTTCGTTCCCAGGCCCCGGCCGGCGCGCCATTCACGCCTGCTTGCCGAAGGTCAGCCTGGGCACGGCGTCCAGCAGGCGGCGCGTCATTTCGTGGCGCGGCGCGTGCAGCACGGCGTCGGCATCGCCCTCTTCGACGATGCGGCCTTCGTGCATGATGGCGATGCGGTCGGCCAGGTACTCGACCACGCCGAAGTTGTGCGTGATGAACAGATAGGCGATGCCCAGCTCGGCCTGCAACTCGCGCAGCAGGTCGAGGATCTGCGCCTGCACGGAAACGTCCAGCGCCGAGGTGGGCTCGTCGCAGATCAGCACCTTGGGCTCGACCGCCAGCGCGCGCGCAATGGCGATGCGCTGGCGCTGCCCGCCGGAGAATTCGTGGGGATAGCGGCTGGCCGTGTCGTCGGGCAGCCCGACGCGCCGCAGCAGGCCTTGCGCGCGCTCGCGGCGGGCCGGCTGGGCCAGGTCGGGACGCAGCGATGCGATGCCTTCGTCCAGGATGTCGCCCACCCGCATGCGCGGGTTCAGCGAGGCGAACGGATCCTGGAACACGATCTGGATGTCCTGCCGCATGCGGCGCAGCTCGCGGTGGCCGGCGCGCAGCAGGTCGCGCCCCTGCAGCAGCGCCCTGCCCTCGACCCTGGCCCCCTCGGCCAGCCGCAGCAGCGCCTTGCCAGTCGTGGTCTTGCCGCAGCCCGACTCGCCCAGCAGCGCCAGGGTTTCGCCGGCGCGCAATGAAAACGTCACGCCATTGACGGCTTGCACCCAGGAATCGATGCGCCGCAACAGGCCCTTGCGCACCGGGTAATGCACCAGCAGTTCCTGCACGTCGAGCACCACCTCGCCCGCCGGCGCGGGCGGCGCGGATGGCGTGGCGTCCGGCCCGCCGGCCAGCGGCCGGCCGCGCTTCTCGTAGGTGGGAATGGCATCGAACAGCTGCCGCGCATACGGATGGCGCGGCGCTTCGAAAAACGCATCGGCCGGCGCGCTCTCGACGATCTCGCCGGCGCGCATCAGGGCCACGTGCCGCGCCACATTCCGCACCACCGCCAGGTCGTGGGTGATCAGCAGGATGGCCATGCCCATCTCGCGCTGGATATCGGCCAGCAGGTCCAGCACCTGGGCCTGCACGGTCACGTCCAGCGCCGTGGTGGGCTCGTCGGCGATCAGCAGCGCCGGCTCGGCGGCCAGCGCGATGGCGATCATCACCCGCTGTTTCTGCCCGCCCGAGAACTGGAACGGATAATCGTCGATGCGGCGCTCCGGCTCCGGGATGCCGACGCGGCGCAGCCAGTCGATGGCGCGCGCGCGCGCCGCCGCGCCGCGCAGCGGCGTATGGGCGGTCAGCGTCTCGAGGATCTGTTCGCCCACCCGCATGACGGGATTCAGGCTGGTGGCGGGCTCCTGGAAGATGATGCCGATGCGCCCGCCGCGCACGCCGCGCATGGCGCTCTCGGGCAGCAGGTTCAGGTCCTGGCCGCCCAGGTCGATCTGCCCGCCCACGATGCGGCCGGCGTCGGGCAGCAGCCGCAGCAGCGCCAGCGCCGTCATGCTCTTGCCGCAGCCGGACTCGCCCACCAGGGCGAATGTCTCGCCGCGCGCGATGGCCAGCTGCAGGCGCTTGACGGCATGCGTCAAGCCGGATTCGCCGGCGATGGCGACGTCCAGGCCGTCCACGGCCAGCAAGGCGTCGGCGGGCCGGCTCATCGCGGGGCTCCCGCATCGGCGACGGGCGCCGCGCCGGCTTCGGCCAGGCGGGCCGGCCGATAGCGGCGGGCGCGCGGGTCGAAAGCCTCGCGCACCGCGTCGGCGAACAGGTTGGCCGCCAGCACCAGCGCCAGCATGAACACGAACGCGGTCAGCAGGTTCCACCAGATCATCGGGTCGCGCGACATCTCCAGCCGCGCGCTGTCGATCATGGAGCCGAACGAATTCATGCTGGGATCGACGCCGATGCCCAGGTAGGACAGCACGGCCTCGTAGAGCACCAGCCCGGAAAATTCCAGCACCACCGTGATGAGCACGATGTGCATCACATTGGGCAGCAGGTGGCGCCGCATGATCTGCCAGTGCGATACGCCGAAGGCCCGCGCGGCCTGCACATACTCGAGCTCGCGCAGCTTGAGGGTCTCGGCGCGCAGCAGCCGGCACAGGCCCGACCAGCCGGTCAGTCCGAGGATCATGCACAACAGGAACAGGCGCAGGTCGGCGCGCGCCGCCGAGGTATCGAACAGGTCGGGGTGGCTGTCGATGTAGACCTGCATCATCAGCGCGCAGGCCGCCACCAGCAGCACGCCCGGAATGGACGTGAGCGTGGTGTAGACATACTGGATCGCGTCGTCGATCCTGCCCTTGAAATAACCGGCCGCGATGCCGCAGCCGATGGCGGGCGGCAGCATGGCCAGCGTGGTCAGGCTGCCGATGACCAGCGCCGTGCGCACGCTTTTCAGCGCCTGCCAGAGCACATCGTTGCCGGTGCGGTCGGTGCCGAAGACGTGATAGCCGGTCGCCAGCCCGGCCACCGCGCCAACCACCAGGCACAGCAGCGCGAAAGTGATCCACATGGCGCGCCACGGCATGTCGGTGCGCGCGCCGGCCACGTCGGCCAGCGCCTGGCGCCATGAGGCGCGGCCGCGCGCCAGCCCTGCGCACAACAGCACGCCGCCCGCCAGTGCCGCCGCCGCGCCGCCGGCCAGGCCCCAGGCCAGGCGCCGCAAGGCGTCGGGCCAGCGCTCGGTGTCCGGCTCGGCCAGGTGCGCGCCGCCGCTGCGCAGGCGCGGGAAGTCGCGCACCGGCTGGCCGTCGATCAGCTCGGTTTCCTTGGTGAACTGGCGGGCCGCCAGCGGCGCGGAGTAGGTCTTTTCGGGACGCGCCAGCACCGTGCCGTCCAGCAGGCCGTCCAGCGCCGAGCGCACCGCCGGGGCATAGATCGGCGGCGCGTCGGCCGCGGCGCCCGGCGCGGGCGGCAGTTGCGGCCGGTAGTGGATCGAGTCCAGCAGGCCCACCGCCACGAACGCCAGCAGGATCACGGCGGAGCTCATGGCGGGCGCGTCGCGCCCCACGCGCGCCCAGGTCGCGCGCAAGGCCGGGCTGCGGCGCACGCGCCAGGCATAGCCCAGCACGCCCGCCACCAGCAGGAACAGCGCCACATCGGTCCAGAGGAATACAAACTTGGGCATGGCGGTCACTCGAAGCGTACGCGGGGGTCGGCCAGCGTATAGGAAATATCGGCCAGGATCAGGCCCACGATATACAGCGCGGACCCCAGGAACACCATGGCGCGCACGATGGAGAAATCCTGCGCGTTGATGGCGTCGATGGTGTAGCTGCCCAGGCCGGGGATGCCGAAGAACGACTCGGCGATCAGGCTGCCCATGAACAGCAGCGGAATGGCCGACACGGTGCCGGTCAGGATGGGCAGCATGGCGTTGCGCAGCACGTGGCGGAACAGCACCACGCGTTCGGCCAGGCCCTTGGCGCGCGCCGTGCGCACGTAGTCCTTGCCGGCCTCTTCGAGGAACAGCGCGCGGTAGAAGCGCGCCTCGGGCCCCAGGCGCGAGACGATGGCCACCAATACCGGCAGCGCCAGGAACTTGACCGCGTCCAGCCCGCCGGCGAAGCCTGAATACGGCACCAGCCGCAACACCTTGGAGAACATCCATTGCCCGGCGATGATGTAGAACAGGCTGGAGATCGACAGCAATATCACGCACAGCACCACGCCCCAGAAATCCAGCCGGGTGGCGCGGAAGTACACCAGCAGCAGCGAGAACGCCACGCTGGCGAACAGGCCCAGGATGAAGGTGGGGATGGCCAGCGCCAGGCTCGGGCCCATGCGCATGCGGATCTCGCGGCCGATGTCGTGCCCGGCGTCCGAGGCGCCGAACTCCAGCGCCAGCAGCGGCACCGAGCGCTGGTAGAACACCGTATCGGTCAGCCGCGCGGCGCCCTCGGCCCCGGTATTGACGAACAGCGGCTTGTCGTAGCCGTGCTCGACCTTCCATCGCTCGATCGCTTCCTGGCTGACCCGCTGGCCGCCGATCGCCAGGCGCGCCATGTCGTCCGGCGTGTTGACGGTGAAGAACAGAATGAAAGTGAACAGGTTGACGCCGACCAGGATCAGCACCCCGTACAGCAGGCGGCGGATGATGTAGCCGGTCATGGCTGTTGCTCCTTGGATCGGGCGGGCGCGGCGCCGGGCCCGAAGGCCGTCTGGCGCTCGCGCCGCTTCAGCGCCACATAGGATGGCCAGATCGCCAGCGCCAGCAGCACGGCCAGTACTCCCAGCGGCCACCACAGCGGCGTGTTCCATTCATGCACCTTGCGGACCCGCAGCGCCGGGTCGATCTTCACGTACTGCAAGGTGTTGCGCACCATCTGGGTGGGCTTGGCATTGCCCACCCACTGCTGGTAGGCGCCGCCGGACATGGGGAAATAACCGAACATCCACGGCGCGTCGCGCTGCACGATGGCGACCATGCGGGCGATGACCGCCTCTTTCTCGGGGCCGTCGTCGAGGTATTTCATCTGCTCGAACAGGCGGTCGTATTCGGGGTTGGCGTAGTTGGCGGCGTTCTCGCCGCCGTGCCTGGCCTTGCCGTTCGGCCCGTACAGCAGGAACAGGAAGTTCTCGGCATCGGGGTAGTCCGCCACCCAGCCCCAGTAGAAGATCTGCGCGGTGCCGCGCCGCATCTTGTCCTGGAAGCGGCTGTAGTCGGTGGAGCGCACATCCATCTGGATGCCGATCTTGGCCAGCTGGCGGCGCATCCAGTCGAACTGCGGATTGGCCCCGCCGCCGGTCATGGCGTCGTAGTACAGCACCAGCGGCGCGCCGGTCTCGGCGTTGCGGCCGTTGGGGTAGCCGGCCTCGGCGAGCAGTTGCTTGGCGACCTCGATCGGCTTGCGCTGCACCCGGCCGTCGACTTCCCGGTACACCACCGGGTTCATGCCCTCGGGCAACTCGCGGTAGCCCAGCACGCCCGGCGGCACCGGCCCATGCGCCACCATGGCCTGGCTGTTCTCGAACACGGCCACGTATTCTTCCCAATTGAAGGCGATGCTGATGGCCTGGCGCAGCTTGCGGTTCTTCTCCTGCTGCTCGGGCGTATCGCCCAGGCCCACCACCGGATCCAGCCAGTTGAACCCCATGTACCAGCTGGAGGTCTCGATGGCGGTGGGCAGCTGGATGCCGTGGTCGCGGTAGCGCTTCGCCTTGTCGGGCGAGTCGCCGGCGGCCACCAGCATGGCCACGCCGTACTCGCCGCGCTCGACCTGCGGGATGTCGTAATAGCCCTGCATGAACTTGCCGGTCAGCGGCACGGCTTCCTTCTCGACGCTGAACACCACGCGATCGACGAACGGCGTGGGCTTGCCGCAATCGGCCAGCAGCCCGGCGGCGCGGTCGGCCGGCTCGCCCTCGCAGGGATACGGTTCGCCGCGGAAGTTGGGGTTGCGCGCCAGCACATGGCGGCGGTTCTGCAGCGATTCGACCAGCATGTAGGGGCCCGTCCCCACCGGCCACGTGTTGAGCGACAGGTCGTGCCCGGCCATGCCGGGCTGGCTGTAGAAGCGGTCGGCCTCCCAGGGGATGGGCGCCGTGAAGGTCATGGCCAGCCAGTACTTGAACTGGGGATACTTGCCCTTGATGCGGATGCGCAGCGTGTGCGCATCCAGCGCCTGCACGCCGTCGAAGCCGTCGGTCTCGCGCAGGTCGAGCCAGGGCAGGTCGCGCTGCCCGGCGGGCAGGCCGCGCCGCAGCGCCTCGTCGCGCTGGCGCAGGCGTTCGCTGTAGTCCTGCATGCCGATGACGTAGTTGGCCATCACCGAATAGATCGGCGAGGCCACCCGGGGGCTGGCCAGCCGCCGGAAGGCGTAGACGTAGTCGGCGGCGGTCAGCTCGCGCGTGCCGGTGCGGGGGAAATCCGGCAAGTAGAACTTGTCGTCCAGCTCGCCCGGCTGCAGCGGGAAATACGTGTAGCCGCCGTCGGGATCGCGGGCGAAGGCCGGGTGCGGCTGGAAGCGGATGCCCGGACGGATCTGGATGTCGTAGACGCTTTCGGCGACTTGCTGGCCGGGCGCGTCCTGCGGCAGCACCCGGCCTTGCGCGTCCAGGTAGCGCGGCTGCGCCACGGCCGCCGCGGCGCGCGGCACCAGCTCGTAGGGCCGCTTCAGGTACTGGTAGCCGTACAGCGGCTCGTAGATGTTGTAGGTGTACGGCGTTTCGTCGGTGGAATAAGACCGCGCCGGGTCCAGGTACTTGGGCGAACGCTTGACGAACGCGGTGTACAGTGTGTTCTCGGCCAGCGCGCCGGTTTCATAGGGGCTGTTGATCGGGTCCCGTGAACAACCCGCCAATGCCAGCACCGACGCCAGCGCCGCTATCGATATCCCCCGCAGCCATGCACCCATAGAACCATTTCCGTCGCGTTATCCTGCATACAGCCCGGCGCACAGCATAGCAAAGGCCACCCGCGCGCCCCATCCAGGCAAGCCCGGGCTTGCGCCGGGCGGTTTGCCCTTGGACAAGCTATTGACAGCGTTGGTTGCGCCAGCATTCGTAGCGCCATTTCCACGGCTCGGTGGCCCGCGGATGCTCCCACAGCCCGCGCCGGGCCTGCCGGGCCTGGTCCTGCAGGCCCCGCATGGCCTTGTCGCGCAGGTAATCGCCGCGCCGCGCGGTGTAGGCCCAGGCATAGCCGGCGGCAACCTGGGCGCGGTTGGCCGAGTTGCCGTCCGGCAGCATCAGCGCGCACACATCGCGCTCGAACTGGTCCTGTTCATAGCACTGCGCGGTGAGAGTCTTGCCGCCCACCAATTGTTCCAGGTGCCGCCGCGCCGCCTCGGCGTACGGCTGGCCGGGCTCGCGCGGGCTATGGCCGTCCTCGGGCGCGTCGATGCTGTCCAGGCGGATGCGGTGCTGGCGGCCATTGACCCGCAGGGTGACGGTATCGCCATCGGCCACCTTGACGATTTCGCCGGTCAGCGCGTAGCGCCCCGGCGGGACGGCGCCGGCCGCCGGCGGCACGGCCGGCGTGGGCTGCCCGGCCGGCGCAGTCGCGGGCGCGGGCTGCTCGCGGCCGCCCTGGAACCAATGGACCAGCGCGGCGGCCAGGGCGACGCCCACGATGCCGCCCACCCTGCGGCCCAGCCGACCGAACGAATACTGCTTGCGCAAAATGTGTGCCCCGAAGAATCCAGTGGCCCGCAGTGTGCCACAGAGCGCGCCGGCGGCGGAACGCGGCCGGCGCTACAGCCAGCCCGCCTTGCGGAAGCGCCAGTACAGCACCCCGCAGGCGGTCGCGATGGCGCCCAGCGTGACCGGATAGCCCCAGTGGGTCTTGAGTTCGGGCATGAATTCGAAGTTCATGCCGTAGATGCCGGCGACCGCGGTGGGCACCGCCAGGATGGCGGCCCAGGCCGCCAGCCGGCGGGTGATGTCGTTCTGCTGCGTCTGCGCGATCATGAGGCTGGCTTCGAAGGCGAACGCCAGCGCCTCGCGCAGCGCGTTGATCAGTTCGTCGACCCGCAGCACCCGGTCGGCCACCACGGCGAAGTACGGACGCGCGTTGGCATCGACAGTGGACATGTCCATGGTGGCCAGGCGCCGGCAGATCTCGGCCAGCGGGGCGATCACGGTATGGATGCGCAGCAGGTCGCGGCGCTGCCGGTACAGCTTGCGGATGTCCGAGTCCTTGGCACCGCGGATCATCAGCTTCTGCTCGGCGCCCTCGACCACGCTTTCCAGTTTCGCGGCGGCCGCGACATAGCGGTCGATGAGCAGGTCCAGCAGCTCGGACGCGACATAGTCGCTGCCGCGCCGCAGCAGGTCCGGCGCGCTTTCCAGGCGTTCGCGCAACTGGCTGTGGCTGGCCGTGGCGCCGCGCCGCACGGTCACCAGGTAGCCCCGGCCGATGACGATCTGGGTTTCGCCGAACACGGGCCGGTCCTGCTCGACCTCGACGGTGACGGCCACGATCAGCACGCAACTGCCGAAATCGATGATCTTGGGCCGGCGGTGCGTTTCCAGCATTTCGTCGCGCGCCTTGGGCTTGATGCCGAGGTCGTCGGCCACCCGCCGCAGCAGTTCCTCGCCCGGGTTGCGCAGGCCGATCCACAGCAGGTTCTCGTCCTGGCAGGTGTACGACTTGATGCCCTCGATGGGCACGTCGTGCGCGCGCTCGCCGCGTTCATAGGCCACCGAGGCGACCACTTCGCCTTGCGGCTGCGGCGCAGCGGATTCATTGTGCGGCATGCGGACCTCCGGAACGCGCCCTGGCGCGGGCGACCGGGGCATGATAGCTCACGAGAACAGCTTGCGGACCCGCTGCGCCACGTCGATGCGCGGCGCCGCCTCTTGCGGCGGACGGCCGCGGCCGAACGGCAGTTCCGGCGGCTTGGGCAGCGACTCGAACAAGGGCAGCAGCGGCTCGGGAATGAAGCGCGTGCGCGACCCGTAGACATGGCGATCGCCCAGGCCGGTCTGCTGGTGCACATAAAAGCGCTGCGGCACGATCAGCTGCAGGTGCTCCTTGGCGCGCGTCATGGCCACATACAGCAGCCGGCGCTCTTCCTCGATTTCCTCGGCGCTGCCGGTGCTCATGTCCGACGGGATGCAGCCGTCCACCACGTTGAGCACATAGACCGACTTCCATTCCTGCCCCTTGGCCGAATGGATGGTGGACAGGATCATGTAGTCCTCGTCGCGCAGCGGCGGCCCGGACTCCGCGCTGGTGGCGTCGGGCGGATCCAGCGTCAGTTCGGTCAGGAACCGCTCGCGGCTGGCATAGCCGGCGGCGATGCGCGCCAACTGGTCGAGGTCGGCCTTGCGCACCCGCGCATCGTCGTACAGGCGCTCGAGCTGCGGCGCATACCAGCGCAGCGCCAGGTCCAGGTCGCCGGGCCACTGCAGACCGGGCGCGCGCAGCGCGGCATAGGTTTGGGCGAAGGCCTGCCAGTCGCCGCGCGCGGCGGCGCCCGGGTTGAAATCGCTTAGCGCCGCCAGCGGATCGGCCGCCTCGGCCAGCGCGTCCATGAGCCGGCCCGCGATGGCCGGCCCGATGCCGGGCAACAGCTGCGCCACCCGGAAGCCCGCCAGCCGGCTGCGCGGGTTTTCGGCCCAGCGCAGCAGCGACAGCACGTCCTTGATATGGGCGGCCTCCAGGAAACGCAGGCCGCCGAACTTGACGAATGGAATGTTCCGCCGCGTCAGCTCGAGCTCGAGCGCCGCGCTGTGGTTCGACGCGCGGAACAGCGCCGCCTGCGACTTCAAGGTGGCGCCCTCTTCGCGCCGCGCCAGCACCTGGTCAGCCACCCAGCGCGCCTGGCCCGCCTCGTCGCTGACCGTCACCAGCGCCGGCAGGCGGGTGGAGGCGCGGTCGGTCCAGAGGTTCTTGGTGTAGCGCTCGCGCGCCAGGCCGATCACGGCATTGGAGGCGTCCAGGATGGGCTGGGTCGAGCGGTAGTTGCGCTCGAGCGTGACGATATGGGCCGGGCGCGCGAACTGCGACGGGAAATCGAGGATATTGCGCACCGTGGCGGCGCGGAACGAATAGATCGACTGCGCGTCGTCGCCCACCACGGTCAGGCCGCGGCCGTCGGGCTTCATGGCCAGCAGGATGGCGGCCTGCAGGCGGTTGGTGTCCTGGTATTCGTCCACCAGCACGTGATCGAAGCGCGCCCCGACGTCGCGCGCCAGTGTTTCGTCCTGCATCATCTCGGCCCAGTAGAGCAGCAGGTCGTCGTAGTCGAGCACCTGCTGGTCCTGCTTGGCCTGCACATAGGCGGCGAACAGCCGCTTGAGCGCGTCTTCCCATTGCGCGCACCACGGATAGGCGTCCTTCAGCACTTCGGCCACCGGGGCCTGGCTGTTGATCACGCGCGAATACACCGCCAGGCAGGTGCCCTTGAGCGGAAAGCGCTCGGCGGTGGCAGACAGGCCCAGCTCGTGGCGCACCATGCCCATCAGGTCCTCGGCGTCGCCGCGGTCGTGGATGGTGAAGCTTTCGGCCAGGCCGATGCGGCCGGCGCAGTCGCGCAGCAGGCGCGCGCCGATGCTGTGGAAGGTGCCCGCCCACGGCAACGCGGGCGCCTGCTGGGTGGGATGCAGCTTCATCACGCGCCGCAGCACCGTGCCGACGCGGCGTTCCATTTCCTGGGCGGCGCGCCGCGAGAACGTCAGCAGCAGCATGCGCTGGGGGTCGGCCCCGTTGAGGATCAGGTGCGCCACGCGATGCGCCAATGTACTGGTCTTGCCCGACCCGGCGCCGGCGATCACCAGCAGCGCGGGCGCGGCGGGATCGCCCACGCCGAACTCGGCCGCCTCGCGCTGGGCGGGGTTCAGGTCGGACAGGTAATCGGCGTCGCCGCGAGCGGCGCCGGCAGCGGCGGAATCAGGAGAACCGGACATGGAGAAGGACGAAGACAATACTGTATATTCATACAGACTATAACCGGAACTCGACCACCGCCGCCGCCCCGGGCCCGCGCACGCCGCAGCCCGCGGCGCCGGCCTCCTGCCCGCCATGTCCATCCTGACCGGCACCGCCTCCTGGACCGACCCCACCCTGCTGGCCTGCGGCCGCTTCTACCCGCCGCACGTGCGCACGCCGGAGGCGCGCCTGCGCCACTATGCCGGGCAGTTCGGCATGGCCGAGGTCGACGCCACCTACTATGGCCTGCCCAGCGGCCACATGGCGCATGCCTGGGCCACCCGCACCCCGGCCCGCTTCGTCTTCAACGTCAAGGCGTTCCGGCTGTTCACCGGCCATGCCGCGCCGCTGCGTGCCCTGCCCGCCGATATCCGGCGCGAACTGGGCGCGTCCGGCGACGACGCCGACGCGCCGGCGCCACCCGGCAGCCCCGCGCGCGGCGCGCCCACGCTCTACTATGGCCAAGTGCCGGCCGAACTGCGCGACGAACTGTGGCGCCGCTTCCTGGTGGCGCTGGAACCGCTGCGGCTGGCGGGCAAGCTGGGCGCGGTGCAGTTCCAGTTCGCCCCCTGGGTGCGGCGCGAAGCGCGCGGCATGGCGCTGGTGCGCGACTGCGCGCGCCACCTGGACGAACACCTGATGGCGGTGGAGTTCCGCCATCGCAGCTGGTTCGACAGCGCCGCCGCCAGCGCCTCCACGCTCGCCTTCGAGCGCGAGCTGGGCGCGGTGCACACGGTGGTCGACGCTCCCCAGGGCTCCGACAACACCGTGCCGGCCGTCTGGGAAACCACCCATCCCGAGCTGGCCGTCGTGCGCCTGCACGGACGCAATGCCGCCGCATGGAACAACATGACCGGCGCCTCTTCCGGCCGCTTCCAGTACGAATACTCGCCGGCCGAGCTGGCCGAACTGGCCGAGCGCCTCAAGCGCCTGGCCGAGCGCGTGCGGCAGGCCCACGCGGTGCTCAACACCAACTACCAGGACCAGGGCATGCGCAACGCCGCCGGCCTGGCGGCGGCGCTGGCCCGGCCGTAGCCGCTACACCGCCGACACCGCCCCGCCCTGCCCGCCGGCCGGCAGCGTGGGTGGTGCGGTGACGATCGACGTCAGCGCAGGCTCGGCGGGACGCAGGGCGGCCAGGTCGGGAAGCGGCCGGCGCAGCGCCTCGATGCCGGCGAAGGCCTGCTCCATGGCCTGCGCGGCGGCCAGCACCTGCAGGTCGGCGCGGAACGGGCCGATCACCTGCAGCCCGAACGGCATGCCCTGCGCGTCGCGGCCGCACGGCAGCGTGAGGGCCGGGTGCGTGGTCAGCGTCACGACATACGTCAGCGCCAGCCAACGGTAATAGTTTTCCTGCGGTTCGCCATTGATGGTGTCGGCATACAGCTGCGTCCAGGGAAACGGCGAGACCGGCGTGGTGGGGGCCAGCACCAGGTCGTAATCGGCGTAGACCTGCTGGAAGCGCTTGAGCACGCGGGTCTGCTCGGCCTGCGCCCAGGCGCTGTCCAGCAGGCTCATGGCCGCGCCCATCTCGTAGTTGGCGCGGGTGTTGGGCCCCAGGCTGTCCGGGTCCTTTTCGTAGGCGTCGCGCATGCCGGCCACGAATGCCTCGGCGCGCAGCACGTCGAAACAGCGATGCACCTCGCCCAGTTGCATTTCCACCGGATCGCAGGCGGCGAACAAGTGGCGCATGGCGGCGATCTTGGCGCGGAAGGCGGCGCGGATGCCGTCGTCCACCGCGCAGGCGCCGAAGTCCTCGGTGTAGGCCACGCGCAGCGCGCCCAGGTCGGCCGGCCGCGGCTGCAGGAATTGCAGCGGGTCCAGCGGGTAGCTGAGCGGGTCGCCGGCATGCGCGCCGGCCGAGGCGGCCAGTTGCAGGCACGCGTCGGCCACGGTGCGGCCCATCGGCCCCACCACCGAGATCGGCGTCCAGCCCAGCGGCTTGCGGGCGCTGGGCACCACCCCGGGCGACGGCCGGAAGCCGACCACGCCGCACTTGGCCGCCGGGATGCGCAGCGAGCCGCCGGTGTCCGAGCCGGTGCACACCGGCAGCATGTCGCACGCCAGCGCGGCGGCCGAGCCGCCCGACGAGCCGCCGGCATTCAGGTTGGGATTGAACGGATTGCCGGTGGCGCCCCACACCGCATTGCGCGAGTTGGCGCCGGCGCCCATCTCGGGCACGTTGGTCTTGGCGGCGACGATGGCGCCGGCCCGGCGCAGGCGCGCCACCAGTTCCACATCCTCGGCCGGCACATGGCCGCGGTACAGCGGCGATCCATACGTGGTCAGCACGCCGGCGGTCGGCTCCAGGTCTTTCACCCCCAGCGGCAGGCCGTGCAGCAGCCCCAGCGGCTGGCCCGCCAGCACGGCGCGCTCGGCCTGGCGCGCCTCCTCGCGCGCGCGCTCGTAGGCGGTGGCGGTCACCGCGTTGATATACGGGTTGACCTGCGCGATCCGTTCGATGCAGGCCTCCAGCAGTTCCACCGGCGACACCTGCCGCGCGCCGATCAGGCGGCGCAGCTCGACCGCGGAAAGCGACACCAGGGATTCGTCCAATGCCATTCTGCCACTCCTCATTCGACTTTGATGTTGGCGCGCTGCGCGATCTCGCGCATCAAGACCAGCTCGCTGCGGATCAGGGCCTCGCTGGCGGCGGCGTCGGAATAATCCGGCTCGAAGCCCAGCGCCTCCAGATTCTTGCGCACCTCGGGGTCGGCCACCGTATCGCGCAGCGCCGCTTCGAGCCGGGCCTTGGTCTGGGCCGGCAAGCCGCGCGGCGCCACCATCATGAGCCAGGTGTCCATGTTCACGCTCGGGTATCCCGCTTGCGCCATGGTCGGCACGTCCGGGAAAAAGGCCGACGGCTTGGGCGCGGAGATGGCCAGCACGCGGATCTTGCCCTGCCGGGCCTGCGGCAGCGCGGCCGCGACCGTGTCCACCGAAAAGGGGATCTGGCCGCCGATCAGGTCGGTCATGGCGGGCGCGCTGCCCTTGTAGGGGACGTGCGTCATCTGCAGCCCGGCGGCCGCCAGCAGGGCCTCGCCGACGAAATGCGAGGTCGTGCCGGTGCCGAACGACCCGTACGGCGGCTTGCCATGGGCGGGATCCTTCACGTAGGCGACGAATTCCTGCAGGTTCTTGACCGGCACCTGCGGGTTCGCCAGCAAGGCCAGGCCCGAGCGGCCGACGATGCCGATGGGTTCGAAACTCTTGACGGAATCATAGGGCAGGTTGCTGCGAATCGCCGGGTTGACCGTGAAGGTGCTGCCCGAGCTCACCAGCAGTGTGTAGCCGTCGGCGGGCGACTTGGCCACGTGGCCCGCGCCGATGACCGTGCCCGCGCCGGCGCGGTTCTCGACCACCACGGTCTGGCCGAGCCGTTCGCCCAGCGTCTTGGCCACGACGCGGCCCACCACGTCGGTGGCGCCGCCGGGCGGAAACGGCACGACCAGGGTGATGGGGCGGCTGGGATAAGCCTCCTGCGCGGCGGCGGCCGCGCCGCCGCCCAGCAGGCAGGCACATGCGAGACTGGCACCGAGAAACGGGATTTTCATGGGTGTACTCGAGGTTGGGGTGGTGGAAAGGCTGGCACGGACTGCGCCGCGCTCAGGGAGTGGCCGCGGCCTGCCGGCCGCGACGCAGGAAACCCGCGTATTCGTCGTCCGGCACGTACAGCCCGCCGGTGGTCCAGGCCAGGTGCGTGGCGCGCGCCAGGCGGCCGCTCAGCCCACGGGCGCGCAGCCAGGCCCGCCCCGTCTCGCTGCCGCACAGGTGGGCGGGGCCGCTGAAACCGGCCGCGGCCGACGGCTCGATGCGCAGCCCCTCGCTGTCGTGCAGGCGCGCCAGGTCGGCGAACAGGCGTTCGTCGGCCACCGTATAGACGCCGGCCAGCCATGCGCCCACCACCGCGTAGGCCAGTTCGGAGGCGCGCGGCACGGCCAGGCCGTCGGCTTCGGTCTGGTTGCGCAGCCCCAGGTCGTACACCGAGGGCGGCCCGGCCAGCGGCGGCAATTGGCCGCAGCCGGCCATCATGCGCGCCAGGAAGCATGGCGACTGGGTGGGCTCGGCGAAGAAGCAATGCACATGCGGGCCGAAGATCTGCCGCAGACCGTAGGCGATGCCGCCGGGCGCGCCGCCCACGCCGCACGGCAGGTAGACGAACAGCGGATGTTCCGCATCGACGCGGATGCCCTCGGCGTCCAGCTGGGTACGCAGGTGCCAGGCGGCGGCCGCATAACCGACGAACAGCGACGCGGAGCGCTCATCGTCGACGAAGTGGCCGCGCGGATCGGCCCGCAGTTGATCCCGGCCGGCCGCCACCGCCTGCTCGTAGTCGCCGGCGTGCTCGATCACCCGCACGCCGCGGGCGCGCAGGCGCGCCTTCTTCCACGGCTTGGCGTCGGCCGACATGTGCACGGCCGCGCGCAAGCCCAGCGCGGACGCCATGATGCCGATCGACAGCCCGAGGTTGCCGGTGGAACCGACGGCGACCTCGTAGCGGGCCAAACAGGCGCGCGCCGCCGCACCGCCGAGCTTGCGATAGTCGTCCCCGGCATCGAGCAGCCCTTCGCGCAGCGCCAGGCTCTCGGCGAACTCCAGCACTTCGTGTATGCCGCCGCGCGCCTTGATGGAGCCGGCCACCGGCAACTGATGGTCGGCCTTGATCCACAGGCGGCCGCAGTCGGCCGGCAAGCCCAGCGCCTGCTGCATCGCGTCGGCCCGCAACAGCGGCGACTCGATGGCGCCGCCGCTGGCGCGCAATTCGGGAAACAGCTCTGCCAGCAACGGCGCGAAGCGCGCCATCCGCAGGCGCGCCTGCTCCACCTGCGCGGCCGTGACAGGCGCGGGCGCGCCGGCATCGGCGCAGGCGTCCGGCCGGACCCACAGCAGGGGCTCGGCCCGCCGCAAGGCATGCAGGAGATGGGACGGATCGGCGGTAGTCATCTGGCGGCAAGGATCTCGTGCTATGGCAGGCCCGCTCATCCTAGGCGCAGACCGAGCCGTGCAGCAAGATCAATGGTTAGAATGATTCATTGCGCCAAACGCAAACCTTGCCCAGGAGCCGCATGATGAATACCCAGGTACTCCAGGAAATGGCGCTGCGCTATTTCCTGGAAGTGGTGCGTACCGGCTCGGTCAGCGCGGCGGCCGCCCGGCTCGAGGTCGCGCCGTCCGCGGTCAGCCGGCAGATCGCCCGGCTGGAACGCGAACTGGACACGCTGCTGTTCGAGCGGCGCGCGCGCGGCATGGCGCTCAATGCCGCGGGCGAGCTGCTGGCCGCGCATGCCGGCCGCATGCAGCAGGACACCGACCGCATCGTCGAGGAGATCCAGGCGCTGCGCGGGCTGCGCCACGGCCAGGTGCGGCTGGTCACGACCGAAGGCTTTGCCTCGGACTTCCTGCCGGCCGTGATCAGCGCGTTTCGCCGCCAGTACGCCGGCATCCGCTTCTCGCTGGAGGCGTGCTCGCAGCAGGACATCCCGCGCCGCGTGCGCGACGGCGAGGCCGATATCGGCATCACGCTGGGCCTGGCGTCGCAGCGCGGCATCCGGGTCGAACTGCGCAGCCCGGCGCCGATACGCGCGGTGCTGGCGCGCGACCATCCGCTGGCCGGGCGGCGGGCCTTGTCGCTGGCGCAGGTGGTCGCCTATCCGCTGGCCCTGCCGAATGGCGACACCACGCTGCGGCAGCTCATCGACATCAGCTGCAGCCGCCAGCAGCTGCCGTGCGAACCGGTGTTCACCAGCCAGCGCCTGGACGCGCTGGTGGGCTTCGCCAGCGCGGGCGGCGGGGTCACGTTCTGCGGCGAGCTGGCGATCCGCAACCGCCTGCGCTGGGACAACATCGTCGCCGTCGCGTTGCGCGACCGCGAGATGAACGAACGCCATTTCGAGGTGCAGACCCTGGCCGGCCGCGTCCTGCCGCAAGCGTGCAAGGCCTTCATCGGCTATCTCAAGAACGCCGTGTCGGCATGACCGCGCGCCTGGCCGGCCTGGCGCGGCGCGCCCGCGCCTACCCTTCCCGGTCGACCTGGGCCAGGCTCTGCAGCACCACCTCGAACTTGCGCGCGATCTCGCTGTCGGGCACGCAGGCATAGCCCAGCAGCAGGCCGCGGCGCCCCGGCGTGCCCGCCGCGTAGTAGCGCGACAGCGGCCGCGTCAGCACGCCGCGCGCGCGCGCCACCTCTACCACCCGCGCATCGTCCATGTCGGGCGGCAAGTTCAGCACCAGGTGCAGCCCCGCGTCGCTGGAATCACGATGCAGCCATTGCGCGCCCAGGCGGCGCTCGATGAGATTGACCAGGATGGCGCGCCGGCGCGCGTACAGCATGCGCATGCGGCGGATGTGCGCCGCATAGTGGCCTTCGGCGATGAAGGCCGCCAGCGCCGCGTGGGTCATCAGGTGGCCCTCGCGGTAGAGTTCGGCGTGCGCCGCCTGGAATGCCGCCGTCAGCGCCTTGGGCAGCACCAGGTAGCCCACCCGCAGGCCCGGGTACAGCGTCTTGCTGAACGTGCCCAGGTAAATGACCGGCGCGTCGGGCTCCAGGCCTTGCAGCGAGGCAATCGGCCGGCCCGAGAAGCGGAACTCGCTGTCGTAGTCGTCCTCGATGATCCAGCTGCCCCAGCCGCGCGCCATGGCCAGAAGTTGCCGGCGCCGCGCCAGCGACATTACCGGCCCCAGGGGATACTGGTGCGACGGCGTGACGAAGACGAACCGCGGCGGCGCGCCGTCGGCTTGCGTCGGCACCTGCATGCCTTCCTCGTCGACCGGCTGGTGCACGATGCGTATGCCGTTGGCCGCCAGCACGCTGCGCGCGCCCCAGTATCCGGGGTTCTCCACCCAGGCCACGTCGCCCGGGTCGCCCAGGATGCGGGTGGCCAGGTCGATGGCCTGGTGCGACCCTTCCACGATGATGATCTGGTCCGGCTCGCAATCGACCGAGCGCGTCAGCGCCAGGTGCTGGGCCAGCGCCTCGCGCAGCGCCGGCAGGCCGCCGCCGTACGAATAACTGAGCATGTCCGGCGCGGGGTCGCGCCACAGCGCGCTGACGATGCGGCCGAACTTCTTGTGCGGGAACTCGGTGACGTCGGGCACGCCGGGCATGAAGGCGCCCCACTGGTAGGGCGAGGCCGAGACCTCGTCGACGATCTGCGCGCCGCGCCGCGACAACGCGGCGCCGGGCTGCGCGGCGCTGGCGTGGCGCCGGCCGCGGCCGCTGGCCAGGTAGGTATCGGGCACCGAATCGGTGACGAAGGTGCCGTTGCCCTGGCGGCTGTAGGTGTAGCCCTCGGCCAGCAACTGGCCGTACACGTGCACCACGGTATTGCGCGCGATGCCCAGTTCGGCCGCCAGGTCGCGCGAGGCGGGCAGCCGCGTGCCGGCGGGGATGGCGCCTTCGAGTATGGCTTCGCGTATGCCCTGGTACAGGCGCTTGTTCATCGGCCCGTCGCCGGGTTCGCCCAGCCGCAGCTGCAGGAGGTCGCCGGCAAGGGATCGCAATTGGTTCTACTCGTTTTGCTGTAGTGGTTCCTACGAATGGAGCCATCTTAGCATTAAATAACCCGCTGACAGGCGCCGCCCGGCGGCGCCGGCGCTTCCCGCCGCATTCGCGCGGCCCAGACCGTTTGCCATCGAGGTTGTTGATATGCAGAACCCAGACTTGAACACGCGCCGTTCGCTCGCCACGCCGCGCGGCGTGGGCGTGATGTGCGACTTCTATGCCGTGCGCGCGGAAAACGCCACGCTGTGGGACCATACCGGCAAGGAATACATCGATTTCGCCGGCGGCATTGCCGTGCTGAACACCGGCCATCGCCACCCCAAGGTCAAGGCCGCCGTGGCCGCCCAGCTCGAGGCGTTCACCCATACGGCCTACCAGATCGTGCCGTATGAAGGCTACGTGGCGCTGGCCGAGCGCATCAACACCCTGGCGCCGATCGGCGGCCTGAAGAAGACCGCCTTCTTCACCACCGGGGTCGAGGCGGTCGAGAACGCCGTGAAGATCGCGCGCGCCTACACCGGCCGCTCGGGCGTGGTGGCTTTCACGGGCTCGTTCCATGGCCGCACCATGCTGGGCATGGCGCTGACCGGCAAGGTGGCGCCCTACAAGCTGGCGTTCGGCCCCATGCCGGGCGACATCTACCACGTGCCCTTCCCCAACGCCACGCAGGCCATCAGCGTGGCCGACTCGCTCAAGGCGCTCGACCTGCTGTTCAAATCGGACATCGACCCCAAGCGCGTGGCGGCCATCATCATCGAGCCGGTGCAGGGCGAAGGCGGCTTCAACATCACGCCGCCGGAGCTGATGAACGCGCTGCGCAAGGTCTGCGACGAGCACGGCATCCTGCTCATCGCCGATGAAGTGCAGACCGGCTTCGCGCGCACCGGCAAATTGTTCGCCATGCAGCACCACGCGGTCGAGGCCGACCTGATCACCATGGCCAAGAGCCTGGGCGGCGGCTTCCCGATCTCGGGCGTGGTGGGCCGCGCCGAGGTCATGGACGGCCCGGCCCCGGGCGGCCTGGGCGGCACCTACGCCGGCCACCCGCTGGCCATCGCGGCCGCGCACGCCGTGCTCGGCGTGATCGAGGAAGAGCGGCTGTGCGAGCGCGCCGCGGAGCTGGGCCGCCGCCTGCAGGAACGCCTCGCAAGCCTGCGCCCCCGCTGCCCCGCCATCGCCGATGTGCGCGGGCTGGGCTCGATGGTCGCGCTGGAGCTGAACGACCCCGCCACCGGCCAACCCGACGCCCAGGCGGTCAAGCGCGTGCAGGACGAAGCGCTCAAGCGCGGCCTGATTTTGCTAAGCTGCGGTGTATACGGAAACGTATTGCGCTTCCTGTATCCCTTGACCATCCCGGATGCCCAGTTCGAACGGGCCCTGGATATCCTCGCCGATGTCCTGACCGCCTGAAGGCGGCATCCTCCGGACCACCACCGGCCCGCCGCGCCCGCCCGGACGCGGCGGGCCGGCGAGCCGTTTTCGCGCTTTCCATATCAAGGAGCATTCATGTCGCAACTGTCCCATCCGCTCAAGCGCGCTGAGTTGCTGCGCGACGCCTGCTACATCGACGGGAAATGGGTCGGCGCCGGCGGCGCCGCCGCCATCCCGGTCGACAACCCCTCCACCGGCAAGACCATCGTCTCGGTGCCCAAGCTGGGGCGCAAGGAAACCGAACAGGCCATCGCCAGCGCCGCCGCCGCCCTGCCCGCCTGGGCCGCCAAGACCGGCAAGGAACGCGGCGCGATCCTGCTGAAATGGGCCCAGTTGATGATGGCCAACCAGCAGGACCTGGCCGCCATCATGACGTCCGAGCAAGGCAAGCCGGTCACCGAAGCGGCCGGCGAGATCGCCTACGCCGCGTCGTTCCTGGAATGGTTCGCCGAAGAAGCCAAGCGCATCGACGGCGACATCCTGCAAAGCCCCAAGGGCGGCCAGCGCCTGATGGTGCTGAAGCAGCCCATCGGGGTCACCGCCGCCATCACGCCCTGGAACTTCCCCGCCGCCATGATCACCCGCAAGGTCGGGCCGGCGCTGGCGGCCGGCTGCACCATGGTGGTCAAGCCGGCCCAGCAGACGCCGCTGACCGCGCTGGCGCTGGCCGTGCTGGCCGAGGAAGCCGGGGTGCCCGCCGGCGTATTCCACGTTATCACCGGCAGTTCGCGCGAGATCGGCGCGGCGCTGTGCGAAAGCGAGGTCGTGCGCAAGCTCAGCTTCACCGGCTCCACCGAAGTGGGCCGCACGCTCATGGAGCAATGCGCGCCCACCATCAAGAAGCTCTCGCTGGAGCTCGGCGGCAACGCGCCGTTCATCGTGTTCGACGACGCCGACCTGGACCGCGCGGTGGACGGCATCCTCGCTTCCAAGTACCGCAATGCCGGGCAGACCTGCGTATGCGCCAACCGCATCTACGTGCAGGCGGGCGTCTACGAAGAAGTCGTCAAGCGGCTGGTCGCCAAGGTGGAAGCCATGCAAGTGGGCGACGGCTTCGCCGATGGCGTGGTGCAGGGCCCGCTGATCGACGCCAATGCCGTGGCCAAGGTGCAGGAACACATCGCCGACGCCACCGCGCAGGGCGCCAAGGTGGTCACCGGCGGCCAGCCGCATGCGCTGGGCGGCACGTTCTTCCAGCCGACCGTGGTGCGCGACGTCACCGCCTCGATGCGCTTCGCCGTCGAGGAAACCTTCGGGCCGGTGGCGCCGCTGTTCAAGTTCGAGACCGAAGCCGAAGTGCTCGAGCAGGCCAACAACACCATCTTCGGCCTGGCCGCGTACTTCTACACGCGCGACTACGCGCGCATCTGGCGCGTGTCCGAAGCGCTCGAGTACGGCATCGTCGGCATCAACACCGGCATCATCTCGAACGAAGTCGGGCCGTTCGGCGGCGTCAAGCAATCGGGCCTGGGCCGCGAGGGCTCGAAGTACGGCATCGAGGAATACCTGGAACTGAAGTACTTGTGCGTCGACCTGGGCGCGTGAGCTTGCCAGGCACAGGTAGCTGACACCCGCCGCGGCCAGTGTCGCTGTCAGGTGTCTGACACCCCCGGGATGCCCCAGGCAGGCAGGGCCCGTCTCATGGGGTGTCAGACACCTTCCCCTCCGCTCGCGTGTCAGACACTCGGCTACAGGTGTCCGACACCTTCTCCCGCGCCGGCCGGGCCGGGACCCGGCGGCGCATCAACCTGCCCGCCATCCAAACATGCTAGATTTGCGGCTCTTTCCGAAGAGTCCGGCATGACCCGATCCTATACCCGCGAAGACACCCGCCGCATCGCCGCGATCCTGGCCGAGGCCGCACAGGCCGAGGTCATGCCGCGCTTTCGCAGGCTGCCGGCCGATGCGGTGCACAGCAAGAGCTCGCCGCGCGATCTCGTCACCGACGCCGACGAAGCGGCCGAGCGCTTCATCGCCGCGCGCCTGGCCAAGCTGCACCCGGGCGCCGTGATGGTCGGCGAGGAAGCCGCGGCCCGCAATCCGGCGCTGCTCAACATGCTGGTCGACGCCGACCTGGCCTTCCTCATCGACCCCATCGACGGCACCCGCAATTTCGTGGCCGGCCTGCCGCTGTTCGGCATGATGGTGGCGGTGTGCCATCGCGGCGACGTGCTGGCCGGCGTCATCTACGACCCGGTGGCGCACGACTGGGCCATGGCGGTGCGCGGCGAAGGCGCCTGGTCCGAGGCCGGCGACGGCACCCAGACCCCGCTCAAGGTGGCCCAGCCCGCCCCGCCCCACGACATGGACGGCCTGATCTCCACCGGCGCCCTGCCCGAGCCGCTGCGCGCCACGGTCAACGGCAACCTGGGCGCGCTGGCCACCACCGCGTCGCTGCGCTGCGCCGCGCACGAATACCGCCTGGCGGCCGCCGGCCATTGCCACGTCATGCTCTACAACAAGCTCGACCCCTGGGACCACGCCGCCGGCTGGCTGCTGCACCGCGAAGCCGGCGGCTTCTCGGCCCATTTCGATGCCAGCCCCTACAAGCCCACCCACCGCGCCGGCGGCCTGCTGTACGCCCCCGACGTCGGCAGCTGGCATGCCGCGCGCCGGGCCCTGATGGGCGACGACTTCCCGCCCGCCTGAGCTGCGCCCGGCTTATCCCCAGTTTCTGTGGACAACCCTATGGACAGCCTGGGGCCATCCGCAAAAAAACCAGGCAGGCCAAGCACTTGCATTTTGCGATCAGGCTTGCTCGGCGAACGGGCCGTACAGCGCGTCGAGCGCCGGCGCACAGGGACGCGACACTTTCAGGCTGAACAAGTCGTCGGCGCGCGTGCGGCCCAGGTTCAGGGCCGCGATGGGCAGGCCCGCCTCGGCCGCGGCGCGCACGTACCGATAGCCCGAATGCACCATCAGTGACGACCCCACCACCAGCACCGCGCCGGCCCGCGCCAGCGCGGCGCGCGCGCGGGCGCCGCGCTCGGGCGGGATGCTTTCGCCGAAGAACACCACATCCGGCTTGACGATGCCGCCGCAGCGCGGGCAGGCCGGCACGTCGAAGGACGAGAAATTCACCCCCTCCAGGTCGGCATCGCCGTCGGGGGCATCGGCCGCGTCCAGCATGGCCCAGCCGGGATTGCGGCCGTCCAGTTCCACCTGCCACGCGGCGCGCGGGCCGCGCCAGTCGCAGCGCATGCAGCGCACTTCGTCGAGCCGCCCGTGCAGGTCCAGCACCTCGCGGCTGCCGGCGGCCTGGTGCAGGCCATCGACATTCTGCGTGACCAGCAGCGCCAGCCGGCCTTGCGCCTCCAGCCACGCCAGGGCCCGGTGCGCGGCATTCGGGCGCACATTGCCGAAGCGCCGCCAGCCCACGGCGCTGCGCGCCCAATAGCGCGCCCGCGCCTGCTCGCTGCCCATGAAGGCCTGGAAGTCGATCGGCGGACTGCGTTTCCATTGGCCGTCGGCATCGCGGTAGTCCGGAATGCCGGAACCGGTGCTGCAGCCGGCCCCGGTCAACACGAACAGGCCGGCGTGGCCCTCGATGAACCGGCCCAGCGCGGCCAGGTCCGGCGCATTCGCGTCCTGGGCCGGCGGCGCGGCCGATGCGCGGGCGGGCTGGTCCATCGGACGCTAGGCGCCGCCCAGCCCGCAGTCGGGCATGTCGCTGACCAGGCTGGCCTGCGTGACATTGCTGCCGGGCGGCACGCTGCGCGTCAGCCAGACATTGCCGCCGATGGTCGAACCGTGGCCGATGGTGACGCGGCCCAGGATGGTGGCGCCCGCGTAGATCACCACGTCGTCCTCGATGATCGGGTGGCGCGGCAGGCCCTTCTTGAGCTCGCCGTTTTCGCCCGGCGGGAAACGCTTGGCCCCGAGGGTGACCATCTGGTAGAGCCGCACGCGGTCGCCGATGATGGCCGTCTCGCCGATCACCACGCCCGTGCCGTGGTCGATGAAGAAGCTCTTGCCGATGGTGGCGCCGGGGTGGATATCGATGCCGGTGTCGGCGTGGGCGATCTCGGCCACGATGCGCGCCAGCATGGGCACGCCCAGCTTGTAGAGCACGCTGGCCAGCCGGTGGTGGATCATGGCGCTGACGCCGGGATAGCACAACAGCACCTCGTCCACGCTGTGCGCGGCCGGGTCGCCCTGGTAGGCGGCCGTCACGTCGAGGTCGAGCGCGCGCCGCACCTGCGGCAACGCGGCGCCGAACTGGCGCACGATCTGCGTGGCGCGCGCGCGCAGGCTGGCCTCCGGCTCGGGTTCGGGCGCGTTGCGGCCCATGTGGTGCAGTTCCAGGCAGACCTGGTGCAGCAAGGCGTCGAGCGCCGCGCCGATGGTGTGCCCGACATAGAAGTCCTCGACTTCTTCGCGCAGGTCGATGGGGCCCAGGCGCATGGGGAACAAGGCCCCGCATAGTTGCCGCACGATGACGCGCAGGCTTTCCTGCGAGGGGAACTCGCGGTTGCCGGCGTCTTCGCGCAGGCGCCCGCGCGGGCCGCGCCAGTCGACGCGCGCGGCGCGCAAGCCCGAGACGATGCTGTCCAGGTTCCAGTGCGCCGGCGGCAAATGGGACGAATCATTCATGGCAAAACCTCTGCATAGCCCGCGCCGCATGTCGCCGCGGCGCCAGCCATGACTGTAACCGCTCCGGCACCCGCTTGCCGGGCCCGACCCGCCTCGCATTGGGGTTTTGTCAGGGGCGGCGGCGGAATCGCCGTATTCGGGTTAATGCGGACTGGCATTGTGGGCGCGCCTTCCTATAATCAGAATTAAAACGAACGTTTGAATGAATCGAACCATGAGCGAACTCAGTTCCCCTTCCACCCGCGAGATCATTCTCGACACGGCCGAGGCCCTGTTCGCCCGGCAGGGGCACGACGGCACCTCGATGCGGCAGATCACCAGCGAAGCCGGCGTCAACCTGGCGGCGGTCAATTACCACTTCGGCTCGAAAGAAGCCCTGGTGCAGGCGGTGCTCAAGCGCCGCCTGGCGGTGCTGAACCAGGAACGCCTGCGCCTGCTCGACGAACTCGAGGCGCGCGCCGGCGGCCAGCCGCTCAAGCCGTCGCAGATCGTCGACGCCTTCTTCGGCACGCTGCTGCGCCTGGCCGCCAGGCCGGATCACGCCGGCAAGAACTTCCTGCCGCTGCTCGAACGCACCATGACCGACCCGACCGGGTTCATCCGCGCGCTGGTGGCGGAGGAATACGCGGACGTCATGGAACGCTACCAGGCGGCGCTGTTCAAGGCCCTGCCCGACGTGCCGCGCGCCGAAGTGATCTGGCGCTTCCAGTTCATGCTGGGGGCCACCTCGTACGCCATCGTGGGCACGGAAGTGCTGCGGCTGGCCATGGGCTGGAGCCTGGAAGACACCGACCGCGAGCACGACCCCGAACGGCTGCTGCCGCGCCTGATGAGTTTCCTGCTGGGCGGCCTGCGCGCCCCGCTGCCGCAACATCCCGCGGGCTGATCCCGCCCGCGCACGCATATAACGGAGACAAGACGATATGAGCGGTTTCTTGCTTACGGTCGGCATCCTGGCGGTACTGGCCGCCATCCTGCTCGGCGTGCGGCCGGTACGGCGCGCGCTGCTGTCCCGGCCCCTGTTCAATGCCTATCGCAAGGTGCTGCCGCAAATGTCCGATACCGAGCGCGACGCGCTGGAGGCCGGCACCGTGTGGTGGGAAGGCGAGCTGTTCCGGGGCCGCCCCGACTGGGCCCGCCTGCTGGCCCTGCCGCGCCCGTGCCTGACCGAGGACGAACAGCGCTTCCTGGACAATGAAACCGAGCAGGCCTGCCGCCTGGTCGACGACTGGGACGTCACCCACAAGCGCTACGACTTGTCCGCCGAGACCTGGGACTACCTGAAGCGCAACGGCTTCCTGGGCATGATCATCCCGCGCGAGTACGGCGGCCTGGGCTTCTCGGCCTACGCGCACTCGCAAGTCGTCACCCGGCTGTCGACCCGCTCATCGGCGCTGGCCGTGTCGGTGATGGTGCCCAATTCGCTGGGGCCGGCCGAATTGCTGCTGCACTACGGCACCGAGGAGCAGAAGAACCATTATCTGCCGCGCCTGGCGCGCGGCGAGGAAGTGCCCGCTTTCGCGCTGACCAGCCCGTGGGCCGGCTCCGACGCGGCCGCCATCCCCGATCGCGGCATCGTCTGCAAGGGACTCTGGCAAGGCCGCGAAGTGCTCGGCATGCGCGTCACCTGGGACAAGCGCTACATCACGCTGGCGCCGGTCTGCACGCTGTTGGGGCTGGCATTCCGGCTCTACGACCCGGACGGCCTGCTGGGCGGGCCGGCCGATGTGGGCATTACCTGCGCGCTGGTGCCGCACGACCACCCCGGCGTCGAAACGGGGCGCCGGCATTTCCCGCTGAATGCGATGTTCATGAACGGCCCGACGCGCGGCACCGATGTGTTCATGCCGTTGGACTTCATCATCGGCGGCCCGGCCATGGCCGGCCAGGGCTGGCGCATGCTGATGGAATGCCTGGCCGCCGGCCGCTCCATTTCGCTGCCCGCGTCGAATACCGGCATGTCGCAGCTGGCCGCGCGCGCCGTGGGCGCCTATGCCCGCGTGCGCAGCCAGTTCCGCACGCCGGTGGGCCGCTTCGAGGGCGTCGAGGAAGCGCTGGCGCGCATCGGCGGCCACACCTACCTGATGGACGCCGCGCGCGTCATGACCGCCGGCGCGGTGGACCTGGGCGAAAAGCCCTCGGTGGTATCGGCCATCGTCAAATACCACGTCACCGAACGCGCGCGCCAGGTGGTCAACGACGGCATGGATGTGATCGGCGGCAAGGGCATCTGCCTGGGACCGTCCAACTTCCTGGGCCGCGCCTACCAGCAGGTGCCGGTGGGCATCACGGTGGAAGGCGCCAACATCCTGACGCGCAGCCTGATCATCTTCGGCCAGGGCGCGATCCGCTGCCATCCCTATGTGCTGGCGGAAATGCGGGCCGCCGGCGACGCCGACGCGCAGCGCGGCCTGCATGCGTTCGACCGCGCATTCTGGCGCCATGTGGCGTTCGTGGCCGGCAACGCCCTGCGCGCCGCGGGCCATGCGCTGACCGGCGCGCGCCTGGCCCGCGCGCCGGCGGGCGCGGCACCCGAGATGCGCCGCTATTACCGGCAGCTGAGCCGCTATTCATGCGCTTTCGCGTTGTTGTCCGACGCATCGATGGCGCTGCTCGGCGGCAGCCTCAAGCGCCGCGAACGCCTGTCGGCGCGGCTGGGCGACATTCTCTCGCAGATGTACCTGGCCTCGGCGGTGCTCAAGCGCTTCGAGGACGACGGCCGGCAGCCCGCCGACGCGCCGCTGGCGCACTGGGCGCTGCAGGACGCCCTGCTGCGCGCGCAGCAGGCTTTCGACGGCGTGCTGGAAAATCTGCCGAGCCGTGCCATGGCCTGGGCGCTGCGCCGCGTGGTGTTCCCCTGGGGGCAGCCTGAGCGCGCGCCCAGCGATGCTCTGGGCCAGCAGGTCGCGCGCCTGCTCACCGAACCCGGCGCAGCGCGCGATCGCCTGACCGCCAGCTGCCACCTGCCGGCCAGCGCCGACGAACCGGTCGGCGCGCTGGAGCAGGCCCTGGCCGCCACGCTGGCGGCCGAGCCGGCCGACGCGCGGCTGCGCGCCTACGAAAAGACCGGCGCGCTCGACGGCGACCCGCGCGCCAATGTGCGCGACCTGGCCGACGCGGCGTATGCGGCGGGCGGCATCGAACGCGCCGACTACGAGCTGATCAAGCGCCGCGACGCGCTGCGCGACCAGGTGATCCGCGTCGACGATTTTCCGTTTGATTTTGGCATCACCGGCGCGCTCCAGCCTGGCGCACAGCGCAAAGCAGCGTAGGATATCCCGCAAAGGAGCCCCCATGACACCTTCTCCCATCTATGTCGTGGACGGCGCGCGCAGCCCTTTCCTGAAGGCGCGCAACGCGCCCGGCCCGTTCTCGGCAGCCGATCTCGCGGTGCAGGCCGGACGCGCGCTGCTGCTGCGCCAGCCCTTCGCGCCCACCGACCTGGACGAGGTCATCATCGGCTGCGCGGCGCCCTCGCCCGACGAAGTGAACATCGGCCGCGTCATCGCGTTGCGGCTCGGCTGCGGCCATCGCGTCCCGGGCTGGACGGTCATGCGCAATTGCGCCTCGGGCATGCAGGCGCTCGATTCCGCCATGACCGATATCCAGACCGGGCGCGCCTCGCTGGTGCTGGCCGGCGGCGTGGATGCCCTGTCGCGCGCGCCGCTGCTAGTGTCCGACGCCATGACGCGCTGGCTGGCGCGCTGGTACGCCGCGCGCGGCGCGGGCCAGCGGCTGGCCGCGCTGCGCGGCTTTCCGTGGCGCGGCCTGGCGCCGGTCATCGGGCTGGTCAAAGGGCTGACCGACCCGGTGGTGGGCCTGTCGATGGGCCAGACCGCCGAGAACCTCGCCACGCGCTTCGGCATCGACCGCGCCGCGATGGACGCCTACTCGGCGCGCAGCCATGCGCGCGTGCTGGCTGCCCGCGCCGCCGGGGCGCTCGGCGAGATCGTGCCCCTGGTGGATGCCCGCGGCACCCTGTACGCCGAGGACGACGGCGTGCGCGACGACTCCACGCCGGAACGGCTCGCCAAGCTGCGGCCGGTGTTCGACAAGCCCTGGGGCAACATCACCGCCGGCAACAGCTCGCAAGTGACCGACGGCGCGGCCCTGCTGCTGCTGGCCTCGGAAGAGGCCGTCCGGCGCTGGAACCTCCAACCGCTGGGACGCATCGTCGACGCGCAATGGGCGGGGCTCGACCCGGCCCAGATGGGCCTCGGCCCGGTGCATGCGGCCACGCCCATCCTGCAGCGCCAAGGGCTGGCGCTGAACGATCCCGACTTGTGGGAAATCAACGAAGCCTTCGCCGCGCAAGTCCTGGGCTGCCTGGCGGCGTGGGAAGATGAAACGTACTGCCGCGAGCATCTGGGCACCGGCGCCTGGGGCTCGCTCGACCAGTCCCGGCTCAACGTCGATGGCGGCGCCATCGCGCTGGGCCATCCGGTCGGCGCCTCGGGCGCCCGCATCGTGCTGCACTTGCTGCAGGCGCTGCGGGCACGCGGCTTGCGGCGCGGCATGGCGGCTATCTGCATCGGCGGCGGCCAGGGCGGCGCCATGCTGGTCGAGACGGAGGCCACTCCATGAACACCGCAACGCCTCATGCCTGGCGCCACTGGCGGCTCGAACGCCATGCCGACGGGCTGGCCTGGCTCACGCTCGACCGGGCCGACGCCGCGGTCAATGCCCTGTCGGCCGAGGTCATGGCCGAATTCTCCGCCGTGCTCGACGCGCTGCAGGCCGATCCCCCGCAAGGGCTGGTGATCCGCTCCGGCAAGGCGGCCGGCTTCATCGCCGGCGCCGACGTCGACGAATTCTCCGAACTGCGCACGCCCGGGCAGGCCCGCGCGCTGGTCGAGCGCGGCTGGCACTTGTTCAATCGCCTGGCCGCCGTGCCCTATCCCACGCTGGCCCTGATCCGCGGCCACTGCCTGGGCGGCGGGCTGGAACTGGCCCTGGCCTGCCGCTACCGGCTGGCCGTCGACGAGCCCGGCACGTCGCTGGCGCTGCCCGAGGTCATGCTCGGCATCTTCCCGGGCTGGGGCGGCATGCGCCGCCTGCCGGCGCTGATCGGCCCGCCGGCGGCGCTCGACATGATGCTGACCGGCCGCCCGGCCGACGCGCGCAGGGCCGCGGCGCTGGGCCTGGTCGACGCGAAAGTGCCGCCGCGGCTGGCCGACGCGGCGGCCCGCGCCCAGGTGCGCTCGGGCAAGGCGCCGCGGCGCGCGCGCGGCCCGGCCGGCTGGCTGGACCTTTGGCCGCTCAAGCTGCTGGTCGAGCGGCGCGCGCTGCGCCAGGTCGCCGCCAAGGATCCGCAGGGCCACTATCCGGCCGCCGCGGCCATCGTCACGCTGTGGGCGCGCCATGGCGGCAATGCCTTGCGCGCGCCCGACATCGTCGACCGCATCCTCACCTCCGACACCGCGCGCAACCTGCTGCGCGTATTCCGGCTGCAGGAGCGCCTGAAGACCAACGGCAAGCCGGCCGCCGACGCCGCGCCGGTCAGGCACGTGCACGTGGTCGGCGCCGGCACCATGGGCGGCGACATCGCCGCCTGGTGCGCGCTGAAGGGCCTGGCCGTCACCCTGCAGGACCAGGACGCGGCGCGCATCGCGCCGGCCATCGGCCGCGCCGCCGACCTGTTCGCGCGCAAGCTCAAGGACCCGCGCGCCGCGCGGGCCGCCGCCGACCGGCTGACGCCCGATCCGGCCGGCGCCGGCGTGGCGCGCGCCGACGTGGTCATCGAGGCCATCACCGAACAGGCCGACGCCAAGCAGGCGCTCTACCGCGCCATCGAACCGCGCCTGAAGCCGGGCGCGCTGCTGGCCACCAATACATCGAGCCTGTCGCTGGCCACGCTGCGCCAGGGCCTGGCGCAGCCCGAACGGCTGGTCGGCATCCATTTCTTCAACCCCGTGGCCAAGATGCCGCTGGTCGAAGTCGTGCGGGCCGGCGCCGACGGCGGCGACGCGCAGGCGCGCGCCTGCGCCTTCGTCGGCCAGATCGGCAAGCTGCCGCTGCCGGTGCGGGACGCGCCGGGCTTCCTGGTCAACGCGGTGCTGGCCCCCTACCTGCTCGAGGCCATGCGCTGCGTCGACGAGGGGCTGGCGCCCGAGACCGTCGACCGCGCCATGACGGACTTCGGCATGCCCATGGGGCCGCTCGAACTGGCCGACACCGTCGGCCTAGACATCGCCATGGCGGCGGGCCGCCAGCTCACCGACCAGGCCGAGCCGCCGCGCTGCCTGTCCGAGCGCGTCGCGCGCAACGACCTGGGGCGCAAGACCGGCCGCGGTTTCTACGCGTGGCAAGGCGGCAAGCCCGGCAAGGGCCAGGCCGGCACGCCGCCGGCCGGCCTGGCGCTGCGCCTGGTGCGCCCGCTCATCGAACGCGCCCAGCAGCAGGTGCGCGACGGCGTGGTGGCCGACGCCGACCTGGCCGATGCCGGCGTGATCTTCGGCACCGGCTTCGCGCCCTTCACCGGCGGGCCGCTGCACTATCACGCCACGGCCAGCGCGCCCGCCGCCCGGACAACCGACCAGGCCGCGGCCACGCCGCCGGCCGCGCCATAAATCACAACACGCCATCGCAGCGAGACAAGCTTTTTCCCGCCTGAAGGAGGAGACACACCATGAAGAAAGCATCACTGGCATTGACTACCCTGTCCGCCGCGCTTGCGGCGGCGGGCACGGGCGCCGTCCATGCGGCGGGATTCCAGCTGCTCGAACAGAACGCCAGCGGCCTGGGCAATGCCTATGCCGGTTCGGCTGCTGTCGCCGAGAACGCCAGCACCATCTACTTCAATCCGGCGGGCATGACCTACCTGCCCGGCTTCAACGTGTCGGCCGGGGTCAACGCCATCTGGCCGTCGTTCAAGTTCCGCGACAACGGCAATAGCCGCAACCCGCTGGCGCTGGGCGGCGGCGCGCCCACCGGCGGCAACGGCGGCGATGCCGGCAACCTGGGCGTGGTGCCCAATGCATACTTCTCGTGGCAGCTCACGGAAAAATGGTTCGTCGGCGTCGGCGTGGGCGCGCCCTTCGGCCTGATGACCGAATACGACGACGACTGGGTCGGCCAATACCATTCCACCAAGTTCGACATCAAGACCATCAATATCAACCCGTCGGTGGCCTACAAGGTCAACGACCAGTTCTCGATGGGCTTCGGCCTCAACTACCAGTACATCGACGCGCAGTACACCAAGAAGGTGGTGGTGCCGGTCACGCCCATGGGGCCATTCCTGCCGGGCGACGCCGACCTGAACCTGGACGGCGATGCATGGGGATGGAATGCCGGCATCATGCTGCAGCCCACCGAGGACACCCGCATCGGCCTGTCGTACCGGTCCAAGATCAAGCACAAGGCCAAGGGCGACACGGACATCGACGGGTTCGCGCCGGGCCGCTCGCTGTCGTACGACGCCAAGGCCTCGGTCGACCTGCCCGATACGCTGATCCTGAGCGCCGCGCACCAGCTGAACGAACGCTGGGAGCTGCTGGCCGATGTGTCCTGGACCGGCTGGAGCAGCATCCAGGAACTGAAGATCAAGAACGACGGCGGCCCCACCGACACGCTGCCGCTCGAGTTCCGCGACAGCTGGCGGGTCGCGCTGGGCGCCAACTACCAGTTCGCGCCCAAATGGAAATGGCGCTTCGGCGTGGCCTGGGACCAGTCCCCCGTGCACAACCCGTCCGACCGGCCCACCTCGCTGCCCGACACCGACCGCTGGTGGTTCTCGACGGGGGTACAGTATCAGGCAGGCAAGGACACCCGCATCGACGTCGGCTACACCTACCTCTATCTGCGCGATACCGACATCGACACCGACTCGGGCAGCGCGCTCACCAAGGGGCGCGTCGCCGGCGATTACCGCAGCAAGGGGAACATCCTGGGCATCCAGGTGTCCACCCGGTTCTGACGGCCGCATCGGGCACACCCGCGGCGCAGGCCGCGGCCGCTGGCCCGGCCGCGCGCCCGCCGCCCTCAAGGAGACCATTTTGAGCAGCAAGTTCATCGTCAAACACGCCGCCGTGCTCGGCGCCGGCGTCATGGGCGCGCAGATCGCCGCGCACCTGGCCAATGCCGGCGTGCCAGTGACCCTGTTCGACCTGACCGCCAAGGAAGGCGAACGCAACGCCATCGCCAACAAGGCGCTGGCCGGCCTGAAGAAGCTCGAGCCCGCGCCGCTGGCCAGCCCGTCGCGCCTGGACCTGATCACGCCGGCCAACTACGACGACCATCTCGACCGCCTGCCCGGCTGCGACCTGGTGATCGAGGCCATCGCCGAGCGCATGGACTGGAAGACGGCGCTCTACGAACGCATCGCGCCGCACGTCGGGGCGGACGCCATCGTGGCCTCCAATACCTCCGGCCTGTCGATCGGCGAGCTGGCCGATGCCCTGCCCGCCGCGCTGCGCCCGCGTTTCTGCGGGGTGCACTTCTTCAACCCGCCGCGCTACATGCGGCTGGTGGAGCTGATCGCCACGCCGCACACCCGGCCCGCCGTGCTCGACGACCTGGAAAGCTGGCTGACCACGCGGCTGGGCAAGGGCGTGGTGCGCGCGCTGGATACGCCGAATTTCATCGCCAACCGCATCGGCGTGTTCTCCATCCTGGCGGCGCTGCACCATACCGAGCGCCTGGGCCTGGGCTTCGACGAAGTCGACGCCCTGACCGGCCCGAAGATCGGCCGGCCCAAGAGCGCCACCTACCGCACGGCGGATGTGGTCGGCCTGGACACGCTGGCCCACGTGGTGGGCACCATGCGCGACAAGCTGCCGGACGACCCCTGGCATGCGCATTTCCGCTTGCCCGCCTGGCTCGACGCCCTGATCGCGCGCGGCGCGCTGGGCCAGAAAAGCGGCGCGGGCGTATATCGCAAGGTCGGCAAGGAGATCCGCGTGCTGGACCCGGCCGCCGGCGACTACCGTCCCGCGGCCGGCGCGGTGGCCGACGAGGTCGAGGCCATCCTGAAGCAGCGCGACCCGGCGCAGCGCTTTGCCGCGCTGCGCGCCAGCGCGCACCCGCAGGCGCAGTTCCTGTGGAGCCTGTTCAGCGACATCTTCCACTACAGCGCGTTCCAGCTCGAGCACATCGCCGGCAACGCGCGCGACCTGGACCTGGCCATGCGCTGGGGCTTCGGCTGGTCGCAGGGGCCGTTCGAGACCTGGCAGGCCGCCGGCTGGCAGGCCATTGCCGCCGCCGTCTCCGAGGACATCGCCGCCGGCCGCGCCATGAGCGGCGCGCCGTTGCCGGCCTGGGCGCGCGAAGACAGCCGCACCGGCGTACACGGCGAACAAGGCTCGTACTCGCCGCGCACCGGCCAGCCGCAGCCGCGCTCGACGCTGCCGGTCTACGCCCGCCAGCTGTTCCCCGAACGCGTAGCCGGCGAGGCCGCCGCCGCGCGCGGCGCGACGCTATGGGAAAACGACGGCGTGCGCCTGTGGCACCTGCCGGAGGTCGATGCCGGCATCGGCATCCTGTCGTTCACCTCCAAGATGCACACGATCGGCGCCGAGGTGCTGGACGGCGTCATGCAAGCGGTCGCCCACAGCGAGCGCGAGCTCGACGCCCTGGTGCTGTGGCATGAAGCCCCGTTCGCGGTGGGCGCCAACCTCGCGCAGGTGGCGCAAGCCTGCGCCGCCGGCCAGTTCGACCTGCTGGAAGCCACGGTCGAGAAATTCCAGCGCGCCTCGCTGGCGCTGCGCTACGCGCGCGTGCCCACGGTGGCTGCCGTGCAAGGCATGGCGCTGGGCGGCGGCTGCGAGTTCATGATGCACTGCAGCCACCGCGTGCTGGCGCTGGAAAGCTACGTCGGCCTGGTCGAGGCCGGGGTCGGCCTGGTGCCGGCCGGCGGGGGCAGCAAGGCGCTGGCCGTGCGCGCCGCCGCCCTGGCCTCCACCACCGCCACGCCGGCCGAAGTCTTCCCGTACCTGCAGCCGGTGTTCCAGAACATCGCCACCGCGCAGGTCGCCAAGAGCGCCCTGCACGCCATCGACATGGGCTACGCACAAGCCGGCGACCCGGTGGTGTTCCATCCCGACGAATTGCTGTGGGTGGCCCTGCGCCAGGCGCGCGCGGCGGCCGACGCCGGCCACGCGCCGCCGCCGCGCGCGCGCGCGGTGCCGGTGGCGGGGCGCACCGGCATCGCCAATTTCGACATGGTGCTGGTGAACATGCGCGAGGGCGGCATGATCAGCGCACACGATTACCGGGTCGCGCATGCCGCGGCGGTGGCGTTGTGCGGCGGCGAGGTCGAGGCCGGCACGCGCGTCGACGAGGAATGGCTGCTGGCGGTGGAGCGCCGCGAGTTCGTGGCGCTGCTGCGCACGCCCGAGACGCAGGCGCACATCCGCCACACCCTGGAAACCGGCAAACCGCTGCGCAATTGAGGAACCAAGATGAGCAAACAGATCCAGGACGCCTATATCGTGGCCGCCACCCGCCTGCCGGTGGGCAAGCGCAACGGCATCTATGCCGCCACGCGGCCCGACGACATGCTGGCCGCGGCGCTGCGCGCCGCGCTGGCGCAGGTGCCGGCGCTGGACCCGGCGCGCGTCGAGGACGTGATCGCCGGCTGCGCCATGCCCGAGGCCGAACAAGGCATGAACGTGGCGCGCATGAGCCTGCTGCTGGCGGGCTTGCCGGACAACGTGCCCGGCGTGACGGTCAACCGCTTCTGCGCCTCGGGCCTGCAGGCGGTGGCCGACGCGGCGGCGCGCATCCGCCTGGGCGCGGCTGACGTGATGATCGCCGCCGGCACCGAATCCATGAGCGCCATGCCGCAGATCATGGGCAACAAGGTCGCCATCAACCCCGCCATCTTCGCCGGCGATGAACACCTCGGCATGGCCTACGGCATGGGCCTGACCGGCGAGAAAGTCGCGGCCCGATGGAACATCTCGCGCGAGGACCAGGATGCCTTCGCCCTGGCGTCGCACCAGAAGGCCTGCGCCGCCATCGCCGCCGGCCATTTCGACGCGGAGATAACCCCTTATACCGTGGTGTCGCATCTGCCGGGCGAGGCGGGCGCCGTACGCACCGCCGAGCGCCTGGCCGAGCGCGACGAAGGCCCGCGCCCCGACACCAGCGCGGAAGCGCTGGCCAAGCTGCGCCCGGTCTTCGCGGCGCGCGGCTCGGTCACCGCCGGCAACAGTTCGCAGATGTCCGACGGCGCGGCGGCCGTGGTGCTGGTGTCCGAGCGGGTCGTGCGCGAGCTCGACCTGGCGCCGCTGGCGCGCTTCGCCGGCTTCGCGGTGGCTGGCGTGCCGCCGGAGATCATGGGCATCGGCCCCAAGCTGGCCATTCCCAAGGCGCTGGCCGCCGCCGGCATCGCGCAGCAAGATCTCGACTGGATTGAACTGAACGAAGCCTTCGCCGCGCAGTCCCTGGCCGTCATCCGCGACCTGCAGCTCGACCCCGCCAAGGTCAATCCGCTGGGCGGCGCGATTGCGCTCGGGCACCCGCTGGGCGCCACCGGCGCGATCCGCACCGCGACGGTGGTGCACGGCCTGCGCCGCACCGGCGGCAGGTACGGCATGGTCACCATGTGCGTGGGCACCGGCATGGGCGCGGCGGGCATCTTCGAGGCGCTATAGCCGCCGTGAAGCCATACTGGTTCCAGAAGCTGCCGCCCAGGTGGCGGGCCCGGCTGATGCGCGCCGGGTTCAACCTGCACCCGGCGTTCCGGGCCACCGGCGGACGGGTCATGCACGTTGCGCCGGACTTCACGCATCTGCGCATCAAGCTGCCGCTGGTCCGGCGCACGCGCAACATCGTCGGCTCGATGTACGGCGGCTCGCTGTTCGCGGTGACCGACGGCGCCCATCCCACGCTGCTAATGTCGGCGCTGGGGTCGGGCGCCATCGTGTGGGACAAGGCGGCCACCATCCGCTATCGCAAGCCGGCCTACCGCACGCTGTACGCCGACTTCCGCATCGACCGCGCCGACATCGCCGCCATACGCGCCGAACTGGCGCACCGACACGAGACCACCCGGGTGTACGTGGTCGAGCTCAAGGACCGCGAGGGCGTGGTGTACGCCGTGGTCGAGCGCACGGTGTACATCGCCGACAAGCAGTTCTACAAGAACAAGGCCCGGGCCGGCGACGCCGCAGGCGCGCCGCCCGGGCCCTGAGGAGACCGAGCAAACAATATGGAACGGATCTGGCTCGACAGTTATCCGCCCGGCGTGCCCGCCGATATCGACACCTCGCCATACGATTCGCTGCTGACCGTGCTGGACGACAGCTGCCGGCGCTTCGCGAACCTGCCGGCATACATCAGCATGGGCGCCACGCTCAGCTACGCGCAGTTGGACCGCCTGTCGCGCGATTTCGCGGCATGGCTGCAAGCGCGCGGCGTGCGGCGGGGCGACCGGGTCGCGCTCATGCTGCCCAACCTGCTGCAGTATCCGGTGTGCCTGTTCGGCGCGCTGCGCGCGGGCTGCGCCGTGGTCAACTGCAATCCGCTCTACACCGCTCATGAACTGGCCCACCAGCTGGCGGACGCCGGCGCCGAGACCATCGTCATCGCCGAGAACTTCGCCCACACCCTGCAGCGCGCGCTGCCGCAAACGCCGCTGCGGCACATCGTGACCACCTCGGTGGGCGAGCTGCTGGGGCCGCTGAAAGGGCGTGCGGTGGATTTCGCGGTGCGGCACATCAAGCGCAAGGTGCCCGCCTGGTCGCTGCCGGGCGCGGTGCCGCTGGGCCGGGCGCTGGCCGCCGGCCATCGGCTGCCCTGGCAGGCGCCGGCGCTGACGCGGGCCGATCCGGCCTTCCTGCAGTACACCGGCGGCACCACCGGCGTGGCCAAGGCGGCGGTGCTGAGCCACGGCAACATGCTGGCCAACCTGTGCCAGGCGCACGCCTGGGTGCGCGACCTGGTGCGCGAAGGCGAGGAATGCGTCGTCACGGCGCTGCCGCTCTACCATGTGTTCGCGCTGACCGCCAATTGCCTGGTCTTCCTCAAGCTGGGCGCGCGCAACCTGCTGATCGCCGACCCGCGCGACCTGCCGGCTTTCATCAAGGCCCTGCGCAAGACGCCGTTCAGCGCCATCACCGGCGTCAACACGCTGTTCTGCGCGCTCTTGAACCAGCCCGGCTTCGCGCGGCTGGATTTCTCCCGCCTGCGCCTGACCATGGGCGGCGGCATGGCCGTGCAGCGCGCCGTGGCGCAGCGCTGGCGCGAGACCACCGGCGTGACGCTGGCCCAGGCCTACGGGCTGACCGAAACCGCCCCGGCCGTCACCATCAACCCGCTGGATGCGCCGGAATTCACCGGCTCCATCGGCCTGCCCGTGCCCTCGACCGAGCTGTCGGTGCGCGACGACGACGGCCGCGAGCTGCCGGTGGGCGAGACGGGCGAACTGTGCGTGCGCGGCCCGCAGGTCATGGCGGGCTACTGGAACCGTCCGGACGAAACCGCCCTGGCCTTCTATCCCGACGGCTTCCTGCGCACCGGCGACATGGGCTACGTGGACGAGCGCGGCTATGTGTTCCTGGTGGACCGCAAAAAAGACCTGATATTGGTGTCGGGCTTCAACGTATACCCCAACGAGGTCGAGGACGTCGCGGCACTGCATCCGGGCGTGCGCGAAGTGGCGGCGGTGGGCGTGCCCGACGCGCGCTCGGGCGAGGCCGTCAAGCTGTTCGTCATCCGCCGCGACCCGGCGCTGGATGCCCAGGCCCTGATCGCGCATTGCCGTGCCCACCTGACCGGCTACAAGGTGCCGCGCCACGTCGAGTTCCGCGATGAGCTGCCGCGCTCGCCGGTGGGCAAGATCCTGCGGCGCGAACTGAAGGCAGCCCCCGCCGGCGATTAGAATCGCCCCATGAAACGCGTTCCCGTCCCGCTGAACCCCCTGCGCGCCTTCGAGGCCGCGGCGCGCCTGCTCAGTTTCACCCGGGCGGCCGAGGAGCTGAACGTCACCCAGGTCGCCATCAGCCGCCAGGTGCGGGTGCTGGAAGGCTACCTGGGCGTGGAACTGTTCAGGCGCGGCCCGCGCTCCATCGAGCTCACCGACGCGGGCGCCCGCCTCTACCCCGCGGTCGGCCGCGCCTTCGATGAAATCTCGCACGCGGCCGCGCTGGTCAGCCGCCGCAACCGCCCCGACGTGCTGGCCATCCAGGCCTACACCACCTTCGCGCAGCATGGCCTGATTCCGCTGTTGTCGCGCTTTCACGAAAAACACCCGGGCATCGAAGTCCGCCTGTCCGCGTCGACCCAGGCGGTCGATTTCGCGCACCGCGACCTGGATGCCGCGATCCGCTCCGGCACCGGCGCCTGGCCCGACTACGAAAGCGACTTCCTGGCCCCCATCGAATTGCTGCCGGTGATCAGCCCGAGCCTGTTGAAAGCGGTGGGCAACCTGCGCGGCCCGGGCGACTTGCGGCGCGTGACGCTGCTGCATTCGCTGGCGCGCCCGGACGACTGGTCGGCCTGGCTGGCGGCGGCCGGCCGCGGCGATGGCGGCCTGCGCGTGCTGAAATTCGAGAACTCCGCCATGGCCTACGAAGCCGCCATCCAGGGCGTGGGCTGCGCCATCGGGATCCGCGCGCTGGTCGGGCGCTACCTGGATTCGGGCGCGCTGGTGGCGCCCTTCGCCCTGACGCATACGCTGCCGGGCGGCTACTACCTGGTGCGACCCCGCGGGCGGCGCGAATCCCCGGCGCTGCGCATCTTCCGCGCCTGGCTGCTGCAGACGCTGGCGCAGGCCCGAGCCCAACAATAAGTCAGTCTGGGGCGGACAAATTGTTGATTGTCCGCCCCGCCCCGGCCGTCTCACAATTTCGCTGCAGTTCCGCCTCCCGACGGAACGCTGACGAAAAATCCTGGAGACAGCCATGCCGCTTTTCCCTACCCCCGACCGGACGCGCCGCGCGCCGCGGCTGCTGGCCGGCGTGCTGGCCGCCGCCGCCGTGGCGCTGGGCAGCCATCCCGCGCGGGCCGCATTTCCCGAACGCCCCGTCACGCTGGTGGTGCCCTTCGCGCCCGGCGGCGGCACCGACATCGTCTCGCGCGTGCTGGCCGAAGGCATGGGCCGGGACCTGGGCCAGACCGTCATCGTCGAGAACCGCCCCGGCGCCGGCACGGTGATCGGCACCCAGTTCGTCGCGCGCAGCGAACCCGACGGCTATACGCTGGTCATGGCCACCTTCGCCCACGCGGTCAACCCGTCGCTGCACAAGAACCTGCCGTACGACACTGAGCGCGCCTTCACCCCGGTCGCGCTGGTGGCGCACTCGCCCAATGTGCTGGTGGTCAATCCACAATCGCCGTTCCACAGTGTCCAGGACTTGCTCGACGAGGCGCGCGCCAAGCCCGGCACGCTCAACTATGGGTCGTTCGGCAACGGCACCTCGGCGCACCTGGCCGGCGAGCTGTTCAAGAACCTGGCCAGGGTCGACCTGGTGCACGTGCCCTATAAGGGCAGCGCGCCGGCGCTGAACGACCTGATGGGCGGGCAGATCCAGCTCATGTTCACCACCGTGGCGAGCGTCGCGTCCCACATCAAGAGCGGCAAGCTGCGCGCGCTGGCGGTCACGTCGGCAGAGCGCTCGAAAGCCTTCCCCGACCTGCCCACCGTGGCCGAGGCGGGCGTGCCGGGCTACCAGGCGGAAAGCTGGTATGGCGTCTATGCGCCGGCCGGCACGCCGGAAGCCGCGGTGCAGCGGCTGCACACGGCCATCGCCCATGCGGTGCGCACCCCGGCCTTCCAGGAACGCGTGGCCGAAGAGGGCCTGGTGGTGGACGCCGGCCCGCCGCAGCAATTGTCCAGCTACGTCAAAGCCGAGGAGCAGCGCTGGAGCCAGGTGGTGCGCGACGCCCATCTGCAGCAGAACTGACCTTCCATCCTATCCCCTGTCATCCGGATCGACCATGTCCCCTATTGAGTCCCCGTCTACCGCCGCCATCCTGCTCAGCGTGGAGGACGGCATCGGTGTGCTGACGCTGAACCGTCCCGCCGTGCGCAATGCCATCGACGACGCCATGCGCGGCGAACTGCTGGAGGCGCTCGACCGCGCCGCGCGCGACCCGGCGATACGCGCGCTGGTCGTCACCGGCGCCGGCCCGGCCTTCTGCGCCGGCGGCGACATCAAGGGCATGCAGGCGCGCCTGGACGCCCCGGCCGGCGAAGTCGCCTTCAACGGCTGGACGCGCCAGCAGCGCACGCATCATGCCGTGACCGCGCTGTTCAAGCTGCCCAAGCCCACCATCGCCGCCGTCAACGGCGCCGCCGCCGGGCTGGGCTGCGACATGGCGCTGTCGTGCGATTTCGTCATCGCGGCCGACAGCGCACATCTGTCGATGACGTATATCCACCGGGGCCTGATTCCCGACGGCGGCGGCATGTATTTCCTGCCGCGCCGGGTGGGCCTGGCGCGCGCCAAGGAGCTGATCTTCTCCGGCCGGCGCGTGGCGGCCGACGAGGCGCTGGCGCTGGGCATGATCGACCGCGTCGCCACGGCCGATACGCTGCTGGCCCAGGCGCGCGCCTGGGCGGCCGAGCTGTCGCACGGCTCGCCGACGGCGCTGGCGCTGTCCAAGACCATGCTGAACCAGACGTTCGAGCTGAGCGCCGAGCAATCGTTCGCCATGAGCAGCCAGGCCCAGGCGGTCTGCTACACCACGACCGAACACCGCGCCTCGGTGGCGGCGTTCCTGGCCAAGACCGCGGCCAAGAGGTAGGCAAAACCATGCGACAGCTCGATTCCCTGCTGCGGCCGCGCAGCGTGGCCGTGATCGGCGCCTCGTCGGAGTCCGCCAAGACCGCCGGCCGCCCGATTGCCTATTTGCAGAAGCACGGCTACGCAGGCCGGATCTATCCAGTGAACCCGCGCAGCGAGACGATCGCCGGCCTGCCGTGCTATGCCGATGTGGCGTCCCTGCCCGAAGCGCCCGACGTGGGCCTGGTGCTGCTGGGCGCCGCGCGCGCGGCGCAAGCCGTGCGGGACTTGGCCGGGCGCGGCGCCGGCGCGGCCATCGTGCTGGCCAGCGGCTTCCAGGAAACCGGCGCCGCCGGCGCGGAACGGCAGCGTGCGCTGCGCGAGGCCGCCGGCGACATGCCGCTGCTGGGACCCAATACCATCGGCCTGGTCAACCTGACCGACGGCATCACGCTGTCGGCCAGCGGCGCGCTGGAAATGGACGACCTGCAGCGCGGCTCGATCGCCGTCGTGTCGCAGAGCGGCGGCGTGCTGGGGGCCATGCTGTCGCGCGCCGCCAGCCGCGGCATCGGCTTCTCGAAACTGGTCTCGACCGGCAACGAGGCCGACCTGGATGTGGCCGACCTGGTCGAGAGCCTGCTGGACGACCCGGCCACCGCCGTCATCGCGCTGTATATCGAAGGCCTGCGCAAGCCGGCCGCCTTCCGCGCCGCCGCCCTGCGCGCGGCGCGCCTGGGCAAGCCGCTGGTCGTGTTCAAGGTGGGCCGGTCGGAATCCGGCGCGCGCTCGGCGGTGTCGCATACCGGCGCGCTGGCCGGCGCCGACCGCATGTACGACGCGCTGTTCGCGCAATGCGGCGTGATTCGCGCCCAGACTTTCGCCGACCTGCTGGACATTCCGGCGGCGCTGGCCACCGGCCGGCGGCTGGCGGGCCGGCGCATCGCCATCCTGACCTCCACCGGCGGCGCCGGCACGCTGGTGGCCGACAGTTGCGGCCTGGCCGGCCTAGACACGCCCGCCCCCGATGGCGCGACCGCGGCGCGGCTGGACGCGCTGGAAAGCGGCGGCGACGCCGTGCTGAGCCGCAATCCGATCGACCTGACCCTGGCCGGGCTCAAGCCCGAGCTGCTGCGCGGCGCGCTCGGCGCACTGCTGGCCAGCCCCGGCTACGACGGCGCGGTGGTCATCGCCGGATCGTCGTCGCTGCAGCATCCCGGGCTGGTGTCCGGCGCCGTGCGCGATTGCCTGCGGGACAGCGACAAGCCCGTGCTGGTCTACGTCAGCCCGCATGCGCCGCACATCGTGGCGGACCTGAACCGCCAGGGCATTCCGGCATTCGCGGCGCCCGAGAGCTGCGCATCGGCTTTCGCGGCCATGCTGGTGCGCGGGGCGGCGCCCACCGCCACGCCGGCCCGCGGCGCGCCCGCCGATGACGCCGCGCGGCGGGAGGCCGGCGCCCAGGCGCGCGCCCTGCCCGCCGGCCCATTGCACGAGGCCGACAGCAAGGCGCTGTTCGCGCGCTTCGGCGTGCCCATCGTGCGCGAAGCCATCGCCGCCACGCCGGCCGAGGCGGGCCCGGCCGCCGCGGCGCTGGGCGAACGCGTGGTGATCAAGGCGCTGTCGCGGCAACTGGCGCACAAGAGCGACATCGGCGGCGTCGCGGTCGGCGTGCCGGCGACCGAGGTCGAGGCGCGCGGCCAGGCCATGCTGCAGGCCGTGCGCGCCGCCACCGATGCGCCCATCGAGGGCCTGCTGGTCCAGGAAATGGTGCGCGGCGGCGTGGAGATGATCCTTGGCCTGCACCACGACCCGCAACTGGGCCCCGCGATACTGCTGGGCATGGGCGGGGTCGCCACCGAGCTGTTCGACGACACCGCGCTGCGCCTGCTGCCGCTGACGCGGGCCGACGCCGAGGCCATGGTGCGCGAATTGAAGACTCGCGCGCTGCTCGAAGGCTACCGGGGCGCGCCGCGCGCCGACATCCCGGCCCTGGTCGACGCCATCCTGGCCTTTGCCCATATGGCGGAGGAACTCGGGGACAAACTGGCCGAGGCGGAGATCAACCCGCTGTTCGTGCTGCCCGAGGGCCAGGGAGTCAAGGCGGCGGACGGCGTGGCGATCCTGCGCTGAGGGCGCAGGCGCCTGGGGGCCAGGTGTCCGGAGTCAGGTGTCTGACACCCCCGAGACACCCAGGGCAAGCCGCTATCGCGGCATAGGGGTGTCAGACACCTATCGCGAGAACCCTAGCGCGCGCGGTTCCCTCACAGCACCGGCGACAGCACCGGCTGCTTGGGCCGCACGTCCAGCGCGCGGCCCTTGCGGGCGCGCTTGCCCACGTAGGCCTCGAGCGCCGCGCCGGCCAGGATGTCCTCGGTCGGCTTGTTGCGGTAGATGCCGGCGGCGCGCAGGCCGGCCGGCCCCACGGGCACGGTCTGGGCCAGCTTGTCGGCGGCGTCCAGGCCGATCAGGATGGTGCCGCGGCCGCCGCCCGCCAGCGTCTTGACCTCGTCCAGCCCGAACACCAGGAACTTGCCCTTGGCCGACAGCAGCGCCAGCTGCCGCGCGCCCTCGAACAGCGGCACCGGCCGCAGCAGGGCATCGCCCTGTTCGAGCGTGATGAACTGCTTGCCGCCGCGCTGGCGCGACACCATGTCGCCCAGGCGCGTCGCGAAGCCGAAGCCGCGCTGGGTGGCCAGCAGCCAGCGCGTATCGGCCGCCGCGGCGATGCTGTGCACGATGCGCGTGCCCGGCTCCAGGTCGATCATGGTGGTGACCGGCTGCCCGTCGCCACGCGCCGACGGCAGGCCCGCGACGGCCACCGAATAGACGCGGCCGTTGTCGCCCACCGCGATCAGCGTGTCGGTGGTGCGGCACTCGAACGCGCCGTACAGGTCGTCGCCCTGCTTGAAGCCGAATTGCGAGGCATCGTGGCCGTGTCCCTGGCGGGCGCGCAGCCAGCCCTTCTGCGACACGATGACGGTCACCGGCTCGTCCAGCACCTTGGTCTCGAGCACCGCGCGCTCGGCGGTCTCGATGAGCGTGCGGCGCTCGTCGCCGTACTGCTTGGCGTCGGCCTCGATCTCCTTGATCAGCAGGCGCTTGAGCGAGGCGGGGTTGTCCAGCAGCTCCTGCAGGCGCGCCTGCTCGTCGCGCTTGTCGGCCAGTTCCTGCTCGATCTTGATGCCTTCCAGGCGCGCCAGCTGGCGCAGCCGCATTTCCAGGATGTCCTCGGCCTGGCGCTCGGACAGCTTGAAGCGCTGCATCAGCGCGGCCTTGGGCTCGTCGGACTCGCGGATGGTCTGGATGACCTCGTCGACGTTCAGGTACACCACCATGCGCCCTTCCAGCACATGGATGCGGTCGATGACCTTGTCCAGGCGGTGGCGGGTGCGACGCACCACGGTGTCGGTGCGGAACGCCAGCCATTCGGTGAGGATGTCGCGCAGCCCCTTCTGGCGCGGCCGGCCGTCGGTGCCGATGCACACCAGGTTGACCGGCACGCTGCTTTCCATGCTGGTCTGGGCCAGCAGCGTGTTGACGAACTCGTCGCGGTCCACGCGCGAGGTCTTGGGCTCGAACACCAGGCGCACCGCGGCATCCTTGCCCGATTCGTCGCGCACCGCGTCCAGCAGGTTCAGCATGACCGCCTTGCCCTGCTGCTGGTCGGTCGTCAGGCTCTTCTTGCCGGCCTTGACCTTGGGGTTGGTGATTTCCTCGATCTCTTCCAGCACCTTCTGGCACGACGTGCCCGGTGGCAGCTCGTGAACCACCAGTTGCCACTGGCCGCGCGCCAGTTCCTCGAACTGCCAGCGCGCCCGCGCCTTCAGCGAGCCGCGCCCGCCGGCGTAGATCTGCGCGATGTCGGCCGCCGGCGTGATGATCTGGCCGCCGCCGGCGAAATCCGGCCCCGGCACCATGGCGTACAAGTCCTCGTCCGGCAGCTTGGGCTGCTTGAGCAGCGCCACGCAGGCCTGCGCGATCTCGCGCAGGTTGTGCGACGGGATCTCGGTGGCCATGCCCACCGCGATGCCGGAGGCGCCGTTCAGCAGCATCACCGGCAGGCGCGCCGGCAGCATCTGCGGTTCTTGCTGGCTGCCGTCGTAGTTGGGCGCGAAATCGACCGTGCCCTCGTCAAGCTCGTCCAGCAGCAGGCGCGAGAACGGCGTCAGGCGCGCCTCGGTGTAGCGCATCGCCGCGGCGTTGTCGCCGTCGCGCGAGCCGAAATTGCCGTGGCCGTCGATCAGCGGATAGCGCAGGGAGAAATCCTGCGCCATGCGCACCATGGCGTCGTAGGCTGCCTGGTCGCCGTGCGGATGGTACTTGCCCAGCACGTCGCCGACCACGCGGGCCGATTTCACCGGCTTGGCGCCGGGGCCCAGGCCCATGTCCTGCATGGCATAGAGAATGCGGCGCTGCACCGGCTTCTGGCCGTCGCCCACATCGGGCAGGGCGCGGCCGCGCACCACGGAAACGGCGTAGTCCAGGTAAGCCTGCTCGGCGTAGCGGGCCAGCGTGATGGCCTCGTCGGCCTCGCCGGCGGCCTCGTCGAACAGGCCGGGTTGATTGCTGTCGGTCATGTGTCTAAGCGGTTGCGTGTACTGTCAGGGAGCCGGCCCGGGGCGCGGCTCAGATGTCGAGTTCGGCCAGGTTGCCCTTTTCTTCGATCCAGGCGCGGCGCTGCGACGATTCGCCCTTGCCCATCAGCATGTCGAACATGCGGGTGGTGTCCTCGGGCGTCAGGCTGCCGTAGCCGACGGGCAACAGGCGGCGGGTGTCCGGGTTCATGGTGGTTTCCCACAGCTGCTCCGGGTTCATCTCGCCCAGGCCCTTGAAGCGGCTGATGCTCCAGGCGCCCTCGCGCACCCCTTCCTTGCGCAGCTTGTCCTGCGCGGCTTCGAGCTCACCCTGGTCCAGGCAGTAGATCTTGCGCGCCGGGCGCTTGCCCTGGGCCGGCACGTCCAGCCGGAACAGCGGCGGCTTGGCCACGTAGACGTGGCCGGCCTCGACCAGCTTGGGGAAATGCCGGTAGAACAGCGTCAGCAGCAGCACCTGGATGTGCGAGCCGTCGACGTCGGCGTCCGACAGGATGCAGATGCGGCCATAGCGCAGCCCGGAGAGGTCGGGCGTGTCGTTCGGGCCGTGCGGGTCCACCCCGATGGCCACGGCGATGTCGTGGATTTCGTTGTTGGCGAACAGGCGGTCGCGGTCGACCTCCCAGGAATTGAGCACCTTGCCGCGCAGCGGCAGGATGGCCTGGAATTCCTTGTCGCGGCCCATCTTGGCGGACCCGCCGGCCGAGTCGCCCTCGACCAGGAAGACCTCGGTGCGGCTGGCGTCGGAGGATTCGCAGTCGGTCAGCTTGCCGGGCAGCACCGCCACCCCCGAGCTCTTGCGCTTCTCGACCTTCTGGGCCGAGCGCGCGCGCGCCTGGGCCTGGCGGATGGCCAGCTCGGCAAGCTTCTTGCCGTATTCGACATTGCTGTGCAGCCACAGGTCGAGCGCGCTCTTCGAGAAGCCGCCCACCAGGCGCACGGCGTCGCGGCTGTTGAGCCGCTCCTTGATTTGCCCCTGGAATTGCGGGTCGAGCACCTTGGCCGACAGCACGAAACTGGCGCGGGCGAACACGTCTTCCGGCAGCAGCTTGACCCCCTTGGGCAGCAGGCCGTGCAGCTCGGCGAAGCCTTTGACGGCGCCGTACAGGCCCTCGCGCAGGCCCGACTCGTGCGTGCCGCCGGCCGGGGTGGGGATGAGGTTGACGTAGGACTCGCGCACGGCGTTGCCGTCTTCGGTCCAGGCCACCACCCACTGCGCGCCCTCGCCGTCGGCGAAGGTTTCGTGGTCCGCGCCGGCGTACTGCTGGCCCTCGAAGAAAGGCACCATCAGCTCGGCGCCGGCCAGGGCCTCGGCCAGGTAGCCGCGCAGGCCGTCTTCATACTGCCAGGTCTTGGTGTCGCCGGTTTTCTCGACGGTCAGGCTGACCTTCACGCCCGGCAGCAGCACCGCCTTGCTGCGCAGCAGGTGGGTCAGCTCGCCCAGGGGGATCTGCGCGCTGTCGAAATATTTGGGATCGGGCCAGACCCGCACCCGGGTGCCGGACTTCTTGCGGCCGGCCTCGGGATACGGGGCCAGGGGCTCGGCCACGTCGCCGCCCTCGAAGACCAGGCGGTTGGAACCGCCATCGCGCCAGACCACGACCTCGAGCCGCGTGGCCAGCGCATTGGTGACCGACACGCCCACGCCGTGCAGGCCGCCCGAGAACGCGTACGCCCCGCCGCCCTGCTTGTCGAACTTGCCGCCGGCATGCAGGCGGGTGAAGACCAGTTCGACCACCGGCGCCTTCTCTTCGGGGTGCAGGCCGACCGGGATGCCCCGGCCGTCGTCCTCGACCGAGATGCTGGCGTCGGCATGCAGGGTGACCTGGATCTGCTTGCCGTAGCCGGCCAGCGCCTCGTCCGCGGCGTTGTCGATGACCTCTTGCACGACGTGCAGCGGATTTTCGGTGCGGGTGTACATGCCCGGGCGCTGGCGCACCGGCTCCAGGCCCTTCAGGACCCGGATGGAGGCTTCGGTGTAACGTGGTGTAGCCAAGTTATCCCCAACATCTGTGGAAAAAAACCGACATTTTAAGGACAAGTCCAGATTCTGCGCGGCCCGAGGTGGGATGCGCACGACCTGACCAGCCCCGAATTCGGTACGATGACAAATCTGGCGGCCCGGGAGGCGGCGGCGCCGGCAAGCGCCGGCCCCTGCTCCCCGGGCCGCGTCGCCAATCCTACACAAAACCGGCAAACCCTGTTGTTATCAACAGTGGTATGCTTAACCCTTACCAACCTATCAGTAGAACAAAACGGCAGGGCCGCAAGGTGTGACCCATGCTGCTGAACCGAGAATCACCATGAGCGAGCAAATCAAGAACGTCAGCGACGCCAGCTTCGATGCCGATGTGATCAAGTCCAGCCAGCCCGTGCTGGTCGACTACTGGGCCGCCTGGTGTGGCCCCTGCAAGATGATCGCGCCGATCCTCGAAGAGGTCGCCACCGAATACGCCGGCCGCCTGACGGTCGCCAAGCTCAACGTCGACGAAAACCAGGGCACCGCCGCCAAGTACGGCATCCGCGGCATTCCCACCCTGATGCTCTTCAAGGACGGGCAGGCCGCCGCCACCAAGGTGGGCGCCCTGTCGAAGTCGCAACTGACCGCTTTCCTGGACGGCGCGCTGTAACGTTGTAAACTACGCGCTGTAAACCACACGCACGCGCCGGCGCCGCCGGCGCCTTTGTACCGCGCGGGCCCGTCCGTGGCCCGCCGCCAGAGCCCTTCTCTACTTTCCCCCTTTCACCGCGATGCACCTCAATGAACTGAAGGCGCTGCACGTCTCGCAGTTGCTGGAAATGGCCGCCGGCCTGGAAATCGAAAACGCCAACCGCTTGCGCAAGCAAGAGCTGATGTTCGCCATCATGAAGCGGCGCGCCAAGCAGGGCGAACAGATTTTCGGCGATGGCGTGCTGGAAGTCCTGCCCGACGGCTTTGGGTTCCTGCGTTCGCCCGAAACCTCGTACCTGGCCAGCACCGACGACATCTACATTTCGCCGTCGCAGATCCGCCGCTTCAACCTGCACACCGGCGACTCCATCGAAGGCGAGGTGCGCACGCCCAAGGACGGCGAACGCTACTTCGCCCTGGTCAAGGTCGACAAGGTCAACGGCGTGGCGCCCGAGGCGATCAAGCATCGCATCATGTTCGAGAACCTGACGCCGCTGCATCCCAACCAGCCGCTGCGCCTGGAACGCGACATCAAGAGCGAAGAAAACCTGACCGGCCGGATCATGGACATCTTCGCCCCCATCGGCAAGGGCCAGCGGGGCCTGATCGTGGCCAGCCCCAAGTCGGGCAAGACGGTGATGATGCAGCACATCGCCCACGCCATCACCACCAACTACCCCGACGCCGTCATGATCGTCCTGCTGGTCGACGAGCGCCCCGAGGAAGTCACCGAGATGCAGCGCACCGTGCGCGGCGAAGTGGTCGCCTCCACCTTCGACGAGCCGGCCACCCGCCACGTGCAGGTCGCCGAAATGGTCATCGAGAAGGCCAAGCGCCTGGTCGAGATGAAGAAAGACGTGGTGATCCTGCTGGATTCCATCACCCGCCTGGCCCGTGCCTACAACACCGTGGTGCCGGCCTCGGGCAAGGTGCTCACCGGCGGCGTCGACGCCAACGCCCTGCAGCGTCCCAAGCGCTTCTTCGGCGCGGCGCGCAACCTCGAGGAAGGCGGCTCGCTCACCATCCTGGGCACCGCGCTGATCGAGACCGGCAGCCGCATGGACGAGGTCATCTACGAAGAATTCAAGGGCACCGGCAACTCCGAAGTGCACCTCGAACGGCGCCTGGCCGAGAAGCGCGTCTATCCGGCCATCAACCTGAACAAGTCCGGCACGCGCCGCGAAGAACTGCTGATCAAGCCCGAGCTGCTGCAGAAGGTGTGGGTGCTGCGCAAGTTCATCCACGACATGGACGAAGTCCAGTCGATGGAATTCATCCTGGACAAGATGCGCGCCACCAAGACCAATGCCGAATTCTTCGAGATGATGAAGAAGTAGGGTCCCCCCCCGGAGCGCTGCGCGCTTCCCCCCCAGGGGGGCGACGCTGCGGACCGGCGGAGCCGGATCCGCGCGTCCCCGATCGTGGGATACCCGGTCATGCCTTGCCAGGTGTCAGACACCTCGCAGAGGTGTCTGACACCTGCACCATCCGCACCACCTGCCCTCCTTGTCCCGGCTCAATGTCCGGCGTCCTCCCCGGCCGGCTTGTCGCGCCGATTGGCATTGAAGCGCGCTTTCTTCTGGCGATTTCCGCATGTGTTCATGTCGCACCATCTGCGGGTGCGGCTTTGGCTCGTGTCGAAGAAGGCAGCCCGGCAGGTCGGCGAGGCGCACAAGGCCAGTTTTCCGTCCCGCTCGCCGGCGATGATGCCGATCGCGTCGGCGGCGATCACGCTCAAGGCATCTTCCACGCGACGCGGCGGGCCGAGCCGCCATTGCCGTTGGCCCTCGGGCGTCAGGATCGCGGCGGCCCGGCCCCGCGCGCTGCACGCATTGATGACCTGGATGGCGGACGCAGGCAGGGCGTGTCCCATCGCGGCCGCGGTCGCGGCGGCGTGGATCGCCTCCCGCAGCTCGCGGGCGAGCTCGAGCTGGGCGGCGCTGCAGGAATCCACCGCCAGGCCGTACACGGCCAGCCAGTCGATCAGGCGGCGCGGCGTGGGGATGCGCTCCACGGCGTTGCCCTGGCGCTCTGTCAGCGTTCCCGTGAAGCTGGTCGCCAGCACGCTGCCGAGGCGAAAACCGGGAAACCCGGCACGCAGGGAGCCGCCGGGCTTGATTGACGTTGTCATGGCGCACATGTTAGAACCATCTTAGCCGGTTCACAATAGCCATGGCCGGCACCCCGATAGCCCGGAGGTCCCATGCCCTATTCAAGCAGCGACATACAAGCGTTCGAAGCCCGCGCAAGCGAGGCCGATCTCGACGATCTGCGCGCGCGCCTGGCCGCGGCGCGGCTGCCGGAAGCCGAGACGGTCCATCGCGCCCCGCCCGGCCCGCGCCGCTGGGACCAGGGCGTCCCGCTCGCCGACCTCGCCGGCCTGGTGGACTACTGGCGCACCGGGTACGACTGGCGGCCGTTCGAGACGCGCCTCGACCGGATCGGCCAATTCCGCACCACCATCGGCGGCCTGGGTCTCCACTTCCTGCACCGCCGGTCCGGGCGCGCGGACGCCACTCCCCTGATCCTGACGCACGGCTGGCCGGGCAGCGTTGCCGAGTTCGCCGATGTCATCGACGAACTGGCGGACCCGCCGGATGCCGGCGCCCCGGCATTCCATGTCGTGGCGCCATCGCTGCCGGGCTTCGGCTACAGCGACAAGCCGGCCACCACCGGCTGGGGCACCGAAAAGATCGCCGCCGCATGGGTGGAACTGATGGGCAGGCTCGGCTACGACCGCTTCCTCGCCCACGGCGGCGACTGGGGCGGGGTGATCACCACCATCCTCGGCGGCCGGTTTCCGGCGCATGTGCTCGGCATCCACTCGACGCTGGCGCAGGCGCCGCCCGGACTGCCCCTGGACGGGCTGACGGCGGCCGAGCGCCAATGGGCCGAGGAAACCCGCCACTTCTGGCGCTACCGCGCGGCGTATGCGAAGCAACAGGCCACCCGGCCGCAGACCATCGGCTACTCGCTGGTCGACTCGCCGGTCGGGCTGCTTGCCTGGATCCTCGACAAGTTCGCCGAATGGACGGACACCGAAGACAGCCCATTCGAGACGATTTCCAAAGACCGCATTCTTGACGACGTCACCTTGTACTGGCTGACCCGCACCGGCGCATCCGCGGCCCGCATCTACTACGAAAGCCACGACTCGCTCGACCCCGCGCTGCGGGTCGACGTCCCGGCGGCCATCAGCATTTATCCCCGCGACATCGAAAAATGCCCGCGCCCGTGGGCGCAAGCGCGGTACCGCCGGATCGTCCGATGGGGCACGCCCGCAAACGGCGGGCACTTTCCGTCGCTGGAGGTCCCGGGGCCTTTCGTCCAGGACCTGCGGGCAGGCCTCGCGGCGGTGCTGGCCGCCCAACGGTAAGCGGCCCGGCGTCCGGTCACCGGAGGGCCGGCCGGCGCGGCCCACGGCGGCCGGCCGGGCGCACCCGGAACGGTGCCTGCGGGATCCGGCAGGGCCGGCTCAATGCTCGATGTGGTCCTCGACCGGCTTGGGCGTCTGCTGGGCCTTGGACTCGACCGGCGCCAGCTTGGGGTCGTCCCATGATCCGGTCACCGTGTACTCCATGGTCATGGCGCGCGCCAGCGGCTGCTTGAGCAGCCACTGGGTCACGAAGGCGCCCAGCCCGATCAGCGGGTTGACCGCCAGCGCGGTGGCCACGGCCGCGCCGCTGGCGTCCAGGTTGGGGATCACCACCGCGTTCAGATCCCAGCGTTCGGCGATGATGTCGGTGTCGCCGGCCAGCACGATGGTCGCGACCGGGCCGTTGAGCTTGTAGCCCTCGGTGTGCAGGATGCCGCGGCTGAGCGCCATGTCGCCGCGGATGGTGTCGAACGGGAAGCCGTCGCGCAGCAGGTTGGCCGGATTGAATTCCAGCTTGGCCAGGCGCTGCACCGATTGCAGCGAGAGCAGCTCCAGCAGCCGGGCGCTGCGCGAATTGACGTTCAGGAAGCGGCCGTTGTCCAGGCTGATGCGCGCCTGCCCGTCGATGTTGGCGAGATTGTGCGTCCAGGGCAGGTCGCGCCAGGTCAGCTTGCCATGCACCGAACCACTGCCGCCGGCGACCATCTGCTGGTAGCCGATACGGTCCATGAACCCGCCCAGGTCCTTGAACTGGGCCGTGGCCTCGACCGACAGGCCGCGCTGGGCGCCGTCGAGCCGCCAGTTGCCCGACGCGTCGAGGGTGGCGCTGTCGTTGGCGATGCGCAGCTTGTCCAGGCGCCACAGCCGCCCCCGCTCGAGATTGGTGCCCAGCAGTTCCAGCGCGCCGACGTCGCGGCCATAGAGGGAAAAATGCTCGGCGCGCAAATCGACGGCGGGAATGTCGGACAGGTCGTCATCGGCCATGGGCGTGTCGTCGGCCGGCGATTCCGACGCTTCCTCGCTGCCCAGCGCCAGGTGCGACAGCCGCGCCGTGACCTGGCCGGCGATCGCGCCGGAGGCCTCCTGCCACGCCAGCGATCCGGCCGCCTGGCGCGAACGCAGGTCGACCTGCCAGTGCGCCGGCTGCGGCCGGGTGGCATGCAGCGTGAGCTCGTCCAGGTCCCACCCCGCCACCCGCAGCCGCGCGGTTTCGAGGTCGATGCGGCTGAGTTCGGGAAGCACGCGGCCGTCCTGCTTGCCGTCCTGCGCGGGCGCGGCGCTGTCGGCCACCGTTTCCCACGCATCCAGGTCCAGTTCGGGCGCGGCGATATCCACCGCCAGGCCGGCGGCGGGCAGCGCGGCCGCCCGGCCGACACCCAGCGCGCCGCGCGGGAAATACGGGCCGCCGCGCGCGCCGCGGTTGTGCTCCAGCAGGAGCGTCATGTCGCTCCCCAGGGCGACCGACAGCTGGTCGCGGCCGGGCGCGCCGGCGGCCGGGCCCCAGCGCGCCTTGAGCGGTCGCGCGGCGGCGCGGGCCTTGCCCACCGGCGCCGGCAGGTCGATGCCCAGGCCGGCGAGATCGGATTCGACGGCAATATCCAGCGCCCCGCCGGCGCCGTACGACAGTTGCCCGCGGTACGGCGTCTGGCCGGAGAAACGCGCCATGACCGGGCTGTCGGCCAGCTGCTTGAGGCCCGCGGCGGTCAGCGTGCCGTCGAAGCGCAGCGCATCGCCGCGCTGCTCCAGCTTGCCGGCGATGCGCGCCGGCCCGCCCAGGAATTCGGTGCGCACGCCGTCAGTGCGCACGCCCCGCTCGGAAAAATGCAGCTCGCCCTGCACCTGGCGCAATTCGGGCATCTCCGGCACGAAGCGGAACGTGTCGCCGCCGAACACGATGCGGCCGTCGACCTTGGTTTCCTCGGCATCCAGCAGCGGCACCTCGAGCTTCAGCGGCACCTGCCAGGATCCGCTGCCCTGCGCTTCATCCAGGGCGCCGTCGAGCAGGCGGCCCAGCGGGGAGTTGTCGACCAGCGCCAGATACGCGGGCACCGGCCCCGACGTCGCGCCGTCGATGTACAGCGTGGCGCGCTCTTCCATGTTGGGGATGGACGCGGTGACCGCCCCCAGTTCCACCGTATGCCCTTCACCGGTGCGGATGATGGCGCCGCCGGGGCTGTCGACCGACAGGCGGACCTTGTCCACCGCGAAATGGCCCGCCAGGTTCTCCAGCCGGGGCCAGCCCTTGCGGTCGCCGCGCGCCGGCGCGTAGTCGACGATGGCGCCGTCGTAGGCGCCGGCGATGCGGAACTGGCCGGTGTCGTCGGGCCGGCCGAAGGGAAAATCGTCGAGGTCGCCCTTGACCGTCACCGAGGCGTCGCGCGCCTGGCCGGCCGGCAGGCCGCGCGCCAGCCATTCGCGCGCATCGGCATTGACGGTCAGCGGCAAGTATTTGTGAATGGCCGGCATCGCCGCGCGCGCCAGGTTGCCGCCGAAATCGGCCGTGCCGGCCGCAGTCCTGCCCTGCGCCGTCCAGCGGCCGTGCAGGCGCGCGTCCAGGTCGGCATTGACGATGTCGAGCTGACGCACATCCACGACCGCCGGCTGCTGCGCCGGGCGCCGCACGCTGGCGTCGACGCGCACCGTGTCGGCCTGCAGCAGCGCAGGATCGAACAGCCCCGGGAGGTCGATGCGCAGGCCCGCCAGTTCGCCGCGCAGCGCCAGGCCGGCACCGTCGCCGCCGGGCGCCAGCGGGATGTCGGCGAACTGCACCACGGCGCCTGGCGGCCCTTGCAGGCGCAGCGTGCCCTCGTCCAGGCCGAACCCCGCGGTTGCTCCTTCGGCCTGCCAATGCACGCCGCGCACCGAGGTGTCGACCGTCACATCCGTCACCGTGCCCTGGTCCAGGGTCAGCCAGGCGCGCGCCGCCGCCCGCCCGGCCACCGGCGGCACCGCCAGCCAGGGCGCCCAGGCGGACGGCTCGGCATCGTTGACCTCCGCATACAGCTCGCCGGTGAAGCGCTGCTGCCCGGTCAGCAACGGGTTGCGCGTGAAGCGGCCGCGCAGCGACAGGTCGCGCGCCAGGCCGGCGGGCGGCTCGGCGCTCAAGGCGAAGCGATGCGACAAGGCGCCATTGTGCAAGCGCAGGTTCACGTTGCGCAGGGCGATATCGGGCGCGCCGCGCCGTTCGTCGCGCCAATGCAGCGTGGCGTCGACCAGCGCGATGTCGCGTTGCCCGGCCAGCCATTGCAGCAGTCGCGGCGGGCGGCCGTCGCCGGCGGCGTCCAGGTCCACCGAGCGGCCGGCCACCCACAAGCGGTTGCCGGCATCGCGCCGCAGCAGCAGTTCCGGCCCTTCGATGCGCAGGCTGAGCAACGTCGGCGAGAGCAGCACGACGCTGCGCCAGCCCAGCACCGCCGAGACCGACGGCAAGGCCAGCACCGGTTCGGGCTGTGTGTCGTGGATGGCCACGCCCGTGAGTGTCAGGCGCGGGTTCAGGCCGCGCCAGTCCGCCTCGATGCGGTCGATCGAGACCCGGGCCCCCAGCGCCTCGCTGGCGTAGGCCTCGATGCGCGGGCGCCACTGGTCGATGTCGGGCAGCACCCAGTACCGCAGTCCGAGCAGCAGAAGCGCCGCGACGATGTAGACGGCCAGCACGCTCCAGAGCAGACAGCGGATGACTTTGGCAGACAAGGACACGGATCAGTGGGCAGCGAAGGCGTCTTGGGGTATCGTCCCCTTATACCCGAAACGCGCTCTCCCGTCTGCCTGTTCGCATCATGCCCGCTTCCCTGCTCGCCCCCGCCCTGGCCTGGTCCGGCTACCTGCGCCGCCGCGTCGATGCCCACCCCGACCTGGCCGCCTGGCTGGAAACCGCCGCGCGCCATCCGGTCACGCCCAACGCGCTGGCGTCCTGGCAGGCCGAACTGGCCGGCGCCGGCGCGCCGGACGTGCTGCCGGTGGCGCTGTGCCGGGAAACCCTGCGCAAGCTGCGCGAACGGACCTTCGCCGCCCTGATGGTGCGCGACCTGGCCGGCCTGGCCGACCTGGAAGAGGTGGGCGGCGCCATGACGGCGCTGGCCGACCTCGCCGTGGCCGGCGCCTACCGCAGCGTGGCGGCCGAACTCGCCGCCGTGCACGGCATCCCGCGCGACCCGGCCACCGACGCGCCCCAGGAAATGCTGATCGTCGGCATGGGCAAGCTGGGCGGCGGCGAACTCAACGTATCGTCCGACATCGACCTGGTCATGCTTTATGGCGAGGAAGGCGAGACCGACGGGCCGCGCCGCATCAGCCACCACGAGTTCTACGGACGCCTGACGCGGCGCATGATGCCGGTGCTGTCCGAAGCCGACGAACACGGACAGGTGTTCCGCACCGATCTGCGGCTGCGCCCCGATGGCGACGCCGGCCCGCCGGCCTGGAGCCTGGACGCGTTCGAGCACTACCTGGTGGCCCAGGGCCGCGAATGGGAACGCTATGCCTGGCTGAAGGCGCGGCTGATCCCGGCGCAGGCCTTCCCCGACAGCGACGCCGCGCCGCAGGCGCGCCAACTGGAAAGCCTGCGCATCCCGTTCGTCTACCGCAAGTACTTCGACTTCGACGCGCTGGCCTCGCTGCGGGCGCTGCGCGAGCGCATCCGCCAGGACTGGCAGCGGCGCGCGCTGGCGCGCAACGGCGTGGACAGCGCCAACAACATCAAATTGGGCGACGGCGGCATCCGCGAGATCGAATTCGTGGTGCAGTTGTTCCAGCTGGTGCGCGGCGGCCGCATGCCGGCGCTGCAGCGCCGCGGCCTGCTGCAGGCCCTGCATGCGGAGCGCGCCGCCGGCCTCATCAGCGCCGACGACGCGCAGCGCCTGGAACAGGCCTACCGGTTCCTGCGCCGCGTCGAACACGCGCTGCAATACCGCGAGGACGAACAGACCCATCTACTGCCCGGCGACCCCGGCCAGCGCGCGCAACTGGGCGCCGCGCTCGGTCTGGAGGCCGGCGAATTCGAGCGCACGCTGGCCGGGCACCGCGCCTTCGTTTCGCAGATGTTCCGCAACGCATTCCGGCTGGCCGGCATGGGCGACGCGGAGGACAGCGGCACGCCGTCCATGGCGGTGGCGGCCGCGGCGGGCGGCAATGGCGACGCCGAAAGCCAGTTGGGCGAGCAGATCCGCCAGGCCTACGGCGACGCGGCCGACGACCTGCTGCGCCGCGCCGAATCGCTGCTCGACAGCCATCGCGTGCGCAGCCTGCCCGAGAGCAGCCGGCGCCGCCTGGAGGCCCTGCTGCCGGCGGCCCTGGCGGCCGCGCGCCAGACCGGCGCGCCCGCGCAGGCCGCGGTGCGCCTGCTCGACTTGATCGAGGCCATCGCGCAGCGCAGCGCCTACCTGGCCCTGCTGGCCGAGTTCCCCGATACCCTGGCGCGGGTCGCCCGCATGGTGGCCGCCAGCCCGTGGGCGGCCCAGTACCTGACCCAGCACCCGCTGCTGCTCGACAGCCTGATCGACTGGCGCACGCTGTTCGAGCCGCTCGATTTCGCGCAGATGGCGCAGCAGTTGGCGGCCGACCTGGACGCCTGCCGGCTGACCGACGGCGAGCCGGACATCGAACGCCAGATGAACCTGATGCGCGATGTGCAGCGCCAGGCCAGTTTCCAGTTGCTGGCGCAAGACCTGGAAGGCGAGCTCACGGTCGAGAAACTGGCCGACCAGCTTTCCGCGCTGGCCGACATGCTGCTGGCCGAGACGGTGCGGCGCGCCTGGCCGCTGGTCAACAAGCTGCCCGGCGCCGAGCCGCGCTTCGCGGTCATCGCGTATGGCAAGCTGGGCGGCAAGGAACTTGGCTACGCCTCCGACCTGGACCTGGTGTTCCTGTTCGACGACCCGCGCGAAGATGCGGCCGAGGTCTACGCCAAGCTGGGCCGCCGCATGACCTCCTGGCTGTCCACCATGACCTCCTCCGGGCGGCTGTACGAGACCGACCTGCGCCTGCGCCCCGATGGCGAGGCCGGCCTGCTGGCGGTCTCGGTCGAGGCCTTCGAGCAGTACCAGCTCAAGCATGCCTGGCCTTGGGAACACCAGGCGCTGACACGGGCCCGCTATGCGGCGGGCGATACCGCGGTGGGCGCGCGCTTCGAGCGCATCCGCGCCGAGGTGCTGGTGCAGCCGCGCGACACGGCGGCGCTGCGCCGGGAAGTGCTGGCCATGCGCGACAAGATCAGCGCCGGCCATCCGAACCATAGCGGCGACTTCGACCTGAAGCACGACCGCGGCGGCATGGTGGACGTGGAATTCGTGACCCAGTACCTGGTGCTGTGCCATGCCGGCACGCACCGGGTGCTGGTCAACAACCTGGGCAACATCGCCCTGCTGCGCCTGGCCGGCGAGGCCGGGCTGATTCCCGCCGAGCTGGCGCAGCGGGCCGGCGACGCCTACCGCACGCTGCGGCGCACCCAGCACCAGCTGCGCCTGCAGGGCACCGAAAAGGCGCGGGTGCCGCAGGACCAACTGGTCGACGAGCGCGCGGCGGTCGACGCGCTATGGCGCGCGGTGCTGGGAGACAACCCGGCGGCGGCGTCCAACCCGGCGTAAAATAACGGTTTTTACCGCTGCAATACTGCTTCGCCATGTCCGAATTCGTGCGCCCCAAACTCGAACTGCCCACCGGCCGCCGCAAGGTGCTGCTGCATTCGTGCTGCGCGCCCTGCTCCGGCGAGGTCATGGAAGCCATGCAGGCTTCCGGCATCGACTATTCCATCTTCTTCTACAACCCCAACATCCACCCGGTCAAAGAGTACGAGATCCGCAAGCAGGAGAACATCCGCTTCGCCGAGCAGCACGGCATCGAGTTCATCGACGCCGACTACGACATGGACAACTGGTTCGAACGGGTCAAGGGGCTGGAAAACGAACCCGAGCGCGGCGAACGCTGCACCGTGTGCTTCGACATGCGGTTCGAGCGCACCGCGCTGTACGCGCACGAGCATGGCTTCGACACCATCACCAGCTCGCTGGGCATCTCGCGCTGGAAGGACATGAACCAGATCAACGGCTGCGGCGAGCGCGCGGCGGCCCGCTACGACGACCTGGTCTACTGGACCTACAACTGGCGCAAGGGCGGCGGCTCGCAGCGCATGATCGAGATCAGCAAGCGCGAGAACTTCTACCAGCAGGAATACTGCGGCTGCGTGTATTCACTGCGCGACACCAACCGCCACCGGCGCTCGCAGGGCCGCGACCGCATCCACATCGGCGTGAAGTTCTACGGCAAGGACGAGCTGGTCGACAAGACCACGCTGTAGCCGCGTCGCGGCAGGCCGGGCTACAGCAGCTTGCCCGGGTTCATCAGGTGGTTCGGGTCCAGCGCCCGCTTGATCATCCACATCAGGTCCATTTCCACCGGCGACTTGTAGCGCCGCAGTTCGTCGCGGCGCAATTGCCCCACGCCGTGCTCGGCGCTGATGCTGCCGTCGAGCTGCGCCACCAGGTCGTGCACCCGGCGGTTCAGGGCGGCGGTCAGCCGCGCGTATTCCGGCGCCGCCACATCCGGCGGCAGCAGCACGTTGTAGTGCAGGTTGCCGTCGCCGATGTGGCCGAAGTTCACCACCGGCAGCGCGGGGAATTCCGCCGCCAGCGCGGCGCCCGCCTCTTCCACGAAAGCGGCCAGGCGCGACACCGGCAAGGCGATGTCGTGCTTGACCGCCTTGCCCGCGCGCACCTGGGCTTGCGAGATGCCCTCGCGCAGCCGCCACATGGCCCGCGCCTGCGCTTCATTCATCGCGATGGCGCAGTCCTGCAGCAGGCCTTCCGCCAGCGCCGCGCCGGCCGCCTGCTCCATCAGGGCGGACAGCCCGGACGGTTCGGTGTCGGTCAATTCGAACAGCACGTAGTACGGGTGGCGTCCGGCCAGCGGGCTGGCCGCGCCGCTGACGTGCGCCAGGACCAGTTCCAGGCAGCTGGCCGACATCATCTCGAATGCGGTCAGGCGTTCGCCGCAGGCCGCCTGCAGGCGGGTCAGCAGCTGCACCAGCGCAGGCAGCGTGGCGGCGCCGGCCCAGGCCGTGGCGCGGCCGGCCGCGGCCGGATACAGCTTCAGCACGGCGCCGGTGATGATGCCCAGCGTTCCTTCCGAACCGATGAACAGGCTGGTCAGGTCATAGCCGGTGTTGTCCTTGCGCAAGCCGCGCAGCCCGTTCCAGATGCGGCCGTCGGGCAGCACCACCTCCAGACCCAGCGCCAGGTCGCGCGCGTTGCCGTAGCGCAGCACCGCCGTGCCGCCGGCATTGGTGGCCAGGTTGCCGCCGATGGTGCAGCTGCCTTCCGCGCCCAGGCTGAGCGGGAAGAACCGGCCGGCGGCGCGGGCGGCTTCCTGCACCTCGGCCAGCAGCACGCCGGCATCGGCGCACAGGGTATTGTTGACCGGGTCGACCTCGCGGATGCGCTTCATGCGATTCAGGCTCAGGATCACCTGGGCGCCGCTGCCGTCCGGCGTGGCGCCGCCGCTCATGCCGGTGTTGCCGCCCTGCGGCACCACCGGCGTGCGGGTCTGGTGGCATAGCTGCATCACCGCCGACACTTGCGCGGCGTTGCGCGGCCGCGCCACCACCGCCGTGCTGCCCTGCCACTTGCCGAGCCAGTCGCGCACGTAGGCTGCCTGGCCCTCGGCATCCAGCACCAGCCCGTCGTCGCCCACCAGATGCGTCAGGCGCTCTATCAGCTCCGGAATGCGCATGGCGGCCTCAGGCGCCATGCCAGTTGAGCCGGATGCGGCCGAGCGCCAGCGCGGCGGCCGCCTGGGTCGGCTCGACCACCGGCACGCCCAGTTGTTCCTGCAGCCAGCCGCGGTACGCCGCCATGCCGGCGCAGCCCAGCACCAGCACGTCGGCCTGGTGCTCGTCGCGCAGGCGCCGGCCCACCTGCAGCAGGCGCTCGCGCGTGCGCGCGGCGTCGGACAGCTCCACCACGCCCAGATCCAGCGGCAATTCGGCCGCCACCCGCCCGGCCAGCCCCATGGCGCCGAACATGCGGCCGTGGCGCGCCAGCGATTGGCGCAGGATGGCGATGACGCCCACGCGCTGCCCTAGCGTGAGGGCGGTCAGCATGCCGGACTCGCTGATGCCGAGCACCGGCTTGGCGGTCGCCTCGCGCACCGCGTGCAGCCCGGGATCGCTGAAACAGGCGATCACGTAGCCGGCGGCCGCCGCGCCATGCCTGGCGTCCAGCTCGCGCACCAGGCGCACCAGCGGCAGCGTCACGCTTTCCACGTCCAGCTGGGTCTGCACCCCGGCCGGCCCCTCCGCCAGCGTCAGGCACTGGATGCGCGGACCGTCGCCCATGCGCAGCGGTTCCAGGGCGGCGTCGAACGCATCCGTCACCGCCTGGGTGGAATTGGGATTGATGACAAACAGGGTCTGTTCCATTCGGCTGTCCTCGACGGGCGCATCGGCCGCGCGGCCGCATTGCGTACGGCAAGCAGTCTAGCCGTGCCGGCCGATAAGCAAGTATTGTCGATTTGTGCGACACCCTTAACCCTTTGTTATGTAGCATTCGGCCCAGGGAGGCCCACCCGTCATGCAATTGAATCTCCGGCAGATCGAAGTCTTTCGCGCTGTCATGACCACCGGTTCGATCAGCGGCGCCGCCAAATTGCTGTTCGTCTCGCAGCCCGCGGTCAGCCGCCTGCTCTCGCACACCGAGCAGCGGCTGGGGTTCACCCTGTTCGAACGGATCAAGGGACGCCTCTATCCCACGCCCGAGTCGCGCCAGCTGTTCCGCGAGGTCGAGGCCGTGTACGCCGGCGTGCGGCGCGTCGGCGAGCTGGCCTCGGAACTGGCCGAGCGGCGCAGCGGCATCCTGCACCTGGTGTCCAGCCCCAGCATCGGGCACATGCTGATCCCGTTGTCGATCGCGCGCTTTCGCGCCACCCATCCCGACGTCAAGGTCACATTCCAGCCGCTGACCTACCAGCCGCTGACGCAGATGCTGCTGGACAATCACGCCGAACTCGGCGTGGTCATCCTGCCGGTCCAGCACCCCAACCTGCTGTCGCAGCCGGTCGGCCAGGCGCGCCTGGTGTGCATCTGTCCCTACAACCATCCGCTGGCGCACCGTTCGCTGCTGTCGATCGCCGACATGCAGCCGTATCCGCTGATTTCGTACGGCATCCACACGCCGTTCGGCACGCTGGTCGAGGAAATGTACCGGGAGGCCGGCCATACGCGGCGCCTGGCGGTGGAAGTCAGTTCGCCGCAGAACGCCTGCTCGCTGGTGCAGGCCGGCGCCGGTATCGCCATCGTCGACGAGTTTTCCGTCAAGAGCCGCGGCTCGGGCGACCTGGTGGTGCGGCCCATCGACCAGGCCAAGATACTCACCGCCAACCTGGTGCAATCGCGCTTCGAGCCCTTGTCGCAGCTGGCGCAGGATTTCGTCGACGCGCTGCGCCGCACCCTGCGCGAGCAGGGCTTCGAGCTGACGGAGCCAATGCGGGAAAGCCCTGCCAAGGGTAAACCTTGACTTAACAGGCTGTTATACAAAGGCAATAAAAAAGCAAGTGGAGGTCTAAAACTTCCGCATTAGGATGACATCCGAAACGCAGTTGCCGATTTCGGTTTTCCACGCATCCTGATGGAGAGATGATGGCCGCCATACCCGACGCCCAGGGCGTCTTCACCATTTGCCCGACGCCCTTCGACGATGCGCTGGCGGTGGACACCGACAGCATCCGCTCGCTGGTCGACTTCCTGCTCGAGACCGGCGTCACCGGCCTGGCCATCCTGGGCTTCCTGGGCGAGCTGCACAAGCTGTCGAGCGCCGAACGCCGGCAGGTGCTGGAAACCTTCGTCAAGCATACCGACGGCCGCGTGCCGGTCTGGGTCGGCGTGCGCGCCCACGGCATCGCCGGCGCCATCGAGCAGGCGCGCGAGGCGCAGGACCTGGGCGCCGACGCCGTGTTCGCCGCGCCGCTCGACAACGCCGGCGACGCGCTGCTGTTCGACTACTACAAGGCGGTCGCCGACGCGGTGAAGATTCCCGTGGTGATCCACGATTTTCCCGACTCGTTCGGCACCGAGATCCGCCCCGAAGTGGTGGCGCGGCTCGGCCGCGAGGGCGGGGTGCACATGATCAAGATGGAAGAGCCGCCGGTGGCGCAGAAGATCAGCCGCATCCGCGAGCTGGCCGGCGACGAGGCGATGAAGATCTTCGGCGGCCTGGGCGGCGTGTACTTCCTGGAAGAGCTGCAGCGCGGCGCCGTCGGCACCATGACGGGCTTCGCTTTCCCGGAGATCCTGGTGGCCATCTACGAGCGCTATGCCAGCGGCGACCACGCCGGCGCGGCGGCGGTGTTCGACCGCTACTGCCCGCTGATCCGCTACGAATTCCAGCCCAAGATCGGCCTGGCGCTGCGCAAGTACGTCTACCAGCGCCGCGGCGCCATCAAGAGCCACGCCCTGCGCGCCCCGGGCATGCGCATCGACCCGGCGACCGCCGCCGAACTGGAGGCCACCGTGCGGCGCGTCGGCCTGGCGCTGGCGGCCGGCGGCCGCCAGGACATCTCGGCCTGAAGGGCGGCAGCCATGACCGACACTCCCTTCGACCTGACCATCCGCAACGGCCGCATCAGCACGGCCAGCGACACCTTCCACGCCGACATCGGCGTGCGCGACGGCGTGATCGCGGCGCTCGGCCCGGGACTGCCGCCCGGCCGCCGCGACATCGATGCGGCGGGCCGCTGGGTGCTGCCCGGCGGCATCGACAGCCACTGCCATGTCGAGCAGCTGTCGGGCATGGGCATCATGTGCGCCGACGATTTCTACAGCGCCACCGTGTCGGCGGCGTTCGGCGGCACCACCTGCATCATCCCGTTCGCCGCCCAGCATCGCGGCGACGCGCTGCCCGAGGTGGTGGCCGACTACGCGCGGCGCGCCGCCGAGAAGGCGGTGATCGACTACGGCTTCCACCTGATCCTGTCCGACCCCACCGAACAGGCCTTGCAGCGCGACCTGCCGGAGCTGATCAAGAACGGCATCACCTCGTTCAAGGTCTTCATGACCTACGACCGCATGAAGCTGGACGACTACCAGCTGCTGGACGTGTTGGAAGTGGCCGATCGCGAGGGCGCCCTGGTCATGGTCCACGCCGAGAACAACGACATGATCCGCTGGGTGGCGCGCCGCCTGGTCGAGCGCGGCATGACCGCGCCCAAGTACCACGCGGTGGCGCACACGCCGCTCGCCGAGAGCGAGGCCACCCACCGCGCGGTGGCGCTGGCGCGCATGATGGACGTGCCGATCCTGATCGTGCACGTGGCGGGCCTGGAAGCGGTGCAGGTGGTGCATTCGTCGCAGGCCCTCGGCCTGCCGATCCACGCCGAGAGCTGCCCGCAGTATCTGTTCCTGGAGGCGGGCGACATCGACCTGCCCGGCCTGGAGGGCGCGAAGTACTGCTGCAGCCCGCCGCCGCGCGACGCGGCCTCGCAGCAGGCGGTGTGGCAGGGCCTGACGGACGGCACGCTGCAGCTGTACTCCTCGGATCACGCGCCCTATCGCTATGACGCCAGCGGCAAGCTGCCCAAGGGCGACCAGACCACCTTCAAGGACGTCGCCAACGGCGTGCCCGGGCTGGAGGTGCGCATGCCGCTGCTGTTCTCCGAAGGCGTGCTGGCCGGACGCATCTCCATCGAGCGCTTCGTGGCGCTGACCGCCACCAACCACGCGCGCACCTATGGGCTGTACCCCAGGAAAGGCACCATCGCGGTGGGCGCCGACGCCGACCTCGCCATATGGAACCCCGAGCGCGCAGTCACGATCTCCACCGGCATGCTGCACGACAACGTGGGCTACACGCCGTACGAGGGCAAGACCGTGCGCGGCTGGCCCGAAGTAGTGGTCAGCCGCGGCCGGGTCGCGGTCGAGGATGGCGAACTGAAGGTCGAGCGCGGCAGCGGCCGGTTCCTGCAACGCGGCACGCCCGAACCCGTATTGCGCCAGCGCCTGAACGGCAACCCCAACGCGCTGGTGCGCAAGTACTTCACGAACAGCCTGTCCAGACAAGGATGATTCCATGAGCAAACGTCCGTTCGGCCTGGCCGTGGCCCAGATGGGGCCGGTCCAGCCCCAGGAAACGCGCAGCCAGACGATCGCCCGGCTGCTGGCGATGATGCGCGAGGCCCACGCGCGCGGCGCCCGCCTGGTGGTGTTCCCCGAGCTGGCCCTGACCACCTTCTTCCCGCGCTACTGGATGAGCGAGGAAGAGGCGATGGAACGCTACTTCGAGAAAGAGATGCCCGGCCCGCAGACCCGCATCCTGTTCGAGACGGCGCGCGGGCTCGGCATCGGCTTCTACCTGGGCTATGCCGAGATCGCCGCCGACGGCCGGCGTTTCAACACCAGCATCCTGGTCGACGCGGAGGGCCGCATTGTCGGGCGCTATCGCAAGATCCACCTGCCGGGCCACAGCGACCACAAGCCGCAGGCGCCATTCCAGCACCTGGAGAAGAAGTTCTTCGAAGTGGGCAATGAAGGCTTCAACGTCTGGGAAACCATGAATACCCGCATCGGCATGTGCCTGTGCAACGACCGCCGCTGGACGGAAACCTGGCGCGTGATGGCGCTGCAGGGCGCCGAGATCGTCGCGCTCGGCTACAACACGCCGTCGGTGAACATCCACTGGAATGAACCGAGCCACCTGCGCATGTTCCACCATCTGCTCAGCCTGCAGGCGGCCGCCTACCAGAACGCGGTATGGGTGGCGGCCGCCGGCAAGGCCGGCATCGAAGATGGCAGCCACCTGATCGCCGGGTCGGCCATCGTCGCGCCGACCGGCGAAATCGTGGCGCAGGCGCAAAGCGAGGAAGACGAGGTGATCGTCTGCCAGGCCGACCTGGCCCTGGCCGACACATTCAAGCAGCACATCTTCAACTTCGCGGCCCATCGCCGGCCGGAGCACTACGGCCTGATCCTCGAGCGCACGGGCGCCGGCCCGGCGCTGGGCAGCGCCCCTCTTCCGTAAAGGACCCGACATGAACCGCCTTACCCGCACCCTGACACTGGCCGGCCGCTGCGGCCTGATGCTCTGGCTGGCCGCCGCCGGCCATGCCCATGCCGAACGCCCGCTGACCAGCGGCGTCGACGCCACGTTCGCGCCGCACGCCATGCCGAAGCTGGGCGGCGGCCTGGACGGTTTCAACATCGAGCTGGGCCAGGCGCTGGCCAAGCAGCTGGGCACCACCATCAACATCGAAGGCACGGAGTACGCGGCGCTGATCCCCGGGCTGAACGCCAAGAAATACGATTTCGTGCTGGCGCCCACCACCGCCACCGAAGAGCGCGCCCGCGCGCTGCTGTTTTCCGAGGGCTATCTGAACACCGACTACACCTTCGTGGTGCCCAGGCAGGCCGCCGACATCAGCGGGCTGGGCGACCTCAAGGGCAAGAAGCTGGCGGTGAACAAGGGCTCCGCCTACGAGCACTGGGCGCGCGACAATGCACAGAAGTACGGTTTCACCTATGACGTGTACGCCTCCAACGCGGACGCGGTCCAGGCCGTGCAGGCGGGCCGCGCCGACGCCAACCTGGCCGGCAACACTGTGGCGGCCTGGGTCGCCAAGCAGAATCCGGCGGTGCGCACCACCTACACCATCGAAACCGGCCTGGTCTGGGCGCTGGCGTTCCGGCTGGACGACAAGGCCGGCCGCGACCGCGTTTCCATGGCGCTGAAATGCCTCAAGCAGGACGGCACCGTCGCCAAGCTGGCACAGAAATGGTTCGGCTTCACGCCGGCGCCCGGCTCGGCGGCCGTGACCGTGGCGCCCGGCCAGGGCGTGCCGGGGCTGCCCGGCTACGACGCCACGCCGGCCGAACTGCGCTGCAACTAGCACGGGCGCGCGGGCCTGCCGCGCGCCGCCCCGTCATCACGAGGAGCATTGCATGGACGAACCGATCCTGAAGATCGCCGGCCTGTACAAGGCCTATGGCGACAATCCGGTCCTCAAGGGCATCGACCTGGACGTCGCCAAGGGCGAGCTGGTCTTCATGATCGGCCCGTCCGGCTCCGGCAAGAGCAGCCTGCTGCGCTGCTGCAACCGGCTCGAGGAGCCGACCGCCGGCACCATCCATGTCGACGGCGACGAGATCACCGCCGCCGACGCCGAGCTGAACCGCATCCGCCAGAACATCGGCATGGTGTTCCAGCATTTCAATCTGTACCGCCACATGTCCGTGCTGTCGAACATCACGCTGGCGCTGCGCAAGGTGCAGAAGCTGCCGCGCGCCGAGGCCGACCGGCGCGGCCTCGAAGCGCTCGAGCGGGTCGGGCTGGCGGACAAGGCGGCCGCCTACCCCGATCAATTGTCGGGCGGCCAGCAGCAGCGCGTCGGCATCGCCCGCTCGCTGGCGCTGCGGCCCAAGGTGGTGCTGTTCGACGAGCCCACCAGCGCGCTCGACCCGGAACTGGTGGGCAGCGTCCTCAACGTGATGCGCGAGCTCAAGCAGGACGGCATGACCATGATGGTGGTCAGCCACGAAATGGGCTTCGCCAAGGCGGCGGCGGACCGGGTGGTCTTCATGGACGGCGGCGTGATCGTCGAGCAGGGCACGCCGCAGCAGGTTTTCAATCACCCCAGCCAGCCGCGCACCCAGGCCTTCCTGGCGCGCATGGCCGAACATGCCGCCTGAGGCGGCCGCGACGACGCCGATGGATCTCAACGCCCTGCTGTTCTCCTTCTTCAACGCCGAAATCGCCTGGCGCTACCTGCCCGATATCCTGGCGGGCATGTGGGTGACCCTGCAGCTCGGCCTCGCGGTGGCCGTCACCGGCGTGCTGCTCGGCCTGGCGCTGGCCGTGCTGCGCGCCGCGCGCATCGGGCCGCTCAGCTTCCTGATCGTGTGCTTCGCCGACATCCTGCGCGCCCTGCCGCCGCTGGTCGTGATCATGATGCTGTTCTTCGCCTTCCCGTACATCAACCTGGCCATGTCGGCCTTCACCGCCTGCTGGCTGTCGCTGTCGCTGGTGCTGGCCGCCTTCGCCGAGGAGATTTTCTGGGCCGGCATTCTGTCGGTGCCGCGCGGCCAGGGCGAGGCGGCCCGCTCCACCGGGCTCAACTGGCTGCAAAGCATGGCCTACGTGATCATGCCGCAAGCCTTGCGCCTGACGGTCGCGCCGCTCACCAATCGCGTCATCGCCATCACCAAGAGCACGGCGCTCGGTTCCGTGGTCGGCCTGAGCGAAGTCCTGAACAACGCCCAATCGGCCAGCAGCAACGCGGGCAACGCCACGCCGCTGACCCTGGCGGCGCTGGCCAGCCTGCTGATCTTCGTGCCGGTCGTGCTGCTGGGCCGCTGGACCGAGACCCGCTTCAAATGGAAGCACTGATACCAATACCGGCCGGCCGCCACGCCGCGGCGGCGCGCTGCACGGCCCGGGGGAAACGGCATGGATGAAATCCTGCAGAACTTCTTCAACCTGAATGTCTACAAGAACGTCGCGCCCTACCTGCTGCAGGGCCTGGGCCGCACGCTGCTGCTGTCGGCCCTGGTCATTCCGGTGGGCCTGGTCTCGGGCCTGCTGATCGGCGTGCTGTCGATCACTCTCAAGCGCCGCTGGGCGCGCCTGCTGCTGGCGGTCTACATCGATTTCTTCCGCGCCCTGCCGCCGCTGGTGCTGCTGATCTTCATCTACTTCGGCTCGCCCTTCCTGGGGCTGGAACTGCCCAAGCTGCTGGCGGTGGCGATCGGCTTCATGCTGAACAACTCCTCCTATTACGGCGAAGTGTTCCGCGCCGGCCTGGAAAGCGTGCCGCGCGGCCAGATCGAGGCCGCCCGCTCCACCGGACTGTCGAACTGGCAGGCGCTCTGGTATGTGCAGATTCCGCAAGCCGCCCGCAATGTCATGCCGGACCTGATCAGCAATACGCTGGAAGTGGTCAAGCTGACCACGCTGGCCAGCGCCGTGGCGCTGCCCGAGCTGCTGCGCGTGGCGCGCGACGCCCAATCGCTGGTGTACAACCCCTCGCCCATCGTGCTGGCGGCGCTGTTCTACCTGGCCCTGCTGTGGCCGGTGGTGCGCCTGCTGAGCAGGCTGGAGCACCGGCAACTGCCCGCGCGATGAGCGGCGCGGGCAGCGCGAGGCCCTTGGGGGCAGCGGCCTTAGCGCCGCATCGACTCCCAGGCCTTGGCCAGCCGCTTGACCGACACCGGCATGGGCGTGCGCAGTTCCTGGGCGAACAGCGCCACCCGCAGTTCTTCCAGCAGCCAGCGGAACTCGTCCAGGCGCGGGTCAGGGGCGCCTTTCAGGGCGGCGCGGGCGCGTTGGTACTGGGTCAGCAGCGGCGCCATCTCGGCCATCAGCCGCGCATCGCGCGCCGGATCGGCGCGCAGCTTGTCGATGCGCGCCACCGCCGCCTTCAGGTAGCGGGGAAAATGCGCCAGCTGCGCATGCGGCGTATCGCGCACGAACCACTTGGGCATGAGCGCGCCGATCTGCTGCTGCAGGTCGGCGTAGGCGGCCGCATGCGGCTTGGCCTGCGGCAGCTTGCGCTGCAAGGCGGCGTACTCCGCCAGCACCGCGTGCGCCAGGCGCGCCGCTTCCTGGGCCAGCAGGCCCAGGCGGCCCTTGCCTTCCTGGCGGCGCGCCTCGAAGGCCTCGGCGTCGGCCGGCCAGGGCTCGGCCAGGCAGGCTTGGGCCAGGGCGCAATCGATGATCTGGTCGCGCAATTCCTCCTGCGTGCCCAGGTTCATGTAGAACATGCTCATTTTGGTCAGGTCGGGCAGGTTCTTCTCGAGGAACTTCACCTGCTCGCGCAAGCCCAGCCGGAACAGCTTCAGCAGCCCGGCGCGATGATGGCGGCGCGCCTCGTCGGGGTCGTCGAAAACGTCCAGGTCGCAATGCGCGCCCCGGTCGACCAGCGCCGGGTAGCCGATCACCGACTGGCCCTTGCGCTTGATCTCCATGATCTCCGGCAGCGGGCCGAACGACCACGACGTGAGGTTCTCGTGCGCCAGGGCTTGCGCCACCTCGGTGTCGCGCACCGCCAACTGCTGGAACGTAGCCTGCGCCTGCTTGCCGAATTCGGCCTTGAGCTGTGCCAGGTTGCGGCCGGCCGCCAGCATGCGGCCGTGCTCGTCCACCACCTTGAAATTCATGAACAAGTGGGCCGGCAGGGTTTCCTGCTTGAAATCGCCCGGCGCGGGGCGCACCTGCACCTGCTCCCACATGTCGGCGATCAGCGCGTCGACCAGGCCGCGCTGCGGGTCGGCCAGCCGCTCGAACCAGCGCTCATAAAAGCCCGCGGCATAGTCGGGCAGCGGCACGCAATGGCGCCGCAGCTTCTGCGGCAGCGACTTCAGCAGCAGATGCACCTTTTCCTTGAGCATGCCGGGCACCAGCCATTCGCAGCGCGCCGGGTCGATCTGGTTCAGCGCGAACAGCGGCACCGACAGCGTCACGCCGTCGCGCGGCGAGCCCGGCTCGAAATGGTAGTCCAGCGGCATGGTCACGCCCTGCCACTCGACCTGCTTGGGGAACACGTCGGTGGTGACCCCGGCGGCCTCGTGCCGCATCAGCTCGTCGCGCGTCAGCAGCAGCGCGGCGGCGGCCTGCTTGTCCAGGCCATGCACCCATTTTTCCAGCGTGGCGGTCTGCGAAATGCCGTCGGGCAACTGCCGGTCGTAGAACGCGTAGATCAGCGCGTCGTCGACCAGGATGTCCGGCCGGCGCGCCTGGTGTTCGAGCTTCTCGATGCCGGCGATCAGCTTGCGGTTGTGCGCCACGAACGGCAGCCGCGTGTCGATCTCGCCGGGCACCAGGGCCTCGCGGATGAACAGCTCGCGCGCATGCTGCGGGTTGACGCGCCCGTAGTGGACGCGGCGGCCGGCATAGACCACCAGCCCGTAGAGCGTGGCGCGCTCGTTGGCCACCACCTGCCCGGCCTTCTTTTCCCAACGCGGATCGGACCAGCTGCGGCGCAGCAAGTGCGCGGCGACCCGCTCGAGCCAGGTCGGCTCGATGCGCGCCACGCAGCGCGCGTACAGGCGCGTGGTCTCGACCAGTTCCGCCGCCACGATCCAGAGGCCGCCCTTCTTGGCCAGGCGCGAGCCCGGATGGATGTGGAAGCGGATGTCGCGCGCGCCGCGATACATGCCGCCCTCGTCGCCCTTGAAGCCGATATTGCCCAGCAGGCCCGACAGCAGCGCCAGGTGCAGCTGCTCGTAGGTGGCCTCGGCCTGGTTGACGCGCCAGCCCTGCTCGCCCACCAGCGCGGCGAGCTGGGTATGTACGTCATGCCATTCGCGCAGCCGGACGGGCGACAGGAAATTCTGGCGCAACAGCGCCACCAGCTTGCGCTGCGACGCCTTGTGCTGCACCTGCTCGCCGTACCAGCGCCACAGCTTCAGGAAGGAGACGAATTCGGATTTGTCGTCGGCGAACTTGGCATGCGCGGCCTCGGCGGCCTCGCGTTCTGCCATGGGACGGTCGCGCGGGTCCTGCACCGACAGGGCCGCGGCGATGATCAGCATCTCGGCCAGGCACTGCTGCTCGCGGGCGGCCAGGATCATGCGGCCGATGCGCGGATCGACCGGCAGCTTGGCCAGTTCGTGGCCGGTGCGCGTCAGGACGAAGGAAGAACCCGTGCGCGCGCCCTCGCCGCCTTCGTCGGCATCCTCGTCGGGCACGGCCAGCTCGATCGCGCCCAGCTCCTGCAGCAGGTGATAGCCGTCGGCAATGGCGCGGCCGGGCGGCGCCTCGACGAAGGGAAACTGCTCGATGTCGTCCAGCTTCAGCGACTTCATGCGCAGGATCACCGACGCCAGCGAGGAACGCAGCACTTCCGGGTCGGTGAACGGCGCGCGCGCGTTGAAATCGGCTTCGTCGTACAGCCGGATGCACACGCCCGGGCCCACGCGCCCGCAGCGCCCGGCGCGCTGGTTGGCCGAGGCGCGGCTGATGGGCTCGATGCGCAGCTGCTCGACCTTGTTGCGCCACGAGTAGCGCTTGATGCGCGCCAGGCCGCTGTCGACCACGAAGCGGATGCCGGGCACGGTCAGCGACGTCTCGGCCACGTTGGTGGCCAGCACCACGCGCCGCGCATTGCCGCGCGGATGGAAGATCTGTTCCTGCTCCGCCTGCGACAGGCGCGCGTACAGCGGCAGGATCCCGGTGCCGGCCGGATGGTGCTTGCGCAGCGCCTCGGCCGCTTCGCGGATCTCGCGCTCGCCGGGCAGGAACACCAGCACGTCGCCCGGGCCATGGCGGGCGCACTCGTCGACCGCGTCGACGATGGCGTCGATCAGGTCGCGCTCTTCGTCGCCGGCCAGGCGCTCGCGGTTCGGCCGCGCCCCGCTGGCGGCGCCGTCCTCGGCGTCGTCCTGGCGCACCGGCCGGTAGCGCACTTCGACCGGATAAAGCCGGCCCGACACTTCGATGACCGGCGCCGGCGCGTCCTCCGCGGCGGCGAAATGGCGCGCGAAGCGCTCGGCGTCGATGGTGGCCGAGGTGATGATGACTTTCAGGTCGGGCCGCCGCGGCAGCAACTGCTTCAGGTAGCCCAGCAGGAAGTCGATGTTCAGGCTGCGCTCGTGCGCCTCGTCGATGATGATGGTGTCGTAGCGGCGCAGCAGCGGGTCGCGCTGCGACTCCGCCAGCAGGATGCCGTCGGTCATCAGCTTGACCGAGGCGTTGGGGCCGGTGCGGTCATTGAAGCGCACCTGGTAGCCCACCACCTCGCCCAGCGCCGTGTTCAGCTCTTCGGCGATGCGCCTGGCCACCGACGTGGCGGCCAGCCGGCGCGGCTGCGTATGGCCGATCATGCGCTGGCGGCCGCGCCCGAGCTCCAGGCAGATTTTGGGCAGCTGGGTGGTCTTGCCGGAGCCGGTCTCGCCGCTGACGATCACCACCTGGTGCGCGGCGATGGCGCGCGCGATCTCGCCGCGCCGCGCGCTGACGGGCAGGTCTTCGGGATAGGTGACGGCGGGAATGGGTCGCTCCGGGCGCGGCGCGGCGCCGCGCGCGGGCGGTCGGGAGACTTCGGGCATTGGGTGCGTTCTATTCCATGAACACCTATTATAAAAATTTGTGATCTCGCCGCAGCGGCGGCCTTACTGGAGGATAGCGATGGATCTGGGTATCGAGGGCAAGCGCGCGCTGGTGTGCGCATCGAGCAAGGGGCTGGGGCGCGCCTGCGCCCTGTCGCTCGCGCGCGAAGGCGCCGAAGTGGTGATGCTGGCGCGCGGCCAGGAAGCGCTGGAGGCGGCCGCCGCCGCCATCCGCGCGGAAACCGGCGCGCGCGTGACGACCGTGGCCGCCGACATCACCACGCCGGCGGGCCGGGCCGCCGCGCTGGCGGCCTGCCCCGCCCCCGACATCCTGGTCACCAACGCCGGCGGCCCCAAGCCCGGCGATTTCCGCGACTGGTCGCGCGACGACTGGGTGGCGGCGCTGGACGCTAACATGCTGACGCCCATCGAGCTGATCCGCGCCACGGTGGACAAGATGATCGAGCGCCGCTTCGGACGCATCGTCAACATCACTTCCGCCGCGGTCAAGATGCCGATCGACATCCTGGGCCTGTCCAACGGCGCGCGCACCGGCCTGACCGGCTTCGTGGCCGGGCTGGCGCGCCAGGTGGCGGCGCACAACGTCACCATCAACAACCTGCTGCCCGGTCCCTTCGCCACCGACCGCCTGACCCAGACGGCCGCCAAGACCGCCCAGGACACCGGCCGCAGCGTCGCCGACGTGATGGCGGCGCGGCAGGCCGGCATCCCGGCGCGGCGCTTCGGCGATCCGGCCGAGTTCGGCGACGCCTGCGCGTTCCTGTGCAGCGCCCAGGCCGGCTTCATGACCGGCCAGAACCTGGTGCTGGACGGCGGCCTGTACCCCGGCACCCTGTAGGGCCAGCCGGCCCTACAGTGTTGCGCGCACGCCCGCCCGCGCCAGAACGGCGCGGGCAAACCGGGCGCGCAGTCCTATAATTTCCGCGAGCGCCGCGTACCGCGGCGCCGGCCGCGCCCGCGGGGCGCGCCCACCGACTGCTCAGGAAGCCCTTCCGCCACATCATGCCCGACCTGGAACCCGACACCGTTTCCGCCCAAGATGCCCCCGAATTCGCCCCCGCGCAATTCGTCCGATGGTTCCGCGAAGTCGCCCCCTACGTACATGCCTTCCGCGGCAAGACTTTCGTGGTGGCGTTCGGCGGCGAGCTGGTGCAGGCCGGCGCCCTGAATGCGCTGGTGCAGGACCTCTCCCTGTTGTCGGCGCTGGGCGTGCGGCTGGTGCTGGTGCACGGTTCGCGTCCGCAGGTCAACGAGCAGCTGCGCCTGAAAGGCTACACGCAGCAATTCGACCGCGGCCTGGCGCCCACCGACCCGGCGGCGCTGGAATGCGCCAAGGAGGCGGCCGGCGAGATCCGCCTGGACATCGAGGCGGCCTTCAGCCAGGGCTTGCCCAACACGCCCATGTCGCATTCGCACATCCGGGTCATCTCGGGCAATTTCGTCACCGCCCGGCCTACCGGCGTGGTGGACGGCATCGACTACAAGCATACCGGCCAGGTCCGCAAGATCGACGTCGACGCGCTGAAGTTCGCCATCGAAAAAGGCTCCTCGGTGGTGCTGCTGTCGCCGCTCGGCTTTTCCCCGACCGGCGACGCCTTCAACCTGGCCATGGAAGAACTCGCCACCAGCGTCGCGGTGGCGCTGCGCGCCGAGAAGCTGATCTTCCTGTCCGGCTCGCCCGGCGTGCTGCTGCCCGACGGCTCGGTGGATACCGAGCTGGCGCGGATCGACGCCGACGCGCTGCTGCAGAAGGGCGACCTGGACGAAGACACGGCCTTCTTCCTGCGCCACGCCTCGCTGGCGGTCAAGCGCGGGGTGGCGCGCGCCCACGTGGTGCCGTACGCGCTGGACGGCAGCGTGCTGCTGGAGATCTTCACCCACGACGGCGTGGGCACCATGGTGGTCGAGGACACCCTCGACGACCTGCGCCCCGCCACCCTCGACGATGTCGGCGCCATCCTGAGCCTGATCGAGCCGCTCGAGGCCGACGGCACCCTGGTGCCGCGCCCGCGCAGCGTGATCGAGCGCGAAGTCGAGCGCTTCACGGTGCTGGAGCACGACGGCGTCATCTACGGCTGCGCCGCCCTGCATCCCTATCCCGACGAGCACATGGCGGAAATGGCCTGCCTGATCGTGCATCCCGAATGGCAAGGCTCCGGCGAGGGCGAGTTGCTGTTGCGCCACATGGAATCGCGCGCGCGCGCCATCGGCGCGCGGCGCCTGTTCGTGCTCACCACCCGCACTTCGCACTGGTTCATGAAACGCGGCTTCGTGCCGGGCGGCATCGCCGACCTGCCGCGCGAGAAGCAGAACAACTACAACCGCTCGCGCAACAGCCTGGTTTTCATCAAGAAACTCTGAGCGGCACCGGGTTTGTAACCGCGGCCGGGCGGCAAGCCGGGCCGCGGGCCGCTAAAATGGCAAGTCCATCATTGAAACCGGCAGCGAACCATGTCCCGTACCGTCAACTGTGTAAAACTCAAGCGCGAGGCCGAAGGGCTGGACTACCCGCCCTATCCCGGCGAACTCGGCACGCGCATCTGGCAAAGCGTCTCCAAGGAAGCCTGGGAAGACTGGAAACAGGTGCAGACCCGGCTGGTGAACGAAAACCGCCTCAACCTGGCCGACGCCCGGGCCCGCAAGTACCTGCAGCAGCAGATGGAACGCTACTTGTTCGAAGACGGCAGCGTCGAGGCCCAGGGCTTCGTGCCGCCGTCGGCCTGAACCGTCGCCGCAAGAAGGCCGCCCCGCGGGGCGGCCTTTTCATGGGCGCGAACCGCGCGACCGCCGCTCAGGCTTCGCCGGCCGGCTGCTGCTGGGCCGGCGCCGGCTCGTCTTCCTCGCCGCGGGCCTGGCGCTCGGCGTTCTTGACGCCGGTATGGCGCACGTCGGCGCCCTTCACCATGTAGATGACCCGTTCGGCCATGTTCTTGGCGTGGTCGCCGATGCGCTCGAGCGCGCGCGCGATGAACACCATGTCGATGGCCCGCGAAATGGTGCGCGGGTCTTCCATCATGTAGGTGATCAGGTTGCGCAGGGCGCCCTTCCATTCGCGGTCGACTTCCTTGTCGCTGCGCACCACCTGCGCCGCCTGGACCGGATCCAGCCGGGCGAAGGCATCCAGCACGTTGTGCAGCATGCGGCCGACGCTGTTGGCCATGTGGCGCAGCTCGATGACCGGGATGTGGCGCTGCTCGGCCTCGTACATGCGGCGCACGGTGTTGGCGATTTTCTCGGCCTCGTCGCCGCAGCGCTCCATGTCGGTGAGCATCTTGGACACCGCCAGCAGCGTGCGCAGGTCGATGGCCGTGGGCTGGTGGCGCGCCAGGATCAGGCTGATGCGCTCGTCGATCTCGACCTCGTGCCGATTGACCTGCTTTTCGCGTTCCCGCACCTTCTCGACCAGCTCCAGGTCGCCGGTGGGAACCGCGTCGATCGACTCCTGGATCATGGCCTCGACCACGCCGCCCATTTGCAGAAACTGCGAACGGACGCTTTCCAGGTCGGCGTCGAATTGCTTGTTGGTGTGCTCCGTCATCCGGACTCCCTGCGTAGGTGTATTCATGGCACTGCCCTTTCTGGTGCGAGATGAGGGGCCCGCCGACCCGCAAGGTTATGACTCGAGTATGACAGGATTATGAATCGCCCCCGGAAGACCGGCAAGCCGCGCCCGGCTTGCCCGCCGGCGCCGGGCGGCTGGAGCGGACCGGCCCTCTAGGCGCGGTCCAGGCGCCGGACGCCGTCCTGGGTGGCCAGCAGGGCCACGTCGGCGCCGGCGCGGGCGAACAGCCCGCAGGTGACGACGCCCGGCAGGTTGTTGACGGCGGCCTCCAGGCCGGGCGCGTCGTCGATGCACAGGCCCGCCACGTCCAGGATGACGTTGCCGTTGTCGGTGGTGAAGCCGTCGCGCAGGCGCGGCTGGCCGCCCAGGGCCGCCAACGCCCGCGCCACCGCCTGGCGGGCCATGGGAATGACCTCGACCGGCAGCGGGAAGCCGCCCAGGCGTTCCACCAGCTTGGATTCGTCGGCGATGCAGATGAAGCGCTCGGCCACCGAGGCCACGATTTTCTCGCGCGTCAGCGCGCCGCCGCCGCCCTTGATCATGTGCAGGCGGGCGTCGATCTCATCCGCGCCATCGACATACACGGGCATGGCCGTCACGTCGTTCAAGTCCAGCACGGCCAGCCCGTGGCCGGCCAGGCGGGCGGCGCTGCGTTCGGAGCTGGCCACCGTGCCGCGCAGCCGCCCCTTGAAGCGGGCCAGCCCGTCGATGAACAGGTCCGCCGTGGAGCCGGTGCCGACGCCGATGACGACGTCCGGGCCGATGAGGGGTTCGATCAGGGCGAGCGCCGCGTCGGCGGCCTGCTGCTTGAGTTCTTGCTGAGTGAGCATGGTGCGATGGCGCGCCGGGCGCGCGGTTCATGAGTGCCAGCGCAGCAATTTAGCAGATACCCGGCCAGGCGCGCGCCAGGATGGCGTCCAGGTCGATGCCCGGCGGCAGCTCGCCGGCGATGCCGCCCGGACACGCCAGCCGGCTGGCCACGTAGGCGTCGGCCACGGCCGGCGGCGCGTGCCGGATCAGCAGCGCGGCCTGCCACAGCCGGGCCAGGCCGGCCGCCACCCGGCGCGCCTGGGCGGCGTCGGGAGACTGTCCGGCCGGCCCGGCCGCCAGCGCCCGCCACTCATCCCAGGCGCGGTCATAGGCGGCCCAGGCGCCGCGCGCCGGCTCCAGCTCGGCCTGCAGGGCGGCCAGGCAATCGGGCTCGCGCTGCAGGGCGCGCTGCACGTCCAGCGCCATGATGTTGCCCGATCCTTCCCAGATGGAATTGACCGGCGCCTCGCGATACAGGCGCGGCAGCGGACCGTCTTCCACGTAGCCGTTGCCGCCCCAGACCTCCATGCACTCGCCGATGGCGGCAATGGCGCGCTTGCACACCCATAGCTTGGCCGCCGGCGTCCCGACCCGCACCAGGGCGCGCGCGCCGGCGTCGCCGCGCTCGTCCACGGCGCGGGCCAGCCGCATGGCCCAGACGGTGGCCGCCTCGCTCTCCAGGGCCAGGTCGGCCAGCACCTGGCGCATCAATGGCTGGCCGGACAGCGCGCGGCCGAAAGCCTGGCGCTGGCCCGCATGATGGCAGGCCTGCGCCAGCGCCTGGCGCAGCAGCGCCGCGCTGCCCAGCACGCAGTCCAGCCGGGTGGTGGCGGCCATCTGCAAGAGCAGCGGCAGCCCCCGGCCAGGCTCGCCCATCAGCATGCCCCACGCTTCCTCGAACTCCACTTCGCCGCTGGCATTGCTGCGGTTGCCCAGCTTGTCTTTCAAGCGCCGGATGCGCACGGCATTGCGCGAGCCGTCGGGCGTCCAGCGCGGCACGAAGAAACAGCCGGGGCCGGCCTCCGTATTGGCCAGCACCAGGTGCGCATCGGCATGCGGCACGGAATAGAACCATTTGTGCCCGGTCAGCCGGTAGACCGCGCCGCGTCCGCCCGGGCCCTCCGCGACCGCTTGCGTGGTGATGGCGCGCAAGTCCGAGCCGCCCTGCTTCTCCGTCAGGCCCATGCCGATCAGGGCGCCGCGCTTGCCGGGCACGGGCGCGTCCAGGGCATCGTAGTCGCGCGAGCCGAGCGCCGGCAGCCAATGCCGCGCGAAGTCGATGGCGCCGGCCGGCTCGCTTTGCAGCAGCGGCACGGCGGCGAAGGTCATGGTGGTGGGACACAAGGTGCCGGCCTCGACCTGGCCCTGCATCAGGTACGCCGCGGCGCGCGCCACCTGCGCGCCCGGGGCGGGCTCGAGCCATGCCCGGCTGTGCAGCCCGCGCGCCACGATGCCCGTCATCAAGGCATGCCAGGCGCCGTCGAACTCTACCTGGTCGACCCGGTGGCCATTGCGGTCGTAGCCTTGCCAGCGCGGCGGCAGGCGGTTGGCCTGCGCCGCCGCGGCCAGGGTGGGCGCGCTCCCCAGCCAGGCCCCGTGCTCGCGCAAGCCGTCCGTCCAGGCGGCCGCGCCTTCGCGCTGCACCGCCTGCTGCAGCACCGTGTCCGTGTCGTACAGCGAATAGTCCTCCAGGGGCGCGGCCTGGTTGAAAACGGCGTGGGTCTGGAACGACGGCATGGCGGCCTCCGGCGCGGCACAACGATAGACTTCACCGTTAGCACTTTTGATGTGGCGGCGCAAGCATCGCCCGGGCATCGGGCATGCGCGCCCTGGACCGCCTCAGGCCTCGTTGTCGCCCGCCGGCGCCGCCGGCCCCAGCAGCCGCTCCGCGTCGCCGTCGGGCAGGGCCTCGACGGTCTTCAGGTTGCGCAGCATGGCGCGCGTGCGCACTTCGGTCTGCCCCAGCTTGTTGCTGGCGGACTCCAGGCTCTTCTTCACGCTAGCCAGGGAATCGCCGAACTTGGCGAACTCGGTCTTGACCGCGCGCAGCACCTGCCACACCTCGGAGGAACGCTGTTCGATGGCCAGGGTGCGGAACCCCATCTGCAGGCTGTTGAGCATGGCCGCCAGGTTGCTCGGGCCCGCCACGTTGACCCGCAGCCCCTGCAGCTTGTCGAGCAGGCCGGGGCGCCGCAGCACTTCGGCGTACAAGCCCTCGGTGGGCAGGAACATGATGGCGAAGTCGGTGGTGTGCGGCGGCGCCACGTACTTGGCCGCGATCTGGCGCGCCTGCAGCTCGACGGCGCGCGCCAGCGCCGCGCCGGCCGCGCGCTCGCCGTCGGGGTCGACGGCGTCGTAGGCCTCCATGAGGCGCTCGTACTCTTCCTTGGGAAACTTGGCGTCGATCGGCAGCCAGACCGGCTCGGCCCCGGCCGCGCGGCCCGGCAGCCGGATGGCGAACTCGACCACGGCGTCGCTGCCCGGCACCGGCTTGACGTTGGCGGCGTACTGGTCGGACGTCATGGTGTCCTCGATCAGCCGCGCCAGTTGCACCTCGCCCCAGGTGCCGCGCGATTTCACGTTGGTGAGCACGCGCTTGAGGTCGCCCACGCCGGCGGCCAGCGACTGCATTTCGCCCAGGCCCTTGTGCACCGCCTCCAGGCGGTCGGAGACGAGCCTGAACGACTCGCCCAGGCGCTGCTCCAGCGTGGCGTGCAATTTCTCGTCGACCGTACGGCGCATTTCATCGAGCCGCGCGCCGTTATCGGCCTGCAGCGCCTGCAGCCGCTGGTCGACCGTGTGGCGCACTTCCTGCATGCGGCGGTCATTGAGCGCCACCAGCCCTTCGAGCCGCTCGCCGAACTGGGCCGCGAAGCGCGCCAGCGAATCCGCATATTCCGTGCGCGCCGCCAGCGCATCGCGCGCCAGCGCCCCGCGCAGCGCCTCGTGGCCCTGCGCCAGCTCGGCGCGCACGCCGCGGGTGGATTCGGCGAACTCGCTGCGCAGCCCGCGATGGCTTTCGTCCAGGCCCGCGCGCAGGGCCCGCTCGAGGCGGTCCATCTCGTCGAACAGCCGCGTCACGCGCGGGTCGGCGGGCGGGCGCAGCCACAGGCCCACGGCGACCAGCAAGGTCGCCACGGCCGCCGCGGCGGCGATCCAGGGCAAGGCTTCGATCAAGGGCATTCTCCTGAAAGCGGCATTGTAGGCGGGCCGACAGCGCCGTCCGCGCCGCCAAGTTGCGCAAAACCCCCGTAACTTCGACAATCGCAGGACAACGAGAAACGCCCGCCGACATTATTGTGCAACACGACTCCCCTACCCTGACCACCGGCCCGCACGGCGGGCGGGGCCGCCAGCTCGACCTTTTGCCGCCCGCGGCGGCGCCGTCGGCCGGCTACGCCGCGGTGTTCGGGCCGCTCGACCTGGCGGGCGCGCAGGTACTGGCCCGGGGCGCCGACCGCTACGTGTTCCAGCATCCCAACGAGCCCTCGCTGCTGATCAAGGTGATCAACACCGAGGCCTACGCGGCCTACCTGGAACGCAAGCCGTTCAAGCGCTTCTACAAGCAGTTCCAGCGCGAGAGCGCCTATCGCGTCTACCTCGACGAACTGGCCGAATACGTCACCACCACCACGGTGCCGTCGGGCGTCTGGAACGTCCCCATGGCGCGCGTGGTCGGCCTGGCGCAGACCACCCTCGGGCTGGGCCAGCTGGTCGAGAAGATCACCGACGAGGACGGCGGGCTGGCGCCCACCCTGGCGCAGGTCATCGCGCGCGATGGCATCGGCCCGGCGCTGAGCGACCAGCTCGATGCGTTCTTCGAGGACCTGATCGACGCCCACATCGTGATCAGCGACATGTCCGCCAAGAACATCGCCCTGGGCCGCAATGCCGACGGCAAGCCCGGCATGTACCTGATCGACGGGTTCGGCGTGCTGCCGCTGATTCCCCTGTATGCCTGGAGCAAGCGGCTGAACAAGCGCCGCATGCACCGCAAATACGCGCAATGGCGCGCGCGCCTGCAGCGCCAGTACGACGAAGCGCGCGCGGCTCAGGCCAGGACGGCCCCGTAGCGGTCCATCCAGTCGTAGTCGCGGCCCGGCTGCTGGCCGCGCCGCAGCGGGTTGCGCGTGCAGAAGGCCGCGTAGGCGGGGTCCACGAACCGGTAGCGCAGGTGCTCGTCGCGGCCCGCCGGGATGCCCAGGCGCGTGGTGCAGACCAGCCGTTCGGGCGCCTGGCCGACGTCCTCGACGAAGAACTCGGCAGGGTCGAAGCGGCGCGCGTCCCAGTCCGGCACTTTCAAGCCCAGCGCGCGGCACAGCAGCGTCTGCCCGGCGCACAGCCGCGCCGGCGGCCTGGGCTGGCCGCGCGCGTCCGGATTGAGCGCCTGCATGCGGGCCAGCGCGTCCGGCCCGGAGACGTCGTCGACCCAGGGATGGCCCGACTTGATCAGCACCGCGTTGCCCGGCCCGCCCGCGCTGAAATTCAGCGAGTCGCCGCCGCGCGCGTAATACATGTAGACGGTGCCGCCGTCCATGAACAGGGCGCGGCGCTTGTGGGTATACCCCAGCGAGGCGTGGCTGCCTTTTTCGGCCAGGTAGTAGGCCTCGGTCTCGATGATGCGGGCCGACAGCCACAGGCCGTCCAGGCGCCGCCGGATCACCTTGCCCAGCAGCTCGCGCGCCAGCTGGGCCGGATCGCGGTCGAAGAAGCTGTCGGGCAGCGCGGGCCCGGGGGCCTTGCCGCGTGGCGCGGTGGCGCGCGGCCGGGCGGAGGCGGCGGCCATCTTCAGGCGAAGCGCTCGCCGTAGCGCTTTTCCGAGAAGCCGACCGTGACTTCGCCGTCGGGCGTGACCGTGACCGGCCGGCGCACCAGCGCGGGATAGTCGGCGATCAGGCGGGTCCAGTCGGCATCGCTCTGCGCGGCCTTGCGGTCCTCGGACAGGCTGCGCCAGGTCATGGAGGTGCGGTTGACCAGCTTTTCCCAGCCGCCCACCTTGCCGGCCCAGGCCTTCAGGGTGGCCGCCGGCACGGGATGGTCGCGGTAATCGATGAACTCGTGGGGCACGCCGTGGGCGGACAGCCAGTCGCGCGCCTTGACGCAGGTGCTGCACTTGTTCAGGCCATAGAGGGTAGCTTGCGGCTTCATCTGGAATCTGCTTCCTTGCGCTGTTGCAGGCGGTTGACCAGGATCACGCAGGTGCCCACCGCCAGGATGAACAGGGTGGCCAGCGCGTTGACCTCGGGCTTGAGCCCCAGCCGCACGCGCGAGAATACTTCCATGGGCAGCGTGGTCGAGCCCGGCCCGGACAGGAACGAGGCCAGCACCACGTCGTCCAGCGACAAGGTGAAGGACAGCAGCCAGGCCGACACCAGCGCCGGCGCGATCAGCGGCAGGGTGATGCGGAAGAACACGGTCAGCGGCGTGGCGCCGAGATCGAGCGCGGCCTCTTCGAGCGAGCGGTCGAGGTCGCGGATGCGCGCCTGGATCACCACGGCGACGAACGCCATGCAGAGCGTGACATGGCCGACCCAGATGGTGAACGCCCCGTTCTCGGCCGGCCAGCCCAGCGCGCCGCGCATCTCGACGAACATCAGCAGCAGCGAGATGCCCAGCACGACCTCGGGAATGACCAGCGGGGCGCTCAGCATGCCGACGTACAGCGCGAAGCCGCGGAACCGGCCCATGCGGCCCAGCACGTAGCCGGCCCAGGTGCCGATGACCACCGCCGCGGTGGCGGTCAGGGCGGCGATCTTGAACGACAGCCAGGCGGCGCTGAGCAGCGCGCTGTCGTTCAGCAGCGAGCCGTACCAGCGCAGCGAGAAACCGCTCCAGGACGTGACCAGCGGCGAATCGTTGAACGAGAACACCATCAGGCTGAGGATGGGGGCGTACAGGAAGAAATACCCCAGCCCCAGCGCCAGGCCGCGCGCGGTCTTGTTGGGCCCTTTCATGCGCGCCCCCTTTGCAGGGCTTCCTGCTGGCGCACCTGGTTGTACTGGAACAGCGCCAGGGGCACCAGCAGCAACAGCACCATCACGCACGTGACGGCCGAGGCCATGGGCCAGTCGGCGTTGTTGAAGAATTCGTTCCACATGACGCGGCCCATCATCAGGGTGTCGGCCCCGCCCAGCATTTCCGGGATGACGTATTCGCCCACCGACGGGATGAACACCAGCATGGCGCCGGCGATCACGCCGGGGCGCGACAGCGGCACCGTGATGCGCCAGAACGCCTGCCAGGGCCGCGCGCCGAGATCGTAGGCCGCTTCCAGCAGGCGCAGGTCCATCTTCACCAGGTTGGCGTAGAGCGGCAGGATGAAGAACGGCAGGTAGGCATAGACCAGCCCGATATACACCGCCAGGTCGGTCCGGTAGATTTCCAGCGGGCTCGAGATGATGCCCAGGCCCATCAGCAGCTTGTTGAGCAGGCCGTCGTTGCGCAGGATGCCCACCCAGGCATAGACCCGCAGCAGGAGCGAGGTCCAGAACGGCAGGATCACCCCCAGCAGCAGCACGTTGCGTATCGACGGCGACGAGCGCGCAATGTAGTACGCGATGGGATAGCCGATCAGCACGCAGCACACCGTGGTGACGGCCGCCATCTTCAGCGAATTCAGGTAGGTGGCCAGGTAGAGGCTGTCGGTGAACAGCAGGATGTACCCGCGCAGGTGCAGGCTGAGCTGCACGGCCTCGTCCTTGAACTCGGCCAGCGCCGTGTAGGGCGGGATGCCGAACTGCAGCTCGGCGAAGCTGATCTTGAGCACCAGCAGGAACGGCACCAGCAGGAACAGCGCCAGCCACAGGAACGGCGGCGCCACCGCCAGGGTGCGCCCCGACGGCATCCAGTCGCGCAGCGAGGACGGCTTCATGAGGCCAGCACCGTCGCGCTGTCGGCGTCCCAGCTGACGAAGATTTCCTCGTCGATGCCCGGCGCGTCGATCTGGGCCAGCTGCAGGCTGGGCACGCTGGCCTCGACGATCTTGCCGGAATCGAGCCGCACCTGGTAGAGCGCGTAGCTGCCCATCCAGGCCATGTGGCTGACCATGCCGTGGGCCCAGTTGTACTCGCCTTCGGGCTGGGTGCGCGACACCACCAGGCGCTCGGGCCGGATCGACACATGCACTTCCATGCCGAGCGGCTCGCTGACGCCGTGGCTGACGTACAGCGGGCGGGTCAGCTCGGCGCACTCGATGGCGACGTGGTCGGGTTCGTCGACCACGATGGTGCCGGTGAGCAGGTTGGTCGAGCCGATGAAGCCGGCCACGAAGCGCGAATTCGGGAAGGCGTAGACGTCCTGGGGCGTGCCGCACTGGACGATCTGGCCTTCGGTCATGACGGCCAGGCGGTGCGCCATGGTCATGGCCTCTTCCTGGTCGTGCGTGACCATGATGCAGGTGACGCCCACCTGCTCGAGGATCTTGACCAGCTCGATCTGGGTCTTCTGACGGATCTGCTTGTCGAGCGCCGACATGGGCTCGTCCAGCAGCAGCAGCTTGGGCCGCTTGACCAGGCTGCGCGCCAGCGCCACCCGCTGCTGCTGGCCACCCGACAGCTGGTGGGGCTTGCGGCGCGAATAGCCGGCCATCTGGACCAGGTCGAGCGCCTCGAACACGCGGTCGTGGATCTCGGCGCGGTCCACCCCTTCCTGCTTGAGGCCGAAGGCCACGTTGGCCTCGACCGTCATGTGCGGGAACAGCGCGTACGACTGGAACATCATGTTGACCGGGCGCCGGTACGGCGGCACGGCGGTGATGTCCTCGCCATCGAGCACGATCTGGCCCGAGGTGACTTCCTCGAAGCCCGCCAGCATGCGCAGCAACGTCGACTTGCCGCAGCCGGAACTGCCCAGCAGCGCGAAGATCTCGTTGCGGCGCACCGCCAGGTTGACCGAGCGCACGGCGACCACGTCGCCGAAGATCTTGACCAGGTCGGCCACCCGGACGAACTCGTCGGGGTCGGCCGAATGCTGCGCCGCGTAACGGCTTTCGCTCATGATGGCTATCGTCCGGACTTCAGTTCGGCCCACATGCGGGTCTGCAGGCGCTGGATTTTCAGGGGCTGGGCCTTGATCACATAGAGCGTCTTGGCCACGTCCGCCGGCGGGTAGATCATGGGATTGTCGGCCACGTCCTTCACCACGAACTCGCGCGCCGCCTTGTTGGCGTTCGGGTAGAACATGGTGTTGGTGATGGCGGCATGCACCTGGGGCGTCTCGATGTAGTTGATGAACGCGTGGGCGGCCTCGGGGTGCGGCGCGTCCTTGGGGATGGCCATCACGTCGAACCAGGCCGGCGCCCCGCCCTTCGGGATGAAGTAGTTGATTTCATAGGGACGCTTGGCGTCCTGCGCGCGCTTGCGGGAGATCATCACATCGCCCGAGAAGCCGTAGACCATGCAGAGGTCGCCCACGGCCAGCTCGTCGATGTAGCCCGACGAGCTGAACTGGCGGATGTACGGGCGGATCTGCTTGAGCAGGTCGAGCGCGGCCTTGTAGTCGTCCGGGTTGTCGCTGTTGGGATCCTTGCCCAGGTACTTGAGCACCGCCGGGAACACCTGCGCCGCCTCGTCCAGCACCGAGATGCCGCAGTCCTTCAGCTTGGCCGCGTTCTCGGGCTTGAACAGCATGTCCCAGTTGGCCAGGTCGGCGTCCTGCCCCATGATTTCCTTGACCTTGGTGACGTTGTAGCCCAGGCCGTTGGTGCCGTAGCCCCAGGGGATGACGTGCTCGTTGCCGGGATCGACGGACGCCACCAGCGCCATGATGTCCGGATCCAGGTGCTTCCAGTTGGGAATCTTGGACTTGTCGAGCTTCTGGTACAGGCCGGCCTCGATCTGGCGCGAGGCGTAGTGCGTGGATGGCACCACCACGTCGTAGCCCGACTTGCCGGTCAGCAGCTTGGCCTGCAGGGTGTCGTTGTTGTCGTAGACGTCGTAGCGCACCTTGATGCCGGTTTCGCGCTCGAAACCGGGGATCGTGTCGGGCGCCGTATATTCGGCCCAGTTATAGACGTTGACGACCTTGTCCTGCGCCACGGCGCCCGATAGCGCCGCCGCGGCCAGCGCCGCGCCCAGCGCCCATTGCATTCCCGGCTTGATCTTCATCGCGAGCCCCTTGCCATGCCTAGTGCGAAATTTGCCAAAGGGCAAAATAATAAAGCCTTTTTACGGGGCGTTGTCCAGAGAACGGCGCAGAAACCGTGGTTTTTACGCGGTCCCTGCCGGCCCGCAAAGCCCCCCTTGCGCCCCGGGTCCGCCGGCTGGCCAGCGCCCGGCTAATCCAGGCAGGCCCGGTAGGCCTGGTCCAGGCGTTCCCAGAAAGCCAGCCCGGCCGCCCCGCCCACTTTCTCCAGCGAGCGCCGCAGCCGCGCCAGGTTGGCGCGCCGGGCGCGCCCGGACACGCCGCCAGCGGTGCCGCGGTCGAAGTCGATCAGCCAGGCGCGGCCATGGTCGTCGAGCAGGATGTTGAACGCGTTCAGGTCGGCGTGCCATACGCCCTGCCGGTGCATGGCGGCGATGGCGCCGGCGGCCGCCTCCCAGACCGGCTCGTCGAGCAGATGCGCGAGCGGCCGCGTATGGGGAATGCGCTCGACCAAGATGGCGGCGCGGTAGACCGCGCCGTGGCGCCAGTATGCTGCCGCCAGCGGCGCCGGCACGTTCAGGCCGCGCTCGCGCAGCAGCGCCAGCAGGCGGAATTCGCGGAAACTGCGGGTGCGGGCCTCGCCCTGCCACAGGTAGGCGTCGCGGCTGACCCGCGCGGCCAGCCCGCCGCGCCGGTAGCGCCGCAGCACCCCCTGCCAGCCGTCGGCGTGCACGAACCAGGCCGACTGGCGCCCGCCCGCGTCCACCGGGCGGGCCCGCTCGCCGTACCAGAGCGGATCGAGCGATTGCGGGCCGGCCGCGCCCAGGCGCGCATCGCACAGCATCGCGCCGGCCGGCGGGCCGGCCCAGGCCAGGCGCCGCGCGTGCGGCGCCGCCTGCGGTGCGGGATCAGTCGTCACGATTGCGCATCCAGTCGGCCACGCCGTAGAACGCCGCCAGCAGGCGGTCGATGAGATCGGGGTCGAGCCCCTGGTCCTGCATGGCGCGCCCCATGCAGGCCAGCCACTGGTCGCGCTCGACCCGCCCGATCGAGAACGGCAGGTGGCGGGCCCGCAGGCGCGGGTGCCCATAACGCTCGATGTAGTAATTGGGCCCGCCGAAATAGCCGCACAGGAACAGGAACAGCTTGTCGCGCGCCGAGTCCAGGCTGGGGCCGTGGGCGGCGCGCAAGGCCGCCAGGTCCGGCTCGAGATCCATCAGGTCGTAGAAGCGGTCGACCAGCGCGCGGATCGCCGGTTCGCCGCCCAGGGTGTCGAACAGCGTGGCGGAGGTCTGCAGGGATTCGACCGTGGGTTGGACACGGGTGGAGGTCATCAGGCTTCTCGCAGGGTAAGCAGGGGCGGCGCGCGCAGCACGCCGCGCAGGGCCAGCGCGGCCCCGGCCCAGGCGGCCGCCATGCCGACGCCCACGCCGGCCAGCCACGGCCAGGCGCTCAGGGTGATACGGAAATCGAATACGAAGGACGACAGCGCCCAGGCGACGGCGCTGGCGCCGGCCGCCGCCAGCAGGCCGGCCAGCCCGCCAACCGCCAGCACCTCGAGCCGCTGGGCGCGCGCCAGTTGGTTGCGGGTGGCGCCCAGCGCCCGCAGCACGGCGGCCTCGCGCACGCGCTCATCGCGGGTGGCGGTGAGCGCGGCCGACAGCACCAGCACTCCGGCCGCCAGGGTGAACACGAACAGCAGCTGCACCGCCATGACGACCTGGTCCAGCACCGATTGCAGCTGGTTCAGGATGGAGCCCACGTCGAATACGGTCAGGTTGGGAAACTGCCGCAGCAGCTCGCGCGGCAAGGCGGCCTGGCCGGGCGGCAGGTGGAACGAGGTGATCCAGCTCTGCGGCATGTCCTGCAGCGCGGCGGGCGACAGCACCGCGAAGAAATTGACGTGCATGGAATCCCAGTCGACGGTGCGGATGCTGGTGACCGCGACCTCGACCTGCTGGCCGGCGACGTCGAAGGTGAGCCTGTCGCCGACCGCCAGCCGCAGCGATTCGGCCAGGCCCGCCTCGAGCGAGACCTCGGCCGCGCCGGGGTCGAGCCAGCGGCCTTGCGTGATGCGGTTGTCGGCCGGCAGGGCCGCGCCGTACGACAGGTTGAATTCACGGTCCACCAGGCGCTTGGCGCGCGGCTCTTCGTAGTCGGCCGGCCCCACGGGCCGCCCGTCGACCGCCACCAGGCGGCCGCGCACCATTGGCCACAGCGTGACGTCCCGCAGGCCGTGGCCGGCCAGGAAGTCGAGCACCGGCTGCCGCTGGTCCGGCTGGATGTTGATCAGGAAGCGGTTGGGGGCGTCCGGCGGCAGGGTGCGCTGCCAGCCCGCCACCAGGTCGGTGCGGGTCATGGCCAGCAGCAGCAGCGCCATCAAGCCCACCGCCAGCGCGCATACTTGCGTAATGGTGGCGGCGCGGCGGCGCACCACGCCGGCCAGCGCGAAGCGCAGCGCCGGCAGGCCGGCCGCCAGCCCGCGCAGCCGCGCCAGCCCCAGCACGCACAGCCAGGCCACCAGCGCGAACAGCGCGAACGCGCCCAGGAAGCCGCCCGCCACCACCGCGCCCAGGCGCGCATTGCCGGCGAACCACCAGATCAGCAGCGCGAAGCCCGCCGCGCCCAGGGCGTAGCCAGCCGCGCCACGCGCCCGCAGGGTGTCGGCGTCGCGGCGCAGCACGCGGGCGGGCGGCACGTGGCGCAATTGCGCCAGCGCGGGCAAGGCGAAACCCAGCAGCAGCAACACGCCGGTGACCAGCCCCTGCAGCGCCGGCACGGCCGACGGCGGCGGCAACCGGGTATCGATGAGGCTGCCCAGGGCCGCCACCAGGCCCTCGTGCACGACATAGCCCAGCAGGCAGCCGGCGGCCGACGCCGCCAGGCCCACCAGGGTGAATTCCAGCACCAGCATGCGGGTGATCTGCGCCTGGACGGCGCCCAGGCAGCGCATGACCGCGATGCCATCGCGGTGGCGCATCATGAAGCGGCCCGCCGCCAGCGCCACGGCGACCGCGGAGATCAGCACCGCCAGCAGCGCCACCAGCGACAGGAAGCGCTGGGCGCGATCCAGGGTGCGGCGCACCTCGGGACGGCCCGATTCCAGCGTGGCCAGCTTCTGGCCCCGCTGCAGGTTCTGCCCCAGCCAGGCCGAGTAGTCGGCCACCGCGTCGGGCTCGCCGGCGGCCAGCAGCGCGTAGTCGATGCGGCTGCCGAGCGTCACCAGGCCGGTGGCGGGCAGGTCGTCGGCCCGCATCATGACCCGCGGCGCGACATTGACGAACTGCATGCCGCGATCCGGCTCATAGGTGATGACGCGCGCCACGCGCAGCCGGCTGTCGCCCAGGCCGATGGTGTCGCCCACCTGGATGTTCAGCAGCGCCAGCAGTTGCGGGTCGGCCCATACGGTGCCGGGCGCGGGGATGTCGCGGGTGGGCGCGCCCTCGGCATAGGGCGCCTCGGCCACGCGCAGGCTGCCGCGCAGCGGGTACCCCGGCTCGACCGCCTTGAGCGACACCAGCTGGGCGCCGTCGCCGGCGCTGGCCATCGAGGGGAACTGCAGGGTGCGCGCGACTTCCAGGCCGCGCTCGCGCGCCGCCTCGAAGAAACCGGCCGCGATCGGCTCGTCGGCATCCAGCACCAGGTCGGCGCCCAGCATCTGGCTGGCATCGCGCTCGAGCGCGCGGCCGACCCGGTCGGCCAGGAAGCCGACGCTGGCCACCGCCGCCACCGCCACCACCAGGGCCAGCACCAGCAGGCGCAGCTCGCCGGCGCGAGCGTCGCGCATCATCATGCGCGCGCCCTGGCGCAGCGCGGCGGCCAGCCCCGGCCGCGCGCGAGAGGAAGAATCAGGGAAATCCATCATTTTGCAATGGTAACCAAAGGTCTGTTTGTCAGGGGAATCCCGCTATCATGCGGCCTGGGCGTAAGATGCGACCGCCAATACCAATATTTGTTCACTGGAGAAGACACCATGCGTAAGTCCTGGCTTGCCGCCACCCTCCTGGCTGCCTGCGCCGCCACCGCCGCGCTGCCCGCAGCCGCCCAGAATACGCTGAAGATGGCGTATGCGCTGTCCACCTCGTCGCACTACGGGGCGGGCGCGGAAGCCTTCGCCAAGTCCATCGAGGCGTCCTCCGGCGGCAAGTACAAGGTGCAGCAATTCGCCAACAGCGCGCTGGGCGGCGAACGCGAGGTCATCGAGGGTCTGCAGATCGGCACCATCGACCTGGCCATCGTCTCCACCGGCGCCACCCTGAACTTCGTGCCCGAGACCGGCGTGTTCGACATCCCGTTCCTGCTGCGCGACCTGCAGCATGCCCGCAACGTGCTCGACAGCAAGGTCGGCCAGGACATGCTGGCCAAATTCCCCGACCGCGGCATCATCGCGCTGGCCTGGGGCGAGCAGGGCTTCCGCCACCTGACCAACAACGTGCGCCCGGTCAAGACGCCGGCCGACGCCAAGGGCCTGAAGATCCGCACCACCGAGAACCCGATCCACATCGCCGCCTTCCGCGCCATCGGCATCCTGCCCACCCCCATGGCCTGGCCCGAAGTGGCCACCGCCCTGCAGCAGGGCACCATCGACGGCCAGGAGAACCCGTTGTCGGTGATCACCTCGGCCAAGCTGTCGCAGTTGCAGAAGCACCTGTCGCTGACGGGCCACGTGTACGGCCCGGCGCTGGTGCTGATGTCCGCCAGCGTCTATGAAGGCCTGTCGGATGCCGAAAAGGCCAATTTCCAGCAGGCCGGCAAGGCCTCGGCCCAGGCCATGCGCGACTACGTCGACAATATCGAGAAGACCGGCGTCGAACAACTGCGCAAGGAAGGCATGCAGGTCACCACCGATGTCGACCGCGACGCCTTCGCGGCCGCCGTCGAGCCGGCCTACGCCGAGTACTACAAGAAGTACGACAAGCAGCTGATCGAAGCGATCCGCGCCACCAAGTAGCACCGGCCCTCCGGCCGGTTGGCCGGGCCGCCGCATGCGGTCCGGCCGGCGTTACCACCCTTCCGCATCCGGACTCACCATGCGCCTGCTCCGTCTCGCCGAACGCGCCCTGTTCAAGGGCGTGTCGGCCATCGCCCAGATCCTGCTGGTCGCCGCCGCGGCGGCCGGCTTCTACCAGGTCATCGCCCGCTTCGTGCTGCAGGCGCCCTCGGACTGGAGCGAGGTGCTGACGCGCGCGCTATTGATCTGGACGGTGCTGCTGGGCATCGCGCTGGCGTTCCGCCATGGCGCGATGATCAGCGTGGAGGTGCTGCACAACCTGCTGCACGGCCGCCGCCGGCGCCTGCTGGAACACCTGATCGCCATCATCTGCGTGGCGTTCCTGGTATTTCTGGCCTGGATCGGCGGCAACATGACCTATCGGGTGCGCTTCCAGAACGTGCCCAGCCTGAACATTTCCATTTCCTGGATCTACCTGGCCATCCCGGTGGGCGCCTCGCTGGCGGCCATCGCCGTGCTGGCGCGCTGGCTGCTGGGCGCCGACGAGCCCGCGCCGGTGCGCAACGACGCGCAAGGCTGAGGCCCTGCCCCTTGCGGCGGGCCGTCCGTAGAACGATGCAAGACCAAGACAGACTGACCATAGGCAGCTTGCCATGTCCCAACTGATGATTTTGACGATGCTGATCTTCTTCGGGCTGTCGGTGCCCGTAGCGGTCGCAATCGGGCTGGCGGCGCTGACCGGGGTGTCGCTGGGCGGGCTGCCCTGGCTGGTGGTGGCGCAACAGCTCTATGCCGCGCTGGACAAGTATCCGCTGGTGGCGGTGCCGTTCTTCATCCTGGCCGGCAACCTGATGGAAGCCGGCGGCATCTCGGACCGCATGGTCGAATTCGCCAAGAGCGTGGTCGGCGGCATCCAGGGCGGCCTGGCCTGCACCTGCGTGCTGACCTGCATGATCTTCGCCGCGGTGGCCGGCTCCAGCGTGGCCACCACGTTCGCCGTCGGCGCGATCCTGATCCCGGCCATGGTGCGGCACGGCTACCCTGCCCCGTTCGCCGCCTCGCTGCAGGCCAGCGCGGCGGAACTGGGCGTGATCATCCCCCCTTCCATCCCGATGATCCTGTTCGCCGTGTCGACCGACACCTCCACCGGTGAACTGTTCATCGCCGGCGTCATGCCCGGCATCCTGATCAGCGCGGCGCTGATGCTGTACGTATGGCTGTATGCCAAGCGCAACGGTCTGGGCAAGCAGGACGGCGACGGCCGCCTGCCCTTGTGGCCGGCCTTCAAGCGCGCCTGGCTGGCGCTGCTGATGCCGGTGATCATCCTGGGCGGCATCTATGGCGGCGTATTCACGCCTACCGAAGCCTCGGTGGTGGCCGTGGTGTACGCCGTGATCATCGGCAAGTTCGTCTACCGCAAGCTCAGTTTCCGCGCGCTGACCGGCACCCTGCACCGCTCGGTGGTGTCGACTTCCGTAATCATGTTCGTTATCGCCAATGCCGGCGTGTTCAGCTTCCTCCTCAATCGCGCCGGCGTGCCCGACGCGCTGGGCACGTGGCTGGCGCAGCTGTTCCACGACAAGACCGCGTTCCTCATGGGTATCAATGCGGCGCTGTTCGTCATCGGCATGTTCATCGAGACCTCCGCCTCGGTGGTGGTGCTGGCGCCGCTGCTCTTGCCGGTGGCGATGCAGTTCGGCGTCGAGCCGGTGCACTTCGGCGTCATCATGGTCGTGAACCTGGCGCTGGGCATGATCACCCCGCCGTTCGGCGTGAACCTGTTCGCCGCCTGCGCGGTCGCCAAGCTGCCGCTGGAGCGCCTGATCCGGCCACTGATCCCGTTCGTGCTGGTGGTGATCGCCTGCCTGGTGGTCATTACCTACTGGCCCGGGCTGTCGCTGGGGCTGCGGGACCTGGTCTACGCCAGGTAGGCGACCGCGCCGTGTGATACTGTGCGGGCGTTATGAATTTGCCGTTTCCCATCCGCCAGGAATGCCCGCCCGGGGCCTGCGTCTGCGACCGCGACCGGCTGCTGGCCACGCCCGGCGGCGACATCCGCATCCTGCGCCTGACCCGCGAAGAAGAAAAGAAGCTGGTGGCGCGCCTGGAAAACCTGGCCAGCCTGGACGACCTGCGGCACATGCAGGAACGCATGCGCGCGCTGCTGGGCATTTGCCTGACGGTGGCCCCCGGCCCGAATGAAGTCCGCACGGTACGCGGCCTGCAGATCGAGATCGCCGACCAGCCGGGGCTGTGCAACAAAACCCGCCAGACCCTGCCCGCCGCCATCCGCCGGGCCCTGGACCGCAAGCCCGAGATCGTCTACGCCCTGCTAGACTCGCACGACCTGCTCGGGCGCGGTTGAGGCCCGGCGGGCGGCGGCGAAGCGCCGCGTCGGCCCTCACGAGTCCAGCAGGAACTCCCGCAGGGCCGCCACGAACTCGGCCGGATATTCCACGTTCGGCATATGCACGGCCGGCAGCATCACCAGCCGCGCTCCCGGGATCGCGGCGGCGATCTGTTCGCCATGGCTGGCCAGCGTCACGGTGTCGTATTGTCCGGCAATGACCAGCGTGGGCCGCGGGATCAGGACGACGGTGCGGCGCAGATCGGCGTCGCGCACTGCCGCGAAACTGCCGGCCAGGCCCTGCGCGGGCGTGGCCAACACCATGGCGCGGAACGGCTCCACCGTACCCGGCGCGTCGCGCCGCAGGCGTTCGGGAAACCAATTGCCGATGAACATTTCCGCCATGTCGGCGAGATCTCCGGCGCCATGCAGCGAGCCGATCAGCGCATCCCACTGGGCAGCCGGCCCCAGATAAGGCGAGGTGTTGCTCAGGACCAGGCGGTCGATGCGTTCCGGGGCATGCACCCCCAGCCACTGCCCGACGAAGCCGCCCAGCGACAGGCCGGCGAAATGGACGCGCTCCAGGCCCAGCCCGTCCAGCAGCTCCAGCACGTCGCGCCCGAGCCGGTCGAGCGAATAGGCGCCGGCCGGCGCGTCCGAGGCGCCATGGCCGCGGGCATCGTAGCGCAGCACCCGGAAATCGCGGGTCAATGCCGCGACCTGGCCGTCCCACATGTGCAGCGAAGTGGCGATGGAGTTGGAAAGTACCAGCACGGGCTTGTCGGCTGCGCCGTCAAACCGGTAGGCGATGCGCGTGCCGTCGCCGACGGTGAAAAAGGTGGAGGCGTTCATCTGCATGGCTCCGGAAAGGGGTTCATGCAGCGAATCGTAGTTGCGGGCGCCGCCGAATGATATTACAAAGATCGGACTATCTTTGTAGACAAACATGACAATATCGCCTTTCACGCTGCACGACTTGCAGTGCTTCGACGCCGTGGTGCGTAGCGGTGGCTTCCAGGCTGCGGCGGCGGCGCTGCATCGCTCGCATCCCGCGGTGTTCGCGGCGGTCGCCAAGCTGGAGCGCCAGCTCGGCCTGCAGTTGCTGGATCGCAGCGGCTACCGGGTGCGCCCGACCGATGCCGGGCGGTCGCTGCACCGCCGGGCCCAGCCGCTGCTGCGCGAACTCGAGGGGTTGCGCACGCACGCGGCGCAACTGGCGCTGGGCGAGGAAAGCGAACTGCGCGTGGTGATCGGCGACCTGTGCCCGAGGCCCGCGACGCTGGCGCTCCTGGGCAGCTTCTTCGCCGCATGCCAGGTCACGCGGCTGGACCTGCACTACGAAGCGGTCACGGGTCCCCAGGAAAGGCTGCTGGACGAGGAGGCCGACTTGATCTTGCATCGCGTCGACAAGAGCGATCCGCGCATTGAATGGGTGGACTTGTGCAAAGTGACGTTCGTGCCGGTCGCGGCGCCCGGCTTCCTCGGGTTTGCGCCGGGGCGCACGATCCTGCCCGCGCAGTTGCGCGACTACACGCAGTGCGTCATCCGGGACACGGCCCGCCATACCGGGGCGGACGGTTATTTCCTCATCGAGGGCGCCCACCAATGCACAGTGCCTGACCAGCAGATGAAGAAAGAAATCATCCTGCAAGGCATGGCCTGGGGCCACCTGCCGCGCTTCCTCATTGAGCGCGAGCTGGCCGACGGACAATTGCTCGCCCTTACCGGCCGCCACCTGCCGGGACGCACCGAGGAACTGGTGGCCGCCCGCCGCCGGGACCGCCCGCACGGACCGGTCGCGAACCGCCTGTGGGAATTCCTCCAGGCGCAGGCCGCCACCGCGTTCCCCGCCGCCGGACCGGCACGGCCCGCGAAAACCCCGCGCGCCTAGGCGCGTACGACATCCACCCAGACACGCGCCATCACCACGCGCTTTACCAGTTCGAACAAGCGCGGCGGCGCCCCGGCTGGCACGACCACGCGCCGCACCAGCGCGTTGAGATCGACGAACAGGTATGGATCGGACTGTCGATCATGGCGCCCGGCGCGCAGCGCCTGGATCCGGACCGCGCCGGCCGAGGCGCGCGACGACGATCCCTTGGGCCTGGCGGGACCGGGCGCTACATGCAGCCACGTTCCCTTCGGCAGCAGGATCGCATCCTGCAAGGCGGCGACGGTCGAGCACACATAGACGTCCGATGCGCCTGCATCGGCGCAGCCGCGCCACTGGCCCGGCGGGACCCAGTCGAGCGTACCGATGACTGTGCCGCCGCGTACGGCGGCGGCACGCCGGGCGGGCGGATCGACCTTCAGGCGGCTGAACTCGAGCAGGTCCACCAGGTCGACGAAGGATAGACGTCGCGCCACGTCATGCGTGTCGCCGGGGCGCTCGCTGGGCGACCGCCCCCAGGCCGCTGCGGCCGCCCCGCTCCCCAGGCAATCCGCGAAGCCGCCGCTGCCCCATTCCATGTCAGGCCTGCGTCTGGATCAGCCTGCGCACGCGACGCCGATCGCGGAAGGTGGTGTAGGTCAGCCACGCAGCCAATGCAAAAATGGTATAGACGAACGCGGCGCTGATCGGGCGGTCGACGAACACCGACATGCTGCCGCGCGACAACAGCAGGGCGCGTCGGAAGTTCTCTTCCACCATTGGCCCCAGGACGAAGCCCAGCAGCAACGGGGCCGGCGAGAACCGCAGCTTCAGGAATACATACCCGACCAGCCCCAGCACCAGCACCATGCCCACATCGAACAGGTTGTTGTTGGTGCTGTACACCCCCACACATACGCAGAACAGCGCCGCCGGGTACAGGTACTTGTAGGGAACCTTCAGGAACTTGGCCCACATGCCGATCAGGGGCAGGTTCATGACCACCAGCAACACGTTGCCGACCCAGAAACTGGCGACCAGGCCCCAGAAGATATCGGCATGCTCGATTACCATCTGCGGCCCCGGCTGGATGCCATGGATGATCAATGCCCCGAGCATCAGCGCCATCACCGAATCCCCCGGGATGCCCAGGCTCATGGTGGGAATGAAACTGGTCTGCGCGGCCGAGTTGTTGGCGGCCTCCGGGCCCGCGACCCCTTCTATGGCCCCCGCGCCAAAACGGCCGGGTGTCTTGGAGAGGCGCTTCTCCGTTGCGTAGGACATGAAAGACGCAATCGTCGCGCCCGTGCCCGGCAGGATGCCAAGGACCGAGCCGATGACGCTGCCGCGCGCAATGGGCGCCGCCGATTTGCGGATATCGCCTGGCTCGGGGCGCACCGACATGCGACTGCCGTTATCGATCAGCGTCGCCTTGCCGATCCGGTTGACGTTGGCGAAGAAATCCGCGAGGCCGAACAGGCCCATGGCCAGCGCGACCAACTGCACCCCGTCGCTCAATTCCATGATACCGAAGGCGTAGCGGATCGTGCCCGTATTCACATCGGTGCCGACCACGCCGAACAGCAGGCCGAGAAAAACCATGGCCACGCCTTTGATTGCCGATCCCTTGGCCAGCGTGGCCCCGGCGAACAGCCCGAGCATCATCATGGAGAAGTACTCGGCCGGGCCGAACTGGAAAGCGACCTCGACCAGGACGGGAGCGAACAAGATCATCACCGTGATCCCGATACTCGCGCCGATGAACGACGACACCACCAGCATGAACAGCGCCGAGCCCGATTTGCCCTGGCGCGCCAACGGATTGCCGTCGAGACATGTCACCGCGTGCGACGGCGTGCCGGGCAGGTTCAGCAGGATGCAGGTGATGCCCCCGCCGTACTGGGCGCCATAGTAAATCCCTGCCAGCATCATCAGGGCCGCCACCGGCGTCATCGCATAGGTCAGCGGCAACAGGATCGATATCGATGCCAGTACGCCCATGCCCGGCAGCACGCCGATCAGGTTGCCCATGAATACGCCGAAGAGCGACCAACCCAGGTTTTCCCATTGCAGGGCCACGGAGAACCCATGCATCACATTCGCGAGCAGATCCATGCGTCAACCCCAGCGGAACATCGGAAACTGGAGCTGCAAGCCCCAGACGAACACCACGGCGCCGAACAGGGTCATGCCTGCCGCCAGCAGCGCCGCGGTCCGTATCGTGTGCGAGGTGTCGCCCATGGCCGCCGTGAACACCAACGCAAAGGTGGCGGGCAGGAAACCGAGAAAGCGCCCCAGCACGATGAACAGCGCGATGCCCGCCGCGATGCAGGCCATGCCGCGCACCCGGTCCTTGCGGGACGGCTGCGGCTGCTCTTGCGCGGCCGCGTCGGCCTCCATGTCGTCCGGATCCGGGGTGAGCGGGATCAAGATGCCCAATGCGATCAGGAAGCAGCCGATCATCAGCGGGAAGTAGCCCGGCCCCATGCGCGCCAGCTCGCCCACTTGATATGTCATCGCCTCCAGTATGGCGAAACCACCGCTCGCGGCGATGACCGCGCCTCCCCATAAATCACGTCTTGACGCGAAGCGTGTGCTGCTCACTTTAAGTTCCCCCGCCTATCCGGCTTTGAATAACATCGCGGCCCCGCACACGCGGGGCCGAAGAGCCGACAATGTAGGGAAGGCGGCTTGCAATCAGCTTTCATCGATGCGGCCGAAAAATCCGGGAAAACCCGCGAATGGCCAGGCATGCTGCCTGGCCATATCAACTTTGCGCGACATGGTGGACGCGCCATGTTCAGGTTTGTGAACATGGCGCGTCCACCGCCCCCACAGGGCGGCGGATGGGGCGGCCGATACGCCGGCCTGGCATGCTTCTTGCCCAGCCGGCTGGCCTTTGCGACTGCTTGCAAATTTCCGCGCCCCGGCATGCGCGCATCCCCGTGCATAATCGAGCATTCCCCGAACACGCCGAATCTCATGACACGCCTGGGCCGCCTGCCTCTCACCGTTCGCATACCGCTCGCAGTCTCGATTCTGTTCCTGGCCATCGCCGCCGTCCTCACATTGCTGGCCATCCACGGCATGTCGCGCCAGGTCGAGCGGCACATCGCCGACCTCGGACAGGTCTATCTCGACGGCTTGTCGGCCGCTGTGCTGCCCGCCGCGCGGACCGGCGATACCGGGCAAATGCGCGAGGCGTTCAATCGCGCGCTGGACACGCATATCGGGGTGGTCGACCGGGCGCTGGCCATCATCGACACTCATGGGGCCCCCGCCGTGCAGGTGGCGCGGCCGGTCGAGGCCGGGCCACTGCCCATCGCGCAGACTGTCGCCATGGCGCCCAGCGGCACCCAGCCGGCCGCCAGCGGCGCGTCAATCTGGACATGGCGTCCACTCGACGAGCGGGACCCCGGCCTGGGCACCGTCATGGCGAATCTGGATATCGACAACCTGCTGCAGCAGCGTCGCAGCCTGGCGTTCGAACTGGCGGCGGTGGGCCTGGCGATCAGCCTGATCGGCGCGGGGCTGGGATTCTTCCTGGCACGGCGCCTGCAGCGCCCCATCATCCAGCTGACCCATCATCTGCGCTCGGCGCATCGCGAACGGCCGCGCACGCTGAACTCGCGCGCCTTCGCGCAGGATCCGGAACTGGCCGACTTGCTGGCGGCCTACAATTGGATGGTCGAGGGCATGCGCGAACGCGAAGCGCTGGCCGGCCGCCATGCCCGGATCGAGCGCGAAGCCCTGCTCGGCAGAATGTCGGCGGCGCTGGCGCACGAAGTGCGCAACCCTCTCGGCGGGATGCTGACCGCCGTACAGACCCTGCGCCAGTTCGGCGACCGGCCCGATGCGCGCCGCGAGTCGCTCGACTTCATCGAGCGCGGCGTGCAAGCATTGCAGGCCGTCGTCAATGCCAACTTGCGCACCTTCCGGTCCGATGAGCCGCGCCAGCCGTTGCGGGTCGACGATCTCGACGACGTGCGCCTCATGGTGCAGGCCCAGGCAAGCCGGAAGTCAGTAACCGTGCACGTCGCACGCGACTGGGCCGAGCCGGCCACGCCTGTCCTGCCGGCCGCCCCGGTGCGCCAGATATTGCTCAACCTGGTGCTCAACGCGGTAGAGGCGTCGCCCGCGGGGCAGACCGTGCATGTCGTGGCGCGCGCGCGGGCCGGCAATCTGGTGCTGCACGTCGCGGACCACGGCGGCGGCCTGCCCGCGCACGCCAAGATGGCATTGGGCAGCGCGGGCCCGCCGGGCGACCGGATGGGGCTGGACATCGTCCAGGACCTCGTCGAAAGCTTGAATGGCCGGATCCGGGTCCGGGACGAATCCGGCAAGGGCACGCATATTGCAGTGCGCCTGCCAGGCAGAAGGATCGACCAGCAACAGTCATGAGCTATACGGATGTACTGATCATCGAGGACGACGCCGTGCTCGGCGGAGCCTTGCGGCAGCGCCTGCATCTGGAGGGCATATCGGTGCAATGGGTGCAGAACTGCGCGCAAGCCATCGAGCTGATGCGCCGCACCCGCTTGCGCGCCGCTTTCGTGCTGGCCGACATCCGTCTGCCGGACGGTTCGGGCGAAGACCTCTATCGCCAGGTGGCGCCCTACCTGGACCGCACGACGGTGGTGTTCGCCACCGCCTACGGCGATATCGCCCAGGCGGTCCGGTTGGTCGGTACCGGCGCCGCCGACTACCTGACCAAGCCTTATGACACCGATGCCCTGGTGGCCCGGATCCGTCGCGCCGTCGAGAAGTTCGATGCCGCGCAGGTGGCCGACGCGGCGCCGGAGAATCCCTACGCGGTCGGCATGGCGACGCTGCCCACCGCCCAGGAACTGCAGCGGCTGGCCGAATCGGATCTCAACGTGCTGCTGGAAGGCGAAACCGGCGTGGGCAAGGATCGCGCGGCGCGCTATATGCACGCCCGTTCCGCGTACGCCGCCGGCCCTTTCACCACCGTCAACTGCGCCACCCTGGCCGACGGGCTCGCCGAAGCGCAACTGTTCGGCTACACGCGCGGCGCGTTCAGCGGCGCGCACGCTGCCCACGACGGCCTGTTCGCCCAGGCCGCCGGCGGCACGTTGTACCTCGACGAGGTCGGGCTGTTGTCCGGCAAGGCGCAGGCGCTGCTGCTTCGCGTCCTGGAGGACGGGCATTATCGCCCGCTGGGCAGCCCGGCCCCGACCGCCGCGCACTGCCGGATCGTGGCCAGCACGAACAGCCTCCTGTCAGCCGCGGTCGAACGCGGCGATTTTCGCGCCGACCTGTACTACCGACTGGCGGTCGGGCGCCTGACATTGCCGGCACTGCGCGAGCGGCGCGACGATATCGTGCCATTGGCGCGCCGATTCCTGGCCGAACAGCCGCGCCCCCTGACGCTCACTGCGGATGCCGAGCGCGCGCTGGTCAACTATGACTGGCCCGGCAACATCCGGGAACTCAAGAATCGGATCGCCCGTGCAGCCGTCATGGCCGGCGCCGCGCAACTCGCACACCATGACCTGTTTCCGGAAGCGCCGCCGGCCGGCGCAGGAACGCCGGACCTGGCGGCACTGCGCGCCGACGCGGAATGGCGGGCCATCCAGCAGGCCATCGCCGACGCCGACGGCCAGCTCGGGCTGGCGGCCAAGCGGCTCGGGATCTCGCGCACCACGCTCTGGAAAAGGATGCGCGCCCGCAAGCTTTCTTGACGGCGGCGCCGGAGCGCCGCCACCGGCCCGCGCGGCGCTCCTTTTAGAGGGCGCAGGCCCTAGCGGGGCCGCTTGTCCACCACCCGGCGCGCCTTGCCGGTCAGCGTGCGCTCGACGAAGCCGCAGTCGGCCACGCGCACGCGCGCCGTCACGCCGATATATGACTTGACCGCGTGCTGCAGCTGCCTGCCCAGCGCCTCGCGCTCGGCCTCGGCCAGGTTGGCGAACTCGTCGCGCACCTCGGTGAGGATTTCCAGTTCATCCAGGTGGCCGTCGCGCGTCAGCACCAGTTGGTAGTGCGGCGCCAATTGCGCGATCTTCAGCACCTGCTCTTCCACCTGCGTGGGGAACAGGTTCACGCCGCGCACGATCAGCATATCGTCGCTGCGGCCGGTGATCTTGCCGATGCGGCGCATGCTGCGCGCCGTGGGCGCCAGCAGCCGGGTCAGGTCGCGCGTGCGATAGCGGATGACCGGCATGGCTTCCTTGGTGAGCGACGTGAACACCAGCTCGCCCGGTTCGCCTTCCGCCACCGGCTGGCCGGTGTTCGGGTCGACGATCTCGGCGTAGAAATGGTCTTCCCAGATCACCGGGCCGTCCTTGGTCTCGACGCATTCGCTGGCCACGCCGGGGCCCATCACTTCGGACAAGCCGTAGATGTCGACCGCATCGATGGCCGCCTCGGCCTCGATATCCTGGCGCATCTGGCCGGTCCAGGGCTCGGCGCCGAAGATGCCGACCCGCAGGGAGCTCTGGCGCGGGTCGATGCCCTGGCGGCGCTGCTCCTCGATGATGTTGCAGAAGTACGAGGGCGTGACCATGATGATGTCGGGCCGGAAATCGCTGATCAGCTGGACCTGCTTTTCAGTCTGGCCACCGGACATCGGGATCACCGTGCAGCCGAGCTTCTCGGCGCCGTAGTGCGCACCCAGGCCGCCGGTGAACAGCCCGTAGCCGTACGCCACGTGCACGATGTCGCCCGGCTTGCCGCCGGCCGCGCGGATCGAGCGCGCCACCAGGGCGGCCCAGTTGTCGATGTCGCGCGCGGTGTAGCCCACCACGGTGGGCTTGCCGGTGGTGCCGCTGGAGGCATGGACCCGGGCCACCTGCTCGCGCGGCACGGCGAACATGCCGAAGGGGTAGTTGTCGCGCAGGTCCTGCTTGGTGGTGAACGGGAACTTGGCGATGTCGGACAGCTGCTTCAGGTCGTCCGGGTGCACGCCGGCGGCGTCGAACGCCTTCCGGTAGTGCGGCACGTTCTGGTAGGCGTGCGCCAGCGTCCATTTCAGGCGCTCGAGCTGCAGCGCCTCGATCTCGTCGCGGCTGGCGTGCTCGATAGGGTCCAGTCCGGGCTTGCTCGCGGTATTGGACATGGGGAGGTCTCCTGGTAATGCGGTGCGGCGGTACGCCGCTTTATCGTATTGAGTCTGGGGGCGATGCGAAAGCAGGGTCTTCACGCATCCGGCGGCGTGCCGACGATCTGGCCCTTGATGCGGTAGGACCGCCCCCGGAACAGCGCCACCTGGCGGCCGTCCTGGTTGGTGACCGTCACATCGTAGACGCCGGTGCGGCCGGCCAGCGAGCGCTCCTGCGCGACCGCCGTCAGCACGTCGCCGGCGAAGCCGGGCGCCAGGAAATCGATGGTGCAGCCGGAAGCCACGGTGCTGGCGTTGCGCGAATTGCAGGCGAAGGCGAAGGCGCTGTCGGCCAGCGCGAAAATGAAGCCGCCATGGCAGGTCTGGTGGCCGTTCAGCATGTCCGGCCGCACCCGCATGGTCAGGCGCGCCCGGCCGGGCGCGATCTCCGCCACGGTCATGTCGAGCGCCTGCGACGCGGCGTCCACGGCGTACATGGCCGCGCCCACGGCCTGCGCCAATTCCTGGGGATCGCCGGGCGCCTCGACGGGGGGAACGTGCGCGCTCATCAACGCCCCTTGAACTGGGGTTCGCGCTTGGCCAGGAAGGCCGCCACGCCCTCGGCATAGTCGGCGCTGCGGCCGAGCTCGCGCATCAGCTCCTGCTCCAGCTCGAGCTGCCCGGCCAGGTCATTGTGCAAGCTGGCCTGCAGCGCCTGCTTGGTGCGCGCCAGGCCCAAAGTGGGCGCGGCGGCGAAGTGCGCCGCCAGCCGTTCCAGCACGGCCTCGAATTCGTCGTCCGGCACGCACTGCCAGATCAGCCCCCAATCTTGCGCCTGGCGCGCGCTCAGCTTGTCGCCCAGCATGGCCAGCCCCATGGCGCGCGCGCGGCCCGCCAGGCGCGGCAGCACGAACGTGCCGCCGGTGTCGGGAATCAGCCCCAGCCGGCAGAACGACTGGATGAAGCTGGCCGATTCCTTGGCGATCACGATGTCGCCTGCGAACGCCAGGTTGGCGCCCGCCCCGGCAGCCACCCCGTTCACGCCCACCACCACGGGCAGCGGCAGCGCATTCAGGCGGCGCACCAGCGGGGCGTAATACTTGCCGACGGTTTCGCCCAGGTCGGGCGGCGTGCCGTCGGCCGCCATCTGGCGTTCGCTCAAGTCCTGGCCAGCGCAGAAGCCGCGCCCGGCGCCGGTGATCAGCAGCACGCGCGCGCCCTCGTTCTCGACGCGCCCCAGGGCGTCGGCCACTTCGCCGTGCATGGCGGCGGTGAAGCTGTTGAGCTTGTCGGGGCGGTTCAACGTCAGCCGGGCAATGCCGCCGGACAGGTCGAACAGGATGTTCTGGTAGGACATGGCGGGCTCTCCGGTCAGACGTGGCGGCGCGTCTGCACGACGCGGAAACGGTTGGCGACGAACGCCGAATCCGACAGCGCGGCGTTGGCGGCCGGGTTGGCGCCGGTGCCGTGGAAATCGCTGAAGGCGGCGGTCTGGTTGACGAACACCGCGCCGGTGAGGTTCAGCGACAGGGCCACGCCGGCCTCTTCGGCGGCGTCCTGGATGCGCGCCGCGACGGCATCGTCAGTGGTATAGGCCGACAGCGACAGCGCGCCGTGCTCGACCACGCTGGCGCGCGCCAGCGCGATGCTGTGGTCGGTGGAATCGGTCGCCACCACGAAGGCGATCGGGCCGAACCATTCCTGGCTGATCGCCGGGTTGCCCGCCTCGGTGCGCAACAGCAGCGGCGTGTGCACGCGCGCGCCCTCGAACTGCGGGTGCGCCAGCGCCTGGCTGTCCGCCACCACCGGCAGGCCCAGCCCGCGCGCCCGCTCGATGCGCGCGACGATATCGTCATTCTGGATGGCGCCGGTCAGCTCCACCGCCTTGGCCGGGTCGGCGCACAGCTTGCCCAGCGCCGTGCCCAGCGCGGCCGCCACCTCGTCGAAGCTGACGCGGCCTTCGGCGGTCTCGATCCCGTCGCGCGGCACGTAGATGTTCTGCGGCGCCGTGCACATCTGGCCGGAATACAGCGCCAGCGAGAACGCCAGGTTGCGCGCCATGCCCTTGAGGTCGTCGGTCGAATCGACGATCACCTGGTTCACCCCGGCCTTCTCGGTATAAACCTGCGCCTGGCGGGCGTGCTGTTCCAGCCAGTTGCCGTTGGCGCTGCTGCCGGTGAAATCGACAATCTTGACGGCCGGATCCTGCGCCAGCTGCTGCGCCGTTTCGTCGCCTGCCGGATGCGCCGCCAGCTGCACCACGTCCGGGTCGAAGCCGGCCTCGGCCAGCACCTCGCGCGCCACCTGCACGGTGATCGCCAGGGGCAGGATCGCGCCGGGATGCGGCTTGACGATCACCGCATTGCCGGTGGCCAGGCTGGCGAACAGGCCCGGATAGCCGTTCCAGGTGGGAAAGGTGGAGCAGCCGATCACCAGGGCGATGCCGCGCGGCACCACGGTGAAGCGCTTTTCCATCTTGATCGGGTCGTGCTTGCCCTGCGGCTTTTCCCACAGCGCCACGCCGGGGATGCGCGCCATTTCCTGCCAGGCATAGGTCACCGCCTCGACGCCGCGGTCCTGCGCATGCGGGCCGCCGGCCTGGAAGGCCATCATGAAGCCCTGGCCGGTGGTGTGCTGCACCGCGTAGGCCATCTCGAAGCTGCGGCGGTTCAGGCGCGCCAGGATCTCCAGCGACACGCCCACCCAGGCGCGCGGGCCGGCGCGGCGCCAGGCCTGCAGCGCCTGGCCGGCCGACTGCACCAGCGCCGCGGGCGGCACATGGGGATAGCTGATGTCCAGCGCGAAGCCGTAGGGCGAGCGCTCGCCCCCCACCGTGCCCTGGGCGCTGCGCGCCTCCAGCGGAAAAGGCTTGCCGCGCAGCGCCTCGAAGGCGGCGCGGCCGTCGTCATTGGCGGTTTCGCCATAATGGCGCGGGCTGGGCGATTCGGCGAACGGGCTCCAGTAGCCCCGTTCCGCGGCGGCGGCCAGCGCGCGTTCGAGCATGGGCTGGTGGCGTTCGAAATAGTCTGGTGACACGGGCGATCTCCGCAATGAATGGGTTCGGGGTTGGCATGCGCCGCGGCGGGCGCGTCAGGTTTCCTGGTCGAAGTCGAGCACCAGCCGGTCGCTGACCGGGAAGCTCTGGCAACTGAGCACGAAGCCGCGCGCCACTTCGTAGTCCTCGAGCGCGAAGTTGGCGTCCATGTCCACTTCGCCTTCCACGACCTTGCAACGGCACGTCGAACAGACGCCGCCCTTGCAGGAGTATGGCAGCTCGATGCCCTGCGCCAGGGCCGAATCGAGCACGCTGTCCTTGTTCTTGTCGATCACGAAGCTGCGGCTGTGGCCGTCCTGCACCACGGTCACCTGGCACTGGCCCTTGCCCGGCGCGGCCGGCGCATCGCGCCCGGTGCGCAGGGCGCGCGGCCCGCGCGGCGCGCCGAACAGCTCGAACTTGATGCGCTCCTTGGCAAGGCCGCGCGCCTGCAGCCGCTGCACCACGCTCTCGATCATGGTCTGGGGGCCGCACACGAAGGCATAGTCGATCTCGTCCGGCCGCATCCAGGCCGTCAACAGCTGGTCGACCTTGTCGCCGTCCAGGCGGCCGTTGAACAACTCGATGTCCTGGCTCTCGCGGCTCATGACGTAGACCAGCGAGAACCGTTCCATGTACAAGTTCTTCAGGTCCTCGATTTCCTCGCGGAACAGCACCGACGACGAGGCGCGGTTGCCGAAGAACAGCGTGAAGCGGCTGTGCGGCTCGGTCGACAGCGCCGTCTTGACCAGCGAGAACACCGGCGTAATGCCGCTGCCCACCGCGAAGGCCACATAGTTGCGGCGGTTGTCCGGCGCGAAGTCGACCGTGAAATTGCCCGCCGGCGGCATGACTTCCAGCGTCTGGCCGGGCTGCAGCTCATGGTTGGCCCAACTCGAGAACACGCCTTCGTCGACTTTCTTGATGGCCACGCGCAGCACGCCGTCGTCCGGCGCCGAACAGATGGAATACGAGCGCCGCAGCTCCTCGCCGTCCAGCTCGGTGCGCAGGGTCAGGTACTGGCCCGGCCGAAAAGCGAACTGCGGCCGCAGCGCGTCGGGCAGGTCGAAAGTCACCACCACCGCGTCGCGCGTGTTGCGCGCCACCGAGGCGACCTTCAAGGGATGAAACGAAATCTGGCTCATGAAGCGATGCAGCCCTGCTCAATGGGTCTTGAAATAATCGAACGGCTCGCGGCAGGCGGCGCAGCGGTACAGCGCCTTGCACGACGTGGAGCCGAAGTGGCTCACCAGCCGGGTGCGGTTGGAGCCGCAATGCGGGCAGGCCACCACCGGGCCGGCGGCGCGCCGGCTGATGCCGGAGACATCGATGGCGCGCTCGGCGGGGGCCGCGATGCCATAGCCCTTGAGGGCCGCGCGGCCGCGCTCGCTCATCCAGTCGGTGGTCCAGGCCGGCGCCAGCCGGGTCTCGACGCGTACCGCCGCCACGCCGTGGCCGGCCAGGGTGCGTTCGATATCGTGGGCGATTTCGTGCATCGCCGGACAGCCCGAATACGTGGGGGTGATGGTGACCACGCAAGTCTCGCCGTCCCAGGCCACGCCGCGCACCACGCCCAGGTCCACCACCGACAGCACGGGGATCTCGGGATCGGGCACGCTTTCCAGCCAGGTCATGACCTGGCTGGCGGGCACGGACGCGGCGCGGTTCACCACACGGCTCCCGGATAAGCGCGCGGCAGCGACTGCATCTCGGCCAGCACGTAGCTCAGGGCCTCGGTGTGCCGGCCCTGGCGGCCGCCCTGGTGGGCGGCATGGCCGGCCTCGGCCAGGTCGGGCAGTTTCAGCGTGGCCTCGGCCAGCACTTCGCGCACATGGGCCAGCCAGGGCTCGCGCAGCGCCGCCAGTTCGCAGCCGATGCCGCGCGCCGCCATGTCGCGGTCGATCTCGTCGTCGTTGAACAGTTCGCCGGTGTGGCGCCAGGCGTCGTCCACGGCGTCCTGCATGCGCTGGTGGCTCTGCGCCGTGCCGTCGCCCAGCCGCACCACCAGGTCCGACGAGCGGCGCACATGGTACGTGACCTCTTTCAGCGACTTGGCGGCGATCGCCGCCACCCGTTCGTCGGCCGACTGCGCCAGGCGCTGCAGCAGGAAGTAGTGCCACACGTCGAACAAGAACTGGCGCGCCAGCGTGTCGCCGTAGTGGCCATTGGGCCGCTCGACCAGGATCAGGTTGCGGAACTCGTGGGCGTGGCGGAAATAGGCCAGCGCATCCTCGTCGCGCCCCGCCCCCTCCACTTCGCCGGCCAGGGTCAGCCACATGCGCGCCTGGCCCAGCAGGTCGAGCGCGGTGTTGGTCAGCGCCAGGTCCTCTTCCAGGGCCGGGCCGTGCCCGCACCATTCCGACAGGCGCTGTGACAGGATCAGCGTGGTGTCGCCCAGGCGCAGCAAGTATTCGAATAATGGCTTGTCCATGCGCGCCTCACATGTGCTTGATTTCATCGGGCATGGGGAAGAAGGTCGGATGCCGGTAGACCTTGTTGTTGGCCGGGTCGAACAGCGGCTCCTTGTCGGCCGGGCTGCTGGCCACGATATCGGCCGCGCGCACCACCCAGATGCTCAGGCCCTCGTTGCGCCGCGTGTAGACGTCGCGCGCGTGGTTGATGGCCATTTCCGCGTCCGGCGCGTGCAGGCTGCCCACGTGTTTGTGCGCCAGCCCGTGCTGGCTGCGGATGAAGACTTCCCAGAGCGGCCACTGTTTGCTCATGATGCGTATCCTTCAGGTGCGGGGCCGCCCGCGCGGCCCCGGGGTGATCGTGTGGTAGGCGCTCAGGCGGCCTCGCGGCGCGCCTGCTTCTCGGCATAGGCGGCCAGGCCCTCGCGCACCCATGCGCCGGCTTCGTGCGCCTGCTTGCGGGCGGCCAGCCGCTCGCGGTTGCAGGGGCCGTTGCCCTTGATCACCGCATAGAACTCGTCCCAGTCGATTTCGCCGAAGTCATAGTGGCCGCGCTCGGCATTCCACTTCAGGTCGGGATCGGGCACCGTCAGCCCCAGGTACTCGGCCTGCGGCACGGTCTGGTCGACCATCTTCTGGCGCAGTTCGTCGTTGGAGAACAGCTTGATCTTCCAGGCCATCGACTGCGCGCTGTTGGGCGAGTCGGCATCCGACGGGCCGAACATCATCAGCGCGGGCCACCACCAGCGGTTCAGCGCATCCTGGCACATGGCTTTCTGCTCGGGCGTGCCATGGCGGCACATCTGGATGAGCAGGTCGTAGCCCTGGCGCTGGTGGAAGGACTCCTCCTTGCAGACGCGCACCATGGCGCGCGCGTAGGGGCCGTATGAACAGCGGCACAGCGGGATCTGGTTGATGATGGCCGAACCGTCGACCAGCCAGCCGATCATGCCGATGTCGGCCCAGGTGAGCGTGGGGTAGTTGAAGATGCTGGAATACTTGGCGCGCCCGGTGTGCAGGTCGTCGACCAGGTCGTCGCGCGACACGCCCAGGGTCTCGGCGGCGCTATACAAGTACAGGCCGTGCCCGGCCTCGTCCTGCACCTTGGCCAGCAGGATGGCCTTGCGCTTGAGCGAGGGCGCGCGGGTGATCCAGTTGCCCTCGGGCAGCATGCCGACGATCTCGGAATGGGCGTGCTGGGAGATCTGGCGGATAAGGGTCTTGCGATAGGCCTCGGGCATCCAGTCCTGCGGCTCGATGCGCACGCCGTCGTCGATGCGGCGCTGGAATGCCTGTTCGGGCCCGGTGAGCTGGTCGACGCCGCGGACCTGCTTGACGCCGGTTTCGACAAGTTGTGCGTACATGTTCGTCTCCTTGCGGTCGCGCCACGCCGGCCGGGAGCGGCGCGCGCGCCGGCCATTCGTCTGGCCAGGCATGAGACGATTATTTAATACACAAAATTAATTGTCAAACCTATTTTTGTATCACATCAGATATGTGTATCATGTTGAGCATTGTCATATAGGCCACGTATCCCATGGCAAATCCCCCCTCTTCCGTGGGCCGCTACATCGACCGCCTGCTCAAGGACGCCCCGCCCCGCGCCAAGTCGCTGTGCGTCAGTCTGCTGGGCGATGCGCTGGCCTGCCACGGGGGCGCCATCTGGCTGGGCGGCATCATCGAGCTGCTCGAGCCGCTGGGCATCAACGAACGGCTGCTGCGCACCAGCGTGTTCCGGCTGGTGGCGCAAGGCTGGCTGCAGGCCGAGCGGCACGGACGCCGCAGCCTGTATCAGTTGTCCGAGCAGGGCCGGCGCCATACCGCGCACGCCTCGCAGCGCATCTACGACGGGCCGGCGGCCGACTGGGACGGCCAATGGACCCTGGTGGCGCTGCCGCGCCTGGGCAACAACGGCTTGGCCGAGCGCACCGAGCTGCGGCGCGAGCTGGCCTGGGAGGGCTTCGGCATGCTGGCGCCGGGGCTGTTCGCGCACCCCCAGGCCGGGGCCGGCACCGCCCATGAAATCCTCCAGAAACTGGGCATCCCCGACAAGGCGCTGGTGCTGTCGGGACGCGACCTGGCGGAGGCGGGCGGCCTGCCCATCGCCAGCCTGGCGCCGCACTGCTGGAACCTGGACGAGCTGGCCGGGCAATACCGGCATTTCTCGCGCCAGTTCGCGCCGCTGGACAAGCTGCTGGACGAGCCGGTGGCGCCGGCCGACGCCTTCGCGGCGCGCATGCTGCTGCTGCATACTTGGCGCCGGATCGTGCTGCACGACCCGCAACTGCCGGTGCCCATGCTGCCCGAGCGCTGGCCCGGCCATGCGGCCCGCGCATTGTGCGGGCAGATCTACTGGAAGCTGTTCGATGCGTCGGAACAGCACCTGGACGCCGTGGCGGGCCGCGACAACGACCGCTATACCGCGCTGTCGCCGGAGGTGTACGCGCGCTTCGGCGGGCGGCCGGGCGCCTAGGACCCGCTAGGGCTCGACGGCCACGCCGAGGGTATCGAGGTGCAGCTCGCCGGCGGCGTCGCGGCCCGGGCCGGGCGCCTCCAGGCCGCGCGCCCGCCCGATGAACGACAGGGTCCAGCGCGCCCGCAGCGGGCGTCCCAGCGCCCGGCCGCTATCGGCGTCCACGCCGCTGGGCACGTCCAGGGCCAGCACCGGTAGTTCCCAGCTGTTGACCTCATCGACCAACGCCTGCCAGTCGGCTCCCAGCGGACGGTTCAGGCCGATGCCGAACAGGCCGTCGATGATGACATCGGGCCGCGGACCGGGCGCCAGGCCGGCCCGTTCGGCGCCGCCCCGGGCGCGCCAGGCCGCATAGGCCCGCGCGGCGTCGGCGGGAAACCGGTCGGGATCGCCCGGCATCACCACGCTCACCCGGTAACCGGCAGCCTGCAGGCGGGTCGCCGCCACCAGTGCGTCGCCGCCGTTGTTGCCCGGCCCGACCAGCGCCAGCACGGCGGCGCCCGCCGGCCAGCGTGCCGCGATGAAGTCGGCGGCGGCGGCCCCCGCCCGCGGCATCAGCGCCAGGCCGCGCGCCTGCGCCTGCTGTTCGGCAAGGCGGATCCGGGCGACGGAATAAACGGACATCGAAAGCTCCCGGGCTGCTGTCGGCACGCCTGCGGCTGAAAACAAGAAATGCGCGTAATTCACGCAATTGCGTTATTTATTAGCGCACCAAGACGCACCTGCACCGCCCATGCCGTTGATTTTGCAGCAAATTCCTGTCCGCGCAAAGTTGGCATACAGCTTGCATTGATCATGCACCGGCCCATCCAGGCCGGCAATCGACAACTGTAGAGACCAGACCGATGCGATCAATGAGCATAATCTGCCCGAATGGGCATTTGGGATTCGCGCCCCTGCGCACCGAAAGTTTCCGGAAAGGGGTCGCGGCCCGCCCTGACGTCATCGCCGCCGACTCGGGCAGCGACGATGTCGGCCCGGTGCCGCTGGGCTCGGACACCTCCACCAGCCCTCAGGCCTGGCAGCGCCACGACCTGGAACAGATGCTGCTGGCGGCGCGCGAACTGGGCGTGCCCATGATCATCGGCTCGGCCGGCGACACCGGCTCGAACAGCCGCGTGGACATGTACGTGGGCATGATCCGGGAGTTGGCCGCCCAGCATGGCCTGGCGCCGTTCAAGATCGGCTACTTCTATTCCGAGGTGGACAAGGAATACGTGCGGCGCAAACTGCGCGAGGGCGCGCAGGTGGCGGGCCTGGACGGCTATGCCGACCTCACCGAGGCGGAACTGGACGCCACCGAGCGCATCGTCGCGGTGGCCGGCGTGCACCCCTACCTGAAGCTGCTGCAACAGGGGGCCGATGTCATCATCGGCGGCCGCAGCTCGGACGCCGCGGTGTTTGCCGCCCCGGCCCTGCACCAGGGCTACGCGGCCGACCATGCCTATTACCTGGGCAAGGTGCTGGAATGCGCCTCGTTCTGCGCCGAACCCTACGGGGGCAAGGAAACCGTCATGGGCGAGATCTCGGACGAGGACGTGCGCGTCACCGCCATGCACCCCGAGCAGCGCTGCACCATCGCTTCGGTGGCGGGACACGCCATGTATGAGCGCTCCAATCCTTTCGAGGAGTATTTCGCCGGCGGCAAGCTCGACATGACTGCCTGCCATTACGAGCAACTCAACGAAAAAACGACCCGCATCACCGGTTCGCGCTTCATCCCGGCCGATCGCGTGCTCGTCAAGCTGGAAGGTTCCGGCAAGGTCGGCGAGCGCTATATCGGCCTGTGCGGCATCCGCGACCCCTACACCATCGCCAACGTCGACCGGGTAATCGACTGGGCGCGCGAGAAAGTCCGCGAGCGCTTCGGCGCCGACGGCTATGAATTGCACTACAAGGTGTACGGCCGCGATGGCGTCATGGGCGACCTGGAGCCCCTGCGCCACCAGCCCGGCCACGAGCTGTGCATCATGGTGCAGGGCGTGGCGCCGACGCGCGAAATGGCCGAGGAGCTCACCCTGACCGGCCTGCGCCAGATGTTCTACGCGCGCCTGCCGGACGTGAAAGGTACCGCCGGCTCGGTGTCGTTTCCGCTCGACGAAGTCGTGCAAGCCAGTGCCGCCTACCGCTGGACGCTCAACCACACGCTGCCGGTCGACGATGCCGCCGAGCTCTTCCCCACCCACATCATCCAGGCCGGCGCCTGAGCCGGAAACGCCATGACGACCAAGAAACTCAGCGAACTCGCCAAGACCATCCGCAGCAAGAATGCCGGCGTGAACAAGATCACCTTCGATGTCATCTTCCGCGACCGCGCCACCTACGACGCGGTCAAGCGCTCCGGCGCCCTCACGCGCGCCAGCGTGGCGGCCCTGTACGGCATCGCCGACACTCGCATTTCGGACTTCGTGCAATACGATCCCGGCCTGGCGATCAAGTTCACCCTCTATCGGCTGACGCCCAGCGGCTCGGCCGGCGACGGCGACATCTTCGGCGCGCAGCAATACGCGCCGTTGCTGGACATTCCCGTGCCGCTGGACCGCTGACGTCCGGCGCCGGCATACCTACAACATTCCAAAGGGAATCGACCGTGAAAACACTCATCAAGCAAGCACTGACCCTGGCCGCCGGCTACGCGGTCTGCGCGGCTGCGGCGGCGGCGCAGACCGGCGTGCCCGCGCAGGTCAAGATCGTGGTGCCGTTCTCGGCCGGCGCCAGCAACGACGCCATCGCGCGCGCACTGGCGCCGCAGCTGGCCGAGCGCCTGGACACGACGGTCATCGTCGAGAACCGCAGCGGGGCGGCCGGCGTCATCGGCTCCGACTATGTGGCCAGGGCGCCCAAGGACGGCTCGGTGCTGCTGCTCACCTCGTCCTCGTTCCTGACCTCGGCGGCGACCCAGCCGCACGTGCCTTACGATCCGCTCAAGCAGTTCGCCCCCGTCGCCATGATCGGCCAGGGCCCGCTGGTGGTGGCGGTATCCGCCGGCACGCCGTACCGCTCGTTGGCGGACCTGATCGCAGCGGCGCGCGGCAAGCCCGACGCGCTCAACTACGGCACGGCGGGAGTCGGGTCGCTGGGCCACCTGGCCACGGTGATGCTGGACGACGCGGCCGGCACGCGCATGACGCACGTGCCCTACAAGGGCGCTGCCAACGCCGCGTCCGACCTGGCCGGAGGCCAGATCGACGTCATGCTGTCCAACTACAGCACCCTGGCGCCGGTGGTGCAGAGCGGCAAGGTGCGGCTGCTGGCCACCACCGCGCGCGCCAGGCACGCCGCCTTCCCCGCTCTGGCGCCGGCGGCGGCCACCCTGCCGGGCTACGCGGTCGAGATCTGGGTCGGCGTGTTCGCGCCCGCCGGGACGCCGCAGCCGTATATCGACCGGCTCAATGCCGCGCTCAACGAGATCTCGGCGTCGCCGGCCACGACAACGCTGCTCGACATCGACGGCACCATTCCGGCCCGCCTGAGCAGCGCCGAGTTCGGCAAGCGCGTGCGCGACGACCTGGCGCTGTGGCGGGAGGTCACCGCCAAGCACGACATCACGGCCAACTAGCCCTGCCCGCGCGCACGTCCGTCGTCCAGGCCCAGCTTGCTCATCTGGTGCCGCAGGGCGTGCCGCGTCAAGCCCAGCGCCGCGGCGGCCCGCGCCAGGCTGCCGCCCTGGGCGCGCAGGGCGGATTCGATCAGCTCGCGCTGGAAACGCCGCGTCTGTTCGGCGTAGCCGGCCGCGGGCGCGCCGGCGCCCGCGGTCGCCAGCGGCTTGCCGGCATCGCGCACGATGCGCGCGGGCAGATGGCGCGGCAGGATCGTATCGCCGTCCTCGAGGATGCAGATGCGCTCGAGCAAATTGCCTAGTTCGCGCACATTGCCGGGCCACGCATACGCCTTGAAAATGCGCCGCACGTCGGGATCGAGGGCGGTGAAGCGGCTGCCGTGGGTGGCGTTGTAGCGCTGCAGGAACTTGTCGGCCAGCACGAACACATCATCGCCGCGCTCGCGCAGCGGCGGCAGATTGATCGACACGACCTGCAGCCGGTAATAAAGGTCATCGCGGAACCGCCCGCCCTGCACTTCGGCCAGCAATATCTTGTTGGTGGCCGCGATGAACCGGGCATCGATGGAGACTTCCTGCACGGCGCCGATGCGCCGGAAGCGCCGGCTGTCGAGCAAGGTCAGGATCTTCGCCTGCATGACCGGATCGAGTTCGCGGATCTCGTCCAGGAAAACGCTGCCGCCATTGGCCGCCTCGAGCAGCCCGACCTTGCGGGCCACCGCGCCGGTAAAAGCGCCCCGCTCGTGCCCGAACAGCTCGGATTCCAGCAGGTTGCCCGGAATGGCGGCGCAATTGATCTCGGTGAAGCCCTTGCCGGCCCGGTCGGACTGCGCATGCAGGCTGCGCGCCACCAGCCCCTTGCCGGTGCCGGTCTCGCCGTAGATCAGCACGATGCTGGCCTTGCTGCGCGCCACCCGGCGCACCAGGGCGCGCAGCGCCGCCATCGACGGATGGTCGCCGATCAGCGGATCGAGGTCGGGCGCGATGGGTGGCATGCTCGCACGGCTGCTACGCCTTGAGGAAATGCTCGCGGTAGTACTTCAACTCGTCGATGGATTCGTAGATGTCGGCCAGCGCCTCGTGCCGGCTTTGTTTCTCGAACCCCTTGTAGACGGCCGGGGCCCAGCGGCGCGCCAGTTCCTTCAGGGTGCTGACGTCCAGGTTGCGGTAATGGAAGAAGCGCTCCAAGTTCGGCATGTAGGCGTACATGAAGCGCCGGTCCTGGCTGATGGTATTGCCGCACAGCGGCGATTTGCCCGCCGGCACGTGTTGCGCCAGGAAATCCAGCAGGATCCGTTCGGCCTGCGCCTCGGTCAGGGTGGAGGCCTTGACCTTCTCGATCAGGCCGCTCTTGCCGTGCGTGGACTTGTTCCAGTTGTCCATGGCGTCGAGCAGGCTGTCGGGCTGGTGCACGACCAGCACCGGCCCTTCGGCCACGACGGTCAGGTCAGGTTCGGTGACGACCACCGCGACTTCGATGATGCGCTCTTTGGCGGGGTCCAGGCCGGTCATTTCCATATCGAGCCAGACCAGGCGGTTTTCGTTCGCAGCCATATAATTTGCCTTTAAAACACTGCATTTTCTCATACCCCCCGCGCCGTGCCCCTGACCGCCCTGACCTTGCTGTTCGTTTCCCTCCTGCTGGCCGATATCTGCGTGCGGCTGTGGCTTGCCTCCCGCCAGATCCGCCACGTGGCGCGCCACCGCGACCAGGTGCCGCCCGAGTTCGCGCCGCGCATCGGGCTGGCCAGCCACCAGCGGGCGGCCGACTACACCGTGGCGCGCATGCGCCTGGGCATGCTGGAACGCGTCTACGACGCCGTGATCCTGGTGGCGCTGACCCTGCTGGGCGGCCTGCAGGCCATCGACCTGCTGGTGGCGCAGGTCACCTCCCACGACCTGCTGCGCCAGTTGCTGCTGCTGGGCAGCGTGGCCCTGCTGCTGGGCCTGCTGGGGCTGCCGTTCACCCTGTGGCGGCAGTTCCGCCTCGAGGCGCGCTTCGGCTTCAACCGCATGACGCCCGGCCTGTTCGCCGCCGACCTGGCCAAGGGGCTGGTCGTGGCGCTGCTGCTGGGCACCCCGCTGGCCGCCGCCATCCTGTGGCTCATGGCCGAAGCCGGCGCCCTATGGTGGCTCTGGGCATGGGGCCTCTGGACGCTCTTCAACCTGCTGCTGCTGTTCATCTACCCGACCTTCATCGCGCCGCTGTTCAACAAGTTCACCCCGCTCACCGACCCCGAACTGGCGGGCCGCATCAAGCAGCTGGCCCAGCGCTGCGGGTTCGCGCTCAACGGCCTGTTCGTCATGGACGGCTCGCGCCGCTCGGCGCATGGCAACGCCTATTTCACCGGCTTCGGCAAGGCGCGCCGCATCGTGTTCTTCGACACCCTGCTGGCGCGCCTGAACCCCGACGAAATCGAAGCCGTGCTGGCACACGAGCTGGGCCATTTCGCCAAGCGGCACATCATCAAGCGCATCGCGCTCAGTTTCGGCGCGGCCCTGCTGTTCTTCGCGGTGCTGGGCTGGCTCGCCCAGCAGCCCTGGTTCTACGAGGGCCTGGGCGTGCTGCCGCGCCTGGACGGCCGCAATGACGCCATGGCGCTGCTGCTGTTCTTCCTGGCGATCCCCGTCTTCACTTTCATGCTGACCCCCGTGGCCAGCTGGTACTCGCGCCGCGACGAATTCGAGGCCGACCGCTACGCCGCCACCCAGAGCTCCCCCGACCGGCTGGTGTCGGCGCTGGTCAAACTGTACGATGACAACGCCGCCACCCTGACGCCCGACCCCGTGCATTCCGCCTTCTACGACAGCCACCCTCCCGCCGCCGTGCGCATCCGTCACCTCACCCAGGCGGCATGAGCGCCACGCCGGGCCGCCCCAAGCCGATACGCTCGCGCCATGAACGCGGCGCCGACGCGGCCGCCGCGACGCAGGCAGAGGGCCGCATCATCGCCGCCCACGGGCGCCACTACGTCGTGGAATTCCCCGACGGCGCCCAGCGCCATTGTTTCCCGCGCGGCAAGAAGGCCGGCGCGGCGGTCGGCGACCGGGTGCTGGTGGCGCCCCAGGGCCGCGACGAGGGCGTCATCGAAGCCATCCTGCCGCGCCGCAACCTGCTGTATCGCTCCGACGAAATGCGCGCCAAGCAGTTCGCGGCCAACGTCGACCAATTACTGATCGTCGTGGCGGTCGAGCCCACTTTCTCCGACGACCTGGCCGGCCGCGCGCTGGCCGGCGCCTGGAGCGCCGGCATCGAGCCGCTCATCATCCTCAACAAGACCGACCTGCGCCACGGCCTGGACGCCGCGCGCGCGCGCCTGGCGTCGGTGCGCGCGCTGGGCGTGCCGGTGATCGAGCTCAGCGCCCACGACAGCGCGGCGGTGCATGCCCTGCTGGCGCCGCGCCTGGCCGGGCGCACGACCTTGCTGCTGGGCCAGAGCGGCATGGGCAAGTCCACCCTGCTCAATACGCTGGCCCCGCAGGCCGGCGCCGCTACGCGCGAATATTCAGCCGCGCTCGACATGGGCCGGCACACCACCACCACCACCCGCCTCTACCATCTGCCGCCGCCCGGCGGCGACCTGATCGATTCGCCCGGCTTCCAGGCGTTCGGCTTGCAGCACTTGTCCGGCGCGGACATCCTGCGCGGCTTCCCGGAATTCGCCCCGCATATCGAACACTGCCGCTTCTACAACTGCACCCACCGCCACGAGCCGGGCTGCGGTGTGGTAGCAGCCTTGCAGGCGGGCGGGATCGACCCGGGCCGCTACGCGCTGTACCGGCGCATCCTGGAAGAAAGCGAGGCCGCGCAGCAGCGCTATTGAATGCCGGCCAGCCGGTGGCGCACCACGTGGTACAGGTTGCGCAGCATGCCGGCGGTGGCTCCCCAGATGAAATAATCCTGCCAGGGCATGGCGTAATAGCGGCGCTCGCGCCCGTCCGGCAGCAATGCGCGGTACAGGCGATGATTGGCGGGGTCCATCAGGAAAGCCAGCGGCACTTCGAATACTTCGGCCACCTCGAAGGCGTCGGGCGCCAGCGTGTAGCCAGGCCGCACCAGCGACACCACCGGCGTGATCGAGAACCCCGTCGCCGTCAGATAGGCGGGCATGCTGCTCAACACGTCGACGTGCTCGGCCGGCAGGCCGGTTTCTTCCTGCGCCTCGCGCAGCGCCGCGGCGACCGGGCTGGCGTCGAAGGCCTCGAGCCGCCCGCCGGGGAAGCTGACCTGGCCCGCATGATCGTGCAGGTGGGCGGTGCGCTGGGTCAGCATGACGCGCACGCCGTCCGGATGGGCAACCAGGGGAATGAGCACGGCCGCCAGCACCGGCGCCCCCTCGCGGCCGGGATGGCGCTGCTCGGGCGTGACCACCGGGTCCATCGGCCAGGGGCCGGGCCGGCTCAGCGCGCCGCGCAACGAGTCGGGCGCCAGCCGCTCCGGCGGCACGGCGGCAAGGTCGGTATCGGCGGGCTGCCAGGGCTGGGCGGCGGGGTCGAAGGACGGGCCGGCGGGCGGCCGGCGCGGGCGGGACGAAGGATCAGGCATACCTGAGAGGGACGTGAAAAAGGCACCTTTGCAGGTGCCTTTTTAACCCGGAATGTCCGCGAGCGCGGCATGGCGCCATGGCCGGCGCCGTGCCGCGACGGAGCATCAAGCCGACTTGGCCTGCTTGATGACGAGCTTTTCCTTGATGCGCGCCGACTTGCCCGAGCGGTTGCGCAGGTAGTACAGCTTGGCGCGGCGCACGTCGCCGCGGCGCTTGACTTCGATGCCGGCGATCTGCGGCGAATACAGCTGGAACGTACGTTCGACGGCTTCGCCCGAGGAGATCTTGCGGACGATGAACGACGAGTTCAGGCCACGGTTGCGCTTGGCGATGACGACGCCTTCGTAGGCCTGCACACGCTTGCGGGTGCCTTCCACGACGTTGACGCTGACCACCACGGTGTCGCCGGGGGCGAATTCGGGCATGGTCTTGTCGCCGGTCAGGCGCTTGATTTCTTCCTGTTCCAGGAGAGCGATGAGGTTCATGATGAACTCCGAAATCATCGTGCGTTGCGCTGTTTTTACGCGGGGCGGCGGTACTGGCCCGTTGCCCTGGGCTGTGCGCAAGCAGAGGATGAGGGTTTGGCAAACCAAGCATTCTACATCAAAACCGGAGTTGCTGGTACTGGCCGCGACGCCTGCCTGCCCAATCACCCGGCCCCAATAAAAGGAGTACGCTGTAGGCCTCCGTTTTGTCACAAACCTGTCATCCACGCCGCGCCCCCGCCATGTCGTATGCGTCCCTGATATTAGTGATCCTCGCGGCGATGGCCCACGCCACCTGGAACCTGCTGGCCAAGCGCGCGGCGATGGTCGGACCGGTCTTCGTCTTCGCCTACGGCCTGTGCGCCAGTCTGCTGTATGCGCCCTGGGTGGTGTGGATCCTGCTGCACGAGGGCATGGACTGGACCTGGCCGGTGGTGGCGTGCATCCTGGCGTCGAGCGCCCTGCACCTGGGCTACAGCCTGTGCCTGCAGCGCGGTTATCAGGTCGCCGACCTGTCCGTGGTGTATCCCATTGCGCGCGGCACCGGCCCGCTGCTCTCGACCATGGGCGCCTTCCTGCTGCTGGGCGAGCCGGCCTCGGCCACGGGCATTGCCGGCATGCTGTGCGTGGTGGGCGGCGTGCTGCTGATCGCCACCCAGGGCAGGCTGGCACTGTTCCGCCAACCCCAGGCGTGGCTGGGCGTGCGCTGGGGCGTGGTGATAGGCCTGTTCATCGCGGCCTATACCGTGGTGGACGCCTACGGCGTCAAGGTGCTGCTGCTCATGCCGGTGCTGTTCGACTGGTTCACCTGCGTCACGCGCACCGCGATGATGGCTCCGCATATCCTGCAGCGGCGGGCCGCCAGCTGGCAGGCCATGCGCGGCCACTGGCACCTGGCGCTGGCCGTGGGGTTGCTGTCGCCGCTGGGCTACATACTGGTGCTGTACGCGCTGCGCAACGGCGCGCCGCTCAGCCTGGTGGCTCCGGCGCGGGAAATGTCGATGATGCTGGGCACATTGGCGGGCATGTTCCTGTTGCGCGAAAAGGTGGGCCTCGGCCGCTTGGCGGGCTGCGCGGCCATTCTGGTGGGCGTGGTGCTGCTCGGCTCGAGCTAACCGGCGCGGGGAATGCCGCTGCTCCGCCGCGGGTTCAGAACCCCGCCGCGGCCCCCAGCCACATCAGGCCGGGGATCAGGGCGGCCCACATGGCCACCAGCATGGTGTCGACCACCATCTGGCGCAGCGTGACCCCCTGGCCCGCCACCCGCGCCGCCGTGCCCAGCGACTGGCTGTGGGCCGCCTGCGTATCGGCGGACAGCGTCGGCGCGGCGGGCGCGACAGGCGCGACGGCGGCGGGCTGCGCCGGACGGTCGGCCGCCTGGGAGGGGGCGGGCATGAGCTGGCGCCCGCGCGACAACCCCGACGAGAACGGCCATTTGGCCGGCTGGCGCAGCACGCCGCCGCCGGCTTGCGCCAGCAGTCGCGGCAGCCAGGCGGGCAACCGCGAGCTGGGCAGGGAAACGGCGGAATCGGAAGCGAGAGTGGCGATGGTCATGGAAGACTCCGGTGAACGCTGGCAGACGAACAGCTCTGCGGATTAAGGGGCCGCCTGGACGCGCGGCGACAGCCGGTGAAACGGGAAATCAGAACAGCGACAACTGCGGCGAGGCCTGCGGCGCCGGCCTGGTGTGCCGGTGGCCGCCCTGCCCCGCCGCCGGGGCCGGCGCCGCAGCCATGGCGGGCCGGGGCGCCTGGAACAGATGCGTGGCCAGCTGCGGCCGGGTGGTGTTCAGGCCCAGCTTGCGCACCGCCAGCCCGAAGCGCTGGCGCAGCAGGTCGGCCCACAGGCCGGTGCCGCGCATGCGGCTGCCGAAACGGGGGTCGTTGCGCCGGCCGTTGCGCAGGTCTTCGATGCGATGCAGCACGCGTTGGGCGCGGTCCGGGAAATGGGCCTGCAGCCATTCTTCAAAGACGGCGCGCACTTCCCAGGGCAGCCGCAGCACGGTGTAGCTGGCGTAGCAGGCGCCTGCCTGGCGGGCCTCCTGCAGGATGTGTTCGAGGGATTCGTCGTTGATGAAGGGAATGACGGGCGCCACCAGGACGCCGACGGGCACGCCGGCATTGGCCAGCGTGCGCACCGCCTGGATGCGCCGCCAGGGGGCCGAGGCGCGCGGTTCCAGCGTGCGGGCCATGTCGGCGTCCAGGGTGGTGATGCTGACGAACACCGTGATCAGCCGCTGCTCGGCCAGCGGCTGGAGCAGGTCGAGATCGCGCTCGACCAGGGCGTTCTTGGTGACGATGGTGGCCGGGTGGCGGGTCTGCAGCAGCAGTTCGAGCACCCCGCGGGTAAGCTGCCACTGGCGTTCGATGGGCTGGTAGACGTCGGTGGCCGAGCCGATGTTGATGGGCGAGACCCGGTAGCCGGGGCGGGCCAGTTCGGCCCGCAGCACGTCCACCGCGTTGGCCTTGGCCACCAGGCGGGTTTCGAAGTCCAGCCCGGGGGAATAGCCCAGGTAGGCATGGGTGGGCCGCGCGTAGCAGTACACGCAGCCGTGCTCGCACCCCCGGTAGGGGTTGACGGCGACATCGAACGGGATGTCGGGGGAATCGTTGCGCGACAGCAGCTTGCGGGCCTGCTCGGGGGCCACGGTGGTCTGGCGCACCGGCTCCGGCGTGATGGGAATATAAGGGGCGGAGGGCTCGGCCACGCCGTCGGCGGACCAGGAGGGATCTGCCAGGGCATCGGCCGGCACGTGGGTGGCGGCCCAGCCGTCGTCGGCGGGGGCACGGTCGGTTTGCTGGAAGCGATGCCGAACGTTAGTAACCGCACCCCGGCCGCGCAAGGCGGCGGGGGCGGCAGCCGGGGACCCAGAACCGGCGGGAAAAACGTGATCGGTGCGTTCCATGAAAGTACTGTACAAAAAACCAGTACTTTCAGCAAGCCCCTGGCGCCCCGAAAGGGCGACGTCCCACTTTACCGCAAGACGCGGCGGCCGTCTGGAGAAATCATTTCATGGTCTGGAAATCGCCCGGGAACCCGCATGAATGCTGGGTTTCGCATTAAAACAACAGCCCGCCGCCGGCGTCCGGCGGCGGGCCTGGGCGTCAGCGCAGCATGCCCGCGGCCGCAGTCTGGTGAGTGGCGGCGTCGATCAGGATGAAGGCGCCAGTGGCGGGCGCATCGGCATAGCGATCGACCGCCAGCGCCTCGCGCGTGACCAGCGACACGCGGCCGATGTCGTTCATGTTCAGCGTGCCGCCGGCGTTGGCGACCTCCTGCAGTTCGTGGATGTCGCGCTGTGTGTGCACTTCGCGGATCTTCGCGGTGGTCAGCCGCGTGCCGTGCTTGAGCAGGTACTTGCGCGCCGGGTTCAGCGCCTGCGCATCGAGCCAGCACAGTTCCGCTTCGAATTCGCGGCCGACGCGCGCCGGCGCATCGGCATGCGCCAGCACATCGCCGCGCGAGACGTCGACATCCCGGTCCAGTACGACCGTGACCGAGTCGCCGGCCAGCGCGGCATCCAGCGCGCGGTCGAAGGCCAGCACCTGCTTGACGCGCGCGCTCACCCCCGACGGCTGCACCACGATTTCATCGCCCGGCCGCAGCACGCCGCTGGCGACGCGGCCGGCGTAGCCGCGGAAATCGTCGGCGCTATCGCCGCCGTGGCGCGCCACCCACTGGACCGGAAAGCGCAGCGGCTGCCCGGCCGCGTCATTGGCCTGGCCCAGTTGCTCCAGCAGGCTGAGCAGCGGCGGGCCGTCGTACCAGGGCGTCCTGGCGGACGGGTTGACCACGTTGTCGCCCTCCAGCGCCGACAGCGGCAGCGCATGGAAACGGGCGATGTCCAGGCGCCGCGCCAGGTCGGCGTAGGCGTCGCGAATGCGCTCGAACACGGCGCGGTCCCAGCCGACCAGGTCCATCTTGTTGACCGCCACCACAATATGGCGGATGCCCAGCAGGCGCGCGATGGTGCTGTGCCGCTTGGTCTGCGGCAGCAGCCTGCCGTCGGCGGCGCGCGTGGCGTCGATGAGGATCACCGCGGCGTCGGCGGTCGAGGCGCCGGTCACCATGTTGCGGGTGTATTGCTCGTGCCCGGGCGCGTCGGCGACGATGAACTTGCGCAGCGGCGTGGCGAAATAGCGGTACGCCACGTCGATGGTGATGCCCTGCTCGCGCTCGGCCTCCAGGCCGTCGGTCAGCAGCGCGAAATCGATGCCGTCGCCGGCCACCCGCTTGTACTTGGCGCGCGAAATGGCGTCCAGCTGGTCGGCGAACACGCCCTTGCTGTCGTACAGCAGGCGCCCGATCAGGGTGGACTTGCCGTCGTCGACCGAACCGGCCGTGATCAGCCGCAGCACGCCGCGGTCGGCGCCCGAAAGAAAAGAATCGTTCACAGCGTTCATGGGGAGTCCGGTGTCAGTTCAGAAATAGCCTTCTTTCTTGCGGCGCTCCATCGAGGCCTCGGAAGTCTGGTCGTCCATGCGGGTGGCGCCGCGTTCGGTGATGTCGGTGATGGCGGTCTCGGCGATGATGGCGGCCGGATCGGCCGCCTCGGATGCGACCGGGCAGGTGCAGGAGATATCGCCCACCGTCCGGAAGCGCACCGCCAGGTTCTCCACCCGTTCGCCGTCCTGCGGCGGCGTCAGCGGCGTGACGGGCACCAGCAGGCCCTTGCGGCGCACCACGTCGCGCCGGTGGCTGTAGTAGATGGACGGCAGCGCCAGCCGTTCGCGCTGGATGTACTGCCAGACATCAAGTTCGGTCCAGTTGGAGATCGGAAACACGCGCATGTTCTCGCCCGGATGCACGCGCGTGTTGAACAGGTTCCAGAGTTCCGGCCGCTGCGCTTTCGGATCCCACTGGCCGAACTCGTCGCGGAACGAAAAGATGCGCTCCTTGGCGCGCGCCTTCTCCTCGTCGCGGCGCGCGCCGCCGATGCAGGCGTCGAAGCCGAATTCCTCGATGGCTTCCAGCAGGGTCACCGCCTGCGCGGCGTTGCGCGAGTCGGTCGCGCGCCGCAGCACCACGCTGCCGCGCCGGATCGAATCCTCGACGCTGCGCACCAGCAGCGTCTCGCCGAGCTCGGCCGCCCGCGCATCGCGGAAGGCGATCACTTCGTCGAAATTGTGGCCGGTATCGATGTGCATCAGCGGGAACGGGAAGCGGCCCGGCCGGAAGGCCTTCTCGGCCAGGCGCAGCAACACCACCGAATCCTTGCCGCCGGAGAACAGCAGCACCGGCTTGGCGCATTCGGCCGCGACCTCGCGCAGGATGTAGATGGCTTCCGATTCCAGCCAGTCGAGGTGGCTGCGGTTGACGACGACGGACATGGGTTTTCCTTTACACAGAAGTCGGTTTGGCGGGAACGGCCGCCACGCTGATGACCCGGTTGCCGGCATGCAGCCCGCATTCCTTGGAGTCGGAGGACTCCCACCACCAGCGGCCCGCCCGCACGTCTTCGCCGGGGCGGATGGCGCGCGTGCAGGGCTCGCAGCCGATCGAGGGATAGCCCTGGTCGTGCAGCGGGTTGTAGGGAATATCGAGCGCGCGGATGAGGTGCCAGACGTCTTCCTCGCTCCAGGCGGCCAGCGGGTTGTACTTGTACAGCCCGAACACCGCGTCCTGCTCGGCCTCGGGCAGCTCGCCGCGGGTGGCCGCCTGGGCGCGGCGCTGGCCGGTGATCCAGGCGCTGCGGCCGGCCAGCGCCCGTTTCAGCGGCTCGACCTTGCGTATCTGGCAACAGGCCTTGCGCAGCTCCACGCTGTCGTAGAACGCATAGGCGCCGTGCTGCTGCACATGGGCCTGCACCGCCGCCGCCTCGGGCCGGTAGACAGTGAGGGCGCGGCCATAGCGCTGGCGCACCGCGTCCTGCATCCCGAGCGTCTCGGCATGCAGGCGGCCGGTATCCAGGGTGAAGATCTCCAGGTCCAGCCCGCCGTCATAGATGGCGTGGGTCAGCACCATGTCCTCGGCGGCCAGCGACGACGCCAGCGCGGCGTCCGGATGCCGCTGCGCGATTTCGGCCAGGCGCGACTGCAGCGCGTTCCAGCGGGCGGCGACGACGGGGTCCAGGGCGGTTTCGATGATTGTCATGCTTGCGCGGCGAAAACGCGGGCCCGGCGCGGCCGCGCCAGCAGGCTTTCGCCCTCCTTCAGGTTGAGTTCGCGATACAGGTGCTCGGGCACCTGGGCTTCGATGATGGCCTGCATGTCTTCGCGCTCCAGCTCCAGGTAGGCGCTGGCGCCGGCCAGATAGGCATGGTTCAGGCGCACCGGGATGCCCTGACCGGTGCCGTGTTTGCGGGCCAGGTCGATCTCGTGCGGGCGCACATAGGCGATGGCCTGCGTATGCTCGGCCTGGGTCAGCTCGGGCGCGGGCAAAGCCACGCCATGCGCCTGCCAGACTCCGCGCGCGGCATGCCCGCTCAACTGGTTGACGTCGCCCAGGAAACCGTAGACGAACGGCGTGGCCGGGTGCTCCCAGACTTCGCGCGGCGTGCCCACCTGCTCGATGCGCCCGGCATTCATCAGGACCACGCGGTCGGCCACCTCCAGGGCTTCCTCCTGGTCGTGGGTGACGAACACGCTGGCCACGTGCAGCTCGTCGTGCAGCCGCCGCAGCCAGCGGCGCAGCTCCTTGCGCACCTTGGCGTCCAGCGCGCCGAACGGCTCATCCAGCAGCAGCACGCGCGGCTCGACCGCCAGCGCCCGGGCCAGCGCGATGCGCTGGCGCTGGCCGCCGGACAATTGGGCCGGATAGCGGTCGGCCAGCCAGTCCAGCTGCACCAGGTTCAACAGCTCGTGCACCTTGGCGCGGATCTGCGCCTCCGAAGGCCGCGTCGCGCGCGGCTTGACGCGCAGGCCGAAAGCCACGTTCTCGAACACCGTCATGTGCTTGAACAGCGCGTAGTGCTGGAACACGAACCCCACCTGGCGATGGCGCACGTCGACGGCGGTGGCGTCTTCGCCGGCGAACAGGACGCTGCCCTGGTCCGCCGTCTCCAGGCCCGCGATGATCCGCAGCAGGGTCGTCTTGCCGCAACCCGACGGGCCCAGCAAGGCCACCAGCTCGCCGGTCTCGATGTGCAGCGACACATCGTCCAGCGCGCGGAAATCGCCGAAGCGGCGCGACAGGTTTCTGACTTCGATACTCATGGCGGAAGCTCCTTCATGCCGTTGCCGGTCGGGGCGCGGCGGCCGGCGCGGCCGTTCGCTCCAGCGGGACGGCGGCGGCGTCCGGGCGGGCGCTGCGCCACTCGACCAGGTTCTTGACCACCAGCGTCACCAGCGCCAGCAGGGCCAGCAGCGAGGCCACGGCGAACGCAGCCGCGAACTGGTATTCGTTGTAGAGAATCTCCACGTGCAGCGTCATGGTGTTGGTCAGGCCGCGCACATGGCCGGACACCACCGATACCGCGCCGAACTCGCCCATGGCGCGCGCGTTGCACAGGATGGCGCCATACAGCAGGCCCCATTTGATGTTGGGCAGGGTGACGCGCCAGAAGATCTGCCAGCCGCTGGCGCCCAGCGTCAGCGCCGCCTGCTCTTCCTCGCTGCCCTGGGCCTGCATCAACGGGATCAGCTCGCGGGCGATAAAGGGAAAGGTGACGAACAGGGTGGCCAGCACCACGCCGGGCACGGCGTAGACGACCTTCAGGTCGTGCTCCTGCAGCCAGGGCCCGAGCCAGCCCTGCGAGCCGAACAGCAGCACGAAGACCAGGCCCGCCACCACCGGCGACACCGAAAAAGGCAGGTCGATCAGCGTGATGAGGAACTGCTTGCCGCGGAATTGGAATTTGGCGATGGCCCAGGCAGCCGCCACGCCGAACACCAGGTTCAGCGGCAGCGAGATGGCGGCCACCCAGAGCGTCAGCCGGATCGCGCTCCAGGCGTCCGGCTCGGCGATGGCCGCCAGGTACAGTTGCCAGCCTTTCTTGAAGGCCTCGGCGAACACCGCCACCAGCGGCGCCAGCAGGAACAGCGCCAGGAAGCCCAGCGCCAGCGCCAGCAGCACGCCGCGCACCCAGCGCGGCTCGGTCAGGTGGTCGGGGCGGCCGGGCGCGGCGGGCGCGACGGGGGTCATGCGAACCTCCCGGCGCGCCGCGCCTGCCAGCCCTGCAGCAGGTTGATCAGCAGCAGCAGCGCGAAGGACAGCACCAGCATCACCGTGGCGATGGCGGCCGCGCCGGCGTAGTCATACTGCTCCAGCTTGGAGATGATCAGCAAGGGCGTGATTTCCGACACCATCGGCCGGTTGCCGGCGATGAAGACGACGGAGCCGTACTCGCCCACCGCGCGCGCGAATGCCAGCGCGAAGCCGGTCAGGAGCGCCGGCAGCACGGTCGGCAACAGCACGCGGCGGATGGTCTGCCAGCGGCTGGCGCCGAGGCTGGCGGCCGCTTCCTCGATTTCGCGCTCGATGTCCTCCAGCACCGGCTGCACCGTGCGCACCACGAATGGAATGCCGATGAAAATCAGCGCCACGACGATGCCCAGCGGGGTGAACGCCACTTTCAGGCCCAGCCATTGCTCCAGCGGGCCGCCGAACCAGCCGTTCCTGGCATACAGCGCCGTCAGCGCGATGCCGGCCACGGCGGTGGGCAGCGCGAACGGCAGGTCCACCAGCGCGTCCAGGATCTTCTTGCCGGGGAACCGGTAGCGCACCAGCACCCAGGCCACCAACATGCCGAACACCAGGTTCACCAGCGCGGCCAGCAAAGCCGCGCCGAACGTCAGCCGGTACGACGCCACCACGCGCGGCGCCGTCACCGTGTCCCAGAAACCGTCCCACCCCAGGCCGGCGCTCTTGATCGGCAAGGCGGCCAGCGGGATCAATACCAACAGGCTGAGGTACAGCACCGCGTATCCCATGGAAATGCCGAAACCCGGCAGGACGCCGGGCCGGTTGCGCCGCCGGCTGGCGGGCGTCGTCACGCCCGCGGCCGCCATCGAAGCTGTGCTCATGATCGGGTTCTGCCGTGGTCCGCTATTTGTTGCCGGGCTGGTAGATCTGGTCGAACGTGCCGCCGTCGCTGAAATGCGCCTGCTGCGCCCGCTGCCAGCCGCCGAAGATCGCGTCGTCGATGGTGACCAGCTTCACCTTGGGAAACTGGCCGGCGAACTTGGCGGCCACCTGCTCGTCGGTGGGCCGGTAGTAATTCCGGGCGATGATCTCCTGGGCCTGCGGGGTGTACAGGAACTCGAGGTAGGCTTGCGCCGCCGCGCGCGTGCCCTTGCGGTCGACGTTCTTGTCCACCACCGCCACCGGCGGCTCGGCCAGGATCGACAGCGACGGGACGACGATGTCGAACTTGTCGGGCCCGAGCTCCTTCAGGGCCAGGAACGCCTCGTTTTCCCAGGCCAGCAGCACATCGCCGACGCCGCGCTCGACAAACGTGGTGGTGGCGCCGCGCGCCCCGGTATCCAGCACCGGCACATGGCGGAACAGCTCGGCGACGAACTCCTTGGCCCGGTCGGCGCTGCCGCCGTTCTGCTCCAGCGCATAGGCCCAGGCGGCCAGGTAGTTCCAGCGCGCGCCGCCCGAGGTCTTGGGGTTGGGCGTGATGACTTCGATGCCGTCCTTGACCAGGTCGTTCCAGTCTTGGATCTGCTTGGGGTTGCCCTTGCGCACCAGGAACACGATGGTCGAGGTATACGGCGAACTGTTGCGCGGCAGGCGGCTCTGCCAGTTGGCGGGCAGCAGGCCGCGGGCCGCGATGGCGTCGATGTCATAGGCCAGCGCCAGCGTCACCACGTCGGCATCGAGCCCGTCGATGACCGAGCGCGCCTGCTTGCCGGAGCCGCCGTGCGACTGGCGGATGGTCAGTTCGACTCCGGTCTTGGCCTGGTATGCCTTGGCGAAGGCCTCGTCCACTTCGCGGTACAGCTCGCGCGTCGGGTCGTACGACACGTTCAGCAGCGCCTGCTTCTCCTGCGCCTGCGCGGGCAGCCCCAGCACGAAGGTCGCGGCCACGGCGGCCAGGGCGGTCCAGAATCTGTTTTTCTTCAGCATGCCTGCATCCGGTGCGTATCAACGATGGATGCAAGTGTGCGGGGCGGGCAAGCTAAACGGAACGAATCATTTTTTGGTTACTCATCGCTGCCAGCAATAAAGCAGCCGGCCGCGGCGCGGGCAAAAAAAACCGCGCCCATGCGGGCGCGGAGGCGGCACCTGGCGCGGACGAGGCGTACACGCCCTATCCGCGCCACGGTTATTTACTTATTCGGCTGGGGCGTGATGCGCAGGTAGGGCCGCACCGCCTTGTAGCCCTTGGGGAATTTCTGCTTGATCACCGCCTCGTCCTGCAGCGACGGCACGATGATGACATCGTCGCCGTCTTCCCAGTTGACCGGCGTCGCCACGCTGTGGCTGTCGGTCAGCTGCAGCGAATCGATGACGCGCAGGATCTCGTTGAAATTGCGGCCGGTGCTGGCGGGATAGGTGATGATCAGGCGCACCTTCTTGGCCGGGTCGACGATGAACACCGAACGCACCGTCGCCGTCGCGCTGGCGTTCGGGTGAATCATGTCGTATAGCTCGGCCACCTTGCGGTCGTCGTCGGCGATGATCGGGAAGTTGACCTTGGTCGACTGGGTATCGTTGATATCGTCGATCCACTTGGTGTGCGACTCGACACCGTCCACCGACAGCGCCAGCACCTTGACGTTGCGCTTGGCGAACTCGTCGGCCAGCTTGGCCGTGTAGCCCAGTTCGGTCGTGCACACGGGCGTGAAGTCGGCGGGGTGCGAGAACAGCACGCCCCAGCTGTCGCCCAGGTACTCGTGGAAGCGGATCGGGCCGATGGACGATTTCTGTTCGAAGTCGGGGGCGGTATCGCCCAGGCGAAGTTGGCTCATGGAAGTCTCCTGGCGGTTGACGCCGCCGGCCGCGATGGCCGGCGGCCTGCAAAGCGACCCCGGCGCGCGGGGATCGACATCAGACGATTCTTACATCAAACCCGTATCGCCGGAAATACGCAAGTTATATAACCTTATGCAATATCCGATTGCGCGCCGCAAGCGTCCGCGACGGCGCCCGCGCGGACCGCGGCCGACAGGCTCAAGGCGCGCGGCAGGACCTGCGCGCCGTAGAACAGCGCGGTGGCCAGCTTGGCGCGGTAGAACGGGTCGGTGGAGCCCTCCGCCATCTGCCGCCGGCAGGCCAGCGCGGCGCGCGCCATCTGCCAGCCGCCATGCACCGTGCCCGCCAGCATCAGGTACGGCACGCTGGCGGCATACACCGCCCGGATGTTCGACTGGGCATGTTCCAGTATGAACGCCACGGCGCCGTCGTAGGCCTGGATCGCCTGGTCGAGGTTGTCGCGCAGCAGGTACAGGCCTTCGCGGTCGGCGGCGTCGGCGCGGCCAGTCTCGGTGTCGAGCGTCTTGACCGTGTCGCGCATGGCCGCGATGCATGCGTAGGCGGTCGCGCCGCCGTCGCGCAGGGTCTTGCGGCCGACCAGGTCGTTGGCCTGGATGGCGGTGGTGCCTTCGTAGATCGGCAGGATGCGGGCGTCGCGGTAGTACTGGGCCGCGCCGGTCTCTTCGATGTAGCCCATGCCGCCGTGCACCTGGATGCCCAGCGACGCCACCTCGACCGCCGTTTCGGTGGAGAACCCCTTGACGATGGGCACCAGGTATTCATAGAAGGCCCGGTTGCGGGCGCGGACTTCGGCATCCGGGTGGTGCGTGCCCTTGTCGTGCGCGGCCGCCGCCACGAACGACACCGCGCGCGCGGCCTCGGTCAGGGCGCGCATGGTCAGCAGCATGCGCTGCACATCCGGGTGCCGGGCAATCGGCACCGGCCCGGCCGAGCCTTCGACGGCGCGGCCCTGCACGCGCTCGCGCGCATACGCCAGCGCGTGCTGGTAGGCGCGCTCGGACACGGCGATGCCCTGCTGCCCCACCCCGAAGCGCGCCGCGTTCATCATGATGAACATGTATTCGAGGCCGCGGTTCTGCTCGCCCACCAGGTAGCCCACGGCGCCCTCGCCGGCGTCGCCCTTGCCCGAGCCGTACAGCAGCACCGCGGTAGGACTGCCGTGAATGCCCAGCTTGTGTTCGAGCGACGCGCACCAGACATCGTTGCGCGGCCCCAGGCTGCCGTCGGCGTTGACCAGAAACTTCGGCACGATGAACAGCGAGATCCCCTTCACGCCGGCCGGCGCGTCCGGCGTGCGGGCGAGCACCAGGTGGATGATGTTCTCGGCCAGGTCGTGCTCGCCGTAAGTGATGAAGATCTTCTGCCCGCTCAGGCGGTAGGTGCCGTCGGCCTGCGGCACCGCCCGGGTCGCCACCTGGGCCAGGTCCGACCCGGCCTGCGGCTCGGTCAGGTTCATGGTGCCGGTCCATTTGCCGGCGATCAGGTTGGGCACATAGGCCTGGCGCTGCGCGTCCGAGCCGACCGTCAGCAGGGCTTCGATGACGCCGTCGGTCAGCATCGGGCACAGCGAGAACGCCAGGCTGGCGGCCTGGATATTCTCGCTGGGAGCGGCCGCCACCAGCTTGGGCAGCCCTTGCCCGCCCCACTGCGCCGGGTGCTGCAAGCCCTGCCAGCCGCTGGCGGCGTAGTCGGCGAACCCCTGCCGGAACCCGGGCGTGGTCGTCACCCGCCCGTCTTCCCAGCGGGGCGGCTGTCGGTCGCCGGGCACGTTCAGCGGCACGATGGCCTGCTCGACGAAGCGGGCGTTCTCGTCCAGGATCGCATCGACCAGGTCCGGCGTGACTTCTTCGAAACCGGGCAGCTTGAGGATGTCGTCCAGTCCGGCCAGCGCCTTGAGCGCGAAGCGGAAATCCTGCAACGGGGTGACGTAGGGCATTGTGTCTCCAGGATCAGTTGGCGGTTGCGGTGCTCTCCCGGGCCAATCTTAAACCTTTGGCACCCTCCTTGCGGGCGAACTCGTCGAACGCGGCCGGCGACGCCGAGGGCGTGACTTCCTCATAGCCGGCGGCCAGGCTCTGGCGCACGGCCGGCTCGTCGAGCACCTTGCGGGTGGCCTCAAACAGTGTTTGGACGACCGCCTGCGGCGTGCCCCGCGGGGCGAACACCCCCCACCAGTTGGACAGGTCGTAGCCCGGCACGGCGGCCGCGATCGGCGGATACGGCAGCAGCCGCGACGGCTGGCCCGAAGTCACCGCCAGGGCCACGGCCTTGCCCGTGTCGATGGCCGCCTTGGCCGACGGCGCGGTGGCAAAGGAAATATCGGTATCCCCCGCCGCCACCGACTGCGTCGCCGCGGCGCCGCCCTTGAACGGGATGTGCATCAGCTTCGCCCCGGTCAATTGCATGAACTCCACCGCCGCCAGGTGGGTGATGACCCCGTTGCCGGAGGATGCGACATTCAGTTCGCCGGGCTGGCGGCGCGCCCTTTCCAGCAGGTCCTGCACGCTCGCCAGGCCGAGGCCGGCGTTGGCGATCAGCACCATGGGCCCGGTGGTCAACTGGGCCACCGGAATGAAATCGTCCGGCGTGTAGTCCACTTTATAGAGCGCGCTGTCGCTGCCCATCACGCTGGAGTTGCCCAGGTACAGGGTATAGCCGTCGGGCGCGGCGCGCGCCACATGGCTGGCGCCGATCGTCGAACCGGCGCCCGGGCGGTTCTCGACCACCACCGGCTGGCGCAGCACCTTGGACAAGCTGTTGGCGTATACCCGCCCGACATGATCGGCCCCGCCGCCGGGCGGAAAACCGATCACCAGGGTGACCGGCTTGGCCGGGTAGTCCGCGGCCGCCTGGGCCGCCGCGGCCAGCAGCCCGCCGGCCAGCATCAGCGCGCGCCCTGCGGCGCGCGCGGCGCGTTGAATGTGCATGTCTGTCTCCTCTTGGTTATTCATGCGGCCGGGCCGGCAAGCCAGGCCGTTGCGGCCTCAATGGCCGGTGAATCGCGGCTTGCGCTTCTCCTTCCAGGCCCGCGCGCCTTCCGCGATGTCGCGCGAGCGTTCCGAGCGCAGCACGGCCTGCTCGATCTGCTGCACATCGATCTGCCCGCGCGCGATCAGGTTCAGGTGCCGCTTGACGCCCAGCAGGGCCTGCGGCGCCATGTCGGCCAGTTGCCCGGTCAGCGCCTGCAGCCGGCTGTCCAGCTGGTCGGCGGCCACGAGCTCGGTCAACACGCCGATGCGCAGCATTTCCTCCGCCCCGATCCGGTCGGCGGTCAGGAACAGGCGCTTGGCCTGGTCCACGCCCAGGCGCGTCACGTAGCGCGTCATGCCGCCGGCATAGAAATGCAGGCCCAGCCGGGTCGCGGGCATGAACATGTCCGCCTGCGGCGTCCCCAGGCGGAAGTCGCAGGCCAGGCACAGGTCGGTGCCGCCGCCGTAGACGCCGCCCTGCACGGCGGCGATGGTCACCGGGCGGGCCGCCTCGACCAGGTCGATGGTGGCGCCGAAGTAGAGCGAGCTGGGCGCGCTGTCGGCGGCCAGCGACGAGATGTCATAGCCGCTGCAGAAATACTTGCCTTCGGCCACGAAGCGCAGCACCAGGATGCGCTCGTCGCCGTTGACGGTCTCCAGGTGCGCGCGCAACGCGTCCAGGTCTTGCGGGCTGAGCCGGTTGGCCACCGCCGGCTTGCGCAGCCGCACTGTCGCCACCGCGCCGTCCACGGTCAGTTGCGGCGTATCGGCGGCGCTCATGATGCCTCCGCGGGTTCGGCGGCCTGGTGCAGCACGCGCCCGGCCAGCAGGCGGTCGATCTCCTCCCGCGCCAGGCCGAACGAGGCCAGCACTTCACGGGTATGCTGGCCGAACACCGGAGGCGCCAGCCGCGCCGCCGCCTCCGGCGGCACGCCGCCCAGGTCCAGCGGCAGGCCGACCTGCCGCAACTCGCCCAGCTGCGGGTGCCGCAACGCCTGCACCAGCCCGCAAGCCTGCACTTGCGGATCGGCGAACACGTCGTCCAGGGTATTGATCGGCCCGGCCGGAATGCCGTTCTCGATCATCAACGGCGTCCATTCCATGCGCGTGCGGCGTTTCAACGCGGCTTCCAGTTCCTGCTTCAGTTCATGGCGGTGGCGCATGCGGTCGGCATTGGTCAGGAAGCGCGGGTCGGATGTCAGCCGCTCCAGGCCCAGGATGCCGCACAGCCGGGTCCACATCGCCTGGGTCGCGGGAGCCAGGTTGAGCGGGCCGTCGGCCGTCTCGAAGGTGCCGTACGGGGCGATGACAGGATGGACATTGCCGCAGGGTTGCGGCACTTCGCCCACGCTCAGGTAACGCTGGCCCTGCACGCTCAGCAACGCCATCAGCGCCGCCAGCAGCGACGTTTCCACATGCTGGCCGCGGCCGGTGCGGTTGCGCTGCACCACGGCGGCCAGGATGCCGATCACCAGCCACAGGCCGGCGGCCAGGTCGCCGATCGCCGTGCCCACCCGGGTAGGCCCCGACTCCGGCGTGCCGGTCAGGCTCATGAAGCCGGAATAGCCTTGCGCGATCTGGTCGAAACCGGCCCAGTCGCGGGCCGGCCCGCGGCTGCCGAAGCCCGAGATGGAGGCCATGATCAGGCCCGGGTGCTCGGCGGATAGCGCGTCGTAGCCCAGGCCCATGCGCTGCATGGTGCCGACCTTGAAGTTCTCCACCACGATGTCGCAGCCCAGCGCCAGCTTGCGCACCAGCGCCAGGCCGTCGGGATGGCGGAAATCGACGCCGATGCCCTTCTTGTTGCGGTTGGCGCTCAGATAATAAACGCTTATGTCGTCGTCGAAGGGCCCCCACTGGCGCACCATGTCGCCCTCGGGCGTGGGTTCGACCTTGATGACCTCGGCGCCCAGGTCGCCCAGCGTCATGGTGCTGAATGGGCCCGACAGGGCGCGGGTCAGGTCCAGGACTTTCAGTCCGGCCAACGGCAGGCTCATGGCTCGTCTCCTCTCGAATGCGAGCCATTCTAGGCAGGCCTTGCCAGACGAAAAAATACGATTTAACAATCAAACCATAAGTTAAACTTATTTCTTGTGAACCTACGCCAACTCAAATATTTCGTGCGCGTCGTCGAATTGCGCAACATGACGCGCGCGGCCGAAAGCCTGCACTTGGCCCAGCCGGCGCTCAGCCAGCAAATGGCCTTGCTGGAAGAAACCCTGGGCGTCGGGCTGCTGGCGCGCGGCGCCAAGGGCGTCCAGCCCACGGCGGAAGGCCTGCTGCTGTATCGCCATGCCCAGACCATCCTCCGCCAGGTGGACGCCACGCGCAGCCTGCTGGCGCGCGCGGCCGACCAGGTCACCGGAACCGTATCGATCGGCCTGGCGTCCAGCACCGCGCGCATGCTGTCTTTGCCGCTGATGCAGCGGGTCAAGGCCGAACTGCCTTCGGTGGTGCTGGAGATCGTCGACATCCCCAGCGCCGACCTGACCAAGCTGGTCTTGCAGGGAAGGATCGATTTCTCGTTGTCGCCCGACCAGCAACCCATGCAGGGCCTGGTGCGCACGCCGCTGCTGCTCGAAGAGCTCTTTCTCTTGACCCGGGCCGGCGTCAAGCTGCCGCGCCGCAAGCTGTCCATCGCCGATTTCCATCATTTGCCGCTGATCCTGCCCAGCCTGCCGAACACGCTGCGCGCGCGGGTGGACCATGCATTCCTGACGGCGCGCCTGACCTGCAACTTGTTCGCCGAGGCCAGCACTTCGGCCATCCTGATACCGGCCGTGCGGCACGGCATGGCGGCCACCATCCTGCCCTATTCGGCCGCCCACTCGGACATCGCCGACGGCGCCATCGCCGCGCATGCGCTGGACATCGGATTGGCGCGCGAGCTGGTGTTGTGCGCGAGCGCAAGCATGCCGCCCACGCCGGCCGTGGAGCGGGTGGTCGAACTGTGCAAGGAAGAGATCAAGCGCCTGGTCGCGCAAGGCGCCTGGCGCGGCTGCAAGGCGTTGTATTGAAGGCAGGCGCGCTGGCGTGGCGCCTTGCCGGACGGATGGCGGCCGGCCATGAAAAACGCCGGGCGCGCCGGCCGGAAGACCCGGCATGGCGCGCCCGGCGCGGCGTCCTGCGTTCTACAGGGCGTTGGCCAGTTCGGGCACGACCTGGAACAGGTCGCCGACCAGGCCGTAGTCGGCCACGCCGAAGATCGGCGCTTCCGGGTCCTTGTTGATGGCCACGATGACCTTGGAGTCCTTCATGCCCGCCAGGTGCTGGATGGCGCCCGAGATGCCCACCGCCACATACAGCTGTGGCGCGACGATCTTGCCGGTCTGGCCCACCTGCCAGTCGTTGGGCGCGTAGCCGGCGTCGACGGCCGCGCGCGAGGCGCCCAGCGCCGCGCCCAGCTTGTCGGCCAGCGGGTCGAGGATCTTGAAGTTCTCGGCGCTGCCCAGGCCGCGTCCGCCGGACACCACCACGCGCGCGCCGGCCAGCTCCGGACGGTCGCTCTTGGCCACTTCGCGGCCCACGAACGACGACTTGCCCGAATCGGCCACCGCTTCCAGCGCTTCCACCGAGGCCGAGCCGCCCGTGGCGGCCACCGCGTCGAACGCCGTGGTGCGCACCGTGATGACCTTGACCGAGTCGGCCGACTGCACCGTGGCAATCGCGTTGCCGGCGTAGATCGGGCGCTGGAAGGTGTCGGCCGATTCCACCCCGATGATGTCGGAGACCTGCGCCACGTCCAGCTTGGCGGCCACGCGCGGGGCCACGTTCTTGCCCGAGGCGGTGGCGGGGAACAGGATGTGGCTGTAGCCGGAAGCCACGGCCAGTACTTGCGCGGCCAGGTTCTCGGCCAGCCCCTCGGCCAGTTGCGGCGCGTCGGCCAGCAGCACCTTGGCCACGCCGGCGGCCTGCGCGGCCTGGTCGGCCACGGCGCGGGCATTGCTGCCGGCCACCAGCACGTGCACGTCGCCGCCCAGCTTGGCGGCCGCGGCGATGGTGTTCAGGGTCGCGCCCTTCAGTTGGGCGTTGTCGTGTTCGGCAATAACCAGCGTCGTCATCTTAGAGCACCTTCGCTTCGTTCTTGAGTTTGTCGACCAGCGCGGCCACGTCGGCCACCTTGATGCCCGCCTTGCGCGCCGGCGGCTCGGTGACCTTGAGCGTCTTCAGGCGCGGCGCGGGATCGACACCCAGATCTTCGGGCGTGACGGTGTCCAGCTGCTTCTTCTTGGCCTTCATGATGTTCGGCAGCGTGACGTAGCGGGGCTCGTTCAGGCGCAGGTCGGTGGTAACGATGGCCGGCAGCTTCAGCTTGACCGTCTCCAGGCCGCCGTCGACCTCGCGCGTGACCGAGACTTCGCCGTCGCCCAGCTCGACCTTGCTGGCGAACGTGGCCTGCGGCCAGTCCAGCAGCGCGGCCAGCATCTGGCCGGTCTGGTTGGCGTCGTCATCGATGGCCTGCTTGCCCAGGATGACCAGCTGCGGCTGTTCCTTTTCGACCAGGCCCTTGAGCAGCTTGGCCACCGCCAGCGGCTGCAGTTCGGCGTCGGTCTGCACCAGGATGCCGCGGTCCGCGCCGATGGCCATGGCCGTGCGCAGGGTTTCCTGGCACTGCGCCACGCCGCACGACACCGCCACCACTTCCGTGGCGCCGCCCTTTTCCTTCAGGCGCGTGGCTTCCTCGACCGCGATCTCGTCGAACGGGTTCATGGACATCTTCACGTTCGCGATATCCACGCCCGTTTGATCCGACTTGACGCGCACCTTGACGTTGTAGTCAACCACGCGCTTGACAGGTACCAACACCTTCATCCAGCAGCCTCCTAACTATGATTAACCGGCCGGCCGAGGCCGACCCCGCATTGCACAATTCATTGATTCTACAACTTTGCCAGCGCCCGTATGTGGGCGACGACGCTCCGTCCAAGGGCTGATAAGTTGTAACCGCCTTCCAGCAGGCTGACGATCCGTCCCTGGGCGTGCTGGTCGGCCACTTCGACGATGCGCTCGGTGATCCAGGCGTAGTCGGCCTCGACCAGGGCCAGCTGGCCCATATCGTCTTCGCGGTGCGCGTCGAAACCGGCCGAGATCAGGATCAGCTCGGGCGCATGGGCCTGCAGGCGCGGCAGCCAGACGTCGCGCACCACCGACCGCACCTCGGCGCCGTCGGTATAGGCCGGCACCGGCACATTGGCCATGTTGGCGGCCGGGCGCGTGGTGCCGCTGTTGGGGAAGAACGGGTGCTGGAAGATACTGCACATCAGCACCCGCTCGTCGCCCGCGAAGGCCTCTTCGGTGCCATTGCCGTGGTGCACGTCGAAATCGACGATGGCCACGCGGCGCAGCCCGTGCGCGTGGATGGCGTGCTGGGCCGCGATGGCCACGTTGTTCAGGAAGCAGAAGCCCATGGCCTGCTCGCGGCGTGCATGGTGGCCGGGCGGACGCACCGCGCAGAAGGCGTTGGCCGCCTGTCCCGCCATGACCGCGTCGACGGCGGCAATGCCCGCGCCGGCGGCGTGCAGCGCCGCCTCGTAGGTGTGCGGGTTCATCATCGTGTCGGGATCGATGGCGCAATAGCCCTCGGCGGGCGACCGGGCATGCAGGCTGGCGAGGTAGCCCGCCGTATGCACGCGCAGGATCGCCTCGCGCGAGGCGGCGGGGGCCTCGTGCTCCACGAGGAAGGGCATCAGGCCGCTGCTCAGCAACTGGTCGGCGATGGCATCCAGCCTCTGCGGGCTTTCGGGGTGCCAACCGCCCATTTCATGCAGCCGGCAGGCGGGGTGGGTAAGATACATGGTCTCCATAAAGGAAGATTATGTTCATCTGTCGGCAATTCCTGCAAATCGGCACGATTGCTTTTTTTCTTGCCGGATGCGCAAGCGCCCCTCCGTCCGGCTCGCACCCCCAGGACCAGACTCCGCCGCAGCGCCCTTCCGGGGGCGTCCCGATACGCATCGGCCCGGCCAAACCGCCCGCCGAACCGCCGGCCGCGCTGACTCCGGGCGGACAGCTGCGCCCCGAGGCGCTCGCCTACGCCCGTCAGCTGGCGGACGAACGCGCCCTCCCCCTGGACCGGGTCACGGCCGCCCTGGCGGACTCCCGCTATAACGCCACCGTGGCGCGCCTGATCGCGCCCTCGCCCCCGGGGCGCAAGATATGGCGCAGCTGGCTCACCTACCGCGCGCGCTTCGTCGAGCCCAAGCGCATCGGCTGGGGCGTGCAGTTCTGGCAGGAACACGCGGCGCTGCTGAACCAGGCGGCCCAGCGCTACGGCGTGCCCGCCTCGATCATCGCCTCCATCATCGGGGTCGAAACCCTGTACGGGCGCAATATGGGCAATTTCCGCGTGCTCGACGCCCTGGCCACCCTGGCGTTCGATTATCCCGATCCCAACCGCCCCGAGCGCGCCGACATGTTCCGCGGCCAACTGGGGGACTTCATCACGCTGGCGCTGCGCGGCAAGCTCGAACTCGAGGCGAGCGGCTCTTATGCGGGCGCCATCGGCATGCCCCAGTTCATGCCGGGCAGCATCATGCGCTTCGCGGTGGACGGCGACGGCGACGGCCATATCGACCTGACCAACAGCGTCGCCGACTCGGTCATGTCGGTCGGCAATTTCCTGGTCGAGCATGGCTGGCAGCGCGGCCTGCCGGTATTCGCGCCGGTGATACTGCCGCCGGACCCGTCCGCGCTGGCATCGGGCGGGCTCGAGCCCACGCAGACCTGGTCATCGCTGCAGGCCGCCGGCGCACGCCTGGCGCCCGGCGCCAGCGGCAACGGCTGGCAGGACCGCCCGCTGGGCGTCGTGGACCTGGAAGAAGAGGCGCGCGGCACCGTGCAGTACCGCACCGCCACGCCGAACTTTTTTGCGCTGACGCAATATAACCGGAGTTATTTCTACGCCACCGCGGTGGCTGACCTGGCGGCCGCGCTCGAACAACGCATGGGCAGATGACCCGCCGCGCAGGTGTCAGGCACCGGACGACGCATGCAACCACTGCAGCGCCGGGGCCAGGCACCTGGAAGCGAAAGCCCCGTCAGCGGCGCTCGTTGAACACGCCGGTCGACAGATAGCGGTCGCCGCGGTCGCAGACGATGAACACGATGGTCGCGTTCTCGACCCGCTCGGCCACGCGCAGGGCCGCCACCAGCGCGCCAGCCGAGGAAATGCCGCCGAAGATGCCCTCTTCGGCGGCCAGGCGGCGGGCCATGGTCTCGGCCTCGTCCTGGCCGATGGACTCGTAGGCATCCACCAGGCTGCGATCGAAGATCTTCGGCAGGTAGGCTTCCGGCCACTTGCGAATGCCCGGGATCTGCGACCCTTCGGCCGGTTGGGCGCCCACCACCTGCACCGCCGGATTGCGCGACTTCAGGTAGGTGGACACGCCCATGATGGTGCCTGTCGTGCCCATGGCGCTGACGAAGTGGGTGACGCGGCCGTCGGTCTGCGTCCAGATCTCGGGGCCGGTGCCTTCGATGTGGGCGCGCGGGTTGTCGGGGTTGGCGAACTGGTCCAGCACCTTGCCCTTGCCTTCGGCCTCCATGCTGGTGGCCAGGTCGCGGGCGTATTCCATGCCGCCCTTGTCCGCGGGCGTGAGGATCAGCTCCGCCCCATAGGCCGCCATGGCTGCGCGGCGCTCGACCGACAGGTTGTCCGGCATGATCAGCACCATGCGGTAGCCGCGCATGGCGGCCGTCATGGCCAGCGCGATGCCGGTGTTGCCGCTGGTGGCTTCGATGAGCGTATCGCCCGGCTTGATCTCGCCGCGCTCTTCGGCGCGCAGGATCATCGACAGCGCCGGCCGGTCCTTGACGGAACCCGCCGGATTGTTGCCTTCCAGTTTGGCCAGGATGACGTTGCCCCGTGCCTGGCCCGCCGCGCCGGGAATGCGCTGCAGGCGGACCAGCGGCGTATTGCCGACGGTTTGTTCGATGGTGGGATAGGATGAGGTAGCCATCGGCCGATGATAACCGCTGCCGTGCGAACGTGGCGCCAAAGCCGCGCCCGCGCCAGGGATACCGCCCGCGGCGTTCAGGGAGCCGACAGGCTGGGCAGCGCCGGCGCGAAATGCGGCGTGGCGGTGGCGCCCCCGGGCGCCAGGACCGGAATGCCGGGCCCCGCCACCAGCCCTGCCGCCTGCAGGCTGCGCAGGCGCTTGCGGCCGATGCCGCGCACCCGGTCGGAAAGGTCTTCCAGGGATTCGAACCGGCCGGCGCGCTCGCGTTCCTGGATGATGATGCGGGCCGTGCTGGGCCCCACGCCGCGCAGCGATTCCAGTTGTTCGGCGCTGGCCGCGTTGACGTCCAGGGCCTGCGCGGGCATGGCCGCCAGGCTCAGCCCGCCGGCGACCGCGAAACGGCCCAGCGTGTGCGCCATGGCGCGGCGCGCCGGCGGCTGCCCGGCGCGGCCGGGCTGGCGCGCGCCCACCAGCGGCCAGCGCGGCGGGCTGCGGCGGGAAGGGCGAGGAACGGCCGGCAAGGGGACGGCCACGGGATCATGCAGGAAGGGGTTCATGGCGGGGCTCCGTGCGAAATGGCGGGCCGGATGGCCCGCCTGCCAGCCATGATGCCGCCGCCCCGCCCCGCCGGGCGCCCCCGTGAACGGGAAAATCCGCCCCGGGAACTACGCAGCCGGCGGTTCGCCGGTCAGGCCTTGCGCGCGCGCCAGTAGCGCACGTACTCGGCCACGCCGGTCTGGACATCGCGCATGGGTGCGCTGAAGCCCGCCGCGCGCAGGCGGCTGACGTCGGCCTGCGTGTAGCTCTGGTAGCGCCCCTTCAGGTCCTCGGGGAACGGGATATAGCGCACCAGCCCCTGCTCGACCAGCTTGTCCAGCGGCAGCGCGGCCTCGCCGAGTTCCGCGCGCAGCGTGTTGACCACGGCGGCGGCCACGTCGTTGAACGGCTGCGCGCGCCCCGTGCCGCAGTTGAAAATGCCCGACGTGCCGGGATTGTCGAGGAAATGCAGGTTGACGGCGACGACGTCCTCGACCGAAATGAAGTCGCGGCTCTGGCCGCCATCGGGATAGCCGTCCCAGCCGGCGAACAGCCGCACGTGCCCTTCGGCCAGGAACTGGTTCATGTTGTGGAAGGCGACCGAGGCCATGCGGCCCTTGTGCTGCTCGTGCGGGCCGTACACGTTGAAATAGCGCAGCCCCACCACCTGGGCGGTCAGGCTGTCCATGCGGGTGCGCAGCACCTGGTCGAACAGCAGCTTGGAATAGCCGTAGACGTTCAGCGGACGCTCGTTGGCGGGCTCCTCGACATACACTGACGAGCCCCCGTACACGGCCGCCGACGAGGCGTACAGGAACGGGATGCGTTGGGCCTGGCAGTACTCGAACAGCTCCAGCGTGACCCGGTAGTTGTTGTCGAGCATGTAGCGGCCGTTGCGCTCGGTGGTGTCCGAGCAGGCGCCCTGGTGCAGCACGGCCCGCACCGGCGGCAGCGCGCCGGCCAGGACGCGCTTGCGGAATTCGTCCTTGTCGAGGTAGTCGGCGATCTGGCAATCGACCAGGTTGAGGAACTTGTCGCCCTCGGTCAGGTCGTCGACCGCGATGATGTCCTGGATGCCGCGCCGGTTCAGGCCGCGCACCAGATTGCTGCCGATGAAGCCGGCGGCGCCTGTGACGACGATCATGTGGATTCTCCTGCGAGTTCTGCGGCGGTGACGACCGAGGTGCCCAGTTTGCCGACGACGATGCCGCCGGCACGGTTGGCCCAGCCCATGGCTTCGGCCCAGGGCAGCCCGATGGCGCGCATGGCCGCCAGGGTGGCCAGCACCGTGTCGCCGGCGCCGGACACGTCGAATACTTCGTGCGCCTGCGCATCGACGTGTTCGCGGCCCGCCGCGGTGAAAAGCGTCATGCCCTGCTCGGACCGGGTGACCAGCAGGGCTTCGAGGTCGAGGTCGGCGCGCAGCCGCTGGGCGCGCTCGGTCAGCTGCGACTCGGTGGTCCAGCGGCCCACGGCCTGTTGCATCTCGGCCCGGTTCGGCGTGACCAGGGTGGCGCCGCGATAGCGCGCGTAGTCGTCGCCCTTGGGATCGACCAGCACCGGCACGCCGGCGGCGCGCGCCTGGGCGATCAGGTCCTGGACGCGGTCGAGCGCGCCCTTGGCGTAGTCCGACAGCACCACCACGTCATGCTGCGCCAGATGGCGCGCGTAGCGGGCGTCCAGGCCGTCGAGCGTGGCCGGGGCGGGATGCTGTTCGAAGTCGACCCGCAGCAGCTGCTGCTGGCGCCCCAGGACGCGCATCTTGAGCGTGGTGGGATGGTCGGCGTCGGCGACCAGGTCGGCCTGCACGCCGGCCTGCCCGGCCAGCCGGCCGATGCCCTCGCCCGCCTCGTCGGCGCCGACGATGCCCAGCAGCGTGGCCTGCCCGCCCAGGGCGGCGACGTTGCGCGCCACGTTGGCGGCGCCGCCCAGGCGGTCTTCGCGGCGCGCCACGCGCACCACGGGCACCGGCGCCTCGGGCGAGATGCGGTCGACCTCGCCGAACCAGTAGCGGTCCAGCATGATGTCGCCCACGACGAGCACGCGGCTGCGCGCGATGGCCTCGGCGGGATAGGATTTCATTCGAGTTCTTCCAGACGGCGTGGCGCGTAGGTCTCCCAGACGTTGCAGCCTGGGCACTGCCAATAGTACCGCCGCGCCTGGAAGCCGCAATTGCGGCAGGCATAGCGGTCCAGGCGCTGCGTATGCTTGTGGATCAGGCTGCGCAGCAGGGTGAGATCGGCGCCGCGCACGGGCCCTTGTTCGGCCTCTCCCGGCGGCTGGCCGGCGGCGCTGCCCAGCTCGGCCTCGAGCAGGCGGTCGAGCCCGAGCAGCGACGGATGATGGCGCAGCGCGCCGCGCGCGAAGGCCCAGGCCGGCGCCGCGCCGCGCTGCACCCGCAGCTCGCGGAATATGACGTTGAACAGGTCCAGCGACGGATGATGGCCGTACTGCTTCTGCAGCAGTTCCAGGCCCTCGGCGGCCTGGTCGGCGGCACGGTAATTGGCCAGCAGCTGCTCGGCCACCAGGCCAGCGAACTCCGGCGCGTCGGCCAGGATGGATTCGAGGTACAGCCGCTCGCGCTTGGGGTCGTTCTCGAGGGCGGCCAGGCGCGCGCGCAGCATGGAAGTGCGCACTTTCGCCGGCTTGCCGGCGGTTTCGCCGGCGCCCGCCTGGCTGGCCGCGTGGTCGGCCGCGTCGAGCGCCGCATGGGCCGCGTCGGCGTCGAACGGCTTGGCCGCCAGCGCGGTCTGGGCCTGCTCGCAGTAGTAGTGCACGATCTGCGGCACCGGCTCGTCGACCAGGCCGCGCAGCGTCTTGACGGCCTCGATGGCGCGCGGCCAGTCGTGTTCGGACTCGTAGATGCGGATCAGCGAGCGCAGCGCCGGAAGGGCGTAGCGGGTGTCCTTGAGCTGCTCGAAAGCCGCCTCGGCGCGATCCAGCATGCCGGCCTTGAGGAAATCGTGGGCCAGTTCGTGCTGGGCGTGCTCGCGTTCGGCTTCCGGCAGGTCGGACCGGTTCAGCAGGCTCTGGTGCACGCGGATGGCGCGCTCCATTTCGCCGCGCCGGCGGAACAGGCTGCCCAGCGCGAAATGCAGCTCGGTGGTTTCCGGGTCGAGCTTGGCGACCTCGACGAACGCGTCGATGGCGCGGTCGGGTTGCTCATTGAGCAGGAAATTCAGCCCGCGGAAGTAGGAATCCGGCAAGGTGCGCGTCTCGCGCAGCATCTGGCGGAAGTCGAAGCGCGCCGCCAGCCAGCCCAATGCAAACAGCAAGGGCACGAAAATAAGCCACCAAGGTTCAAAATCCACGCTGCGAGCTCTGTAGCGGTCGGGGAAAACGGTGCGCGCCGCTTACAGCGGCGACATCGGGGCGATGGCCTCGGGGGCGACCGGCGGGGTCGTGCCATTGGCGGCGGCCTGCAGGCGCTCGACTTCGCGGCGCAGGCGCATGGCTTCGCGGCGCCGGCGCATGGCGGCGGGCACCGTCAGCAGCAGGCCGAACACCGTGCCGACCACGAACGTCACCAGCATCACCACGATGAGCGGGACGTCCTGCACGACATAATCGGCGTAGAAATTCACGGCGACGGGGCCGGTGTTCTTCAAGGCGAACATCAGCACCGCGATGAAAACGAGCAATCGCAGGGCCCAGACAAGGTAGCGCATGGCGCATGCTCCAGAGAATTCAAGACTGTCAATTGTAAGCGGAAGCGGACCGGAATCCGCGATCGGCGGCGACAAATGCGCCGTCCGCGCGGCATGGCCCGCCGCGCCGCGCAAAGACAAAGCCCCTTGAAGGATCAAGGGGCTTCATCGGGGTATGCGCCGCCGCGGCAAACGGCCAGGCACCCTGCCGCAACCCTACATGGCGTGCATGCCGAGCAGCGTGGGCAGCGGGTCGTCCGCGGCGGTATCGGACGGCGTGCCGGCGTCACCGCCGGCCATGTCGACCCGCTCGCGCAATTCCTTGCCGGCCTTGAAGTGCGGCACCTGCTTGCCAGGCACCAGCACTTGCTCGCCCGACTTGGGGTTGCGCCCGATGCGGGGTGAACGCTGCGACAGCGAAAAGCTGCCAAAACCGCGGATCTCGATGCGCTGGCCCGAGGCCAGGGCCTGGGTCATTGCATCGAGCATGGTCTTGACGGCGTAATCGGTGTCGCGGGCGGCCAGCTGGGGATAGCGGGCCGCCAGTGCGGCGATCAGCTCCGACTTGGTCACTTATCAGCCGTCGTTGCGCTGTTGATCCAGCTTGGCCTTGAGCAGCGCGCCCAGGTTGGTGGTACCCGAGGAGGCGCTGGCTTCGGACATGCGCTGGATGGTATCGGCCGTCTCGGCGTTGTCGCGGGCCTTGATCGACAGCTGGATCGAGCGCGTCTTGCGGTCGATGTTGACGATCATGGCTTCGACGTTCTCGCCGGCCTTCAGCACGGTGGTGGCGTCCTCGACGCGGCCCGAGGAGATCTCGGAGGCGCGCAGGTAGCCCTCGACGTCGACCGACAGGGTGACGACCGCGCCCTTGGGCTCGACCGACTTGATCACGCCCTGCACCACGGCGCCCTTGTCATAGGTAGCGACGTAGTTGTTGAACGGATCGCCTTCCAGCTGCTTGATGCCCAGCGAGATGCGTTCCTTGTCGGTGTCGATGCCCAGCACCACGGCTTCGATTTCGTCGCCCTTCTTGAAGTTGCGGACGGCCTCTTCGCCGGTTTCGGTCCAGGACAGGTCGGACAGGTGCACCAGGCCGTCGATGCCGCCGGGCAGGCCGACGAACACGCCGAAGTCGGTGATCGACTTGATGGCGCCACGGACCTTGTCGCCACGCTTGAAGTTGGTGGCGAACTCTTCCCAGGGGTTCTGGCGGCACTGCTTCATGCCCAGCGAGATGCGGCGACGGTCTTCGTCGATCTCGAGGACCATGACTTCGACCTCTTCGCCCAGGGTCACGACCTTGCGCGGATCGACGTTCTTGTTGGTCCAGTCCATTTCGGAGACGTGCACCAGGCCTTCGATACCGGCCTCGACCTCGACGAACGCGCCGTAGTCGGTCAGGTTGGTGACCTTGCCGAACAGGCGGGTGCCCTGCGGGTAGCGACGCGCCAGGCCGACCCACGGATCTTCGCCCAGCTGCTTGACGCCCAGCGAGACGCGGCTCTTTTCCTGGTCGAACTTGAGGACCTTGGCTTCGACTTCCTGGCCCACCTGCAGGACCTCGGAGGGATGACGCACGCGGCGCCAGGCCATGTCGGTGATGTGCAGCAGGCCGTCGATGCCGCCCAGGTCGACGAACGCACCGTAGTCGGTGATGTTCTTGACCACGCCCTTGACCACGGCGCCTTCGTGCAGGGTCTCGAGCAGCTTCTGGCGCTCTTCGCCCATGCTGGCTTCCAGCACCTGGCGGCGCGACAGCACGACGTTGTTGCGCTTGCGGTCGAGCTTGATGACCTTGAATTCGAGGGTCTTGCCTTCGTACGGGGTGGTGTCCTTGACGGGACGCAGGTCGACCAGCGAGCCCGGCAGGAACGCGCGGATGCCGTTGGTCATGACGGTCAGGCCGCCCTTGACCTTGCCGGTGATGGTGCCGGTGACCAGTTCGCCGTTTTCGAGGGCCTTTTCGAGCTGCAGCCAGGCCGACAGGCGCTTGGCGCGGTCACGCGACAGAATGGTGTCGCCGTAGCCGTTTTCCAGGGAATCGATGGCCACCGAGACGAAATCGCCGGGTTGCACTTCGAGTTCGCCCTGGTCGTTGAGGAACTCTTCCAGGGGGATCAGCGCTTCGGACTTCAGGCCGGCATTGACGACGACGAAGTTGTGGTCGACGCGCACGACTTCGGCGCTGATCACTTCGCCGGACTTCATGTCCTGGGTCTTGAGGCTTTCTGCGAAGAGGTCGGCGAAGCTTTCGCCGCCGGTGGCGGGAGTGGAAACGGAAGACATTGAGTTGAAATCCATTGGGCCAAAATGGCCTTGAAAAACACACCGAAGCGGATTGCCCGCGACAGTGGAGTGAATGAACCTGCCAGCACCCGCGCCCCGGGCATGCGCCCGGCGCTACGAACCCTTGGCAGGGCCTGAAACTTTCCAGAAATCGAGTACTGCCTGCACCGTTTGCTCGATGGTCAGATAGGACGAATCGAGCACGTGTGCATCCGCCGCTGCAACGAGCGGCGCCGCGGCGCGCTGCGTATCGCGCGCGTCGCGTTCGCGCATATCGCGCAAAAGGTCGGTTAGATTAGCAGAAATTCCCTTTTCGATCAACTGCTTACAGCGTCTTTGCGCACGCGCCTCGACATCCGCCACCAGGAATACTTTAAGGGACGCATCCGGGAAGACCACCGTGCCCATGTCGCGGCCGTCGGCCACCAGCCCGGGCGGCGCGCGGAAAGCCCGCTGGCGCTCGAGCAGGGCCTGCCGCACCGCCGGATACGCGGCGATGCGGGACGCGAAGTTGCCGACCCGCTCCTGGCGGATCGCCTCGCCCACCTCGACGCCCTCCAGGTAGATGTGCCGGCCCTCGAAACGGGCGTCCAGCTCCTGCGCCACGCGCGCCACGCCGGCCTCGTCCTCGGCGGCCAGGCCGCGGTTCAGGGCCGCCAGCGCCGTGAGCCGGTACAGCGCGCCGCTGTCGAGCACGGCCCAGCCCAGCGCCTTGGCGACCCGGTGGGCCACGGTGCCCTTGCCCGAGGCCGTGGGACCGTCGATGGCGATGACGGGAATATCGGCGGACGTGGCGGGCACAGTGCTCATGATTCGGTACCGGGTCGGCCGGCCACCAGCCCGGCATAGACATCGAAGTAATCGGGGAAAGTCTTGCTGACGCAGCCCGGGTCGAGAATGCGCACCGCGGCGGGCCCGAAGGCGGCCAGCGAGAAGCACATGGCCATGCGATGGTCATCCCAGGTGCCAATGTGCGCATCGCGCCAGCCGTCCGGCGCCGGCGGCGTGATGCGCAGCCAGTCGGGGCCGGACTCCACGCCCGCCCCCAGCTTCGACAGCTCGGTATGCATGGCGTGGATGCGGTCGGTTTCCTTGACGCGCCAGCTGCCGATATTGCGCAGGCGGCACGGCCCGTCGGCATAGAGCGCCAGGGCGGCCGCCGTCATGGCGGCGTCGGGGATCAGGTTGAAATCGGCGTCGAAGGCCTTGAGGCGGCCGCCTTGGTCGACGCGCACGCCGCGCGCCTCGATCCAGTCCGGGCCGGATTCGACCTGCACGCCCATGTCGGCGAGGGTGCGGGCAAAAGCCACGTCGCCCTGGATGCTGTCGGCGCCCACGCCGGTGACGCGCACCGGCCCGCCGCCGATGGCGCCGAGCGCCAGGAAGTACGAGGCGGACGAGGCATCGCCCTCGACGGCGATGGCGCCCGGGCTGCGATAGGCCGCGCCGGCTTCGATGGAGAAGGAACGCCAGCCGTCGCGCTGCACCCGCACGCCGTAGCGCGCCATCAGGTTGAGGGTGATCTCGATGTAGGGCTTGGAAATCAGTTCGCCCGCCACTTCGATGACCACCGGACGGTCGCTGCCCTGGGCCAGCACCGGGGCGGCCAGCAGCAAGGCGGTCAGGAACTGGCTGGACACCGCGCCCTGCACGCGCGCCGGCGCGCCGGCGCGGATCTCGCCCTGGCCGATGGCCAGCGGCGGGTAGCCGGGCTGCCCCAGGTAGTCGATCCGGGCGCCCCACTGCCGCAGCGCATCGACCAGGTCGCCAATGGGACGCTCGTGCATGCGCGGCACGCCCGACAAGCGATATTGTCCGCCCATCAGGGCCAGGGCCGCGGTCAGGGGCCGGAATGCCGTGCCGGCGTTGCCCAGGAACAAGTCCGCCTGCCCTGCCGGAAAGCGGCCGGCGCCCGTCACCGTCGCCCGGCCTGGGCCGCCGTCGGCGATCTCGACCCCGAGCTGGCGCAGGGCCGCCAGCATCACCCGGGTGTCGTCGGAATCCAGCAAGCCGGAAATATCGGTGCGGCCGGCGGCCAGCGCCGCCAGCAGCAGCACGCGGTTGGAAATGCTCTTGGAGCCCGGCAAGGCAACCACGCCGTGCGCCTGGCGGGCGCGCGGCAGGTCGAGATACGGCTGTCCGGTCATGGCAAAACTACTCCTTGCGCCAGTTGCGGCGCGCCTGCGCGGCGCGTTCCAGCAGCGCCTCGAGGGCGCCGCCGTCGCCGGCCGCCATGGCCTGCTCGGCCTGGTCCAGCACGGCCCGTACCGCCGCCAGCTCGGCGCGCAAGGCGGCGCGGTTGGACAGGAAAATGTCGCGCCACATTTCGGGCGACCCCGCCGCGATGCGGGTGAAATCGCGGAACCCGGTGCCGGCCAGGGCCAGCCGCGCCGGCGCGTCGTCGGCCGCGGCCACCTGCGCCATGTAGGCCGCCGCCAGCAGGTGGGGCATGTGGCTGACCGACGCCAGGACCCGGTCATGCGCGGCGGCGTCCATGTCGATGACCCGGGCACCACAAGCCTGCCACAAGTCGCGCACGCGCGCGACCCCGGCCGGCGGGTTCTCCGGCAGCGGCGTCAGGATCACGGTGCGGCCGCGATACAGGCCGGCGTCGGCGGCCTCGGGGCCGCTGCGCTCGGCCCCGGCGATGGGGTGGCCGGGCACGAACTGCGCGACCCGGTCGCCCAGCGCCGCGCGCGCCGCCTCGACCACTTCGGCCTTGGTGCTGCCGGCGTCGGTCAACAGCGTGGCGGCGCCCAGGTGCGGACGCAAGCGCGCCAGCATGGCCCCCAGCCCACCCACCGGCGTGGCCAGCAGCACCACGTCGGCTTGCGCGGCCTCTTCGGGCGTGACGGCGGCGTCGATCAGGCCCAGCGCCTGCGCGCGGGCCAGGGACTGCGCATTGCGGCCCACGCCCAGCACTCGCCCGACCCGGCCCGCCCGGCGCAACGCCAGCGCAACCGAACCGCCGATCAGGCCGACGCCGATCACCGCCAGTACAGGAATCAGGGGGCCCTCGGCCCCCTGTGTCGCAGCGCCGGTCGCGGCGGGCGTCATGCGGCCAGGACTTCCGTGAGCGCGGCGATGAACCGCTGGTTTTCCTCCGGCAGGCCGATGGTCACGCGCAGCCACTCGGGCAGGCCGTCGCCGGCCACCGGCCGCACGATGACGCCGCGCTTGAGCAATTCCAGGTTGATGCGCGGCGCATCGCCCACGCGCACCAGCACGAAGTTGCCGTAGCTGGGCACATAGCGCAGCGAGAGGCTGTCGAACGCCTCGCACAGCTGGCGCTTGCCGGCCTTGTTCAGTTCGTACGCGCGGGCCAGGTAGTCGGCGTCGCCGAGGGCGGCGATCGCGGCGGCCTGCGCCAGCGTATTGACGTTGAAGGGCTGGCGGACCCGGTTGAGCAGGTCCGTGAGCGCCGGCTGCGCCACCGCGAAGCCCACGCGCAGCCCGGCCAGGCCATAGGCCTTGGAGAACGTGCGCGAAACGATCAGGTTGGGGTACTGCCGCACCAGGGCCACGCTGTCGAAGCGCAGCTCCGGGTCGAGATACTCGTTGTAGGCCTCGTCCAGCACCACCGTGACACGATCGCCGTGGGCTTCGTGCACGCGCGCCAGGAAGGCCGCGACGTCCGCGCCCGGCACGAAGGTGCCGGTGGGGTTGTTCGGATTGGCGATGAACACCAGCCGGGTGTCGTCCTCGATGGCCGCGAACATGGCGTCCAGGTCGTGGCCGTAGTCGCGCGCCGGCACCTGGATGTGGCGCGCGCCGCGCGCCTGCGTGGCCAGCCGGTACACCGCGAACGAATGCTGCGCGTACACGGCCGAGGTGCCCGGCTCCAGCAACGCCAGCGCGGCGATTTCGAGGATGTCGTTGGAGCCGTTGCCCAGCGTGATCCAGCCCATCGGCACGCCGTAGCGTCCGGCCAGGGCCGATTTCAGGTCGAAACCGTTCGGGTCCGGATAGCGCGCCAGCGACTCGGCGGCCGCCAGCAGGGCCTGGCGCGCGGATTCGGGCATGCCCAGGGGGTTTTCGTTCGACGCCAGCTTGACGATGCCGGCCGGGTCGAGGCCGAACTCGCGGGCCAGCTCGTCGATGGGCTTGCCCGCCTGGTAGGGTGCGATGGCACTGACGTGGGCGGGAGCGGTCAACGGCTTGGGAGTGGTCATGACGGTGCGCTTACGCGAGAGGATTTACTGCGCCGGGTACGAGCCCAGCACCTTGATGAAAGCGACCTGCGCCTGCAGGTCGGCCAGTGCGCGGGCGACCTGCGGGTCGTCGCGGTGCCCCAGCACGTCGACGTAGAAATAGTATTCCCACTGGCCGGTGCGCGCCGGGCGCGACTCGAAGCGGGTCATCGACACGCCGTTGGCGGCCAGCGGCGCCAGCATGTCGTAGACCGCGCCGGCGCGGTTGGGCACGGCCAGGATCAGGCTGGTCTTGTCGCGGCCGCTGGGCAGCGTCTGGATATGGCCCACGGCCAGGAAGCGCGTGCGGTTGTTGGGATCGTCCTGGATGCCGGCGGCGACGACCTGCAGGTTCCAGGCCGGCGCGGCGCTCTCGCCGGCGATCGCGGCAATCGCCGGGTTGCCGGCGGCGACGCGGGCGGCCTCGGAATTGCTGGCCTCGGCGACGCGCTCCAGGCCCGGGTAATGGCGGTTCAGCCAGCCCTGGCACTGCGCCAGCGCCTGCGGATGCGCGGCGATGGCGGTCACGCCGTCCATGGAACCCGACTGCGTCATGAGGCAGTGGCGGATGTCGACGGAGCGTTCCCCCAGTATCTTGAGCGGGGTGGTCAGCAGCAGGTCGAGATTGCGGTTGACCGCACCCTCGGTGGAGTTTTCCACCGGCACCATGCCGACATCGGCCTGCCCGGCCTCGACGGCGCGAAACACTTCGTCGAACGACGGACAGGGCAGTTGCTGCACGGCGCGGCCGAAATGCTCGAGCGCCGCCTGCTCGGAAAACGAGCCGCGCGGCCCCAGGTAGGCCACGGTCATGCCGCGCTCCAGGCCGCGGCAGGCGGAGATGATTTCGGTCCAGACCGAGGCCACGGCATCGCGCGGAAACGGGCCGGGGTTGAGCTGCTGCAGGCGGCGGATGACTTCCGCCTCGCGTTCGGGACGCAGCACCGGGCCGTCGGCGGCAGCGGCGTGCTTGGCTTCGCCGACCTCGAGCGCGGCGCGGGCGCGCTGCGACAGCAGGTCGAGGATCTGCGCATCGATGGCGTCGATGCGCTCGCGCAGCGGCTTGAGCTTGCCTTGCAGGGAATCATCCATGGCGGCGCTCGAAATCCCGCAGGTAGTCGACCAGCGCCTGCACGCCGTCCAGCGGCATGGCGTTGTAGATCGAGGCGCGCATGCCGCCCACGCTCTTGTGGCCCTTGAGCTGCATCAGCCCGGCTGCTTCGGCGCCCTGCAGGAAGGCGTCGTTGAGCGATTCATCGCGCAGCACGAACGGCACGTTCATGCGCGAGCGCGCCGCGGCGTGCACGGGGTTGCGGTAGAAGGACGTGCTGTCCAGATAGCCGTACAGCAGGTCGGCCTTGGCGCGGTTGGCGGCCTCCATGCCGGCTACGCCGCCCTGCTCCTTGACCCACTTGAACACCAGGCCGGCCATGTAGATGGCGAAGGTCGGCGGCGTGTTGTAGCGCGAATGCTCGGCCGCCACGTTGGCGTAGTCGAACGCCGAGGGGCAGATCGGCAGCGCCTTGCCGAGCAGGTCGCGGCGGGCGATCACCACGGTGACGCCGGCCGGGCCGGCATTCTTCTGGGCGCCGGCGAACACCAGGCCGGCGCGCGCGACGTCCATGGGACGCGACAGGAAGTGCGAGGAGGCGTCGACCACCAGCGGCACGTCCGGCGCGCCCAGCGCGGCGGTATCGGGCCAGTCGGTGAACTCGACGCCATTGATGGTTTCGTTGCTGCAGAAATGCAGGTAGGCGGCCTCCGGCCGCACCTGCCAGGTCTCGACCGGCGGCACCCAGGTCCAGGGGCCCTGCTCGCGCCCGTCGATCTCGGTGGCGGCGCCGCTGCTGGCGGCGATATGGGTGTTGCCGTAGCGGCCCGCTTCCTTGTGCGAACGCGTCGACCAATGTCCCGTCACCACGAAGTCGGCGGCGGGCTGGCCGCGCCGCCCGATGAGGTTCATGGGCACGATGGCGTTTTCGCCCAGCCCCCCGCCCTGCATGAACATCACGGCGTAGTCGGCCGACACGCCCAGCAGGTCGCGCAGGTCGGCCTCGGCCTGGTCGCAGATCTGCACGAAATGCTTGCCGCGGTGGCTCATTTCCATCACGGACATGCCGCTGCCGCGCCAATCCAGCATCTCGGCGGCGGCCTGCTGCAACACCGGCTCGGGCAAGGCCGACGGGCCTGCCGAGAAGTTCCAGGGACGGGCCATGATTACTCCGTAGGTTCGGTCGGTTCGGGCGAAGCGCCGGAATCGCCGTCGGCATCCATGGCTTCGGATTCTTCTTCATCGTCGGCGTCGGCGTCGCTTTCGACCACCCGGCGCACGCCCGACAGGCTGCTGCCGTCGTCCACGCTGATCAGGGTGACGCCCTGCGTGGCGCGCCCCATTTCACGGATCTCGCCGACCCGGGTGCGCACCAGCACGCCGCCGGTGGTGATCAGCATGATTTCGTCGGACGGCATCACCAGTACCGCGCCCACCACCTTGCCGTTGCGCGACGAGGTCTGGATGGCGATCATGCCCTTGGTGCCGCGGCCGTGGCGGGTGTATTCGGTGATGGACGTGCGCTTGCCGTAGCCGTTCTCGGTGGCGGTCAGCACGCTTTGCGACTCGTCGCCGGCCACCAGCAGGGCGATGACCGTCTGGCCGTCCTCGAGCGTCATGCCGCGCACGCCGCGGGCATTGCGGCCCATGGGCCGGACGTCGTTCTCGTCGAAGCGCACGGCCTTGCCGGCGTCGGAGAACAGCATCACGTCGTGCTTGCCGTCGGTGAGATCGGCGCCGATGAGGTAGTCGCCGTCGTCCAGCGCCACCGCGATGATGCCGGCCTTGCGCGGGTTGGAGAAATCGGACAGCGGCGTCTTCTTGACGGTGCCGCGCGAGGTCGCCATGAAGACGTAGTTGTCTTCGCTGAATTCCTTGACCGGCAGCACCACGGTGATCTTCTCGCCGTCGGCCAGCGGGAACATGTTGACGATCGGCTTGCCGCGCGAATTGCGCGTGCCTTGCGGCACTTCCCAGACCTTCAGCCAGTACACCCGGCCGCGATCGGAGAAGCACAGCAGGTAGTCGTGCGTATTGGCGATGAAGAGCTGGTCGATCCAGTCGTTTTCCTTCATGGCCGTGGCCTGCTTGCCGCGGCCGCCGCGCTTCTGCGAACGATATTCCGACAACGGCTGGCTCTTGATGTAGCCGGCGTGCGACAGCGTCACCACCATGTCGGTGGGCGTGATCAGGTCTTCGGTGTCGAGCTCGGTGGCGTTCAGTTCGATCTCGGAACGGCGCACGTCCTTGGCGCCGGTGGAGAACTCGGCCTTGATGGCCTGCAGCTCCTCGCCGATGATGGTGGTGATGCGCTCGGGCTTGGCGAGGATGTCGAGCAGGTCGGCGATGTTCGCCATGACGTCCTTGTACTCGCCGACGATCTTGTCCTGCTCGAGGCCGGTCAGGCGCTGCAGGCGCATGTTGAGGATTTCCTGCGCCTGCGTTTCGCTCAGGCGGTACAGGCCGTCGCCTTGCAGGCCGAAGCTCTCGTGCAGGTCGTCGGGACGGAACGCCGCGCGGCCACCCACCGCGTCGAGGTCGGAACGCGACAGCATCTCGCGCACGAGGGAGGAATCCCACGAGCGCGACATCAGTTCCTGGCGCGCCACCGGCGGCGTGGGCGCGGCCTTGATGATGGCGATGAAGTCGTCGATGTTCGCCAGCGCCACGGCCAGGCCTTCCAGCACGTGGCCGCGCTCGCGCGCCTTGCGCAGCTGGAACACGGTGCGGCGGGTCACCACTTCGCGGCGATGCTGCAGGAAGTAGGTGATCATCTGCTTCAGGTTGAGCAGGCGCGGCTGGCCGTCGACCAGCGCCACCAGGTTCATCCCGAAGGTGTCCTGCAGCTGCGTGTTCTTGTACAGGTTGTTGAGGATGACCTCGGGCACCTCGCCGCGCTTGAGCTCGATGACCAGCCGCATGCCGTCCTTGTCGGATTCGTCGCGGATGTCGGCGATGCCTTCGATCTTCTTCTCGTTGACCAGCTCGGCGATGCGTTCCTGCAGCGTCTTCTTGTTGACCTGGTAGGGAATGGCGTCGACCACGATGGCCTGCCGGTTGCCCTTTTCCATGTCCTCGAAGTGGGTCTTGGCGCGCATGACCACCCGGCCGCGGCCGGTGCGATAGCCCTCGCGCACGCCGGCCATGCCGTAGATGATGCCGCCGGTGGGGAAGTCGGGCGCGGGGATGACCTCGATGAGCTCGTCGACCGAGCAATCGGGGTTGCGCAGGCAGTACAGGCAGCCGTCGACCACCTCTTGCAGGTTGTGCGGCGGGATGTTGGTCGCCATGCCCACCGCGATCCCCGAGCTGCCGTTGACCAGCAGGTTGGGCAGCCGCGAGGGCAGCAGCAGCGGCTCTTGCTCGCTGCCGTCGTAGTTGGGCCCGAAATCGACGGTTTCCTGGTCGATATCGGCCAGCAGTTCGTGGGCGATCTTGGCCAGGCGGATTTCGGTGTAACGCATGGCCGCGGCGCTGTCGCCGTCGATCGAGCCGAAGTTGCCCTGGCCGTCGACCAGCATGTAGCGCATGGAGAAATCCTGCGCCATGCGGACGATGGTGTCGTAGACCGACTGGTCGCCGTGCGGGTGGTACTTACCGATAACGTCGCCGACGATGCGGGCGGATTTCTTGTAAGCGCGGTTCCAGTCGTTGTTCAGCTCGTGCATCGCATAGAGCACGCGCCGGTGCACGGGCTTGAGGCCGTCGCGCACATCTGGCAGCGCCCGCCCGACGATCACGCTCATGGCGTAATCCAGGTAGCTGCGGCGCATCTCTTCTTCCAGCGATACCGGAAGCGTCTCCTTGGCGAAGGAATCCATATATATAGCGACTGAATCGAGTAAGAGAAACCCGGGCCGGGTAAACAGGAAATTCTATCACCCGATTGTCCGATGACCGGGAAACCCGCGGCGCGGGCGCGCATGGCGAAAGCATCTGGCAGTTTTCACCGCTCTGTTGTCAAAAACCAACATCCCTCATGGCACATAGAGAAGAAAAGATCATATCCAGCATCAATGCGGCTTGCGAGGGAAGCCAAAGGTCATCAAATGCCTTAAGATTGTTTCCAGCACGCAGGGAGACCCGGTAGCGATCCTTTGAACCTTTTCTGAGCGTTGCTATACTGGCCCCGTTTTCCTGATATGCGGCGGGGGTTCGCTGCGAGTCACTTATCCAGCTTCAAGCTCAACGAGGAGAAACATGAACAAACCCTCCAAATTCGCTCTGGCGCTCGCCTTCGCCGCCGTTACGGCCTCTGGTGTAGCCTCGGCCCAGTCGTACCCCGAAACGGTTGACAACTGGCGCAACCCGTTCGGCGACGTGTGGATGAACGGCACCAATGAACTGTGCTGGCGCGATGCCTTCTGGACCCCGGCCACCGGCGTCCCGGGCTGCGATGGCGTGCCGGTCGCTCAGGCGCCCGCCAAGCCCACCCCCATGGCCACCAAGGTCGTCTTCAATGCCGATACGTTCTTCGATTTCGACAAGTCGACCCTGAAGCCGGAAGGCCGCCAACTGCTGGACCAAGTCGCTCAGCAAGCCTCGGGCATCGATCTGGAAACCATCATCGCCGTCGGCCACACCGACTCGATCGGTACCGAAGCCTACAACCAGAAGCTGTCCGAGCGCCGCGCCGCTTCGGTCAAGTCGTACCTGGTCAGCAAGGGTGTCGACCCCAACCGCATCTACACGGAAGGCAAGGGCGAACTGCAGCCCGTCGCTTCCAACAAGACGCGTGAAGGCCGTGCCCAGAACCGTCGCGTTGAAATCGAAGTCGTGGGTAGCCGCCGTTAATCGACGCGCTAGCCGCTACAATGAAGGGCCTCGCATAGCGAGGCCCTTTTTTTTGCCGCCCATCCGCCCATGACGACCCAGACCTCCGCACCCGCCACCCCCGGCATCAACGCCGACCAGGCCGAGCTGGACAAATTCGCCGCCCTGGCCGCCCGCTGGTGGGACCCCGAAAGCGAATTCAAGCCGCTGCACGCCATCAACCCGTTGCGCCTGGGCTGGATCCAGGACTGCGCCGGCAGCCTGGCCGGCAAGACGGTCCTGGACGTCGGCTGCGGCGGCGGCATCCTCTCCGAAAGCATGGCGGTGGCGGGGGCCCAGGTCACGGGCATCGACCTGGCCGAGCGCTCGCTGAAAATCGCCCGCCTGCACGGCCTGGAATCCGGCGTGCAGGTGGAATACCGCGCCGTGCCGGTCGAACAGCTGGCCGCCGAGCAGCCGGGCCGCTACGACGTGGTGACCTGCATGGAAATGCTCGAACACGTGCCCGACCCCGGCTCCGTGGTGCGCGCCTGCGCGACCCTGGCCAAGCCGGGCGGCTGGGTGTTCTTCTCGACGCTCAACCGCAACGCCAAGTCGTTCCTGTACGCCATCATCGGCGCCGAGTACGTGCTGCGGCTGCTGCCGCGCGGCACGCACAGCCACGAGCAGTTCATCAAGCCCAGCGAGCTGGCGGCGGCCGCGCGCCAGGCCGGGCTGGAACCCGCCAGCATGCGCGGCATGGAATACAACCCCATAACCCAGGTCTACAGCCTGTCGGACGACACTTCGGTGAATTACCTGATGGCCACCCGCAAATGAGCGCCCTGATCCTGTTCGACTTCGACGGCACCCTGGCCGACACCGCCCCCGACCTGGCCGCCGCCGCCAACCAGCAGCGCATCCGCCGGGGCCTGCAGCCCCTGCCCTACGAAACCCTGCGCCCGGTCGCCTCGCAAGGCGCGCGCGGGCTGTTGCGCATCGCGCTCGACCTGCTGCCCGGGCATCCCGATTACGAACCCACCCGCCAGCAGTTCCTGCAGGACTACGCAGCCGGCTCGACCGTGCACAGCCGGCTCTTCCCGGGCATCGCCCCCCTGCTCGACGGCATCCGCGCGCGCGGGCTGGCCTGGGGGATCGTCACCAACAAGGTCACCTACCTGACCCTGCCCATCGTCGAGTTCCTGGGCCTGACGCGCGACAGCGCCGTGCTGGTGTGCGGCGACACCACCGAACACGCCAAGCCGCATCCCGCGCCGCTGCTGCACGCCGCGCGCGAGGCCGGCTACGCCACCGACCGCTGCGTCTACGTGGGCGACGACCTGCGCGACATCCAGGCGGCCCACGCCGCCGGCATGCCGGCCGTGGCCGCTGCCTACGGTTACCTGGGCCAGGACGAGAACGTCACCACCTGGTCGGCCGAGGCCTGCGCCAACACCCCCGACGAACTCTGGGGCGCCATCGAACCGCTGCTGCCGGCCGACCTGCGCTGAGTCGCCGGGCGGCGCGGCTCAGGTGTCATGCGCCCGGTTGCCCAGCACGCTTTCCACCTTGCGCGCCCAGGCCAGCAGGGCCGCATCCTCGCCCACGAAACCGACCAGCTGGATGGCGATGGGCAAGCCATGCTCGCCGCGAGCGACCGGCAGCGACAGCGACGGATTGTGCAGCAGCGACCACGCCCGAATGAACACCGAGCTTCCGGTGCTGCTGGCGTCGGGGGCCTCGCCGAGTGTTGCCGGCATGACGATCGCGTCCACGTCGCGGGCCAGGTCGTAGAATTGGCGGCGGCAACCATCGGCCGCATCCAGCGCGGCGGCATAGTCCGCGTCGCTGTACGACCGGCCCAGCTCCAGATAGGACAACAGCTCGGAATCGCAATGGCGCGCATGGTGGCGACGCAGATCGTCGTATTCGCGGGCCAGGTCGTACGCCATGATGATGTCCTGGATATCCCCGATTTCCTCGTACGAAGGCGGCATCGACAGGGGCGCGAGCGAAGCCCCGGCCCGCGCCAGCGCCGCCAGGTTCTCCTCGAAGATGGCCTGGGCGCCGGGTTCGGCTTGCGGCCAGTCGCGTGGCCGCCAGACCCCCAGGCGCGGCATCGCGTCGGGCGCAGGCTGGTCATAGCGCGGGTCGCCCGAGAATCCGCGCATGAACAACTGGGCATCCTCGACCGAGCGGCACAGCGGCCCCACAACGTCCAACGGCCGCGAATAGTTGCGGATCCCCACATAGGGAATGGTGTCCAGCGTCGGCTTGAAGCCGACGGCGCCGCAGAACGAGGCGGGCCGCAGGATGGAGCCGGCGGTCTGCGTGCCAATCGAGAGGGGCGTCATGAAATCGGCGACCGCCGCCCCCGAGCCGGCAGAAGAAGCGGCCGGCGTGCGCCGGATATCGTGCGGATTGCGGCACGGCCCGGGCAACATGATGGCATGGCGCGATACCGTGTTCTTGCCCAGCAGGTTGTAGCCCAACGCGCGCGCGCGGGCGACCACCGGCGCGTCCACTGCCGGCTGGCGGCCGGGAAAAATGTCCGGATCGCCCAGCTCCGTCGGCATGTCGGCCGTGTCGATGGTGTCCTTGATTCCCAATGGCACCCCATCGAACGGGCGGGTGCGGCCCGCCTTGTCCAGCGCGCGGGCGCGGGCCAGCGCGGCGTCGCCGGCGACGTGGACCCAGGCTCGCACGTCGGAATTGCGCGCGGCGATGCGCTCCAGGCAGGCCTGGGCCCAGGCTTCGCAGGTGAGGCGGCCGGACGCCAGCGCGCGCAGGCCTTCGGCCATCGTGAGGCGGGCCAGCCCCGATGGCGCGGGGCGCCGCGGGACGGAATCGGTGGTCGGGGAAGTCATGCGGGATTTCCTTGCGAATCGGAGTGAGAGCCGCGGCCGATATACAGGTCGGCCATTTCTTCATTGGCGAGCAGGTTGGCGCCGGTATCGGTCAGCACGATGCGGCCAGAGTCGAGGATGTAGCCCCGGTCGCTGAACTGCAGCGCCTGGCGGGCGCGCTGCTCGACCATGAGCACCGCCACGCCCAATGCCGGCAAACGCTTGACCTCGTTGAACACCTGCTCGGTCAGCGCCGGCGAAAGCGCGGCCGACGGCTCGTCGAGCAGCATGAGCCGCGGCGCCGGCATCAAGGCGCGGGCGAATGCCAGTTGCTGGCGTTCGCCGCCCGACAAATTGCAGGCCTGCGTACGCCGCCGTCCGGCCAGCGCCGGAAACATGTCGAACATCTCGGCAATGCGCGCCCGGGGCTGGCCGACGTGTTCGACCACTTGCAGATTTTCGAGCACGGTGAGGTCGCCGAATACGTTATGCACCTGGGGCACATACGAAATACCGATGCGGACGCGATCCTCGACGGCCAGGGTGCGCAAGTCGGTCCCGTCGAATTCCAGGCTGCCGCTCAGCCGCGGCAGCAGCCCCATCACGGCCTTGATCAGGGTGGACTTGCCCGCGCCGTTGGTGCCGGCGATGGTGACCGCCTCGCGTGCCGCGACGTGCATGTCGATGTGGCAGACGATGTCCACGTCGCCGTAGCCGCCCGCCATGCCGCGCAGCGACAGCAGGCTGGCGGCGGGCGTTGCTTGCGTACTCATATCACGCCTCCCATGTAGGCCTCGCGCACGGCGGGCTGGGCCAGCACTTCGCGCGGCCTGCCCTCGGCGATCACGCGGCCGCGATCCATCACATACAGGCGCGACACGATGCGCGCCAGCGCTTCGAGGTTGTGCTCGATGATGAGCACGGTCATGCCGCGCTGGTTCAGCGTCACGATCCGCTCGGACAATTCCTCGATCAGTACCGGATTGACACCGGCGAACGGCTCGTCGAGCATGATGCAGCGCGGTTCAAGCATGAGCAGCCGGCCCAACTCCAGCAACTTCTTCTGGCCGCCGGACAACATGCCCGCCGGGGTGTCGGCTACCCGCGCGAGGTTGAGAAACTCCAGCAGCTCACGGGCCTGTTCGGCGGCGCGCCGCTCTTCGCGCGCGACCTGCCGCGCGGCGAAGAACAATGACAGCAGCTTCTCGCCGCGCAGGTCGGGCGAGGCCGCCATCATGTTGTGCAGCACCGAGAGCTGCGAGAACTCGCGCGGCACCTGGAACGTACGGGCCAACCCCAGCCTGACACGCTTGTGCACGGCCAGTTCGTCAAGGTCCTGTCCGCCGAAGCGGACGCGGCCGGCCTGGCGCGGCACATAACCGGTAATAACCGAAAACAGCGTGCTCTTGCCGGCTCCGTTGGTGCCGATCAGCCCCAGCAGCTCGCCACGGTCCAGATGCAGGCTGACATCGTCCAGCACTTTGAAACCGTCAAATGCGGCGCTGATATTGCAGACCTCCAGCATCTTCATGACCGGTTCCTCCCGTTTGCCTTGCCCATCACGCCTTGGGGGCGGTAGAGCACGATGAGGATCAGGGCCATGCCGATCACCCAGATGCGCACGCTGGCCATCTGGACTTCGGAAATTCCGCCCAGGAATTCCCGGACGAATCGCGAGCCCTCCAGGAACCCCACCAGAATCACCGTTCCCAGGGCCACGCCCTTGAGCCGGTTGGCGCCGCCGACGAATACGGCGATCCAGATATAGAAGGTAATCAATGGCACAAACTGGTCGGGACTGAGAAACGTCAGGTAATGCGCCTGGAAGGCCCCCGCCAGGCCGGCCAGGCCGGCGCCAAGCATCAGCGAACGAGTCTTGAAGCGCGCCGGATCTTTGCCCAGCGCACGCACCGCCACTTCGTTGTCGCGGATGGCCTCGATGACCCGCCCGAAGGGACTACGCACGACCCGCGTCACCAGCCAGAACACAATGGCATTGGCGGTCACCAGGCTGACCAGTATCCAGAAATCAATCTGCCCGGCCGGCACCAGGCCGGCGAACAGCCGGGGAATGCCAGGCAGGCCGTGCATGCCGCGCGTTAACCACTCTTCTGTCTGCAGCATCATGCGCACCGACTCGGAGAACCCCAGCGTGACAATGGCCAGGTAGTCGCTGCCCAGCCTCAGGGCCACCATGCCCAAGGGATAAGCCGCCAGTGCGGTGATGATCGTCGCGCCAGCCATGGCCAGCGGAATGGGCACGCCCTCGAGCGCCAGTAGCGCCGACGCATACGACCCGATGGCGAAGAATCCCACGTGGCCGAAGTTCACCAGGCCGGTGAACCCGTAATGCAGGGACAGCCCCACCGCCATGAGCATGTAGATGAGTATCCCGATGGAGATCGCGATCAGATAGGCTTCCATCTTGTTTACCTCGCTGCCAGGGGACGGCCGAAAATGCCCTGCGGACGCGCCAGCAGCACAAGCAGAAGCACGACAAAGGCCAGGACGATCTTGTAGGCCGGCCCGACATACAGGCTGGCGATCTCCTGGGAAACGCTGAACAGCAGCGTGCCGACAATGGCGCCCACCGGATGGCCGATACCGCCCAGCACAACCGCCGAGAACATGGGCATGAGCAGCTCGAAGCCCAGTTCCGGCACGACCACCGCCTTGATGCCCAGCAGCACGCCCCCCAGGCCGCAAAAGGCCCCGCACAGCGTCCACAGGCACAGCATCACGCGCTTGGAGCGGATGCCGCTGGCGGCCGCCAGCTCGGGGTTGGCGGCCACCGCGCGCATGCGCCGGCCCAGCGGCGTGCCGTACAGCAGCACGAAGACCAGCATCAGCGCGATGGCGGCCGTGGCCATGATGTAGAGGTCGGTGGGCAGTATCCGTATGCCGCCGAAGTTCCACGCGCGCACCAGGGGCACATCGAGGTTGTACTGGTCCTGGCCGGCGAAGAACGTGATGGTGTTGCGCACCACGAAGGCTATGCCTAGCGAAGCCACCAGGCAGGACACATTCGACCGGTTGGCCAACGCCCGGAACACCCAGAGATAGAATCCCACCGACACCAGCGCCGTGACGACGCATGCGGCCAGCACCCCGAGCACCAGCGAACTGCCGATGAAGGTCTGCACGGCAATGGCGGTATAGGCCCCCAGCGTCATGTAGTCGCCCGTTGCGGCGTTGGGAAACCGCGAGATGCCGAAGACCAGGGTGATGGCCAGCACCGGCAAGGCCAACAGCGTGCCGAGCACCACGCCATTGATGGCCGCATTCAAGATTGCGATCGCTTCCATATCGGCTCCGTGCTCAGGCGATCGCGCCAGGCACCGTCTCCTTCAGCACGAGTTTTCCCTGGGTAATCTCGAACACGCCGAAATCGGGCACGGTTTCGCCGTGCGCCCCGAAATTCAGGCTGGACGATGCGCCCTCGTAGTCGATATCGGCGCCGCTTTTCAATGCATCGCGGCCCTGTTCAAAGGACGAGACCTTCTGGCCGCCCGCCGCCACGCTCTTGATGTGCCCGTTGACCTCCCCGGAGGACGCCGCCGGCCCCGCCGCCTCGATGGCCAAGGCAAGCGTGATGACCATGTCGTAGCTCTGCGCCGCGAAGATGTCGGGTTCGCGGTTCATCTTGGCCCGGAATTTCCCGGCGAAGCGCTTGTAGGCCTCGTGATCGTGCGCGGCCACATTGGAAATGGAGATAATGCCCTCGGTCGCCTCCTTGCCCAGCGCCTTGACCAGGTCTTCGTTGGCGGTCCAACCCGGCATGATGAACTTGCAGTCCTGGCCGGTCTGGAACCACTCGCGCAGCAGGATCGTAGCGTCGGGCCGGTAGGATCCCAATGCGATCACGTCAGGCTTGGTTGCCAGCACCTTGCTCAGTTCGGTGCGATAGGTGGTCTGGTTAGGCTCGTAGATGACGTATTCGCTGAGTTTGCCGCCGCCCGCCTCCCAGCTTTGCCGGAAATAGTCCGCAAGGCCGACGAAGGTGGAGTTATTGAACGCCATCACGGCCGGCCGCTTGTAGCCGCGCTGGCGCGCGACCTCGGCGAACGCCTTGCCAAACACGGCGTTGGATGCCTGGAACATCCACGCCAGGCCTTTCTTGTTCTCCGTCAGCATCTCGGGAGCGCCGCAGGTGTTCATCATGATCAGGCCGGCATTATTGGTGATCGGCATCACGGCCAAGCCGACTGCAGAAGGCCATATGCCGACCACGGCCTCGACCCGGTTGATCTCGATGAGTTTCTTGACTGCCAGCACCGCCGCGTCGGGCTTGGTCTGATCGTCTTCGGCGTAAAGCTCCAGGGGGCGCCCCGCCGCCCCGCCCGCCGCATTGACTTCGTCGACCGCAATGCGGATCGCCTGGAGCATGGCGCCGCCGTATGGCCCGCCCACGCCGGTGATCGAGTTCAGCGCCCCCACGCGGAAAGGCGCCGCCTGCTGCGCCCGCGATACCCACGGGAGCATCGCCAGCGCGCCTATGGCCGCGCTGGACGAGACGAACCGCCGGCGTTTGTGGTTAATCAGGTTCGGCTTCATATTCGTTCCTTCTGCGCCGTACGCGCATTGATCTTTGTTCGAATATGCCGGCAGGATTGCCCGGCCCCTTGTTGCTTCTTGTTGTCGCCCCGCGCGGTTGCGGCAGGGCTTGCTGCCAGGCCGGCGTCCGCCAGGAAGCGGCGCCGGCGCAATTGCAATCGCTACTGTATGGCACCTTCCCGGCGCAGTCGGTCGCGCCGTTGCGCGTCTACGCCAAAGCGCTCCAGCACCTCGTCGGTATGTTGTCCATGCAACGGCGCGGGCATGCGCACCTGACCCGGCGTACGCGAGAAATGCGTCGGGATGCCGATGGTCTTCATGCGGCCCAGCCTTGGATGGTCGAGCTCCTGGATCATGCCGCGCGCGGCGTAGTGCGGGTCGTTGACCGCCTGCCCGAAATCGTTGATCGGACCACACGGCACGCTGGCGGCCTCGCAGCGCTGGATCCACGTGGCGGCATCGGCATGCGCGAACTCGGCCTCGAGCAACGGCTCGAGCACGTGTATGTTGGCCATGCGGTCGGAATTGGTGGCAAAGCGCGGGTCGGTGATCCATTCGGGACGCCCCAGCACATCGGAGCAAAGGCGTTCCCAGGTGCGCTGGTTGGCTGCGCCGATGATGATATAGCCGTCGCCGGTCTGGAACGCCTGGTATGGCGCCGAGACCCGATGGCGGCTGCCCGTGGCCTGCGGGATAGTGCCCTCGGCGAAGTACGCGGCGGCCTCCCAGATGAACCACGGCAGCCCGCACTCGGCCAGGGAGATGTCGATGTGCTGCCCTTCGCCGGTCTGGCGCTGGTGCATACACGCGGCCAGGATGGCATATGACGCGGTCAGCCCGGCGCCCACATCGTAGATGGCGATACCGGACTTCAGCGGCCGACCTTGCGGCTCGCCGGTCATGCTCATGATGCCGGTCATGCCCTGGGCTACCAGATCGAAGCCGCCCTTGGACGCATATGGCCCGGTCTGCCCGTAGCCGGAAATCGAGCAATACACCAGGCGCGGATTGATATGGCTGAGAGTGTCGTAATCCAACCCGAGCGACCGAGTCACGCCGACGCGGTAGTTCTCGACCACCACGTCGGCCCAGCGCACCATGTCGTAGACAATCTCGCGCACGCCCGGATGCTTCAGGTTGAGCGAAATGCCCAGCTTGTTGCGGTTGATCTGCGCAAAGCAGGTGGATTCGCCATTAACGTAGGGCCCCATTTCGCGCGCGTCGTCGCCGGCGCCAGGTTTCTCGATCTTGATGACCTCGGCGCCCAGGTCGGCCAGGACCATCGTGCAGTAAGGACCGGCCATGATCTGGGACAGGTCCAGTATTTTCAAGCCAGCCAGCGGCAGGGAAGCTTGTGGTGCCATGAACGGGACTCCTCGGCGTTCAGCGACCGACGAAGGCGGGCTTTTCCTTGCGCAGGAATGCCGCCTTGCCGATGCGGTAGTCTTCAGTATCGAAACAGGCGTACGGCTCCAGCCGCTCCTGCTCGTCCAGCTCCTGCTTGCCGGCCAGACGGCGCACGAACTTCTTGTGCCAGCGGTTGACCAGCGGCGCGGCAGTGGCGATGCGCGCGGCGCACTGGTAGGCATGCGCGACCACGTCCGCGTCGTCCACCACGCGGGTCAGCAACCCTTTGCGCAATGCGTCGTCCGCATCGAAAACCGCGCCTTCGAGCAGGATCTCGAGCGTGCTGGCCGCCCCCACCAAGGCGACCAGGTCGGCCAGCTCGCGATAGTCGAGCGTCAGGCCAATCCGATTGACCGGGATGCCGAAGCGGGCACTGCGCGCCGCGATGCGCACGTCGCATAGCGCGGCGATCTCCAGTCCGCCGCCCACGCAGGGCCCTTCGATGCATGCGACGGTGGGATGCCGGGTCAGCTTGAGGCGATCGGTCATATCCAGCGTCAGGTCGGCGTACTCGCGCGCCTGGGCGGCGCCGCTGCGATCCTCGCCGAACCCGCCGATATCGCTGCCGGCGCAGAATGCGCCGCCCGCCCCGCGCAACACAATGCAGCGCACCGCGTCGTCCGCGTCCAGCGCATCGATGGCTGCGCCGAACTGCCGGTACATGTCCAGGGTGAACGCATTGCGCTTGGCGGGCCGGTCGAACAGCACGGTGGCAATGCCGTGTTCGCCGCGCTCTGTCCGTATGGTCATGCTGGCTCTCCCAGGTCGAGGCGGGTGCCATCCAGCACCAGCCGGTCGTCCAGCCACAGCTGCGCGTCGGTGAGGATGGTGTCGTAGTGGGCCGCCGCCTTGACGGTGCCGCCGATATAGGCGCTGGTACCCAATGCCAGCTGGATCGACCCGTAGACGCTTTCGTCGGACAACATGGTGCCGTCCAGCGTGCAGCAGGGGTTCATGCCGACGCCCAGTTCGCCCAGGTTGTAGACGCCGGGATCGTCGAAACCGGCCAACAGTTCGCGGAAGCGCCGGGCCAGCTCGCCGCCCTCGATCGAGACGGCCATGCCGCGTTCATAGACGATGCGCACCGGCTCATCGCGTACCAGTCCGACGCCCGGGATGCTGGCATTGACCACGATCACCCCTTGCGCGGTGCCCTCCACGGGCGCCAGGCTCGACTCCAGACAATAGCCGGCCGAAATGTCGACGGTATTGGCGAAGCCATGCAACGCGCGGCCGCGCCGCCCGGCGATGCTCATGCGGATGTCGGTACCCGCCTGGCTGGTGACGCGCGCGGTGTCGGCCCGCGTCAGCGCGTCGGCCAACCCCTGGATCTGTGGGCGCAGCGCATCGAAATCGGCATTCCAGCCGTCGGCCAGGAAGAAATCCGGAGCGTCGGATTCCGGCAGCACGATGACGCCCACGCCGGCGCGCGTGGCCTGCTGGCGCGCCTCGGTATGCGCGGCGTTGGCGCGGGTCAGCGCGATGACCAGGTCCGCCGCGCACATGGCCTGGGCGACGACTTCCGAGAAAGGCCGCCCGTGCTGGCGGCTGCCGGCGATCTGCAGCAGGTGCAACTGGGCGCCGCACTCCTGCACGGCAATGGCCAGCGGCTCGACATTGTGCTCGGTGTAGAAATCGTAGAGCACCAGTACGTTCATGCCGGGGCCGGCCGCGCCCAGCTGGCGCACGACCTTGCGGGCATTGCCGAGTTTAAGCAATGTGTTCATGCCCGGGCCTCCGCCGCGACGCGCGTGATGGCGCTTTCCAGGATATCGAGACCCCGCTGCAAATCGGCGTCGGACATGTTCAATGGACCGAGAAAACGCAGCACATTGCCATGGAAACCGGCTTTCACGAGGATCAGGCCCGCCTCATAGGCACGCTGCACGATACTCGCCGCCAATGCAGGGGCAGGTTCGGCGCCCAGCTTGTCCTGCACGATTTCGACGGCCTGCATGGCGCCCACGCCGCGTGCATCGCCCACGATCTCGATGTCGCGCGTCCAGCGGGCGAAGCGTTCGCTCAACTGCTCGCCCAGGCGCCGGGCCTGGCCGGCGTAGTCGTCGCGCGCCATCACGCGGAGAGTGGCCAGCGCCGCCGCGCATGCCAGCGGATTGCCGGCATAAGTGCCGCCCAGGCCGCCGACTGCCGGCGCGTCCATCAGGTCGGCCCGCCCCACCACCGCGGCGATGGGCATCCCGCCTCCCAGCGACTTGGCGAGGGTATAGAGGTCGGCCTGCACGCCGGCGTGCTCGGTCGCGAACCAACGGCCGGTGCGGCAGAAGCCCGACTGGATTTCATCGGCGATCAGTACGATGCCATGGCGAGTGCAGTATTCCCGCAGGCGCGCCAGGAATTCGGCAGGCGCCACATGGAAGCCGCCCTCCCCCTGTACCGGCTCGATCACCACGGCCGCGACTTGGTCGGCGCCGATTTCGCTTTCCACCATGCGTTGCAGGCGCGCGAAGGCATCGCGGGCGCAAGCGCGCGCATCGCCGCCGGCCCGATAGGCCACGGGAAATGGCGCACGGTAGACCTCCGACGCCAGCGGGCCGAACCCCGTCTTGTAGGCCGGCGCCTTGGCGGTCAGCGACAAGGCCATGTAGGTGCGCCCGTGGAACGCATTCTCGAAAGCCACTACGGCCTGGCGGCCGGTCGCGCGGCGCGCGATCTTGATGGCGTTCTCGATGGCTTCGGCGCCCGTGCTTTGCAGCATCACCTTCTTGGGCCAGTCGCCCGGCACCACGTCGACCAGGGCTTCGGCCAGGTCGATGTAGCCGGGGTACATCACGATGTTGAAGCAGGTATGCAGGAATGCATCCGCCTGCGCCTTGACCGCCGCGACGACCTCGGGATGGGCATGCCCGATGTTGAGCGTGCCGATGCCGCCTGCGAAATCCAGGTACTGCCGGCCGTCCAGGTCGGTCACCAGGGCGCCGGCCGCATGGCGGGCGAAGATGGGCGGGCCGTTGACCACGCCGCGCGCGACCAGCGCCTGGCGCCGGTCCAGATAGCTCTGACAACTAGGCCCTGGGCCTGCCGCCGGATGATCAGTATGCAAAGCCATTCTCCTGAAGTCGATCGCCCATGACTAAGGGCAGGGGCAGTTTGCGCCGCATCTTTTATTGTGTCAATTCAAAATTACAATTTTGATTCTTATATTGTGTACAATTTTGAGCACCAGCGAATGCTATCATTCGGGACATGCCGCATGGCTCCTTTCAATGGAAGAGGCTTGATGACTCCCCACGACAACAACGCGCGCCACACCGACGTGGCGGGCAAGCGGCCCATGATTTCGACCGCGGCGGTCGTACGGGACGTACGCGACCGCATCGCCTCGCAAGCCCTGCTGCCCGGGTCGCGCATCCCCGAAGAGGACCTGGCCCAGCACTACGGCATCACGCGCGCCAAAGCGCGCGAAGTCCTGGCCACGCTCGAGGACCGCGGCCTGGTGGAACGGGTGCCCAACAAGGGCGCGGTAGTGATACCCGTCGACATGAGCACCACATACCAGCTTTATGAAGTGCGCGAGGCGCTCGACAGCCTGTCGGTGCGCCTGGCCATGCAGAACGCCACGCCCGACGACTGGCGCGAACTGGAGCAATGGCTGGGGCCGCCATTCGAACAGAGCCTGCGCGACGGCGACATCGAGGCCCACGTCGACACCATCATGCGGTTTCGCGACCGGCTCACCCAGCTGGCCGCCAACCCCATTCTCAGCGACCTCTTCGAGCGCATCTACGACCGCACTCGCGTGACGATGCGGCGGGTGGCACTGCTGCCGGGCCGGGCCGACATGGGAATCAAGCAATACCGGGACCTGCTGGCGGCAATGATGCGCAATGACGTGGACGCCGCCGACCGTTGCGTGCGAGAATTGAACAGCAGCGCGCGCGAATACATCCAGCGCTACAAGGATTACCTCCTCTGAGGCGCGCGGCTCACCATGCCGCGCCCTTTTCCCCGTGCCGGCCGCCCCCTTCGCCCATCGCGCGCGACCACGGCCAGGCATTCCCGCTTCAACCCATAGAACGGCACCGCTGCGTTGCGGCGTCCAGCCATGCTATTACCTATTCTGTTGCTCTCCGTCGCCGGATTCACCATCCTGACGACGGAATTCCTGATCGTCGGCCTGTTGCCGCCGCTGGCGCGCGACCTGCAGGTGACCGTGTCCCAGGCTGGCTTGCTGGTCACGCTGTTCGCCTTTACGGTGGCGGCCGTCGGTCCGCTGCTGACGGCGTTGATGGCCAATATGGACCGCAAGCGGCTGTTCGTCGCCGTGCTGGCGCTGTTCGGCGCCTCCAACCTGCTGGCCGCGCTGGCGCCCAATATCTGGGTCATGGCGCTGGCCCGCTTCGTGCCGGCCCTGGCCCTGCCGGTGTTCTGGTCGCTGGCCAGCGCCACCGCGGTCGAGCTGGCGGGGCCGGCGCGCGCCGGCCGGGCAGTCTCGCTGGTCGCGTTCGGCACCGTGGCCGCCACGGTGTTCGGCATCCCCATCGGGGTGCTGATCTCCGACGGCTTCGGCTGGCGCGCCGCGTTCGGCGTACTGGCCACCCTGGCCTTCGCCAAGGCGCTGCTGCTGTGGGCCTGCTTCCCGCGGCAGCGGCTCCAGTCCCATGCCGTCGCCCTGCGGACCCAGCTGCGCATTCTGCGCGACGCGCGGATGCTCGGGCAGGTGCTGCTGTCGGTACTGGCTTTCACCGGCATGTTCACCGCCTATACCTACCTGGCCGACATGCTGGAACGGCTCGCCGGATTCGACGGCCAGCTGGTCGGCTGGTCGATGATGGCGTTCGGCGCCATCGGGCTGGTGGGCAACTGGGCCGGCGGCCGGCTGGTCGACCGCAGCCCGCTGGGCGCCACCCTGCTGTTCGCGGCCCTGCTGGCGATCGGCCAGGCGCTGGCCGCGCCCGCCATGCGCACGCCGGCCCTGCTGGCGACCACGCTGGGCGTGTGGGGCATCGCGCAGGCGGCGATGTTCATCGTGAACCACGTGCGCCTGATGAAGGCCGCACCCGACGCGCCCGCCTTCGCCGCGTCGCTGAACATCTCCGGCGCCAACATCGGCATCGGCGCCCTCGTCGGCGGGCTGGTCATCGACCGCCATGGCCTGGCTGCGCTGGGCGGCGCTGCCGCCGGCATCATGGCGGCAGCGATGGGCCTGGCCCTGCTGCTGATGGCCACCGCGCGGCCGCCCTTGCGCGCCGTGCGGCGCGCGCCCGGCAATCGGCCCTGAACGCGGCGTGATGCTGTCGTTTCAGGGGCATTTCGGGTACAATTAAAACAACTTGGGGCCGATCCGGATTCGACGTGGGTCGCGAAACAACTCAGGGCATGCCGAGCACCAGTTCGCTCGTTAATCCACTGGAACACTACAAACGCCAACGACGAGCGTTTCGCTCTCGCCGCTTAATCGGTGAGCCGCTGCACTGATCTGTCCTTGGGTCAGGCGGGGGAAGGCAACTTCCCAGGGGGCAACCCCGAACCGCAGCAGCGACATTTACAAGGAATCGGTCTGCGCTGGGGTCACACGGTTCAGGCTTAAACTACGTGAATCGCCCTGGTCCGGCCTGTCGGCTGGCTAAGTCCAGGGTTAAATCCAAATAGGCCGACTACGCATGTAGAACTGGTTGCGGAGGGCTTGCGGACGGGGGTTCAATTCCCCCCGGCTCCACCAAATTTCCGTGATTTACAAATATAGCCAACTGCAAGTTGGCTATTTTTTTTTGGCCGTTCGCCCGTGTCGGCACGCCCCTTGCGAGGAGGCCGCGCCGCAATCCCCGGGATACGGACATGAACCAGAACCGAAAGAATCCGGAGTTTGAGCCGTTCAGTATCGAGCCCGACGCGCTCAAGCACTTCGCCGACGACGTGGCGCTGGAGGCGGCGCTGAGCCGGCCTGAAGTGCAGGCGCTGGTCCTGGCCGTGGTCGAGTACTGCGCGGAAATCGGCGATGCTTACACCGACGACGAGGGATGCTGCGGCACGGAGATCCGGTCGCATTTCGGGCTGATGTAGACAGGCGTCGCTCGAGCCGAGCCGTCTCGCGGGCCTCGAACGGCACTGTTCGCATCTGCCAGGCCATTCCGCATACCGCGGCGCCCGGGTAATCAGGGCGCGCCGTCGCCGGAACCTGCCAGAAATGCACGCGCGCCTTCGGCCGCCACCACGCCGCTGGCCATGCATGCGGTCAATAGATAGCCCCCGGTGGGGGCTTCCCAGTCCAGCATTTCGCCGGCACAGAAAATGCCCGGCGCGGCTTTCAGCATCAGCGCCTGGTCGAGGGCTTCCAGGCGCACGCCGCCGGCGCTGCTGATCGCCTCGTCTATCGGGCGGGCGCGCAGCAACCGCAGCGGCAACGCCTTGATGCGGCGGGCCAGCAGCGCCGTGTCGTGCCACGCTTGCGCGTCGGCGCATTCGCGCAGCAGCGCGGCCTTGACGCCCTTGAGCCCGAGCCGGCTCTGCAGATGGCTGGACATGGAGCGCGCGCCGCGCGGATGGGCGACTTGCGCCAGGACTCGCTGCGCCGGCAGGTCGGGCAGCAGGTCGACCCAGGCGCATGTGGCGCCATGCGCGTCGATGGCGTCGCGCAGGCCGGCCGACAGGGCGTAGACCAGGCTGCCTTCGATGCCCGCCCCGGTGAGCACGAATTCGCCGCGCCGCCACGCCCCGGGCGCACCGGCATTGTCCAGCGCCATGGCGACCGACTTGACCGGCATGCCGGCGCAGCGTTCGCGCAAGTGCGCGCTCCAGTCTGCCTCGAAACCGCAATTGGCCGGACGCAGCGGCGCCACCTCCACGCCGTGGGCCTGCAAGACCGCTATCCATGCGCCGTCCGAGCCCAGACGGGCCCAGCTGGCGCCGCCCAGCGCCAGGATGGCGGCGTCCGCGCACACAACCAGCGGGCCGCGCGGCGTATCGAAATGCAGCGCCTGCGGGTCGGCCACCGAGCCGGCGGCCCAACCATGCCAGCGGTGCCGCATGTGAAAACGCACGCCCGCGGCGCGCAGCCGCGACAGCCAGGCGCGCAGCAGCGGCGCGGCCTTCATTTCGCGGGGGAACACCCGGCCCGACGAGCCGACGAACGTGTCGATGCCCAGCCCATGCGCCCAGTCGCGCACGCCCTGCGCGTCGAGGCGGCCGAGCCATACGGCCACGGCCGTGCTGCGCCCGCCATAGCGTTGCCTGAAGCGCTCGGCCGGCTCGCCGTGGGTCAGGTTCAATCCGCCGCGCCCGGCCAGCAGGAACTTGCGGCCCACCGACGGCATGCCGTCGTAGACATCGGCCTGGATGCCCTGGCGCGCCAGGGTTTCGGCCGCCATCAGGCCGGCGGGCCCGCCGCCGACGATGGCAACTCGGACGGTAACGGAGGACGCGGTGGCGGCGGAATCTGGCATGGGCGGGGAAAGGATGGCACGCGACGCGATTGTCGCACGGCGCGCGGCCGGCGCCGGGCCTGCCCTGCGCCGGCGTCCGCCGTCGGCGCGCCGGCGCGGTCTCCGCCCGGGGCCGAATATCGATGCCGGCGAGGCCCCGGGCTGCCGGCGCACTCAGGCGGGAGCGGCCTGGGCGGCGTGCCCCGCCATGGCCTCCGGCACCAGACCGGTGTGCACGTCGCCCTGCTGGAACGCCTCGTTCGTCAGCAGCACCCGCAAGGCATCGATGTTGGTCTTCACGCCATCGACCTCGAATGCATCCAGCGCGGCGAGCAGCTTGCCGATGGCGTCGGCGCGGTCCGCGCCGTGGGCGATCAGCTTGGCCAGCATGGGATCGTAGAAGGCGGTGACTTTCTGTCCCTCGGCATATCCCGTTTCGACGCGGATGCCGCGCGGCGGACGGTAGACCTTGAGCACGCCAGGCGACGGCAGGAAGCGTCGCGAATCTTCGGCATAGACGCGCGCTTCGATCGCGTGGCCGCGAGCGTGGAGATCGGCGGGCAGGATGCGCTCCAGCGGCAGGCCGGCGGCGCTCTCGATCTGCGCGCGCACCAGGTCGACGCCGCAGATCGCTTCCGTCACGCCATGCTCGACCTGCAGGCGGGTGTTCATTTCCAGGAAATGGAATTGCCCGGTCTGGCTCATCAGCGTTTCGACCGTGCCGATGTTGTCGTAGCCGAGGCGCGAGAAGGTGTCGGCCAGGCGCTGGGCCAGCGCATCGATGCCGCCGCGGTCGACCGCCGGCGCGCGGGCTTCTTCGATGATCTTCTGGTGACGCCGTTGCAGCGAGCAGTCGCGGTCGAACAAATGCCGCACGCGGCCGTTCTTGTCGCCCAGCAACTGGAACTCGATATGGCGGGGACGCTGCAGGTAATGTTCCAGATACACCTCGGCGTTCGCGAATCCGCGCATCGCCAGGGCGCTGGCCTTTTCGACCGTGGCGGCCAGTTCGGCGGCGTCATGGGCGACCAGCATGCCGATGCCGCCGCCGCCCGCGGCCGGCTTGATCAGCACCGGGTAGCCGATTTCCTCGGCATATTGACGCATCAGAACAGGGTCTGCCGACAGGATGGGCGACCCCTTGCCCACCGGCAAGCCATGTTTTTCGGCCAGTTCGCGCGCGCGGGTCTTGTGGCCCATCCGGTCGATCCAGTCCGGCGCGGGGCCGATGAAGGTCGCGCCGGCGGCCTGGACGCGGCGGGCGAATTCCGCGTTTTCGGCCAGGAACCCGTAGCCGGGATGCAAGGCGTCGGCGCCGGTGCGCTTGATCAGCTCGACGAAGGCTTGCTGATTCAGGTAGCTGTCGCGCGCCATGGCGGGGCCGATCGGGTGCGCTTCGTCAGCCTGTTCCAGATACGGCGCGCCGGCGTCCGCCTCCGAATACACGGCGACGGAACGGATCTTCATTTCGCGCAATGCGCGAATCAGCCGGCTGGCAATGGCGCCGCGGTTGGCGACGATGACTTTATGGAACATGGCTCGTCCTTGGTTGTGGGCCGCGCGCGGTTCAATTCGCGGCGGCCGGCGCGGCACCGACGACGCCCGCTTGCAGCAGCGCCTCGATTTCATCCGCCGGGCAGCCCGCCAATGCGGCCAGGACCTGGCGCGTGTCGCGCCCTACCGCGCCGCCCGCGCGGCGCAGCGTCCCGGGCGTGTCGGACAGCTTGGGCACGACGCCCGCCACCCGGACCGATCCCAATTCGTCATGCGGCAGGTCGACGAGCATGTCGCGCGCCTTGAAATGGGCGTCGTTGAAAATGTCCTGCATCGTGAAGATGCGCGTCGCCGGCACCTCCGCCGCGGCCAGCGCGGCTTCCACTTGCTCCAGCGTGAGCGAACCGGTCCAGTCGGCAACCAGGCCGTCCAGCGCGTCGGCATTCGCGGCGCGCAGCCGCGCATCGGCGAAGCGGGGGTCGTCCGCCAGGGCCGGCCTGTCCATGGCGCCCAGCAGGCGGCGAAAGACCGCGTCCGCCATGGCGGTGATGTGGATATAGCCGCCGTCCCGCGTGGGGTACAGGTTGTTGGGCGTGCTGTCCGGCAGCTTGGAACCGGCGCGCTGCGCGACCACGCCGAGCTTGTCGAATGCCGGCACATGCGGCTCCATGATGCTGAAAGCGCATTCGTACAGTGCGGCGTCGATGTACTGGCCCCTGCCGGTGGTCTGCCGCGCCAGCGCGGCCATCACGATGCCAAAAGCGGCATAGAGCCCGGTGAGGCAGTCGGTCAGCGATACGGCCGCGCGGGTGGGAGGCCGGTCCGGGTCGCCGGTTACGTGGCGTAGCCCGCTGACCGCTTCGCCGATCACGCCATAGCCCGGCCGCTGGCGGTACGGGCCGCTCTGCCCGAAGCCGCTGATGCGGGCCATGATGAGGCGCGGGTTGAGAGCCGACAGCGCCTCGTATCCCAGGTTCCATTTTTCGAGCCCGCCTGGCCGGAAATTCTCGATGACGACATCGCAGCGGGTCGCCATGCGCCGCACCAGGTCCTGGCCGGCTGGCGAGCGCAGGTCGATGGCGACCAGCGATTTATTGCGCAGGATGCTGGCGGCGTACAGCGACTGGTTCTTGTACTGCTTGCCCATGGTGCGGACGGGATCGCCGGCGAGCGGCTCGACTTTGATGACCTCGGCGCCGAAATCGGCCAGCAGCCGGCCACAGAAGGGGCCGGCCACGGTGGAGCCGAGTTCGAGGACGCGATAACCGCTCAAGGGACCGTTCCGGCGAGGGGCCGGCGGGAGGCTGTCGGACATGGATGTTTCCTGGGCTGCAACGGGGCGGCTGACCGTGCCAACAGGCCTGGCCAGCCTTCATGACAATTAGTCTACTATTTAGACGACTAAAAAATAAAGCATATATCCAAAATTTATTTTCATTTAGTCTACTAAATAGTTGCCTAATTTATCTGCGCTGGCTACTATGGCCGGACAAACGACACTACAGGAGACAAACCATGCTCGACAGCGTGCGCATCCTGACGACCGCCCTCGCGGTTGCCTGCTATCCGGCCGCCCCGGCGCTGGCCCAGGCCTATCCCGACAAACCCGTAAAGATGTACGTCGGCTTCTCGCCCGGCAGCGCAACGGACATCGTGGCGCGCGTGGTGTCGGAAGCCCTGGCCCGGCGCCTGGGACAACCCATCGTGGTCGAGAACAAAGTCGGCGCGGGCGGCTCGCTGGCGGCGCAGGACACGGTGCGGGCCGCCCCGGACGGCTATACCCTGCTGACCGTCTCCAGCGCCATTGCGGTCAACCCCGCGGTGTACAAGAACGCCTCGGAAGTGGCCGGCCAGTTGCAGCCCGTGGCGCTGATCGGCTACTTGCCGACGGTGCTGATGGTGTCGGGCAAATCCGGCATCAAGACGCTGCGCGACTTCATCGAGCACGCCAAGGCCAAGCCGGGCGAAGTCAACTTCGGCAGCTCGGGGGTGGGCGGATCCACCCATATGTCGATGGAGGCCTTCGGCTCCTATACCGGCATCAAGATGACGCACGTGCCCTACAAGGGCAACGGACAGGCCAGCACGGCGCTCATGGCGGGCGAAATCGACGCGCTGATGGATACGCTGCTGCTGGCCGCCCCGGTGATATCGAGCGGCCGCGCCGTCGGCCTGGCCGTGACGGGCGAGCAGCGCTCCGCCCTGATCCCCGATGTGCCCACGTTCGCGCAGGCCGGCGTGCCCGAGTACGACCGCAGCCTGTTCTTCGGCGTCATGGCGCCGAAGAACCTGCCGCCGGACATCACCGACCGGCTCAACCGCGAAATCAACGCCGTGCTCAAGGAGCCGGCGGTCCGGGAAAAGCTGATCGCCGGCGGCGGCCTCACCCTGGCCAGCCTGAGCGCCGCCGATTTCGGGAAGATCTTTCAGGACGAGCTGGCGACATGGAAGAAGGTGGGCGCGACAGCGCACATCCAGCCGCAATAGAACGGGCCGCCCGTCCCGTCATTCTTTGCCCCAAGGAAAAACTCATGAGTGTAGAAGTCAAGTCAGAGGTTGTCGGATCCGTATGGAAAATCCAGTGCCAGGTCGGGCAGCGGGTCAACCAGGGCGATGAACTCATCACCCTCGAGTCCATGAAAATGGAGATCCCCGTCGAGGCCGTGGCTTCCGGCGTGATCGGCGCCATCCTGGTCGAAGAAGGCCAGCCGGTCGAGGAAGGCCAGGTCGTGGCGACCATCGAGGAGGACCAGGCATGAACGCCCCATCGGAGCACATGACCCCGGGCATCGAGGAGCTCGAGCTACGGCGCGAGCTGGCCCAGCGCATGGGCGGCGCAGCGTCGGTGGAGCGCCACCACAATGCCGGCAAGCTCACGGTGCGCGAACGGATCGGCGCCCTGTGCGACCAGGCCAGCTTTCAGGAAGTGGGAGGCCTGGCGGGCACCGGCCATTATGACGAGCAGGGCCGCCTGCAGGGCCTGACTCCGGCGCCCTATGTCATGGGCCTGGCCGAAATCGACGGCCGGCCGGTCGCGGTGGGCGGCGAGGACTACACCGTGCGCGGCGGCGCCAGCTGGAGCGGCGACCGCAAGAAAGGCGGACAGGGCGGGTTTGTCGAAGACCTGGCGCTGCATTACAAGATCCCGCTCATCAACCTGTGCGACGGCGTGGGCGGCAGCGTGACATCGGCCGAGAGGCGCGGCCATACCGTCTTCCCGGGCGTGCACGGCTTTGAAACCGCCACCGCCCTGCTCGGCCAGGTGCCGGTGGTGTGCGCCGTGATGGGCACGGCGGCCGGCGGGCCGGCCGGCCGCGCCATCCTGGCGCACTGGTCGCTGATGGTCAAGGGCAACAGCCAGGTTTTCGCCGCCGGCCCCCCGGTCGTGAAACGCTCGCTGGGCCAGCATATCCACAAGGAAGACCTGGGCGGCAGCAAGATCGCCGTCGACGTGGCGGGCACTATTCACGACGCCTACGCCAGCGAAGCAGAATGTTTCGCGCAGATCCGGCGCTTTCTGTCGTACATGCCGCAGAACGTGTGGGAATTGCCGCCCCGCAAGACCACCGGCGACCCGGCCGACCGGCGCGACGAAGGGCTGGCCACGATCGTGCCGCAAGACCGGCGCAAGGCGTACAACATGCGCCGCGTCATGAATATGATCTTCGACGCGGAGTCGGTGTTCGAGATGCAGCCGAGCTATGGCAAGGCCGTCATCACCGCGCTCGCCCGGCTGGACGGCTACGTGGTTGGCGTGATTGCCAACAATCCCATGTTCTACGGCGGCGCGATCGACGCGGCGGGCGCGCGCAAGCAGACGCATTTCATCGAAATGTGCGACACCTTCCACATCCCGCTGGTCTTCCTGGTCGACGTCCCGGGCTTCATGGTGGGCCGCGACGCCGAGGCGCAGGGCACCCTGCGCGATGGCATGCGCAGCGTCTTCGTCAGCCTGCAGGCGACGGTGCCGATGGCGACAGTGGTCGTGCGCAAGTGCTATGGCATGGCGGGCATGGCGGCCACCGACAAGGTGGGCATCGGCCTGAAGCTTGCCTGGCCGACCGCGGAATGGGGTTCGCTACCCGTGGAAGGCGGCGTCGCGGCGGCATTCCGACGCGAAATCGAGGCGGCCGACGACCCCAGGCAGAAAGAGGCCGAGATCGAGGAAAAGCTGCGCCGGTTCGGTTCGCCGTTCCGGACCGCCGAAGCCTTCGGCGTGGAGGACGTCATCGACCCGCGCGAAACGCGCCGCTACCTGGCGCGCTTCATCGGCGCCGCCCAGGGAGCGATGAGGATCAGCCTGGGTCCCAAGCACAAGCCGGGCGTGCGCCCCTGACCCCGGCCCGCATCGCCGCGCGCCTCAGGCGCGCGGCGATTGCCTGCGCAATACCGCAGTTTGACGCCCGCGGGTGCCGATTAATACACTCCCCTGTCTTCATTTCGCGGTCCCACCTGCCATGGCCACCTCAACTTCCCCCCGCAAGCGGGCTCCCGCCGGCAGCGGCGCGGCTGCCGCACGAAAAGGGAGTCGTTCGGCCGCCCAGGACTTGTCGCTGATCCTGCGCGAGCGCATTGCCAAGGGCGATCTCCCGCCCGGTTCGAAGCTGAATGAATATGATCTCTCGGCTGAGTTCGGCATCCCTCGCACGCGGGTGCGCGATGCATTTGTCGAGCTCGAGCAGCGCGGGCTGATCGAACGCACTCCCAATCGCGGCGCAATGGTGGCCCGGCTGGGACCGGAACAGGTGTTCCGCATCTACGATATTCGCGAAGTGCTCGAAGGCCTGTGCGTGCGGCTGGCGACGCAGAATACCGTCCCCGCCGAATGGCGCGAACTGTACGAATATTTCTCCGGGCCGGTATCGGAAGCGGTCAAGCAGGGCGATTTCGAACTCTACATGGATGAGGTCAGCGCGTTCCGCGCCAAGTGCATCCAGGCCGCCGACAATCCGGAACTCACGCGGGCGCTCGACAGCATCAACGAGAAAACCCAGGTGATCATCCGGCGCATTGTCATCCTGCCGGGCCGCGCGGAAGCCGGCGTGCGCCAGCAGTGCGAGATCCTGAAGGCAATGTGCGAGGGGGATGCCGATCGCGCGGAGGCAATGCGTCGGCACAACATCAGGGACGCCAAGGCCTGCCTGAAGCAGTACCTCAAGTACATCCTGTAGCGCACCGCGACGCCCGCCATGCACTCCGCCAGCATCATGCCCCTGGCCATCCGCCACCTGGACGGCTGGCGGATACGCACGCCGCATGGCACGGCGCTGGTGGCCCGCCAGGGAGCGCAGTTGCTCAGCTATACGCCGGCCGGAGAACCGCCGCTGGTCTGGCTCTCGGAACGCGCGCACTTTACGCCCGGACGGCCGATGCGCGGCGGCGTGCCGGTCTGCTGGCCCTGGTTCGGCGCCTACGCCCGCAACCCGCCGGCGGTGCGCGACAGCGTCGGCGCGCCGGCCGACGCGCCCTCGCATGGCTGGGTGCGCCAGGCCGACTGGTACCTGGTCGCCCAACGCGTCGAAGCCGATGCGGCGGAACTCGAACTCGGCTTCGACGCCCCGCCCGGCTGCGCGCCCGGGTGGCGGCATGATGCGCGGCTGGTACTGCGCATCCGCTGCGGCCGGCAACTGAGCCTGGCGCTGTCGGTGCACAACCGGGGCGCGCAGGCATGCACCACCGCCTTGGCGCTGCATACCTACCTGGCGGTATCGGACAGCCGGCAGGTCGCCATCGACGGCCTGCACGGCCACGACTACCTGGATATGGCGCAGGGCTGGACGCGCCGCCGCCAGCACGGACCGGTGCGGCTCGACGGCGAAACGGACCGCTTGTATCTGGCAACGGGCGCGCCTGTGCTGGTGCGGGACCACGGCTGGGGGCGCAATATCCGCGTCGCGTCCGGCGCGTCGCGCTCCACCGTGGTGTGGAACCCCGGCCCCGCCAAGGCCGGCCGCCTGGACGACCTGGCGGACGATGCGTGGCCGCGCATGCTGTGCGTCGAAACCGCGCGGGCGCTGGATGACGCGCTGACCCTCGCGCCGGGCCAGCGCGCCACGGTGTCGGTAGCATTGAGCACCCAACGCGTCCCGGCCGGCCCGCCGGGCATTAGAAAACCGTCATGACCCGTCGCGCCGGTCGGCAAAATACCGCGCCGGCGATTTGCCCAGCGCTTTCTTGAACATGGTGATGAAGGCGCTGACCGATTCGTAGCCCAGGTCGTCGGCGGTGCGCTGCACCGAAACGCCGGACGACAGGCGCTGCAAGGCGGCGATCAACTGCAGTTGCTGGCGCCAGCGGCCGAAGGTCATGCCGGTCTCGCGCAGCACCATGCGGGCCAGCGAGCGTTCGCTCATCGCTACCCGCGCGCCCCAGTCGGCCAGCGTGCGCCGGTCGCCCGGGTCCCGCGTCAAGGCGTCGGCGATCCGGCGCAGCCGGGGGTCGGCCGAAATGGGCAGGTACAGCCGTTCCGTGGGCATCTGCGCCAATTGCTCCAGCAGCACCGCGACCAGCCGGTCGGTCGCGCTGCCGGCGACATAGTCATGCGGCTGTCCCGCCAGGTACAGGATGAGTTCGCGCACCAGCGGCGTAAGCGACAGCGTGCAGCACGTCTGCGGCAGCGCGGCGGCGCTGGGCTCGACGAGCAGAAAGCAGACCCGGCCGTTGGGCGTGATGCGGTTGCTGTGCGGCACGCCGCCGGGTATCCAGACACCGCAATGCGGCGGCACCATCCACAGGCCGCCCGGCACTTCGCTGGTAACCCCGCCGCGCAGGGCGATCACCAGCTGGCCTTTGCGATGGGTATGGACCGGGGCCTCTTCATCGTGGGCCCGCACGTCGAGCTGCAGGGCAATGGCCGGCTGGGACAGGCGGTCCGGGTCGAAACAGACCGGTACGGCGACGTGTGCCATGGTTTGGCTGTTTTTAGAAACTTCTTGGCATTCTATCCAGATTCAACAAAGCGGCGCCATTTTTAAGATGAAGGCCCTGTACTGTCTGGATTCATTGCCCGATGTCTCGTTTTTCGAATGCGTACACCGCTTCGGTGGTATCTATCCTGGGGATCCTGGCCGTTGCCGCCTGCCTGCGCGCGCCGATCACCGCCGTGGCGCCGGCGCTGGACCTGATCGCCGCCGACCTGCGCCTGGGCACCGCTGCCGCGGGCATGCTGACCACCCTGCCGCTGCTGGCCTTCGCTGTCGTATCGCCGTTCGCCGCCCGGCTCGGCCAGGCCTGGAGCCTGGAGCGGGCGCTGTTCGGCGCCCTGCTCGCCATGCTGCTGGGCATCGCCGTGCGCATGGCCGGGCCCGCGTGGTCCTTGTACCTGGGCACGGCCATGCTGGGCAGCGGTATCGCGGTCGGCAATGTGCTGCTGCCCAGCCTGCTCAAGCGCGATTTTCCGCGCCGGATTGCCGGCGTGACGGCGGCTTATGTCTTGACGATGGGGCTGGCGGCGGCGCTGGGATCGGCGCTGGCGGTCCCGCTGGCGCAGTTGCCCGGATGGGGCTGGCGCCATGCGACGGCCGCGTTCGGGCTCCTGCCCCTGCTGGCCATGCTTGCCTGGCTGCCGCAACTGGCGCGGCGGCCGGCCGCCGCGCCGCAGGCGCCCGCGGCGGGGCGTGGCGCAGACGCAGGCAAACGGTTGTGGCGCTCGCCCCTGGCGTGGCAAGTGACGCTATACCTGGGGCTGAATTCGTTCGTCTATTACGGCGTGGTGGCGTGGCTGCCGGCCCTGCTGCAAGATGCCGGCTACTCGGCGCGCCAGGCAGGTTCGCTGCACGGCCTCATGCAGTTGGCCACGGCCGTGCCCGGGATTGTGCTGGTGCCCTTGCTGCGGCGCCTGCGCGACCAATCGTTAGCGGCCGCCATGGCCGCGCTCGCCTCGCTGGCCGCGGCCGCCGGCCTGCTGCTGGCCCCCGCCTGGGCGAGCGCCTGGAGCGCGCTGTTCGGCGTCGGCACCGGCGCGGCCATCATTCTGGGCTTGTCGTTCGTCAGCCTGCGGGTCCATCATGCGCGACAGGCCGCGGCCTTGTCCGGCATGGCACAGTGCATCGGTTATTTGCTGGCGGCGGCGGGCCCCGCCCTGCTGGGCGCGCTGCATGATGCCAGCGGCGCCTGGACGGCTCCGCTGGTGCTGTGCGCCGCCCTGTGCGGCCTGCTGGCGGTGTGCGGGCTGCTGGCCGGGCGCGACCGGCAGATCGGCTGCGCCGCCGCCGCGGCGGCCGCCGGTTGCGCATAAGACGGCCGGCCCGCGGGCCGGCCGCGCGACTTCAATGCTTGGCAGGGAAGTCGCTGGGCCACTTCAAGGGCTGTTCGTTGTGCAGCTCGTTCATTGCATTCTCCTGGAAAGGCCGGCAAGGCCACCCCAGTATGTAACCTCATATTGCCACTTCTTATTTGGTGTATCTCGGGGCTTGATTGCCCCTATTCCTGCGGATTCCCGGCGGGACGTCCTGGCCGAGGGTGGGCGCGGCGCGTCGAATGTGATCAAATCACACGCCTGATATGGACAGGAAAACAAGCTGCCCGGCAGCTTCGAACCCAATGACTGCGCGCATCCGCTTGCTAGCCCTGGCCCTGCTCGCCTGTACGGCGAGCCTGCCCGTCCGGGCCGGGCAAGTGCAGGTCGCGGTGGCGTCGAACGTTGCCGCTCCGATACGCGCCATTGCCGAGGACTTCCAGCAGAAGACCGGCAACACGGTGGTGCTGTCCTCGGCGCCCACCAGCCAGCTCTATGCGCAGATCAGGCAGGGCGCCGAATACGACGTCTTCGTGGCGGGCAATGAAGTGCTGCCGGCGCGCCTGGAGGCCGAGCGCCAGGCCGTGCCGGGCACGCGCTACACCTATGCCACGCGCGTGCTGGTGCTGTGGTCGCCCCAGGAAGGCTATGTCGACCCGCAGGGCGACGTACTCAAGCACAACCGTTTCCAGAGCCTGTCCATCGCCAGCCCGAGCCTGGTGCCCTATGGCCGTCCCGCCATGCAGGTGCTGGATCGGCTCGGCCTGCGCGGCGCGGTCGAGGGCAAGCTGGTCGAACGCCGGACGTTGTCCGACACGCAGCGCTTCGTGTCGGGCAGCCACAGCGACCTGGGTTTCGTGACGCTGTCGAACATTTACCAGAACAGCCGCTTCGTGGGCGGTTCGGCCTGGATCGTCCCGACGACCCTGTACGACCCCATCCGGCAGGATGCGGTCCTGCTCGAGAACGGCCGGGAAAACCTCGCGGCGCGTTCGTTCCTGTTCTACCTGAAGGGGCCGAAAGTCAGCCAGATCATGCGCGCCTACGGTTTCCACCGCTGACGCCCCGGGCCTATGAGCCCGGACGCCCCAGGCGCAGGCTGCGCGCCAGTTCTCCCAGGGCCCGGTATTCGCGGTCGACGCGCTGGCGCAGCGCGTCGCCCTTGAGGATGACGATCTGTTCGCCCGCGCTGGCCACGAACTGCCGCGTCCCGGGCGCCTGGGCAGCCGCCTCGAAAGCCTTTTCCAGATATGCAACGCGCTCCGGCGGCGTGCCCTTGGGCGCCAGCAGGCCGCGCCACAACAGGGTTTCTTCCTGCCCCAGTTGCAGTTCATCCAGGCTGATGGCGCGCGGCAGGTCCGGCACCTTGGCGGCGGAGGTCACCATCAGGCACTTGGCCTGGCCGTTCTTCACGTAGGGCATGATGGGCGGGATCGAGCCCACGTAGATGTCGATCTGCTTGCCCAGCAGCGCCAGCAGCGTCTCGCCGGCACCCTTGTACGGGATGTCGCGCTGGCGGATGCCGAGCGGCCGGAACACGCGCGCGGTGGCCAGCTGCGCCGGCCCGCCGGCGCCGTCAGTGCCGAAAGTGTATTGATCGGGATGCTGGCGCAGCGTGTCGACGAAAGCGGCGCCGTCGTCGGCCGGAAACTCGGCGCGGGTGCACAGCACGTATGGCGCGCTGGTCAGTTGCAGCACAGGAATGTAATCGTGCGGGCCGTAATTGACCGGCATGGTGTGGGGAGCGACCGTCACCGGGCCCATCCACACGCCCGCCAGGGTGTTGCCGTCCGGCTCGGCGCGCACCATCTGCGATACGCCGATGCTGCCGCCGGCGCCGCCCACATTGACCACGACGACCGAGGTCTTCAGATGGGGTTCGGCATCCTTGGCCAATACACGGAAAAAGCCGTCCGTGCCGCCGCCCGGCGCGGTAGGGACGATCAGCCGGATGGGCTCGGCCGCCCAGGCCGACACGGCCAGCGCGCACGACATGGCGGCCAGCGCGATGCTTGTCATGGTCTTCATCAGTCTGTCTCCTTGTGCCCTGCTCTTGCGGGATCTATGCCCCTGGGAAGTGAAATAGTTCGCGCGGCGTGTCGACCAGGATGGCCTGGCGCTGCGCGTCGTCCGGCACCCACTGGAACAGCCAGTCGATACATTGCCGGTAGGTCACGGCATTTTCGTAACCGACCCACGGCCAGTCCGTGGCCCACACCAGCCGCTGCGGGCCGCCGGCGCGCAGCAGCGCCCGGGCATACGGCGCTGCGTCGGCCCCGGCCAAGCGGTACGGCGCCGACAGCTTGACCCACACGCGCCCGCTCTGCAGCGCGGCGAGCACCCGTCCGAATGCCGCGCCGTGCGGCCCTTGCGCCGGGTCGGGGCTGCCCAGGTGATCCAGCACCAGGCGCACGCCGCTGTCCAGGATGGGTGGCAGGACCTGTGCCTGGTGCGCGCTTTCCAGATAGAGCTCGATGTGCATGTCGCGCTCGCGCAGCCGCGCGTACAGCGCGCGATAGTCCGCGCCGGCCGGGTCGGGCAGGGCCGCGCGGCGGATCCAGTTCAGGCGCACGCCCACCACTCCCTGCGCGCGCAAGGCGTCCAGTTCGGCGTCGCCAATGCCGGGATCGACGATGGCGGTGCCGCGCAGCCGGTCCGGCGCATGGCCGAGCGCCTGCAGCAGCAGCCCGTTGTCCGTGCCGTAGAAGCTCGGCGCGGTCAGCACGCCGCACCGCACGCCGTGGGCGTCCAGCAGCGCCAGGTATTCTTCGGCTGTCACGTCGCGCGCCGGGGCGGAATGGCGCTGGCGCACCAGCGGCGCGTCGACGCGCATGACGTGGGCGTGGCAATCGACCGCGCCGGCCGGCAAGCCGGCAGGAGCCGGCACGGCGCGGCGCTCAGCCATGGTCCGCCTCGGCCACGGGCGCAGCCGCGCCGCCGCGATACTTGGCGAATTTCTGCGCGGGCGTCAGGAAGCGTTCTTCCAGTTGCTGGACCTGCGCCATGCCCATGATGCTGTTCAGGGTCTCGAACGAAACCAGCAGATCCGGACGGTCGATCACCGCGCCGGTATCCAGCGACTCGCGCAACAGGGCCAGCCCCTGTTGCATGCCCATCAGGGCGCAGGCGCTGAGCATGCGGGGAAAGATCACCACCGCCACGCCGAGCGCCTGCAGCTGCGCGGCGGACAACAGCGGCGTGGTCGAACGCTGGCGTATGCCGAAGCCCATGTTCACGCACAGCGGCTTGGACACATTGCGCACCACGGTGTCGATCTGCTCGCGGGTCATCAGCGCATCGGCGAACAGCAGGTCGGCGCCGGCCTCGGCGTAGGCGTTCAGGCGCTCGATGACGGCGCCCACGCCGTCGGTGGCCAGGGTATCGGTGCGTGATTTGATGACGAAATCCGGGTCGCGCCGAGCCTCGCAGGCGGCATGGATCTTCTCGACCATCTCCTCCATGGGAATCACTTCCTTGCCGCGCATGTGGCCGCAACGTTTCGGCCATACCTGGTCTTCCAGCATCAGTCCGGCCACGCCGGCCTGCTCGAAAGCGCGCACCGTGTGGTGGACATTGACCGCGTTGCCATACCCGGTGTCGCCATCGGCCAGCAGCACCAGGTCCGAGCAGGCGGCGATCGCGCGAGCGGCGGCCACGTTTTCTTCGAGGCCCATCAGGCCGACGTCGGGCTGGCCCAGGCGCGACTCGCTGACGCCGCTGCCGGTGATGAAGGCGGCGCCGAAGCCGCTGTACTCGACCACGCGGGTGCTGAAGCCGTCGAACACGGCGGGCAGGGAGAGGATCTCGGGCGCTTCAATCAATTGGCGCAACAGGCGGGCTTTGGTCATGGCGGGCGTGGAAACGAGGAAGGAGTCGACAGGCGTTTCATGCTATCAATAAGAAAAAGCAATATCTAATTAGGATTTGGCCGCTATTTCGATAGGATTTCCTGATGAAACGGTTTTCCCTGGCGCAGATCGAGGCCTTGTTGGCCATCGCCCGGCACGGTTCGTTCCATGCCGCCGCCGCGCAGTTGCACGTGACCCAGCCGACCGTCTCGCTGCGGGTGCGCGAACTGGAAGAAGCGGTCGGCGCGCGCCTGTTCCAGCGCGCCGGCCGACGCGCGGTGCTGACCGCCGAGGGCGAAGTGGCGGTGCGGTACGCGGGGCAGGCGCTGGGGCTGTTCGACGAGCTGGAGGCGCGCCTGCGCACCGGCGACCCGCTGCAGGGCTCGCTGCGCATGGGCTCGTCCGAGATGGTCGCCATGATCTGCCTGCCCGAGATCGTGCGCCGGCTCGAGGCCCGTTATCCGCGCGTGCAAGTGGAGATCACGGTCGCCAACAGCTTCGTGCTGTGCGACAAGCTCAATGCCAATCAGCTGGACATCGCCTTCCTGGCCGATCCGGGCGTGAGCCGTCATATGCGGCTCGAACCGCTGGCGTCGGCCGAAGTCGCCTGGCTGGGTAGCGCCGCGCGGCCGCTGGCGTCATCCACGCTCAAGCCCGCCGACTTGCAGGGCCTGAATCTGCTGAGCGTGCCGCCGCCCTCGCCGTTGTACGAACTGGTGGCCGAATGGTGCAACACCGGCCAGACGCCGGCGCCGGCCTTCAATACTTGCAACAGCGTGGCGATCATCGCCAAACTGGTCTGCGCCGGCGTGGGGATAAGCGCCCTGCCCGCCTGCGTGCTGGCCGACGAGCTGGCGCGCGGCTCGGTCATCCGCTATGGCCAGCGCGTGCCGTTCCGTCCGCTGGAGATCTGCGCGGCCTATGCCCGCGCCCCCGAGGCGGCCGGCCTGCATGCGGTCGTGCGCATGGCGCGGCAAGTGATGCAGGACCTGCCGTTCATCGCCCTGCGGCCGGCGCGCCGGCCGGATCATTCCGGCCAGGGCGGCTGAGCGAAATGCGCCGCCAGGAACTCAAGCAGCGCGCGCACGCGGGGCGGCACGTGCCGCCGGGTAGGATAGACGCCGTAGATGCCCAGTTCGCCGCAGCGGTATTGCGGCATCAGCTCGACCAGCTCGCCGGCCTGCAATGCTTCGCCGACCAGGAAAGTGGGCTGCAGCACAATGCCCAGGTGCGCCAGCGCGGCGGCCAGGCACGTATCGCCATTGTTGGCGCGCATCAGCGGCTGGATGCGCACATTGACCTCGCCCTCCGGCCCCAGGAAACGCCATTCGTCGCGGCCGGCCCAGTAGCTGTAGGCGATGGTGCCATGCGCGGCGAGCTCGCGCGGATGGGCCGGCGTGCCGTGGCGGCGCAGATAATCGGGGCTGGCGCACAGCACCATGCGGGTGGCGGCCAGGCGCCGGCTGACCAGCGTGGAATCGGCCAGTTGCGAAATGCGCACCGCCATGTCGTAGCCTTCGTCGACCAGGTCGACCACCCGGTCGGCCAGGGTGATGTCCAGCATCAGCTTGGGGTGCTGCGCCTTGAACACGCCCCATAGCGGCGCCAGGTGCCGCACGCCGAAGGTCAGCGGCGCATTCACGCGCAACAGGCCGCCGACTTCGCCGCTGCGGCTGTTGACTTCGGTTTCGGCATCTTCGACCTCCGCCAGCAGGACTTTGCAGCGTTCGTAGAACAGCTGGCCCTCTTCGGTCAGCGACTGGCGCCGGGTGGTGCGCTGGATGAGGCGCGCGCCAAGACGCGTTTCCAGTTCGGTCAGGTGGCGCGATACGCCGGCCTTGGACATGCGCAGCGTCTCGGCGGCCTTGACGAAGCTGCCCGCTTCGACCACGGCGGTGAATACGCGCATCTCTTCGAATCGGTCCATACTAACCACCATCCTGGAACAATATATCCACAAATGGGTTGTTTATCCCGCCGTGGGATGCAATTACAGTTTGCTGGACTAACTGCCTAGCTTATCGGAGATTTCCCGCCATGCACGCCCAACCGACGCTTTTCGTTTCCCACGGCGCCCCGACGTTCGCGCTGCAGCCCGGACGGGCGGGCCCCCTGCTGGCCGCGCTAGGCCGGCGCCTGCCCGGACCCCGGGCCGTGCTGATCGTCTCCCCGCACTGGATGACGCGCGGGCTGGCGGTCACCGCCAGCCCGCGCCCGACGACCATCCACGATTTTGGCGGCTTTCCCGCCGAACTCTATGCCCTGCAGTATCCCGCCGCCGGCGACCCGGCCCTGGCGGCGCGCGTGGCCGCCCTGCTGGGCGAGTCCGGCCTGCGGGTCGAGCTGGATGCGCAGCGCGGCCTGGATCATGGCGCCTGGGTGCCGCTCTTGCATATGTATCCGCAACACGACGTGCCGGTGATCCAGCTCTCGCTGCCGGCCGCGCTGCAGCCGGAGGCTGCGTGGGCCTTGGGACAGGCCCTGGCGCCACTGTCGCGCGAAGGCGTGTTGATCGTCGGCTCGGGCAGTCTCACGCACAACCTGTATGAATTCCGCCAGCGCGACGGCGCGGACGAACCGTATGTGCAGGCGTTCACGGACTGGGCGCGACGGGCGGTGCGCCGCCACGACCGCGCCGCCCTGGTCGGCTACCTGGAAGCCGCCCCGCAGGCGCGGCGCGCCCATCCCACGGCGGAACACTACCTGCCGCTGCTGATCGCCGCCGGCGCGGCGGCGCCCGATGCCGACGTGGAAGTGATGGACGGCGGCATCAGCCATGGCGTGCTGTCGATGGACGCTTACGTGTTCAATCCGCCGGCGGCGCACTGACCCCGGCGGCAGGCCGGTCGGCGGGGTTCTGCCGCAGCCATTGCAAGGCTTTCTGTCCGGCGCGGCCGTCGGCCGGCAGCCCGGCCTGGCGCTGGACGGTCTGCAACGCCTGGCGGGTGCGCGCGCCGATCAAGCCGTCCGGCTCGCCGATGTCGAAGCCGCGCGCGATCAGCAGCGACTGCAGTTCGCGCCGCTCGGCCCGCGACAGGCCCGGATCATCGGTGGGCCAGGCGCGCACGAACGGGCCGGCGCCGCGCAGCCGGTCGGACAGGTGGGCAATGGCCAGCGCATAACTTTCAGCCGCGTTGTATGAGTACAGCGCGTCGAAATTGCGCGTGACCAGGAAGGCCGGGCCACCGGGTCCGGCCGGCAGCAGCAGCCCGGCCGGCGTGTCGCCCGCCGGCAGGGGCTGGCCGTCGACGCGCTTGACGCCCTGCGCCGCCCACGCCGACATGGCGCGCTTGTTGCGGCGGCCCGCCGAGGAGGTGTCCAGCCCGGCCGGCAGCACCACCTCGAACCCCCATGGCAGCCCCGGCTTCCAGCCGGCGCGCTGCAGGAAATTGGCCGTCGAGCCCAGCGCGTCCGGCACGCTGTCGACCAGGTCGCGGCGGCCATCGCCGTCGAAGTCGACCGCCAGGCGCAGGTAGGTAGAGGGCATGAACTGGGTCTGGCCGAAGGCGCCCGCCCATGAACCGTTCAGGCGCTCGGGCCGCACATGCTCTTGCTGGATGATCTTCAGGGTGGCGAAGAACTCGCCGCGGAAATACGCCTGCCGGCGTCCGAAGCACGACAGGGTCGACAGCGAGGTCAGCAGCGGGCGGCCGCCCAGGCGCTTGCCGAAATTGCTTTCCACGCCCCAGACCGCCACCACCGTGGCCGGATCGACGCCGAACTGCGACTGGGCCCGCTGCAACTGCGGCTGCCACTGCGCCAGCGCCTGCCGGCCATCGGCGATGCGTTCTTCGTCGACCAGGCCGGCCATGTAGTCCCAGATGGGCGTCTTGAATTCCGGCTGGGCATCCAGCGAGGCGATGACGCTCATGTCGGGCGCCAGCCCCCGGGTATGGGCGTCGTAAGTGGCGGCCGACACGCCCTGCTGGGCGGCGGCACCGCGCAATTGGGCGAGGCAGTTGGCGAAGGCGGCGGCATCGGCGGGGCTGGCCGTATTGGCCGGCGCGGCATGGGCGGCGCCGGCCAATACGGCCAGGCCCAGCAGGGGCAAGAGGCGTGGAGTCATCATGGCGTCGATTCTATCGTCAGGCGCGGGCCGGCGGCCGCGGGCCGGCCTTGCCCTGGTATCGCGCTGTAACTGCGCCGGGCAATGCGGCTACGGCCGCTGGAGTGCGTCCAGCTCCGCCTGGTCGAATCCGGCCTGGCGGCGCGCCGCCAGGTTGAACGGGCCGCGCAGGCGCGGCGCGCCATAGCGTTCGGCCAGTTCGGCATAGCAGGCCAGCGGGTCGAGCCCGCGCTCGGCGCACAAGTGGCGATACCAGCGGTTGCCGATCGCCACATGGCCGATTTCGTCGCGCAAGATGATGTCGAGGATGGCCGCGCCCCGGGTATCCCCCGCCCCCGCCAGCTTGTCGCGGATCAGCGGCGAGGCGTCCAGGCCGCGCGCCTCCAGCGTGCGCGGCACCAGCGCCAGGCGGGCCAACAGATCGCCGCGGGTCTTCTCGGCCATTTCCCACAAGCCGTTGTGCGCCGGGAAATCGCCATAGGCGTGGCCCAGCCCGCCCAGGTGGGTATTCAGCAGTTCGAAGTGATAGGCCTCTTCGCGGGCCACCCGCAGCCAGTCGCGGTAGAACGCGTCGGGCATGCCGGCATAGCGCCAGACCGCGTCCAGGGCCAGGTTCACGGCGTTGAATTCGATGTGCGCCAGCGCGTGCAGCAAGGCCGCGCGCCCTTCGGCGGACTGCACGGAGCGCTGCTTGACCTGCGAGGGCGGCACCAGCGCCGGGGCCGCGGGCCGGCCGGGCAGCCCCGCCGGCTCGGCCAGCGTGGCGTGCGCCTCCAGCGGCGCCGCGTCGTCGATGGCCCGCACCGCGGCCAGCTTGTCGGGCCAGGCGCAGGCGGCCAGCGCGGCCAGCGCCTGGCGGCGCACTCCGGAGGGGACGGCGGCGGATACGGAAATGTTCATGCAATCAAACAGCGGGGATCATTCAGGACGCGGTTGCTTTCAGCGCGTCCGGCCCTGGACTTTATCATTGCGCCATGGACTCTCCTACCCGGCTGGCAATCACGACTTCACTATCCCAGGTGGACGCGCGGCAATGGAACGCCCTGGCGGGCGCGCAGCCGTTCGTGCGCCACGAATTCCTGTCGGCCCTACACGACACGGGCTGCGCCGCGCCCGATACCGGCTGGGCGCCGCACTACCTGCTGTTGCAGCACGGCGAACAGCTGGCCGGCGCCGTGCCGCTGTACCTGAAATCGCATTCGCGCGGCGAGTATGTCTTTGACTACGCCTGGGCCGACGCCTTCGAACGGCACGGGCTGCGCTATTACCCCAAACTGCTGGCGGCGGTGCCGTTCACCCCGGTGGGCGGCCCGCGCCTGCTGGCGGCCGGCCCGGCCGAACGCCTGGCGCTGGCGCGCGGGCTGATCGAACTGGCGCGCGGCCTGGAAGTATCGTCGCTGCATGTCCTGTTTCCCGACGCGCGCGACCTGGCCGCCCTGCGCGAGGCCGGCTACCTGGTGCGCGAGGGCGTGCAGTTCCACTGGAACAATGCCGGATACGCCGACCTGGACGCCTTCCTGGCGGCGCTGAACCACGACAAGCGCAAGAAGATCCGCCAGGACCGCAAGAAAGTACAGGCGGCCGGCATCCGCTACCGCTGGCTGCGCGGCGCCCAGGTCGACGCGGAGGCGCTGGCCTTCTTCTATCGCTGCTACCGCCACACCTACTTCGCGCACGGCAATCCACCGTACCTGAGCGCCGAATTCTTCCGCCGCGTCCATGCGGCACAGCCGGACGCCCTGGTGTTGATCCTGGCCGAGCGCGATGGCGAACCCGTCGCCGCCGCGCTGAACATGCAGGGCGGCGACACGCTGTATGGCCGCTACTGGGGCGCGCTGGAGTTCGTGGCCGGCCTGCATTTCGAGACCTGCTACCTGCAGTCCATCGACTATTGCATCCGCCATGGGCTGGCGCGCTTCGAAGGCGGCGCGCAGGGCGAACACAAGATGGCGCGCGGCCTGCTGCCGGCGCCGACCTGGTCGGCGCACTGGATCGCCGACGCGCGCTTCGCCGCCGCGATCGAGGATTTCCTCGGCCGCGAGACCCGGATGATGGACGGCTACCTGGACGAGCTGGAAGCGCACACGCCGTTCCGGCGCGCGTAGCAGGCGCTACAGGAAACGGTCGAGCAGCCGCCGGCTGTGCCGGTCGAGCGCGGCCGCGTCGCGCACCAGGTAATGGATGCCATGGCTGTCAACGATCAGCAGCGTCTGCGCCGCCAGCCGGCGGATGTCCTCTTCGCCCTTGAGCGTGAAGGCAGTGGGGCCGCGGTCGGTGGCGACTTGCCATTCGCAGGGCGTGGCGTAGCCGGATACCGCTTCGATGCGGATGATCTCGGGCATGAATTCGCGTTCGGCCAGCGCGTCGTCGAGCGCCTGGCGCAACGGCGTCGGCAGCATGGCCAGGTCTTCGACCCAGGCCAGTTCGTGGCCGTCCGCGCCGACGATCGAAATGCCGCGCTCGGGGTCGCTGACCGGGAAGGCGCGCACGGCCAGCACGCCTGCGTGCGCCTGGCCGTCGGCCGCCACGAAGACCAGCCGGCCCTCGGTATTGCGGCGCAGGTCGTAGGCAGGCGGGGTCATGGCGTTCCCGCGGGCCAGTCCGCGTCCGCGATATCGTCGTCGCCGTCGTCGCGCAGCTCGGCGTCGGGACGCGCTTGCGCCTGGTAAAGGCGGTAATAGGCGCCCTGGCGCGCCATCAGCGCCTCGTGCCCGCCCTGCTCCACGACGCGGCCGTGGTCGAGCACGACCAGCCGGTCGGCGCGACGCAGCGTGCTCAGGCGGTGCGCGATGGCGATCGTGGTGCGGCCGAGCACCAGGTTGTCGAGGGCCTTCTGGATTTCCTTCTCGGTGGCGGTATCGACCGACGAGGTGGCCTCGTCCAGGATCAGGATGCGCGGGTCGATCAGCAGGGCGCGAGCGATCGAGATGCGCTGCCGCTCGCCGCCGGACAGCGCCTGGCCTCGCTCGCCCACCAGCGAGTCGTAGCCGTGCGGCAGGCGCAGGATGAACTCGTGGGCATGCGCGGCCCTGGCCGCGGCGACGATCTCGGCGCGCGTGGCCTGCGGACGGCCATAGGCGATGTTGTCGGCGATGGTGCCGAAGAACAGGAATGGTTCCTGCAGCACCAGGCCGATGTTGCGGCGGTAGTCGGCGATACGCAGCGCACGGATGTCCACGCCATCGACCAGGATGGCGCCTTCGGAGACATCGTAGAAGCGGCAGATCAGGTTGATCAGGGTGCTCTTGCCGGATCCGCTGTGGCCGACCAGGCCGATCATCTCGCCCGGGGCGATGGACAGGTCCAGCCCGTGGATCACCGAACGGTTGCCATAGCGGAACGCCACGTCGCGCAGCTCGATGCGGCCGGACACGCGGCCCAGCGACATCGGCCGGGCGGCTTCCGGCACGCTGGAGACGTGATCGAGGATATCGAAGATGCGCTTGGCGCCGGCGGCCGCCTTCTGCGTCACGGATACGATGCGGCTCATCGAGTCCAGCCGGGTGTAGAAGCGGCCGATGTAGGCCAGGAACGCCGCCAGCACGCCCACCGTGATCTGCTTGTTGGCGACCTGCCAGATGCCGAACACCCACACCACCAGCAGCCCGATCTCGGTCAGCAGCGTCACGGTGGGCGAAAACAGCGACCACAGGCTGTTGACGCGGTCGTTGATCTCCAGATTGCGGTTGTTGGCGGCGCGGAAGCGCTGCACTTCGCGCTTTTCCTGCGCGAAGGCCTTGACCACGCGGATGCCCGGAATGGTGTCGGCCAGCACGTTGGTGAGCTCGGCCCAGATGCGGTCGACCTTTTCGAAGCCGTGGCGCAGCCGGTCGCGCACCGCATGGATCATCCACACGATGAAGGGCAGCGGCGCGAGCGTCACCAGGGCCAGCCAGGGGTTGATGGACACCAGGATCGCCGCGGTCATGGCGATCATCAGCACGTCGTTGGCGAAATCGAGCAGGTGCAGCGACAGGAATATGCAGATGCGGTCGGTCTCGCTGCCGATGCGCGACATCAGGTCGCCGGTGCGCTTGCCGCCGAAATACTGCAGCGACAACTGCTGCAGGTGCTCGTAGGTGGTGGTGCGCAGGTCGGCGCCGATGCGCTCGCTGACCCATGCTAGGATATAGGTGCGGGCCCAGCCCAGCCCCCAGGCCAGCGCCGCGGCGGCCAGCAGCCCGCCCAGGTACAGGCGCACCAGCCCGTAATCGATGGGCGCGCCGTTCTGGAACGGGATCAGCACATCGTCCATCAACGGCATGGTCAGGTACGGCGGCACCAGCGTGGCCGCCGTCGTCAGCAGGGTCAGCACGAACCCGGCCAGCAATGGCCCGCGATAGGGGCGCGCGAAACGCCACAGGCGCAGCAATGCCCAGGTCGAAGGCGGCGCAGCCGGAGCGGGCGCGCAGGCCGCGCACTCGGACTGCCCGGCCGCCGCGGGCGCCCCGGACGGGCCGCCCCGGGTTTCCTCGAAACGCGCCTGCAGGCGCAGCGCGGCTGCATGATGGGCCAGCGTGAAGCGCCAGGCCGCCAGGCGCGTCTCGCCATCGTGCAGTTCCAGCGCGGCGGCGCCGGAGTGGTCGTACAGCGCCAGGCGCAGCGCCGGGGTACGTTGCCAGGTGTGCCACTGCCCGTCGGCCGGATCGCGGGCCAGCAGGCGCCGGTCGGTCAGCACCACCAGGCCGGGCCGGAACGCCAGGCGCGCGTCCAGGTCGGTCTCGATCCATGCCAGCATGGCTTCGCCGGGCGCGAGGCGGGACTGCATCGCGTCGTATCCGGCGGCGCCGGCTTGCCCGGGCAAGCCGGGCAGAAGCTGTTTTCTGTTCATGGATGGCTGTCCGGCCGGGCCGGGGACCGGCCTGGCCGATCGTGTCCCTTCCTTACAACAGCGCGAGTTTATCGGCGCAAAAAGGCGGCGTATAGTAGCACCGGTTTTGCCAATTTCCACCTAGGAATCGACCGCCCCTTCGCATCGGCCCATATCCCGCACCGACACCCCCGCCGCACCTCGCGGGGCTTCCTGTCCGCCGACGCGCCCACACTCCCCACTCCATGAAAAACAAAGACATTGAATTTCTCGATGTCGTGGCTTTGCGCGGCCCGAACATTTGGACTTACCGGCCGGTGCTGGAAGCCTGGATCGACATCGGCGAGCTCGAAGACAGTCCGTCGAACACCATCGCGGGCTTCTACGAGCGGCTGTCGTCCTGGCTGCCCGGCCTGATCGAGCACCGCTGCAGCCCCGGCGTGCGCGGCGGCTTCCTGCAGCGCCTGCGCGAAGGCACCTGGCCCGGCCACATCCTGGAGCACGTGACCCTGGAACTGCAGACGCTGGCCGGCTTGCCGGGCGGCTTCGGCAAGGCGCGCGAGACGTCGCGGCGCGGCGTGTACAAGGTGGTGGTGCGCGCCTGGCAGGAACAGGTTACGCGCGCGGCGCTGGACGCGGCGCGCGAACTGGTGCTGGCCGCCATGGACGACCGCCCCTACGATGTGGCGCGCACCGTCGCGCGGCTGCGCGAGCTGGCCGACAGGCATTGCCTGGGCCCCAGTACCGCCTGCATCGTGGATGCCGCCGACGACCGGGACATCCCCTGCATCCGGCTGTTCGAGGGCAACCTGGTGCAGTTCGGCTACGGCGCGCGCCAGCGGCGTATCTGGACGGCCGAGACCGATCGCACCAGCGCCATCGCCGAAGGCATCTCGCGCGACAAGGACCTGACCAAGGCGCTGCTGGCCGATTGCGGCATACCGGTGCCCGAAGGGCGCCGCGTCGACAGCGCCGGGGCCGCCTGGGAAGCGGCGCTGGACATCGGCCTGCCGGTGGTGGTCAAGCCTTGCGACGGCAACCATGGGCGCGGCGTGTTCATCAATCTGGCCAGCCAGGCCGACGTGCAGTCGGCCTACGCGATCGCCGTCGATGAAGGCAGCGGCGTGCTGGTCGAGCGCTTCGTTCCCGGCAATGAGCACCGGCTGCTGGTGGTGGGCGACCGCCTGGTCGCCGCCGCCGCCGGCGAGCCGGCCTGGATCGTGGGCGACGGCCGCGCCAGCGTGGCCGAGCTGATCGAACTGCAGATCAACTCCGACCCGCGCCGCGGCCGCACCGAGAATCATCCCCTGAACATCGTGCGGCTGGATTCGGCCGCCCGGCTCGAGCTGGCGCGCCAGTCGCTGGCGCCCGACAGCGTGCCGGCGGCCGGCCGCCGCGTGCTGATCCAGCGCAGCGGCAATGTCGCCTTCGATGTCACCGACCGCGTGCATCCGGACACCGCCGCCGCCGTGGTGCTGGCCGCGCAGGTCGTGGGGCTGGACGTGGCCGGCGTGGACCTGGTGGCCGAAGACATCGCGCAGCCCCTGGAAGCGCAGCGCGGCGCCATTGTCGAGGTCAATGCCGGTCCCGGCCTGCTCATGCATCTCAAACCCGCCGACGGCACGCCGCGCCCGGTGGGCCGCGCCATCGTCGACCACTTGTTCCCCGCCGGCGAAGACGGCCGCATCCCCATCGTGGGCGTCGCCGGCACCAACGGCAAGACCGTGGTGGCGCGCCTGGTGGCGCACCTGCTCGGCCTGTCCGGCCGCTGCACGGGCCTGGCCTGCAGCGAAGGGCTGTACGTGGGCAACCGCCTGGTACAGGGCGGCGACCGCGCCGATTGGACCGGCGGCCGGCGGCTGCTGATGAACCGCACGGTCGAGGCGGCCGTCATCGAGAACGACAGCGGCGTCATCCTGGGCCAGGGCCTGGCCTACGACCGCTGCCAGGTCGGCGTGGTCACCAACCTCGATGAAGGCGATCACCTGGGCGACTTCGACATCGACGATGCCGACCGCCTGGCCAATGTGCTGCGCACCCAGGTGGACGTGGTGCTACCCGGCGGCGCGGCAGTGCTCAACGCGCGCGATGCGCGCGTCGCGGACATGGCCCCGCTGTGCGACGGCGAGGTGCTGTTGTTCGGCGCCGACCCCGCCCTGCCCGCCATCGCCGCCCAGCTTGCCGCGGGCAAGCGCGCCGTGTTCGTGCGCGACGGCCGCATCGTGCTGGCCGACGGCGGCCGCGAGACGGCGCTGGCCGATGTCGCCGCGGTGCCGCTCACGCACGGCGGACGGGTCGGCTTCCAGGTCGAGAACGTGCTGGCCGCGGTCGCCGCGGCCTGGGCGCTGGACTTGCCGGAACCCTTGATACGCGCCGGCATCGAGGCCTTCGATGTCGACCAGGCCGACGCCCCCTGGCAGTTCACTGTGTTCGAGCGCGGCGGCGCCACCGTGGTGGTGGACGACGCGCACAACGCGCCCGCGCTGCGCGCCCTGCTGGCGGCGGCCGGACAGTTCCAGGCGGGCCGGCGGTGCGCCGTCTATGCCGCCGGCGCGGACCGCCGCGATGCCGACCTGGTCGAGCAGGGCCGGCTGCTGGGCGCCGCGTTCGACCAGGTGGTGCTGTATGACGACGCCACGGTGCCCAGCCGCCGCCCGCCCGGCCAGGCCCGCGCGCTGCTGCGCCAGGGCCTGGCGCAAGGCGCGCGCGTGGCCGAAGTGCACGAGGAGCCCGACCATGGCCGCGCCATCGACATCATGTTCGAGCGCCTGCGGCCCGGCGATTTCCTGCTGCTGCAATCCGACGAAGCCTATTCCGGCCCGACCATCGACCGCGTGCGCCGCTGGATCCAACAATAACCAAGCGTCATGCCGCGCCGCCGCCGGCGCGGCGCAGAAAGGAATCCGCCCCATGGACGTCTCCCGTATCCGAGCCCTGCGCGGCCCCAACCTGTGGAGCCGCAACACCGCCATCGAATCGATTGTCACGTGCAGCGATGCCGAATGCGCTGTCGACGAACACCTGCCCGAGTTCGAGGCCCGCCTGCGCGCGCGCTTCCCGCAAATCGGCCGCCTGCGCCCGGAGGGCCATCACGGCGCGCTGTCGATCGCCCACGTGCTGCAGGCGGTGGCGCTGGGCTTGCAGGCCCACGCGGGCTGCCCGGTCGCGTTCGGCCGCACGGCCGCCACCGTCGAGCCCGGCGTGTTCCAGGTCGTGGTCGAATACAGCGAAGAAGAAGTGGGCCGCCGCGCGGTCGAGCTGGCCACGCAACTGCTCGAGGCGGCGCTGGCCGACGCGCCGTTCGACGTCGCGGCCGCGTTGGCGAACCTGCGCGAACTCGACGAGGATCTGCGCCTGGGGCCCAGCACGGCCTCTATCGTCAACGCGGCGCTGGCGCGCAACATCCCCTATCGTCGCCTGACCCAGGGCAGCATGGTGCAGTTCGGTTGGGGCAGCCGGCAGCGCCGCATCCAGGCGGCCGAGACGGACGCCACCAGCGCCATCGGCGAATCCATCGCCCAGGACAAGGACCTGACCAAGATGCTGCTGGAGGCCGCCGGCGTGCCGGTGCCGCTGGGCCGCTCGGTGCGCGACCCGGACGCGGCCTGGGAGGCCGCGCGCGAGCTGGGCGGGCCGGTGGTGGTCAAGCCGCGCGACGGCAGCCAGGGACGCGGCGTGGCGGTCAATATCCGCACGCGCGAGCAGGTGCTGGCGGCCTACGAGGCGGCCGCCCAGATCAGCGCCGAAGTGATTGTCGAGCGCTACATCCCCGGCCATGACTTCCGCCTGCTGGTGGTTGGCGACCAGCTGGTCGCCGCCGCCCGCCGCGATCCGCCGCAGGTGACCGGAGACGGCCGTCACTCGATCCGGCAACTGGTCGAGCAGGTCAACGCCGATCCGCTGCGCGGCGACGGGCATGCCACCCCGCTGACCAAAATCCGCTTCGACGACATTGCGCTGGCCACCCTGGCCACGCAGGGCTATCACGCCGACTCGGTGCCGCCCGCCGGCGCGCTGGTGGCGCTGCGCCACAATGCCAACCTGAGCACCGGCGGCTCGGCCACCGACGTGACCGACGAAGTCCACCCCGACCTGGCCGCGCGGGCGGTGACGGCCGCGCGCATGGTGGGCCTGGACATCTGCGGGGTCGACGTGGTGGCCGAGACCGTGCACCTGCCACTGGAGGAACAACACGGCGGCGTGGTCGAAGTCAACACCGCCCCCGGCCTGCGCATGCACCTGGCCCCGTCGTTCGGCAAGGGCCGCCCGGTGGGCGAGGCGATCATCGCCAGCATGTTCGCCGATGGCGACGATGGCCGCATCCCGGTGGTGGCGGTGGCGGGCACCAACGGCAAGACCACCACGGTGCGCCTGACGGCCCATCTGCTGGCATGCGCCGGCCGGCGGGTCGGCATGACCAACTCCGACGGCGTGTACGTCGGCGCGCGGCGCATCGACAGCGGCGATTGCAGCGGGCCGCGCAGCGCGCGCCGCATCCTCGCGCATCCCGGCGTGGACGCGGCGGTGTTCGAAACCGCGCGCGGCGGCATCCTGCGCGAAGGCCTGGCGTTCGACCGCTGCGACGTGGCCATCGTGACCAATCTCGGCATGGGCGACCACCTGGGGCTGGGCTACATCAGCACCGTCGAAGACCTGGCGGTGGTCAAACGGGTGATCGTGCAGTACGTGCACGCGGGCGGCACCGCGGTGCTCAACGCCGCCGACCCGATGGTGGCCGCCATGGCGGCGGCCTGCCCCGGCAAGGTGGCGTACTTCTCGAACGACCCCGCGCATCCGTTGATCGCCACGCACCGCGCGCAAGGCCATCGCGTGGTCTATCGCGACGGCCCGGCCATCGTCGCCGCGCAGGGCGCGGCCGAAGTGGCCATCGCGCTGGCCGATATCCCGCTGACCCGCGGCGGCACGATCGCGTTCCAGGTGGACAACGCCATGGCCGCCATCGCGGCCGCCTGGTCGCTGGAACTGGATTGGGACACCATCCGCCGCGGCCTGGCGGGATTCGTCAGCGATGCCCGCACCGCGCCGGGCCGCTTCAACGTGTTCGAGTATCGCGGCGCGACGGTCATCGCCGATTATGGCCACAACCCGGACGCCATCGCGGCGCTGGTGCAAGCCGTCGACGCCCTGCCCGCGGCGCGCCGCAGCGTGGTGATCAGCGGCGCCGGCGACCGGCGCGACGAAGACCTGCGGCGCCAGACCGAGATCCTGGGCGACGCGTTCGACGACGTGTTGCTGTACCAGGATCAATGCCAGCGCGGCCGCGCCGACGGCGAGGTCGTGGCCTTGCTGCGCGAAGGCCTGGCGCAAGCGCGGCGGACCCGCCACATCGAGGAAATCCATGGCGAGTTCCACGCCATCGACAGCGCGCTGGCGCGGCTGGCGGCGGGCGATTTGTGCCTGATCCTGGTCGACCAGGTCGAGGCGGCGCTGCAGCACCTGGCGAGCCGCATCGCCACCGCCTGAGTCCCTGTTACGCCGCCCCATCAAAGCGGCTCAAAACTTTACGGAACTGTAACTCCGCTTGCCGCCGATAGCGCCACCGCCACCGTCTGGGGCGGCGGCGGCCGCGCGTTTACATTTCCGTACAGCGCCGTTTGACACTGCGCCACAGGCCCACGTACGGTGGTAACACGCTCATCAACCAGGAGAACCACCATGAACAACGACATTGTTGCAGGCAAGTGGAAGCAGCTGACTGGTAAAGCGAAAGCCGCGTGGGGCGAGTTGACCGACGACGAACTGACCCGCACCGAGGGCAACGCGGAACGGCTGGCCGGCCTGATCCAGGAACGCTACGGCAAGACCAAGGAAGAAGCCGAAAAAGAAGTGCGGGCCTTCTTCGACGCCAATCGCTGATCCCCCTTTCATTCGAGGAGAAACGACATGCTGTACTACGCCGTTGTTTTCTTCATCATCGCCATCATCGCCGCGGTATTGGGCTTCGGCGGCATCGCCGCCGGCGCCGCGGGGATCGCGAAGATCCTGTTCTTCGTGTTCCTGATCCTGGCGCTGCTGTCCATCCTGAGCGGCGCCTTCAGGAAAAAATAGGCCGCATGGGGCAGCTCGCAGCGGCTGCCGCCCTATCGACCCGCAACGCAACAAGGAGAACGACTATGCAACTGCGCAAACTGATCGTCGCCACCGCCATGGGCGCCGGCGCCGTGTTCGGCACGGCGGTTCAGGCTCAGAGCGACGCGCCCAAGCAATCGGTGGGCGAGTACGCCTCGGACGCCGTCATCACCACCAAGGTCAAGGCCGCCTTCGTCGCGGACAAGACGCTCAGCGCGCTCGATATCGCGGTCGAAACCAACAATGGCACGGTGACGCTCACGGGCACGGTGGGCACCGAAGCCGAAACCGAGCAGGCCGCCCGCGTGGCCCGCGACGTGGAAGGCGTCAAGCAAGTGCAGAACGACATCAAGGTCGACCCCGCCAAGGCCCAGGCCAAGTAAGCCCGGCGGCCGGGCTACGGGAGGCGCACCGTGCCGCTTCCCAGCTCGATCACCCGCCCCCCTACCTGGATGGCGCCGTCCGGCGCGACATCCAGGTAGAGGCGGCAGGGGCGGCCGACCAGGTCGCCCTGTTCCACCAGGATGCGCGCAGGCAGAGGCCCGCCCTGCGCGACCAGCCAGCCGCCCAGGTTGGCGCAGGCCGAACCGGTGCCCGGATCCTCGGCCGCGCCCCCACCCTCTTTCGTGAAGAAATAGCGCGCCCGCACCTTGCGGCGGCCTTCGGGCCCCGGCTCGGGATCGAAGGCGAACACATAGGCCGTCTTGCGGCCCAGGCTGCTGGGCTGCCACTGTTCCAGGCGGCTGCTGTCGGGCCGTGCGCGCGCCACCGCGGCCGGCGTCTTGAGGGGCACCAACAGTTGGTCGGCGCCGGTATCGACCCACAGCGGCGCGTCCGCCAGGTCGTCCACGTCCAGCCCCAGTTGCGCGGCGATCTCGGCGTCCGGCAACGCGGCCGGCGCGGTGCGGGGCGCGCCGGTGGCCGGCGCGGTGAAAGTCCAGGTATCGCCCTGCGCGTTCACCGGCACCACGCCGGCGGCGAATTCGAGGGCCAGGCGGTCGCCCGCGCCGGCCAGCTGGCGCACCACGTGCGCGGTGCCCAGGGTGGGATGGCCGGCGAAGCGCATTTCATAGCCGGGCGTGTAGATGCGCACGCGCGCGTTCGCGCGATCGCTGGGCAGGACGAACGTGGTCTCGGAAAGATTGAACTGCCGCGCCAGGTCCAGCATGGTCTGTTCGGACAGGCCGCGCGCGTCCTCGAACACGCACAAGGGGTTGCCGCCGAACGTGGTGTCGGCGAAGACATTCAGCAGGCGGAAGGCGTAGGAGGGCATGGCGAGGGCGGCGCGGCTAGGAAAGACGGCCGATGATAACGCCGCCGCGGCGCCCCTACCAGACCGCGAAGAACAGTACCCAGGCCGCGCAGAACGGTGCCAGGCCGGCCGCGGCCAGCAGCCAGGCGCCCAGCCTGCGCGGCCAGGCGACGGCCCGCTGCGCCAGCAGGCGCCACAGCAGACGCAGCGACCAGCCCACCGCCAGCGTCAGCAGCGTGAAGCGCACCGGGTCGGCCCAGCCGGTCGACACGCCTTCGTGGCCCAGCAGCGTGACGGTGGTGGCCGACAAGCCCAGGAACACGCCGATGCCGGCGGCGGGAATGAGCCCCTGCGCCAGCCGGTGCACGCCGGCCAGCGGGCCGCCGCCCGGGCCGGCGGGCGCGACGCGGTCGGCCAGCCACAGCGCGGCGAACGCCACGCCGCCCACGCACACCGTGCAGCCCACGACGAACAGCAGGATGCCGGCGCCGTCCAGCCACGAGAAGCTGTCGTTCATCTCGGGATAGTGCGTGAGGATGAACCAGGGCGCGTTGTCGAGCAGCGGCCACAGGATGTCGTGCTCGACCAGCCAGGTGGCGGCCCATTGCTTGACGGTCACGAACCAGGGGCTGGCGCTCCAGAGGAACGCGCCGATGGCGATGCCCATCAGGCCGAAGCAGATCAGCGCGGTCTGCCAGGCGTCGCCGGTGGCGATCTTGACGATTTCCTGTTCGGGCGAGCGCGGCGTCAGCGCAATGGCGCCGCGGTAGCCGCTGCAGCGGCCGCAGACATGGCAATCGCCCGCGCCCTTCATGTGGCGCAACGGCACCAGCGGCGCGCAGTTGACCGGCTCGATGCGGATCACCGGATGCCGCCAGGCTTCTTCGTCGACCTTGAAATGCCAGGGCGCCAGCTTGGCCAGCAGGTTGAACACGCCGTTGACCGGGCACAGGTATTTGCACCAGACACGCTTGTTGCGCCCGTACAGGTAGCCCACCACCATGGCCGCCATGGTGGAGCCACCCAGCACGGCCAGCACCGCCAGTGGATACTGGTACACGCTGACCAGTTGCCCATAGACCGTGGTGAGCGCGAACGCCACGAACGGCCAGCCGCCCCAGCGCATCCACTTGGGAATGGAGCGTCCCCGGCCGCGCTCGCTGGCCCATTCGGTGAGCATGCCCTCGGGACAGAGCCAGCCGCACCAGGCGCGGCCCAGCAAGGGAATGGAAACCAGCACGAACGGCCACCAGATGCCCCAGAAGGCGAACTGCGCCAGGATGGTCAGGTTGTTGAAGACCGACGCCGCGTTGTCGGGCAGCGGCAGCAGCGCCGGCACGATCAGCAGGAACGCATATACGCCGACCACGCACCACTGCAACTTGCGCAGCAGGGGCGCGTGGTCGCGCAGGAAATCAGCGAAGCGGGCGGCGGAGCGCCCGAGTACGGCTGCCATCGAATCAACCTTCAAACGCCATGGCCGGCAAGGGCGCCGGCCGTTCAACGCAAAGCCTCAGGCGGGCACCGCCGCCGTGCTGGAGGGCCGGCCGGCACGCCGCAACAGGCCCCACACCACCACCCAGTACGCCACCCACAACAGCACCGACATCAACGCCGGGTAGGCGCGATAGCCGGCGAAATCGGCCAGGACCTTGCCCACGCCGCTGCTGTCGTCGAGCAGCCAGGAGCTGTCCCAGACGGGATCGACCAGGGTGGGCAGCACGCCCAGGGAAATCAGGTGATCCAGGCCGCCCACCAGCAAGGCGCCGGCCAGCAACAGCAGCAGCGCTTCGGTCAGGCGGAAGAAGCGCCGCCAGGTGATGAGCTTGCCGCCCAGCTGCAGCAGCCAGAACGTGAGCAGCGCCACCGCGAAGCCGGCCACGCCGGCCAGGGCCAGCATGGCGGTGGAGCCGCCCTGCCCGGCCGCCAGGCTGCCGTACAGGAACACCACCGTCTCGCTGCCCTCGCGCGCCACGGCGATCATCACCAGCACCAGCAGGCCCCACCAGTTGTCGTGCGCGGCCGAGGCGCTGGCGCCGGTTTCGAGGTCGCGCTTGAGCGTGCGCCCATGCTTTTTCATCCAGACGACCATCTGCACCACCAGGGCGCAAGCCACCAGCGACATGACGGCCTGGAACCATTCCTGCCCCTCGTCGCTGAGCCACGACGACACGCCCAGCAGCACCAGCGCCAGCGCCACGGCCAGCGCCAGGCCGGCGGCCACGCCGCCCCACAGGTACGGCAGGCCGCGCCGGCCCTCGGGCGCGGCGCGCAGCCACGAATACAGGATGCCCACCACGAGCAGCGCTTCGACGCTTTCGCGCCAGACAATGAAAAGTACCTGTTCCATGAATGCCGGATCAGTCCTTGGGAGTCACCACCAGCGTGCCGCGCACGTCCTGGTGGAAGTCATCGAAGAAGGGATATTCGCCCGGCCGCGAAATGGTGATCACCACGAACGAGCTCACGCCGGGCCCCATGACCTTCTCTTTGCGCAAGGGGATGCTTTCGAATTCGACCGGCTCGTTGCTTTCGTTGACCAGTTCGATCTTGAAGCGGCCGGCCGGCACCACCAGCCGGGCCGGCTCGAAGGTGCCGTCCGGCTTGAAGGTCAGCTTGAAGGTGGGCAGCTCGGCCCGCGCCGCGCCGGGCAGGCCGGCCGACAGCCCGGCGCACAGCGCCAGCGCGACGAGCCAGGCGGGACGGCGGCGCGCCATCAATACCCGCCCTTCTTGCCGGTGCCGGCATAGACGAACTCGTACTCGAGCTCGAACGGTTCGAACCACGGGCCGACGCCGGTTTCCTTGTCGGTGTGACGGCCGAAATGGCTGGCGTGGTCGGCGCCGGGCGGCGCGATGAAGTATTTCAGCTTGTACTTGCCGGGGCCCTCGAGCTTGACGTTGTCGCCGTAGTGCGGGCCGTCGTTGGCCACCATGGGCATCAAGAGGCCCTTCTGCACATTCGGGCTGCCGGATTTCTGGATTTCGTACTTGACCACCAGGTACGGCACCCATTCGCCTTCCGGGAAGCCGGTCTTGTTGTCGGCCGTGGCGTGGATGTCGGCCTCGAGGTGCACGTCGGAATCCTTGGCGGGACGCATCATGCCGGGCGGATCCATTTCGATGGGCTGCAGATAGACTGCGCCGATTTCCATGCCGCCTTTCTGCGCGGGTTCGCCGATGGGGTATTCGACGGCGAGAGCAGAACCGGACAGCGCCAGGCCAGCGGCCAGCGCCAGGATTTTCTTCAACATATGCGGAGCCTCTAGATACAGAATGAGAAAACGGTTCCGTTTAATAAACAAGAACCGTTTTCATTACTGTATCGCGAACGTCCTGACAGGCTCCTGACATATCGCAAGCCGAGCAGGTTTCACGGGCCCTCGCCCGCCTGCGCTATTTGCGGCCGCCGCCCTGCGTGCCGCTGCCCGGCGTGAACGGGAACGACGAGAACATCGCCCGGGTCTGGTCCTGCATCTGGTCTTGCATCTGCACGAACAGGTTCTTGCTCTGGTCGATGTAGTTGTTCATCATGTTCTGCAGCATGGGCGTCTGCACGTTCATGAACTGCGCCCAGGCCTCGGGGCCGAACTGGCTGCCGTACAGGCCCTTGGACTGTTCGGCCATGCGCTGCTGGATCTCCATGAACGCCTGGATGTTCTTTTCCAGGTACGAACCCATGATGCCCTGCATGGCATGCCCGTAGAAGCGGATGATCTGCGACAGCATGTTGGACGAGAACATCGGCATGCCGCCGCTTTCCTCTTCGAGGATGATCTGCAGCAGGATGCTGCGCGTCAGGTCGTCGCCGCTCTTGGCATCGACCACCTGGAATTCTTCGTTGGCCAGCACCAGCTGCTTGACGTCGGCCAGGGTGATGTAAGTGCTCGTCTGCGTGTCGTACAGCCGACGGTTGGGGTACTTTTTAATCAGGCGCAGGCTGGCGCCGTTCTGTGCTTGCGTCATGGTTGTCCCCGAGATCGGGCGATCTCTTTAACTTTGAACTATTCCAAGTGTAAGCCGGAAAGGCCGCCTGGCGCCTCCCGGCCGGTTGCGGTCAGCCCATGTGCAGGCCGCCGTTGAGAGAGAAATCGGCGCCCGTGGCAAAACCCGCTTCGTCGGACACCAGCCAAGACGTGATCGACGCGATCTCCTCGGGCGCGCCGAGCCGGCGCACCGGGATGGTGGCGACGATTTTCTCGAGCACGTCCGGTCGGATGGCGCGCACCATGTCGGTACCGATATAACCGGGCGACACGGTATTGACCGTGATGCCCTTGCTGGCCACCTCCTGGGCCAGCGCCATGGTGAAACCATGGATGCCGGCCTTGGCGGTGGAATAGTTGGTCTGCCCGAACTGGCCCTTCTGGCCGTTGACCGAACTGATGTTGACGATGCGGCCCCACTGGCGCTCGACCATGCCGTCGATGACCTGCTTGGTCACATTGAACAGGCTGTTGAGGTTGGTGTCGATGACGGCGCGCCAGTCGTCGGCCGACATCTTGCGGAACAGGCCGTCGCGGGTGATACCGGCGTTGTTCACCAGGACATCGACCGGGCCGAGCTCGGCGACCACCTTCTCGAAGGCCGCCACGGTGGAGTCCCAGTCGGAGACGTTGCCGACCGACGCGTGGAAGGTATAGCCTTGCGCCGCCTGCTCATCCAGCCATTGCTGGTAGTTGCGGCGCGGGCCGCAGCCCGCCACCACGCGAAAGCCGTCCTTGGCGAGCCGGCGGCAGATCGCCGTGCCGATGCCGCCCATACCTCCGGTGACGTATGCCAGTTTCCCGCTCATGTCCCTTCCTCCTGCGCGCTAGGCGCCTAAATGACTGCTTGCTGCAAACCATTCGACCCGGGGGGGCCGCTCAAGTTGCGCGGACCTTCACATAGCTGCCCGGGGCTGGCTCGATCGGCCGGTAGCGCGCATTGCCCAGGCTCGTGCGGGCGCGCCGCGAGGCGCCCGCATGCGTGGCGAGCCAGCGGGACCAGTCCGGCCACCAGCTGCCGGCGTGTTCCGCGGCCCGCTGCAGCCAGGCTTGCGGATCGCCGGGCAGCGCCGGATCGTCGCTGACCCAGTAGCTGCGCCGCCCGGACGCCGGCGGATTGACCACGCCGGCGATGTGGCCGGAAGCGCCCAGCACGAAGCGCTGCGGGCCGCGCAGCAGCTGCGTGGACGCATAGGCGGCGGTCCAGGGCACGATGTGGTCTTCGCGCGAGCCGTACAAATAGGCCGGCATGTCCAGGCGGGTGAGGTCGAGCGCCGTGCCCGCCGCCTGCGCGCGGCCCGGCACCTTGAGATTGTTCTCGAGATAGGTATTGCGGAAATACCAGGCGAAGAACGGCCCCGGCAGGTTGGTGCTGTCGCCGTTCCAGAACAGCAGGTCGAAGGCCGGGGGCGTCTGGCCCTTCAGGTAGTTGCCCACGACATAGTTCCAGACGAGTTCGTTGGGCCGCAGGAACGAGAAGGTGGTGGCCAGGTCGCGGCCCGCCATCAGGCCGCCCTGGCCCAGTTGCTGGTCGCGCAGCAGCGCGTGGGCTTCGTCGACGAACACCTGCAGCACGCCGGTATCGTGGAAATCGAGCAGCACGGTCAGCAGCGTGAGCGACGCGGCCGGCCGCTGCCCGCGCGCGTGGGCCAGCGCCAGCGCCGAGGCCAGCAGCGTGCCGCCGACGCAGAACCCCAGCGCGTTGACCTGCGGCTGGCCGGTAATGTCGCCGGCGACTTCCAGCGCCTTGAGCACGGCCTCTTCGAGATACTGCGACCAGGTGGCGCGGTCGACGCCGTCGGTATCGGAAGCCAGCGGATTGCGCCACGAAACCATGAAGACGGTGTGGCCCTGCTCCACCGCGTAGCGCACGAAGGAATTGGCCGGCTGCAGGTCGAGGATGTAGAACTTGTTGATATTGGGCGGCACGATCACCAGCGGCCGCTCGTACACGGTGGCGGTCTGGGGCGCGTACTGGATCAACTGGAACAGCCGGTTCTGGTAGACCACCTGCCCGGGCGTGGTGGCGACGTTGCGGCCGATCTCGAACTGGGTCTCGTCGGTCTGGCTGATGCGCCCCTTGCGCAGGTCGTTGATCAGGTTGGCCAGGCCGTCGCTGAGCGCCCGGCCGGCGGTCTCGATGGCGGCTTGCTGCGCCTCGGGGTTGAACGCCAGGAAATTGGACGGCGACAGCGCATCGACCCATTGCATGATGGAGAACCGCAGCCGATTGCGCAGCGGCTCGCCCACCTGGGCGGCATCGACCATGCGCGACAGCGTGCGGGCCGACAGCAGGTAGGCATGCGCCAGCAGCGTGTGCTGGGGGCTGGCCTGCCAGGCCTGGCCGCGGAAGCGCCGGTCGGCGGGAGGCGCCAGCGCGCCGCGCCGGGCGTCGTCGCACAGGCGCAGCCATTCACGCGAGAATTCGGCCTGGATTTCTGCCAGGGCGTCCGGCGCCACGCTAACCGGAACGGGCCATGCAGCGGAAAGAGGGGCGTTCACTTCGACACCATATTATGGTCAGGCGCGAGGCATCTGGCGCGAGCCTGCACCTAGTGTTGATGACTGCGCGACAGCCCGATGGTGCATGGCGACATAGGGGCTGTCAATGCGGGTATACAAGGATAACCGCGACAGTGTGACGGCGGGCCGCCCGGCCGCTGCCGCGCCGCCGCGGCGGCCTCATTCCCGCCACGCGAGCAGGGCCATCCGGCCGGTCGTGCCGTCGCGCCGGTACGAGAAAAAGCGCGCCGGGTCCGATACGGTGCACAACCCGCTGGCATGCGCGTCTTCGACGCCGGCACGGCGCAGCCGCAACAAGGCCAGCGCCGGCAAGTCGGCCAGCCATTTGCCGGGCAGGCCCGGCCGCGGCGCGAACAGGGCCTGGGCTTCGGGGCCGTCCGCCGCGAAGGCGGCGCGCACGTCGTCCCCCACCTCGAAGGCGGCCGGCCCGATGCCGGGCCCGATCCAGGCGCGCCAGCCGCGCGCGCCGGGCGCCTTGGCGCGCAGGCTGCGCAAGGTGGCCTCGAGCACGCCGCCGGCCAGGCCGCGCCAGCCGGCGTGGGCCGCGCCCACCACGGCGCCGTCCAGGTCGGTGATGAAGACCGGCAGGCAATCGGCCACCATGACGGCCAGCACGCGCCCGCGCGCGGCGGTGACGCTGGCGTCGGCGGCCGGCTCGGCGGCCGGGCCGGCATCGGCGTCGACCACCTCGGCGCCATGCACCTGGCGCAGCCAGAGCGGCTCGCCGGGCACCGCGGCCCGCACCCGCCGGCGGTTTTCCCGCACCGCTTCGGGCCGGTCGTCGGCGCGCAGGCCGAGATTCAGCGTGTCGTGCGGGGCCGTGCCGACCCCGCCGGCGCGGGTGGTGCAGAAATATTGCACGCCGGGCCACTGCGGGCCTGTGACGACGGTCAATCCGTGGATCAGGCGTTCCATTGCACGGTTTCCTGTACTTGTCGCATGTCTTCGGGCGGCGCGGCGCTGAAGCCCAGTTCGCCGCGGCCGCCGGGGTCGTCGAAATGCAGGGCGCGCGCATGCAGCATCTGGCGGCCGGCGCCGGCGAGCGGCGCGCCGCCGTACAGCGTATCGGCCAGGAGCGGATGGCCCAGGCTGGCCAGGTGCACGCGGATCTGGTGCGTGCGGCCGGTTTCCAGGCGGCACACGACCTCGGTCACCGGCCCGCCGCCGGCCGTTCCCCGCCGGGCCGGCGCGTAATGCGTGACTGCGGGCTTGGGCGCGATGGGGCGGTCGACGCTCATGCGCACCGGCACGCGCGCATCGCGGCCGATGGCGCGCTCGACCACGCCCGGGCCGGCCAGCCAGCCGTGCGCCAGGGCGATGTATTCGCGTCCCATGCTGCGCGCCTGCAGTTGCCGCACCAGGTGGGTCTGGGCCAGTTCCGTGCGCGCCACCACCATCAGGCCGGAGGTGTCTTTGTCGAGGCGATGGACGATGCCGGCGCGCGCCACGTGCGCCAGTTCCGGATAGCGGTGCAGCAGCCCGTTGAGCAAGGTGCCGTGCCAATTGCCGGCGCCCGGGTGGGTGACCAGGCCGGCCGGCTTGTCGACCACGATCCAGTCGGCGCTTTCGTCGACCACCGCGAACTCCACCGGTTCGGGCGCGAAGGCGAGGCTTTCGGGCGCGGGCTGCTCCCAGACCGCCAGCACATCGCCCGGGCCCACGACCTGGCGCACCTTGGCCGGCGCGCCGTTGACCCGCACCCATCCGGCCTCGATCCACCCCTGCAGGCGGCTGCGCGAATGCCCTCCCAGCAAGGCGGCCAGGATCTTGTCGAGGCGGTCGGCGCGGGTGCCGGCGGGCACGGTGATGAACTGGGGCTCGTCATCCGCCGCGAGGCCGGCCGGCGCGGCGGCAGGGGCGTCTGTGTGGGGCATGTGGACAAATCATATAATTCAGCGTGCCATCCTAACACCAAGGAAACCAAGCTCGTGACTTTCCTCACCGCTGCCTCTCCGAACCGCCCTGCTCGTCGCGGGTCGCTCCTGCGTACGGCCGCCGCGCTGTCTGTCGCCCTGGCCATCGCAGGATGCAGCGGCACTGACACGAAATATGACAAGACGGCAGGCTGGAGCGCCGAGCAGCTCTATGCTGACGCCAAGGCCGAGACCGCGGCCGGCGCCTGGAGCGAAGCCCGCGAACGCCTGACGGCCATCGAAAGCCGCTACCCGTTCGGCGTGTACGCCCAGCAGGCGCTCATCGACCTGGCCTACGTCAACTGGAAGGATGGCGAAAACGAGCAGGCCCTGGCCGCCATCGACCGCTTCCAGCAGATGTACCCCAACCACCCGGGCACCGACTACATGCTGTACCTGAAGGGCCTGATCAACTTCACGCCGGCCAGCGCCTTCATGAGCAACCTTACGGGGCAGGACCCGGCCGAGCGCGATCCCAAGGGTCTGCGCGCGTCCTACGAGGCGTTCAACGAACTGATCAAGCGCTATCCCGCCAGCAAGTACACGCCGGACGCCGAGAAGCGCGTCACGTGGCTGGTCAACGCGATCGCCATGAACGAAGTCTACGTGGCGCGCTATTACTACGAACGCGGCGCGTACGTGGCCGCCGCCAATCGCGCCCAGACCGTCATCACGGATTTCGAAGGCGCGCCGGCGGCCGAAGAGGCGCTGTACATCCTGGTCGCTTCGTACGACAAGCTCGGCATGACCGACCTCAAGAACGACGCGCAGCGCGTGCTGGAAACCAACTTCCCGAACAGCTCCTACGACGAATCGAAGCTGCTCACCGACAAGACCTGGTGGAACCCGTTCTCGTGGCGGTGAAACGCCGCGGCGCGAACGGCCTGCGCTACGCGGCCGCCTGCTGGCGCCGCGCATAGAACGCCAGCACCTCGTCGAGCTCGCGCGTGCGCGAGAACGGCGGCAGCCCGCGCCACAAGCGCTTGCCATAGGGTTTTTCGACCAGGCGCGCGTCGCCCACCATCAATACGCCCCAGTCCCGTTCGGTGCGGATCAGCCGGCCCGCGCCCTGCTTGAGCGAAATGGCCGCCTCGGGCAACTGGTATTCGGCGAACGGATTGCCGCCGCGCACCCGGCAGGCGCGCAGCCGCGCCTCGATGACCGGATCGTCCGGCGGCGCGAAGGGCAGCTTGTCGATCGCCACCAGCGTCAGCACGTCGCCCGGCAGGTCGATGCCTTCCCAGAAACTGGCGCTGCCCACCAGGATCGGGTGATCCAGTTTGCAAAAGCGTTCCAGCAGCTCGCGGCGCGTCGCATCGCCCTGCTTGAGCAGGGGCCAGTCGTGGCCCTGGTCGTCGAACGCATCGGCCAGCAACGTGGCGACGCGGTCGACCGCGCGCAACGTGGTGCACAACACCAGCGCGCCGCTCGGGCTGGCCTCGAGCAGCGGCACCAGCGTCTGCACGAAACGCTCGGCAAAGCGCGGCGACTGCGGCTCGGGCATGTCGCGCGGCACGAACAGCAAGCCCTGCCCGGTGTAGTCGAACGGCGACTCCCAGCGGCCGGTGCGGGCGTCGTCGAGCCCCAGCTGGCGCGTGAAATGGCCGAAATCGCCGTGCACGGACAAAGTGGCCGACGTGAGCACCCACGCCTGGCCCGGCTTGCGGAACCGCGAAAACGCCTGCGCCACCGACAGGGGCGCCGAATGCAGCCGCACATGATGCAGCCCGTGCTCGACCCAGCGCACCGCCGGGCCGCCGTGGTCGGCCGCCGCGGCAGCGCCTTGCAGCAGGGCCTGGGCCAGCGGCGGGCCGTCCGTGCCGGCCGGCGCCGGCGCGTGCACGTCCTGGCCCCATCCTTCATCCGTCGCCGCGCCATCGCGCCCGGGCGTGGCCCAGCGCGCCAGCCGCAGCGAGATCTCGGCGCCGCCGCGGGCGGCCGCGGCCAGGTCGGGATGCTTTTCCGCCACCGCCCCCAGGGCGCGGGTGGCGGCATCGACCGCCTGCCGCAGCGCCGCCAGCGCGACGTCGAACTGCTCGGCGTCGGGGATGGCCTCGAAGGTGGCCTTGCGGCCCGGCAGCTGGTCCAGCGGCGCGCAGGCCAGGCGCAGCTCGCGCGCGGCGGTCTCGACCTGGCGGCTGACCTCGCTCCATTTGGCGGCCTCGCGCGCATAGGCCAGGCCGGCGGCCTCGAGGGCGCGGCCGAAGTCGAGCAATTGGTGCGTCGACACGCTGCTGCCCAGGAACCGCGTGGCGGTATCGGGCAATTGATGCGCCTCATCGAAGATCACGGTGTCGGCCTCGGGCAGCAGATCGGTGACGCCCTCTTCGCGCAGGACCAGGTCGGCCATGAACAACGCATGATTGACCACCACCACGTCCGCGTCCTGGGCCTGGCGGCGCGCTTTCACCACGAAGCAGTCGCGGATGCGCGGGCATTCCTGGCCCAGGCAGTTCTCGCGGGTGGAGGTCACGCGCTGCCAGATGTCGGCGTCTTCGGGCACGTTGCCCAGGTCGGCCCGGTCGCCGGTCTTGGAGATGCCGGCGAACACTTGTATCTGGCGCAGTTGCGCCATCTCGCTGCGGGATTTCAGGGCGCGCTCGTCGCCCTGCAGGCGGTCGAGGTGATAGTGGCACACGTAGTTGGCGCGCCCCTTGAGCAGCGCCGCGGTGACCGGCGCGGCCAGCGCGGCGCGCACGCGCGGCAGGTCGCGCGCAAACAGCTGGTCTTGCAGGGTGCGCGTGCCGGTCGAGATGATGACCTTGCCGCCGTGGGCGAAGGCCGGCACCAGATACGCCCAGGTCTTGCCGATGCCGGTGCCGGCCTCGGCCACCAGCGTGGCGCGGTCCGCGATGGCGCGGCCGATGGCCTGCGCCAGTTCGACCTGGGCGGGACGCGGCGTATAGCCCGGCAGCGCCGCGGCCAGGGGGCCGTGGGCGGCGAAAAACTCGGAAATATCCAGGTCCAGCATCAATCGGGGCAGACGGTGAAGTGGCCCAAATGATACCCCGCCCGGGCCGCCCGGGATGCCTAAAATAGCGCTGCCGCAGATGGCCGCGCCGCGCCTTGTGGCACAATCCGCCCCTTGTTTTCCCTTTGCCGTCGTATCGAGATGCCCGACACTTCCGCCACCACGAGCACTGCGCCCAGCGTCGACCACGCCCGAATCCTCGCCCAGCTGGCGACCGAACTCGGCACCCGCCCCTCCCAGGTGGCCGCCGCCGTAGAACTGCTCGACGACGGCGCCACGGTGCCCTTCATCGCCCGCTACCGCAAAGAGGCCACCGGCGGCCTGGACGACACCGTGCTGCGCAACCTGGAAGTGCGGCTGGGCTACCTGCGCGAGCTCGAAGAGCGACGCGGCGCCATCCTGGATTCGATCGCCCAGCAGGGCAAGCTGACGCCCGAGTTGCAACAAGAGATTGCCGCCGCCGATACCAAGCAGCGCCTGGAAGACCTGTACGCGCCCTACAAGCCCAAGCGCCGCACCCGCGCCCAGATCGCCCGCGAGGCCGGCCTGGAACCGCTGGCCGACGCCATCCTGGCCGATCCGGCCTGCGATCCGGCCGCGCTGGCGGGGCAATACCTGAACCCGGAAGCGTCGATCAACGACGCCAAGGCGGCGCTGGACGGCGCGCGCGATATCCTGGCCGAACGCTACGCCGAAAATGCCGACCTGCTGGCCGACATGCGCGAACACCTGTGGTCCACCGGCCTGCTCTATTCCAAGGTGGCCGAAGGCAAGGAAACCGAAGGCGCCAATTTCCGCGACTGGTTCGATTTCAGCGAGCCGCTGCGCACCCTGCCCTCGCACCGCATCCTGGCGCTGCTGCGCGGCCGCCAGCAGGGCGTGCTGGAACTGCGCCTGGGGCTGGACGCCGAACTGGAAGCCGAAACCCCGCACCCCTGCGTGGCGCGCATCGCCGCTTTCCTGAAACTGGGCAACGGCCTGTTTGCCGCGGACGCCGCGCCCCGCGCGCGCTGGCTGGGCGAAGTATGCCGCTGGACCTGGCGCGTCAAATTGCTGACCGCGTTCGAAAGCGAACTCATCGGCCGCCTGCGTGAAAGCGCCGAAGCCGAGGCCATCCGCGTGTTCGCCGCCAACCTGAAAGACCTGCTGCTGGCCGCGCCGGCCGGCCCCAAGGCCGTGCTGGGCCTGGACCCGGGCATCCGCACCGGCTGCAAGGTGGCCGTCATCGACCGCACCGGCAAGGTCGTCGACACCGCCACCGTGTACCCGTTCGAGCCGCGCCGCGACCGCGAAGGCACCATCGCCACGCTGGCCGCGCTGGCGGCCCGGCACCAGGTCGAGCTGATCGCCATCGGCAACGGCACCGCGTCGCGCGAGAGCGAGAAGCTGGTCGGCGACATGATGAGCCAGTACCCCGACCTGAAACTGACGCGCGTGGTGGTGTCCGAGGCCGGCGCCTCGGTATATTCCGCCTCCGAGACCGCGGCGCTCGAATTCCCCGATCTCGACGTCACGCTGCGCGGCGCCGTGTCGATCGCGCGCCGCCTGCAGGACCCGCTGGCCGAACTGGTGAAGATCGATCCCAAGGCGATCGGCGTGGGGCAGTACCAGCACGACGTCAACCAGCGCGAGCTGGCACGCTCGCTCGATGCCGTGGTCGAGGACTGCGTCAATGCGGTGGGCGTGGACGTGAATACCGCGTCGGCCGCGCTGCTGGCGCGGGTATCCGGGCTGAATTCGCTGCTGGCCAAGAATATCGTGGCATGGCGCGACGAGAACGGCGCGTTCCCTACGCGCGAGACGCTGCGCAAGGTGCCGCGCTTCGGCGACAAGGCCTTCGAGCAGGCGGCCGGCTTCCTGCGCATCCCCAACGGCGCCAACCCGCTCGACGCCTCGGCCGTGCACCCCGAGGCGTATCCGGTGGTCGAGCGCATCGTGGCCAAGATCAAGGCCGACGTACAGCACATCATCGGCCAGCGCGACGCACTCAAGGGCGTGTCGCCGGCGGATTTCACCGACGAGCGCTTCGGCCTGCCCACCGTGCGCGACATCTTCGCCGAACTGGAGAAACCCGGCCGCGATCCGCGCCCCGAGTTCAAGACGGCGCAGTTCAAGGACGGCGTGGAAACGCTCAACGACCTGTACCCCGGCATGGTGCTCGAGGGTGTGGTCACCAACGTGGCGAACTTCGGCGCCTTCGTCGATATCGGCGTGCACCAGGATGGCCTGGTGCATATCTCGGCGCTCGCCGAGAAATTCGTCAAGGACCCGCGCGACGTGGTGCGGGTCGGGCAGACGGTCACTGTCAAGGTGCTGGAGGTCGACGTGGCGCGCAAGCGCGTGGCGCTGACCATGCGGCTCAACGACACCGCCCAGCCGGCCCGGCGCGGCGGCGGGGACGCGCCGCGCGGCGCGGCAAAGCCGGCCGGCCGGCGTCCGCAGGCCGATGCCGGCCGCGCCGAGCCGCGCAACAGCGCCATGGCCGACGCCTTCGCCCGCCTCAAGCGCTGAGGCCGCCGCCACATCGCCCGGCCCGCTCGCGGCCGGGCACATCGCTTGCGCAGTGCCACCACGGCCGGCCCCGCCGACCGGCGCGGCCACGACCCGACCGACCCGGAGGACGCAAGTGAACCAGATCCTGAACCGCATCGCCACGCTGGCGCTCGGCGCGGCAGCTATGTATTACCTCGACCCCCAATCGGGACGGCGGCGCCGCGCGCTGCTCTGCGACAAAATGACGGCCTTGCGCAACGATGCCGCCGACTGCCTGCTGGCGGAAGGCAAGCAGGCGGCCGACCACCTGCACGGCTGGACGGCCGGCGTACGTTCCGGGCTGGGCCTGGACCAGCCCGCCAGCGACCACCAGCTGGGCGAGCGTGTGCGCGCACAGCTCGGGCGCCTGGTGAGCCACCCCGGCGCGGTCCGCGTGCTGGTCGCCGCGGGCGAAGTCACCCTGGGCGGCCATATCCTGGCGGCCGAGCGCGACGCGCTCATCACCGCGGTGACTCACATGACCGGGGTGCGGCGCGTGCACGACCAGATGGAAGTCCACGACTCGCCGGGCAATACGCCGGAGTTGCAGGGCGGCGCGCCGACCTGACGCGCCCGCGCGGCCGCGCAGCCTACTTGGACCGGCCGCGCTCGCCGCTGCGCACATAGGGGCCGGAGCGCCCCTCCAGCTCCTCGTCGGTTTCGCGCTTGACGGACCGTTGCGGCGTATGGCCGCGGCCGCCCATGCTGGCGTCGCCCGACGGCCGGCCCGCCGCATCGTCGGGGGCTTGCGCCGCCGGGTCCAGCGCGCCGCCGCCGTGGCCGGCGGCGCGGCGCCCGGAATGCCGGAATTCGTAATCGTCGGCCGGCGTGGCGTCGCCGGACGGGCCGGAACGCGCCGCGCGGCCGGTCGGAGATTGGGGAGAGCGGGGCATATGTCCTCCTGGGCGTGACCGCCGGAATGGCGGCAGGCAAGCCGTCGACCAGCACATCATGTACCCGGCCGGCCAGCCGGCGCCGCAGGCGGCGTAAAAATTGCGGCGGCCAGTAGAACTTTCAGCAACGGCGGCGTCCGCCGCGCCGCTCAGGCGGCCAGGGGCAGCGAAGGGGCCTGCAGGCCCAGTTGTTCGCCCAGCCAGCGCCATCCCTGCGGCGTGACTTTGATCGCGCGCGAGTGGGCATCCTTGCGCAGCCAGCCGTGGTCGCACAGTGCGGCAAGCAAGGCCACGCCCAGCGGCCCGGCCAGGTGATGGCGCCGTTCGGTGCAGTCCAGGCACTGGCGCGCCAGCCCGCGGCGCGTCGGCTGGATGCGGTCCAGGTCGATGCCGATGCCGCTGAACCAGGCGGCGCCGGCCGGCGTGACGTCGAACTGCTTGTCCGGCGCCGCGGCCAGATAGGCGCGCGCCTGCAGGGCCTGGGTGATGGCCACCCCCAGTTGCCCGGCCAGGTGGTCATAGCAGCGCCGGCAGAAGCGGAACTCGCGCGCCTGCGGACTGAGCGCCTTGCGCGCCGCGGGACGCTCCGGCTGCATTGCCGACAGGCTTTCCAGCATGCGCGCCACATGCGCGCCCGCCAGGCGGTAATAGCGGTGGCGCCCTTCGGTTTCCACGGCGAGCAGCCCGCCGTCGAGCAGCTTGGCCAGGTGCGAACTGGCCGTCTGCGCGGTGACGCCCGCCGTGCGGGCCAATTCGCCGGCGGGCAGTGCGCGGCCGTCGAGCAGCTCGGCCAGCATGGCGGCCCGCGCATGGTCGGCCAGCAGAAAAGCGGTGGCGGAAAAGCCCGGTTGGTAGGACATCGCGCAACTCCTGGGAACCCTCACTCTATCGCATGCCGGGGCGCCACGATTCGACGCCGGCCGAAACATGAGGAGAGCTGGCCGGGTTATCCCTAGGCGCGCCAGGGCGAAAAAGAGCAGCCAGACGGCCGTAATTAAGTGAAAATATCTTTTTGTATCAAAACAATAAAATCCGCTGCCCCATCCCGGTGTCAGCATGCGGTATCCGGCTGCGCCCCGATATCCCGGAGACTCTTTCATCATGCGAAGCAACACGCTTGCGCTCGCGGCCAACGCGTCGCAAACCGTAGACGCCGCCACCCTGAGTTCCAGCGCGAGCTACGACGAGGTCACGCTGGGCCAGTATGCCCATCTGGTGCCGGACGGCGTGCAGGTGTCTTTCAAGCAGATCACCCTGGAACGCCTCGGCGCACGCCTGGTGGAACTGGTCAATGGCGCCAGCCTGCACGCCGGCGCGCTGGGCTTTGCCAGCATGGGCGCCAGCATCACGTATCGCATCGGCGCGCACTGCGCGATGGTGTTCGACGCCAGCCAGTGGGACCCTGAAGTGGTGGCCAATACCACCTTCGAATTCGCCAGCCAGGGCAGCGGCACGCTGCGGTATTTCCCGTTCATCAATCCGGAATGGCTGGACTGCCCCGCCGTGGTCGGCTATGCGAACGGCGACGTGCTGGAGATCGCCGGCCAGGGCAACCCGCCGCGCTTCCAGGTGCGGGACGGCCGCATCGTCGCGGCCGCCACGCGCTGAGTGCTCAGCCGCCCAGCGCGGCCAGCGCCTGGCGCGTCTGCTCGATCAGCGCGTCGCGCTGCGCGGCATCGGCCGCCGCCGGCCCATGAGCCACCGGCTCGCCATCCAGCACCGCCGCATAGGCCAGGCCGTCGGCGCGCAGTGAATCCGCCGCGCCGGCCTGCAGGCGCTGCATCAACGCGCCGGCTTCCTTGGGGTTATCGAAGCCGGCGGAGCGCAACAGTTCCTGGCCATCGGCCGCCAGCAGGCGGAAGCGGAAGCGGCCGTCGTCATCGCGGAAACTGACGAAGCGGGCCGACTTGCCGGATTTCCTGGCGGCCTTGCCGGTCGCCTGGGCGGCCCCCAGCGTGCGCAGGCCCACCGCCTCGCGCAATTCCGCGATGAACGGCGTGGCCAGCTTGCGGGCCTTCTGCGCGCCGGCCTGGAGGATCTCTTCGATGCGGCCGGGGTTGGCGATCAGGTCTTGGTAACGTTCGCGCATCGGCGCCAGGTCGCGCTCGATACGCTCGCAAAGCGCCTGCTTGGCATCGCCCCAGCCCAGGCCCTCCTCGAGCTGCGCGCGGAACGCCGCCGATTCGGCCGGCGTCGAGAACGCGCGGTACAGCGTGTACAGGTGCGAGGCCTCCGCATCCTTGGGTTCGCCGGGCTGGCGCGAGTCCGTCACGATACGCATCACCGCCGCGCGCAGCGCGGCCGCGCCGCCCTCGAACAACGGAATCGTGTTGTTGTAGCTCTTGGACATCTTGCGGCCGTCCAGGCCCGGCAGCGTCGCCACCTCTTCCTCGATGACCACTTCCGGCAGCACGAAATACTCGCGTCCGTACAAATGGTTGAAGCGCTGCGCGATGTCGCGCGCCATCTCCAGGTGCTGGATCTGGTCGCGTCCCACCGGCACTTTGTGCGCGTTGAACAGCAGGATGTCGGCCGCCATCAGGATCGGGTACGAAAACAGGCCCATCGTGATGCCGTCGTCGGGATCGACGCCCTTGGCGGCGTTCTGGTCCACCGAGGCCTTATAGGCATGCGCCCGGTTCATCAGCCCCTTGGCGGTCACGCAGGTCAGCAGCCAGCACAGTTCCGGGATCTCGGGAATGTCCGATTGGCGGTAGAACGTGACGCGCTCCGTGTCCAGGCCGGCCGCCAGCCAGGTCGCCGCCAGTTCGAGGCGCGAGCGGGCCACGCGGGCCGGATCGTCGCACTTGATCAGCGCGTGATAGTCGGCCATGAAATAGAACCCGTCGATGCCGGGCTGCCGGCTGGCCTGGATGGCGGGGCGGATGGCGCCGGCGTAATTGCCGAGATGAGGGGTGCCGGTGGTGGTGATGCCGGTAAGAACGCGGGTACTCATGAACGGGGACAACTGGCAGTTGCGGGGAAGTCCGCAGTGTAACGCGTCGGCCGCGTGGTACCCGGGGCTCGTTCTGGCGTGGACCGGCCCTAGAAGCCGTACAGGCGCGCCGGATTGTCGGCCAGCACCCGCGCGCGCAGGCCGGCCTCGGGCAGCCAGGCAGCGATGCCGGCGGCCAATTGGTGGCCGCTCACGCGGCGGTAGGCGCTGACTTCCGATGCGGCCTTGCCCGGCTCGCGGTTGGTGTGCGGCCAATCGCTGGCCCACAGCACGCGGTCCGGATTGCTGTCGAGCAAGGCCGCCGCCAGGGCGGCGACCGCGCCGGCCTGCTGGCCGGAGGGATCGACGCGATACGGCGCCGACAGCTTCACATAGGCGGCGCCCGACGCCAGCAGGCCCCGCACCGCCTGCACGCGCGGATCCGCCAGCGCGGTGCCGGCCGGAATCATGGCGAAATGATCCAGCACCACGGGCACTGGCAACGCCCCCAGGGCGGGCGCCGCCGCGGCGATTGCATCCAGCGAGGCGTACACCTGCACATGCCAGCCCAGCGGCGCCAGGCGCCGGCCCCATGCCGCCAGCGCCGCACGGATGCTGTGCGGATCGCTGCGGCCCGCGCTTTCCAGGTTGATGCGCACTCCGCGCACGCCACAGGCGTGCAGGTCGGCCAGCGCCGCCGGCGTCACGTCCGGGTCCAGCACCGCCACGCCCCGGCCCGCGCCCTGCAGCGCCTCCAGGCTATCCAGCAGGCAACGATTGTCGGTGCCGTAAATGCTGGGCTGGACCATGACGGCGCGCGCCAGCCCCAGCCCGTCCAGGTGGCGCAGCAGGTCCGCGGGGCCGGCCGGACCGGGCGTGTAGTGGCGGTCGGCCGCCATGGGATAGCGGCGCGGATCGCCCACCACGTGTACGTGGCAGTCGCAGGCGCCGGCGGGCAGTGCGCTGGCCGGCATGGTCAGGCGGCCCGCAGCCGGTCGAGCACGGCCTGGCCGGCGGCGCGCGTGCCCAGGCTGCCGCCCACGTCGCGGGTGCACTGCCCCGCTGCGATGGCGGCCGCGATGGCCTGCTCGATGGCCGCCGCCGCTTCCAGGAAATTGCGCCCGCCCTTGCGCTGGCCGTACCAGTTCAACAGCATGGCGGCCGACAGCAGCTGCGATGCCGGATTGGCGATGTCCTGCCCGGCGATATCGGGCGCCGACCCATGCGCGGCCTGCCCCATGGCATGGTCGCGGCCCGCGTTGAGCGAGCCGCCCAGGCCGAGGCTGCCCGACAGTTCCGCGGTCAGGTCGGACAGGATGTCGCCGAACATGTTGGTCGTGACCACCACGTCATAGCGCTCCGGCGCGCGGACCACATGCGCCATCATGGCGTCGACGATCACGTCATCGACACGCACCTCGGGGAACTCGCGCCCCACCTGGCGGCAGATATCGATGAACATGCCATCGCCGATCTTCAGCACATTGGCCTTGTGCACGATGGTCACATGCTTCTTGCGCGTCATGGCCAGCTCGAAGGCGGTGCGCGCGATGCGCTCGCAGCATTGGCGCGTAATGCGCCGCAGCGACACCACCACGTCGGGCGTGATCAGCATCTCGCTGCCGCCGGATTCGACGTTCCGGTCGGCATAGAAGCCCTCGGTATTCTCGCGCACCACGACGAGGTCGAACTCGCCCAGCCGCGCCGGCATGCCGCAGTACGTGCGGGCGGGGCGGATGTTGGCGTACAGGTCGAGGCTCTTGCGGAAGAACTTGGACGGATTGATCTCGCCCTTGCTCTCGTCCTTGAAATCGTAGGTCGCCATCGGCCCGAGCATCAGGCCGTCGGCCGCCCGCACCTTTTCCAGCAACGCCGGCGTCACGGTGGCGCCATGCCGCTGCAGGCTGGCATGGCCGGCGACGTCGTGTTCGAGCTGCAAGCCCAGGCCGAAGCGCCGGGACGCCTCTTCCAGGGCCTCGACCGCCACCGCCATCGTTTCGGGGCCGATACCGTCGCCCGGGAGAACCACTATTTTCATAAAGACACCTCGATGAGAAAAGAACCGCTCAGCCTTGTACGCGCACGCCCGCCGCCTCGACCAGGCGACGGTACTTCTCCGCCTCGTCGCGCACGAAAGCGGCGAAGTCCGCCGGCGAGGCCGGGCGCACGGTGGTGCCGTCGGCCTCGAGGCGGCGGCGGATGCGCGGGTCGGCCAGTACGGCGTTGATGTCGTTGTTGAGGCGCTGCACGACAGCCTGGGGCGTGCCCGCCGGCGCGAAATAGCCGCCCCACAAGCTGAAATCGAAACCCGGCGCGACGCGTTCCGCCACCGCCGGCACATCCGGCAGCGCGGCCACGCGCCGTGGCGTGGACACGGCCAGCGCCCTGAGCCGGCCGGCCGCGATATGCGGCATCACCGCGGACGCGCTGGAGAAAAAACAATCCACATGCCCGCCGAGCAAATCGGTCATGGCCTGCCCCGCGCCCTTGTACGGCACGTGGACCATGCGCGCGCCGGTGGCGAGTGCCAGCGCGGCGGCGGCCAGGTGTCCCGGCGTCGCCGTGCCGGACGATGCATATGTGACGGTGTCGGGCCGGGCGCGCGCCGCCGCGATCAATGCCGCCAGGTCGGCATGCGGCGAGCCGGCCGGCACCGCCAGCACCAGCGGCGAATCGCCCACCAGGGCGACCGCTGCGAAATCGCGCTGCGGATCGTAGCCCAGGTCCGGCATCACGAATGGATTGACCGCCATCTCGCCCGTCTGCCCCAGCAGCAGGTGATAGCCGTCGGGCGCGGCGCGCGCGACCTGGCGTGCGCCGATCGAGCCCGAGGCGCCGGGCCGGTTCTCGACCACCATGGTCTGGCCCAGCGCCGCGCCGAGCCGCTCGCCCAGCAAGCGCGCGAAGACGTCGCCCTGCCCGCCTGGCGCATATGGCACGGTGACGGTAATGGCCTGGGATGGATAGCCCGACTGCGCCAGGGCGTGATGGCCGAATACGGCCAGCACGGCGGCGCCGGCGCCCGCCAGCAGGCGCCGGCGGCCGGGCTGGGCCGGACGAACAAAAGCATGTGTCATGATCGCTCCTGCGTTGCGTCAATCCAGGCGAATGCCCGATCGCTGCACTACGCCCCGCCACAGGGCCAGTTCGGCCGACAAGGCGCGGCCGAAGTCCTCGGGCCGGCCCGCGTACAGGTCGGCGCCTTCGTTGGTCAGGCGTTGGCGCACCAGATCGGCGGCGGCGGCCTGGTTGACCGCGGTATTGAGCTGCCGCACCACCTGCGGCGGCGTGCCGGCCGGGGCCAGAATGCCCCACCAGGTCGAGATGTCGAAATCGGGCACGCCCGCCTCGGCCATGGTGGGCGTATCGGGAAACAGCGGCGAGCGCGCCTGGCTGGTCACGGCCAGCAGCTGCACGCGGCCCTCCTTCACTTGCCCCAGCATGGTCGGCACGGTCGCGAAGAACACCTGCACCCTGCCAGCCAGCAGATCCACCGTGGCCGGGCCGCTGCCCTTGTATGGCACGTGCGTCATCTGCACGCCGGCCTTCTGCTTGAACAGCTCTCCCGACAGGTGGTTGATGCTGCCCGCCCCGGCCGAGCAGAAATTGATATCGTCGGGCCGCCGGCCAGCCAGGCTGCGCAGTTCGGCCACCGACGTCACGCCGAGATCCTTGCTGGCCACCACCAGCAGCGGGCCGCGGCCGATCAGCGCGACCGGCGCGAACGACTTGTCGACGTCGTACATCTGAGTGGCCTGCGCCGCCGCGTTGGTCACGAAAGTGGACGTGGCGAACAGCAGGGTGTAGCCGTCGGGCGCGGCATGCGCCACCAGATTGGCGCCGATCGACCCGCCGCCGCCGCCGTGGTTCTCCACCACGACCGGCTGACCCAGCCGGTCGCTCAGCGTGCGCGCCATATCGCGTGCAATGCTGTCGGTGCCGCCGCCCGCCGCGAACGGCACCACCAGCTTGATGGGCTTGTCCGGAAAGCCTTGCGCGCAAGCCAGCGCCGGCAGCATCCAGGCTGCCGCGGCCAGCGCGCGCCGGCGGATGCTCTTCAGGTAACGCATGATGCCTTGTCTCCTCGATGATCTGAAACGGTTGGCTCACCCCTGGCGCAGCATTTTCAGGCGCTCCAGCAATGCCTGGTGGATATGCTCGCGGGCCGCCTCGGCTGCCCGCGCGGGATCGCGGTCGCGGATCGCGGCCACGATGCCGGCGTGCTCCTGCTGTGCCGCCTTGGCGCGCGGCCTGGAACTGAGCGTGCTGCGCCCCAGCAGGTAAGTGGTGTCGGTCAGCGAGCGCAGCAGGCGGATCAGGTGGCGATTGTGCGCAGCGCTGTAGATGGCTTCGTGAAAGCGTAGATTGAGCGCCACCGGATCGCTGCCGCCCTCGCGCAGGATGGCTTCCATGTTGGCGATCTCCGCGTCGGTGGCATGGCGCGCGGCCAGCGCGGCGGCGGCCGATTCCAGCACTTCGCGCATGGCGTAGAGCTCGCCGACTTCTTGCTGGTCCATGGTGGTGACCACCAGGCCGCGGCCGGGCTCCTGGCGCAACAGGCCCTCGTCCTGGACGCGCTTGAGCGCCTCGCGCACGGGGGTGCGGCCCAGCTCCAGCAGTTGCGCGACCTCGATCTCGCGCAAGCGCGCGCCGGGCGCGAACTCCCCCGAGAAGATGCGGCGCTTGATCTCGTTGTAGGCGGCGTACGCCTGCGAACTGGCTTGCGGTATGGGCATGGCGGCCTGCATTGTGTACTTATATATATTTTTGCATACAAAAAAGAGAATGCAAACAGGGACGCGAAAAAGGCTTGAGGCGGCCTATCCGCCGGCGTAGAATCGCGCCAGTTCATCAACTGCGGAGACCCCGACGTGGGCACTTGTTCGAGCGACAGTAGTCGGCCGGTCCAGGAGACCGGCACTTCCTCGGCACGATAACGCGCAGGCTCGTCCCTGCCGCTGTCTCGCCGAGTGCGGGAAGCGGCACCCGGCCGCGGCACCCCTGCCGCGGCTCTCCCTCTTCTCCAGACCCTGACGCGCCGACGGCCTTGCCGGCCGCCGGCCCGAATGACGCTTGCCGTCCGCGGCGAGCCGACGGCGCGCGTCCGCCGGACGCGTTCGTCTGCGCGCCCGGCCCACTTGACCTGACCACATCCATGCCAGAACCCCGACCGCCCCCTCGCGCCTGAACACGCCGCCCCAAAGCGTGAAGCAGGCATGCCAACCGGAGAACAACAATGAACTTCACGCTATTGAAAGCGCTTTTTGCGAGCTTCCTTCGCGCTCGCCATATCGCCCGGCATTTCCGGCGCCTGGCGATGCTGGAGAGCCTGGCGCGCACCGGCGTCAGCCGGGATATCCCCGCGCCGCTGAGCCAATCCCTGTCCGCGGCGGCGCACTGCGATGCCCAGGCCCTGTTGCAGCGACTCGCCAGCCGGGCCGAGGGCCTGAGCGACGCCCAGGCCGAAGCCATACGCGCCCGCGAGGGCCTCAATGAAATCGAGCGCGAAAAGCCGCTGCCCTGGTGGCGGCATTTGTGGCATTGCTTCCGCAATCCATTCAACCTGCTGCTGACCTTGCTGGCGGCCATTTCGCTGCTGACCGACGACCTGAAGGCCGCCATCGTCATTGCCGCCATGGTGGCGCTATCGACGCTGCTGCGCTTCTGGCAGGAAGCGAGGTCCAACGCCGCCGCCGAGGCGCTCAAGAAGATGGTCGCCAACACGGCGACCGTGCTCCGTCCGGGCCCGGCGCGCGCCATGGGAACGTCCGCCCGGGGTTGCGCCGCGCCGCGCCACGCGCGCGCGGCGCACGCCATCGAACTGCCCATCCGGCAACTGGTGCCTGGCGATGTCGTGGCGCTGTCGGCGGGCGACATGATTCCCGCCGATTGCCGCGTGCTGGTCGCCAAGGATCTGTTCGTGTCGCAGGCCGCGATGACGGGCGAATCGACGCCCGCCGAGAAGTTCGCGACCCAGCGCGACGCACGGGCGATCAATCCGCTGGAGCTGGACAACATCCTGTACATGGGCACCAACGTGGTGTCCGGTTCGGCCACGGCCGTGGTGCTCGCCACCGGCAACCATACCTACTTCGGCGCGCTGGCCGGCCGGATCGCCGCGGTCGATCGCGCCCCGACTTCATTCGAGGCGGGCGTCAACAAGGTCAGCTGGCTGCTGATCCGGTTCATGCTGGTGATGGCCCCGCTGGTGCTGCTGATCAACGGTTTCACCAAGGGCGACTGGCTGGAGGCCGTGCTGTTCGCGCTCTCCATCGCTGTCGGCCTGACGCCCGAAATGCTGCCGATGATCGTGACCGCCACGCTGGCCAAGGGCGCGGTGGCCCTGTCGCGCCGCCAAGTCGTCGTCAAGCGGCTCGACGCGGTCCAGAACTTCGGCGCGATGGACGTGCTGTGCACGGACAAGACCGGCACGCTGACCCAGGACCGGGTTGCCGTGGCGCGGCATGTCGATATCTGGGGCCGCGACAGCGACGAGGTGCTGGAGCTTGCGTACCTCAATAGCTATTACCAGACCGGCCTGAAGAACCTGCTGGACGTGGCGGTGCTGGAACATGCCGAGGTGCATCGCGAGCTGCAGCCCGCCAGGAACTACCGCAAGGTGGACGAGGTCCCGTTCGACTTCGCGCGCCGGCGCATGTCGGTAGTGGTGGCCGGTCGCGATGGATCGCCTGTCATGATCACCAAGGGCGCGGTCGACGAGATGCTGGCCGCCTGCGCCCAGGTGCGCCACGGCGACGCCGTCCAGCCGCTGACGCCCGCCTTGCTGGCGCGCATCCGGGCCGTGACCGGCCGGCTGAACGATGAAGGACTGCGCGTGATCGGCGTGGCCACCCGGCAACTGCCGCCGACCGGTCGGGAATATGGCGTGGCCGACGAGCGCGACCTGGTGCTGGCCGGCTATGTCGCGTTCCGGGACCCGCCCAAGGAGTCCGCCGCGCCGGCGCTCGCGGCGCTGGCCGCCCATGGCGTCGCGGTCAAGCTGCTCACGGGCGACAACGAGCGCGTGGCCGCCAAGATCTGCCAGGAGGTGGGGTTGCCGTCGCGCGGGCTGCTGCTGGGCGCGGACATCGAGCGCATGAGCGACCGGGCGCTGGCCGCGGCGGTGGAAAGCCACGACATCTACGCGCGGCTCACGCCCGCCCACAAGGAACGCATCGTCAGCGCGCTCAAGGCGGGCGGCCGCGTGGTCGGGTTCCTGGGAGACGGCATCAACGACGCGCCGGCGCTGCGCGCGGCGGATGTCGGCATTTCGGTCGACACGGCAGTGGACATCGCCAAGGAAGCGGCCGACATCATCTTGCTGGAAAAAAGCCTGATGGTCCTGGAGGCCGGCGTCCGCGAAGGACGCCGCACCTTCGCCAACATGCTCAAGTACATCAAGATGACCGCCAGCTCGAACTTCGGCAATGTGTTCTCGGTGCTGGTGGCCTCGGCCTTCCTGCCCTTCCTGCCGATGCTGCCGATCCATCTGCTGGTGCAGAACCTGCTGTATGACATCTCGCAGATCGCCATTCCGTTCGACAACGTGGACGAGGACCTGCTGAGCCGGCCGCAGCGCTGGCAGCCGGCCGACATCGGGCGCTTCATGCTGTTCTTCGGCCCGATCAGTTCAATATTCGATATCGCCACCTACGCCATGATGTGGTTCGTCTTCGGCGCCGACACGCCGCGCGAACAGACCCTGTTCCAGTCCGGCTGGTTCATCGTCGGCCTGCTGACGCAGACCCTCATCGTGCACATGATCCGCACACCCAGGCTGCCGTTCATCCAGAGCCGCGCGGCGGCGCCGCTGCTGCTGATGACCGGCCTGATCGTGGCCATCGGCATCTTCCTGCCGATGGGACCGCTGGCCCCGTACTTCAAGCTGCAGGCGCTGCCGCCGCTGTACTTCGCGTGCCTGCCCGCCATCTTGCTGGCGTACATGGGCCTGACACAAATCATGAAGAACATCTACCTGCGCCGCTACGGCTGGCAATGAGGAAACCGGCATGCAAGCTTTCCTGAATCTCAATGCGGGCTCATTGCTCGACACCCTGGCCAGCCTCGCCGCGGCGTTCGTGCTCGGCGGCCTGATCGGCTTCGAACGGCAGTACCGGCAGCGCACCGCCGGACTGCGCACCAATGTGCTGGTGGCCGTGGGGGCCGCCGTTTTCGTGGACGCCGCCAACCGCCTGGCCGGTCCCGACGGCGCGGTGCGCGTCATGGCCTATGTCGTCTCGGGCATCGGCTTCCTGGGCGCGGGCGTCATCATGCGCGAAGAAGGCAACGTGCGCGGGCTCAACACCGCGGCGACGCTATGGGGATCGGCCGCCGTCGGGGCGGCCGCCGGCGCCGACCTGATCGCCGAAGCAGTGCTGGCCACCGTGTTCGTGCTGGCGGCCAACACCCTGCTGCGCCCCATCGTCAACACCATCAACCGCAAGCCTCTCGACGTGCAGTCGGCCGAGGTCACCAATACCGTCTACCTGATCGCCGAACGCGCGCACCAGAAGATGGTCCTGGTGCAGCTCGAGGAAGAGCTGGAACGCAGCAATTACCCGGCGCGCGATCTCGAAACGCACGCTTTCGGCCAGACGGAGATCGAAATCGAGGCGACCCTGGCGGCCGATTCGGTCGATGGCGACGAACTCGATGCGCTGGTGCGGCGGCTCGCCGCGCTGCCCGCCGTGCGGCAGGCATTCTGGAACCCCAGCACCACGGACTGACGGCTCACATCCAGGCCAGCACCGGCGCCGCGATGGCGCACAGCCCGCCGGTCGCCAGCGCGGCGCCGGGGCGGTAGCTGACGAACCAGATCAGCAGCAGTCCCGCCAGGCTCAGGATGCCGATCCATTCCACCGTGCCGTATCGCCACCCCCAGACCGCGGCCGAGGCGCACAGCGACAGGGCCAGCGCCAGCCAGCCCACGACCCGCAAGGGGGCGCGATGGCGGCGCGGCAGCTGGCGGTCGAATACCGCCTCGTAGTGGCGGTCCATGCCCAGGCACAGGGCGGCGAAGCCGGCGTAGGCCAGGCAGAAAGCGGCGACGCTCATCATGATCGGATCACCTCGTCTCCAGGGCCGCCGCGCCGCGCGCCAGCGGCCGTCGCACAGGCTGGGCGCGCGGCTTGCGCGCCTTGCGGGCCATCCAGGCCAGCAGCGTCCCGGCCGCCAGCGCGGTCAGGTCGAACCCGGCCATGACCCAGTCCCCGGCGGGCAGCGACACGCCCAGGTGGCGCGTCGTCGTGACGGCGTTCAAGGCCGGCAGCGCCAACGCCAGCACGGCGGCGAGCGACAGCAGGTCGGGCCACATGCGTGCGCGCAGCGCGAAGGCATACAGGAACGTCAGTGCCCAGACGCCGAAAAACACGCGCGTTTCCCAGGCGGCGCGGCCGGCCAGCTCGGGCGGCAGCAGCCGGTTGGCCCAGAAGTACGCGGCCAGGGCCACGCACAGCCCGGCGATCGCGCCGGCATTCAAGGCATCGACCAGCCGCAGCGAAAACGATTGCGCCGCCGCGCCGCCCGCCTTCTGGCGGCGCTTGGCCACCCATAGCGCCAGCCCGGTCCCCACCATGGCCGTGCCGGCCAGGCTCACCAGGAAGTACAGCCAGCGCAGCACCGGCTCGGCGAACAGGCCCAGGTGCAGGCCAATGATGGTGCCGGCCGTCACCATGGCCGCGCTATCGCTATCGTGGCGCGCCAGCAGCCGGCCATCGACGCCGTCAAACCGCAGGGTGGGCGCCAGGCGGCCGTACGACACCCGTTCGCCCGCATCGCGGCTGACCGACACGACCGCGCCGGCCTTGCCTGGATTCGCCACCACCAGGCGCCCGGCCCGGCCATCCCGCCACTGCGCCTGCGCCTGTTCGACCAGTCGGCCGAGCGGCAGCAGGGGCGCGGCTTCCTTGCCGGCCGGCGCCGCGGCGAAGGCCGGGAACATGTCGTTGGTGAAGCCGCGCGGATTGTCGTAGGCGGCCGAGATGCCGGCCGGCAGCAGCATGGCCATGAAGATCACCAGGCCGCTGAAGGTGATCATCAAGTGGAACGGCAGGCCCAGCACGGACAGGGCATTGTGGCCGTCCATCCAGGCGCGCTGGCCGCCCTTGGCGGGGCGGAAGGTGAAGAAATCCTTGAAGATCTTCTTGTGAGTGATCACGCCGCTGATAATGGCGACCAACATGAACATGCCAGCGATGCTGGCCAGCCAGCGCCCCCACGGGAAACCCATCTCCAGTTCAAAGTGGAAGCGGTACAGGAAATCGCCGCCGCGCGTCTCGCGCGCCTGCAGCTCCTGTCCGGTGCTCGGATCGAGTTTCACGCGCTTGAAGCCGCGCTCGCCCGGCGCCGGCTTGGGCACCTGGTACAGCAGCCCCAGTTGCGGCTCGCGCGGCGATGGCAGGTCGATGAACCAGCGCGGCGCATCGGGCGCGTGCTGCTGCAGGTAGCGCTGCGCCAGGTCGGCGGCCTGCGCGGCCGGCATCGCCGCCTGGCGGGCCGGCATTTCGGGCTGCATCCAGTGCGTGATTTCGGGGCGGAAGAACGCCAGCGTGCCGGTCAGGAACATGGCGAACAGCACCCAGCCCAGCACCAGCCCGGACCAGGTATGCAGCCACGCCATGGCCTGGCGCAGGCCTTCGCCCGGCTCCTGGGGCGGCTTGACGGACGGTTTCATGCCACCCCCGCGGGCCGGCCCAGCCAGAACAACGCGGCCAGCAGCGCCGCGGGCGCCAGCATGCCGGCCCAGGCGCGCCACGCGTTGCGGGTGGCGAACACCCAGGTCGCGCCGATGGCGTAGGCCACGAAGGCCGCCAGCATCGCGGTGATGACGGCATCGACGCGCGCCAACGGCAGCCAGACCGCCAGGCAGGCTGCGGTGGCCGAGGCCAGCGCGTAGCCGCCCAGCACGGCCGCGGCCACGCGGGACGCCACGGCCCATCGATAACGCGCCAGGCTGGCGCCGGGATCAGGTTTCACTGCAAAGCCTGCGAACAAATTAAGTTGAGAATTATAATCATTAACAACAAGCTTGCCAGCCCCGCCACGCGGGCGGGGCCGGTCAACGCTGCGCTCTACCAGCGGTATCGCACCGCCGCCTTCACGGTGCGGTCATAGCCATACCAGCACCAGTTCTCGTCGATGCACGACGCTACATAGCGCTTGTCGAACACGTTGGCCACGTTCAGGCTGACCTGCCAGCCCTTCAAGGCCGGTTGGTGACGACCCAGGTCGTAGTCCAGGCCCAGGTCGAACAGCGTCGCGCCCGGCACGCGGAACGTATTGGCGGAATCGCCCCACGTTTCGCCCAGGTAGCGCACGCCCGCGCCCACGCCCAGGCCGGCCAGCGGCCCTTCCTGCAGCTGGTAGCGCACCCAGGCCGAGGCCTGGTGCTTGGGCACGCCGGTCGGGTGGGTGCCTTTCAGGCTGACGCCGGCGCTATTGGGGTTGTCCTTGGTGTAGGCGTTGTTCAGCCAGGTATAGGAGGCGATCACGCTCAGGCCGTCGATGGGCTCGGCCTTGGCTTCCAGTTCCAGGCCGCGCGTGCGCACCTCGCCGGCCTGGATATTGCAGCGGCCCGACCCGCAGATGTGCGACGGATCCGGATCGGTGGTGGTCAGGTTCTTGCGGCGCAGGTCGAACAGCGCGGCGGTCAGCAGCATGCGCGACCCCGCCGGCTCGTACTTCACGCCCACTTCATACTGCTCCCCTTCCACCGGGTCGAACGGCTGGTTGTTCCAGCCTGTGCCGTTTTGCGGCTCGAACGATTCCGAATAGCTGAAATACGGCGCCACCCCGTTGTCGAACAGGTACAGCAGGCCGGCGCGCGCGGTGAAGGCCTGGGCGCGCTGCGGCGAATGGGTGCGCGCGCCGGAAGTCAGGTTGGTCGTGTCGGTGGACGTGCGCGCCCAGTCATAGCGCCCGCCCAGCAGCACCGACAGGCGTCCCACCTTGATCTGGTCCTGCAGGTACAGGCCCGCCTGGTATTGCTTCTGGGTCTGGTCGCTGGTGAACGGCGGCAGCGTGTAGCCGGCGTCGTAGTTGGGGTTCCAGGTGTCCAGGTTGAAATCGGCCGTGCCCCAGCGCGAGGCCGACAGGGTGTCGGTCTTGATGTGCTGGTAATCGAAGCCCAGCAGCACCTTGTGCGCGAATGCGCCGGTGGTGAAATCGGCCTGCAGGTTGTTGTCCAGCGTCAGGGCGTCGAACTCCACGTCGGTGCCGATCATGCCGCGCGTCAGGTAGCGGTAGGTACCGGGGTCGGCCCAGGCGCTGTTGTAGATGCTGCGGTACTGCGCGTCGGCGTGCGTATAGCGGAAGTTCTGGCGCGCCTTGAACGTGTCGTTGAAGCGGTGCTCGAAGTCATAGCCCAGCGAATAATGCTTGCGGTCGCTGCGTTCGAACCCCTTGTCGCCGTCATAGAAACTGCGCGAGAAACGGCTGCCGTCCGGCAGTTCGTACACCGTTCCCATGGCCGGCAGCGAGCCGTATGCGCCCATGTCCGGATCGCGCTGGAAATGCGTCAGCACCGTCAACCGCGTATCGCCCGAGGGCTGCCAGGTGAAGGACGGCGAGATGTAATAGCGGCGTTCCTTCGTATAGTCGAGCTGGCCGTCGGCCTTGTAGCCGGAAGCCACCACCCGGTAGAGCAGCTTGCCTTCGTCGTCCAGGCGCCCGCCGACATCCGCCATGCCGCGCAGCAGCGAATCGGTGCCGAATTCCACGCCCAGCTCGTTGACCTGTCCGTCGACCGGCCGCTTGCTGATCTGGTTGACCACACCGCCCGGCCCGCCCTGCCCGTACACGACCGATGACGGCCCCTTCAGCACATCGACGCGCTCCAGCCGGTAGGCGTCGACCTGCGGCAGCGCGTCGCGCCCGCCGAACACGCGCAGGCCGTCCAGGTAGGTGGTGGCGGCGAAGCCGCGGATGGTGAACTGGTCCAGTCGCGTGGCCGTCGCGCCGCGCGTTTCCACCGCCACGCCCGGCGTATAGCGCAGCACCTGGTTCAGCGTATTGGCGCCCTGCTGGGCTATCTGGTCCTGCGTGATGACCGAAATCGATTGCGGCGTTTCCAGCAAGGGCGTGTCGGTCTTGGTGCCGGTGGCCGCCACCCGCGACACCACGCCGTAGGTCTGCCCCGTGCCGGTCTCGCCCTCGCCCTGCACCACCACCGGCGCCAGGCTCACGGTATCGCCAGTGGAGGCCGGCACGCGCCGCAGCACCCAGCCGCCTGCGCCCGGCTGGGCCTGCAGGCCGGTGCCCTGCAGGATGGCGTCGAAGCCGTCGCCCACCGAGTAGCTGCCCCGCAAGCCGGCGGCGCTCAGGCCCGCCACCAGGCGGGTATCGAACGAGATCAGCACCCCGGCCTGGCGCGCATAGGCGGTCAACACTTGGCCGAGCGGACCGGCGGGCACGGAATAGCTGCGGGCGGCGGCCGGCTGCGCCAGCACGGCGGGCGGCAAGGTGGCCAGCCCGGCGCCGGCCAGCGCCAGGACCAGCGCAGGCAGCATGGCGGCGGGCCGGACCCGGGCATCCTGGCCGCGACGCCGCGCGCCGCCGGCCGGGGCCGTCAGGCAAGAAGCAAGAAAAGACAAGACGGGGACTCCTGCAAGAATGGATGGTTTGCAGGAGCTATTCCGCATGGGCGCGCCAAACCTGCAGCCGCGCGGCACCCCAAATTGCAACAAATTGATTCACACCTGGCCTGGCGCGGCCGCCCCGGCGGCCTCGACCCGTACCCACCATTCTCCCCAGCGAGACACCGAGATCGGCAAGGTCTGCTGCAGCATCCGCAAGGCCAGGTCGGTATCGTCCAGGGGAAACACCCCGGACACCGGCAAGCCGGCCACCGCGGCGCTGGCCGACAGCATGCCCGGGCGGTAGCGGGCCAATTGCGCCAGTACGGCGTCGAGCCGATCGCCGTTGGCAACCAGCAGTCCATCGACCCAGGCGCCCTGGTCGGCCGCCGCGGGCCCGTCGCGCCATGCGCCGCCCTGGCGGTACAGCGCGGAGCCCGCGCTCAGCAGGCGCGATTCGCCGCCGGCGCCCACCAGGCGCAGGCTGCCCTCGTAGACGTCCACTCGCATGCCCGCCGCCTCGCGCAGCAGCGCGAAACGCGCTTGCGCCGCCTCGACGAAGCTGTCGGCGCCCCGCACCACCAGCGGCGGCGCGCCGTCGGCATGGTGGATCGCGATTCCCATCTGTCCGCGCCACAGGGTCAATTGCCGCCGTCCGGCGCCGAGCTCGGCCGACACCGCGGTATCGCTGGCCAGGTCCATGCGGATGTCGCCGGGCAGCAGCACGCGGCGGCGCTCGCCTACCCGCGTGCTGTAGTCGGCGAACAGCCGCTGCCAGGGCGTCCATTCATATGCGGCCGCCGCCGTGCCGCCCACCACCAGCGCCGCGGCCAGGCTCTTGAGCACGGTGCGCCGCTGCCGCGAGCGCGGCGCGCCCAGCAGCTGGGCATGGGCGAAGTCGGACGGAATGCCGCGCACCGCCTGCGCCAATCCCTCCAGGCGCGCCCAGGCGCGCTCATGGCGCGGGTCGGCGGCGCGCCAGCGGCTACAGGCCAGCGCCGCGGCCGCGCCGCCCTCGCCGGACTGCAGCTTGACCCACCAGGCAATCGCCTCGCGCGCCACCGCGTCGTCCGGCCGCGCCTCAGTCCTGGAGGCAGGCATAGCAGGCCGTCAGGGCGCGCGTCATGTACTGCTGCACCGAACTCAGCGAAACCCCCAGCCGCGTGGCGATATCGGCATAAGACAGCCCGTCGAGCTGGGCCAGCAGGAAAGCGCGCCGCACATTGTCCGGCAGCCCGGCCAGCATGCGGTCCAGCGCCGCGACCTGCTGCACCACCGCGGCGCGCTGTTCAGCCGAAGGCTGCTGCGGCTCGGGCAGCGCGGCCAGGTAGTCGAGATACGCCTGCTCCAGGCTGGCGCGGCGGTAGTGGTCCAGCAGCAGGCCGTGGGCGATGGTGCGCAGGAACGGCCGCGCCTGGGCCGCGTGCACCTGCTTGCGCCCGGCGAGCACGCGCACGAACACGTCCTGGGCCAGGTCCTCGGCCCGGAATGGGCTGCCCAGCCGCCCCCGCAGCCAACGGAACAGCCACGGCTGGTGATCGCGGTAAAGCACATCCACGGGCACCGGCGCGGACGCGACGGGCCCGCACGGCGTAGAGGTTTTCACGGCAAGCGGGCAGAACGGAAAACGCTGATAGTAATTGATAACCAATATTATTATCAATCGCTATGAGCCCGACTCTGCCGCCGGGCGGCGCGCGCTACAAGCCCACCGTCAGGCGCCGCTCCGCCTCCAGGTATTCGCGCGACTGCATTTCCAGGATGCGCGACACCGTGCGGTGGAATTCGTTGGCCAGCGCCCCTTCGGTGTACAGCTCCTCGGGCGCGCACTCGGCCGACATGATCAGCTTGATCTTGTGGTCATAGAACACGTCGATCAGCCAGGTGAAGCGGCGCGCCTCGGAGGCCTGGCGCGGCCCCATGCGCGGCACGTCCGACAGGATCACGGCGTGAAAGCGGTTGGCCAGCTCCAGGTAGTCGTTCTGCGAGCGCGGCCCGCCGCACAACGTCGCGAAGTCGAACCACACCACCGACCCGGCCAGCGCCTGGGCGCGGATCTCGCGGTGCTCGATGTGCAGCAGCGGCTCTTGCGGCGGCGTGTCGGCCAGGCGGTCGAAGGCGTCCTGCAGAGCGGCGCGCGCGTGCGCGTCCAGCGGCGTGTGGTAGCACTGCACCTGCTCGAGCGAGCGGCGCCGGTAATCGATGCCCGCGTCCACGTTGAGCACGTCCATGCGCTTCTGGATGAGGTCGATGGCCGGCAGGATGCGGTCGCGGTGCAGGCCGTCCGGATACAGGGTCGACGGCTCGTAGTTGGACGTCATGACGAACGAGGTGCCGTACTCGAACAGCTTGAGCAGCAGGCGGTACAGGATCATCGCGTCGGCGACGTCCGACACGTGGAACTCGTCGAAGCAGATCAGCCGGTAGCGCTTGGCCACCCGGCGCGCCACTTCATCGAGCGGGTCCTGCATGCCCTTGACGCTTTCCAGCTCGCGGTGCACGCCGCGCATGAACTCGTGGAAATGCAGGCGGGTCTTGCGCACCACCGGAACGGTGGCGTAGAAGGCGTCCATCAGGAAGCTCTTGCCGCGTCCCACTCCGCCCCACAGGTAGACCCCGCGCGGCACATCGGGCCGGTTCAGCAGCTTCTTCAAGGCATTCGAGCGCATGGCCTTGAAGCGCACCCAGTCGTCGTAATACGCCTGCAACCGGTCGATGGCCTGTTTCTGCGCCGCATCGGGCTGGTAGCCCCGCTCCGCCAGGGCCTGTTCGTAATATTCGCGGACGTTCATGTCGCAGGGCAAAACCTGAAAGAAAAAAGGCGGACCGACCGCCTTGTATCGCAACCAGGCGGGAGGCCCGCCTGATGCGCCAGGTGTCTGACACCTGTAGGTGTCAGACACCTGAATCATGTGTCGCAACTTCCACCCGGTGTCCCCAGGTGTCAGACACCTATCGGTGTCTGACACCCGAGTGACACGCTATCTGGCAGCCAGGGACGCGGCGGCATCCCGCGCCGGCGTCAGAAATTCAGCGTGCGCTTGTCCACCGCCAGCGCCGCTTCCTTCACGGCTTCCGACAGGGTCGGGTGCGCGTGGCAGATGCGGGCGATGTCCTCGGCGGCGCCGCGGAATTCCATGATGGTGACCGCTTCGGAGATCAGCTCGGAAGCCATCGGCCCGACGATATGCACGCCCAGCACCTCGTCGGTCTTGGCGTCGGCGATCACCTTGGCGAAGCCCGTGGTGTCGCCCAGCGCGCGCGCGCGCCCGTTGGCCATGAAGGGGAAGCTGCCCGCCTTGTACTCGCGGCCTTCCTTCTTCAGCTGCTGTTCGGTCTTGCCCACCCAGGCGATCTCGGGCGAGGTGTAGATGACCCAGGGCACCGTGTCGAAATTGACATGGCCATGCTGGCCGGCGATGCGCTCGGCCACCGCCACGCCCTCTTCCTCGGCCTTGTGCGCCAGCATCGGGCCGCGCACCACGTCGCCGACCGCCCACACATTGGGCAGGTTGGTCTTGCAGTCGCCGTCGACCTCGATGAAGCCGCGCTCGTCCAGCTTCAGGCCCACCGCCTCGGCATTCAGGCCGCCGGTGTACGGCACGCGGCCGATCGACACGATCAGCTTGTCGACCACCAGCTTCTGCTCGCCGCCCTTGGCGTCGGTGTACGGCACCGTGACCTGCTTGGCCGTGGCCTTGATCTCGCCGATCTTCACGCCCATCTGGATGTCCAGGCCCTGCTTGGTGAAGGCCTTCAGGGCTTCCTTGGCGACCTGCTGGTCGGCCGCGGCCAGGAATTCCGGCATGGCTTCCAGGATGGTGACCTCGGCGCCCAGACGGCGCCACACGCTGCCCATTTCCAGGCCGATCACGCCGGCGCCGATCACGCCCAGCTTCTTGGGCACCGCGTCGATGTTCAACGCGCCGTCGTTGGACAGCACCACTTTTTCGTCGAACGGCAGGCCGGGCAGCTCGCGCGCCGACGAGCCGGTCGCCACGACCACATGCTTGGCGACCAGGTCTTCGTCGGCCGTGCCGGAGACCTTGATGGCATAGCCGCCGTCGGCCTTGCCGGCGAACGCGCCCTTGCCGTGGAAGAACGTGATCTTGTTCTTCTTGAACAGGTACAGGATGCCGTCGTTGTTCTGCTTGACGACGTTGTTCTTGCGTCCGATCAGCGTATCCAGCTTGAGGCTCACGCCCTTCACTTCGATGCCGTGCTCGGCGAAATGGTGGTTGGCCTGCTCGTAGTGCTCGGACGACTGCAGCAGCGCCTTGGACGGGATGCAGCCCACGTTGGTGCAGGTGCCGCCGGGGGCCGGGCCGCCCTGGCCGTTCTGCCACGCGTCGATGCAGGCCACCGACATACCCAGTTGCGCGGCGCGGATGGCGGCGATGTAGCCGCCAGGGCCGGCACCGATGACGACGACGTCAAATTGTTTGGACATGATGATCTCGAAAAGGGGGAACTTGAGAAAGCGCCAGCGCCAGGCCGGGGCTTGCCGGCCGGTGCGCGGCGGGCCCGTGAAGGCCGCCGGACGCTACCGAAGGAAGGCGGGGGGCAGTCGGCCGGGCATGTCCGGGCGCCGCGCAGCGGCGCGGGTTTGCCCGGCCGCCCCGCCTGACGAGGCAGGCGAAGGGCAGTCTGGCCGCGCAGGCGGCCAGGCCGGCCGCCAGGGCCTGCCGCGCACCGGCCGGCAAGTCCCGGCCTGTCGCGACAGAAAAACGCATGGCTCGATTGCCCGGAACCGATTACAGGTCCAGCAACAGACGCTGCGGATCTTCCAGCGCGTCCTTCATGGCCACCAGGCCCAGCACCGCCTCGCGACCGTCGATGATGCGGTGGTCGTACGACAGCGCCAGGTAGTTCATCGGGCGGATGACGATCTGGCCGTTCTCGACCACCGGACGCTCCTTGGTGGCGTGCACGCCCAGGATGGCCGACTGCGGCGGGTTGATGATGGGCGTCGACAGCATCGAGCCGAACACGCCGCCGTTCGAGATGGAGAACGTGCCGCCGGTCATTTCCTCGATGCCCAGCTTGCCGTCGGCCGCGCGCTTGCCGAAATCGGCGATGGTCTTCTCGATCTCGGCGATCGACAGCTGGTCGGCGTTGCGCAGGATCGGCACCACCAGGCCGCGCGGGCTGCCCACGGCGATGCCGATGTCGAAGTAGCCGTGGTAGATGATGTCCTTGCCGTCGATCGAGGCGTTGATCAGCGGGAACTTCTTCAGCGCCGCGACCGCCGCCTTCACGAAGAACGACATGAAGCCCAGCTTGATGCCGTGCTCTTTCTCGAACTTCTCTTTGTACTTGTTGCGCAGGTCGATCACGGCCTGCATGTTGACCTCGTTGAACGTGGTCAGGATGGCGTTTTCCTGCTGCGACTGCAGCAGGCGCTCGGCGATGCGGGCGCGCAGGCGGCTCATCGGCACGCGCTGTTCCGGACGGCCGTCCAGCGACACCGAGGCGGGCGCCGGCGCGGCGGCCGCGGCCTTGGCGGGCGCGGCGCTGGCAGCCTGGGCGTCGGCCTTGGTGATGCGGCCATCGCGGCCGGTGCCGGCCACGGTGGAGGGATCCACGCCCTTTTCGGACAGGATCTTCGAGGCGGCCGGCGAAGCCACGCCGGCCGAGCCGGACGAAGCCGGCGCGGGCGCGGCGGCGGCCTTCTCGGCGGCCTTCTCAGCCTTGGGCGCCTCGGCCGGCGCGGCGGCCGGTTCGGCGGCGGCGGCCTTGGCCGCGGTGTCGATCTTGGCGATCAGTTGTCCCGAGGTGACCGTGGCGCCGTCGCCTTCGACGATTTCAGCCAGCACGCCCGACGCGGGCGCCGGCACTTCCAGCACGACCTTGTCGGTCTCGATTTCGATCAGGATTTCGTCCGCTTCGACAGCGGCGCCCTTCTGCTTCTTCCAGCTGAGCAGGGTCGCCTCCGACACGGATTCGGACAATTGGGGGACAACGACGTCGGTGATAGCCATAGTAATGAGTTCCGTTAGTAAGGGTTCGATGTCGGCGGCTGGCGTTATTTGGTCAGCATGAAGCCTTTGTACTTGGCGGCGAAAGCCTGCTCCAGCAGCGCTTTCTGCTGCTCCTGGTGCTTGGCCAGATAGCCCACCGCGGGCGACGCCGAGGCCGGCCGGCCGGCGTAGCCGAGCTTCTGGCCGTCGGCCATGTTCTCGTACAAGTGGTGCTGGACATAGAACCACGGACCTTGATTCTGCGGCTCGTCTTGCACCCAGATGATCTCGGTGGCCTTGCCGTACTTGCGCAGTTCGGCCTCGAACGCCTTGTGCGCGAACGGGTAGAGCTGCTCGACGCGGATGATGGCGACATGGCTGGCCTCGCGCTCGCGGCGCGCATTGACCAGGTCGTAGTAGACCTTGCCCGAGCACACCAGCACGCGCTTGACCGCGCCCGCGTCGATGGAATCGTCCAATTCGCCGATCACCGGGCGGAAATTGCCGCCGGCCAGTTCGGTCAGGGGCGAACCGGCATCCTTGTTGCGCAACAGCGACTTGGGCGTGAAGATCACCAGCGGCTTGCGGAACGGCCGGATCATCTGGCGGCGCAGCAGGTGGAAGATCTGCGAGGCGGTGGTGGGCTGCACCACCTGGATGTTGTTGTCGGCGCACAGCTGCAGGAAGCGCTCGATGCGGCCCGACGAGTGTTCCGGACCCTGCCCTTCGTATCCGTGCGGCAGCATCAGGGTCAGGCCCGACTGGCGGCCCCACTTGGCCTCGCCCGAGCTGATGAACTGGTCGATCACCACTTGGGCGCCGTTGACGAAGTCGCCGAACTGCGCTTCCCAGATGGTCAGGGTGTTGGGCTCGGCGCTGGAATAGCCGTACTCGAAGCCCAGCACGGCCTCTTCGGACAGCACCGAGTCGATCACGGTGAACGGCGCCTGGCCGTCCGACACGTTCTGCAGCGGGATATAGGTGCCGTCGTTCCAGCGCTCGCGGTTCTGGTCGTGCAGCACGGCGTGGCGGTGCGTGAACGTGCCGCGGCCGGAATCCTGGCCGGTGATGCGCACCGCGTAGCCCGAGGCCACCAGCGTGGCGAAGGCCAGGTGCTCGCCCATGCCCCAGTCCAGGTTCATTTCGCCCTTGGCCATGGCGCGGCGGTCGTTCAGCAGCTTGTTGACCAGCGGGTGGACGGTGAAGCCTTCCGGCACGGTGGTGATGCGCTCGCCGATGCGCTTGAGTTCCGCCAGCGGCACCGCGGTGTCGGCCTGGTCGGTCCACTTGGCGCCCAGGAAGGGCGACCAGTCGATGGCGTACTTGCTCTTGTAGTCGGTCAGCACCGGCTCGATGGTGCGCTGGCCGTCTTCCATGAGCTGGCGGTAGTCCTTCACCATCTGGTCGGCTTCGCCCTCGGCCAGCACGCCCTGCGCGGTGAGCTTGTCGGCGTACAGCTTGCGGGTGCCCGGGTGGTGGCCGATGCGCTTGTACATCAGCGGCTGCGTCAGCGACGGGGTGTCCTGCTCGTTGTGGCCCAGCTTGCGGAAGCAGACGATGTCGAGCACGACGTCGTGGCGGAACTCCATGCGGTAGTCCAGCGCCAGCTTGGTGGCGAACACCACGGCCTCGGGGTCGTCGCCGTTGACGTGGAACACCGGGGCCTCGATCATCTTGACCACGTCGGTGCAATACAGCGTCGAACGCGTGTCGCGCGGGTCGGACGTGGTGAAGCCGATCTGGTTGTTGATGACGATGTGCAGCGTGCCGCCCGTGCCGTAGCCGCGCGTCTGCGCCAGGTTCAGGGTTTCCATGACGACGCCCTGGCCCGCGAAGGCGGCGTCGCCGTGCACCAGCACCGGCAGGACCTGCTTGCCTTCGTGGTCGCCGCGGCGTTCCTGGCGCGCGCGGGCGCTGCCCTCGACCACCGGGTTGACGATTTCCAGGTGCGAGGGGTTGAACGCCAGCGACAGGTGCACCGGGCCCCCGCGCGTGGAGATGTCGCTGGAAAAGCCGTTGTGATACTTGACGTCGCCGTCGGTCAGGCCTTCGGCGTGCTTGCCCTCGAATTCGGCGAACAGGTCGCCGGGCATCTTGCCCATGATGTTCACGAGCAGGTTCAGGCGGCCGCGGTGGGCCATGCCCACGACGATCTCCTGCACGCCGGCTTCACCGGCATGGTTGACCACTTCGTCCATCGAGGCGATGAAGCTCTCGCCGCCCTCGAGCGAGAAGCGCTTCTGGCCGACGTACTTGGTGTGCAGGTAGCGCTCGAGGCCCTCGGATTCGGTCAGTTGCTGCAGGATGTGGCGCTTTTCCTCGGGGCTGTACGACGCGGCGCCGAAGGTCTTTTCCAGGCGCTCCTGGATCCAGCGCTTGGCGGCCGGATCGGAAATATGGGTGAACTCGGCACCGATGCTGCGGCAGTACGTGTCGCGCAGCGCCTTCAGGATGTCGCGCAGCGTCATGGTGCTGGCGGTCGTGAAGTAGGTGTTGGTGGCCGAGTAGGTCTGGTCCAGGTCGGCTTCGGTCAGGCCGTAGAAGGCCGGGTCGAGCTCGGGGATGGCCGGGCGCTCCTGGCGCTTGAGCGGATCGAGGTCGGCCCAGCGCGAACCGAGCGAGCGGTAGGCGGCGATGAGCGACTGCACCGACACCTGCTTGCTGGCCATCGACAGGTCGGGCTGCGCGGCATGCTGCACGAAACCGTTGCTGCGGGCGCGCTGCGCGAACGACTGGACGATGGGCGCATGCGCCTGGTCGCGCGTGGCTTCCTGGCCGTCAGTGGCCGGCGTGTGCTGCAGCTGGTCGAAGTATTCGCGCCAGTTGTCGGGGACCGAGCCGGGATTGTCGAGATAGGATTCGTAGAGCTCTTCGACGTAAGGGGCGTTGCCGCCGAAAAGATACGAAGTGGAAAGGGATTCTGTTTCCGAGGACATGTGTTGCTTCACCTTGACGAGTGCTTCACTCGATGCGATGCAGGAAAACCTTCCGCGACACGGGCTTCCCGATTAGCGGATAGCGGGGCAGAAGGCGCGTACGAGCCTTGAAAGCCGTATGACTCAAAAGTATAACCCTTCGGATTTGCGGCGTCTCGCCGCCCTGCCCCACCCCCCGGCATGGCGGCATTCCCCGGCAGAATGGCCGGTGCAACGGCCGCCATGATGCCGGCTACCGGCCGCGATCGTCCGGCATCGGCCGCCACGCGGCGGCCGGGCCATGTGACGCGAAAACCACGGTCGGCCTATGGGCGCCGGCCGGCGGCCGCCAGCGTGCGCTGGTAGAACAGCACCGCCACCCCTGCAAACACCGCCAGGCCCAGCCATGACGCGGCGCCGGCGAACCCCTTGCCCGCCACCGCCAGGGGCGCGTCGCTGCCGGTGGCGCCGATGATGGCGGCCATCAGCACGCCCACCAGGCTTTCGCCGACGATCAGCCCCGAAGCCAGCAGGGTGCCGCGCCGGTTGGCCAGCTCGGCGTACTGTTCATGAGGCTGGCCCGCCCGCGCGGCGCGCCGGCGCAACGCCCGTTCGAGCAGCCAGGCCAGCACCGCCCCCGCCACCAGCGGCGCGCTGACCGTGGGCGGCAGGTAAATGCCGATGCCCACCGCCAGCACCGGCAGGCGCGCGACCCGGCAGGTCCGCTTGAGGACCTGGTCCACGGCGATCAGCCCCAGCCCCACCGCCATGCCGATCAGGATCATGGTCCAGTTCAGCTGGTGGGTGAAGATGCCCTGCGCAATCGCCAGCATCAGCGTGGCCTGCGGCGCCGACAGCGCCTGGCTCGCGTCCATGCCGGGGCGCGGCAGCGCGTCGGCAAAGCCATAGGCGTTGTACAGCAGGTCGAGCACCGGCGAGATCACCGCGGCGCCCACCACGCAGCCGATCAGCAGCGCCACCTGCTGGCGCCAGGGCGTGGCGCCCACCAGCCAGCCGGTCTTCAGGTCCTGCAGGTTGTCGTTCGAGATCGAGGCCACCGCCACGACCGCCGAGGTCGTGAAAATGGCCAGGGCGATCGCCAGCTGCACCCCTTGTGGGCTGCCCAGCAGGCCGGCGCCGCGCTCCAGCCCCAGCATCAGCAGCGACACCAGCACGATGGCCACGATGCCGACGCCCGAGATGGGGCTGGTGGAGGACCCCACCAGCCCCGCCATGTAGCCGCAGGCGGCCGCCACCAGGAAGCCGAAAATGAAGGCGAACGCCACCGAATAGGCCACCAGCGTGCCCACCATTCCGGCCGACACCGGCTCGGCGCGCAGGAACACGGCGAACGTGGCCACCAGGATGGCCACCAGCACCAGGGTCACCAGCGAGATCCAGCGCGCCGACAGGTCCTGCTGGGTGCGCGGCGCCCCCTGGCCGGCCGCCGCGCCACGCCGGCCGAACGCCGCGAAGGAAGCCTTGATGCCGCGCATCATGGGCATGAACAGGGTGGCCAGGGTCCAGACGGCGCCCACGCCGATCACGCCGGCGCCGATGAAGCGCACCTGCGAACTCCAGATTCCGGTGGCGTAGTCGGCCAGGGACTGGTCCGCCGGCATGCTGCCCAGTGCGGTCAGCACCGGCACCGCCACGCCCCAGGCGATCACCAGGCCGGTCAGCATGGCCAGCCCGGCCACGATGCCGATCAGGTAGCCCGCGCCGAGCAGGGCCATCGAGAAGCCCATCGGCAGGCGGAACACCGCCGCCCCGGCGCTGAACCACAGGCTCACGCCATCGCCCAGCACCCGCAGCCCATTGGCCGCGAAGCTGACGGCGGCGGCCAGCCCGGCGCCGGTCAGAATGTCCGCCATGCCGGTGGACCCCGGGCGGGCCGGCGCGCCGGCGGACGAATCGGCCGCTTCGGCGCCGCCGCTGCCCACCCGCAGGATCTCGGCCGCCGCCACGCCTTCCGGGTACGGCAGTTCGCTCTGCACCACCATGATGTGGCGCAGCGGAATGGTGAACATGACCCCCAGCATGCCGCCGGCCGCGCAGATGCCCAGCGTCTGCCAGAACGGGAAGCCCTGCCAGTGCCCCATCATGACCAGCGCCGGCAGGATGAAGATGACCGCGGACAGGGTGCCGGCCGCCGACGCCTGGGTCTGCACCATGTTGTTTTCGAGGATGTTGGCGTCGCGGAACATGCGCAGCACCGACATCGAGATCACCGCGGCGGGAATCGCCGACGAGAATGTCAACCCCACTTTCAGCCCCAGGAAGACATTCGAGGCGGTAAACACCACCGTGATCAGGGCGCCGACGATCACGCCGCGCACGGTAAGCTCGGGCAAGGTGATCGAATCGGGAACGCGGGCGGGTTGGGTCATGGACGGACGGCTCCGGGGTAGCTATCCGTCCGATTCTAGCGCCCCGCGTGGCGGCGGCCGTCAGCCCAGCGGCAGCGCGGTCTGGTACTTGACCTGCTTCAACGCGAATCCTGAACGGATATTGCGCACGCCCGGGATGCGCGACAGGCGGCTCACCACGAAGCGCTCCAGCCCCTGCATGTCCGGCACCACCACGCGCAGCAAGTAATCGGAATCGCCGCTCATCAAGTAGCACTCCATCACCTCCGGGCACTCGGCCATGGCGTTCTGGAACCGTTCCAGCTCGGCTTCGACCTGTTTTTCCAGGCTGACCTGGATGAACACGTTCAGGCTCAGGCCCAGTTGCAGGGGATCGGCCAGCGCGACGTAGCCGCGGATCACGCCGGCGGCCTCCAGGGCCTTGACCCGCGCCAGGCACGGCGACGGCGACAGATGCACGCGGCGGGCCAGCTCGACATTGGTCAGGCTGGAATCGGTCTGCAAGATGGCCAGGATGCGGCGGTCGGTGCTGTCCAGCGATGCGCTCGGCATGATCATCCTTGAAATCTATATATGCCGGCACATTATGCCGCCACTACCCGATTGGTGGCGCATTTTCGATCACTCATGCCTGGACGAAAGCGCTAGCATGGTCGATCCAACGGAGACCACGCCATGCTTGACCCCACCCCCGCCGCTCTTCCGGACGACACCGATCCCGCCGAAACCGCCGAATGGCGCGAGGCCCTGGAATCGCTGGTGCAGCAGGCCGGCACGCCGCGCGCGGGGTACGTGCTGGAGCAGGTGCTGGCGCACGCGGCGGCCCTGGGCGTGCGCGCGGCGGGCCAGACCCGCAGCGCCTACCTGAACACCATCCCCCTGCGCGACGAGCCGCCCTTCCCCGGCGACCTGGCCATTGAAGAACGCATCGCCTCGATCAACCGCTGGAACGCCCTGGCCATGGTGGTGCGCGCCAACCAGGCCCACGGCGAACTGGGCGGCCATATCGCCAGCTACGCATCGGCCGCCGACCTGTTCGAGGTGGGCTTCAACCATTTCTTCCGGGCGCCCACGGCCGAGTTCGCCGGCGACCTGGTGTATCTGCAGCCGCATTCGGCGCCCGGGGTCTATGCCCGCGCCTACCTGGAAGGCTTTCTCGGCGACGCGGACCTGGCCCATTTCCGCCAGGAGATCACCGCGCAGGCGCGCGGCCTGCGCGGCCTGTCGTCGTACCCCCACCCCTGGCTGATGCCGGACTTCTGGCAGTTCCCCACCGGCTCGATGGGCATCGGCCCGATCAACGCCATCTACCAGGCGCGCTTCATGCGCTACCTGGAACATCGTTCGCTGGCCCAGCCGTCCGACCGCAAGGTGTGGGGCATTTTCGGCGACGGCGAAATGGACGAACCCGAATCCATCGCCGCCCTGACGCTGGCCGCGCGCGAGAAACTCGACAACCTGGTGTTCGTGGTGAACTGCAACCTGCAGCGGCTGGACGGCCCGGTGCGCGGCAACGGCCGCATCATCGACGAACTGGAGACGCTGTACGCGGGCGCCGGCTGGAACGTGATCAAGCTGGTCTGGGGCGGCGACTGGGACGCATTGCTGGCGCGCGACGGCGGCGGGGTCCTGGCGCGCGCCTTCTCGCATACCGTCGACGGCCAGTTCCAGACTTTCGCCGCCAAGGACGGCGCCTACAACCGGGCCCACTTCTTCAACCAGAATCCGGAACTGGCCGCGCTGGTGGCGGACTGGTCGGACGAGGCCATCGACCGCCTGCGCCGCGGCGGCCACGACATCGTCAAGATCCACGCGGCCTACCACCGCGCGGTGCGTCACCGCGGCCAGCCGACGGTCATCCTGGCGCAGACCAAGAAGGGCTACGGCATGGGCGCCGCCGGCCAGGGCAAGATGACGACCCACCAGCAGAAGAAGCTCGACGACGAGGCCCTGCTGGCGTTCCGCGACCGCTTCGCACTGCCCATCTCGGATGCCGACTGCCTGGCCTTGAAGTTCTACAAACCGGCGGCCGACAGCGCCGAGCTGCGCTACCTGCAGGCCCGCCGGGCGGCGCTGGGCGGGCACCTGCCGCGGCGCCGCACCACCGCGCCGCGCCTGCCCGTGCCGGCGGCCGACCAATGGGCGCGCTTCGCGCTGCAGGCCGAGGGCAAGGAAATGTCGTCCACCATGGCCGTGGTGCGCATGCTCGGCAGCCTCCTCAAGGACGAGGCCCTGGGCGCGCGCATCGTCCCCATCGTGGCCGACGAGGCCCGCACCTTCGGCATGGCCAACCTGTTCCGGCAAGTGGGCATCTATTCCGCGCAGGGCCAGTTGTACGAGCCGGAGGACATCGGCTCGGTGCTGTACTACCGCGAGGCGCATGACGGGCAGATCCTGGAGGAAGGCATTACCGAGGCCGGGGCGATCTCGTCCTGGACCGCGGCCGGCACCAGCTACTCGGTCAACGGCCTGCCCATGCTGCCTTTCTATATCTACTACTCGATGTTCGGGTTCCAGCGCATCGGCGACCTGATCTGGGCGGCCGCCGACCAGCGCACGCGCGGCTTCCTCATCGGCGCCACGTCGGGCCGCACCACCCTCGGCGGCGAAGGGCTGCAGCACCAGGACGGCGCCAGCCACCTGATGGCCGCGGCGGTGCCGAACTGCCGCGCCTACGATCCGGCCCATGCCTACGAAGTCGCGGTCATCCTCGAACACGGCATGCGCCGCATGCTCGACGAGCAATGCGACGAGTTCTATTACCTGACCGTGACCAACGAGAACCTGGCGCAGCCCAGCCTGCCCGACCCCGGCGCGCGCGAGGGCATCCTGCGCGGCATGCATCGCGTGCGCGCCGCGCAGGGCACGGCGCAGGTGCGCCTGCTGGGCGCCGGGCCGATGCTGGGCGAAGCGCTGCAGGCGGCCGAGCGGCTGCTGCACGACCATGGCGTGGCCGCCGACGTCTGGAGCGTGACCAGTTTTTCCGAACTGGCGCGCGACGGCCGCGCCTGTGAACGCGAGCGCGCGCTCGGCCTGGCGGCGCCGGGCCGGCAGTCCTGGATCGAGCAATGCCTGCCCGGCGATGCGCCGGTAGTCGCCGCCAGCGATTATGTCCGCGCCGTGCCCGACCAGATCCGCGCCTGGATCGCCGCGCCCTGCCGCACCCTGGGCACCGACGGCTTCGGGCGCAGCGATACGCGCGCGCAACTGCGCGATTTCTTCGAAGTCGGCGCGGACTGGATCGTGCTGCATGCGCTCGACCTGCTGGCGGAGCGGGACCCGCGCTTCGATGCGGCCCGCCAGGCGGCGCGGGCCAGGCTGGCCGCCGGTGAGCGGCGCATGCCCCCCTGGCTGCGCTAGGCGGCGATCCGGAGGAGGTGTCAGGCGCCTGCGGAGCCTGACACCCAAGGGCGGACAAGGGGCAACTCGCAAGCCTGGTGGCCCCAGGTGTCAGGCTCCGCAGGTGCCTGACACCCCGTGCGTACGACCGCGCCCCTCGACCTGGGCTGCATCCGCCGCGAACCCATTACGCTGCACCGCAGCAAACATATACGGCGACTTTCTGTTGAAATAGACGCCTTCGCATTCCCGGACGGGCCCCTGGCGGGCCCGTCTTCTACTTTGTCAGCCGAGCCGCAAGGCATCTCATCAGCAATGGACGAAACCCTCACCAAACTGGCGCTCGATTATCACGCCTATCCGACTCCCGGCAAGATCTCGGTCACGCCGACCAAGACGCTGGCCAACCAGGACGATTTGTCGCTGGCCTACTCGCCGGGCGTCGCCGCGGCCTGCATGGCGATCTTCGAGCGCGGCGATGAAGCCGCGTCGCAGTACACCTCGCGCGCCAACCTGGTGGGGGTCATCACCAACGGCACCGCCGTGCTGGGCCTGGGCAACATCGGCCCGCTGGCGGCCAAGCCGGTCATGGAAGGCAAGGGCTGCCTGTTCAAGAAATTCGCCGGCATCGACGTGTTCGACATCGAGCTGGCCGAGACCGACCCGGACAAGCTGGTCGACATCATCGCCGCCCTCGAGCCCACGCTCGGCGGCGTGAACCTGGAAGACATCAAGGCGCCCGAGTGCTTCTACATCGAGAAGAAGCTGCGCGAGCGCATGAAGATTCCGGTGTTCCACGATGACCAGCACGGCACCGCCATCATCTCGTCGGCCGCCGTCCTCAACGGCCTGAAGGTCGTGGGCAAGAATATCGCGGACGTCAAGCTGGCCGTCTCGGGCGCGGGCGCCGCGGCCATCGCCTGCCTGGACTTGCTGGTGCACCTGGGCATCAAGCGCGAGAACATCTACGTGGTCGATTCGCGCGGCGTCATCTGGGAAGGCCGCGACGAGAACATGGAAGCCAACAAGAAGCGCTACGCGCAGCGGACCGACGCCCGCACGCTGGCCGACGTGGTCAAGGACGCCGACGTGTTCCTGGGCTGCTCCACCGCCGGCGTGCTGACCGCCGACATGGTCAAGACCATGGCCGACAAGCCGCTCATCCTGGCGCTGGCCAATCCCGAGCCGGAGATCCGTCCGGAAGTGGCGCGCGCCGCGCGGCCGGACTGCATCATCGCCACCGGCCGTTCGGACTACCCGAACCAGGTCAATAACGTGCTGTGCTTCCCGTTCATCTTCCGCGGCGCCATGGACGCGGGCGCCACGCGCATCACCGAAGAGATGAAGCTGGCCTGCGTGAAGGCCATCGCCGAACTGGCGCAGGCCGAGCAGAATGACGAAGTCGCGCACGCCTATGCGGGCCAGGAACTGTCGTTCGGCCCCGACTACATCATCCCCAAGCCCTTCGACCCGCGCCTGATCGTGCAGATCGCGCCGGCCGTGGCGCGCGCCGCCGCCGAGTCGGGCGTGGCCGCCCGCCCCATCGAGGACATCGAGGCCTACCGCCAGAAGCTCATGGGCTTCGTGTACCACTCGGGCCAGCTGATGCGGCCGCTGTTCGCCCAGGCCAAGCAGGCGCCCAAGCGCGTCATCTATGCCGACGGCGAAGACGAACGCGTGTTGCGCGCGGTGCAGACCGTGGTCGACGAGAACCTGGCGCGTCCCATCCTGGTAGGCCGCCCCGCCGTCATTGAAATGCGCATCAAGAAGTTCGGCCTGCGCCTGGTGCCGGGGCAGAACATCGAGATCGTCGACCCCGAGGACGACAGCCGTTTCAACGAAACCTGGAACGCGTACTACCAGCTCAAGGGCCGCGAAGGCGTCACGCCGGCCATCGCCAAGGCGATGATCCGCAAGCACAACACGCTGATCGGCGCCATGCTGGTGCAACGCGGCGACGCGGACGCCCTGCTGTGCGGCGTCGCCAGCAAGTACGACAACCAGCTCAAGTACGTGGACGAGATCATCGGCCGCAAGCCTGGCCATACGTATGCCGCGCTGAACGTCCTGATGCTGCCCAACCAGACGCTGTTCGTGGCCGATACGCACGTCAACGAGAACCCGTCGGCCGAGGAAATCGCCAGCATCACCGTGCAAGCCGCCGATGAAATGCTGCGCTTCGGCGTGGTGCCGAAGATCGCCCTGCTCTCGCATTCGAATTTCGGCAGCCGCATGACCGAGTCGTCGCGCAAGATGGCCGAAGCGCGCCGCCTGGTCGAAGAACGCGCGCCCGACCTGGAGGTCGACGGCGAAATGCACGCCGACGCCGCCCTGTCGGAAAAGATCCGCATGCTGGCCTATCCCGACAGCAAGCTCAAGGGGCCGGCCAACCTGCTCATCATGCCGAACCTCGACACCGGCAATATCACCTACAACATGCTGAAGATGACCGGCAGCAACGGCATCGCCATGGGTCCCATCCTGCTGGGCGCGGCCCGGCCGGTGCATATCCTGACCACCAGCGCCACCGTGCGCCGCATCGTCAACATGACGGCATTGGCCGTCGTCGACGCGCAACAGGAAGCCGCGGACGCCGCCAGGCAGCGCCGTTGATCCCGCGCGCGGCGTCCCGGCGCCGCGCACCGGCACTTGGCGGGCGCCCTGCGGGGCGCCCGTTTTTATTGATGTCCTGCCCATGCCGAAGCCCGACGGCAATGGTACAAACACGCTTGTCCCTTTTTCCGGAGCCGCCATGCTGCAAGACGCCCTGCTCGCCTGGTTTCACTACCTGGCCATTTTCGTACTCGTCGTCATCATGACGGCCGAGGCCGTGCTGCTGCGGCCCAACCTGTCATCCGACGCCGTGCGGCGGCTGGCGCTGTACGACCGCCTGTACCTCGCCTCGGCGCTGGCCGTGCTGGCCACCGGCGTGCTGCGCCTGATGCTGGGCGCCAAGGGCGCGGCGTTCTACATGAGCAACCCCTGGTTCCACGCCAAGATCGGGCTGTTCGTCCTGATCGCGCTCTGTTCCATTCCGCCCACGCTGACCTTCCTGCGCTGGCGCAAGCAGGCCCTGCAGCAGCCCGGCTACGCGCCCGGCGAGGCCGAGATCAAGCGCGCCCGCCGCTGGGTCATGATCGAGTCCCACCTGTTCATCCTGCTGCCGCTGTTCGCCGCGCTGATGGCGCGCGGCATCGGCATGTAGGCCCGCTCAGGAACACTCCGCGGCCGGCTCGCCGGCCGCGGCATTGGGCGGGATGCCGAATACCCCGCCACCGGGATGCCGCAGCAGGAACATGCCGCCGCCTATCGGCAGCCGCCCGTCTCCCTCGCCGGCCGCGCCCTCGGCCGGGCTGAACACCCATGCGCCGGCCGGCGCGCGATCGCGCAGCGGGTAACCGGCCGACATGACGGCGGTGCCCGCGGGATACTCCGCGCCCGCCAGGCGCACGCGGCACGCCAGGCTCGCAGTGCTTACCTGCAGCAGGCCGCCCTGCCCGTCCAGGTGCAGCACGGCCGGGCCCAACCGCAACCCGGCCACCCGCACCGGCGCGGATTCCGGCACCCGCGCCATCCAGGGCGCCGGCTCGCGATGGCCGTCGGTATAGACCATCTCGCCCAGGCGCTGCAGCTCCGTGCCGGCCGGCAAGGCCGTCTCGCCCGCTCGATTGCCGGCGGCCAGCCAGCAGGCGTCGAACACGATTTCCCGGCCCTTGGCGCGCGCCTCGAAGCGCACGGCCTGCGTCGCGTCGCAGTGCCATCCCTCGATCTGCTGCGCGCCCGGTCCCCATGCGTGCACCGATAGCGGATAGCGGCCCGCTTCCGCATAGGTTTCATCTTCGTAGTCGACGCGCAGGTAGCGCTGCAGCCGGGTCACGCGCAGGCCGTAGGCCGGCACGGGGACATCGAACGCCGCCTCGACATAAGTTTCCAGGTCGCCCTCTTTTTCGAGCACCAGGCGCGCGCCGGCGGGCATGCTCACGCCCCCGACGGTCTGGGGCTGCGCCAGCGTCACATGGCGCGCCGCGTCGCGCCGGGCCTGTTCCCGGCTATAGCGCCACCCATGGTACTGAAACGCCGCATACGGGCTGGCCAGGGCCGCCAGCAGCACCAGCACCACCGCGTTGCGCCAGGGCCGCCGGCCAAAGCGCCGGCGCGCGCCGCGGCTGGCGGCCAGCACGGCCAGCCAGCCCAGCAGCGCCAGGGCGGCGCCCAGCCCGGCCAACAGCAGCAGCAGGCTCTCGATGGAGGGAAAAATCGACGGAATCATCGTCTTTCGGAACGGGCGCCGCAAAAAAACGCCCTTGCGGGCGTTTTTCAGGGATTGCCGTAAGCCGATCAGCGCTTGTCCATCGGGGGCACGTCGCGGGTGACGTGGCCGGTGAACAGCTGGCGGGGACGGCCGATCTTGTAGTCGGGGTCCGACAGCATTTCGTTCCACTGGGCGATCCAGCCCACCGTGCGCGCCAGCGCGAAGATGGCGGTGAACAGCGAGGTCGGGATGCCGATGGCGCGCTGCACGATGCCCGAGTAGAAGTCGACGTTGGGATACAGCTTGCGCTGCACGAAGTAGTCGTCTTCCAGGGCGATGCGCTCGAGCTCCATGGCCAGCTTGAACAGCGGGTCCTTTTCGAGGCCCAGCGACTGCAGCACTTCCTTGCAGGTTTCCTGCATCAGCTTGGCGCGCGGGTCGTAGTTCTTGTAGACGCGGTGGCCAAAGCCCATCAGGCGCACGCCCGAGTTCTTGTCCTTGACCTTTTCCATGAACTCGCCGACCTTGGCCACGCCGCCATTGGCCTGCAGCTCTTCCAGCATCTGCAGGCACGCCTCGTTGGCGCCGCCGTGGGCCGGACCCCACAGGCACGCCACGCCGGCCGAAATGGCGGCGAACGGGTTGGTGCCCGACGAACCGCACAGGCGCACCGTCGAAGTGGAGGCGTTCTGCTCGTGGTCGGCATGCAGGATGAAGATGCGGTCGAGGGCGCGTTCGACGACCTCGTTGACCTTGTACTCTTCGCACGGCGTGGCGAACATCATGCGCAGGAAGTTGCCGGTATAGGACAGGTCGTTCTGCGGGTAGATGTACGGCTGGCCCTGCGAGTACTTGTACGCCATGGCCACCAGCGTGGGCATCTTGGCGATCAGGCGGATCGCCGAGACGTGGCGGTGCTGCGGGTTGGTGATGTCGGTGGAGTCGTGGTAGAAGGCCGACAGCGCGCCCACCAGGCCGGTCAGCACGGCCATCGGGTGGGCGTCGCGGCGGAAGCCGCGCAGGAAGAAATGCAGCTGCTCGTTGACCATCGTGTGATGGGTCACTTGCGAATCGAAGTCCGCCTTCTGGTCGGCATTGGGCAGCTCGCCGTTCAGGATCAGGTAGCAGATATCGAGGAAGTCGCAGTTGACGGCCAGCTGCTCGATGGGATAGCCGCGGTACAGCAGCTCGCCCTTGTCGCCGTCGATGTAGGTGATGGCCGACTCGCACGCCGCCGTCGACATGAAGCCGGGGTCGAACGTGAACATGCCCGTCTGGCCATACAGCTTGCGGATGTCGATGACGTCCGGGCCGACCGTGCCTTTGTACACGGGGAACTCGACCGGCTGGGAGCCGTCCGAGAAGGATAGAGTGGCTTTTTTGTCAGACAGGTTCATCGCTATTTCCTCACAATTAATCAGAGCTCACGCATTTTTCCGATGATGGCGCGCAGGCGCGGGGTATCGAGTTCCCCCTCGGGCTCCTTGCGCGCCAGCAGCAGGTCGAGCAGGTCGTTGTCGCCGAGCTCGAACAGCCGGGCCAGCGCGTCGACGTCCTCATCGGTGAGCTGCGTCTCGTATGCGTCCAGGTACCGGGTGATGATCAGGTCGTTCTCGAGCAGGCCGCGGCGAGCCCGCCAGCGCAGGCGCGTGCGTTCGAGTTCGGTCAGGCCGCTCATGTCGATCTCTTCACCGTTCTACTAGACCGTCCGCCGGACCATCAGTTCCTTGATCTTGCCGATCGCCTTGGTGGGATTCAGGCCCTTGGGACAGACGTCGACGCAGTTCATGATGGTGTGGCAGCGGAACAGGCGGTACGGGTCTTCCAGGTTGTCCAGGCGCTCGCCGGTGGCTTCGTCGCGGCTGTCGGCGATGAACCGGTAGGCCTGCAGCAGGCCGGCCGGGCCGACGAACTTGTCGGGGTTCCACCAGAACGACGGGCACGAGGTCGAGCAGCAGGCGCACAGGATGCACTCGTACAGGCCGTCGAGTTCTTCGCGGGCCTCGGGCGACTGCAGGCGCTCGCGCTCGGGCGGCGGCGCGTCGTTGATCAGGTACGGGCGGATCGAGTGGTACTGGTTGAAGAAGTGCGTCATGTCCACGATCAGGTCGCGGATCACGGGCAGGCCGGGCAGCGGCTTGAGCACGATGGGCTCTTTGAGCTCGCGCAGGTTGGTGGTGCAGGCCAGGCCGTTCTTGCCATTGATGTTCATGGCATCCGAGCCGCACACGCCTTCCCGGCACGAGCGGCGCAGCGCCAGGCTGTCGTCCACGTCGTTCTTGATGCGCACCAGCGCATCGAGCAGCATCTTGTCGGTGGGCTGGAGCTCGACCTCCAGTTTCTGCATGTACGGGCGCTCGTCCTTGTCCGGGTCGTAGCGGTAGATTTCGAATTTGACGATTCTCTTGGTGCTCATCACGGCATCCTGCTTAGAAAGTACGCGCCTTGGGCGGGAAGGACTCGACCGTCAGGGGCTTCATTTGAACGGGCTTGTAATCGAGACGGCTGCCCTCGGAGTACCAGAGGGTGTGCTTCAGCCAGTTCTCGTCGTCGCGGTTCGGGTGGTCGTCCAGCGCGTGGGCGCCGCGGCTCTCGGTGCGGTTGGCGGCCGACTTGATGGTGGCGCGCGCCACTTCGGTCATGTTGGCCAGTTCCAGCGCCTCGACGCGCGCGGTGTTGAACACCTTGGACTTGTCCTTGAAATACACGTGCTCGGCCTGCTTGGCCAGGTCTTCGATCTGGCCCACGCCCTCGTTGAGCAGTTCGAGCGTGCGGAACACGCCGCAGTGACGCTGCATGGACACGCGGATGGCGTTGGCGACGTCCTGGGTCTTCTCGCCCGAGGTGCGCGCTTCCAGCTTGGAGACGCGATCCATGGAGAAGTCGACGGCTTCCTTGGGCACCGGCTGGTGCGCATGCTGGCGCTCGGGGTGCGAGGCCACGATGTGGTTGCCGGTGGCGCGGCCGAACACGATCAGGTCGAGCAGCGAGTTGGTGCCCAGGCGGTTGGCGCCGTGCACCGAGACCGCCGCGCATTCGCCGATGGCGTACAGGCCGTTGACGACCTTGTTCTCGCCATTGACGCGCGTCAGCACCTGGCCGTGGTAGTTGGCCGGGATGCCGCCCATCTGGTAGTGGATGGTGGGCACGACCGGGATCGGTTCCTTGATGGGATCGACGTTGCCGAACTTGATGGCGATCTCGCGGATCGACGGCAGGCGCTTGTTGATCACGTCGGCGCCCAGGTGGTCGAGCTTGAGCACCACGTAGCTGCCGTCCGGGCCGCAGCCGCGGCCTTCCTTGATTTCCTGGTCCATCGAGCGCGACACGAAGTCGCGCGGCGCCAGGTCCTTGAGGGTGGGCGCGTAGCGCTCCATGAAGCGTTCGCCATCCTTGTTGAGCAGGATGCCGCCTTCGCCGCGCACGCCTTCGGTGATCAGGACGCCCGCGCCGGCCACGCCGGTGGGGTGGAACTGCCAGAATTCCATGTCCTGCAGCGGGATGCCGGCGCGCGCCGCCATGCCCAGGCCGTCGCCGGTATTGATGAAGGCGTTGGTCGAGGCCGCCCAGATGCGGCCGGCGCCGCCGGTGGCCAGCACCGTGGTCTTGGCTTCCAGGATGTAGATATCGCCGGTTTCCATTTCCAGCGCGGTCACGCCGACCACGTCGCCGGCCTCGTTGCGCAGCAGGTCGAGCGCCATCCATTCGACGAAGAACTGGGTGCGCGCGGCCACGTTGCGCTGGTAGAGCGTATGCAGCAGGGCGTGGCCGGTGCGGTCGGCGGCGGCACAGGCGCGCTGCACCGGCTTTTCACCGAAGTTGGCGGTGTGTCCGCCGAACGGACGCTGGTAGATGGTGCCGTCGGCGTTGCGGTCGAACGGCATGCCGAAGTGCTCGAGCTCGTATACGGCGTTGGGCGCTTCGCGGCACATGAACTCGATGGCGTCCTGGTCGCCCAGCCAGTCCGACCCCTTCACGGTGTCGTACATGTGCCAGTACCAGTTGTCTTCGCTCATGTTGCCCAGCGAGGCGCTGACGCCGCCTTGCGCGGCCACGGTGTGCGAACGGGTGGGAAACACCTTGGACAGGACCGCCACCGACAGGCCCGCCTGGGCCAGTTGCAGCGAGCAGCGCATGCCGGCTCCGCCGGCGCCGACCACCACCACATCGAACTGGCGGCGCGGCAAGGAATTCATGACAGAGACCACGGCTTAGATACTCCAGAGGATTTGCGCGAAATAAACGACCGAACCGACCAGCCAGAGGATGGTCAGCACCTGCAGCAACAGGCGCACGCCCGTGGGCTTGACGTAATCCATCCAGATGTCGCGCACGCCGATCCAGGCGTGCCATGCCAGCGCAAAGAAGAACAGCGTCGCCAGGATCTGGCCGACGGGAAGCGCGTACACGTGGAAGGTGAACAGGGCCTTCCAGTTTTCATAGGAGAACGACGGCATGACCAGCAGGCCGACGATCAGGACCAGCGTATAGACGGCCATGATGACCGCGGTGATGCGCTGCGCGATGAAATCCACGACGCCGTAATGGGCGCCAACGACCAGGCGCTTGGGGCCAAAGTTCTTGGTGGCGGCCATTTACAGAGCTCCGAACAGTTTGAGGGCGAATACGAGGGTCAGTGCCAGGCTGACGCCGAACACGACGCCGGCGCTTTTCTGGGCCGAGACCTTGTCGACGCCGATGTGCAGGTCCAGCACCAGGTAGCGGATGCCGGCACAGAAGTGATGCAGGTAGCCCCACACCAGCGCCAGCAGGATCAGCTTCACCAGGGGGTTGCCCGCGTACTGGGCCACTTGCGCATAGCTTTCCGGCGAGGCCACGCTGGCCGCGAACAGCGGCAGGATGACCAAGGGAAGACAGAGGAACAGCAGCGCGCCGCTGACGCGGTGCAGAATGGACAGTTTGCCGGCCAGGGGCAGGCGGTAGCTGGCGATTTGCGCAATGCCAATATTGCGAAACTGCGGACGTGGCTTGGCAGCGGTGTCGGACATGACGGCCTCGGTGTTACGGTGCTAGGGATTCGTGACAGCGAAATGGGAACTGCCCTTGCGGGCAAGCGCTCTATTTTCGCCCAGACAACGGGTTGGTATCAAATCGTAGGAAAAAAGCTCATCAATTCAGACTATTGCGGTAATGGTAGCGATCGGTCAGGTAGAGGCCGCGGCGGACCTCCACGGGTCGGTCGCCATAGGTATAGGAAACGCGGTCCACCTGCAGCATCGGGGTGCCCGCCGCCACGCCCAGCAGGCCGGCGACCTCGGCCGGCGCCGCGACGGCGCGCAGCTTTTCGTCGGCGCGCACCATGCTGACGCCGAATTCGGTTTCGAACAGGCCGTACAGGGGCGCCTTGTTGGCGGTGAGGAGTTCCAGGGTCAGCCCGCGGAATACCGACCCGGGCAGCCAGATGTCGTCGATGACGGTGGGCCGGTGGTTCATGGAAAGCTGGCGGCGGATCATCACCACCGTTTCGCCGACGCGCAGTTCCAGCGCGCGCGCGATCTCGGCCGGCGCGCGCAGCCGCCGGCACTCGAGGATGCGGCTTTCGGCGCGCCCGCCTTCGCTGTCTTCGTCGGGCGCCAGCCGCAGGAAGCGGTAGCGCACGCGCGCCTCGTGGTGAGTGGCGACGAAGGTGCCCTTGCCCTGGCGGCGCAGCAGCAGGTGTTCGGCGGCCAGTTCATCGACGGCCTTGCGCACCGTGCCCTGGCTGACCTGGAACCGCGCGGCCAGGTCGATCTCGCTGGGAATCAGCTCGCCGGGCTTCCATTCGCCCCGCTCGAGGCTTTGCACCAGCAGTTCCTTGATCTGGCGGTACAGCGGACTGAAAGCGGCCCCCTCGCCCGCGGGCCGGGCGGCGCGAGTGCGTGAGGAGGAATCGGGCCTGGGGTCTGCCATGGAAGTCGTGTTGGAAGCGTGCTCGTCCGGCGGGTATGCCCTGTCCGGCAAACATACCATTTTGGCACAACGCCTTCAGACTTGTCCAACGTCTTATGTCTTATATAAGATATAAGAGCAATTGACGCATACGTAAATTCGATCTAGGATTCGCAGCAATCCGCCCGCCCTGGCGGCGCGTCCAGGCGTGCCCAGCGATTACACTGATTGGCGAGATTTTTGTCTCACCGAACTCATTACGGAGAACCTTCATGTCCAAGCCCGCCATGCGTGTCGCCGTCACCGGCGCCGCCGGCCAAATCGGTTACGCCCTGCTGTTCCGCATCGCCTCCGGCGAAATGCTGGGCAAAGACCAGCCGGTCATTCTGCAACTGCTCGAAATCCCCGACGAAAAAGCGCAAAAGGCCCTGAAGGGCGTCATCATGGAACTGGATGACTGCGCCTTCCCGCTGCTGCAGGAAGTGACCGCGCACAGCGATCCCCGCACCGCCTTCAAGGATGCCGACGTGGCCCTGCTGGTCGGCGCCCGTCCGCGCGGCCCCGGCATGGAACGCAAGGATTTGCTCAGCGTCAACGCCCAGATCTTCACCGCCCAGGGCAAGGCCCTGAACGACGTCGCCAGCCGCAACGTGAAGGTGCTGGTGGTCGGCAACCCGGCCAACACCAACGCCTACATCGCCATGAAGTCGGCGCCGGACCTGCCCGCCAAGAACTTCACCGCCATGCTGCGCCTGGATCACAACCGCGCCCTGTCGCAACTGGCCGCCAAGTCGGGCAAGGCCGTGGCCGACATCGAGAAGCTGGTCGTGTGGGGCAACCACTCGCCCACCATGTACCCCGACTACCGCTTCGCCACCGTGGGCGGCGAGAGCCTGGCCAAGCTGATCAACGACGACGCCTGGAACCGCGACGTCTTCATCCCCACCGTGGGCAAGCGCGGCGCCGCCATCATCGATGCGCGCGGCCTGTCGTCGGCCGCCTCGGCCGCCAACGCCGCCATCGACCACGTGCGCGACTGGGTGCTGGGCAGCAACGGCAAGTGGGTCACCATGGGCATCCCGTCCGACGGCTCGTACGGCATCCCCGAAGGCATCATCTATGGCGTGCCGGTGACCACCGAGAACGGCGAGTACAAGCGCGTCGAGGGCCTGGAAATCGACGCCTTCTCGCGCGAGCGCCTGGACTTCACGCTGAAAGAGCTGCTCGAAGAGCGCGACGGCGTGAAAGACCTGCTGAAGTAGTGTGACCCACCCCCGAAGCGCTGCGCGCTTCCCCCTCGAGGGGGCGACGCGGCGGACCGGCTGAGCCGGATCCGCGCGTCCCCGACTGAGGCGCATCACGCTCATAGGGCGTGAGTGCTGTCCTGGTTTACAGGTGTCTGACCCCCACCGGGTGTCAGACACCTGCCGCGGCGCCAGCCGCGACGCAATAAACCTGCGTCTTTCCCGGCGGCTTTGCCTGCCGGCGGCAAGGACCCAGATTTATTGCGCAGCTCCGGGCCCGGCCCGGCATGCGATGCTTTCCGCTACATCAATCTGGCCTGGGCGCCCGAGCGAGCGCCCCGTGCCTTCCACGGAGACTCGCCCATGACCCGACCCGCCTCTCCCGGCGCCCTGTTCCGCCAGGCCCTGGCCGAAGAAACCCCCTTGCAGATCATCGGCGCCATCAACGCCAACCACGCGCTGCTCGCCAAGCGCGCCGGCTATCGCGCCATCTACCTGTCGGGCGGCGGCGTGGCGGCGGGCTCGCTGGGCCTGCCGGACCTCGGCATCAACACGCTGGACGACGTCCTGACCGACGTACGCCGCATTACCGACGTATGCGACGTGCCGCTGCTGGTCGACATCGACACCGGCTTCGGCCCGTCGGCGTTCAATATCGCGCGCACCGTGAAGAGCCTGATCAAGTTCGGCGCGGCAGCCTGCCACATCGAAGACCAGGTCGGCGCCAAGCGCTGCGGCCACCGGCCCGGCAAGGAAATCGTCAGCACCGAGGAAATGGCCGATCGCGTCAAGGCCGCGGCCGACGCCCGCACCGATTCCGATTTCTACCTGATCGCCCGCACCGACGCCATCGCCTCGCACGGCGTGGACGCCGCCATCGAGCGCGCCCTGGCCTGCGTGGAAGCCGGCGCCGACGCCATCTTTGCCGAGGCCGCCTACGACCTGCCCACCTACGAAAAATTCGCCCAGGCGGTCAAGGTGCCGGTGCTGGCCAATATCACCGAATTCGGCAAGACGCCGCTGTTCACGGTGGACGAGCTGCGCGGCGTGGGGGTGGCCATGGTGCTGTACCCGCTGTCGGCGTTCCGCGCCATGAACAAGGCCGCCGAGAACGTATACCAGGCCATCCGCCGCGACGGCCACCAGAAGAACGTGCTGGACACCATGCAGACGCGCGACGAACTGTACGACCGCATCGGCTACCACGCTTTCGAATCGCAGCTGGACGCGCTGTTCCAGCAGGGCAAAGGCAAGTAGGCCCGCATTTTTCGCATTTTCGCGTTTACGCCCCATCTACGCCCGCATGGGCAAAGGAGCCAGAGACATGAGCACCTCGCCAAAGAAGCAAAGCGCCCCCGCCGCCAAGAAGGAGAGCGCGCCAGCCGAGGAAAAAACCGGGTTCAAGCCCAAGAAGTCCGTCGCGCTGTCCGGCGTGGTGGCCGGCAATACGGCGCTGTGCACAGTGGGCCGCACCGGCAACGACCTGCACTATCGCGGCTATGACATCCTCGATTTCGCCGGCACCGCCGAGTTCGAGGAAATCGCCCACTTGCTGGTGCACGGCAAGCTGCCCACCAAGGCCGAACTGAAGGCCTACAAGGAAAAACTGCGCGCGCTGCGCGGCCTGCCGGCCCAGCTGCAGGACGCCCTGGAAGCCCTGCCCGCCTCCAGCCACCCCATGGACGTGATGCGCACGGCCGTGTCGGTGCTCGGCTGCGTGCTGCCCGAGAAGGACGACCACAACATCCCCGGCGCGCGCGACATCGCCGACCGCCTGATGGCCAACCTGGGGTCGGCGCTGCTGTACTGGTACCACTACAGCCACAATGGCCGCATCATCGACGTGCAGACCGACGACGACAGCATCGGCGGCCATTTCCTGCACTTGCTGCACGGCCAGAAGCCCTCCGATGACTGGGTGCGCGCCATGCACACCTCGCTGATCCTGTACGCCGAGCACGAATTCAACGCCTCCACCTTCACCGGCCGCGTCATCGCCGGCACCGGCTCGGACATGTACTCGGCCATCACGGGCGCCATCGGCGCGCTGCGCGGGCCCAAGCATGGCGGCGCCAACGAGGTCGCCTTCGAGGTCCAGAAGCGCTACGACAGCCCCGACGAGGCCGAGGCGGACATCCGCCGCCGCGTCGAAGCCAAGGAAGTCATCATCGGCTTCGGCCACCCGGTCTACACGGTGTCCGACCCGCGCAACAAGGTCATCAAGGAAGTGGCGCGCAAGCTGTCGAAGAAGGCCGGCAGCACCAAGATGTTCGACATCGCCGAGCGCCTGGAAACCGTCATGTGGGACGTCAAGAAGATGTTCCCCAACCTGGACTGGTTCTCGGCCGTCAGCTACCACATGATGGGCGTGCCCACCGCCATGTTCACCCCGCTGTTCGTCATCGCGCGCACCGCGGGCTGGTCGGCCCACATCATCGAGCAGCGCGTCGACAACAAGATCATCCGGCCCACCGCCAACTACGTCGGTCCGGAAGACCAGAAATACGTGCCGCTGGAAAAGCGCAAGTAAGCGCCGGCAAGCGCATGCGAAAAGGCCTGGGCTCGCGCCCAGGCCTTTTTTTTCGGGGCCTGATAACCCCAGCCTTCCGAGGAGCCAGACTCCTCCACTGGCCGGCCAGGTACCGGGCCTCCGCAGGGGCCCGTCAGGTGTCAGACACCCGCAGGGTGTCTGACACCTGACGGCGGGCCGGAACGCCCCCGCCTACCCGGGTACCCGCACCCAGCCTTCCATCAGCACGCGCGCGCTGCGCGACATGATGGCCTTGGTGACGGTCCATTCGCCGTCCACCTGGCGCGCCTCGGCGCCCACTCGCAGGGTGCCCGACGGGTGGCCGAAGCGCACGCCGTCGCGCTGGCCGCCGCCGGCGGCCAGGTTGACCAGGGTGCCGGGCACCGCGGCGGCCGTGGCGATGGCCACCGAGGCGGTGCCCATCATGGCGTGATGCAGCTTGCCCATGGACAGCGCGCGCACCAGCAGGTCCACATCGCCGGCGGCGATGCGCTTGCCGCTGGAGGCGACGTAGTCCGCCGGCGCGGCCACGAAAGCCACCTTGGGCGTGTGCTGGCGCCCGGCGGCCTGTTCGGGCGAATCGATCAGGCCCATGCGCACCGCGCCATGGGCGCGGATCTGCTCGAAACGCGCCAGGGCGGCGGCGTCGCCGTTGATGTCGTCCTGCAGTTCGGTGCCGCGGTAGCCCAGCGCGGCGGCCTCCAGGAAGATGGTCGGGATGCCGGAATTGATGAAGGTCGCCTTGAACGTGCCGACGCCGGGCACTTCCAGGTCGTCCACCAGATTGCCGGTGGGGAACATCGAGCCGCCTTCACCTTCGCCTTCATCGGCCGGGTCGAGGAACTCGATGCGCACCTCGGCGGCCGGGAAGGTCACGCCGTCCAGTTCGAAGTCGCCGGTTTCCTGCACGGCGCCGCCGGTCATGGGCACGTGGGCGATGATGGTCTTGCCGATATTGGCCTGCCAGATGCGCACCACGGCGATGCCGTCGTCGGGCACGCGCTGCCGGTCCACCAGGCCGTTGGCGATGGCGTACGGGCCGACCGCGGCGGACAAGTTGCCGCAATTGCCGCTCCAGTCGACGAAAGGCTGGTCGATGGAGACCTGGCCGAACAGATAGTCGACGTCGTGGTCGGGCCGGCTGCTCTTGGCCAGGATGACCGTCTTGCTGGTGCTGGAAGTGGCCGCCCCCATGCCATCGATCTGCTTGCCGTAGGGGTCGGGGCTGCCGATCACGCGCAGCAGCAGCGCGTCCCGCTCGGGCCCCGGCACTTGCGCCGCCTCGGGCAGGTCGGTCAGCTTGAAAAACACGCCTTTGCTCGTGCCGCCGCGCATGTAGGTGGCGGGAATCCTGATCTGGGGTGCGTGGGCCATGGTGGCATCCTGAAATACGATTGGTCCGGAAGGGGAAAGGCGGGGCGCCGGCGGCGCCCCGCTGCCAGCGGATCACCCCGCCTTGCGGGCGGTATCCGCGGACTCGGCCTCGAGGAAGTCCTGCGCGAAACGCTGCAGCACGCCGCCGGCCTCGTAGATGGAGACCTCCTCGGCCGTGTCGAGCCGGCAGGTCACGGGCACTTCGACGACCTGGCCGTCGCGGCGACGCACGATCAGCGTCAGGTCCGCGCGCGGCTTGCGCTCGCCGGCCACGTCGTAGGTTTCGGTGCCGTCCAGCGCCAGCGTCTTGCGGTCGGTGCCGGGCTTGAACTCCAGCGGCAGCACCCCCATGCCGATCAGGTTGGTGCGGTGGATGCGCTCGAACCCTTCGGCCACGATGGCCTCGACACCGGCCAGGCGCACGCCCTTGGCCGCCCAGTCGCGCGACGACCCCTGGCCGTAGTCGGCGCCCGCCACGATGATCAGGGGCTGCTTGCGGTCCATGTAGGTTTCAATGGCTTCCCACATGCGCATCACCTGGCCTTCCGGCTCGACCCGCGCCAGCGACCCCTGCCGCACGTTGCCGTCGGCGTCGCGCACCATCTCGTTGTAGAGCTTGGGGTTGGCGAAGGTGGCGCGCTGGGCGGTGAGATGGTCGCCGCGGTGCGTGGCGTAGGAGTTGAAATCCTCTTCCGGCAGGCCCATCTTCGCCAGGTACTCGCCGGCCGCGCTGTCCGGCAGGATAGCGTTGGACGGCGAGAGGTGGTCGGTGGTGATGTTGTCGCCCAGCAGCGCGAGCGGCCGCATGCCGCGCAGCGTGCGCTCGCCGGCCAGCGCGCCTTCCCAGTACGGCGGACGGCGGATGTAGGTGCTCATGGGGCGCCAGTCGTAGAGCGGGCTGACGGCCTCGCGGCGTTCGTCCCGGATGCCGAACATGGGCTCGTAGACCTTGCGGAATTGTTCCGGCTTGACGGCGGCATCGACGACCGCGTCGATTTCCTCGTCGCTCGGCCAGATGTCCTTGAGGCGGATTTCCTTGCCGTCGGCGTCCGTGCCGAGCACGTCCTGCTCGATGTCGAAGCGGATGGTGCCGGCGATCGCATATGCCACCACCAGCGGCGGCGACGCCAGGAAGGCCTGCTTGGCATAGGGATGGATGCGGCCGTCGAAATTGCGGTTGCCCGACAGCACGGCGGTGGCGTAGAGATCGCGCTCGATGATCTCCTGCTGGATGTCCGGGTCCAGCGCGCCGGACATGCCGTTGCACGTGGTACAGGCGAAGGCCACCACGCCGAAGCCGAGCTGCTCCAGTTCGGCGGTCAGGCCGGCTTCGTCCAGGTATAGCTGCACCGCCTTGGAGCCGGGCGCCAGCGACGTCTTCACCCAGGGCTTGCGGGCCAGGCCCGCGCGATTGGCGTTGCGGGCCAGCAGGCCGGCCGCGATCACATTGCGCGGATTGCTGGTATTGGTGCAGCTGGTGATGGCCGCGATGATCACCGCGCCGTCCGGCATCAGGCCGGGCTGGACCTCGGCTGGGCCGGCGATGCCGCGCGCGGCCAGGTCGGCGACCGGCAGCCGGCGATGCGGGTTGGACGGCCCGGCCAGGGTACGCACCACGCTGGACAGGTCGAATCGCAGCACGCGCTCGTACCGGGCGTCTTTCAGGCTGTCGGACCACAGGCCGGCGGCCTGGGCGTAGGTTTCCACCAGCCGGACCTGGGCATCGTCGCGGCCGGTGAGCTTGAGGTAGTCGATGGTCTGGCGATCGATGGAGAACATCGCCGCCGTGGCGCCGTATTCCGGCGCCATGTTGGAGATCGTGGCGCGGTCGCCCAGCGTCAGGCTGGACGCGCCCTCGCCGTAGAACTCCAGGTAGGCGCCCACCACTTTTTCCTTGCGCAGGAACTCGGTCAGCGTCAGCACGATGTCGGTGGCGGTGATGCCGGGCTGGCGGCGGCCGGTGAGCTCGACGCCGACGATATCGGGCAGCCGCATCCAGGAAGCGCGGCCGAGCATGACGTTCTCGGCTTCCAGGCCGCCCACGCCGACCGCGAGCACGCCCAGCGCGTCGACGTGGGGCGTGTGGCTGTCGGTGCCGACCAACGTATCGGGATAGGCCACGCCGTCCTGGGCATGGACGACCGGCGACATGCGCTCGAGGTTGATCTGGTGCATGATGCCGTTGCCGGGCGGCACGACATCGACGTTGCGGAAGGCTTCGCGGGTCCAGTCGATGAAGTGGAAGCGGTCCTCGTTGCGGCGGTCCTCGATGGCGCGGTTCTTCTGGAAGGCGTCCGGCTCGAACCCGCCGTGCTCGACCGCCAGCGAATGGTCGACGATCAGTTGCACCGGGACCACCGGGTTGACCTTGGCGGGGTCGCCGCCCTTCTCGGCGATGGCGTCGCGCAGGCCGGCCAGGTCCACCAGGGCGGTCTGGCCGAGGATGTCATGGCACACCACGCGCGCCGGGAACCACGGGAAATCGAGGTCGCGGCGGCGCTCCACCAGTTGCCGCAGCGCGTCGTCCAGCAGGGCGGGATCGCAGCGGCGCACCAGGTTCTCGGCCAGCACGCGCGAGGTATAGGGCAGGTGGTCGTACGCGCCGGGCGCGATCGCCTCCACGGCGGCGCGGGCGTCGAAATAGTCCAGGCTGGTGCCGGGCAGGGGCTTGCGGTATTTGATGTTCATGCCTCGGTGCGCTGCAGGTTGCCCTGCGCGATCTGACGTTCGATGTTGAGACGGGATGCGCGGATGTGCCGGCGCATCAGGAGTTCGGCCAATTCGCCGTCGCCATCGGCGATGGCGTCGAGAATGCGGTGATGCTCGGCGTACGCCTGGCGGGGTCGGTTGGGCGTGGCCGAATACTGGATACGGTACATGCGCGCCAGTTGATAGAGTTCATCGCACAGCATGCGGATCAGCATCTGATTGCCGCTGGCCTGGACGATGCGGTAGTGAAAGTCGTAGTCGCCCTCCTGCTGGTAGTAGCCGCGGCCCGCCTGGAAAGCCTCGTCGCGCTCGTGCGCCTCGAGCACGCGGCGCAGTTCCTGCAGCGCCGCCGGCGTCATGCGCTCGGCGGCCAGCCGGCAGGCCATGCCTTCCAGGGATTCGCGGATTTGATAAAGCTCGCACAGTTCCTGCTGGCTGAGCGCCACCACCCGGGCGCCCACATGGGCCACGCGCACCAGCAGCTTCTGGCCTTCCAGGCGGTGGATGGCCTCGCGCAGCGGCCCGCGGCTGATGCCGTAGGTGCGCGCGAGTTCCGGCTCGGAAATCTTGCTGCCCGGGGCGATCTCGCCCTTGACGATGGCCGACTGGATGGCCCGGAAGACGTGGTCCGAAAGCGTTTCGGACTCGCCCGGGGCGGCGACCGGCAATGGCAGGATTTTGGTCTCCATGTCGACAATCTATGCGTTATTGGCGGTCAAATTATAGCCAGACCGGGGTTTACAAGCCAGATTGTCGACACCTATGCTGTGCATATTGCCTGATCTATAACAGGCAATGGCAGGTAAACCGCCCGTCCCACCCGTGCGCCGCCGCCCGTGGCCCGCCCCAAGGAGCCCCTCATGTCCGCCCCCGTCTCCAACGTCCGCCCCGCCCCCGACCAGGTACTGGTCGATATCGTCGATTACGTCATGGACTACCAGGTCGACAGCGCGCTGGCCTACGAGACTGCCCGCAACTGCCTGATCGACACGCTGGGCTGCGGGCTGGAAGCCCTGGAATACCCGGCCTGCCGCAAGCTGCTGGGCCCCATCGTGCCCGGCACGGTGGTGCCCAACGGCGCCAAGGTGCCGGGCACGCAGTTCCAGCTCGATCCGGTGCAGGCCGCCTTCAATATCGGCGCCATGATCCGCTGGCTCGACTTCAACGATACCTGGCTGGCCGCCGAATGGGGCCACCCCTCGGACAACCTCGGCGGCATCCTGGCGACGGCCGACTGGCTGTCGCGCAACGCGGTGGCGGCCGGCAAGTCGCCATTGACCATGCGCGACGTGCTCACGGGCATGATCAAGGCGCACGAGATCCAGGGCTGCATCGCGCTGGAGAACTCCTTCAACAAGGTGGGCCTGGACCACGTCGTGCTGGTCAAGGTGGCCTCCACGGCCGTGGTCGCGCAGATGCTCGGCCTGGAGCGCGACGAGATCATCAACGCCGTGTCGCTGGCCTGGGTCGACGGCCAGAGCCTGCGCACCTATCGCCATGCCCCCAATACCGGCAGCCGCAAGAGTTGGGCGGCCGGCGACGCGACCAGCCGGGCGGTGCGCCTGGCGCTCATCGCCAGGACCGGCGAAATGGGCTACCCCTCGGTGCTGACGGCCAGGACATGGGGCTTCTATGACGTCCTGTTCAAGGGCCAGCCATTCAAGTTCCAGCGTCCGTACGGCAGCTATGTCATGGAAAACGTGCTGTTCAAGATTTCCTTTCCGGCCGAATTCCATGCGCAGACCGCCGTCGAGTGCGCCATGGAGGTCCACGCCCGGCTCGCCGCGGCCGGCCGGACGGCCGACGAAATCAGCCGGATCACCATCCGCACGCACGAGGCATGCATCCGCATCATCGACAAGCAGGGCCCGCTCGCCAACCCGGCCGACCGCGACCACTGCGTGCAGTACATGGTGGCGGTGCCGGTACTGTTCGGCCGCCTCACCGCCGCCGACTACGAAGACGAAATCGCCAGCGACCCGCGCATCGACGCGCTGCGCGCCAAGATCATCTGCGTCGAGGACCCGGCCTTCACGCGCGACTACCACGATCCGGACAAGCGCTCGATCGCCAATGCGCTCACCGTGGAATTCGCCGATGGCGCCCGGCTCGACGAGATCGTCTGCGAATACCCCATCGGCCACAAGCGCCGCCGCCAGGAAGGCATCCCGCTGCTGGAGGCGAAATTCCGCACCAACCTGGCGCGCGTCTTCCCGGCCAGGCAGCAGGCGCGCATCCTGGCGGCGTCGCTCGACCAGCAGGCGCTGGAAGCCATGCCCGTGCACGAATACGTCGACATGTACGTGATCTGAGGCACAGCCGCTGCCCGCCGGAAGGCGACAGCGTCCACCGGTGCCAGACACCCTTTGAAAAAGCCCGGCAACTTGCCGGCTGTCTCCCCACCTGAGGTGTCAGACACCTTTTGAGGGAACAGGACATATCGGCGGCCGTCTCCCGGGGTGTCTGACACCTCGCTGCGGCTGAGATGCCGCGCCTGGCGACATCCGGCGCCGGCGCACTACAATGCGGCCATCGCTTTGTCGTATCGGACGCCAGCCATGCTTTGGGTCAAGGCCTTTCACATCGTCTTCATCGCTTCCTGGTTCGCCGGCCTGTTCTACCTGCCGCGCCTGTTCGTGAACCTGGCCCAGCAGTCCGACGCCGCCGTGCAGTCCTGTCTGGTCGGCATGGCGCGCCGGCTGTACCGCTTCACCACCATGCTGGCCATCGTCGCCGTGGCCCTGGGCCTGTGGCTGTACGTGGGCTACGGCATCGGCATGGGGCCGGGCAACGGCTGGATGCACGCCAAGCTGTTCTTCGTGCTGCTCATCATCGGCTACCATCATGCCTGCGGCGTGATGCTGCGCAAGTTCGAGCAAGGCCGCAACACCCGCTCTCACAAGTTCTACCGCTGGTTCAATGAAGTGCCGGTCCTGCTGCTCGTGGCCGTGGTGCTGCTGGTGGTGCTCAAGCCCTTCTGACCACACCTGCCCGGCCGCTGGCCCGGATTCGTATGTCCTCTGATGAACAAGGCCGCCGCAAGACGCTGACGGTCAAGAAAACGGCGCGCGACGCCCATGCCGCCGCCGATGGCAAGCGCAAGCGCAGCGGCGCCCGCGCGCGTACGGCCGCGCAACTCGAACGCGCCAAGGAAAAGATCGTGCGCCGCGAGGAAGCCGCTCCCCCCGCGCCGCCGCGCCAGCCCGCCAGCGCCCCGGCGCCTGCAGCGGAATGGCATGATGCGCCGCCGGAACGCGCCACGCGCCGCCGCATGCCGCGCGCCCCGCGCGAAGCCGAGACCTTCCTGGTGTTCGCCCCCTGCCCCCAGGGCCTGGAAGAGGCCCTGACCGCCGAAATGCAGGCGCTGGGCTACGCCGACGCGCGCGCCGGCCGCGCCGGCTGCCACTTCAGCGCCGACTGGGCGGGCGTGCAGCGCGCCAACCTGTATTCGCGGCTGGCCACGCGCATCCTGGTGCAAGTCGCGCATGCCGAGATCGGCCACGAGGACGACATCCTCGACCTCGCGCGCAGCGTGCCCTGGGAGCGCTGGTTCGGCGCCGAACAGACCCTGCGCGTCGATACTTCGGCGATCAAGAGCCCCGTGCAGAGCCTGCAGTATTGCAATCTGCGCGCCAAGGACGGCATCTGCGACCGCCTGCGCGAGATCGAAGGCGAGCGTCCCAGCATCGATACGGTACGGCCGGATGCGCGCGTGCACCTGTTCCTGACCGGCCATACCGCCACCCTGTACCTGGACACCTCCGGCGAATCGCTATTCAAGCGCGGCTGGCGCCTGGACAAGGGCGAGGCCCCGCTGCGCGAGAATCTCGCCGCCGGCATGCTGGCCCTGGCCGGCTGGGACCCGGGCGCGGCCCTGCTGGACCCGTTCTGCGGCAGCGGCACCATCCTGATCGAAGCGGCCTGGATCGCGCTGGGCGTGCCCGCCGGCATTTCCCGGCCATTCGGCTTCGAGCGCCTGCGCGACCACGACGCGCGCCGCTGGCGCGACCTCAAGGACGACGCGCGCGCCCGCATCCTGCCCGGGCTGGACGCGCCCCTGGTGGGTTGCGACCTGGACCCGCAAGCCATCGAATATGCCCGCAACAACGCCGAACGCGCCTGGCTGACGGCCGACACGATCCGCTTCGAGGTCGCCGACGCCCGCACCGTGCCGGCGCCCGCCCCGCAGGGCTGGATCGTGACCAACCCGCCATACGGCGAGCGCATGCCGACCGACGACGACGAGCTGTGGCGCGCCTGGTCGACGCACCTGAAGCGGGAATTCGCCGGCTGGCAGATGCACGTCATCTCCAGCGACCGCGACCTGCCCCAGCGCCTGCGGCTCAAGCCGCGACGCCGCACGCCGCTGCACAACGGCGCGCTGGACTGCCGGCTGTTCGGCTTCGAACTGGTCGCGGCGAGCTATCGCGACCCGGCCTGAGACCGATGTTGTTGTAAAAAAACGGCAACATAGTCCGAATATTGTGGCTGCCATGCCACATTGCGCCGGATTGGCGCATTATCGGCACCAGAACTGCGCGTTGTGCACCAGGCTCTTGCATAAATTCAGGGTTAACCCTAAAATTCGGGTTAACCCCTAGCAGTTGAACGTTGCAAGTCCTGGAACTACCGTGATCAACCTCAATTCTTCCGTTCGCCTGACCGACGAACTCGAACGCCAGCTGATGCTGCAAGCCATTGAAGAACAATTCCGTCCTCGTCCCATGCGCGCCCTGGTTTCGGGCCTGCGCAAGGTGGGCAAGGGCCTGAAGTCCCTGGCCGTCCGCAATGCCGGCGCCAAGGCCGTGCACACCGCCGCGTAATTTCGCGCCGTCCAGCACGCAGCAGTCGAATCATTTTCCCCTTGGGGGCTGCACAGCCCCTTTTAAGACCCGCCCGCAACGGCGGGTTTTTTTTGCCCTGGCCCAGGCCGGGGCCGCCCGTGCCGGGATGCGTGATAATACGCCCCCATGACCGCACCCCATACCGAGCTCACCCCCAGCCGGCTGCGCCGCTTCGCCTGCATGATGTACGAAGCCGTGCTGCTGTTTGGCGTTGTATTTCTGGCAGGCTATCTATTCGATACCTTGACCCAGAGCAAGCACGCGCTGATGTTGCGTCACGCGCGCCAAGCCTGGCTGTTCCTGGCCATCGGCGCCTATTTCGTGTTGTGCTGGCGCCGCAGCGGCCAGACCCTGCCCATGAAGACCTGGAACATCCGCCTGGTCGACCGGGACGGCCGCCCGCCGTCGGTGCCGCGCCTGATCCTGCGCTACATCCTGGCCTGGCCGCTGGTGCTGGTGGCCGCGGGCATCGTGGCGGCGGCATCGGCCGCCACGGGCTGGAAATCGGTGGACATGTTCATCGTGGCGGCGCCGTTCGCCATTTTCACGTGGTCCTGGCTCGACCGCGACGGCCAGTTCCTGCACGACCGCCTGCTGGGCACGCGCCTGCGCAACGCGCCGCCGCGCAAGCCCTGAAGCCGCTGCAGGGACACAGCCGTCACAACAGCGTCATCCCTCGTTAACACAGGCGTCACGACGCGGTGGTTACATGCCTAGGCATGACCATATCGCCGAGGGACGCCAACGTGAATGAAATCCGCCCCACCCACTGGCGCACGCTGTGGATTTCCGACATTCACCTCGGCACCGCCGGATGCAAGGCCGAGTTCCTGCTGGACTTCCTCGACCACAACGATTCGGACACCCTGTACCTGGTGGGCGACATCATCGACGGCTGGCAACTGCGCAAGCACTGGCACTGGCCCCGCGCGCACAATGACGTGGTGCAGCGGATCCTGCGCAAGGCCCGCAACGGCACGCGGGTGGTGTTCGTGCCCGGCAACCATGACGAATTCGCACGCGAGTTCATCGGCTTCGCCTTCGGCGACATCGAGGTGCTGGACGAGGACGTCCACGTCACGGCCCGCGGGCTGCGCCTGCTGGTCCTGCACGGCGACCAGTTCGACGGCGTGATCCAGCACAGCAAATGGCTGGCGCGGCTGGGCGATACGCTCTACCAGACCGCGCTGTGGCTGAACAACCATTTCAACCGCCTGCGCCATCGCCTGGGGCTGCATTACTGGTCCCTGTCCCAGTACCTGAAGCACAAGGTCAAGAACGCCGTGGCCTTCATCACCGACTTCGAGGAAACCCTGGCCGGGGAAGCCCGCCGGCGCGGCCTGGACGGCGTGGTGTGCGGCCATATCCACAAACCGGAACTGCGCGAGGTGTCCGGCATCCTGTACTGCAACGACGGCGATTGGGTCGAGAGCCTGTCGGCGCTGGCCGAGACTCACGACGGCCAGCTGGTCCTGGTGGACTGGGCGGCGCAGCAGGCCCGGCGCGAGCCCGGGCCCACGCCGGCCCGGGCCCGCCGCCCGCTGTCGCTGCCCGCCCTGCCCTCCGCGCTGCGCCGCCAGGGCAAGCACCCGTGATAACCCTTATACGTCCCCGTTAGCTTCACGGGAATGTTGCAGTTCGCGCCCCTCTAGGTCATGCTTGCACTTGGGGCATCCCGGCCCCAAGGCAGCGTCCTGTGGAGGCGCTGCCGGCGCGCTTACAACATAGGGCCATGAACGACCAATATCAGGCGCTCTACCAATCCTTCCGCTGGCTGGTGCCGACCCAGTTCAATATCGCGGACGTCTGCTGCCATCGCTGGGCCGCCAGCAGTTCGGACGCACGGCGCATCGCCATCTATTACGAAGACGAATCCGGCAACCGGGAAGTCTGGACCTACGCCCGCCTGGCGGAGGCGGCCAACCAGCTCGCCAACGGGCTGGTCAAGATGGGGGTGGAACGCGGCGACCGGATAGGTGTGGTTTTGGGGCAACGGCCGGAGACCGCCGTGGCCCACATGGCCATCTACAGCGTCGGCGCCGTGGTCGTGCCGCTGTCGTCCCTGTTCGGCCCCGAAGCCCTGGAAACCCGCCTGCGCGATTCCGACGCCCGCATCGCCATTGTCGACCACGCCTCGAGCGCCAACCTGCTCGGCATCAGCGACAATTGCCCCAATCTGCACCAGATCATCGGCATCGGCTTCGCCGACGAGCGCGTCCTGCCCTGGCGCAGCCTGCTGGCGCGCCAGCCTTCCGAATTCAAGCCGGTGCCGACCCGCGCCGCCGATCCCGCCATCCTGTTGTACACGTCGGGCACCACCGGCGCGCCCAAGGGCGCCCTGCTGCCCCACAGCGTGCTGATCGGCAACCTGCCCGGCTTCGTCGCCTCGCAGGACTGGTTCCCCCGCCCCAGCGACGTTTTCTGGTCGCCCGCCGACTGGGCCTGGACCGGCGGCATGATGGACGCCCTGCTGCCCACCCTGTACTTCGGCCACCCCATCGTGGGCACCCGCGGGCGCTTCTCGCCCGAACGCGCCTTCGAGCTCATGGAGCGCTACCAGGTCACCAATACCTTCCTGTTCCCCACCGCGCTCAAGATGATGATGAAAGCGGTGCCGGACCCCGCCAGCCGCTACCGGCTGGCCTTGCGGTCCATCATGAGCGCCGGCGAAAGCGTCGGGGAAACCGTCTTCGACTGGTGCCGCTCGGCCCTGGGCATCACGCCCAACGAAATGTTCGGCCAGACGGAAATGAATTACCTGGTGGGCAATAGCCAGCGCCGCTGGCCGGCCAAGCCGGGCAGCATGGGGCGCCCCTACCCCGGCCACCAGGTGGCGGTCATCGACGAGGCGGGCAAGCCGCTGCCGCCCGGTGAAGTCGGCGAGATCGCGCTGAACCGGCTCGACATCCACGGCTTCCCGGACCCGATCCTGTTCCTGGGCTACTGGCGCAACGAAGCCGCCACCCAGGAAAAATTCACCGGCGACTGGTGCCGCACCGGCGACCTGGCCAGCGTCGATGCCGACGGGTATTTCTGGTACGCCGGCCGCGCGGACGATGTCTTCAAGTCGGCCGGCTACCGCATCGGGCCGGGCGAAATCGAGAACTGCCTGCTCGGCCATCCCGCCGTGGCCAATGTCGCCGTCGTCCCCAAGCCCGATGCCGAGCGCGGCGCGCTGGTGAAGGCCTACGTCGTGCTGACGGCCGAATATGCCGGCCGCGAGCCGGGCGAGATCGTCCAGGCGCTGCAGGATCACGTGCGCGACCGCCTCGCGCCTTACGAGTACCCCAAGGAAATCGAGTTCATCGACGAGCTGCCCATGACCACCACCGGTAAAATCCAGCGCAGGGTGCTGCGTCAGCGCGAGGAAACGCGCGCCGCGGCCCAGGCCTGATGCTTACCGGAGACCGCGCATGCCGATTTACCAGCTCGACGAGCTCATTCCCGCCATCGATCCCAGCGTGTATGTTGCCGACAGCGCCGACATCATCGGCAACGTCACCCTGCAGGCGGGGGTCAGCATCTGGTCGCATGTGTCGATCCGCGGCGACAACGCGCCGATCGTCATCCAGGCCGGCAGCAACATCCAGGAATCGAGCGTCCTGCACGTCGACGAAGGCTGTCCGCTGACGGTCGGCCCGGGCGTCACGGTGGGCCACCAGGCCATGCTGCACGGCTGCACCATCCATGAAGGTGCGCTGATCGGCATGCAGGCCATCGTCCTGAACAATGCGGTGGTCGGGCGCAATTGCCTGGTCGGCGCGGGCGCCATCATTCCGGAAGGCCGGGTCATCCCCGACAATTCCCTGGTGATCGGCATCGGCAAGGTGGTGCGCGAGCTGTCCGCCGAGGAAATCGCCAGCATGCACAAGAATACCCGGCACTACGAGACCCGCGCGCAGCATTACAAGCAGGCGCTCAAGCGCATCGGCTGAAGCGGCGGCGCCCCGGCGATCGGCTAACATTCCACCATGACCGATCTGCTCAAGAAATACCTGTTCGAAGACCGCTCCGTGCGCGTCGAAGCCGTGCGGCTGCACCAGACGTGGCTGCAGGCGCAGGAACATCATCAATATCCGCCCGCCATCAGGCGCCTGCTGGGCGAACTGGTGGCGGCCGCCACGCTGCTGGCCGCCAATATCAAGTTCGAGGGCTCGCTGGTCCTGCAAATCCAGGGCGACGGCCCGATCGCCCTGATCGTGGTCGAATGCCGTTCGGACCTGGGCCTGCGCGCCACCGTGAAGATCCGCGAAGGCCACGAGCCGCCGGCCGGGGGCAGCATGCAGGAGCTGCTCAACGCCAACGGACAGGGCCGCTTCATCGTGGTGCTGGACCCGCAGCGCAAGGTGCCGGGCCAACAGACCTACCAGGGCATCGTGCCGCTGGAAGGCGACACCGTGGCCGAGGCGCTGCAGCACTACATGAAAGCCTCGGAACAGCTCGACACGCGGCTCTGGCTGGCGGCCGACGACCAGCACGCCGCCGGCCTGCTGGTGCAGCGCCTGCCCGACCAGGGCGGCGTGACGCCGGAACAGGCCGCCGACAGTTTTACGCGCGCCGTCATGCTGGCCGACACCCTGGAACCCGGCGAGCTGCTGCGCACCGACACGGATACGCTGATCCATCGCCTGTACTGGGAAGAAACCCTGCTCGCCTTCGACCCGACCCCGGTGCGCTGGCACTGCCCATGCACGCGGGAACGCGTGGCCAGCATGTTGCGCACCCTGGGCGAGCGCGAAGTCAACGATATCCTGGCCGAACAGGGCAGCGTGCGGGTGTCGTGCGATTTCTGCGGCAAGCCGTACGAATTCGATGCCGTCGATTGCTCCGGCCTGTTCGCACCGGCGCGGCCGATGCCCGAGCAGGATCCCCCCACGGTCCACTAAAAGGTGGCCCGTCTCATCCAGCCGTAGTTGCCACAATCGACGCCAGCGGCCCGGCGGCGCACACTGCCGGGCCATGCGCCGCCCCCGCCTTGCCCTCTTCCATCCGTCCCGCGCCACCGTCCGCGCGGCGCCGGCGCGCAACCGCGGAGCCGCCCTGCTGGAATTCGCCCTCGCCGCCCCGCCGCTGCTGCTGCTGGGCCTGCTGGCGGTCGAGGCGACCCACTGGCACCTGGCGCGCCAGATCGCATATGTGGCGTTGCTGGACGCCGCGCGCGCCGGCGCCACCAGCCATGGCGCCCCGGATGCCATGGCCCGCGCGTTCAAGCGCGCGCTGCGGCCGCGCTACGCCAGCCCCGACGGCGACGCGGACGCGGCGCAGCAGCGGGCTTTCCAACGCCTGCGCAGCCAGGCCGGCATGGCCCCATGGCGCATCGAAGTCCTGCAACCCAGCGCCGCCGCCTTCCAGGCCCATGCGCGCCGAGGCCTGGCCGTGCCCGCCGCGCCGGGGCGGCGCGCCATCAGCAATGACTACCAGGCCGAACAGCACGCCGCGCGCGGCGGCGAGCCGACCATCTTCGAGGCCAATACCCTGCATGCGCGGCTGACATTCCTGCACGAGCCGCTGTCGCCGCTGGTGCGCGCGCTGCTGCGCCGGGCCGGCCAGGCGGGCGACGGCTGCACCGCGCGCGCCTGGTCGCGCGGCGTGCTGCCGCTCAGGCTGGAATTGCGCATCGAGATGCAGTCGCACCCGGTGGATTGGCACGCCTGGCCCGCGGCGCGCCGTGGCCCGGTGGTGTACGGCAGCCTGGCGTGCGCGTGGGAGGATGGCTAGCGGCAATGGCGCCCGGCAAGCGGCGCCAGCTGGCGGTCAGCGGCGCGGCGCCGCGTTGGCGGGCTTGGCCGGAGCGGCGCCGGCGGGCGGCGGGGTATTCGGCACGGCGCTGCCGGGCGGGAGGATCTGCACGAAGACCTCGCCTTCGCGCATCATGCCCAGTTCGCTGCGGGCGCGTTCTTCGATGGCGCCCACGCCGGTGGCGAGGTCGCGCACCTCGGCCTCGAGCGCGGCATTGCGCGCGCGCAGGCCTTCGTTGGTTTCGTGCTGGGCCGCCACCTGGCGCTGCAGGTCCCAGACCTTGAGCCAACCGCCCTTGCCCAGCCACAGCGGGTACTGGATCAGGCCCAGCAAGACGAGCAGCACCAGGAACAGCAGGCGCATACGCGGAAAACCCCCAACAGGTGCGGCCCTGGACGGGGACAAGGCGCGGCGCCCTGCCCCCCGCGTCCGGTCAACGCAGGTTGTAGAACGCCTCGAGGCCCGGGTACGAAGCCACTTCGGCCAGTTCCTCTTCGATACGCAGCAACTGGTTGTACTTGGCCATGCGGTCCGAGCGCGACAGCGAGCCCGTCTTGATCTGCATGGCGTTGGTGGCCACCGCGATATCGGCAATGGTGGAGTCTTCGGTTTCGCCCGAACGGTGCGACACGACGGCGGTGTAGCCGGCGCGCTTGGCCATTTCGATGGCGGCGAAGGTTTCAGTCAGGGTGCCGATCTGGTTGATCTTGATCAGGATCGAGTTGGCCACACCCTTCTGGATGCCTTCCTTCAGGATGCGGGTGTTGGTGACGAACAGGTCGTCGCCCACCAGCTGCACCTTCTTGCCGAGCTGCTCGGTGAGGAGCTTCCAGCCGTCCCAGTCGTTCTCGGCCATGCCGTCCTCGATGCTGATGATCGGGTACTTGTCGCACCACGTCGCCAGCAGGTTGGCGAACTCCTGGGAAGACAGCGACAGGCCGCCCTCGCCGGCCAGCGTGTACTTGCCGTCGCGGAAGAATTCGGAGCTGGCGCAATCCAGGCCCAGGGCGATCTGCGAGCCGGGCTCGTAGCCGGCCTCGGTGATGGCCTTGAGGATCAGCTGGATGGCCGCCTCGTGATTGGGCACGTTGGGCGCGAAACCGCCTTCGTCGCCAACCGCGGTGGACATGCCCTGGGCGTGGATCAGCTTCTTCAGGGCATGGAACACTTCGGCGCCCCAGCGCAGCGCTTCGCGGAAGCTGGTCGCGCCCACCGGCAGGATCATCAGTTCCTGCAGGTCGAGCGTGTTGTTGGCGTGCGCGCCGCCGTTGATGACGTTCATCATGGGCACGGGCATGCTCATGGGACCACTGCCGCCGAAGTAGCGATACAGCGACAGGCCGGACTCGTCGGCGGCGGCGCGCGCCACCGCCATGCTGGCGGCCAGCAGCGCATTGGCGCCCAGGCGCTCCTTGGTGTCGGTGCCGTCCAGGTCGATGAGGGTGCGGTCGACGAACGTCTGTTCCTGGGCGTCCAGGCCCATGAGCGCTTCGGAGATCTCGGTATTGAGGTTTTCCACCGCGCGCAGCACGCCTTTGCCCAGGTAGCGCGATTTGTCGCCGTCGCGCAGCTCGATGGCCTCGCGCTCGCCGGTGGACGCGCCCGACGGGACGGCCGCGCGACCCATGGCGCCCGATTCCAGCAGCACGTCGCACTCGACGGTGGGATTGCCGCGCGAATCGAGGATTTCGCGGCCGATGATATCGACGATTGCACTCATAATTTCTCAGATTCCCTGAACGATAAACAGATTCATGACGGCGGCACCCTGGTCAGACGAACTGGTTTTCGATGAAGCCGTTGCGTTTGGTCACGCGATCGAGTTCGACGAGCGACTCGAGCAACGCGGCCATGTGGTCCAGCGGCACGGCGTTGGGGCCATCGGACAGCGCGCAGGCCGGGTTGGGGTGGGTTTCCATGAACAGGCCCGCCACGCCCACCGCCACCGCCGCGCGCGCCAGGACCGGGACGAATTCACGCTGGCCGCCCGAGGAGGTGCCCTGCCCGCCCGGCAACTGCACCGAGTGGGTGGCGTCGAACACGACGGGACAGCCGGTTTCCCGCATGATAGCCAGCGAGCGCATGTCGGACACTAAGTTGTTGTATCCGAAAGAAGCGCCGCGCTCGCACACCAGGATGTTGTTGCCGTCGCCGCCCGCCTCGATGGCCGCGTCGCGGGCCTTCTGGGCCACCTGCACCATGTCGTGCGGCGCCAGGAACTGGCCCTTCTTGATGTTGACCGGCTTGAGCGAGGCCGCGCAGGCGCGGATGAAGTCGGTCTGGCGGCACAGGAAGGCCGGGGTCTGCAGCATGTCGACCACGGCGGCAACCGGCGCGACCTGGGAGGTCTCGTGCACGTCGGTCAGCACCGGCACGCCCAGCTGGGCCCGCACGTCGGCGAGGATCTTCAGGCCTTCGTCGATGCCCAGCCCGCGGAACGACTTGCCCGAGCTGCGGTTGGCCTTGTCGAACGAGCTTTTGTAGATGAACGGGATGCCCAGCCTGCCGGTGATTTCCTTCAGGCGGCCGGCGGTGTCGAATGCCAGCTCGCGCGACTCGATGACGCACGGACCCGCGATGAGGAAGAACGGGTGCTCCAGGCCGATGTCGAAACCGCAGGCTTTCATTCAGGCCTCCTGGAACTTGCGCGCGTGATTGGCGATGGCCGCCTCGATGAAGCTGGAGAACAGCGGATGGCCGTCGCGCGGCGTGGACGTGAATTCCGGGTGGAACTGCACCCCCACGAACCAGGGATGGTCGGGCAATTCCATCATTTCCGGCAGGTTCTCGGTGGGCGTGCGCGCGCTGATCACCATGCCCGCCTCTTCGAGGCGCGGCACGTACACGTTGTTGACTTCATAGCGGTGGCGATGGCGCTCGTTCACGTCGTCGCCGTAGATGGCCTGGGCGCGGGTGCCCGGCTTGATGGGACAACGCTGCGCGCCCTTGCGCATGGTGCCGCCCAGGTCGGAACTGGCGTCGCGTTTCTCGACCTTGCCTTCGCGGTCCATCCATTCGGTGATGAGCGCCACCACCGGATGCGGGGCGGACGGGTCGAACTCGGTGCTGTTGGCGCCGCCCAGGCCGGCCACGTGGCGGGCGAATTCGATGACAGCCAGCTGCATGCCGAGGCAGATGCCCAGGTACGGCACGCCGTTCTCGCGCGCATAGCGGATGGCCGCGATCTTGCCTTCCGTGCCGCGCTTGCCGAAGCCGCCCGGCACCAGGATGGCGTCCAGGTGCTTGAGCTGGTCGGTGCCGCGGGTCTCGATGTCTTCCGAATCGATGTATTCGATGTTGATCTTCGAGCGCGTGTGGATGCCGGCGTGCACCAGCGCCTCGGACAGCGACTTGTACGATTCGGTCAGGTCGACGTACTTGCCGACCATGCCGATGGTGAGCTGGTGCTCGGGGTGTTCGAGCGCCTCGACCAGGTTGTCCCACATGGACAGGTCGGCCGGCGGCGGGGTCAGCCCCAGGGCCTCGCAGACGATGTTGTCGACGCCCTGCTTGTGCAGCATGGCGGGAATCTTGTAGATGGAATCGGCGTCCCACACGGAAATGACCGCGTCCAGCGGGACGTTGGAGAACATCGAGATCTTGGCGCGCTCGTCGTCGGGAATGGGACGGTCGGCGCGGCACAGCAGCAGGTTGGGATAGATGCCGATCTCGCGCAGCTTCTGCACCGAGTGCTGGGTGGGCTTGGTCTTGAGTTCGCCGGCCGAGGCGATGAACGGCACCAGGGTCAGGTGCACGAAGGCGGCATTGTTGCGCCCCAGACGCAGGCTCATCTGGCGGGCGGCTTCCAGGAAAGGCAGGGACTCGATGTCGCCGACCGTGCCGCCGATCTCGACGATGGCCACGTCGGTGGCACCGTTCCAGGCGGCATCGGCGCCGCGCGCGATGAAGTCCTGGATCTCGTTGGTGATGTGCGGAATGACCTGGACCGTCTTGCCCAGGTAGTCGCCCCGGCGCTCCTTGCGCAGCACGGATTCGTAGATCTGGCCGGTGGTGAAGTTGTTCACCTTGTGCATCTTGGCCGAGATGAAGCGCTCGTAGTGGCCCAGGTCCAGGTCGGTCTCGGCGCCGTCTTCGGTGACGAACACCTCGCCGTGCTGGAACGGGCTCATGGTGCCGGGATCGACGTTGATGTAGGGATCGAGCTTGAGCAGGGTGACTTGGAGGCCGCGCGATTCGAGGATCGCGGCGAGGGACGCGGCGGCGATCCCTTTGCCCAGGGAGGACACCACACCGCCGGTGACAAATACGTATTTGGTCATCGTAATGGGCGCCCGGGACGGACGGGCGCATGCGGGAAATTTGGATTATAGCCGGCCGATTGGCCGATCAGGGGTTTTCCCTGAGGCCTGTCACGTAACAAAGGGCAGGCGCGCCCTGCGGCGCCTGGCGGCGGCGGCGGGGCGCGTGCGGACGGCAGAGAGATGCGAGGCGGACGGTGAAGCGGTGTCTGACACCCGGAGGGTGTCAGACACCTGGCCAACCCCGGGGTGGCCCCGGAGCCACGCCCTTTTCAGGCCTGCAGCGGCCGGGTGCGTTCCTGCAGCCAGGCCAGCGCCGGCCCGTCCACGCGCGGCGCCAGGCGCTCGCGCACCGTGCGGTGGTAGTCGTCCAGCCAGGCGATCTCGTCGGGCCGCAGCAGCGACGCGTCGATGCAGCGGGTGTCGATCGGGCACAGGGTGAGGGTCTCGAAGCAGAGGAACTCGCCCATGTCGGTCTTCAGCCAGGTGCGATTGGCCACCAGGTTCTCGATGCGCACGCCCCAGCGCCCGGGACGGTAGATGCCCGGCTCGTTGGAGGTGATCATGCCCGGCTCCATGGCCGTGTGGGGGCCCGGCGCGGCGCGGTACGAGATGACCTGCGGACCCTCGTGCACATTGAGGAAATAGCCCACGCCATGGCCGGTGCCGTGGCCGTACTCGGCGCCGCCCTGCCAGATCGGCGCGCGCGCGATGGCATCGAGCATGGGCGACGGCGTGCCGCGCGGGAACGCGGCGCGCGACAGGGCGATCATGCCCTTGAGCACCAGCGTGAAATCGACCTTCTGGTCGGCGTTCGGACTGCCCACCGCCACTACCCGCGTGATGTCGGTGGTGCCGCCCAGGTACTGGCCGCCCGAATCGATCAGCAGCAGGCCGTCGCCCTCGATGACCGCATGCGCTTGCGGCGTGGCGCGATAGTGCGGCATGGCGCCGTTGGCATTGAAGCCGGCAATGGTGCCGAAGCTGGGACACACATAACCAGGCTGGCGCGCCCGGGCGGCGGTGATCCGCTCGTCGATGGTCAGTTCGGTGATGGTTTCGCGGCCCAGCGCCTGTTCGAACCAGGCGAAGAACTCGCACAGCGCCGCGCCGTCCAGTTCCATGGCTTCGCGCACGTGGGCCAGCTCGGCGTCGGTCTTGCGCGACTTGAGCAGGGTCGACGGGTTGATGGCCTCGACCCGCGGCACGGCCGGGTCCATGGCATGGAACACCCCGCAGGTGACGCGGGCCGGGTCGATCAGGAGGGTCTGGTCGCGCTCGAGCGAACCCAGCGCCTCGGCCGCCTGCCCGTACGGCGCGACCGCGACGCCGTCGGCGGCCAGGACCGCGCGCAGGGCCTCGTCGATCTTGCCGTCGGCCACGAACAGCGTGGCGTGGTCCGGGCCGACCAGGGCGTGCGCCAGGAACACCGGGTTGTACGAGACGTCCGCGCCGCGCAGGTTGAACAGCCAGGCAATGTCGTCCAGGGTGGATACCAGGTGCAAGTCGGCGCCATGCGCCCGCATGGCCTGGCGCACCTGCGCCAGCTTGTCGGCGCGCGCCACGCAGGCGTGCGGGGCCAGATGCTGGTAGACCGGCGCGTCGGGCAGGCCCGGGCGGTCGGGCCAGATCTCGGCCAGCAGGTCGGCCTGGATGTCGAGCGTCGCGCCGACCGGCGCCAGGGCGGCCGTCAGGGCCCGGAACGCGGCCAGGCCCAGCACCTGGCCGTCGACGCCGACCCGCTGGCCGGCGCGCAAGTTCCCGGCCAGCCACTCGATGTGCCCGGGCGAGGCGGCGGCCGCGATTTTCATGAGCCGCACGCCGGTGCCGGCGAGCTGGGCCTCGGCCTGGACCCAGTAGCGGCTGTCCACCCACAGGCCGGCGAAATCGGCCGTGACCACCAGCGTGCCCACCGACCCGGTGAAACCGCTCAGCCATTGCCGGCCTTGCCAGCGCTCCGGCAGGTATTCGGACAGGTGGGGATCGGCGGACGGCACGATGCAGGCGTCCAGGCCGTGGCGGCGCATGGCCTGCCGCAGTGCGGCAATGCGGGTATCGGTGGGTGACATGAAGTTCCTCAGCGCAGCATGAACGACATGGCCGACAGGCTGTTCAGCGTACGGATGGCGTCCTGCATGCTGCCGGCGGTGAAGCGCACGGTCACGCCGTCCACGCGCTCGAGCGCGGGCCACATGCAGAACAGGTCGGCCAGCGCCGAGCTCTGCGTCTGCAACCGGCATTCTATAGGCGCGGCGATGCGCAGGGGAACCGCGCCCGCCATCCCGCGCACGGCGGCCTCGGCGGCGGCCGCGATGGCGCGGCGGGCGGCGGCCGGCGACAGGGTCGCCCCGCTACCCTGCCCGTGCGCCACCTTGGTCTGCACCCACTGGGCGTGCGGGAACAGCTCGCGCGTTTCGGCGATGAAGACGTCATCGCCGCTGCCCAGGATCACCGGCACGCCCAGTTCGCCGGCCAGCGCCCCGTACAACCCCGCTTCGCCGAGCTCCTGGCCGTTGATGAAGACCCGGGCGAACGCAAAGCTGTTGATGGTATGGGCCAGGATGCCGCGCGCCTGCGAGCGGGCGTGGTAGCCGATCAGGAACACCGCGTCGCAGTGCTCCTCCAGGCCGCCCATCATGCCCAGGTAGCGCGGCTTGCCCAGCACCAGGCGGGCGCGCTCGTCCAGGGCGTCGGGCAGCAGGTTGCGGAAGCCGCCGTGCGAGTCGTTGACCAGCACTTCGTCGGCCCCGCCGGCGAACGCGCCCTGGACCGCGGCGTTGGCCTCGCCGGTCATCCAGGCCCGGGCGCGCTCGTACTCGCCATTGCCGGCGCGCACCTGCTCGGCATGGAATACGCCGGCCACGCCTTCGATATCAGTGGAAATCAGGATCTTCATGGATATGTCACCAGTGAACAGGCGCTAGAGTTCGGTGCGCGCCAGCCATTCGCGCCAGCGCGGCGCGGCTTCGCGGATGCAGATGCGGCGATGGCCGTCGCGTCCGGACACGGAATCGGCATGCCACAGCGCCGCCACGATGGCCTGCTCGGCCGCCTCGGCGGCGGCTTCGAACAGCGGGTCGATGCGCGTTTCGTGCAACAGCGCCACGGCGGGCATGCCGCGCTCGGCCAGGTGGGGAATCGTATAGGCCGTGGAGAACGCCAGGGCGATATCGCCGCTGCCGTGGCCGAACACCGAGCCGGTGCGGGCCAGCCCGGCGCCCGCCCGCAGCGCCAGGCGGCGCAGTTGGCGGGCATCCAGCGGCGCGTCGGTGGCGGCCAGCAAGATGATGGAACCCTGCTCCGGGCCGGCCGCCGCGGCGTCCGGCAGGCCGCGGTCCTGCTGGCGCGCCAGTTCGCGGCCGAACGGCCGGCCGGCCACGGTCAGGCTGGGCAGCCGGCCGAAATTGGCCAGCACCAGCGCGCCCACGGTGTAGCGCTGGCCGGGCTGGATCTCGGCCAGCCGCGACGCCGAGCCGATGCCGCCCTTGAGCGAGAACGAAGACATGCCGCGCCCCGCCCCCACCGAGCCCTGCGTGAAGCGCGCGGTGGCGCCGGCCAGCGCCTGCGTGTAATGGGTTTCCTGGACCGCCAGCGCCTGGATGTCGTTCAAGTAGCCGTCGTTGCACTCGAACACCAGCGGGTTCACCGTGGGCAGGCCGCGCCCGATCTCGGGGTTGGCGGCCACCGCCGCGCGGATCTGCGCATTGGCGACGCTGCCCACGCCGAAGGTATTGGTGAGCGCGATGGGCGTCTCCAGGACCCCCAGTTCGCGCACCTGGACCAGGCCGGTGCTTTTCCCGAAGCCGTTCAGCACGGCGGCGGCGGCCGGCACCTTGTCGCGGTACGGATCGCCGGCATGCGGGCGCACCACGGTTACGCCGGTCTGCAGCGGGCCGTCGGCCAGGGTGCAATGCCCGACGGTGACGCCGGCCACGTCGCTGATGGCGTCCAGCGGCCCCGCCGGCAGCGCGCCGATGCGGGGTAGATTCAATTGCTTGTGCATTGCGGCAGGCTACAGGCGGTCGATCTTGGGGTCCAGCGCATCGCGCAGGGCATCGCCCAGCAGGTTGAATGCCAGCACGGTGAAGAAGATGGCCAGACTGGGGAACAGGGCCACGTGCGGGGCGTTGACCATATCGGCGCGCGCCTCGTTCAGCATGGCGCCCCACTCCGGGGTGGGCGGTTGCGCGCCCATGCCCAGGAACGACAGGCTGGCGGCGGTGATGATCGAGGTGCCCACGCGCATGGTGAAGTAGACCACGATGGACGAGATGGTGCCCGGCAGGATGTGGCGCACCAGGATGGTCCAGTCGGACGCGCCGATGCTCTTGGTGGCCTCGATATAGGTCAGGTTCTTCAGCGCCAGCGTGTTGCCGCGCACCAATCGCGCGAACGCCGGCACGCTGAACACCGACACCGCCACCACCACGTTGGTCATGCTGCTGCCCAGCACGGCGACCACGCCCAGCGCCAGCAGGATGCCGGGGAACGCGAACAGCACGTCCGAGATGCGCATGGTGATGCGATCCCACCAGCCTTCGTAGTACCCGGCCAGCAGGCCCAGCGCGGTGCCGATCAGGCCGCCCAGCAGTACCGACAGGAAGCCGGCCGCCAGGGAAATGCGCGCCCCCATCAGGATGCGGCTGAAGATGTCGCGGCCCAGCGGGTCGACCCCGAACCAGTGGGTCCAGGACGGGCCGGTATTGATCATGTCGTAGTCGAAGTAGTTCTCGGCATCGTACGGGCTGATCCAGGGCGCCAGCACGGCCACCAGCACCAGCAGCAGCACGAACACCAGGGCGCCCATGCCCACGTGCTGCTTGCGGAACTTGCGCCAGAACTCGCCCCAGGGGGTACGTACGTCGGTGCCGGTCTTTGCGGCGGTCGTTTGCGTCATGGCCGCCTCACTTGTAACGAATGGTGGGGTTGATGTAGCCATAGAGCATGTCCACGACCAGGTTGATCAGGATGAATTCCAGCGAGAACAGCAGCACCAGCGCCTGGATCACCGGGTAGTCGCGCATGTTCACCGAATCGACCAGCAGGCGTCCCAGCCCGGGCCAGTTGAAGACGGCCTCGACCACGATCGAGCCGCCCAGCAGGAAGCCGAACTGCAGGCCCATCATGGTGACCACCGGAATCAGCGCATTGCGCAGGCAATGCTTGATGATGACGACCCGCTCGCGCAGCCCCTTGGCGCGCGCGGTGCGCACGAAATCTTCCTGGATGACCTCGACGAACGAGGCGCGCGTGAAGCGCGCCATGACCGCCGCCACCGCGGCGCCCAGCGTGATCGACGGCAGGATATAGTGCTGCCACGAGCTGGCTCCTACAGTCGGCAGCCAGCCCAGGTCGACCGAAAATATCTGCATCAGGAGCATCCCCAGCGCGAACGCGGGGAACGAAATGCCCGACACGGCCAGCGTCATGCCCAGGCGGTCGGGCCAGCGGTTGCGGAACACCGCCGAGATGATGCCGATGCCCATGCCGAACACCACCGACCAGGCCATGCTGACCAGCGTCAGCAGCAGGGTCGGCATGAAGCGTTCGGCGATCTCCACCGACACCGGCCGGCGCGTGCGGATCGACGTGCCGAGGTCGCCCTGCACGATATTCGTGAAGAAGCGCACGAACTGTTCCGGCAGCGGCTTGTCCAGGCCCAGTTCCTTGCGCACCAGTTCGACGGTTTCGAGGTCGGCATCCTGGCCCGCGGCCAGCCGCGCGGGATCGCCCGGCAGCATGTGCACGAACAGGAATACCAGTACCGCCACGATCAGCAGCGTGGGCGCCAGTCCCACCAGCCGCTTCAGAAAATAATTCAGCATTTTGCAACCTGGTCGGCGTGACGGCGCGCCGGCGGGGCCGGCGCGCCATCGGCCGTGTATCGGCCGTTCTAGGAGAACGCGATTACTCGGAAACCGAGATCTCGCCCGAATTGATGTTGCCGTCGGGCATCACGTAGACGCCGTCCAGCTTCTTGCTGCGGGCATAGAGCATCTTCTCGGTGACCAGCGCGGCCCACGGGGCATCTTTCCAGATCTGCTCTTGCGCTTCCTGGTACAGCTTGGCCTTCTCCTGGTCGTCGACCGAGCGCAGGGCCTTGGCGATGTTGGTGTCGACCAGTTCGTTCTTGTAGTAAGCCGTGTTGTTCAGCTTGGGCGGGAACGATTCCGAGGCCAGCAGCGGACGCAGCGCCCAGTCGGCCTCGCCGGTGGAGGACGACCAGCCGGCGTAGTACATGCGCACCGGCGCGGTGGCGGGATCGGGCGCGGATTGGACCATCTCGGTGCGCTGGCCGACTTCCAGGGCCTGCACCTGGACTTTCACGCCGACCTGGCGCAACTGCTGTTGCACGAACTGCAGCACCTTCTGGGTGGTGGTGTTGTTATAGCCGCCCCACAGCACCGACTCGAAGCCGTCCGGGTAGCCGGCCTCGGCCAGCAGTTGCTTGGCCTTCTTGGGATCGTACGGCCACGGGTCCATCTTGTAGGCGTAGGTCACGCCCTGCGGCACGATGCCCTGGGCCGGGAAGGCGTAGCCGGCGAACGCCACCTTGGCCAGCGCCTCGCGGTTGATGGCGTAGTTGATGGCCTGGCGCACCTTGACGTTGTCGAACGGCTTGTGCTGCACGTTGAAGCTGATGTAGCGGGTGATGATCGAATCGCCGGTCAGCACGTCCAGCTTGTCGCTCTTTTGCAGCAGCGCGGCCTGCTCATAGGGCAGCGTGTAGGCGAAATCGGCCTCGCCGGTCTGCAGCATGGCGGCGCGGGTGCTGTTCTCGAGCACCGGCTTCCAGGTAATGGTGTCGACCTTGGGATAGCCCTTCTTCCAGTAGCCGTCGAACTTCTTGCCCTTCACATAATCGGTCTGCTTCCAGCCGTCGAACACGAAGGGGCCCGTGCCCACGGGATGGAAGGCGATGTCCTTGCCGTACTTCTTCAGCGCGGCGGGCGAAATGATGGCGGCCGAGGCGTGCGCCAGCGAGTTGATGAACGGCGCGAACGGCTCCTTGAGCGTGATGCGCAGCGTGGCGGCGTCCACCGCCTCGACCTTGGCGATGCGGTTGAACTGGTTATAGCGGGCCAGGTGGTTGTCGCGGTTGAGCACGCGCTCCAGGTTGACCTTGACCGCTTCGGCGTTGAAGTCCGTGCCGTCATGGAACTTGACGCCCTGGCGCAACTTGAAGGTATAGGTCAGGCCGTCGGGCGTGACCTCGTAGCTTTCGGCCAGCACCGGCTTGATCTTCAGGTCCTTGTCGAACTCGAACAGGCCTTCGTAGAACGACTTGGTAACCGCGGTGGTCAGGGTGGTGTTGGTGTTATAGGGGTCCAGCGTCTCGGCTTGCGAGCTCAGGGCCAGCACGACGTCCTTGGCCGCGAACGCGGCGCTGCCGCAGGTCAGGGCCGACAACGCCAGCAGGCTTGCCGCCAGGGTTTTGCGCTGGAACAGCGCATCGACTCGTTTCTTCATGAACAGGCTCCTTGGGGGGTAGACGGCTTGTTTATCAATAGGCGCCGGCGATGCGATGCCGAGCGACAAAATGCCGCGGCGCGACCTGCACCAACGGCTGGACCACCGGTTCGTCGCCGACGGCCCGGATGGGGCTGGGAATCTCGTCCGACAGCAGCTCGCGCTTCAGGTGGCGGCGCGCCGGATCGGCGATGGGCACCGCGGCCATGAGCTTGCGGGTGTACGGATGCTGCGGGTTCTCGAAAATGGCGCGGCGCGGGCCGATCTCGACGATCTGGCCCAGGTACATCACGGCCACGCGATGGCTGACGCGCTCGACGACCGCCATGTCGTGCGAAATGAACAGGAACGCCACGCCCAGTTCGCGCTGCAGGTCCAGCATCAGGTTGACGATCTGCGCCTGGATGGAGACGTCCAGCGCCGACACAGACTCGTCGGCCACCACCACCTTCGGGTTCAGCGCCAGTGCGCGCGCGATGGCGATGCGCTGGCGCTGGCCGCCCGAGAACTCGTGCGGATAGCGGCTGGCGTAGTCGGGCGGCAGGCCGACTTTTTCAAGCAGCCAGGCCACCCGCTGGCGCGCCGCCTCGCCCTTGGCCAGGCCGTGCACCAGCAGCGGCTCCATGATCGAGAAGCCCACCGTGACCCGCGGGTCGAGCGAGGCGAACGGATCCTGGAAAATGAACTGGATATTGCGGCGCAGGCTTTGCAGCGTGCTGGTGGGCATGTCGCGGATGTTCTGGCCGCCGAACTCGATGGCGCCGCTCTGGCTCTCGACCAGGCGCAGCAGCGAGCGGCCGGTAGTGGATTTGCCGCAGCCCGATTCGCCGACCAGCGCCAGCGTCTCGCCGGGATACAGGTCGAAACTGACCTTCTCGACCGCGTGCACCCTGCGCTTGACCTTGCCGAACAGGCCGCTGGGCACGTCGAAGCGGGTGATGAGGTCCTTGACGCGCAGGATCGGCTGGGCATCGTCGCGCAGCGTGTCGTGCGGTTCGATGGCCGGCTCCTCGCCTTGCGAATCGACGCGCAGCAGCGGGAACTTGGCCGGCGAGTCGGTGCCCGCCATGGCGCCCAGGCGCGGCACCGCCGACAGCAGCGCGCGCGTATAGGCGTGGCGGGGCTGTTCGAAGACGGCGTCCGAGGTGCCTTCCTCGACCTTGTCGCCGCGGTACATGACCAGCACGCGGTCGGCCACTTCGGCCACCACGCCCATGTCGTGCGTGATGAAGATCACGCCCATGTCCATTTCTTCCTGCAGCTGGCGGATCAGCTGCAGGATCTGCGCCTGGATCGTGACGTCGAGCGCCGTGGTGGGCTCGTCGGCGATCAGCAGCTGCGGCTTGCACGACAGCGCCATGGCGATCATCACGCGCTGGCGCATGCCGCCGGACAGCTGGTGCGGATAGCGGTCCAGCACCTGGCGCGCCTCGGGAATGCGCACGCGCTCCAGCATGCGCAGCGCCTCGGCGCGGGCGCTGGCGCGGTCCTTGCCCTGGTGCACGCGGATCGACTCGGCGATCTGGTCGCCCGCGGTGAACACCGGATTCAGCGACGTCATGGGTTCCTGGAAAATCATCGCGACGTCGGCGCCGCGGATGCCGCGCATCGTCGCGCCCGAGGCGCGCGCCAGGTCCACCACGGCGCCGCTGCGCCGACGCAGCAGCATGCTGCCGCTGGCGATCTTGCCGCCGCCATGTTCCACGAGCCGCATCAGCGCCAGCGACGTGACCGATTTGCCGGAGCCGGATTCGCCCACGATGGCCAGCGTCTCGCCGCGATCGATGTGGAACGACAGATTGCGCACCGCGTCCACGGTGCGCTCCGACGTGGCAAAGCGCACACTCAGGTCGTCCACCTGGACCACGCGGTTGTCAGGCAGCGTCAGGCTGCTAGCGCGATCAACCATATTTCTTCATCCCCTGCTGGCTGCCGCGTGGGCAGCGGTATTGCGCAACGGCCATCAGTAAATGGCCGCCACCGGCGGCTCGCCCACGCGGGCGTAGCCTCGATACATGCCTTCCGTGTTGAACGGCAGGACCACATTGCCCGCGGTGTCGACGGCGATCAGGCCGCCCTTGCCCTGGATCGCGGGCAAGGTCTCGAACACCACGCGATCGGCGGCCGCCTGCAGCGAGGCGCCGCCGTATTCCATCTGGGCGGCCACGTCGTGGGCGGCGACGGCGCGGATGAACATCTCGCCGGTGCCGGTGGTGGACACGGCGCAGCTGCGGTTGCTGGCGTAGCAGCCGGCGCCGATCAGCGGCGCGTCGCCCACCCGCCCGACCTGCTTGTTGGTGATGCCGCCGGTCGAGGTGGCCGCGGCCACATTGCCCTGCGCGTCGACCGCCACCGCGCCGACAGTGCCGTACTTCTTGTCGGCGTCCAGCGGGTCGGCCGGGGCCGGCTGGCCGCGCGCCACCAGGGCCTGGCCGTCGTGGTCGAGCACCGCCGCGTCGGGCGTCTCGCGCTGCACGCGCAGCAACTGTTCGCGCCGCGCCTCGGTCGAGAAATACGCCGGATCGACCAGTTCCAGCCCCTGGGCGCGGGCGAACTCCTCGGCGCCGGCGCCCACGAAGAACACATGCTTGCTGTGCTCCATGACCTGGCGCGCCGCCAGCACCGGGTTGCGCACGCGCGAGACATTGGCGATGGCGCCGCAGCGCAGCGTGGCGCCATCCATGATGGAGGCGTCCAGCTCATGGGTGCCCGCGCTGGTGAACACGGCGCCATGGCCCGCATTGAACAGCGGGCAGTCCTCCAGCAGGCGCACCGCTTCGGTCACCGCGTCGAGCGCGCTGCCGCCAGCGGCCAGCACGGCCTGGCCGGCCGCCAGAATGCGGTCCAGGGCGGCCAGGAACTCCTGCTCTTTCTCGGGCGACATGGCGGCGCGCGACATGGCGCCCGCGCCACCGTGGATCGCGATAACCGGCTGAATCATCTTTTTCCTGCTCCTACGCCATGGATGAGCCACGGCATGACGGACTGGGTCACGCCGGCCGCGGCCTGGATTGAATTCTTGGCCCGGTGGGCCACCGCGGCCGACAGGCCCTCCACCAGCCCCAGCGCGCCGGTCTCGGAATTGGCCGAAGCCTGGCGCGACGTGTGGGCATACAGCGCCACCGTCGCCAGGGGCGCCAGCGGCGAGGTGGGCTTGTCGGTCAGCACCAGCACCGGCACCCCCGCCTGCTGCGCCGCGCGGCCCAGCGTCACGGTATCGGCCAGGTAGCGCGGGAAGCCGATGGCAATCACCAGGTCGCGCGCCGTCATGCGCGACATCTGGCGCGCGGCGTGCGACACCCCGCCCGGCCCGGCCAGCGATTCGCAGGCGTGCAGGTGCATGCACAGCCCGCGCTGCAGCAGCCCGGCCAGGAAGCCGCTGGCGCCGAAGCCGATGATGAAGACGCGATCGGCGCCCAGGACGATATCGACGGCCCGCTCGCAGGCGTCGGCGTCCAGGTTCTGCAGCGTGCGCTGGGCGTTGCGGATGTCTTCCTCGAGCGTGGCCGCCATCACCTGCGCCGCCGTGGCGGAGTGCGCCAGTTCGACGCGCAGTTTTTCGACCGGCTCGAGCGCCGCCTCGAAGCCGCGCGCCAGCTCGGCGCGGAACTGCGGATAGCCCGGCAGATCGAGCGCGCGCGCAAAACGGTTGGCCGACGCCACCGATACGCCCACCGCGGCGGCGAACTCGTCGATGGTCATGGTGGCCACGCGGAACTGGTGCGCCAGCACATATTCGGCCATGCGATGCTGGGCACGGCTGAACGAAGGCTGCGCGCGGGCGATCCGGGCGGACACGGACAGGGGGACTGCCTTGGTCATGACGGGGCGAAGACTGCGGAGGGCGGCCGGAGGGCCGATTGATGTAAATTCGTTTACATCGAGATTTTAGATAAGAAAATAGATTTTCATACTCCGGGATTACCCTGCCGTGGCGCAATAAAAAAACCCTGCCGAAGCAGGGTTTTGCTGGGCGACGGGCGGCTTACAGGCCCGAGACGTCCAGCCTCGCCTGGGTCTTGGCCTGGATTTCCTCGACCGTCACGCCGGAAGCGAGTTCGAGCAGCTTCAGGCCGTTCTCGCCCACTTCCATTACGCCCAGGTCGGTGATGATCAGGTCGACCACCCCGACGCCGGTCAGGGGCAACGTGCACTCCGGCAGCAGCTTGATGTCCTCGGTGCCGTCCTTCTTCTTGGCCACGTGCTCCATCAACACCACGACCTTGCCCACGCCGGCCACCAGGTCCATGGCGCCGCCCATGCCCTTGACCATCTTCCCGGGAATCATCCAGTTGGCCAGGTCGCCTTTCTCGGACACCTGCATGGCGCCCAGGATGGCGAGGTTGATCTTGCCGCCGCGGATCATCGCGAACGAATCGGCCGACGAGAAGATCGACGAGCCGGGCAGCGTCGTCACCGTCTGCTTGCCGGCGTTGATGAGGTCCGGGTCGACCTCGTCCTCGGTGGGGAACGGGCCGATGCCGAGCAGGCCGTTTTCCGACTGCAGCCACACTTCCACGCCCGGCGGGACGTGGTTGGCCACCAGGGTGGGCAGGCCGATGCCCAGGTTCACGTAAAAACCGTCTTGCAGCTCGCGCGCGGCGCGCGCCGCCATTTCATCGCGGGACCATGCCATGTCGTATTCTCCTTAGGCCGGGCGAGTGGTGCGTTTTTCGATGCGCTTTTCCGGCTGGGCGTTGAGCACGATGCGGTGCACGTAGATGCCGGGAAGATGGACCTGGTCGGGATCGAGCGAGCCCGTGTCGACGATCTGCTCGACCTCGACCACGGTGACTTTGCCGGCCATCGCCACGTTGGGGTTGAAATTGCGCGCCGTCTTGCGGAACACCAGGTTGCCGCTGCGGTCGGCGACCTGCGCCTTGACCAGCGAGACGTCCGGTACCAGCGAGCGCTCCATGACGTACTGGTGGCCATCGAACTCACGCAGTTCCTTGCCATCGGCGACGATCGTACCGACGCCCGTGCGGGTGAAGAACGCCGGGATGCCGGCGCCGCCGGCGCGCAGCTTCTCGGCCAGCGTGCCCTGCGGAGTGAATTCCAGCTCGAGCTCGCCGGCCAGGTACTGGCGCTCGAATTCCTTGTTCTCGCCCACATACGAGGCGATCATCTTGCGGATCTGGCGCGTCTCGAGCAATTGGCCCAGCCCGAAGCCGTCCACCCCGGCGTTGTTGCTGATGCAAGTCAGGTCCTTGACGCCGGAATCGCGCAACGCGGCGATCAGCGCCTCGGGAATGCCGCACAGGCCGAAGCCGCCCACGGCGACCATCTGCCCGTCTTTGACGATGCCTGCCAGCGCCTCGGCGGCGCTTGCATAAACTTTGTCCATCTCTCCTGCTCCTAGTAAGGGTCGGGTCCAAAGGGCGCGGCTGCGGGGGGTGGCACGCCCGGTCGTATTCTGGTTTGCGCCGATTTTAACGGCATGCGGAGGCCGGCACGAACTGGCCGGCCAGGCGCGCCAGCACGTCCGCCGGCCAGGGCTGCGAGCGGTTGGCGATGAAATCCATCCATACCAGCACCGAGCGGCCGCGCGCGTACGGCCCCGTATCGTCGCCCACCTTCTCGAGGATCAGCTCATGCTCCACGCTGGAGCGGCCCAGCCGGGTCACGCGGTGGGTGACCCGCGCCGTGCACGGATACGTGAACGCGCGCAGGAAATCGCAGGACACATGCGCCAGGATGAAGCCCTGGTCGGCCGGCAGCGCCAGGCCCGCGGCGTAGAGAATCTGGATGCGGGCCTCTTCCATCAGGCGGAAGTAGATGGTGTTGTTCATGTGATTGAGGGCGTCGGCGTCGCCCCATCGCATGGGCAGTTCGACCTGGTGGCAATCGCCCACCTCGAGGGTGCGCGCGGGCTGGGAATCCCGGTTCACGAATGGTGCTCCTGACGAGAATCAAGCTGCCGGGGCACGGGGCGGCCGGCTGCAATACAATCGTCGATAATACTTCTTTGCATCACCAGAAGGCACATAGAGGGGATTTGTGTAATGTCCGAACGCGAGTCAATGGAATATGACGTGGTGGTGGTCGGCGGCGGGCCCGCCGGCCTGGCCGCCGCCTTGCGGCTCAAGCAGCTCGCCACCGAACGCAACCACGACCTGAGCGTCTGCGTACTCGAGAAGGGCGCCGAGATCGGCGCCCACATCCTGTCCGGCGCCGTCATGGACCCGCTGGCCCTGACCGAACTCATCCCCGACTGGAAGGACAAGGGCGCCCCGCTGAACGTGCCGGTCACCCAGGACCAGTTCCTGTTCCTGACCCGCACCGGCGCGCGCAGCACCCCCAACTGGATGCTGCCGGCCTGTTTCCAGAACCACGGCAACTACATCGTCCGCCTGGGCGATGTGGTCAAGTGGCTGGGCGAACAGGCCGAAGCCGCCGGCGTCGAGATCTTCCCCGGCTTCGCGGCCGCCGAGGTCCTCTACGACGAGAACGGCGCCGTGCGCGGCGTGGCCACCGGCGACATGGGCGTGGCGCGCGACGGCTCGCACACCGACCACTACCAGCCCGGCATGGAACTGCTGGCCCGCTACACCATCTTCGCCGAGGGCTCGCGCGGCCAGCTGGGCCGCCAGCTCATCGAGCGCTACAAGCTCGACGACGGCCGCGACCCGCAGGCATACGGCATCGGCCTGAAGGAAATGTGGGAAGTCGATCCGGCCCAGGCGCGGCCCGGCCTGGTGGTGCACACCGCCGGCTGGCCGCTCGACGCCGACACCTACGGCGGCTCGTTCCTGTACCACCTGGACAACAACCTGGTGGCGGTCGGCATGGTCGTGGGCCTGGACTACGCCAACCCCTGGCTGTCGCCGTTCGAGGAATTCCAGCGCTACAAGACCCACCCCGCGATCCGCGGCACGTTCGAGGGCGGCAAGCGCATCGCCTACGGCGCGCGCGCCATCACGGCCGGCGGCCTGCTGTCGCTGCCCAAGCTGACCTTCCCGGGCGGCGCGCTGGTCGGCTGCGAGGCCGGCTTCCTGAACGCCTCGCGCATCAAGGGCAGCCACGCCGCCATCAAGACCGGCATGCTGGCCGCCGAGGCCGCGTTCGACGCCGTGGCCGCCGACCGCCGCCAGGACGAACTGTCCGCCTACCCGGCCGCCTTCGAATCGTCGTGGCTGCACACCGAGCTGAACAAGGCCCGCAACTTCAAGCAGTGGTTCAAGAAGGGCCGCACCATCGCGACCCTGATGACCGGCATCGAGCAACTGGTGCTCAAGGGCAACATCCCCTGGACCATCCACCGCACCAAGCCCGACCACGCCTGCCTGCAGCCGGCCTCGGAATGCGCGCGCATCGACTACCCCAAGCCGGACGGCAAGCTGACGTTCGACCGGCTCAGTTCGGTGTTCATCTCGAACACCAACCATGAGGAAAACGAACCGGTCCACCTGACCCTCAAGGACCCGACCGTGCCGGTGGCCGTCAACCTGGCCAAGTACGGTGGCCCGGAGGCGCGCTACTGCCCGGCCGGCGTCTACGAGTTCGTCAAGGACGACCACGGCGACGACCGCCTGCAGATCAACGCGCAGAACTGCGTGCACTGCAAGACCTGCGACATCAAGGACCCCACCCAGAACATCGTGTGGGTCGCTCCGCAAGGCGGCGAAGGCCCGGTCTACAGCGGCATGTAGGCGCGGCCATGGCCGAACGCGTGCTGCTGGCCGGTTGCGGCGACCTCGGCCTGCGCCTGGCCCGCCGCCTGCAGGCTCGCGGCGCCGAGGTCTGGGCGCTGCGGCGCCAGCCGCCGGCCGACGACACCAGCGGCATCCATTGGCTGCGCGCCGACCTCACCCGGCCAGACACCCTGCGCGGCCTGCCGGCCGGCATCACCCGGCTGGCCTACCTGCCCGCCCCCGGGGCGCGCGACCCGGCCGTGTATCGCGCGGTGTTCCGCGACGGCCTGCCCGCCCTGCTGGCGGCGCTGGACACCGCCGCCCTGCGCCGCGTGCTGTTCGTCTCGTCGTCGGCCGTCTACGGCGAGCACCACGGCGACTGGGTCGACGAAACCACGCCGCCCGCGCCGCTCGGCTTCAATGGGCGGACCCTGCTCGACACCGAAGACTGGCTCGCCGCCCAGCCGCTCGACTCCGTAGCCCTGCGGCTCGCCGGCCTGTACGGGCCCGGCCGGCTGCAACTGGTCGAGCGCCTGCGCGCCGGACAGGCGCGCGCGCCCCGCCACCCGCCGCATTGGGCCAACCGCATCCATATCGACGACGCCGCCGCGGCGGCCGATCACCTGCTGTACCTGCCGCGCGCCGAGCCGGTGTACCTGGGCTGCGACGACACCCCGCTGCCACTGCACGAGCTGTACGCCCACCTGGCCGGCCTGGCGGGCGCCCCGGCGCCGGCTGACGGGCCGGCCCCGCCCAATGTCGGCAGCAAGCGGCTGAGCAACGCCCGGTTGCGCGCCAGCGGCCTGGCGCTGCAATGGCCCGACGCGCGCGCCGGCTACGCCGCGCTGCTGGCCTGAATCCGGACGACGCTTCGATCCGCATCGAATCACGACCGCCGGCGGCGCGGCACCCTGTTGCCATGCCTGCCATCGATCCCATCAGCGCCGTCACGCATCCCGACCCCTACCCCTACTACCGCGCGCTCGCGCGCGGCCGGCCGCTGTATCGCGACGCGGCGCTCGGCCTGTGGGTCGCCAGCGCGCCGGCTGTCGTCCGTGCCCTGCTCGATGAGCCCGCGGCGCGCGTAAGGCCGGCGCAGGAGCCGGTGCCACAGGCGTTGCAGGGTGGCGCGGCAGGCGCACTGTTCAGCCGCTTCGTCCGCATGATCGACGGTCCCCGGCATGCCGCGCTGAAACCATTGCTGGAGGCCTATCTGGCCGAACCTGGGGCGCGGCCGCCGGCGCACTGGCCGCCCGTGCCGGACGGCCCCGGCGCCCTCGACCGCTTCCTGTTCGACGCGCCGGTCTACGCCCAGGCCAGGCGGCTCGGCCTGCCTGAGGCGGAGGCCGAGCCATGCGCGCGCGACGTGACGCAGTTCCGCGCGGCGCTGCGGGCGACGGCCCGGCCGGCCGAGATCGCGGCCGGCCACGCGGCCGCCGCGCGCCTGCGGCAAAGGCTGCTGGCGCACCTGGAGCGCCAGCCCGCCACGTCCGCCCTGGCCGCGCTGCGCCGCCGCGCCGCCGGGGCCGGCGTCGACGATGAGACGCTCGCCGCCAACCTGGCCGGCTTGCTGTTCCAATCGTGCGAGGCCGGCGCCGGCCTGATCGGCAATACGCTGGTGGCACTGGGCCGCGATCCCGCCCGGGCAGCCGCCGCGCGCGCCGACCAGCACCTGTGCCTGCAGGCGGCGGCCGACTGCGCGCGGCTCGATCCGCCCGTCCACAACACCCGCCGCTACCTGGCACGGCCGCTGGTCCTGGCGGACATCGAGCTGCCCGCCGGCGCCAGCGTGCTGCTGGTGCTGGCCGCGGCAGCCATGGCCGATGTTGGCGCGGCCGCCTGGACCTTCGGCGCCGGTCGCCATGCCTGTCCGGGACGCACGCCCGCCCTGCAGGCGGCCGGCCAGGCGGTGGCCTACCTGCTGCGCGCGGGACTCGACGTGGCGGCGCTGGCGCGCGCTTTCCGGTATCTACCCCTGCCGAACGCGCGCATCCCGCAATTCGGGGCCCCGCGCAGTGGGTATCCAGGTGTCTGACACCCCATGGAATGCCCTGCACTGGCAACGAACGCGGCACGGGGTGTCAGACACCTACGGCCGCACGCTTCCCAAACAAGGTGTCTGACACCCCACCTGCACTGGCAACGAACGCGACTCGGGGTGTCAGACACCTACGGCCGGGCGCCACAGCTCAGCGGCCGGTCCACTGCGGACGGCGCTTGTCGAGGAAGGCCTCGATGCCGATGTGGAAGTCGCGGCTGCCGTAGCACTCGCGCACCAGGTCGTCGTTGCGCGCCAGGCCCTCGACGGTGAGGCGGCGGATCGTTTCCTTGGCGGCCTTGATGGTCAGGGGCGCGTTGCCGGCCAGGCGCCGGCACAGCGCCTCCACCGTGGCGTCGAGGGCCTCGGGTTCGACGATCTCGTGCACGAAACCGCAATCGCGCGCCTCGGCCGCGCCGATGGTCTCGGCCAGGATCAGCATGCGCTTGGCGCGCGCCGCGCCGAAGCCCGCCACGACGCGCGCCGTATTGGCGCTGGAAAGGCAGTTGCCCAGGGTGCGGGCGATCGGCACGCCGAACGAGGCGGCCGGCGTGGCGACGCGGAAATCGCAGGCGGCCGCCAGCGCCAGGCCGCCGCCGATGGCGTAGCCGTCGATCACGGCGACGGTGGGAAACGGCAGGCATTCGAGCAACTGCACGCGCTCGTCGATCGTGGCCTCGTAGCGGATACCGTCCTCGCCCGAGGCGAAAGCGCGGAACTGCTCGATATCGGTGCCGGCCACGAACGCCTGGCCGCCCGCGCCGCGCAGCGTGGCCACGCGGATATCGTCGCGCGGGGCCAGCGCCTGGCAGATCGACGCCAGCTCGTCGTACATGGACCAGGTCATGGCATTGCGCGCGTCGGGCCGGTCGAAGACCACGGCGGCGATGCCGCCCTCGATGTGCAAATGGACTTTTCCGTCAGTCATGATGCGAACGCTCCGGACGCCTGCAGACGATCGAACTCGGCGCCGCCGATACCCAGCTCGGCCAGCACCGCCTGTGTATGCTCGCCCAGCAAGGGCGGTGGCATGCGCACCTGTTGCGGCGTATCCGACAGCTTCACCGCGAAGCCGATGTTGGGGATCGACCCCTCGACCGGATGCGCGATGTCGAGCCGCATGCCGCGATGCCGCGCATGCTCGCTTTCGAATGCCTCGGGGTAGCTTTGCATCGGACCGGCCGGGATGCCGGCCGCCAGCAGCGCCTCGGTCCAGTAGGCGCGCGTGCGGGTGCGGAAGGTCTGCTCCAGCGCTTCGATCAGCACCTCGCGGTTGGCCAGCCGCGCGGAGATATCCTTGAACCGCTCGTCGGCCAGCAGCTCGGGGCGGCCGATGGTGTCGCACAGCAGCTTCCACAGCTTGTTGTTGGTGGCGCCCATCACGAAGTAGCCATCGGACGCTGCCACTGCCTGGTAGGGCGCGCTCATGCGGTTGGCGGTGCCTAGCGGCGTGGGCACCTTGCCGGTGCCCCAGTATTCCGAAATGTCCCATACCGAGAACGCCATGGCCGAATCGAACAGCGAGGCGTCGATGAACTGGCCGCCCCCGCCGCGCATCTTGCCGATCTGCGCCGCCAGCACCGCATAGGTGGCGAACAGCGCGCAGCCGATATCGGCCACGGGCACGCCGGCCTTGACCGGCGGCCCGCCGGGATGGCCGGTCACGCTCATGACGCCCGACATGGCCTGCGCCATCAGGTCGTAGCCGGGCCGCTGCGACCACGGACCGCTCTGGCCGAACCCCGAGATGCTGGCGTACACCAGGCCGGGGTTGATCTCGCGCAGGGTGTCGTAGTCCAGCCCCAGGCGCCGCATGACGCCGGGCCGGTAGTTCTCGACCAGGATGTCGGCCTGCTCGACCAGGCGCAGCAGCACATCGCGGCCGGCCTCGCTCTTGAGATTCAGCGTGACGCTGCGCTTGTTGCGGTTCAGGTTCATGAAGCCCAGGCTGTCGTCGCCTTTCATCTTGAACCCCATGGCGCCGCGCGTCTGGTCGCCCGTGCCGGGCGGCTCGACCTTGATGACATCGGCGCCCATGTCGGCCAGTAGCATGGTGCAATACGGGCCCGCCATGACCTGGGTCAGGTCGATGACTCGCACGCCGGCCAGCGGCAATGGACGGGCAGACGGCGTGGCGCTCGGGGTGGCTTGGTTCATGCTGAAGTCCTCGCTCGTATCGAGAGGTGGAGCGCGCGGGCACCCGCCGCCGGCCGGTCAGGGCTGGGCGGGCGGCTGGTCGCGCTGGATGGATTCCTTGGCGATGTTCACGACGGTGCCCGCGACGTGCGCCTTGAGCAGCCGCCCAAGCCGCTCGGCGTCGCGCGCCTCGAACGCCTCGATGATGGCTTCGTGCTCGCGCACGGCGCGGTCCCAGTTGTCCTGCGACTTGCTGCGCACGTAGCGGGCGTTGTGCACGCGCATCAGGATCTGGTCGTAGAAGCCGGTAAGCACGGCGTTGTCGGCGATCTCGAAGAACGCGTAATGAATGGCGCGGCCGTATTTCAGGTACGACACTTCGTCGCCGGCGCGGTAGTGCTCGATCATGGCGTCATGCATGGCGCGCACCCGCGCGATGTCGGCATCGGTGGCCCGGCGACAGGCGGTTTCGCCGGCCACCGCCTCCAGCGCCGCCATGACGGGGAAATGCTGCTCGACTTCCTCTTCGCGCAGCACGGCCACGATGGCGCCGCGATTGGGCAGCAGTTGCAACACGCCTTCGGACGCCAGCACCTTCAGGGCTTCGCGCATGGGCGTGCGCGAAATGCCGAAGCGGCGGCACAGGGCCTGTTCCGGCACCTTCTGGCCGGGCTTGAGCTCGCCGCGGATGAGCAGCGCCCGCAAATTGGCGATCAGCGTGTCGTGCAGGCTGACGCGTACGATTTTTTCCGAGGTCTCGGGGTGGTCCATGATGAGGCTCGATCAGTAGAAACCGGTAGACAGCGCCGGCGGCTTCAACTCTCTTTGGCGACCGCGGGACGCGGCGCGGCGGACGATTTGCCGCGCCCCGACACCCGGCGCCAGAGCGGCGCAACAAGCGGCAGGGCCAGCAGGAGGATCCCGATCACCATCATGGCGCCGACCAGCTTGTTCGCCCAGAAGATACTGGCCTCGCCCCCGGAAGACAACATGGCCTGGCGGAAGGCGTCCTCGGCCTTGTCGCCCAGCACCATCGCCAGCACGAACGGCGCCAGCGGATAATCCAGCTTCTTGAAGATGTAGCCGGCCGCGCCGAACGCCAGCGCCAGCCAGATGTCGAACTCCTTGCTGGCCACCGTGAAGGCGCCGGTCAGGCACACGACGGCGATGATCGGCCCGATGATCTTGAAGGGCACGCGCAGGAAGGCGGCGAACAGCGGCACCGTGGCCAGCACCAGCACCATGGCGATGACATTGCCCATGTACATGCTGGCGATCAGCCCCCAGACGAAATCCGGCCGCTCGGAAAACAGCATGGGGCCGGGCGACAGGCCCCAGATCATCAGGCCGCCCATCATCACCGCCGCGGTGGCGGAGCCCGGGATGCCCAGCGTCAGCATGGGCAGCAGCGCGCACGAGCCGGCCGAATGGTCGGCCGCCTCCGGGGCCACGATGCCCTCGGGCTGCCCCTGGCCGAACTGCGCGCCGTTGCGCGACATGCGGCGCGCCATGCCGTAGCTGGTGAACGAAGCGGCGGTCGGCCCGCCGGGCGTGATGCCCATCCAGCAGCCGATCAGGGTGCTGCGGATCACGGTGCGCCAATAGCGCGGGATCTCGGCCAGCGTGGCGAGGATCTCGCGCGCCGGCATGCGCGCCTTGGCGCCCTGGAACTTGGTGCCCTCCTCGATGGTCATCAGCAGCTCGCCCAGGCCGAACAGGCCGATCACCGCGGTCAGGAAGCTGATGCCCGAGATGAGCGAGTCCATGCCGAAGGTCAGCCGGGCGCTGCCCGAGATGGTGTCGATGCCCACCGTGGCGCATGCGAAACCCAGCATCATCGACACCACGGTCTTGCCGGCCCCGTTGCTGGACATGCCCACGAACCCGGCGAACGCCATGAAATACACGGCGAAGTATTCGGCCGGCCCGAACTGCAGCGCGAAAGAGGCCATCCAGTTGGCCAGCAAGGTAATCACCACCACTCCGCTGAGCGCGCCGAAGCCGGCCGAGCCGAAGGCCAGGGTCAGGGCGCGGGCGGTCTGCCCGCGGCGCGCCATGGGGTAGCCGTCGAAGGTGGTGGCCACCGACGACGGCTCGCCCGGTATGTTGAACAGGATCGATGTGGTCGAACCGCCGAACAGCGCGCCCCAGTACATGCTGGTGAGCAGGATGATGGCGCTGACCTGGTCCATAGTGAAGGTCAGCGGCAGCAACAGCGAGACGCCGTTGGGCGCGCCCAGCCCGGGCAGCACCCCGACCACCAGCCCCAGCAGCACGCCGCCGACGATGATCAGCACGTGCTGGAACGTCAGCGCAATGCCGAAACCGTGAAGCAGTTCGTTGAAGTTGCCCATTGCGCGGGTTCCTGGAATCGGCCGGGGTTCAGTACACGCCCAGCAGGTTGAGCAAAGGGCCTTTCGGCAGCGGCAGCTGGAAGGCGTATTCGAACGCGCCGTACAGGAACAGGGTCACGCCCAGGCCCAGGGCGGCGGCCCGGCCGGCGCCCAAGCCGCCGCGCCACCAGGTAAGCCCGCACAGATAGATGGCGATGGCCGGATACATGCCGAGCACCGCGCACAGCACGGCAAAGCCCAGCAGCGTCAAGGCGAACACCGCCACCGCGCCACTGCGGCCGGGCTCGATGAACGGCTGCCCCAGCCGCCGGCGTCCCGCCAGCGCCCGCGCCAGGTTGGCCAGGCTGCCCAACAGCAGCAGCACGCTGATGTAGAACGGGAAGTAGCCCGACTCGGGGCCGGCGTCGCTCCACCCGATGCCCAGGGCATGGGAGGAGGCGCCGATCAGAACGGCCGCTGCGGCTGTGGCGCAGGCGGCGGCCACTTCCATGGCGTAGCGAGTGATGGTCATGCCTGCTCCTGGCGGATGGCTGGCGACGGCGTCCGCGCGCGGCCTATTTGGCCCAGCCGTTGCTAGCGTAGATCTCGCCGTAGCGGGCCTGGTCCTTGCGCACGAAGTCCGCCAGGGCGTCGCCCGAGATCACCCGCGGGATCTGCGCGGCGCGGGCCACGTAGGCCTGCCACTCGGGCGCTTCGCTGACTTTCCTGAACAGCTCGCGATAGAAGGCGACCGCCTCGGGCGGCGTGCCCGCCGCCAGCCACATCATGCGCGGCTGTTCGAACACCGGCACGTCCAGCCCGGCTTCCCGGCAAGTGGGAATGTCCGACCACGACTGGGTGGCCGTGACCTTGTCCTTGCCGGGCATGCGCTCGGCGCTGAATACGCACAGCGGCTGCTGCTTGCCGGCGCGCCATTGCTCGACGCTCTCGCTCGGGTTGTTGACGTTGGCCTGGATATGGCCGCCCGCCAGCTGCACGGCGGTCTCGCTGCCGCTGCGGAACGGGATATAGACGAACTTGGCGCCGATGGCCTTCTGGATCAGCGACACCAGCGTCTCGTCGGCTTCCTTGGCGCGGGCGCCGCCCACCTTCATGCCGCCCTGCTTGGCGCGCGCCACGAAACCAGGCACGTCCTTGATGCCGGACTCGGGGTTCACCCACAGCAGGAAGGGGTCGAAGATCATGGTCGAGACCGGCGTCACGTCGCTCACGCTGTACGACAGCTTGGAGGCGATCGGCAGCACGTAGACCTCCTGCGTGCCGAAGTACACCTTGTAGGGGTCGCCGGCATTGCCCTTGGCGTAGATGTACGCCTCCGCGCCGCTGCCGCCGCCCTTGTTGGTAACGATGATGGGCGTGTCGACCAGCTTGTCCTTGGCGATGACCGACTGGATGGCGCGCGCGAAGATGTCCGTGCCGCCGCCCGCCCCCGCCGAGGCGACGAATTCGATCGGCCGCTCGGGCTGCCATTGCTGCGCCTGGACCGGGCTCGCGGCCAATACCGCGCAGGCCAGCAGGCCGGCGGACCACGATGATGTGGTGTTCATTGTCTCTCCAGAATGATGGATGGACCCGGAGAACCGGGCGTCGCGACGGACATGCATGGCATCCGTCGTCGGGCTGTGGGCTCATGATATATGAATAATGCATTCATTATTCATTATGCGTTTTAAGGGTTTTCCATGATGCAGCCTCGCCCGGCCGCTCGGGCAGCCGGCGGCCGGGCATGAAAAAGCCCCGCTGAGCGGGGCGTCACCTGTGTGGGAACCGGCCCTGGCCGGCCGGCCGCGTCAGCCGAAATACGCCTGGACGGCGCGCACCACTTGCCGGACGTCGTCCTGCGAAACGTCCAGGTGCGTGACCAGGCGGGTCGGGCCGCCATAGACGGCGCGCATCAGGATGCCCTGCTCTTGCAGCGCGCGCGTCAGCGGCTCGCAATGGGCCGGCTCGAATTGCACGAACACCATGTTGGTGTCCTGGGACAAGACCTGCACGGCCTCGATGCCGCGCAGGCCCTCGGCCAGCAGCCGGGCGTTGTCGTGATCCTGCGCCAGGCGTTCGACGTGGTGCTCCAGCGCGTGCACGCAGGCGGCCGCCAGCACGCCCGACTGGCGCATGCCGCCGCCCAGCACCTTGCGCCAGCGGCGCGCGGCATCGATCAGCGGCCGGCTGCCGACCAGCACCGAGCCCACCGGCGCGCCCAGGCCCTTGGAAAAACAGATCGACACCGTATCGAACGGCGCGCACACGGCATCCACCGGACGGCCGGAAGCCACCGCGGCATTGAACACCCGCGCTCCGTCCAGGTGCAGCGCCAGCCCGCGCTCGCGCGCGAAGGCCGCCGCCGCGTCGATGTAGCCGGCCGGGATGACCTTGCCATGGAAGGTGTTTTCCAGCGCCAGCAGGCGCGTACGCGCATAGTGGGGGTCGTCATGCGGCTTGACGGCGGCGGCCAGCTTTTCCAGCGGCAGCGTGCCGTCGGGCGCATGCTCGACCGGCTGCGGCTGGATGCTGCCCAGCACGGCGGCGCCGCCGCCTTCGTACTTGTAGGTGTGGGCAAGCTGGCCGACCAGGTACTCGTCGCCGCGGCCGCAATGCGCCATCAACGCCGCCAGGTTGCTCTGCGTGCCGGACGGGAAGAACAGCCCGGCCTCCTTGCCGGCCCGCTCGGCCACGGCCTGCTGCAGGCGCCGCACAGTGGGATCGTCGTTCATCACGTCGTCGCCCACCGGCGCCGAGGTCATAGCCTGCAACATGGCGGCGGTCGGCCGCGTGACGGTATCGCTGCGCAAATCGATCATGAATGCTCCAGTGTGTCGGTATGCTGGCCAGCCACCGGCCCGCCAGGGGAAAACAGCGCCGGCCTCATCGGGCTGCCGGACGGGCGGCGCGGCTGACGACCCACAAGCCGCACAGGATGAGCGCCATGCCGGCGGCCTCGGTCAGGGTCGGCTGCTCGCCCAGCAGGCCCCACGCCAGCAGCACGGCCACGATGGGCACGCCCAGGCTGGACAGGCCGGCGATCGAGGCCGGCACCCGCCGCACCACCGACAGCCACAACAGCCAGCCGGCCGCGGTGGCGATCAGGACAATGTAGATCATGCCGGTCCATAGCTGCCAGCCCCATTGCGCCGGGGCATGCGGCACCCACAGCGCCACCGGCGTCATTACCAGTCCGCCCAGCAGCATCTGCCAGGCGGTGAAGGTCATCAGGTCGGGCGCGTGCAGGTCGAACATGCGCTTGGACAGCACCGTGCCCAGCCCCCAGCACAGCCCGCTGCCCAGGGCCAGCAGCACCGGCGCCGCATCGCCCATGCCGCCCCAGGGCTCCAGGAAGCACACCAGCCCCGCCGCCGCCAGGACGATGCCCATGGCATGGCGGGCGGTGGGCCGTTCCTTCAGGATCCACCAGGCGAACAGCACGACCCAGAACGGCATGGTGTAGGCCATCAGCGAGACCTTGCCGACGCCGCCCGAGACCAGCGCGGTCTGTACGAAACCCTGGAAGCCGGCGGTCTGCGTCAAGCCGGTCAGCAGCGTCAGTTTCCAGGGCGTCATGCCCAGCGGGCGCCGCAACGCCACCAGCAGCGCGAACAGCACTATGCTGCCCGACAGGTAGCGCACCGCCACGAACTGGAACGGCGCGATGTACGGCACCACCAGCTTCATCGCGATCCAACTGCCGGCCCACACCATGATGGTGGTGAACATCAAGGCCAGTCCGGTCCGGTCGAAATTGCTGTGGCTCACGCGCAGGCTTCCAGGTCAAAGAAAAAGCGCCCGCCCGGCACAGCCGGGCGGGCGCATCCGATGATACTCCCATGGTGCCGCCATGATCGTGGCACCAGGCACCAGCCTTCAGACGGACTTGGAGAGCTGGTCGAGAATGGCGGGGTTCTCGAGCGTGGAGACGTCCTGGGTGACTTCCTCGCCCTTGGCCACCACGCGCAGCAGGCGGCGCATGATCTTGCCGGAGCGCGTCTTGGGCAGGTTGTCGCCGAAGCGGATGTCCTTGGGCTTGGCGATCGGGCCGATCTCCTTGCCGACCCAGTCGCGCAATTGCTTGGCAATGGCCTGGGCCTCCTCGCCTTCGGGGCGGGCGCGCTTGAGCACCACGAACGCCACCACGGCTTCGCCGGTGGTGTCGTCGGGCCGGCCCACCACGGCGGCCTCGGCCACCAGCTCATGCGAAACCAGCGCCGACTCGACTTCCATGGTGCCCAGGCGGTGGCCGGAGACGTTCAACACGTCGTCGATGCGGCCCATGATCCAGAAATAGCCGTCGGCATCGCGCTGCGCGCCGTCGCCGGCCAGGTAGTAGCCGCGCAGCTCGGGCGGGAAATAGCTTTTCTTGAAGCGTTCCGGGTCGCCCCAGATGGTGCGGATCATCGAGGGCCAGGGGCGCTTGATGGCGAGGAACCCGCCGTTGCCCGGTTCGACTTCGGCGCCGGTCTCGTCGACCACCGCGGCCACGATGCCGGGCAGCGGCAGCGTGCACGAACCGGGCTTGGTGGGCGTGGCGCCCGGCAGCGGGTTGATCATGTGCCCGCCGGTCTCGGTCTGCCACCAGGTGTCGACGATGGGGCAGCGCTCGCGGCCGACGTTCTTGTGGTACCAGATCCAGGCCTCCGGGTTGATGGGCTCGCCCACCGTGCCGATGATGCGCAGGCTGTCGAGGTCGTAGTTGCGCGGGTGCACGTCCGGCGTGGCCTCGGCGGCCTTGATCAGCGACCGGATGGCGGTGGGCGCGGTATAGAAAGTGGTGACCTTGTGGCGCGCGATCATGTCCCAGAAGCGGCCGGCGTCGGGATAGGTGGGAACGCCCTCGAAGACGATCTGCGTCAGGCCGGCGGCCAGCGGCCCATAGGTGATGTAGGTGTGGCCCGTGACCCAGCCGACGTCGGCGGTGCACCAGTAGACATCGTCCTTGCGCGCGTCGAAGGTCCATTTCACGGTGAGCAGCGCCCACAGCAGGTAGCCCGCGGACGAATGCTGCACGCCCTTGGGCTTGCCGGTGGAGCCCGAGGTGTACAGGATGAACAGCGGGTGCTCGGCGTTGACCGGCACCGGCTCGCAGGTGTCGGGCTGGCCGGCCTCGACGTCGTGCATCCAGAGGTCGCGGCCTTCATTCCAGGGCACGTTGCCGCCGGTGCGCTTGTAGACGATGACCTTGGTGACGGCATCGCAGCCGCCCATGGCGATGGCGTCCTCGACCGCCGGCTTCAGCGGGATGGTCTTGCCGCCGCGCACCTGTTCGTCGGCCGTGATGACCACCGAGGCGCCGACGTCGACGATGCGCTCCTGCAGGCTCTTGGCGGAAAAGCCGCCGAACACCACCGAGTGCGTCACGCCCAGGCGGGCGCAGGCCTGCATGGCCACCACCGCCTGGATCGACATGGGCATGTAGATGATGGCGCGATCGCCCTTCTTGTAGCCCAGCGATTTCAGGCCGTTGGCGAAGCGGCATACGCGCGCCAGCAGTTCGCGGTAGGTGACCTTGTCGACGCGGCCGTCGTCGGATTCGAAGATGATGGCGGTCTTGTCGGCGTTGCCGTTGGCGAGGTGCACGTCGAGGCAGTTGGCCGACACGTTGAGCTCGCCGTCGCCGAACCAGCGGTAGAACGGCGCGTCGGATTCGTCGAGCACCTGGGTGAACGGCTTGGCCCAGGTCAGGTTCTCGCGGGCCTGGCGGGTCCAGAAGCCGTCGAAGTCCTGCTCGACTTCCTGGCACAGGGCCCGATAGGCGTCCATGCTGGCGATGCGCGCGCCTTGCACGGCGCGCTCGGGCGGCGGAAACACGCGCGTTTCGACCAGGACGGATTCGATGGTATTGGACATGATTGTCTCCGGGTTCGTGATTTGTGGGTATGACTGCATCCTGCGGCTACCCAACCGTATCGCCGCGCTCTTACGGGCACCTTACGCAGAAGGGGCTGGAGCGGCCCGCCCATGCGCAAACGCGCCTGCGGCTGCAGTCATAAGAATACCAGCCGGCCACGGGACGCCTCAGCCGTGCAGCGCCCGCCGCGCCAGCCCCTTGCGCACATCGACGCGGGTCAGCAGCGCCAGCCCGCCCACGAAGAACACGCCGGTGACCAGGATGGCGAGCCGGTGATTGCCGGCGGTGAGCCAGGTCACCAGGCCGTAGGTCAGGGGGCCAACGACGGCGGCGAGCTGCACGGCGAAGGTCCAGAGTGCGAAGAACTCGGCCAGCCGGCCCGGCGGCGCCAGCGCGCCGACCATGGCCCGGCCGGCGCTCTGGCTGGTGCCCATGCACAGGCCGGCCAGTATCGCCGCGGCCCAGAATACGGGTACGGTCACGGCCGCATAGGCGACCAGCACCATGAGGATCCAGCCGGCCAGGGTGATGCCCAGCGCCCGCTTGTGGCCGATGCGGTCCTGCAGGTAGCCGAAACCGAACGCCCCGGCCGCGGCGCCGATGTTGACGGTGAACACCAGCAGCATGATCTGCGGCATGGAAAAGCCCATGACCTGCTCGGCGTAGACCGCCGCCAGCGTGACCACCACCGCGATGCCGGCCTGGTAGCAGGCGCCGCACATCAACAGGCGGCGGAACTCGGGGAAATGCCTGCCGGTATCGTGCCAGGCAGCGGCCAGGCGGCGCAGCATGTCGGGCGCCCGCAGCGCCACGGCGTGCGGGACGGCGCGCTCGCGCAGCAGGAAGAACGAAGGCAGCGCGGCCAGCGCGAATACCACGCAGGTCACCATGATGACCCACGGGACATATTGCGGCGCGGCCAGGCCGCGGGCCTCGCCCAGCGTGACGAGCGCCAGCGACAGGCCCAGCGTGAGCATGCCCCCGCAGTAGCCGAAGCTCCAGCCCCAGCCCGACACCTTGCCCAGCGCGGCCGGCCGCGCCAGCTCGGGCAGGAAGGCGGCGACCACCGATTCGCCCACGCAATAGCAGTAGTTCGACACGGCCACCGCCGCCAGCGCCAGCCAGACATCCCCCGGCCCCGCCTGGGTCAGCACCAGGGTGGCGGCCACGCAGCCCGCCGTGCTGGTATAGAGCAGGCGGCGCTTGGCCGCGCGCGCGTCGGCGCGCGCGCCGAGGGTCGGCATGGTGAGCATGATGGCCAGGTACGACAGCGACAGCGCCGCCGTCCAGGCCAGCGTGGCCCAGTGCGCGCGGCCGCCGACCACGCTGACGAAATACGTGCTGAACACGGTGGTGAGGATCACCGTGGTGTAGCCCGAGTTGGCGAAGTCGTACATGGCCCAGGCCCAGACCTCGCGGCGCGCGACGCCCGGGTTGAGCGCGCCGGCGGGCACGCCGGCGGCCGGTTGCGGCCCTGCCTCGGGCGGCAGGGGATGGGTCACAGGCCGAGCGCCGCGATGCCGGCCCGCGCGATCTCGGCGTCTTCGGACGACTTCACGCCCGAGACGCCCACCGCGCCCACCACCTGGCCGTCGGCCACGATGGGCACCCCGCCCTCGAGCATGCCTTCGAGCAACGGCGCCGACAGGAACGCGTAGCGGCCGTTGTTGATGATCTCTTCGTAGGCGCGCGATTCGCGGCACCCCAGCGCGGCGGTTTGCGCCTTGGCCGGCGCGATGCGGCTGGAGATCGGCGCGGCGCCGTCCAGCCGCAGCATGCCCAGCGTATGCCCGCCGTCGTCGACGATGGCGATGGTGACCGCCCAGCCGTTCTTCACGGCATGCGCCTCGGCGGCCGCCAGCGCTTTCTTGACATCTTCGGCGGTCAACGCGGGTTTGCTTTTCATTGCAGCGATTCCTTGATCTGGTCGAGTGAGGTGGGATCTTCGATGGTAGTGAGATCGCCGGGGTCGCGCCCTTCGCAGATGGCCACGATGGCGCGCCGCAGCACCTTGCCGGACCGCGTCTTGGGCAGCGCCGCCACGAAACGGATGCGGGCGGGCCGGGCGACGGCGCCGAGCTGTTCTTCCACCACGCGCATGATATCGCCTTCCAGGGCTCGCGCGGCATCAGGGCCGGCGGCGCCAGCCGGGTTCTTCAGCACCGCGAAGGCCATGGCGGCCTGGCCCTTGAGCGCATCGGCCACGCCCACCACGGCGCATTCGGCCACGCCGCTGTGGCTGTTGATGGATTCCTCGATCTCGCGCGTGCCGAGGCGATGACCGGCGACGTTGATGACGTCGTCGGTGCGGCCCAGGATGAACCAGTAGCCGTCCTGGTCGACGCGCCCCCAGTCGAAGGTGGAATACAGCTGCCGGCCCGGAATGGAGGTGAAGTAGGTCTGCACGAAACGCGCGTCGTCGCCCCAGATGGTGGACATGGCGCCGGGCGGCAGCGGCGGCGCGATGGCCACCACGCCCTTGCTGCCGGGCGGGAGGTCCTCGCCGGTGGACTCGCTGACGATGCGGGCGTCGAACCCATACACCGGGAACGACGGGCTGCCGAAGCGCGTGGGCACGCGCTCGACCCCGGGCTGCGCCGACAGGATCGGCCAACCGGATTCGGTCTGCCAGTAGTTGTCGATGATGGGCTTGCCGAGCCCCTGCGAGATCCATTGCGCCGTGGGTTCGTCGAGCGGCTCGCCGGCCAGGTAGACGGCCCGCAGCGAGGACAGGTCGTGGCGCGCCAGCAGTTCGGGCGCCTGGCGCTTCAGCACCCGCACCGCGGTGGGCGCCGAGAACAGGGTATTGACCTGGAAGCGCTCGACCAGCTTCCAGAGGATGGCGCCGTCCGGCCGCACCGGCGTGCCTTCGTAAAGAATGGTGGCCTGGCCGCCGATCAGCGGGCCGTAGACGATGTAGGAATGCCCCACCACCCAGCCGATGTCGCTGGTGCAGAAATAGGTGTCGCCCGGCTTGCCGTCGAACAGGTATTCCATGGAGGCGGCCAGCGCGACGGCGTAGCCGCCAGTGTCGCGCTGCACGCCCTTGGGCTTGCCGGTGGTGCCGGACGTATAGAGGATGTAGCTGGGGTCGGAGGATTCGACCCACTGCACCGGCACGTGCGCGCCCTGGTGGCGCGCGCGCAGCTCGGCGTAGTCGAGGTCGCGGCCGGCCTGCCGCTCGCACGGCGCCAGCCCGCGGTCGAGCACGATGACCGCGCCGGGCGGGCGGGCGCACAGGCCCAGCGCCCGGTCGAGCAGCGGCTTGTAGGGCACCACTTTGCCGCCGCGCGAGCCGGCGTCGGTGGAGACGACGACCTTCGGCGCGGCGTCGTCGATGCGCTGGGCGAGGTTGACCGAGGCGAAGCCGCCGAACACCACCGAATGCACCGCCCCCAGCCGGGCACAGGCCAGCATGGTGAACACGGCCTCCGGAACCATCGGCATGTAGAGCAGGACCCGGTCGCCCGGCCCCACGCCCTGTTCGCGCAGCATGGCGGCGACGGCGTTGACTTCCTCGTGGAGCTGCCGGCGCGTGTAGACGGTTTCGCGGTCGACCTCGGTGGACACCCAGATCAGGGCCGGCTTGTCGGCCTGCTGGGGCAGCCAGCGGTCCACCGCGTTGTAGCAGAGATTGGTGCGCCCGCCGACGAACCAGCGCGCGAATGGCGGACGGGAATAATCGAGCACCTGCTCGAACGGCGTTTCCCAGTGGATGCGGCCGGCCTCCTCGCGCCAGAATGCGTCGCGGTCTTCGATGGATCGGCGGTGGAAATCGCGGGTCTTTTGCATGGGTGTCTCCGTAGATGCGCGGGCTCTCCTTGGGTGGCTCTGTGGCCATTCCCCGCTATTGTGGCCGGCAAAACTTGCACCAGGCTTGCCCCCGGACCTGGGGTATTCCCCAGGCCGGCCGCGCGGCTTGCGGCATGGCAAGGCCGGCGGGCGCCAACGACCCGGCGTCGCGGCGGTTTGATAGAATCGCGCCAACCTCATCACCTAAGGCGGGCCGGCCGGCCCGTCCGGGCGGGCATGCACAGGCACCTCACGCGCGCGCAACCTGACACTCCACGCTTCGGATCCCTCCACCGGGGCGCCGCCTTGACGGCGCTCGCCGCGTGCGTGCTGCTGGCCGGCTGCGCGGGCAGCGGCCCGCGCCGCGACACGGCCTCGCTCGAATCGCAGGACCTGGCCTGGGCCGCCTCCTCGGGCGACCCGATCGGCGCGCTCGTCACGCGCAAGCTCAGCCGCGAACGCCAGCAGGCCATCGCCAATCCGCTCACCGACGAAGCCCTCGACCAGCTCGGCGTGCGCTATCGCTATGGGGGCTCGTCGCCCGAAGAAGGTTTCGATTGCAGCGGCCTGGTGGCTTATTCGGCCGAACGCGGGCTGGGGCTCAAGCTGCCGCGCAATGCTTCGTCGATGGCCCTGATGGGCACGGCCATCGAACGCAAGCAGTTGCAGCCGGGCGACCTGGTGTTCTTCAACACGCTGGGCCGCCGCTACTCGCATGTAGGCATCTACCTGGGCGACGACCGCTTCGTGCATTCGCCCAGTTCCGGCGGCGTGGTGCGCATCGAGAAAATGACGCTGGCCTACTGGGCCAAGCGCTACAACGGCGCGCGCCGCCTCGATGGCGGCCTGCTGGCCTCGGCCGGGGCCGCCCCCCGGCCCTAGCGGCCGGGCCGCCTGTTCACCGCGGCCTCAGTGCCCGGCGCACAGGCCGCATTGCTGCAGCGCCTGCTGCATGCTGCAGACCGAACGCCGACACGCCACCACCCTGATGCCGCCGCGCTGCGCCGCGTTGCGGAAGGTCTTCATGACGTTGTGACCGAGGAAATCGGTCAGCAAGATGACAAGCTGCGTGCCGGAAGGCAACTGCAGCGTCTTCTTCTGGTGCGACGGATCGCGCCCACTGATGTGGTGCGTGATCGAAATATTGTGCCCCTTCAGCAGGTCCGGAATATTCCCCAGCCTGTCGGCGCCCACCACCACCGCGCTAAGCGCTGCTGCCATGATATGTACTCCAGATCGTTGAGACGTGGAGTTAATGATAATGATTCCCATTTTTTAGTCAACACAAATGAGATCGGTTCTTATTTAATTATTTTTATCGGCCATCAGCCCGACATAGCGAAGCCCGGGGCGCGCAAACAAAAAAGCCCGGCCGCCTGGGCCGGGCTCGGTGCGCCGCGCGCCGCGGTCAGGCCTTGGCGCCCTGGACCGCCTCGGTCACGACCTGGCGGGTCAGCGAGGGGGACATCATCTCCAGGAACGTATAGACATAGTCGCGCAGGAACACGCCCGCCTTCACGCCGACCCGGGTGGTGTGCGTGCCGAACAGGTGCCCCACCGGCAGGCCCACCAGGTTGCCGTCGCGGCGCGGATCGTAGGCCACGCCGGCGATGATGCCGATGCCCAGACCCACATCCACGTAGGTCTTGATCACGTCGGCATCGATCGCTTCCAGCACGATGTCGGGATGGATGCCCTGGCTGGCGAAGACTTCGTCGATGGTGCTGCGGCCGGTGAACGCGCGGTCATAGGTCACGATGGGGTATTCCGCCAGTTGCGCCAGCTTCAGGTTCTTGGCAGCGCTGGAGGTCAGCTCGGCCAGCGGATGGTCGGGCCGCACGACCACGGTGTGCTCCCAGGTGTAGACGGGCAAGGTGGCCAGGCCGGGCGTCAACGCCAGCGATTCGGTGGCCAGCGCCAGGTCGGCCTGTTCATGAAGCACCATTTCGGCCAGCTGGGCGGGGCTGCCCTCGGCCAGCGACAGGTGCACCTTGGGGAACTGCTGGCGGAAACCGGGAATGACGCGCGGCAGCAGGTAGCGCGCCTGGGTATGGGTGCAGGCGATGATCAGGCCGCCTTCGTCGCGGCGCGCGAATTCATCGCTGACTTTCTTCAGGTTGTCGACTTCGCGCATGATGCGGTCGATGACCTGCGAGACAGCCAGGCCGGGCTTGGTCAGCCCCTTGATGCGCTTGCCATGCCGCTCGAAGATCTTGATCCCCAGTTCATCCTCGAACTCGATAATGGCCTTGGACACGCCGGGTTGGGAGGTATAGAGCATGCGCGCGGCTTCGGTCAGGTTGAAGTCGCGGCGGATGGTTTCGCGCACAAAACGGAATTGCTGCAGGTTCATGGTGGCCCCTGATAGACGGGCCAATTATAAGTAATAAAGAACCACTTCTATATTATTATTGGTTATAAACTTAGAGAATTGCCCGGCATTCCCCTTCGCGCTTGCGGCAAATCAAGCGGGCGCAGGGCATATTGTTTCATTGAGGCCGGCCCGATAATGCCAGGCGGGCGCCGAAGCCGATCAGCAGCGCGGCGAAGGTCCAGCGCTGGATATGCTGGGCGATGGGATGACTGCGCAGCCAGCGCCCCAGCCCCATGCCGGCCACGGCGAGCATGGCGTCGAACAGCAGGCCCAGGACCACCACGATCACGCCCAGCCACAGGAACTGGCTGGCCACGGAGCCGCGCTCGGGATGGACGAATTGCGGCAGCAGCACCGAGCAGAACAACAGCGCCTTGGGATTGGAGCCGCTGGTCAGCAGGCCCCGCCAGGCGGCCCGCGCGTATACCCGGCGGCGGTCCGTGCGGCCGGCTGGAAAGGCGTCGGGCACCAGCGACGCGGTCCGCCCGATCTTGATGCCGAGCCACACCAGGTAGGCCGCGCCGGCCGCCCTGACGGCCTCGAATACCCAGGGCGCGGTTTTCAGCAATGCCGCCAGCCCGAGCGCCGCCAGGGCCACGTGGGAGGCGCGCGCCAGGGCCAGGCCGGCGGCCGCCGCCATGGCCGCGGCGCGTCCTTGCGTGCTGGACGTCTGCAGCACCAGCACCATGTCGGGCCCGGGCACCAGATAGACCGCCACCAGGGCGCCCACGAACATTGCGATGTCAGGCATGCGAACCTTTGTCGAAGCAACTCATCGACAAAAGCATATCGGCTGCGCAGCCGGGCCGTATTGCGTAGTTGTGTATTTTTCCGGCCAAAAGTGGCACATTACGCCACTGGAAACCGCTAAACCTTCATTTTGTGCCAATGAAGCTCGACAACCTCGATCGACGCATCCTGGCGGCGCTGCAGCGCGATGCGCGCCTGACCAATGTGCAGCTGGCCGAAGAGGTCGGCCTGTCGTCTTCTCCCTGCCTGCGGCGTGTGCGCCTGCTGGAGGAAGCCGGCATCATCGGCGGATATCACGCGGCGCTGGACCGCACCGGCATCGGCCTGGGGCTGACGGTCTTCGTCGGCGTCAAGGTGGACCGCCATCATGCCGAAGAGGCGGCGGCTTTCCGGGAAGCGGTGGCGCTGCTGCCGGCGGTGGTGTCATGTCACCTGGTGTCCGGCGAATCCGACTTCCTGCTGCAGGTGGTCGTGCCGGACTTGGCCGCCTACGAATCATTGCTGATGGAAGCGCTGCTCAAGCTGCCCGGCGTCAGCGACATCCGCAGCAATTTCGCGATCGCCACGATCAAGGGCCAGACGGCCCTGCCGCTGGACCACCTGCCGCAGCCGTCGACGGCCGGCCGCGACTGAGCACGGCGGCGCGGCAATGAACGCCGCGCCGCCGCGAGATCAGCGCATCGAGATGGTGGTGTTGACCGTGCGCCCGTGCGCCGACCAGCGCGCGGTCACGGTCTTGGTCTGGGTCCAGAACTGCACCGCCTGCTTGCCGTTCGGGCCCAGGTCGCCCAGCTTCGAGCCGCGCGAGCCGGTGAAGCTGAACCAGGCCACGGGCACCGGGATGGGAATGTTGATCCCCACCTGTCCGACGTCGATGTTGTTCTGGAAGTAGCGCGCCGCGCCGCCGTCCTGCGTGAACAGGGCCACCCCGTTGCCGTTCGGGTTGCGGTTGATGAAGGCCACCGCCTCTTCCAGCGTATCGACGCCCACCACGCACAGCACCGGGCCGAAGATCTCTTCGGTGTAGATGGTCATGTTCTCGGTGACGCCGTCGAACACCGTCGGGCCCACGAAGTTGCCCTGCTCGAAACCCGCCACTTTCAAGTTGCGGCCGTCCAGCAGCAGCTTGGCGCCTTCATCCACCCCTTGCTGGATCAGGCTTTCGACGCGCTTCTTGGCATTGGGCGACACCAGCGGGCCGAGGTCGGCTTCGCGGTCGGTCCCGGCATTGACTTTCAGGCGCTTGGCGCGCTCGACGAAATCGGGCAGCCAGTTGCGCGCCTCGCCGACCAGCACGGCCACCGAGGCGGCCATGCAGCGCTGGCCGGCGGCGCCGAAGGCCGCGCCCACCAACTGGTTCAGCGCCACTTCGGGGTCGGCGTCGGGCAGGATCACGCAATGGTTCTTGGCGCCCATCATGGCCTGGCAGCGCTTGCCCGCGTTCGAGGCGCGATGGTAGATCTCGGAGCCGACGCGGGTCGAGCCGATGAACGACACCGCCTTGATGTCAGGATGCTCGCACAGGCCGTTGGCGATCTCGGGGCCGCCATGCACCACGTTCAGCACGCCGGGCGGCAGGCCGGCCTCGAGCGCGAGCTGCGCCAGGAACAGCGACGAGCTCGGGTCCTGTTCGGACGGCTTGAGCACGAACGTGTTGCCGCAGGCCACCGCGATCGGGAACATGAAGCACGGCAGCATCACCGGGAAATTGAACGCCGTGATGCCCGCGCAGACGCCCAGCGGCTGGATCAGCGTGTAGACGTCGATGCCGCCGGCGGCGTTTTCCGCATATTCGCCCAACTGCAGGTTGGCGATCGAGCAGGCATGCTCGACCACTTCCAGGCCGCGGCCGACTTCACCTTCCGCGTCGGGCAGGGTCTTGCCATGTTCGCGGGTGATCATCTCGGCCAGCTTGCCGGTGTTCTCGCGCAGCAGTTGCTGCAGCTTCAGCATGACGCGCATGCGCGCGCCCTGCCCGGTGTTGCGCCAGGTCTGGAAGGCCTCTTTGGCGTTGGCGACCGCCAGGTCCAGCTCCTCGCGCGTGGCAAAGGGAACGCGGGCGACCACTTTCTGGGTGGCCGGATCGACCACGTCGCGCCATTCGGTGGTCTTGGATTGCACGAGCTTGCCGCCGATCAATAGCGGCACGCTGGGGACTTCGCTCATTGGATGCTCCTCATGAATAACGGGATACCGCCGGCCGCCAGGGCGGCCCGTGGGCCGCCCGGTACGTCCGTTTTACTGCTTCAGCAGCGGGCAGGTCGAGTCCGCCAGCGGCTGGAAGGCCTCGTCGGCCGGGATGGTGGCGACCAGCTTGGAATAATCCCAGCCGCCCTTGGAGTCGCCCGGCTTCTTGACCTCGTACAGATACATGTCATGAATGACCCGGCCATCGGGCCGGATGCTGGCGTTGCGCATGATCGGATCCTTGATGGGCAGTTCGCGCATCTTGTCTGCCACCACGCGGCCATCGGTGCTGCCGGCGGCGGCCACCGCGCGCAGGTAATGCAGCACGCTGGAATAGACGCCGGCCTGCGTCATGGTGGGCTTCAGGCCGCGGAACGCTTTCTCGAAGCGGCTCGACCAGGCGCGCGTCTGATCGTCGTAGTCCCAGTAGAAGCCGTCCACATACGACAGGCCCTGGGCGTTTTCCAGGCCGAGGGCGCGCAGGTCCGACAGGAAGATCAGCAGCGAGACCAGGCGCTGGCCGCCCTCCACGATGCCGAACTCGCGCGCCTGCTTGACCGCGTTGACCGTGTCCTGCCCGCCGTTGGCCAGCGCCACGACCTGCGCGCCGGAACTCTGCGCCTGCAGCAGGTACGAGGCGAAGTCGGGCGCGTTCAGCGGATGGCGCACGCTGCCGGCCACCGTGCCGCCCAGGGCCTTGACGGCCTTGGCGGTGTCGGCTTCCAGGGAATGGCCGAACGCATAATCGACCGTGATGAAGTACCACGACTTGCCGCCGGCCCGCACGGTCGCCTTGGCGCCGCCGGCCGATTGCGAATAGGTGTCGAACATCCAGTGGAACCCGACCGGCGAGCATTCCTTGTTGGTCAGCGCGGTGGTGGCCGGACCGGAAAACATCACGACCTTGTTCTTCTCGCGCGCGATGCCCTGCACGGCCAGCGCCACGGCCGAATTGGTCAGGTCGGCGATGGCGGTCACGCCGTCGCGATCGAACCATTCGCGCGCGCGGGCGGCGCCGACGTCGGCCTTGTTCTGGTTGTCGGCCGACACCAGTTCGATCTGCATGCCCTTGCATTCGGCCGCCAGGCAGTCGTCGATGGCCAGCTGGGCGGCGGCCACCGAGCCGGCGCCTCCCATGGCCGCGTAGGTCCCCGACATATCGGTCAGGATGCCGATCTTGACGGGGGGACGGTCGGCGGCGAGCGCCTGGGCCGTCAGCATGGCGCCCAGGCAGAGGCCTGCGGCGAACCCGCGAGCGTGCAGTGTCATGGCTTGTCTCCGGTGATTCTTGCTGTTGTTGGCGGCGGCACCGACGGATGCGGGCCTGCCGGCCTAGTGTAGATGTGTAAAAATCAGCCAGCAACAGCACAAATTGCACATTCATTGTGCACGAATGAACAAGGAGCGCCACATGCTGGACTGGGACGGCCTGCGCTATTTCCTCGAGGTGGCCCGCACGCAGCGGGTCAGCGCGGCGGCGCGGCGGCTGGGCGTCGAGCACACCACCGTGTCGCGGCGCATCCGCGCCCTGGAAGCCGAACTGGACAGCCTGCTGTTCGAGAAATCGCGCAGCGCGGGCTTCGTGCTCACCGAGGACGGGCAGCGCCTGTTCGTCTATGCCGAACAGATGGAAAGCGCGGTGCAAAGCGCCCGGGAAAATCTGTCCGGCATCGGCCAGGCCCTGTCCGGCCACCTGCGCATCGGCGCCACGGAGGGCTTCGGCAGCTATGTGCTGACGCCGCTGGCGGCGGATTTCCAGCGCCGCTATCCGCACATTACGCTCGACATCCTGCCGGTGCCGCGTTTCGTCAGCCTGTCCAAGCGCGAAGCGGACCTGGCCATCACGATCGAACGCCCGCAGCGCGGGCCCTATGTGTGCACCAAGCTGTGCGACTACACGCTGCGCCTGTACGGCACGCCGGGCTATCTGGCGCGCCACCCGCCCATCGCGGCGCGCGGCGACCTGGCCGGCCACACCTTCATCGGCTACGTCGACGAACTGCTGTTCAGCGAGCGGCTGCGCTATCTGGAGGACCTGCTGCCGGAGAGCCGCGTGGTGCTGCGCAGCACCAGTGTCATCGCGCAATACCATGCCGCGCTGCAGGGCCGTTCGCTGGCCATCCTGCCCTGCTTCATCGCGGCCCAGGACGAGCGCCTGGTGCCCGTGCTGGGCGACGACATCGCCATCACCCGCAGCTTCTGGATGTACTGCCACGAGGACCTGCACAAGCTCAAGCGCATGGCGGTGCTGTGGGATTTCATGCGCCGCTCGGCCACGCACAATGCCGACCTGCTGGCCGGCCGGCAAGGCGCCATGCGCTATCTGCCGTAGCCGGGAGGCGTCATAGCGGCCCGGCCGGCGACCCGAGGGCTAGGACGTGCGCGGCGCCTTGACGCGCAGCCGGCGCATCAGCAGGTAGGCGGCCAGCGCCACCACCACGGCATGCACGGCCCACACGCCGACGCCGAACGGCAGCTTGCCGCTGCTGATCCAGGCGCGCGACAGGTTGATCAGATTCATATACAGCAGCCCCACCAGGCCGGCGATGAGCAGGTCGCCCGAACGGCCCAGGCGCGGGTTCACCGCCCCCAGCGGAATGGCCAGCAAGGCCAGGTTCAGCGCCGCCAGCGGCAGCGATATGCGCCACATGATCTGGGCCCAGGAACTGTCGGTATCGTCGGCAATGAGCTGCAGGGTCGGACGCGCCTTGCTGGAACGCTCGGCGGCCGCGCGCGCCTCGGCGATGGGGTCGCCCGACTTGCTCTCGAGCCGCACGCCATACTGTGCGAAATCGACCAGCCGGATCTCGGGCGTACCGGGCTTGAGGTCGTATCGGTGGCCGCGCCCCAGCACGAGGAAGCGGTCGCCGTTGGCTTCGGTCTGGATACGCGCGCTGCTGGCAGTCATGACGCTGAGCCATTCGGGCCCGGTCTCGCGCGCGAACACGTTGCCCAGTTCGTCGTCCGGGTTGGTGGGTTCTTCGGCGAAAAACACGCGCTCGCCCTCGCCCGATTCGGCGAACTGGCCGGCCGTGACCTTGGACAGGTCGGAACGTTGTTCGAAGCGCTCGCGGTATTCGGCAATCTGCCGGTAGGCCCAGGGCGACGCCGCCAGCGTGAGCACCGCCACCATCGCCGCCACCGGCACCGCGACGCGCAGCACCGGCCGCAGCCAGTCCGCCAGCGACAGCCCGCTGGCGAACCACACGACCATCTCGGACTCGCGGTAATTGCGCGTCACGGTGGTCAGCACGGCGATGAAAAGCGACACCGCCAGCACGGTGGGCAAGGCGGTGATGGTGGAGAAGGCAGCCAGGCCCAGCACCACGTCGGCGCCGATGGTGCCGCCCGCGGCTTCGCCCAGCAGGCGCACCAGCAGCACGCTGAGCCAGACCACCACCAGGGTGGAAAAGACGACGCCCGCGTGGCTGGTGATCTCGGCGACGACAGACCGTTTGAATAGAGACATGTGAAAATATGCGGGATAATCAACCGCACTGCATCACGCACACGGGAATCCTCCATGGAATTTAGCACACAGACCACCGCTTCCCTGCACCAGATCAAAACCGCCGCGTTGGCCGTGGGCGTGTACGCCGACGGCGAACTCAGCCCCGCCGCCGACATCATCGACCGCGCCAGCAACAACGCCGTGCGCGCGGTCGTCAAGGCCGAGTTCCGCGGCCGCGCCGGCGCCACGCTGGTGCTGCGCGCCCTGCCTGGTGTCTCGGCGCAGCGCGTGGTGCTGGTGGGCCTGGGCAAGCAGGCCGAATACGGCGCGCGCGCCCACGCCGCCGCCGAACAGGGCTTCGCCGCGGCGTGCGTGGCGGCGCGTGTCACCGAAGGCGTCTCGACGCTGGCGGCCAACCCCATCGCCGACGTGGCCATGCGCGCCCGCGCGCGCGCCGCGGCCATCGCGGCGGGCAATGCCGCCTACCATTACGACGCCACCTTCGGCAAACCCGATCGCGACGCGCGCCCCAAGCTCAAGAAGATCGTCCAGGTCGTCGAACGCGGCGACGCCGCGCAGGCCCAGCAGGGGCTGCGCGAGGGCGCCGCCATCGCGCACGGCATGGAGCTCACCCGCACGCTGGGCAACCTGCCGGGCAACGTCTGCACGCCCACCTACCTGGGCGACACCGCCAAGAAGCTCGCGCGCGAATTCAAGTCGCTCAAGGTGGAAGTCCTCGACCGCAAGCAGGTCGAGGCGCTCGGCATGGGTTCGTTCCTGTCGGTGGCGCGCGGCTCCGACGAGCCGCTCCGTTTCATCGTGCTGCGGCACGCCGGCAAGGCGGCCAAGAAACCCGCCAAGGCGGGGCCGGTGGTGCTGGTGGGCAAGGGCATCACCTTCGATGCCGGCGGCATCTCGCTCAAGCCCGCCGCCACCATGGACGAAATGAAGTACGACATGTGCGGCGCGGCCAGCGTGCTGGGCACCTTCCGCGCCCTGGCCGAACTCGAGCTGCCGCTCGACGTGGTCGGCCTGATCGCCGCCTGCGAGAACCTGCCCAGCGGCAAGGCCAACAAGCCGGGCGACATCGTCACCAGCATGTCGGGCCAGACCATCGAGATCCTCAACACCGACGCGGAAGGCCGCCTGGTCCTGTGCGACGCCCTTACCTACGCGGAGCGCTTCAAGCCCTCGGCCGTGGTCGACATCGCCACCCTGACGGGCGCCTGCGTGGTGGCGCTTGGCCACGTCAACACCGGCCTGTTCTCGCCGGACGATGCCCTGGCCGACGCGCTGCTGGCGGCCGGCCGCCAGGCGCTCGACACGGCCTGGCGCATGCCGATGGACGACGCCTACCAGGACCAGCTCAAGTCGAATTTCGCGGACGTCGCCAACATCGGCGGCCCCCCGGGCGGCGCCGTCACCGCGGCCTGCTTCCTGTCGCGCTTCGCCAAGGCCTACCGCTGGGCCCACCTCGACATCGCCGGCACCGCCTGGCGCAGCGGCAAGGACAAGGGCGCCACCGGCCGCCCGGTGCCCTTGCTGATGCAGTTCCTGCTCGACCAGGCCTGAGCCGGCCCCCGGCCACGCCCATGACGCGCATCGACTTCGCCTTCGGCGCCCCGGACCGCTTGCGCGCGGCCTGCCAGGCCGCGCGCAAGCGCTACCTGGCAGGCCAGCGGCTGGTGGTCTACTGCGCCGACGGCGCGCGTCTGGCCGCCTTCGACCGGATGCTCTGGGCGTTCGACGACATCTCCTTCGTGCCGCACGTGCTGGCCAATGACCCGCTGGCGCCGGACACGCCGGTCGTGCTCACCGCGGCCGACCCGCAGGCCGCCGCCGGCAACGCCGACGGAGAGACCTGGCTGCTCAACCTGGACGACGACTGTCCGCCGGCCTACGATGGTTTCGCCCGCCTGCTGGAAATCGTCTCCGACGACCCGGCCGACCGCCAGGCCGCCCGGCAGCGCTGGCGCGCCTACCAGGCCGCCGGCCACGCGCCGCACAGCCATGACCTGGCCGGCCGCACGGCATGACGGCCACTCTCAGGAGCCCCCGATGCCACGCTATCCGGACCCCGGCATTCCCACCTTGACGCAGCGGGCCGAGCCCACCCTGGCGCCGCCCGCGGAAGCGACCCCGCCGGCCCGCCCACCCGCCCCCGGCGCTCCGGACCTGCCGGTGCTCACGCAGGTCGCCGACGAACAGGCTCCCCCGCAGCCGGCGCATGCCGCCGGCGGCACGGGCTTGCCGCACGCCGCCTGGAGCACCGCCACCGGCGTGGGCGCGAGCGATGCCGTGCTGCGCGCCGCCCTGCAGGCCGAACTGGAGCAGGCCCTGCAGCGGGCGCTCGACGACGCCGCGGCGAACCTGCGCGCCCGGCTCGAAGCCGAGCTGCCCGCCCTGATCGACCGGGCAGTGCGCAGCGTACGCCCGGGCTGACCCCGCCCGGAGGCCGCCCGGCCGCCTCCAGGATGCCGGCGGCGGCGAAAAAAACGCCCGGGAATGGATTTTTCAGGGAACTGTCAGGTATCCTAACCCTCTAAACCCATTGGGCAACCCCTTATCTGCCGCTCAGAGGAGCCGTCCATGAACGAATATCGTCCTTCCCCCTTCAATCGCTCCGGCGCCTACGCCGGTGCGCCGGGCGAAGTCGTCCGCAACAAGGTCCTGCGCAACACCTACTGGCTGCTGGCGCTGTCGCTGATCCCCACCGTGCTGGGCGCGGCGGTGGGCCTGTACACCGGCGTGAACCAGGTCATGATGGCCAGCCCCGGCCTGTCGGCCATCGTCTTTCTGGTGGGCGCCTTCGGCCTGATGTTCGCGGTCGAAAAGAACAAGCACAGCTCGCTGGGCGTGGTCCTGTTGCTGGCGTTCACGTTCTTCATGGGCATCATGCTGTCGCGCCTGCTGGGCTTCGTGCTGGGCATGGGCAACGGCGCCCAGCTGGTCATGACGGCCTTCGGCGGCACCGCGGTGGTGTTCGGCACCATGGCCACGCTGGCCACCACCATCAAGCGCGACCTGTCCAGCATGCAGAAGTGGCTGTTCACCGGCGCCGTGGTCATCCTGGTGGCGGCGCTGGCCAACATCTTCCTGCAGATGCCGGCCCTGATGCTCACCATCTCGGTGCTGGCCATCGTCATTTTCTCGGCCTTCATGCTGGTGGACCTGCAGCGCGTGGTCAACGGCGGCGAAACCAACTACGTTTCCGCCACGCTGGCCATCTACCTGGATGTCTACAACGTGTTCTCCAACCTGCTGATGCTGCTCGGCATCTTCGGCGGCGACCGCGAATAACCCGCCGTACTTCGCATTTCGGGGCCCGCCAGCGCGGGCCCTTTTTCATGCGCCATGGACAGCAGGCACGGCACGTGCTAAATGACTACGCACCTCCCTTTTCGAGAAACCGGATGACCGCGCACGCCCTCCGCCCCGCCTTGATCCCCGTCTTCCTCGCCGCGTCGCTGGCCGGCCAGCCGGCACTGGCGAGTTCCCCGGCCGCCTGGCAGCAGCAGCAGGACAAAGCCTTGCGCCTGTGCGCGCAAGCCTCCGGACTGACCCAGGCGGAACAAGTCGGCACGCCGATGCAATTCGACGATCGCTCCGGCCAGACCGCCTTGCTGGTGCGCGGCAACGCCACCCAGCCGCACATGAAAGGCGCGTCGGTCAGCATGCTGTGCCTGGTGGATCGGCGCAGCAGCCAGGCCAGCGTGGTCGAATGGACGGGCTCGCCCAGCCCGGCGGATGCCGCCGCGCCCGCCCCCATCGTCGTGCCGCTGGCCGCCGCGCCCGCCGCCGTGGTGGTGGCTCAGGAGCCGGGCGAACCGGCCTCGATCGGCTCGTACAGCGTGCGGCTGTACCGCGACCTCTCCGTGGGCGACTATGCCGACGGGCTGATCCGGCCGCGCGACGGTGAATTGCGGCAGGCCGAGCTGAAAGACCTCGACGGCGACGGGCAGCCCGAACTGGCGGTGACGCTGGTCACCGCCGGCTCGGGCAACTACCAGACACTGGACGTCTACAAGATCGAGGACGGCAAGCGCTTGCGCTGGCTGCCGCAACTGTCGAAGCAGCCTTGAGGCCCGCGCGGCGCGGCGCAAGCCGTGACCGCGCCAGTTTCATGTTTTTCTGAACAACCATATCAAAAAACCAAACGATTTCCCGGACGCATCGCCGCACAATGGCGCAGCCCTCAACGACTCGGGAGGTCGTCATGAAAAACACTATCCGTCTCGCCACCCTGGCCCTGCTGCTGGCCGCGCAGCCCGCCATGGCCGATTACCCTGAACGCGCCATTACGCTGATCGTACCGGCCGCCGCCGGCGGCAATGCCGACATCACGGCCCGCCTGGTCGGGCAGGCGATGAGCCAGCAGTTGGGCCAGCCCGTGGTGATCGAAAACCGCGTGGGCGCCGGCGGCCGCATCGGCACGCAGGCCCTGGTGCGCGCCAAGCCTGACGGCTACACCATCGGCTACGCGCACGTGGGCACCCTGGTGTTGCACCGCTATCTCTTCAAGCAGCAGCTCTACGACCTGGACAAGGACATCGCGCCGATCGGCCTGGTCGCCGAGACGCCCAATGTGATCGTGGTGAACGCCGCTTCGCCGTGGCAAGACCTGCGCAGCTTCATCGCGGCGTCCAAGGCCCAGCCCGACCGCCTGACCATGACGTCGGCGGACCCCGGCACGACCAGCGAAGTGGGCGTCAAGCTGTTCGTCGCGCAGACTGGCGCCGCGGTGCGCCAGATTCCCTACAAGGCCACCGCGGCGCAGCTGGCCGACCTGCTGGGCGGCCATGTCGATTCCATGATGGAAAACCTGCCGCCGCTGCTGGGCAATCTGAAGGACGGCCGCCTGCGCGCGCTGGCCGTCACCACCCGGCAACGGGCCGCCTCCAATCCGGACGTGCCCACCGTCGCCGAACAAGGCTATCCTGACTACGAACAATCGGCCTGGAGCGCGCTGGTGGCGCCGGCCGGCACGCCGCCGCAGGCGATCGAGCGCCTGAACGCGGCGCTCAACGCAGCCCTGGCTTCGCCCGCCGTCAGCCAGGAACTGCGCGGCCGCTCGCAAGAGCCGCTGGGCGGCAAGCCGGCCGACGTCCAGGCGCAGATCGCGAAGGAACTGCCCAAGTGGGAGCGCGTCATCAAGGCTTCCGGCACCACGCTGGATTGAAGCGAGGGATCCTGTCACATGGCCAAGACCAGCCGCGAAGACTTCTCCTGCGCCGCCGCGACCAATGCCTCGGCCTATCGCCGCGTCACGGTGCCGGTATTGCGCATTGAGGCGGGCCCCGGCCCCGCCGTCGCCCTGGTGGCCGGCGTGCATGGCGACGAATGGGAGGGCCAGGCGGCCATCCTGGACCTCTGGCACAGCCTGCCCGACAGCCTGCAGCGCGGGACGGTATACCTGCTGCCGGCCGCCAACGCCGAGGCCTCGCTGGCCGGCACCCGGCTCTCGCCCTCCGACGGCGGCAACCTCAACCGCGCGTTTCTGGGCACGCCGGTGCGCGGCTATACCGAAAGCGTGGCGGCCGCGCTTGAAGCCCGGCTGTTGCCGCGCATCGACGCGATGATCGACGTGCACAGCGGCGGCGCATCGCTGCGCTACCTGCCCGCCTCGGTGATCACCCGCTACGGCGCGGATCCCTGCGACCCGCGCCTGCCCGCGCTGGCACAGGCGTTCGGCCTGCCTCATTGCGTGTTTTTCCGGTCCGGCGAGGACGGCTCCATGCCGGCGGCGGCCAGCCGCCACGGCGTGCTGCGCCTGAGCGCCGAGATCGGCGGCGGCGCGGAAACCGGTGCCGCACTGGTGCGGCAATGCCGCGACGGCCTGCTGGGATGCCTGGCGTACCTGGGGCTGCTCGAAACGCGCGGCCGGGCCGCCGCGCCGCCCGCGCTCTACGACCTGGACGCGCCCGCCGCCACCCTGCGCGCCCGCGATGGCGGCGTCTTCGTGCCCGCCGTCGAACTGGGCCAGGCGATCGCGGCCGGACACGAGATCGGCCAATTGATCGAACCGGCCCGTCCGGACCTCCCGCCGCGCGCGCTTGCCAGCCCGCAGGCCGGCACGGTCGTCTGCCTGCGCGCCATGGCCCGCAGCGACGATGGCGACTGCCTGCTGCAAGTGGCGCCCGCCCGCGCCCTGGATTCTCTTGCCGAGTTGTACTGAAACATGCTGATGAACCCCCGCTTGTCCAGCCTGCGCTGCATCCGCTGCCAGGCCATCCTGCCCGTGGCCGATTATCCCGAAGGCTGCCCGCACTGCCTGGCCGCCGGCCATCCCGCCTCGCTCGAATGCCTGTATGAACCTTCCGGCGGCGCGGGCATGCCTTTGCCGGTGCTCGATCCGGTCACGCTCGGCGAAGGCGCCACGCCCTGCCTGCCGGTGCCCGCCCTGGCGCACGCCGAGGGCGTGGGCAGCGTCTGGCTGAAATGCGAGGGCGCCAACCCCACCGGCAGCCACAAGGACCGCATGGCTGCCCAGCTGGTCTCGCGCGCCCGCCTGGCGGGGGCCGCGCGCGTGGCGGCCGCTTCCAGCGGCAATGCCGGCGTGGCGCTGGCGGCCTATTGCGCCGCCGCGGGGCTGCAGGCGGACATCGCCATCATGCGCAATTGCCCGCCGCTGCAGCGCGAAGCCATGGAACGCTTCGGCGCCAAGCTCGCCACTTTCGAGGACAGCCTGGCGCGCTGGCCGTACGTGGCGCGGTTGTGCCGCGAGGAAGGCGCGTTCGCCGGCACCAACTACCTGAACCCGCCCGTGGGCACGCACGCGTTCGGCGTAGAGGGCTACAAGCCAATCGCCGAGGAAATCCTCGATACCGCCGGCCTGCCGACGGACATCCTGGTGCCGACCGCGCGCGGCGACCTGCTGTGGGGCATCATGCTGGGCTGGCAGCACCTGCGCGACACGGGCCGCGTCGCCCGCATGCCGCGGCTGCATGCCATCGAGCCGTACCCGCGCCTGGCGCGGGCCCTGGCCAGCGGCGATGCGCGGGGCCTGTGGGACGGCACCACCGGGCAATACTCGATCGCCGGCGGCACCTGCACCCTGCAATCGCTGCAGGCGCTGGCGCGTTCCGGCGGCACGCCGCTGGCAGTTTCCGACGCCGCCGCCGCGCAGGCGCAACAACGGCTGGCGCACCTGGGGCTGGCAACCGAGCTGTCGTCGGCCGCGGCCCTGGCGGGCGTTGCACAGCTCAAACAAGCCGGCCTGGTCGATGCGGAATCGTCGGTCGTGCTGCTGCTGACCTCGGACGGCCGGCGCGGCTGAGGGCGGCCGGGACGCGGCCGCCACGCCGGCCACCCCGGGCGGTCAGACGCCGAACCGCTGCACCAGCGGCGCCAAGGCCTCGCGCAGGCAGGTCGCCCAGAACTTGCCGGCCTCGGACAGGGGCCGGCTGCCATGCAGGATCATGTGGCATTCGAAGTGCACCGGCACGGCCAGCGGCCGGAACGCCAGGCCCATGGGCTCCATGCCCACGGCCGTGGCCGGGTTGGCGATGCCCACGCCGTGCCCCGCCAGCGCCAGCTGGCACACGGTGCTGGAATACGGCGTCTCGATCGCCACGCGCAAGGTCTCGCCGGCCGCCCGCAACAGGGCATCCAGGCGCTTGCGCGAACCATCCTCGCTATTGAGCGCGATCACATCCGCTTCGGCCAGGCAGGCCAGGTCCACTTGCTCCAGGCGTGCCATGGGATGCGCCTTCGGGAACACGGCCACGGCCCGCAGGCTGGCCAGCCGGTGCCCGCGCAGCCCTTCGAGCTCGGACTCGTCCGCCACCAGGGCCAGGTCGAGTTCGCCCGACACGACCATGTCCCGCAAGGTATTGGAGTCGCGGATCTGCAGGTACAGCGGCGTGTCGGGATAGCGCGCGCGAAAGCGCCCGATGGCCGGGCTGACCACCACGCCGCTGTAGGCATGGATGCAGCCCACCCGCAGGCGCGGCTGCGCCGCGCCGCGGATGGCGCGGATCTTGCGTCCCAGGCTTTCCAGGCCCACGTTCAGGCGGCGGATTTCCTCGTACAGCAGGGTCGCCTCGGGCGTGCGCTGCATGCGCTGGCGCACTCGCTCGAACAGCCGCAACTCTATGCTGGCCTCCAGCGCGGCGAGCGTGGCGCTGACGGTGGCCGGCGAGACATCCAGGCGCCGGGCCGCGGCCGTCACGCTCTCGGTTTCATAGACGGTGCGGAACGTTTCGACCTGCTTGAGCGTAAAAGTCATGGCGGCGCGTCGTGATTCAGATCCGTTGCAGGTCCAGCAGCACCCGCCGGGTGGACAGCGGCCGGCCGGCCAGGTTGGCGGCCAGCCGTTCGCGCAGGTCGCGGCGCAGCGCCGGTTCGGTGGCGGGATCGTCGAAATCCGGCTCGGCCTCGTCGATGCCGTAGCCGGTCTCGCGCAGCAAGGTCCATTCGAAGCGCCGCAGCGCGCCGGCCGCCCGCGTCCCGCCCGCCAGTTGCTGCAGGGCGGTGTCGTAGGCGTCGAACAATGCCGGATGGGCATCCTCGCGCGGCAGCAGGCGCAACAGCAGTTCGTTCATGTACCAGGCCGACATCAGGCCCGTGCCGGTCAGCGCGCGCAGCCCGGCGACCTCGGCGCGAGTCAGCGTCTTCACCTCGCCGGCGCCGCTCCAGGACAGCAGCAGCGGCTGGAAGGCCGACAGCACCGGCCGCAGCACCGAATACGGGCGCTTGGCGCCCTTGGCCACCAGCGCCACGCAGCCATGTTCGCGGGAAAAGCTCTGGACGATCAGGGATGTCTCGCGCCACGCGGTGGCGTGGAGCATATAGGCGGCGCAATCCTGGACGCGGTGCGCCCTTCTACTCATAGCCCAGGTCGCGCAGCGCGCTTTCGCGGTCCGACCAGCCCTTGCGCACCTTGATATAGACCTCCAGGTGCACCGGCTTGTCGAGCAGCTTGGCAATGTCCTGGCGCGCCTCGGTGGCGATGCGCTTCATGTGCGCCCCGCCGGCGCCCAGCAGGATGGGCCGGTGGCTGTCGCGCTCGACCACGACACAGGCGGCCACGCGGGCGTTCTGGTCGGTTTCTTCCCATTGCTCGATGACAACCGTACAGCCATAGGGCAGTTCGTCGCCCACCAGCCGGAAGATCTTCTCGCGCAGCAGCTCGGCGGCGATGAAACGCACCGGCCGGTCCGTCAGCGTGTCTTCCTCGAACAGCGGCTCGCCCTCGGGCAAGCGGCTGGCGATCTCGTCGAGCAGCTCACCGAGCTGCTGGTTCTTGATGGCGCTGACCGGCACCACGGCATCATAGGGATGCTGGGCGACGATCCTGGAGACGAACGGATAGAGCTCATCGCGGCGCTTGAGCGCGTCGATCTTGCTGACCACCAGGATGGTCCGGCGCGGCTCGGGCAGCAGCGGCAGCAGCTTGGCATCGCCGTCGGTCCACTTGCCCGCCTCGACCACATGCACCACCACGTCCACCTCGGCCAGCGCCTGCGTGACCACGCGGTTCATCATGCGGTTCATGGCGCCGCCATGACGCGTCTGGAAGCCCGGCGTGTCGACGAACACGAACTGCTCGTGCTCCCGCGTCAGCACGCCATGGATGCGATGCCGCGTGGTTTGCGCTTTGCGCGACACGATGGAGATCTTCGAGCCGATCAGGGCGTTGGTGAGCGTCGACTTGCCGACATTGGGACGGCCGACCACGGCAACGAAGCCGGTCCGGAAAGGGGTATCGCTCATTTGACCTCTTGGGCAACCGCCACGGGCAGCGACAGTTGCGCGGTTTTGCGCGCCTTGCCGGACTTGCGCGCGGCACGGCTGGCCGGACTGATGGTCTGGGCAGCCTCGAGCGCCAGCTTGGCGGCCGATTGTTCGGCCGCGCGCCGGCTGGCGCCAGGGGCCACGACCTTGATCTCGAGCGCCGGAATGGCGCATTCGACTTCGAACTGCTGGCTGTGCGCGGCGCCATGGGTGGCCACCACGGTATACAGCGGCAGCGCCAGCTTGCGGCCCTGCAGGAATTCCTGCAACAGGGTCTTGGCGTCCTTGCCGAGCGTCTTGGGGTCGACGCTGGCCAGCACCGGCTGGTACTGGCGCACAATGACCTTGCGCGCCGCCTCGAAGCCGGCATCCAGGAAAGTGGCGCCGAAAATCGCCTCGACCGCGTCGGCCAGGATGGATGGGCGGCGAAAGCCGCCGCTCTTGAGTTCGCCCTCGCCCAGGCGCAGGTGTTGCGAAAGCTCCAGCCGCTGGCCGATGTCGGCCAGCGACGCCTGCTTGACCAGGTTGGCCCGCAGCCGCGACAGGTCGCCTTCGTCGAGCTTGGGAAAACGTTCGAACAACATGGCCGCCACGACGAAATTCAGCACGGAATCACCCAGGAATTCCAGGCGCTCGTTGTGGCGAGCGCTGTGGCTTCGGTGCGTCAGCGCCTGCTCGAGCAGGGCAGGATTGCCGAAGCGATGATCCAGGCGGGTTTCCAGCGTGGCGAGGGACATGTCAATTAAAACTGCCGATACGGCTGAGGTCGCTGAAGTTCATCCAGACAAAGAATGCCTTCCCGACGATATTAGCGTCAGGGACGAACCCCCAGTAGCGGCTGTCGGCGCTGTTGTCCCGGTTGTCGCCCATGGCGAAATAATGGCCTTCAGGTACTTTGCAGCGTACTCCATTACGGGCGTAATCGCAGTTCTTCAGGTTGGGAAATTTCCAGATCGGGCCGTAAATCTGTGATTTGCCCTCATCCAGCAGTATTTTGTGCTCAACTTCGCCCAATTTCTCTTTATATTGAGCAATATAAGAAACCCGGTCCGGCTCGAAATACTGGCCGTCGGCGGTGTGCGGCACCAGTTGGCCGTTGACGTAGAGCTTCTTGTCCACATAGGCGACCTCGTCGCCCGGCAGGCCGACGATGCGCTTGATGTAGTCCACCGCGGGGTCCACGGGATAGCGGAACACCACCACATCGCCGCGCTGCGGCGAACCCACCTCGATGACCTTCTGGTCGACGATGGGCAAGCGGATGCCATAGCTGAACTTGTTGACCAGGATGAGGTCTCCCGATTGCAGCGTGGGCAGCATGGAACCCGACGGGATGCGGAACGGCTCGACCACGAACGAGCGCAGCACGAACACAAACAGGATCACTGGAAAGAAGCTGACCGCGTACTCCACCCACCACGGCACGCGGGTGGCGGCCGAGGCGGCTTCCTGGCGCAGGCGCGCCGCTTCCTGGGGATCGGCCGCATGGCTGGTGTCCGTCGCCGCGGCGGCGGCCTGGGCGCGCTGCGCGCGCCGGCGCCGCAATACCGCGACATCCAGGGCCCAGATGACGCCGGTTACTACCAGTAGCACAAAAAGTATCAGTGCAAAATTCCAGCTCATGGGGTATGCCGCCTTTTATCGCTACTTGTCTTCGACTTGCAGAATGGCCAGGAAAGCCTCTTGCGGGATTTCTACGCTGCCGACCTGCTTCATGCGCTTCTTGCCGGCCTTCTGCTTTTCAAGCAGCTTCTTCTTGCGGGTGATGTCGCCGCCGTAGCACTTGGCCAGTACGTTCTTGCGCAACGCCTTGACGTTCTCGCGCGCGATGACTTCGGCGCCGATGGCCGCCTGGATGGCCACGTCGAACATCTGGCGCGGGATCAGGCCGCGCATGCGGGTGACCACGTCGCGGGCCCGGTGCCGGGCATTGGCGCGGTGCACGATCATGGCGAGCGCGTCGACCTTGTCGCCGTTGATGAGCAGGTCGACCCGGACCACGTCGGCCGAGCGGTACTCGAGGAACTCGTAGTCCATCGAGGCGTAGCCGCGCGACACGGACTTGAGCCGGTCGAAGAAATCGAGCACGATCTCGGCCAGCGGTATCTCGTAGGTCAAGTGCACCTGGCGCCCGTGATAGCTCATGTTGATCTGCACGCCGCGCTTGTTGTTGCACAGCGTCATGACCGGCCCCACGTACTCCTGGGGCATGAACAGCGTCACCTTGACGATGGGCTCGCGGATGTCGGCGATCTTGCCGATCTCCGGCATGCGCGACGGGCTGTCGATGACTTCGAGGCTGCCATCGCGCTGCTCGACTTCGTACACCACCGACGGCGCGGTGGTGATGATGTCCATGTCGAATTCACGCTCCAGGCGCTCCTGCACGATCTCCATGTGCAGCAGCCCCAGGAAGCCGCAGCGGAAGCCGAAACCGAGCGCCTGCGAGACCTCGGGCTCGAACATCAGCGCCGCGTCGTTGAGCTTGAGCTTCTCGAGCGAATCGCGCAGTTGATCGTATTCCGAGCTTTCGACCGGGTACAGGCCGGCGAACACCTGCGGCTTGACCTCCTTGAAGCCGGGCAGCGGGCTGGGCGCCGGCTTGCCCGCCAGGGTGATGGTATCGCCCACTTTGGCGTGGGCCAGTTCCTTGATGCCGGCAATGACGAAGCCCACTTCGCCGGCCGACAGCTCGGTGCGCGGCTGCGACTTGGGCGTGAACACGCCGGTCTGCTCGCACAGGTGGGTGGCGCCGGAGGCCATCAGCAGGATCTTGTCCTTGGGACGCAGCACCCCGTTGACGATGCGCACCAGCATGACCACGCCGACGTAGTTGTCGAACCAGGAGTCGATGATCAGCGCTTGCAGCGGCGCAGCGGGGTCGCCCTTGGGCGGCGGCACGCGCGCCACGATGGTTTCGAGGATCTCGTCGATGCCCTGCCCCGTCTTGGCGCTGGCCAGCACCGCCTGCGAGGCATCGATGCCGATCACGTCCTCGACCTCCTGGCGCGCCGCATCGGGGTCGGCCTGGGGCAGGTCCATCTTGTTCAAGACGGGCAGGACCTCGACGCCCAGTTCGATGGCGGTATAGCAATTGGCCACGGTCTGGGCCTCGACGCCCTGCGAGGCGTCCACGACCAGCAGCGCGCCTTCGCACGCCGACAGCGAACGGCTGACCTCGTACGAGAAGTCGACGTGGCCCGGGGTGTCGATCAGGTTCAGGTTGTATACCTTGCCATCCTGGGCCTGGTACTGCAGGGCGGCGGTCTGGGCCTTGATGGTGATGCCGCGCTCGCGCTCGATATCCATGGAATCCAGCACCTGCGCCGACATTTCGCGCGCCGCCAACCCGCCGCAACGCTGGATCAGGCGATCGGCCAGGGTCGATTTGCCATGATCGATATGGGCAATGATGGAGAAATTGCGGATATGCTGCATAGGGTGGATTAAAAAGGGACGAATCGCGCGGGACCGGCGCATGCACCCGCCCGGCGGCGGGCCAAAAACGAGGGGGCGCATGGCGCCCCCTTTTTGCGGCAACCAGCCATTTTAGCTGGTCTTGCGGGTTATTTGGACGGCTCTACCGCCACCCACTGGGTTTGGTCGCCGCGGCGCACCAGCAGGCCGGCTGCCTTGCCCTTCGGCAGGCGCTTGACCAGGTCCTGGAACTGGCTGGCGCCGGTCACGTCGGTGTTGTTGATGGCCAGCACGATGTCGCCAGGCCGCAGGCCCGCCATGGCGGCAGCGCCGTCGGCGACACGCACCTGCACCCCGCCCTTGATGCCCAGCTTGCGCTGGACCTCGGCCGGCACGTCGACCACGCCCAGCCCCAGCGCATTGCCGGTCTGCTCCGGCACGGCTTCTTGCTGGGCGTCGGCGGCCGCGGCCGTGCTGGTGAGCTCGCCCACCTTGACCGACAGCGTGACCGTCTTGCCACGGCGCCACACTTCCATGTCGGCGCGGGTACCCGGCTTGGTCTCGCCGACGATGCGCGGCAGGTCGGACCAGCGCTTGATCGCCTCGCCATGGAACGAGGTGATCACGTCGCCCGGCTTCACGCCGGCGTCGGCGGCCGGGCCGTCCGCCTCGACGTTGCTGACCAGCGCGCCCTCGGCGCGCGGCAGGCCGATCGCTTCGGCGACGTCCTTGCCCACTTCGCTGATCTGCACGCCGATGCGGCCGCGAGTGACCTTGCCGGTGGCGCGCAGCTGGTCGGCCACGCGCATGGCCTCGTCGATGGGAATCGCCAGCGAAATGCCCATGAAGCCGCCGCTGCGCGAGATGATCTGCGAATTGATGCCGACCACTTCGCCGTTCAGGTTGAGCAGCGGGCCGCCCGAGTTGCCGGGGTTGACCGCCACGTCGGTCTGGATGAAGGGCAGGTATTCGCCGGTGTCGCGGCCGATGGCGCTGACGATCCCCGCGGTGGCGGTGGAATCCAGGCCGAACGGCGAACCGATGGCCAGCACCCATTGGCCTTTCTTGAGCTGCTTCGGATCGCCGATCGACAGCGGCGTCATGCCCTTGGCGTCGACCTTGATCAGGGCCACGTCGGTGCGCTCGTCGGTGCCGACGACCTTGGCCTTGAACTCGCGCCCGTCGGTGAGCGTCACGTAGATGTCGGCCGCGTCGCTGACGACGTGGTTATTGGTGAGGATATAGCCGTCTTCGGAGATGAAGAAGCCGGACCCCACGCCGCGCGGCACCTTGCGCTCCTCGGGAGCCTGGCGCGGCATCTGCTGCTGCGGCGGCATGCCGGGCGGCTGGAAATCGGGGCCGAAGAACCAGCGGAACAGTTCGTAGGGATCGGTGCCGCCAGGCGAGCGCACCGGCACGTTGGCCGTGGTGCGGATGTTCACGACGCCGGGATCGACCTTGGCAATGATGCCGCTGAAATCAGGCAGCGCCACGGCGGGCGGAGCGGATTGGGTCTGCGCCTGCGCCGTGGGCCCATAGGCGCCAGCCAGCATGACGGCGGCCAGCAGGGCCAGGAAGAAGCGCCGGAAAAAAGAGTTCGACACTGAAAGTGTTTTCATGAGAGGACTCCGAAAATTCCCCAACCTTTTGCAGGTTTTGTTGTTATTGAGGTGATACGGGCACGTATTCAGTGGACGTGGCGAGCTGTTCCAGCGTGGCGGCCGGGACCTCGCCCAAGGCGGTGAGCCAGAAGTCAGCAATGCGCGTGCCGTAGATATTGATGGCGCCACGGCGCGCCGCGCCGGCCGACATGGGGTGCCCGCGCTCGCTGTCGTACGGCTCGATGAACACCGAGATGGCGGCCAGGCCGTCGGACAGCACCAGTTGGTTGACCGTGCTGCGGCCCATCGAGCGCTTGACCTGCATCATGGCCACGAAGCCCCGGGGGGCCGGGATGCGCCACCCCTGGGCGGCCAGGTCGACCGGCTCGATGCGCGGCTGCAGCACTTTCCAGTCGCGCGTGCTCCAGCGCGAGGACAGCTCGGCGGGATCGACGCCGCCGCCCACCTTGATGGACGTGAACGATACCTGCTCCACGACGCCCTGCTCGGGATCGACGGTCTGGGCCTTGAGCAGCAGGTTGGTGTCCACGTCGGCGCACAGGCGGTAGCCATACCGAAGGCCGTCGCGCGGCTCGATGGTGACGATGCGGCACTGGCGGTCGGCGACGCGGTGCAGCTTGTCCTGGGCGCGGATGTCGTAATGCTGGGCCAGCTCGGTGGGATTGCCCAGCAGCAGGCCGGGGAAGCGGTCGCCGCGCCGCGGCTCCATGAGGACCGTCTTGCGCTCGGGGATCAGGCACTGGATCTCGTCGTTGTGGCGCAGATACTCGCGCGGCTGGCCGTCGAGGATCTCGAGCCGCTCGCGCTCGCCGGTGCCGTCGATGACATGCACCAGGCGCGACGACTGGATGACTTCACCCTGCTGGTACAGGAACACCCCGGCGTAATCCTGCTTGCGGGCCGCCTGCTGGATGTCGTACAGGAGCTGGATGGAGGCCGCGCTGGACTGCGGCGGCTCGGCCGCCCGGGCCGCCTCGTGGCCGGCGAGCGCCATCAGGAAAGCGGCGGTCAGGGCCCAGCCGGCGCTTTGCGCGGGCCAGCGGACCAGGCCGCGCGGTCGACAGAACTGTTGCAACTGCGCGATCAACGTCCGGCTCCGGCATCGAACGAGACCTGGCGCACCGCGCTGGGGCCGGCCATCTGGCGATGGGCTTCGAGATAGTCGCGCAGGCCCGGGGTTTCGGATGCCGACGCATCGGCCAGCACGCGGGTATCGGCCGGCCGGCTCGAGCCACCCATGATGTACGGCTGCGCCACCCAGGCCACGGTGGCCACGGCGGCGACCACGGCCAGGCCGGACAGCCCCAGCCGCAGCGGCGACCGGCGCCGCTGCGGGGCGACGATGGGCAATTCGGCATCCAGCGCCCGCGACAGGCGCGCATGGAACGCCGCGCTGGGGTTGACGGCCAGGTCGGCGTTGCGCAGGGCATCGCCGATCAGGTGATAGGTGTCCCAGGTTCGGCGGCCCTGCGGGGAGGCGAAATCATGGAAAATGTCTTCGGACGCTTCGCCGTCCATCCAGGCAGAGACCGATTCCTCCAGGGATATGTCGGCATCCACCGCGGATTTGGCTGCTGTTTGCATGACTGCCGCTCCTTACCAACGACGCTCGGCATCGGTGTCCAGCAGGGGACGCAACCGATTGGCAATGGCCTCGCGCGCCCGGAAAATGCGGGAACGCACGGTACCAATCGGGCAATCCATGCTCTGGGCGATGTCTTCGTAACTCATACCTTCGATTTCACGCAGCACGATAGCGGTCCGGAGCTCTTCGGGCAATTCCTCGATGACCGCGTTGACCGTTTCGGCGATCTCGCGGCTGGCGACCATGGCTTCCGGCGTGCTGATATCGGTTAGGTTGTCTGTTTCGTTAAAAGTTTCACCGTCTTCGGTCTCGATTGCATTGGGCGCGCTGGGACGCCGCCCGGCCGAGGCCAGCCAGTTCCGGGCCGTATTGACGGCAATACGATACAGCCAAGTGTAAAAAGCGCTTTCGCCCCGGAACTGCGGCAGGGCCCGGTAGGCCTTGATGAAGGCCTCCTGGGCGACGTCCTCGATTTCGGCCGGGTCGCGGATCATGCGGCTCAGCAGGCGCAGGATCTTGCGCTGGTACTTCAAGACCAGCAGGTCGAAGGCCTTCTTGTCGCCGCGCTGGACGCGGGCGACCAGCTCGGCGTCGACGTCGCGTTCGCTCATGGCGCCCCCTCGGCGGGCGGCGCCAGGCGCTGTGCGGCCCCGGTCAGCAGGCAGAGCCGGCGCCAGCGGGACGCGGGCAGGCCGGCCCGCCATACGGTGGCCCGGCAATTTGTAACAGCACGCCCCGGCGCCGCATCCAGCCGCAGCCGCAGGTCGAGCCAGCAGGCCCCGCGCCGACTGTCGGACAGGGTGGCATGGCGCCACTGGCCCGCGCACCGCACCTGCCAGCGCCGCGTGCCGGCGACGGCCCGGACGGCCCGGACGGCCTGGACGGCTGGGCCGCGGCGACGCCGCCGGAGCATCAGGGCCGCGCCCCCGGCCGTGCCGGCCAGGACGGCCAGCCCGGCCGCCCCCGCCTGCCACCAGGCGGACACCGCGAGGCCGGCCGCGGCCCCTGCCATGGAGGTACGGCCCAGCAGCGCCACGCTGTTCGGGCAGCGCACCGGTACGCGCAGCGTCCGGCGGCCGAGATCCCGGCGCAAGTCCAAATCAGATCCGGCGAACGGCCATGGAGCCGTTGGTGCCGCCGAAACCGAAGGAATTGGAAATCGCCACGTCGATCTTCATGTCCCGCGCCTGGTTGGCGCAGTAATCCAGGTCGCATTCCGGATCCTGGTTGAAGATGTTGATGGTGGGCGGCGACTTCTGGTGGTAGACCGCCAGGGTGGTGAACACGGCCTCGATGCCGCCGGCGGCGCCCAGCAGGTGGCCGGTCATGGACTTGGTGGAGTTGACCACCAGCTTCTTGGCGTGGTCGCCGAAAGCCAGTTTCAGGGCGTCGGACTCGTTCTTGTCGCCCAGGGGTGTGGAAGTGCCGTGCGCGTTGACGTAGTCGACCTCGTCGAGGTTGATGCCGCCGTTGCGCAGGGCGTTGAGCACCCCGCGGCGCGGCCCGTCTTTGTCGGGCGCGGTGATGTGGTGGGCATCGGAACTCATGCCGTAGCCGGCGAACTCGCCGTAGATGCGCGCGCCGCGCTTCTTGGCGTGTTCGTATTCTTCGAGCACCAGCACGCCGGCGCCCTCGCCCAGCACGAAGCCGTCGCGATCGCGGTCCCAGGGACGCGAGGCGGTGGCGGGATCGTCGTTGCGCGTGGAAAGCGCCCGCATGGCCGCGAAGCCGCCGATGCCCAGCGGCGACACGGTGGACTCGGCGCCGCCGGCCAGCATGATGTCGGCATCGCCGTATTCGATCAGGCGCGCCGCGTCGCCGATGCAGTGCAGGCCCGTGGTGCAGGCCGACACGACGGCATAGCTGGGGCCCTTCATGCCGAACATGATGGACAACTGGCCCGAGATCAGGTTGATGAGCGAACCCGGCACGAAGAACGGCGAAATGCGCCGCGGGCCCTTGGCCAGCAGGTCGGTCTGGGTTTCCTCGATGCGGGGCAGGCCGCCGATGCCGGAGCCCACGATGACGCCGATGCGCTCGGCGTTGGCGTCGGTGACTTCGAGCCCGCTGTCGCGCCATGCCTGTATGCCGGCCGCCATGCCGTAATGGATGAAGGTGTCCATCTGGCGGGCTTCCTTGGCGGGCAGGTATGCGGTGACGTCGAAATCCTTGACCTCTCCCGCGATGTGCGTGGTGATGGCCGAGGGATCGAAACGGGTGATGCGGCCGATGCCGGAACGTCCGTTGACGATATTGTCCCAGGCGCTGGAAATGTCGTTGCCCACGGGCGACACGATACCGAGGCCGGTGATGACGACTCGTCGCTTCACGGATGACTCCTAAAACAGACAAAAGAAAGGCGGTTTTCGGATGCGCTGCGCGTGCGGACCGCCCGGCCGCGGAGACATCGCTAGGACGCCCCCGCGCACGGACCGCACGGCACTCCTGAAACCGCCCCGCTTCCCGGCCGCGCCCGCAAGGCGGTGGCGTCCGGGAGAATACAGGCTGAGCTTACTGCTTACCGTGCGAATTGATGTAGTCAATCGCTTGCTGCACGGTGGTGATCTTTTCGGCCTCTTCGTCGGGGATCTCGGTCTCGAATTCATCTTCGAGCGCCATGACCAGCTCAACCATATCGAGCGAATCGGCACCGAGGTCGTCAAGGAAGGAGGACTCGTTCTTGATCTCGGCTTCGTTGACGCCAAGTTGTTCAGCGACGATCTTCTTGACGCGCTGTTCGATGCTTTCCATGCAGATCTCCAATTGGGAAAAATCCCGCGAATTATAGCCAAGCGTAGAGGAATGCCAACGCCCGGCCGTGACAAAAATGACTGTGTGTCCCTGACTGGCCGTTCTGGGACGGCCTTATTGCATATACATGCCGCCGTTGACGTGCAAGGTGGTTCCGGTAATGTAATCCGCCTGGGGGCTCGATAAAAAGGCCACCGCATGAGCGATGTCAACGGGCGACCCCAGCCGCCCCAGCGGGATCTGCTGCAGCAGCGCGGCGGTCTGGTCTTCGCCCAGCGCACGGGTCATGTCGGTGTCGATGAAGCCGGGCGCCACGCAATTGACGGTAATGTTGCGGCTGCCCAGCTCGCGCGCCAGGGCCCGCGACATGCCGGCGACGCCTGCCTTGGCGGCCGCATAGTTGGCCTGGCCGGCGTTGCCGCTGGCGCCCACCACGGAGGTCACATTGATGATGCGGCCCCAGCGGGCTTTCATCATGCCGCGCAAGACGGCGCGCGACAGGCGGAAGACCGCCGCCAGGTTGGTGTCGATGACCGCCGACCAGTCGTCGTCCTTCATGCGCATGGCCAGGTTGTCGCGCGTGATGCCGGCATTATTGACCAGGATGTGCGGCCCGCCGCCGGCTTCCTTGCCAAGCGCCTCGATCAGGGCGTCGCAGGCCTGCGCATCGGTGACGTCGAGCACCACGCCGCGGCCGCCCAGGGGGGCCAGCGCATCGGTGATGGCCTGCGCGCCGGACTCGCTGGTGGCAGTGCCGACCACGATGGCGCCGCGCGCCGCCAGCTCTTGTGCAATGGCCTTGCCGATGCCGCGCGTGGCGCCGGTCACCAGGGCCATCTTGCCCTGCAAATCTGCGGATTGTTTTTCCATGTCAGTTTCCGTTGTCGGCGGCCCGCCCCGCCACGGGGCGCGCCTTTGTCAGTCCTTGCCCAGCGTGGCCAGCGCGGCGTCGAGCGAGGCCGGGTCGGTGATCGACAGGCCGGTGAGCTCGCCGTCGATGCGCTTGGTCAGCCCGGCCAGCACCTTGCCGGGGCCGCATTCCACGACGTGGGTGACGCCCTGCGCCTTCATGGCGCGCAGGGTCTCGACCCAGCGCACAGGATGCCATGCCTGCCGCACCAGCGCATCCCGGATCGCGGCGGGTTCGGAGGGCGCGGCCACGTCGACGTTGTTGATGACGGGCACTTGCGGCGCGGCGACCTCGGCCTGCGCCAGGGCGCCGGCCAGCACTTCGGCGGCCGGACGCAGCAGGCTGGAATGGAACGGCGCCGATACCGGCAGCGGCAGGGCGCGCTTGGCCCCGGCCGCCTTGGCGGCCTCGCAGGCCCGCTCCACGGCGGCCTTGTGCCCGGCGATGACCACCTGGGCGGGCGCGTTGAAATTGACGGCCTCAACCACTTCGCCCTGGGCGGACTGCGCACACGCCGCGCGCACCGCGTCGTCGTCCAGGCCCAGGATGGCGGCCATGGCGCCGGTGCCCACCGGCACGGCGGCCTGCATGGCATCGGCGCGGATGCGCACCAGGCGCACGGCGTCTTCGAGCGCCAGCGCGCCGGCGGCGGCCAGGGCGGCGTACTCGCCCAGGCTGTGGCCGGCCATCACGTCGGGCAGGCGGCCGCCGGCGGCGCGCCAGGCGGCGAATACGGCCATGCCCGCGGTGAGCATGGCGGGCTGGGTGTTGGTGGTGAGGTTGAGCTGCTCGGCCGGCCCCTGGGCGATCAGGGCGCCCAGGTCCTGGCCGAGCGCCTCGCCGGCCCGGGCCACGACGTCGGCCACGGCCGCGTTGCCGGCCCAGGCATCGAGCATGCCGACCGACTGGGATCCCTGGCCGGGAAAGACAAAGGCGATTTTCATGATGGAATGTATCGACTTGAATACAGAATCGATGAGGATAACCCGACCTCGGGGCGCGGCGCCCGGGACGGCGAGCCCGGCGTTACATGCGCACCAAGACCGAACCCCAGGTGAAGCCGCCCCCGACGCCCTGCATCAGCACCAGCTGGCCGGGCTTGATGCGGCCATCGCGGCGCGCGGCGTCGAGCGCCAGCGGCACGCTGGCCGCCGAGGTGTTGGCGTGCGAATCGACGGTGATCACCACTTTTTCGGTGGGAACACGCAACTTGCGCGCCAGGAAATTGAGGATGCGGACGTTGGCCTGGTGCGGGACCAGCCAGTCGACATCGGCCACGTCGACGCCGGCCTCGGCGCAGACGTCGCGCGCCGACCGGTCGAGCACCGTGACGGCCTGCTTGAACACGGCCTGCCCGTCCATGCGCAGGAACGGGTCGCCCGTGACATCGCCATAGGCAACGTTGCCGGCGGCGCAGAGAATGCCGGTTTGCGAGCCGTCGGCATGCAAATGCGCGGCCAGGATGCCGGGCTGGTCGGAGGCCTTGAGCACCACTGCGCCGGCGCCATCGCCGAACAGCACGCAGGTGCGGCGATCGTTCCAGTCGAGGATGCGGGAGAACACCTCGGCGCCGATGACCAGCGCGCAGCGCGCGCGGCCGGCCCGGATGAAGGCGTCGGCGGTGCTCAGGGCGTAGACGAAGCCGCTGCACACTGCCTGCACATCGAAGGCGGCCCCGCCCTTGGCGCCCAGGTTGGCCTGCACCAGGCAGGCCGTGCTGGGAAAGACGAAATCGGGCGTGGAAGTGGCGACGATGATGAGATCGAGATCGGCGGCCTGCACGCCGGCGTCGGCCATGGCGCGCTGCGCCGCCTCGGTGGCGAGCTGGCTGGTGGTGACGCCGCGCTCGGCCAGGTGCCGCTGGCGGATGCCGGTGCGCTCGACGATCCACTCGTCGGAAGTGGCGATGTCGCGCGTGGCCAGTTCGGCGGCCAGTTCGTCATTGGACACGACCCGCTCCGGCAGGAAGCTGCCCGAGCCGGCAATCACGGCGTAAGTCATTGCGGTATCCATCAAACGGTGTCCCCGGCCGCCTCGGGCGCGCCGGCGGCGGCCTCGCCCATCTGGACGCGCTGGGTGATGAGCGCCACGGCCTGGGCGGTGCGTTCCTGCAGTTTACTCACCACCGCTTCGCGCGCGCGCTGCAGCGCGAAGCCATAGGCGTAGACGTCGGCCGAGCCGTGGCTCTTGATGACCACGCCGCGCAGGCCCAGCAGCGCGGCGCCATTGTAGCGACGGTTGTCGACACGGTTGCGCAGGCGATTGAGGACCGGCCTGGCGATGGCGCCCGCCAGCAGCGTGACGAGGTTGCGCTTGAATTCCTCGCGGATCACGCTCGAGAGCATCTTGGCCAGGCCTTCGACGGACTTGAGCACCACATTGCCGACGAAGCCGTCGCAGACGACGACGTCGACCGTGCCCTTGAAGATATCGTTGCCCTCGACGTTGCCCTGGAAATTGAGCGGGCTGCGCCGCAGCAGCTCAGCGGCTTCCTTGACCACCTCGTTGCCCTTGATGACTTCCTCGCCGATGTTCAGCAGGCCCACCGAAGGGTTGTCGCGGTGATCGACCGCCTGGGTCAGCGCCGCGCCCATGATGGCGAACTGCAGCAGGTGTTCCGCCGTACAGTCGACATTGGCGCCGAGGTCCAGCACGGTAGTGGCGCGACCGGTCTGGTTGGGAATGGACGTGGCAATGGCCGGACGGTCGATGCCGTCCAGCGTCTTGAGCACGTAGCGCGAGATGGCCATCCAGGCGCCGGTATTGCCGGCCGACACGCAGGCGTCGGCGCGGCCGTCCTTGACGGCCTGGGCCGCCAGGCGCATGGAGGAGTCCTTCTTGCGGCGCAGGGCGACCTCGACCGGGTCGTCCATGGAGACGACCTCGGTGGCCGGCACGATTTCCAGGCGCTCGCGCGGCGCGTCCTTGTGCTCGGCCAGCGCCGCCTCGATGGCGTCGGGCAGGCCGACCAGCAGCAGCCGGGAGTCCGGGAATTTCCGGGCGAACTCGATGGCGGCCGGAATCGTGACGGGCAGACCGAAGTCGCCGCCCATGCAGTCGATGGCGATGCGTATCACGGTTGCCAGTTCAGCGCTGCCGTAATCGTCCGGGACGCGGGCTCCGCCGCGGCTTATTCGTCAGCCTTGGTCTTCAGGACCTTGCGGCCACGATAGAAGCCGTTCGGGCTGATGTGGTGGCGCAGGTGGGTTTCGCCCGTGTTGGGCTCGATCGCCGTCGGCGGATTGACCAGAAAGTCGTGCGAGCGATGCATGCCGCGCTTGGACGGGGACTTCTTGTTTTGTTGAACAGCCATGATGACTCCTAGAAACGGGCCGCATTGTACGCGATGCGGCCCGATGTTGACCTAATCTTTATGCTTCAGTTGCTCGAGCACCGCGAACGGCGACGGACGCTCGGCGGCGGGAGCCTGGGGGGCGTCGCCGTCTTTGGCCGGCGCACCCGGGCATTCATCATGCCTGGGTACGTACGGAATGCTCAGGATGAGCTCGTCTTCGACCTGGGCCAACAGATCGAAGCGATGCGAGCCCACCACCTTTTCGGGCAGCGAGTCCGCGAGATCCGGGTCTTGCGCATCGAGGGACAGGTCGTCGTCGAGCTCGTCTTCGGACTCGACCAACTGCAGCACTGTCCGGGAATCTATCGCATAAGCAAACGGGGCATTGCAACGCTGGCAGACCAGCACCGGGCTGGCCTGCACATGCAGGTGCAGCAGCGGCTGGCCGGCGGCGATGCCGGTCTTGGCCACGCCCTTGCCGATTTCGCCCCGCACCGACCACCTGACCAGGCCAGCCTCGCCGCCGGGCTGCTCGGGCAGCCCTTCGACAACCCTGGCCAGGCGCACGAGCGGCACGGTACCCTGCACCGTATCGCCCTTGCGCGCCAACGCAAAAGCATCGATCACGGTATTCGCCGCAGCCGAGCCAACCGGACTGGGCAGCCGGGCCGCTTCTGTCCGTTCATTCTTGCTCATGCGAACTCCATGCTGACATGCTTTGGCCGACAACGCGAGCCGCAGGGCCACACCGCCTGTCACGGCCTGGCTGCCACGGCCCGGGCAACGAAACCCCGGCTCCTGCAAAAATCCCGCAAAACGTTAGATAATACCGTGACTTACGTATCACCGTCAAACTCTGCATGCCTACTTCTCCCCCTCGCCTGATCCTCGCCTCGAGCTCGCGCTACCGCCGCGAGCTGCTGTCCCGGCTGCGCCTGCCATTCGAGGCCATTGCGCCGGACGTCGACGAAACCCCGCATCCGGGGGAAACCCCGGCCGCGCTGGCGCTGCGGCTGTCGGTCGACAAGGCGATGGCGATCGCCGCCCGCCGCCCAGGCTGCATCGTGATCGGCTCCGACCAGGTCGCCACGGCCGACGGCCAGCCCATCGGCAAGCCGGGCGACTTCGACCGCGCCCGGGCCCAGTTGCGGGCACTGGCCGGCCGCGAGGTCGAGTTCCACAGCGCCCTGGCGGTGACTGACGGCAACCGGGTGGAAAAAACCGACGTGGTGACGCGCTGCCGCTTCCGGCCCCTGCCGGACGCCGCCATCGATGCCTACCTGCGCGCCGAGGAGCCCTACGATACCGCGGGCAGCGCCAAGGCGGAAAGCCTGGGCATCGCCCTCATGGAATCGATCCAGAGCAACGATCCCACGGCCATCATCGGCCTGCCGCTCATTGCGCTCACCGGCATGCTGGCCTCGTTCGGCCTGGACCCCCTCACGCAAGGCGCGGCATGAGCGGCGCCCTGCACCTGATCCCGGTCGCGCTGGGCGACGCCCCGCCCGAGCGCTGGCTGCCCGCCGACGCCCGCGCCCTGGCCGGCAGCCTTGATACCTATATCGCCGAAAATGCCAAGACGGCGCGCGCCTTCCTGAAACAGGTCGGCACGGCGCGCCCGCTGCAGGAAATCACCATCCACACCCTGACCGACAAGACCGACGCCGGCCAGATACAGCAATGGCTGGCCCCGGTGCGCCAGGGCCGCGATATCGGCCTGGTCTCGGAAGCCGGCTGCCCGGCGGTGGCCGACCCGGGCGCCGCGGTGGTGGCGGCGGCACACCGCCTGGGGCTGCAGGTGCGCCCCTGGGTGGGGCCGTCGTCGATCCTGCTGGGCCTGATGGCCAGCGGCCTGGACGGGCAGCGCTTTGCCTTCCATGGCTATGCTCCGGTCGACCCGGCCGAGCGCGCCCGCCAATTGCGCGCCTGGGAACAGCACTCGGCGCGCCACCACCAGACACAGCTGCTGATCGAAACGCCCTATCGCAACGCGGCCATGTTCGCCACTTTGCTGGCCTCGCTGCGCGGCGACACGCGCCTGTGCGTGGCCCGCTCCCTGACGACCGCCGACGAATGGGTGCGCACCCACAGCATCGCCGAATGGAAAACCCGCCCGGCGCCCGAGCTGGACAAGCGGCCGACCCTGTTCCTGTACCTGGCCGGCCGCCCATGAGCCGGCCGCGCATCCTCGCCCGACTGGCGGCGCTCGCGGCGACGGCGCTGTTGCTGGGCGGATGCGCCAGCCATGCGCCCGACCGGCTCGACATCGATACATCGGTGACGGCGGCCAGCCAGGACAGCCGGGTGCGCTATATCGTGTTGCACTACACCTCGGCCGGGCGCGACCGGGCGCTCGACCTGCTGTCGCGCGGCGGCGTCAGCACGCACTACCTGATCACCGACGATGCGCGGCCGCGCGTCTACCGCCTGGTCGACGAAACGCGCAGCGCCTGGCATGCCGGCGAGAGCGCCTGGTACGACCAGGTGTCGCTGAACCCGGTGTCGATCGGCATCGAGCTGGTCAACGCCGGCCGCCGGGACGGCGCCGACGGCGCGCCGAGCTGGCAGCCGTACGCCGACGCGCAGATCAAGACCCTGGTGCGGCTAATGCACGACCTGCTCGCGCGGCATCAGGTGCGGCCCGAGAACATCGTGGGCCACAGCGACATCGCGCCGCAGCGCAAGACCGACCCCGGGCCGCTCTTCCCCTGGAAACGCCTGGCGCAGGCCGGTATCGGCCGCTGGTACGACGAAGCCCTGGCGGCGGCGCACTGGGTCACGCTGCAGCGCGAGGGCGTGCCGGACGTGGCCTGGTTCCAGCGGCAGCTGGCGCGCCTGGGCTACGCCTGCCCGCAGCACGGGCGGCTGGACCGGGCCACGCGCAATGTACTGGCGGCATTCCAGATGCACTATCGCCCGGACGACTACAGCGGGCGGCCGGACGCCGAGACGGCGGCCATCATGATGGCGCTGCCGGCGCCCGGCTAGCGCGCCCGCAGCCAGGCCGCCACGCGCCAGCCCAGCAGCGCCAGCAGCACCGCCCCGTATGCCAGGGGCTGCTGGAAATCGTGCTTGCCGGCTTTGTGCCACCACAGGTGCACGATGGCCAGCACCCCGATCAGGTAGACGGCGCGGTGCAGCGCCTGCCAGCGCCGGCCCAGCTTGCGCATGGCCCACTGCGTCGAGGTGGCCGCCAGCGCCGTCATGCAGACGAAGGCCGCGAAGCCGGCGGTGATGAAGGGCCGCTCGGCCACGTCGCGCAGCATGGAGGCCGGGTCCAGCCCGCGGTCCCACCATACCCACGCCAGGAAATGCAGGCTGCCATAGAAAAAAGCGAACAACCCGCAGGGCCGGCGCAGCCGCACCAGGGCCGGCTGCCGCAACAGGCGCCGCAGAGGGGTGATGGACAGCGTCACCAACAGGCACACCAGCGTCCAGGTGCCGGAAGAGCGCGTCAGGAACTCGACCGGGTTGGCGGTCAGGCCATCGTGGAAACCCAGCCAGATCCAGCGGGCGAACGGCAGCAGCCCGGCGGCGAACAGGATGGGCTTGAACCGCCCGATTGCCGCGGCCGACCACTGCGCCGGGCGCGGGGCGGTCTGGGTGCCTGCCATGCTAGTAGGGCCTCGTCATGCGGGTTCCCGGCGCCAGCAGGCGCTAGTAATTGGCCCTCAGGTCCATGCCCTGGTAGAGCGCCGCCACCTGCTCGGCGTAACCGTTGAACATCAGCGTCTTGCGCTTGGGCGTGAACAGGCCGTCCTCGCCGATGCGCCGCTCGGTGGCCTGGCTCCAGCGCGGGTGCGGGACGTCCGGATTCACGTTGGCATAGAAACCGTATTCCCGCGCCGCCGCCTGCATCCAGGAGCTGGTGGGCTGGCGCTCGACCAGGCGGATGCGCACCAGCGACTTGGCCGACTTGAAGCCGTATTTCCAGGGCACCGCCAGACGCAGCGGCGCGCCATTCTGGTTGGGCAGCACCTTGCCATACAGGCCGAAGACCAGCAGCGCCAGCGGATGCATGGCCTCGTCGAGCCGCAACCCCTCGACATAGGGCCATTCGAGCACCGGATAGCGCAGGCCAGGCATGTTGTCGCGCTGCATGACGGTGGTGAACTCGACATACTTGGCGTTGCCGGTGGGCTCCACCTGCTTGAGCAGCGCCGCCAGCGGATAGCCCACCCAGGGGATCACCATGGACCAGCCCTCGACGCAGCGCAGGCGGTAGACGCGCTCTTCGAGCGGCGCCAGCTTGAGCAGTTCGTCGATGTCGAATGTCCGCGGGCGCAGCACTTCGCCCTCGACGCTGACCGTCCAGGGGCGGGTCTGCAGCCGGGCGGCGTACTGGGCGGGGTCGCCCTTGTCGATGCCGAACTCGTAGTAGTTGTTGTAGGTGGTGACGTCCTTGAACGACGTCTGCTTGTCCATGACCGTGAACTGCGGGCTGGGCTGCCCGGGCAGCGCGGCTGCGCCGGGCTCCTGGGCGGCCGCCTGGCGCATGGCCCAGCCGGGCAGGCCGGCGGCCGCGGCAGCCAGTCCGGCGCGCGCCAGCCAGGCGCGGCGCGACTGCCAGACCGCTTCCGGCGTGATTTCGGATGGGAGCGGCTCGTGGCCGGATTTGCGTATCGACATGACGGTCTCCTGGTGCTGGGCGCAGCGAGTCCTGTTACAGACGAACGCGAGGCCGTTCTATTCCATGGCCGCGGCGCGCCGGCTCAGGCGCCCGCGCGCGGCAGCAGCCATTCGCGCAGCGCCGCCACGCTGTCGACCACCGCCTGCGGCCCGCAACCCTGGAGTTCCTGGGGGCTGTGCGCGCCATAGGCCACGCCCAGCCCGTGGACGCCCGCATTGGCGGCCATTTGCAGGTCGTGCGAGGTGTCGCCCACCATGACCACGCGTTCCGGTTCGACCCCCAGTTCGTCCATGAGTTCGTGCAGCATGGCCGGATGCGGCTTGCTGAAGGTCTCGTCAGCGGTGCGGGTGGCATCGAAGACGCCGCCCAGCCCGGTGGCGGCCAGCACGCGGTTCAGCCCCACGCGGCTCTTGCCGGTGGCGACCGCCAGGCGCACCTGGCGGTCCGCCAGCGCGCCGAGCAGGGGCTCGATGCCGTCGAACAGCTTCAGATCGGGGTCGCGCAGCAGATAATGGGTGCGGTAGCGCTCCAGGAAGCGCGGCACCATGGCCTGGGTCAGTTCGGGGACGGCGCGGCGCAGCGCGCTCTCGAGCGACAGGCCGATCACCCAGCTGGCGGCCGAGGCGGTCGGCACGGGCAGGTCCAGGTCGCGGCAGGCGCCCTGGATGGCGGCCACGATGCCGTTGGTGGAATCCATCAAGGTGCCGTCCCAATCGAACACGACCAGCGAATAGGGCATATTCAAGCGCTCTCCAGTTGCTGCAGCAGTTTCCGGCAGGCGGCGGGCAGTTCCGCCGTCAGCCGCAGGGTTTCTCCGGTGAGCGGATGCGGCAGGGTCAGCTGGTGCGCATGCAGGAACATGCGCCCGAACCCCTGGCGCGCGAAACGCGCCCGGACTTCATCCGTCCCGTATTTATCGTCGCCGACGATGGGGAAGCCGCTGGCCGCCAGGTGAACCCGGATCTGGTGCGTGCGCCCTGTGCGCAATTCGGCATCCACCAGACTGTACCCCCCATAGCGTTGCCGCAGGGTGACGATGGTATGCGCGGCCTGCCCTGCCGGGTCGGGCCGCACGCGCCGCTCGCCCGACTGGGTGGTCCATTTGGTGAGCGCCAGGCGGATGTGCTGGCGGTCGTTGACCCAGTCGCCCTCGACCAGGGCCAGGTAGTGCTTGTCGCCCTTGCCTTCGCGCAGCATGGCGTGCAGCGCCAGCAGCGCGCTGCGTTTCTTGGCCACCATCAGCAGTCCGGAGGTCTCGCGGTCGAGCCGATGGACCAGTTCCAGGAAGCGCGCCTGCGGCCGGGCCGCCCGCAACTGCTCGATGACGCCGAACGACACGCCGCTGCCGCCGTGCACCGCCACCCCGGCCGGCTTGTCGATCACCAGCAGCGCGTCGTCTTCGTAGACGACCGGGAACTCGGCGCCGGGCACCGGACGGGCCTCGCCGGGCGCCGGCAGCCGCAGGGGCGGCACGCGGATGAGATCGCCCGCCGCCACGCGGTAGTCGGCCTGGATGCGTCCCTTGTTTACCCGCACCTGGCCGGCCCGGATCGCCTTGTAGATATGGCTCTTGGGCACGCCCTTGCACAGGCGCATGAGGAAATTGTCGATGCGCTGGCCTTCGTGCTCGGCCCCCACCTCGACCATGCGGACCGCGGGCGAGCTGGCGGGAGAGGAAGTTTCTTTGCGCATTGCGGAAAGCGACATATAATCGGGACAGCCTTAAGGGGCTGAACAAGCCGCCTGGCGTAGAGATGCATTTGTGCGCGTCTCCGTCGAGCGCGCGGGCCGCCATTGTACTGCCTGCTCATTCAGCTCCGGGGCCTCTCGGTCGCCGGCGCAACCGCGCCCTGCCGGATGGTGGTGTGGCACGCTTTGCCCGCCGTCCGCAGGTCCGTTGCCTGCCGCAAGCGGCTCTGAAGCACTGCAAGAATCGTCGCGTAATTAAAGCACCAGGTGCGTGCTGGCAGATCCCCGCCGCACCTGCCGTTCACAGCAACCCTTCCGTCAACCACACTTAGTGAACCTGACCCCCCTGCTGACAGAACCGCGTGCCGTACGGCACGACGTGCCCGCCTGACCCGCGGCGGCCATGCCTGGGCGCTGCCCGGCAACCGGCCGCATCTCTTGCCTGCTTCAGTCCGCAGCCCGAGTGGCCCGAGGTCACGCGCCGATATCGGCGCGTCATGACAACGGAGAACCCCACTCATGAAGCGCATGCTGTTCAATGCAACGCACCAGGAAGAACTGCGCGTTGCCATCGTCGATGGGCAGAAGCTCATCGATCTCGACATCGAAACCGCCGGCCGCGAACAGCGCAAAGGCAATATCTACAAAGGTGTCATCACCCGCATCGAACCCGGCCTGGAGGCCTGCTTCGTCAACTACGGCGAAGACCGCCACGGTTTCCTGCCGTTCAAGGAAGTGGCCCGCAGCTACTTCAAGGAAGGCGTCGACGTCCGCACCGCCCGCATCCAGGATGCCCTGCGCGAAGGCCAGGAACTGATCGTCCAGGTCGAAAAGGAAGAGCGCGGCAACAAGGGCGCCGCCCTGACCACCTTCGTTTCGCTGGCCGGCCGCTACCTGGTGCTGATGCCCAACAACCCCCGCGGCGGCGGCGTCTCGCGCCGCGTCGAGGGCGAGGACCGCCAGGAACTGCGCGACACGATGGAGCAGCTGGAAGTCCCGCAGGGCATGAGCATCATCGCCCGCACCGCCGGCATCGGCCGCAACGTCGAAGAGCTGCAATGGGACCTGTCCTACCTGCTGCAACTCTGGACCGCCATCGACGGCGCCGCCCGCGACAACGCCGCGCCAATCCTCATCTACCTGGAATCCAGCCTGGTCATCCGGGCCATCCGCGACTACTTCTCCCCCGAAATCGGCGAAATCCTCATCGATACCGACGAGATCGCCGACCAGGCCACCGCGTTCATGAGCGTGGTGATGCCCGACAACGTCCAGCGCGTCAAGCGCTACCGCGACGACATCCCCCTCTTCTCGCGCTTCCAGATCGAACACCAGATCGAGACCGCCTATTCGCGCACCGTGCAGCTGCCCTCGGGCGGCGCCGTGGTCATCGACCACACGGAAGCCCTGGTGGCGGTCGACGTGAACTCCGCGCGCTCGACGCGCGGCTCCGACATCGAGGAAACCGCCCTGCGCACCAACCTGGAAGCGGCCGATGAAGTGGCCCGCCAGCTGCGCCTGCGCGACCTGGGTGGCCTGATCGTGATCGATTTCATCGACATGGAAGACGGCAAGAACCAGCGCGCCGTCGAACAGCGCCTGCGCGACGCCCTGCATTTCGACCGCGCCCGCGTGCAGATGGGCAAGATCTCGCGCTTCGGCCTGATGGAACTGTCGCGCCAGCGCCTGCGGCCGGCCCTGAACGAAGGCTCGCACATCACCTGCCCGCGCTGCAACGGCACCGGCGTGATCCGCGACGCCGAATCCAGCGCGCTGCACGTGCTGCGCCTGCTGCAGGAAGAAGCCATGAAGGAGAACACCGCGGCGGTGCACGCCCAGGTGCCGGTCGACGTGGCCACCTTCCTGCTCAACGAAAAGCGCTCCGACATCGCCAAGATGGAGGCCCGCCTGAAGGTGAACCTGGTGCTGATCCCCAACAAGCACCTGGAAACCCCGCACCACCACATCGAGCGCCTGCGCCACGACGACCCGCGCCTCGAGGAAGTGAAGACCAGCTTCGAACTGGCCGAGGCCCCCTCGACCGACATGGCCTGGGCGCCGCGCGACCAGGAAGTCAAGGCGCGCCCCGAGGCCCTGGTCAAGGGCATCACGCCTTCGCAGCCGGCGCCCGTGTCGACGCCGGCGCCGGCCGCGGCCGCCCCGGCGCCCGCGCCCGCCGAAGGCGGCTTCGGCGGCCTGTTCAAGCGCCTGGTCGGCTGGCTGAGCGGCAGCGCCGAACCCGCCGCCCCGGAAGCGCCCAAGGAAGAAGCCAAGCGCGCCGGCGCCGCCCGCGGCAAGCGCGCGCATGATGGCCAGGACCGCCGTGGCGAGCGCCACGGCTCGGACCGCGGCCGCCATCGCCGCGGCGAACCGCGCAGCGAGGCTGGCGAACCGGCCGAAGGCGCCGCCCGCCACCATGTGCGCGGCAACCGCCGCTCCGAGGAACGCGCCGAGCGCCCGGCCCGCGGCGAGCGGGAAGCCGCCCGCCCCGAACGCGCCCTGGCGCCCGAAGCCGCCGAGGAAACCTCCGGCGGCCGCGGCAATCGCGGCCGCCGCGGCCGCGGCCGCAACCGGCGCGAGGAAACTCAGCAGGACGCGCCGATGAGCGAGCAGGAGAGCATGGTCGCCGCCCTGGCGGAAACCGTGGCCACCGCCCTGCCCGCCGCCCAAGGGCCGGCCATCGCCGCCGCCCTGACGGAACGGGCCGAGGCCGAGGCTGACGCGGCCCCCGGCGCGGAAACCCCCGCTAGCGAACAGGAAGCCGCCGAAGGCGCCGCCGATCCGGAACGCAAGCGCCGCCGCCGTCGCAGCCGCCGCGGCCGCCGTGGCCAGGATGAACTGGCCGCCACCGGCGCCGACGGCCAGGCCGAGGACGTCCAGGAAGCCGATGCCGCCACCGGCGAGCCGGCAGCGACTGAAGCCGCCGCAGCCACGCCGTCGCCCCTGCAGGCCCCGGCCGCCGATCTGGCCGACATCTCCAATGCCGCGGCCATCGCGCAAGGCACGCCCGAGATCGCCGTGCCGGCCCCCGCTCCCGCGGCGGCCAGCGTCCCGGCCGCCGCCGAGCCGGCGCCCGCCACGCCGGCGGCCCCGGCCGAGCAAGCCCCGTCCGCCGCCCCGGCGGAAGCCGCCGCTCCAGTGGAAGCACCGGAAACCGCCAGCGCGCAGGCGCCGGCGGCAGCCGAGCCGGTATCGCAGCCTGAACCGTCCGACGTAGCGGCGCCTGCCGAGACGCCGGTCCCGGTCGAAGCGGCCGAGCCGCCCGTCCAGCCGGCCGAGCCGGCGGTCGCCACCCAGCCGGCCCCCGCGGCGGCGCAGCCCATCGTGGTGCCCGCAGCCGCCCCGGCCGCCTCCAGCCAGGCCCTGCACGAGGTGGTCAGCGCCGCCGGCCTGCAATGGGTCGAGACCGACCCCGAGCGCCACGCGCAGACGCAGCAGCGCATCGCCGCCAGCTACGCGCCGGCGCGCCTGGGCCGCGAGCGCAAGCCGGTGCCCCCGGTCTCGAACGAGCCGCTGGTGCAGGTGGAAACGCAGCGCCACTGATCAGGCCGGGCCGAGCGCGCCCGCCATCGGAACACAACGCCGGCATTGCTGCCGGCGTTGTTTTTGGGCAAGGTAGCGCCATGACCTCAATGGCGGAGCAACCATGACTGAGCGACTGGCGCCGGAAGAACGCGCGGCGTACCGGCACTTCACGCCCATCGCCACGCGCTGGATGGACAACGACGTCTACGGCCACGTGAACAACGTGGTCTACTACTCGTGGTTCGACACGGCGGTCAACGGCATGCTGATCGCCGAAGGCATCGCCGGCGCGGACTCGCCCACGGCCATCGGCCTGGTGGTCGGCAGCCAGTGCCAGTATTTCGAGCCGGTGTCGTTCCCCACGCCGGTCGAGATCGGCCTGCGGGTGGCCAGGCTGGGCACCAGCAGCGTCACCTACCGCCTGGGCGTCTTCAGCGCGGGCCGCCAGGCTTGCCATGCCACTGGCCTGTTCACCCACGTGTACGTGGATCCGCAATCGCGCCGCCCGGTGCCGGTGCCGGACCGCCATCGGCAGCGGCTGGCCGGCTATCTCGTGCCCGGCGCATAGCGGCGGCACGCCTTCCCCGGGGCGATTTCCCCGGGCAATAAAAAGGCCGGGTGAATACCCGGCCCCTCCTGGCATGCGAGATGCCGCCGCGCCGCCTCAGAACTGGTACGTGTAGGTGAGTTGCAACACGTCCAGGCCCGGATTCGGGCGCTTGATGCTGGCGTTCGAGAAATGCGAATACCGCAGGCCGAGCCGGTTGTGCGGGGTGACCATGAAGCCCATGCCGAGGTGGTCGCCGAACTGGAACGCGGTGCTGATGTTCTCGTCGGCGAAGCGGGTGCTCGTGAAGGCCGTGGCGCCAATGCCGGCCTCGACGTAGAAGCGCTCGGTCATCCACCAGCGGAACATCGGGATGGCATTGAATTGCCACACACTGCTGGGCGAACGCGAACCGCTGGCCCACCAGTAGGCGGCGCCGAATTCGCCGGTGAGATCCAGGCGCCCCCAGTTGCCGCCGAATTCGTACAGATTCAGGCCCGGGGTTTCATAGACCAGCTCGGCGCGCTGATAGTGCTCGCCCACCCCGTAGTGCAGGCCGATGCCGCCCTGGGTGGATTGCTGGGCCTGGGCCGAGAACGCCAGGCCAGCCAACGAGACGGCGGCCAGGGCCGCCCGGATATTCTTCTTATTGAGACTCGACATGAATACTCCAGATCCTGTGTTTTGCACACTGGTAAACATAGCAGAAATTCAGCCGCGCCCCGCCCTCCCTGTATAAGCCAGGCAACAGTCCGGCCGGAAAATCAGACGTTGCGTGGAAGATACCGGGTGGATTCCTAGCCTATATGGAAATATCGCGCATCAGGCCGTCACGACGTCGGCCGGCTGGTCGGTCAGGAGCGCCAGCAGGCGGGCGATCTCTTCGCGCAGCTGGCGACGATCGACCACCATGTCGATGGCGCCCTTTTGCAGCAGGAACTCGGCGCGCTGGAAGCCTTCCGGCAGTTTCTCGCGCACGGTCTGCTCGATGACGCGCGGGCCGGCAAAGCCGATCAGGGCCTTGGGCTCGGCGATGACCACGTCGCCCATGAAGGCGAAGCTGGCCGACACCCCGCCCATGGTCGGGTCGGTCAGGACGCTGATGAACGGCAGGCCGGCCGCTGACAGGCGCGTCAGCATGGCGTTGGTCTTGGCCATCTGCATCAGGGACAGCAGGCTTTCCTGCATGCGCGCACCGCCGGAAGCGGCCACGCAGATGAACGGCGTTTTGTTGTCGAGGGCCACCTGGGCGCCGCGCGCGAAGCGCTCGCCCACCACCGAGCCCATCGAGCCGCCCATGAATTCGAACTCGAAACACGCCACCACCGCCGGCACGCCGCGAATGGAGCCGCTCATGACCACCAGCGCGTCGGTTTCGCCGGTCTGCTTCATGGCTTCCTGGACGCGCTCGGGATACTTGCGCGTGTCCTTGAATTTCAGCGAATCGACCGAGCGCGTGTTCTGGCCGATCTCGACCCGCCCTTCCACGTCGAGCAGCGAATCGAGGCGCGCACGCGAACCGATGCGCATGTGGTGGTCGCACTTGGGACACACATGCAGGTTGGCGGCCAGGTCTTCGCTGTAGAGCACCGACTCGCAGGACGGGCACTTGACCCACAGCCCTTCCGGCACGCGACGCGCGCCGCTGTCGCTGTTCTTGTTGATGCGGGGAGGCAGGAGTTTTTCGATCCAGCTCATTGTCGTTCTTCCGTTGGGAGTCCGCGCGCCATGGCCTCAGGCCGGCGAACGGTCTCGTTTGACTTGGTCGAGCGCCTGCCGGATGCCGGCCAGCCACTGGCTGGCGGCGGCGACGGCGGCGCCCGTTTGTTCGCCGGCGGGCGCGCTTGCAACCGCCTGCTCGAGCGTTTCGATGAGTTTGCTGCCGATCACCACGGCGTCGGCGGCGCGCGCGATGCGCTGCGCGCTGGCGGCGTCGCGGATGCCGAAGCCCACGCCCACCGGCACGCCGACATGGCGGCGGATGAGCGCCACGCGGGCCGCGACTTCGTCGGTATCGAGGCTGCCGGCGCCCGTGACGCCCTTGAGCGACACATAGTAGACATAGCCGCGCGCGATACGCGCAACGGCCTGGATGCGCGCCTCGGTGGTCGTGGGCGCCACCAGGAAGATCGGCGCGATGCCATGGGCTTCCAGGTGGCCGGCGAAGGCGTCGATTTCCTCGGGCGGATAATCGACCACCAGCACGCCGTCGACGCCGGCTGCCTGCGCCGCCTCGGCGAAGGCCTGCAGGCCCATGCGTTCGATGGGGTTGGCATAGCCCATCAGCACCACCGGGGTGGCGTCGTCGTCGCGGCGGAACTGCGCCACGAGCTCCAGCACGCGACGCAGGCCGACGCCCTGAGCGATGGCGCGCTCGGTGGCGCGCTGGATCACCGGCCCGTCGGCCATCGGGTCGGAAAACGGCACGCCCAGCTCGATGATGTCGGCGCCCGCCTGCTTCAAGGCGTGCATCAGCGGCACGGTGGCCTCGGGCGAAGGGTCGCCAGCGGCGATGTAGGGGATCAGCGCGGCCGCGCGGCCGGACTCGGCGACGCGGGCGAAGGCCGCTGCGATACGATCGGTTCGGGTGGTCATGGTGTCAGAACTGGATACCCGCGCGTTCGGCGACGGTGTGCATGTCTTTGTCGCCGCGGCCGGACAGGTTGACCAGGATGATGGTGTCCTGGGGCAGCGAGGGGGCCATCTTGACCGCGTGCGCGATGGCGTGCGAGGACTCCAGCGCCGGCATGATGCCTTCGATGCGGCAGCAGTCGTGGAACGCCGCCAAGGCTTCGGCGTCGGTGACGCCGACGTACTCGGCGCGGCCGCTGTCCTTGAGCCAGGCGTGCTCCGGGCCCACGCCGGGGTAGTCCAGCCCGGCCGAGACCGAGTGCGTCTCCTGGACCTGGCCGTCGGCATCCTGCATGACATAGGTGCGGTTGCCGTGCAGCACGCCCACCTGGCCGGCCGCCAGCGAGGCCGCGTGGCGGCCGGTGTCCAGCCCTTCGCCGGCCGCTTCCACGCCGATCAGGCGCACGTTCTCGTAGGGGATGTACGGGTGGAAGATGCCCATGGCGTTCGAGCCGCCGCCCACCGCCGCCACGACGTAGTCGGGCTGGCGGCCGGTTTCCTCGGGCATCTGGACCAGGCATTCGTTGCCGATGACGGTCTGGAAATCGCGCACCAGACGCGGATAGGGATCCGGGCCGGCGACGGTGCCGATGATGTAGAAGGTGTTCTCGATATTGGTGACCCAGTCGCGCATGGCCTCGTTCAGGGCGTCCTTCAGCGTGCGCGAACCGGATTCGACGGGCACCACGGTGGCTCCCAGCAGCTTCATGCGGTAGACGTTCGACGCCTGGCGGCGGACATCCTCGCTGCCCATGTAGACCACGCATTCCATGCCGTAGCGCGCCGCCACCGTGGCGGTGGCCACGCCGTGCTGGCCGGCGCCGGTCTCGGCGATGACGCGCGGCTTGCCCATGCGGCGCGCCAGCAGGGCCTGGCCGATGCAATTGTTGACCTTGTGGGCGCCGGTATGGTTGAGGTCTTCGCGCTTGAACCAGATCTGCGCGCCGCCCAGCTCGCGCGACCAGCGGGCCGCGTGGTAGACCGGGCTGGGACGCCCGACGAAATGCTTGAGCTCGTAGTTGAAGGCCGCGATGAACTCGGGATCGACCCGGCAGCGATCGTAGGCCGCGCGCAGCTCGTCGAGCGCGTGCATCAGTGTTTCCGCCACGAATACGCCGCCGTAGGGGCCGAAATGCCCCTGGGCGTCGGGAAGGTCGTAAGATTTCACCAGTTTCTCCTGGGCTGCGGCTGGCACGGCGGCCGCGAAGCCCGCTTCGCAACCCGCCATTTTAACCGAGCAGCGACTGCCCCAGGCGGCGCAGGAATTTCTCGCAAGCCTCGAGCTGGTCCAGCGCGACGTACTCGTCGGGCTTGTGGGCCTGCTCGATATGCCCCGGCCCGCAAACCACGGTGGGCACGCCGATGCTCTGGAACAGGCCAGCCTCGGTGCCGTACGCCACCTTGCGGGTGGCGCGGTCGTCGGTCAGGGCGCGCACCAGCTGCGTGATGGCGGCGGCCTCGGAGGCATCCAGGCCCGGCGCGCGGGCGCCGCTGCGGATGTCGATGCGCGCGCCCTCGAATTCGGCCCGCATGGCCGGCAGCAGCGTCTCCTGCACATAGCGCTCGACCTCGGCCTGGATATCGTCGGCCGGCATGCCCGGCAGGTTGCGGAACTCGTACGAGAACTCGCACAGCTCGGGGATGGTATTGACGGCGATGCCGCCCTGGATCAGGTTGGTGGTCAGGGTGGAATACGGCACATCGTAGAACTCGTCGTACGGCCCCTTGGCCTTGAACCCGTCGGCCAGCTCGCGGATGCGGCAGATCAGGCGCGCCGCGTACTCGATGGCATTGCAGCCGCGCGGCGTCAGGGACGAATGCGCCGCCTTGCCGTGCACACAGCAGCGGAACAGGTTGATGCCCTTGTGGGCCACCACCACCTGCATGCCGGTGGGCTCGCCCACCACGCAGCCCTCGGGCCGGATGCCGCGCTCGCGCAGCTCGGCCAGCATCACGGGCGCGCCCACGCAGCCGACCTCCTCGTCATACGAGAAAGCCAGGTGGATCGGCTTCTTGCGCGGCATCGCCAGGTATTCGGGCACCAGCGCCAGGCTGGCCGCGATGAAGCCCTTCATGTCGCAGGTGCCGCGGCCGTAGAGGCGGCCATCGGCCTCGGACAGCACGAACGGGTCGGTCGACCAGGCCTGGCCGTCTACCGGCACCACATCGGTGTGCCCCGACAGCACGATGCCGCCCTGCTCGCCGCCGTCCGCGGCGGGCAGCGTGGCGAACAGGTTGGCCTTGGTCCGCTCGGCATTGTGGGCCAGCCAGGCCTGCACGCCCTGGCTCTTGAGCCGGTCCCGCACGGTTTCGATCAAGCCCAGGTTCGAGTTGCGGCTGGTGGTATCGATGCCGACCAGCGTTTCCAGCCAGGTGCGCGTATCCATGTGACGATTCTCGACGGAGTAAAACACCGAGTGTAGGACAAACGGCCGGCCGCGCGGCGGATCAGTAGCGGGTGGCGGAGGTGACGCCCGGGACCTCGGAAAGTGCGGCCAGCGCCTTGCCCAGCGACTCGCCGCCGCGCACCTCGACGGTGAAAATCATGTGGGCCAGCGACTGGCGGCTCTGGGTGTTGACGCCCACGACGTTCAGGCGCTGGCGCGCGAACACTTCGGACAGGTCGCGCAGCAGCCCCGAGCGGTCGTGTGCGCGCACGCTGATATCGACCGGGTAGAAGGTCTCGGACGTCTCGCCCCAGGCCACCTCGATCACCCGTTCGGGCTCGCGGGCGGCCAGCGCCTGGTAGCTGTGGCAACCGGTGCGGTGGATCGACACGCCGCGCCCGCGCGTCACGAAGCCGGCGATCTGGTCGGGCGGGGCCGGCCGGCAGCAGCGCGCCAGCTGGGTCAAGAGCGAGCCGACGCCCACCACCAGCACCCCGCTCTTGCCGCTGCGCGCGGCGCTGTCGGCGCTGTGCGCATGGGCCAGGTCGGCCGCCTCGGGCTCCGCCTCGGGGGCCGGCTGCTGGAATACGGCGTCGATCTGGCGCAGGCTGAATTCTTCCTTGGCCGCCGCCACGTACAGGTCGTCGGCGCGCGCGAACCCCAGGCTCTGCGCCAGCTGCTCAAGGTTGACGGCGGTCTTGCCGAGACGCTGCAGCTCTTTTTCGACCAGCGCCTGGCCGGTGGTGATGCGCTGCTGCAGCTCGATGGCGTTGAACCACATGCGCACCTTGGCGCGCGCGCGCGGGCTGGCCAGGAAACCCAGTTGCGGATTGAGCCAGTCGCGCGACGGCCCGCCCGACTTGGCGGCGATGATCTCGACCGTCTGGCCGGTGCCCAGGCGGGTCTGCAGGGGCACCATTTGACCGTCGACGCGGGCGCCGCGGCAGCGATGGCCCAGGTCGGTATGCAGGTGATAGGCGAAATCGACCGGCGTCGCGCCGGCCGGCAGTTCGATGACGCGCGCCTGCGGCGTGAGGACGTAGACGCGTTCCTCGCGCGGCGCGCCGGCGGGCGCCGCCTTGGCGCCGCCGGCTTCCATGTCCGAATTCCAGGCCAGCAACTGGCGCATCCACGACAGTTGGCGGTCGTATTCGCTGGAGGCGGCCACCTGGCCGCCCTTGGCCCCCGCCTCTTTGTAGCGCCAGTGCGCGGCCATGCCGTATTCGGCGAACTGGTGCATGCCGCGCGTGCGGATCTGCACCTCGAACGGCCTGCCGTCGTCGTCGGCCACCACGGTATGCAGCGAGCGGTAGCCGTTGGGCTTGGGCCGCGAGATGTAGTCGTCGAACTCGTCCGGCATCGGGGTCCACATGTCGTGTACCATGCCCAGCGCGGTATAGCAGGCCCGCACGTCGTCGACGATGACCCGCAGCGCGCGCAGGTCGTACAGTTGCGAGAATTCCAGGCCCTTCAGGCGCATCTTGTTCCAGATGCTGTAGATATGCTTGGGCCGGCCGCTGACCTCGGCCTGGATGCCGGCCTTGGCCAGCGCCCCCTGCAGGCGTTCGATGGCGCCGGCGATGAAGGCCTCGCGCTCGGCGCGCTTTTCTTCGAGCAGGCTGGCGATTTCCTTGTAGCGCCCGGGTTCCAGGAAGCGGAACGCCAGGTCTTCCATTTCCCACTTGACCTGCCAGATGCCCAGCCGGTTGGCCAGTGGCGCATAGAGGTCGAGCGTTTCCCGGGCGAACGCCTGCGAGCACGGGGTCTTGGATTCGGCATGCCAGCGCAGCGTCTGCAGGCGCGAAGCGAGCCGCATCAGCACGATGCGCAGGTCGGCCGCCATGGCCAGCAGCATCTTGCGCTGCATTTCCTTCTGGTCGCCGCTGTCGGCTTCGCTGTCGCTGGCGCGGCGCGCCACCATGCCCAGGCGCAGCAGGGCGCGCGCGCCCTGCACCAGGCGCGCGATCTCGGGCCCGAACTCGGCGGCCAGCGGATCGGTGCGCAGCGGCGGCGCGGGCGTGGCCAGGTCGGTCGGCAGGGCGGCCACCAGGGCGGCTATGCGGGTGGCGGCGTCGGTCTGCAGGCCCGCCAGGATGCGCACGGTGCCGGCCGCGTGGTAGGCCGCCGGCTCGCCGGTGCCCATCTGCTGGCCGGCGAATTGCGGCACGGCCCAGGCCACCGCCCGCTCGATGCGCGCGGGAGCGTCGGCGTCGAGGCCCGCGCCCGCCGCCTGGCGCCAGGCGTCATCGAATGGCGAGAGCGCATCGGTATCGGGAATAACGGACATCGCGGAACGAAGCGGACCGGCAGGAGATCGAAATTTTCCTACACTCTACACTAAGCGCAAGCGCAAGCGCGGCAGAGCGCGCGGCGAGGCATGAACAAGGAACGCTGAGTTATGTTGCGATGGCTGAAGGGCCGGGGCGCCGCCGAATCGGCGGTGGCGCAGGTGCGGGCCCGCATTTCGCCCGGGCTGTGGCGCCAGGTGCTGGACACACACCCTTTCCTGGCGGCGCTCGACGCCGCCGAGGCGGAACAGTTGCTGGCGCGCGCCGCCTGGCTGCTTGCCAGCAAGAACCTCAACGGCGCGCGCGGCCTCGAGCCGACGGATTTCATGCGGCTGTCGATCGCGGCCCAGGCCGCCCTGCCCATTCTCAACCTGCCGCCGGAGCTTTATGAAGGCTGGGACGAGATCATCGTCTATCCGGAAAGTTTTTCCATTCCCCGCGTGCGCCAGGACGAGGCCGGGGTGGTGCACGAATACGACGAGGCCGCCGCCGGCGAAGCCTGGGACGGCGGGCCCGTCATCCTGTCCTGGGCCGACGCGCTGCCGGCCGACGGCGCCTTCAACGTGGTCATCCACGAGTTCGCCCACAAGCTCGACCTGCTGTCGGGCCAGGCCGACGGCATGCCCGGCCTGGGCGCCCACCCGGACCTGCGGCCGCGCGACTGGAGGCGCGTGCTGGACGACAGCCTGGACCGCTTCGTTGCCGCGCTGGACGCCATCGAGGCGGCCATCCCGCCCGATGTGGATCCCGAAAGCGAAGCCGCCGACGCCTGGTACGCCCGCCTGCCCCTCGACCCCTATGCGGCGGCCGACGAGGCGGAGTTCTTCGCCGTCAGCTCGGAACACTTCTTCGTCGATCCCGCGCCGCTGGCCGAGGCCCTGCCGGAATGGTATGGCCTGCTGCGCGCTTACTACCGCCAGGACCCCTTGGCGCGCTTGACGCGGGCCGCCGGCGGCATGGCCCCGGATGACCCGCGCTGAAACGGAAAAGAGCCGCATGAAAAGCCTGCTGATCGCCTGGCATTCGCGCACCGGCGCCGCCGAACAGATGGCGCGCGCGCTGGCGCGCGGCGCGGCGCAGACCGCCCGGGAACTGGAGCAGGCCGCCGACCTGCGGGTCGACCTGCGGCCGGCCCGGTCCGTCCAGGCGGCCGACCTGCTCGCCTGCGACGGCTATCTGTTCTGCGCGCCGGAAAACCTGGGCGGCCTGAGCGGCGAAATGAAGGAATTGTTCGACCGCTGCTACTACGGCGCGCTCGAGCGCATCGAGGGCCGCCCCTACGCCCTGGCGGTCAGCGCGGGCACCGACGGCGCGGGCGCGGTCCGGCAGGCCGAACGCATCTGCACCGGCTGGCGGCTGCGCGCCGTGGCCCCGGCCCTGATCGAACGCAGCGGCGCCCAGACGCCGGCCGAGATCCTGGCTCCCAAGACCGTATCGGCCGACGCCCTGGCGCGCTGCGAGGAACTTGGCGGCCTGCTGGCCGCCACCCTGCTGGCCGGCGTGGAATGAAGCCTAGAGCCTGCCTGTAAGCAGCATCACGATCAGCACGATGACCACGATGCCCAGCAGGCCGCTCGGGTAGTAACCCCAGCCGCGGCTGTAGGGCCAGCTCGGGAAAGCGCCGATCAACAACAGGATCAGGATGATCAGCAAAATGGTACCCATGGCGTGCTCCTTGTGATTGTCGGGGCGGCGGCCAGCGGCCGCCTGCCGGGCCGTCTGCAAGCCGCGTGCCTGGACGCGCCGGGCGGCCGGGGCCGGCCGGCAAGGCGGCGGGACACCGGAACGCGGGGGAGGTGTCAGACACCCAGCGGCGGCGGCGGCATGCCACGGACATCTCGCCGGGTGTCTGACACCTAGGCACGCTTGGGCGCAAATGACAGGGAAGGTGTCAGACACCCAGCGGCGGCGGCATGCCGCGGACATCCCGTCGGGTGTCTGACACCTGGGCACGCGGAGGGGTGTCTGGTACCTGGGCGCCTGGCCGACAGCTGGCCGGCCATGAAAAAGCCCCCGGGGGACCGGGGGCCTGGAGCATGCGGAGAGGCGTCGATCAGGCCACGGCGGCCGTCACCACGATCTCCACCTTGTAGTCCGGATTCGCCAGGCGGGCCTCGACGGTGGCGCGCGGCGGCGCATTGCCGGGGGCGACCCAGGCGTCCCAGGCCTGGTTCATGGCGTCGAACTCTTTCATGTTGGCCACGAAGATCTGGGCCATCAGGATCTTGCTCTTGTCGGTGCCGGCCTCGGCCAGCAGGCGGTCGATGGTGGCCAGGACCTGGGCGGTCTGGCCGGCCATGTCCAGCGAGGCGTCGTCGGGCACCTGGCCGGCCAGGTACGCCACGCCGTTGTACACGGCCATGTCGGACAGCCGTTTTTCCACATTGACGCGCTTGATGCTGCTCATGAAATATCCCCTGAGAGAACAGTTGGCAAAAAGAAAAGGAAACCGGGGCGCCGTCAGGCCGGCGGCAATTGGAAGACCTGGCGCAAATAGGCCAGATAGGCGGGATCGTCGCACATGGTCTTCTCGGGCGCGTCGGACACCTTGGCGACCGGCTGGCCGTTGCAGCGGACCATCTTCATCACGATCTGCAGCGGCTCGTGGCCCAGGTCGTTGGTCAGGTTGGTGCCGATGCCGAACGACACCTTGCAGCGGCCGGCGAACTGGCGGGCCAGCTCGATGGCGCGCGGAAATGTCAGCGAATCGGAGAACACCAGCGTCTTGGCGCGCGGGTCGACGCGATTCTTGCGGTAGTGCTCGAGCAGCCGTTCGCCCCATACGAAGGGATCGCCCGAGTCGTGGCGCGCGCCGTCGAACAGCTTGCAGAAATACATGTCGAAATCGCGCAGGAAGGCATCCATGCCGTAGACGTCGGACAGCGCGATGCCGAGGTCGCCGCGATATTCCTTGGCCCACACTTCCAGCGCGAAGACCTGGGAGTCGCGCAAGCGCGGTCCCAGCGCCTGGCAGGCCTGCAGGTACTCGTGGCCCATGGTGCCCAGCGGCAGCACGTTGTGCCGCATGGCCAGCAGCACATTGCTGGTGCCGGCGAAATGCGCGCCCATCTGGGCTTTCATGGTGGACACGATCTCTTCGTGCCACAGCTTGGAAAAACGCCGCCGCGTGCCGTATTCGGCCACCCGGAAATCGGCCAGCGCGGGATCGTCGAGCACCAGGTGCATCTTGGACTGCAGGCGCTGGCGCCCTTCTTCCCAGTCGGGGTTCTTGCGGGTATTGCGGAAATAGACCTCGTTGACGATGGCCAGCACCGGGATCTCGAACAGGATCGTATGCAGCCACGGCCCTTTCACCGTGATGGCGATCTCGCCCGGCGCATCGCCTTCGCCGATGAAAATGCAGCGCTCGGGCAAGTGGAACAGCCCGAGGAAATCGACGAAATCACTTTTGATGAAGCGCAAATCGCCCAGGTACTGCAGTTCCTCTTCGGTGAAGCGCAACTGGCACAATTCGTGCACCTCGGCCCGGATCTCGTCCAGGTAGGGCCGCAGGTTCACGCCGGGCGTGCGGCACTTGTAGCGGTATTCGACCTGCGCAGCGGGAAAATGATGCAGCACCACCTGCATCATGCTGAACTTGTACAGATCGGTGTCGAGCAGCGAAGTAATTATCATGATGGCGCGGTTGGTTGCGCGGTTCGTTTCCTCACACCATAGCATAAGCAAACGCGGCTTCCCGGCCGGCCACGGCACTACCGGGGCCAGGGTTATGGCCGCCCCGCCCGCCCGCATTTGGGTAAAATCTTGCAAAGGCCAAAAAGCTGTTGCTCGTCTCCGGAGTCCTGAATGACCCACGTCGTTACCGAAAACTGTATCAAGTGCAAGTACACCGATTGCGTCGACGTGTGCCCCGTAGACTGTTTCCGTGAAGGCCCCAACTTCCTGGTGATCGACCCCGACGAGTGCATCGATTGCGCGGTCTGCATTCCCGAATGCCCGGCCAACGCCATCTACGCCGAAGAGGACGTCCCCCAGGACCAAGTCCAGTTCATCGCCCTGAACGCCGAATTGACGCCCGAATTCGCTCCCATCAGCCGCGCCAAGAAGCCGCTGCCCGATGCCGACGACTGGAACGGCGTGCAGGACAAGCTGCAGTACCTGGAAAAATAAGCTGGCCGCGCCGCGCGCCACGGCGCGCCCCGCCCCGAGCTAATGACCGAATCCAAATACACGCGCCAGACCGTCACCGATATGCGGACCTGGGTTCCCGGCAAGCTGTTCTCGCTACGCGTGACCCGTGACCCCGCGTTCCAGTTCCAGGCCGGCCAGTTCGCCCGCGTGGGCCTGCCCGGCGCCGACGACCCGGACGGCCCGCCCACGCTGTGGCGCGCCTATTCCATGGTGTCCGCCCCGCACGAAGAAGGCCTCGAGTTCTATTCCATCGTGGTGCCCGAGGGCCTCTTCAGCCCGCGCATGGCCCGCCTGCAGCCGGGCGACGCGCTGTACGTCGAGAAAAACCCCTTCGGCTTCCTGACCATCGACCGCTTCGCCCAGGGCGGCGATTTGTGGCTGCTGGCCACCGGCACGGGCCTGTCGGCCTACCTGTCCATCCTGCGCGATCCCGCCACCTGGCAGGCCTTCCGGCGCATCATCCTGGTCCACGGCGTGCGCACGGCCCAGGAACTGGCGTACCGCGACGAGATCCTGCAATGGCACCGCCAGCCGGCCTACGCCCGGTATTTCCAGGAAGACCCGCGCAAGCTCGTCTACCTGCCCGTCGCCACGCGCGAGGCCCTGCCAGGCGCCCCGCAGGCGCGCCTGACCAGCCTCATCGCCGATGGCGGGCTCGAGCGCCTGGCCGGCGAGACCCTCGACCCGGAACGCTCCAAGATCATGCTGTGCGGCAACCCCGCCATGCTGGCCGACGCCCGCAAACTGCTGGCCGGCCGCGGATTCGCGCCCGGGCGGCGCGGCATCCCGGGCAACCTGGCGGTCGAAAATTACTGGTAACGCGGGCCTGCCGGCGCGTCGCGGTCGCATTTTCACAACAGAATTGGCCCGATTGGTACCGGTTCGCTAGACGAATTGGATATATCCTTACACGCGCCGGTAATAATCATTCCAGCTCCCAGAGGACTCTCGCCCCATGCTGTACCACTTGCATGAAATGCAGCGGGCCTTCCTGACGCCCTTCGCCGCATTCACCGACGCTGGTTCGCAGCTGTTTTCCAGCCCCTACAGCCCGCTGGCGTACACGCCGCTGTCGCGCCAGCTGGCGGCCAGTTGCGAGCTCATGCACCGGCTCGGCAAGGAATACCACAAGCCGCTCTGGAACCTGCCGTCCACGCGCATCGACGGCGAGGACGTGCGCGTCACCGAAACGGTGGCCCACGACCTGCCGTTCTGTCGGCTGCTGCATTTCCAGCGCGCCGCCCGGCGCGCCGACCCCCGCGTGCTGTTGGTGGCGCCGCTGTCGGGCCACCATGCGACCCTGCTGCGCGACACCGTGCGCGCGCTGCTGCCGGCGCACGACGTCTACGTCACCGACTGGGTCGATGCCCGCATGGTGCCGGCCTCGGCCGGCCCGTTCCACCTGAACGACTATGTCCGCTACATCCAGGACTTCCTGCGCCACCTGGGCCCCGACACGCATGTCATCTCGGTGTGCCAGCCCACCGTGCCGGTGCTGGCGGCGATCTCGCTCATGGCTTCGGCCGGCGATCCGGCGCGGCCGCGCAGCATGGTGATGATGGGCGGCCCCATCGACCCGCGCCAGTCGCCCACCCAGGTCAACCACCTGGCCACCACCAAGCCCTACAGCTGGTTCGAGAAACAGCTCATCGACACGGTGCCGGCGCGCTACCCCGGCGCCGGCCGGCGCGTCTACCCGGGCTTCCTGCAGCATGCCGGCTTCGTCGCCATGAACCCCGACCGGCATCTCAAGTCCCACTACGATTTCTACCTGGACCTGCTGCGCGGCGATGACGGCGACGCGGCGGCGCACCGGCGCTTCTATGACGAGTACAACGCCGTGCTCGACATGCCGGCCGAGTTCTACCTGGACACCATCCGCATGGTCTTCCAGGAATTCCAGCTGCCCAACGGCACCTGGCAGGTCGATGGCGAGCCGGTGCGTCCGGCCGACATCAAGGACGTCGCGCTGCTGACCATCGAAGGCGAGCTCGACGACATCTCCGGACAGGGCCAGACCCGCGCCGCCATCGGGCTGTGCCGCGGCATCCCGGCCGCCCGCAAACGCCACTACACGGCGGCGGGCTGCGGTCATTACGGCATTTTCTCGGGCCGCCGCTGGCGCGAGATGATCTGTCCTAAAATCGCCGAATTCATCCGCCAGGCGTAGCGCCCGCGGGCCCCATGGGCCCGCCGGCCCGCCCCCGCTTCACCCGCCATGTCCTATCTTTCCCTTGCCGACCGCATCGATGCCCTGCTGCCGCAGACGCAGTGCACCAAATGCGGCTATGACGGCTGCCGGCCGTATGCCCAGGCCATTGCCGACGGCGCCGCGCCGATCAACCGCTGCCCGCCGGGCGGCGACGCAGGCATCGCGGCGCTGGCCGACCTGCTCGACACCGCCACGCTGCCGCTGGACCTGTCGCGCGGCGCGCCCGGCCCGCTGACGGTGGCGCACATCGACGAGGCCCACTGCATCGGCTGCACGCTGTGCATCCGCGCCTGTCCGGTCGACGCCATCGTGGGCGCCAACAAGCGCATGCACACCGTGCTGGCCGACTGGTGCACGGGCTGCGATCTGTGCGTGGCGCCCTGTCCCGTCGACTGCATCGCCATGGTGCCGGCCGGCCGCGCCTGGACGGCGGCCGACGCGCAAGCCGCGCGCGAGCGCCATCGCGCCCGCCAGGAACGCCTGGCGCGCGAAACCGCCGACAACATGCGCCTGACCGCGGCCGCCGATACCCCGCCCGCGCCGCCGCCGGCCGCCGGCCGGCCCGACGACGAGGCGCGCAAGCGCGCCGCCATCGAGTCGGCCCTGGCGCGCGCCCGGGCCCGCCGCACTTCCCCCGCCACATGAACGCCACCAAACGACGCGCCATCTTTGCCCGCCTGCAGGCCGCCAATCCGCACCCGACCACCGAACTGGAGTACGACACGCCGTTCCAGTTGCTGATCGCGGTGCTGCTGTCGGCGCAGGCCACCGACAAGTCGGTCAACCTGGCCACGCGCAAGTTCTTCCCGCGCTACGGCACCCCGCAAGCCATGCTCGAGCTGGGCGAGGAAGGCCTGGCCGAGTACATCAAGACCATCGGCCTGTACCGCACCAAGGCCAAGAACGCGATCGCCACCTGCAGGCTGTTGATCGAACGCCACGGCGGCGAAGTGCCGCCCTCGCGCGAGGCGCTGGAAGCGCTGCCAGGGGTCGGCCGCAAGACCGCCAATGTGGTCCTGAACACGGCGTTCGGCCAGCCGACCATGGCGGTCGACACCCATATTTTCCGCGTCTCGAACCGCACCGGCATCGCGCCCGGCAAGAACGTGCTGGAAGTCGAACACAAACTGGAAAAATTCGTACCGGCTGAATACATGCAGGACGCCCACCACTGGCTGATCCTGCATGGCCGCTACGTCTGCGTGGCGCGCAAGCCGAAATGCCCGCAGTGCGGCATTGCGGACCTGTGCGAATACAAGCAGAAAACCCTGCCCTGAACAGGGATTCCCCGCGACATTGTCGGCCGCCCGACAATGTCGCATGCCGCAGCGCAATACCTATGAAAAACCCTCATGGCATTTTGGGGGATAGGTCCGCATACTCGCCGGCAACTCTTAAAAAAAATCCCTGGGCGGTACCGCGGACATGGATGACATTATCCTGGAGACAAAAGGCCTCACGAAAGAGTTTCGCGGCTTCGTCGCGGTCAACGGGGTCGACCTGCGTGTCAAGCGCGGCCACATCCATGCCCTGATCGGCCCCAACGGCGCGGGCAAGACCACCTGCTTCAACTTGCTGACGAAATTCCTGGCGCCCACCTCCGGCCGCATCGTCTACAACGGCATCGACATCACCGGCGAACGCCCCGCCCAGATCGCGCGGCGCGGCATCATCCGCTCGTTCCAGATTTCGGCCGTGTTCCCGCACCTGACCGTGCTGGAAAACGTGCGCATCGGATTGCAGCGCAAGACCGGCCTGTCGTTTCACTTCTGGAAAAGCGAAAAGCGGCTGGCCAGCCTCGACCCGGCCGCGCGCGACCTGCTCGAACAGGTCGACCTGGCCGCTTTCGCCGACGAGACCACCATCAACCTGCCGTATGGCCGCAAGCGCGCCCTCGAGATCGCCACCACGCTGGCCATGGAACCCGAACTGATGCTGCTGGACGAACCCACCCAGGGCATGGGCCACGAGGACGTCGACCGCGTCACGCAACTGATCAAGCGGGTGGGCCAGGGCCGCACCATCCTGATGGTCGAACACAACATGAACGTGGTGTCCTCCATCGCCGACACCATCACCGTGCTGGCGCGCGGTTCGGTGCTGGCCGAAGGCCCCTACGCCGAAGTGTCGCGCCATCCCGCCGTCATGCAGGCCTACATGGGAACTACCGAGGGGGAACTGCAGGGAGCGCACGCATGAGCACCACCGCCGCATTGGAAATCTCCGGCCTGCAGGCCTGGTACGGCGAATCGCACATCCTCCACGGCGTCGACATGCGCGTCGCGCCGGGCGAAGTCGTCACCCTGCTGGGGCGCAACGGCGCCGGGCGCACCACCACGCTGCGCGCCATCCTCGGCCTGACCGGCAGCCGCAAGGGGTCGGTGCGCATCCATGGCACGGAAGCCATCGACCTGCCCACCTACAAGATCGCGCACCTGGGCATCGGCTACTGCCCCGAGGAACGCGGCATTTTCGCCAGCCTGTCGTGCGAGGAAAACCTGCTGCTGCCGCCCGCCGTGGGCGGCGCGCTGGGCGGCGGCATGTCGCTGGCGGAAATCTACGACATGTTCCCCAACCTGCACGAACGCCGCAATTCGCCCGGCACCCGCCTGTCGGGCGGCGAGCAGCAGATGCTGGCGGTGGCGCGCATCCTGCGCACCGGCGCCAACCTGCTGCTGCTGGACGAAATATCGGAAGGCCTGGCCCCGGTCATCGTGCAGGCGCTCGCGCGCATGATCACCGCGCTGAAGCAGCGCGGCTACACCATCGTCATGGTCGAGCAGAATTTCCGCTTCGCCGCGCCGCTGTCCGACCGCTTCTATGTCATGGAGCACGGCCAGATCGTCGAGCATTTCGAAGCCAGCGAACTTCAACAGAAGCAGGATACGCTCAACGAATTGCTGGGCGTATAGGAATCCTGTCATCCGCCGCACCAACGGCACCCCACAGAGAAGCGAGGAGTCATCCCATGAAGCTGCATCACATCACTGCCGCGCTGGCCCTGGCCGGCCTGGGATTTGCCGGGCTACCCGCCCAGGCGCAGGGCATCTCCGGCGACGTCATCCGCATCGGTTTCATCACGGACATGTCGGGCGTGTATTCCGACATCGACGGCCCGGCCGGCGTCGAGGCCATCCGCATGGCGATCGCCGACGCGGGCGGCGCGATCAACGGCAAGAAGATCGAGCTGGTCACCGCCGACCACCAGAACAAGGCCGACATCGCTTCCAGCCGCGCGCGCGAGTGGTTCGACCAGGAGGGCCTGGACATGCTGGTGGGCGGCACCAACTCGGCCACCAACCTGGCCATGGCGGCCGTGGCGGCCGAGAAGAAAAAACCCTTCATCGCCATCGGCCCGGGCGCCTCGGACCTGACCAACGCGCAATGTACGCCCTATACCGTGCACTATGCCTACGATACGGTGGCGCTGGCGCGCGGCACCGGCTCGGCGGTGGTGAAGAACGGCGGCAAGACCTGGTTCTTCCTGACCGCCGACTACGCCTTCGGCCACGCGCTGGAGCGCGATACCACCGCGGTGGTGAAGGCCAACGGCGGCGAGATCAAGGGCGCGGTGCGGGCGCCGCTGTCGACGGCCGACTTCTCGTCGTTCCTGCTGCAGGCGCAGGCCTCGGGCGCCCAGATCCTCGGCCTGGCCAACGCCGGCGGCGACACCATCAACTCGATCAAGGCCGCCAATGAGTTCGGCGTGACGCAGACCATGAAGATGGCCGGCCTGCTGGTCTTCATCAACGACGTGCACTCGCTGGGGCTCAAGACCACGCAGAACATGTACCTGACCACCGGCTGGTACTGGGACCACTCCGACGCCTCGCGCGCCTGGGCCAAGAAATTCGAAGAGAAGGTCGGTCGCAAGCCGTCCATGCTGCAGGCGGGCGACTATTCCTCCGTGTCGTTCTACCTGAAAGGCGTGAAAGAAACCGGCACCGACGACGGCGACGCGCTCATGAAGTGGATGAAGTCGAACAAGATCAACGACTTCTTCGCCCAGGGCGGCTATGTGCGCGAAGACGGCCGCATGATCCACGACATGTACCTCATGCAGGTCAAGACGCCCGAAGAATCCAAGGGCCCGTGGGACTACTACAAGGTCGTGGCAACCCTGCCCGGCGACGAGGTCTACACCAAGCCCTCGGAATCGACCTGCAAGGTCTTCAAGAAGTAATCCGCTGAAGCTTCCGGCGCGCCCGTGCCGATCCGGCCGGGCCGCGCCGCGAACCGGCACGCATCCATCCGAACGCGCAGGATTCTCCCGACATGATCGACATCTTCGGCATACCCATACAGGCCCTGCTGGGACAACTGCTGCTCGGCCTGGTCAACGGGTCGTTCTACGCCATGCTGTCACTGGGCCTGGCGGTCATCTTCGGACTGCTGAACGTCATCAATTTCGCGCACGGCTCGCTATACATGCTGGGCGCGTTCGTGGCCTGGATGGGCCTCTCGTACCTGGGGCTGAACTATTGGATCATGCTGATCCTGGCGCCGCTGGTGGTGGGCCTGTTCGGCATCGTGATCGAGAAGCTGCTGCTCAAGCACCTGTACAAGCTCGACCACCTGTACGGGCTGCTGCTCACCTTCGGGCTGACGCTGCTGATCGAGGGCCTGTTCCGCAGCTTCTACGGCGTCTCCGGCCAGCCCTACCCGACCCCCGACCTGTTGCGCGGCGCCACCAACCTGGGTTTCATGATCCTGCCCAACTATCGGGCCTGGGTCGTGGTGGCCTCGGTCACGGTCTGCCTGGTCACCTGGTTCATCATCGAGCGCACCCGGCTCGGCGCCCTGCTGCGCGCCGGCACCGAGAACCCCAAGCTGGTCGAGGCGTTCGGCGTGAACGTGCCGCGCATGGTCACCCTGACCTACGGCTTCGGCGTGGCGCTGGCGGGCTTTGCCGGCGTGCTGGCCGCGCCGGTGCTGCAGATCTCCCCGCTGATGGGCTCGAACCTGATCATCGTGGTGTTCGCCGTGGTGGTGATCGGCGGCATGGGGTCCATCCTCGGCGCCATCGTCACCGGCCTGGGCCTGGGCGTCATCGAGGGCCTGACCAAAGTCTTCTGGCCGGAAGCCTCCAGCACCGTCGTGTTCATCATCATGGCCATCGTCCTGTTGCTGCGCCCTGCCGGGCTGTTCGGAAAAGAGAAATGAACCGCCAACTTGTCAGCTATGCCGCAGCGGCCATCATCGTGGCCATCCTGCCGTTCATCGGCGTCTATCCGATCTTCGCCATGAAGGTCATGTGCTATGCGCTGTTCGCCTGCGCGTTCAACCTGCTGCTGGGCTTCACCGGCCTGCTGTCGTTCGGCCACGCCGCGTTCCTGGGCAGCGCCGCCTATGCGGCCGGCCATGCGCTGAAAGTGTGGGGCTTCCCCACCGAGCTGGGCCTGCTGTTCGGCGTGCTGGTTGCGGCGCTGCTGGGCCTCGCAATGGGCCTGCTGGCCATCCGGCGCAGCGGCATCTACTTCGCCATGATCACCCTGGCGCTGGCGCAGATGGTTTTCTTCTTCTTCCTGCAAGCGGAATTCACCGGCGGCGAAGACGGCCTGCAGCGGGTGCCGCGCGGCACGCTGCTGGGCTTCATCGACCTGCGCAGCGACCTGAACCTGTATTACCTGGTGATGGCGGTCTTCGCGCTGGGCTATTTCATTATCTGGCGCACGGTGCATTCGCCCTTCGGGCAGGTGCTCAAGGCGCTGCGCGAGAACGAGCCGCGCACCCTCTCGCTGGGCTACGACGTGGACCGCTTCAAGCTGCTGGCCTTCGTGCTGTCCGCCGCCATCGCCGGACTGGCCGGCGCCACCAAGACGCTGGTGTTCGTATCCGCCACCCTGTCCGACGCCACCTGGCAGATGTCGGGACTGGTCATCTTGATGACGCTGATCGGCGGCCTCGGGACCCTGACCGGGCCGATCCTCGGCGCCTTCATCGTGGTGCTGCTCGAGAACAAGGTCGGCGACTTCGGCCGCTTCATGGCGGAGCTCACCGGCAACAACTGGTTCCTGCGGCTCGGCGAATCGGTCACCATCGTGATCGGCCTGATCTTCGTCGTCTGCGTGCTGGCCTTCCGCCGCGGCATCGTGGGCGAATGGCAGGCGCTGGCGCAGCGGCGGCGGGCGCGCGCGGCGATGCCCGTACAATAAATCCAGCGGGCGCCTCCTCGGCCACCGCGAGCCCAGGAGACACTGCCCATGCGTGTAGCGCGATTCCTTCTTTCCTTCCTGGCGGCGCTGGCCACGGCCGCGCCCCTGGCCTGGGCGGCGCCCGCCGCGGCGGCCAGCCAATGCGAGGTCGACCGTCCGGTGCGCTTCAGCGGCCTGAACTGGGAGTCCAACCTGGTGCTGGCGGGCATCGAGCGCTTCATCGTCGAGCACGGCTATGCCTGCGAGACCTCGGTCGAAATCGGCGAGACCCTCGCCATGCTGGCCGCCTTGCAGCGCGGCGACGTCGATGTCACCCCGGAGGTCTGGCCCGGCCAGATCGAGGTCGCCTGGGACAAGGCCCTGAAATCGGGCAAGGTGCTGGCCGCGGGCCACGTGTTCGACGCGGGCGAAGGCTGGTACATCCCGCGCTACACCGCCGAGCGCCACCCCGACCTGAAAAGCGCCGCCGACCTGGCCCGCTACGCCAAGGTCTTCGCCGACCCGGAAGACCCCGCGCGCGGCCGCATCTACGGCTGCCCGGCCGGCTGGGCGTGCGGCACCCTCAACACCAACCTGCTCAAGGCGCTGCGCCTGGAAGGCCAATACAGCATGTTCGCGCCGGGCTCGGGCGCCGCGCAGAAGGCCGCCATCGTGTCGGCCTACAAGCGCAAGCGCGACATCGTCTTCTACTACTGGACGCCCACCGCGCTGGTCGGCTCGCTCGACCTGGTCAAGCTGCAATTGCCCAAGTTCGACCAGGCCGCCTATACCTGCATGACCGACCCCAAGTGCGAGAACCCGGTGCCCACCGAGTTCAGGCCCAACAAGGTCGTCACCGGACTGAACGCCGAGTTCGCCCGCCAGGCCCCGCGGCTGCAGGCATTCTTCGAAAAACTCAGCGTGCCGGGCCCGGCCATCGACGACACCCTGGGCTGGCTCGAGAACCAGGGCGCCGAGCCGGAAGGCGCCGCGCTGTACTTCCTGCGCAAGTACCCGGATGTCTGGCGCCAGTGGGTGCCGGCCGAAGTCGCCGACAAGGTCCAGGCCAAGTTGTAGCTCCCGCGCGCGGCGGCCGCGGGTGTATGCTGCGCGGGCGACGCGCCCTCCGGCGCGCAACCGATCAAGGAAAGACCGACATGGAAGCGCTTTACTGGCATGATGGCCGCTGGACCACCGAGAACCCCAAGTTGCTCGGCCCGGCCGACCATGCCTTCTGGATGGCCAGCATGGTGTTCGACGGCGCGCGCGCCTTCGATGGACTGACGCCCGACCTGGACCTGCACTGCCAGCGCGTGGTCCGCTCGGCCGAGAAAATGCTGATGCAGCCGCAGCTCGGCTGGGAAGCCATCCGCGACCTGTGCCTGGAGGCCGTGGCGCGCTTCCCGGCCGGCGAGGCGCTGTACATCAAACCCATGTTCTTCTGCGCCGACGGCTTCCTGTTGCCGGACGCCGAACGCACGCAGTTCGTGCTGCATGTATTCAAGGTGCCCATGCCGGGCGGCCAGGGCTTCTCGGCCTGCTTCTCCAGCTTCGTGCGCGCCTGGCCCAACATGGCGCCCACCGATGCCAAGGCCTCGTGCCTGTACCCCAACGGGCAGCGCGCCATCCGCGAAGCGGCCGCGCGCGGCTTCGACAACGCCATCATGCTCGACGGCGACGGCAACGTGGCGGAATTCGCCACCGCCAACCTGTGGATCGCCAAGGACGGCCGCGTGGCCACCCCGGCCGTCAACGGCACGTTCCTCAACGGCATCACCCGCCAGCGCGTGCTGGCCCTGCTGCGCGCCGATGGCGTGGACGTGCAGGAGCGCGCCCTCACGCGCGCCGACGTGGAGCAGGCCGACGAGGTGTTCTCCACCGGCAACTACGGCAAAGTAGTCCACGTCAACCGCGTGGAACAGCGCGCCCTGCCGTACGGCCCGCTGGCGCAGCGCGCGCACCGGCTGTACATGGAGTACGCGCGCGCCGGGAAATAGGCCGCGCAACGCGCTTCAGGACGCGTCCGCCGGTGCCGGCGGCTCGTGCAGCACGGCGATGTCGGGGTCGCCCCGGTAGGCCGGGTAGCGCGCCAGCACCTGCGGATCGTGTCCCGGCACCACGTGCGCGGGACTGCTGGCGGCCTGCTGGACGCGCTGGTGGCCGGACAGCATGTCCGCCACATTGAACACGATCGGAAACGGCCGGCCGGCCTGCATGTTTTCGTAGTAGTGGCTGGCGTCGGACGCCAGCACCACCCAGCCGCGCCGGGTATGCACGCGCACCGCCTGCAGCCCTTTGGTATGGCCGCCGATCTTCAGCAGCTCGATGCCGGGGTGCAGCACGGCGTCGCCGTCGTGGAAAACCACGCGGTCCTGGTAGACGCGCCGTACCAGCGTTACCACGTCCTCGACCTCGTAGGCATGGCGCAATGGCGCATGGCACATGCAGCGGCCGGTGGCGTAGTCGAGCTCCGCGTCCTGCACGTGCAGCCGCGCGTCCGCCAGCTTGGCCAGGTTACCGGCATGGTCGTAGTGCAAGTGGGTCAGCACGACATCCTGGACCTGCTCCGGCGCGACGCCCAGCCGAGCCAGGCCGGCGATCGGGCAGCCCAGCAGGTCGCGGCGGCGGCGCGCCGCGGTGGCCGCGTTGAAACCGGTATCGACCAGCACGCAGCGGCCCGCGCCGCGCACCAGCCAGACGAAGAAGTCCATGGGCATGGGGCCGTCGTGCGGATCCCCGCCCAGGAAATTGTCGGCGCGCCGGCGCGGCATGCGCGCGTAGCGCAATGCATAGACCTCATACTCGGGCCATGCGCCCGTCGATGCCTGTGCCATGCCTCTCATATCCCCAGGTAGGCTTTCTGCACGAACGGATCGGCCAGCAGCTCGACCCCGCGTCCGGTGCGCACCACCTCGCCGTGCTCCAGCGCGTAGGCGTGATGGGCGAGCCGCAGCGCCAGGCGGGCGTTCTGCTCGACCAGCACGATGGCCATGCCCTTGTCGCGGTTGATGCGCTCGATGGCCGCGGCGATCTCGCCGACGATCTTGGGGGCAATGCCCAGCGACGGCTCGTCAAGCATCAGCAGCCGCGGGTTGGCCATGAGCGCGCGGCCGATGGCCACCATCTGCTGCTCGCCGCCCGACAGCGAGCCGGCCAGCTGACCGCGGCGTTCATGCACGCGCGGGAACAGCGCATAGACCTCGTCCAGGCCGCGCCGCACCACGGCGCGCGAGCGCACGCCATGGGCGCCCGCCAGCAGGTTGTCGCGCACCGACATGCGTCCGAACAGCCGACGGCCTTCCGGCGACAGCGAGATTCCGGCGGCCACCCGGGCGGCCGCGCCTTGCGCGCGGATATCGCGGCCGTCCAGCTCGATCGCGCCTTCGGCCGCGCGCACCAGGCCGATCACGGCCTTCAGGGTGGTGCTCTTGCCGGCGCCGTTGGAGCCGACCAGCGCCACGATCTGGCCGGCCTCGACCCGGAAATCGATGCCGCGCACGGCCTCCAGTGGCCCGTAGCGCACGGTCAGGCCGCGTACCTCAAGCATGGGCATAGTCGGGGGCTCCCAGGTAGGCTTCGATGACGGCCGGATGCTCGCGGATCTGCCGCGGCGTGCCTTCGGCGATTTTCTCGCCCTGCACCAGCACCACGATGCGCTGGCACAACTCCATGACCAGCGCCATGTGGTGCTCGACCAGCAGCAGCGTCAGGCCCTGGTCGTCGCGCAGGCGGCGCAGCAGCCGCCCCAGTTCGCGGCATTCTTCATGGTTCAGCCCGGCGGCGGGCTCGTCCAGCAGCAACATGCGCGGCCGCGCGGCCAGCGCCACGGCGATGCCCAGTTTCTTCTGCAGGCCGTAGGCCAGCGCGCCGGCCGGCGCATCGCGCCAGGACAGCAGGTCGGTCATGCGCAGGATGCCATCGACTTCGGCGGCCACCTGCCGCCGCGCCAGCGTGGCGTCGCGGCGGCCGGCCAGGCGTGCGGCCGCCGAGCCGGCCAGGCGCGACAACATGCCGCGATACACGTTCTCGGCCACCGATACGGCCGGATAGGTCGAGGTGGACTGGAAGGTGCGCGCCAGCCCCGCCGCCACGGCGCGACTGGGCGGCCCGCCGGCGATGTCGCGGCCGGCGAAGCGCACGCGGCCCGCCGACGGGGGCATGCTGCCGCTGATGACATTGAAGGCGGTTGTCTTGCCGGCGCCGTTGGGTCCGATCAGGCCGAAGATCTCGCCCTCGGCCACCGTAAAGGACAGGCCGCGCAGGGCCGCCAGGCCACCGAACCGGCGCGACAGGCCATCCACCTGCAAAAGCGCGTCGCTCATGAGGAACTCCTGGACAGGTGGCGCGCCAGGCCGGCCAGCCCGTCCGGCAGGAAGCGCAGGATCAGAATCAGCGCCGCGCCATAGAACACATGCTGGGTCTGCACGGCGCCGCGGAACAGCTCCGGCAGCGGCGTCAACACCAGCGCTCCGACCAGCGGCCCCCATACGGACAGGCGCCCGCCGATGACCAGCATGATGACGAACGCCACCGATATACCTGTGTTGAACGACTCCGGCGAGACAAAGCCGATATAGCGCGCCTGCAGCGCGCCGCCCAGCGCGGCCAGCATGCAGCCGGCCACGAAGCACAGCACCTGCAGCCGATGCACGTTCAGGCCGGTGGACTCGGCCAGCGCGGCGTTGTCGCGCACGGCGTCGATGGCATGGCCCAGCGGACGCCGGAACAGCCACCACAGGCCGGCGCTCGACAGCAGCGCGGCCGCCAGCGCCAGGCCGTAGAAGCGGGCCCGCGTGTCGAAGGCATAGCCCAGCAGCGAGGCGGCCGGGATGCCGGCGATACCGTTGGCGCCGCCGCTCCAGCCCGCGCCGTCGAGCAGGGCCAGCCGCACCAGCTCGCCGAACGCGAAGGTCACCAGCACGAAGTACACGCCGCGCAGGCGCAGGATCACCCAGCCCAGCGCGCCGCCGATCAGCCCGGCCGCGACCGCGCCCAGCAAAGCGGCCGCGGCGAAACTCCAGCCCAGGCGGCTGGCGGCCAGCACCGAGGCATAGGCGCCGATCGCCACGAAGGCGGCGTGGCCCAGCGAAAGCTGGCCGCAGCGGCTGATCAGCGCCAGGCCGTTGACGATGAGCACGTTAAGGGCGGCCAGCACCGCCAGGTGCAGCACGAAGGGGCTGCCGAACCACGGCAACGCCGCCGCGACGGCCAGCGCGGCCGCGCCCGCCAGCCGCCAGGCCGGACGGCTCCGGGCTTGCGAAGTCAGCGACAAGGCAGTCATGTCAGGCCTCCCCCTTGCCGAGCAGGCCCTTGGGCCGCACTACCAGCATGGCGATCACCAGGACGAAGATCAGCATGTCGGCGGTGCTGCTGCTGAGGAACAGGTTGGCGTAGCTCTCGACCAGGCCCAGCAGCAGGCCGGCCACCGCCGCCCCGGGAATGCTGCCCAGCCCGCCCAGGATGACGACGATGAATGCCTTGAGCAGCGGCGTGGCGCCCACGAACGGCGAGACCGAGAACAACGGCGCCATCAGCGCCCCGGCCACCGCCGCCAGGCCGACGCCGATGCCGAATCCCAGCGGGTAGTAGATGCGGGCGCGTATGCCCTGGATGGATGCGATCTCGAAATCCTCGACCACGGCGCGCAGGGCGCGGCCCGGCCGCGAATAGCGCAGGAACCCGTACAGCAGCGCCAGCACGGCCAGCGCGAACACCACCACGTAGAGGCGCGCAGCCGGCACCACCGCCGTGCCCAGCCGGACGGCGCCGCGCGCCACGGCCGGCATGGACAAGGGATCGGGCCCGAAGAACATCAGCGCCAGGTTCTGCAGAATCATCGCCAGCCCGATCGTGGCGATCATGCCGTTGAGTTCGTCGTGCCGGAACGGCTGCAGCACGGCCCATTCCAGCAACGCCCCCGCGATGACGGCGCCGGCGAACGTGACCGCCACCGCCGGCAGGAACGGCAGATCCAGCCCGGTGGTCAGGAAATAGGCGCCGAAAGCGCCCAGCATGTAGAACTCGCCGTGCGCGAAGTTCACCATGCGCATCACGCCGAACACCAGCGTGAAGCCCACCGCCATCAACAGGTACAACAGGCCGACCACCAGGCCGTTGATGGTCGCCTGCGCGGCCAGGATGCTCCAGTCCACGTGCGTCTCCTATTGGCATCCCTCGACCGTGCAGCGCGCCCGGATCACTTCCTTGCCGCCCTGCACTTCCGCCACATAGAACGGCGCGTTCAGCTGGTGGTCGATGCCGTACATGGCCTTGCCGGTCCAGTTCAGGGTGCCCAATGCGCCGGCGAAATCGCGGAGCTTTGCCAGTTCGTCGCGCACCTTTGCGGTGTCGGTCACGGTGCCGGCGCGCCGCATGGCCTCGAACAGCATGTTGGTGCCGTCATAGAACGCCGGGCTGAAGCCGTTCATTGCATGCTTGTACTTGGCCGCGTACCGCTCGGCATAAGCCTTGGTGGATGGCAGCGCGGGATCGACGGGCGTATGCACGAACATGCCTTCGGCGGCCTCCTGGCCCGCCACATTGACGATCTCCTGCGTGGCCGGGCCGCCGGTGCGGACGATCTTGCCCTCGAAGCCGAGTTCGCGCGCCTGCTTGACGATCAGGCCCGCCGTGGTGGGCGAATTGCCGTCCAGTTCGATCGCGTCGATGCCGCGCGCCATCATGCGGGTCAGCAGCGGCACGAAATCGACCCGGTCGCGTTCGAAGAATTCCTTCACCGCCAGGGCCGCGCCGGCCTTCTTGTACGCCGCCTCGAGATCGGCGGCGATCTGCTGGCCGGTCTCGTCGTTGGGAAACAACGCGCCCACTTTCTTCAGGCCCTGTGCCTTGACCAGCCAGTCGATCTGCGGCTGCGACACTTCGGCGGTGGTCACGTTGGGGCGGAAGGTATAGGATTTTTCCGGCCCCAGCGCCTTGGCGGTAAAGCCCAGGGTCATCACGATGACCCCGTTCTTCTCGGTGATGGGCTGGATGGCCAGCACCGGCGCGGAACCCACCGGGCCGATGATGTAGCGCACCTTGTCCTCGAATACCAGGCGGTTGACCACGGTGACCGCTTCATTGGCCTGGTACTTGTCGTCGTAGGCCACCACACTGACCTGGTACTTCTTGCCGCCCACCTCCAGCCCGCCGGCCTGGTTGATCTGGTCGGCCGCGATCTCGGCGGCATTCTTCATGCCCTGGCCCCAGGACGCGCCCGCGCCGGACAGCGTCACCAGCGCGCCGATCTTCAGGGTTTCCTGTGCCTGGACGGCTGCCGGCAGGGCCAGGCAGGCCAGCAATGCGGCGATAGGGGTCGTTTTCATATTGTCTCCTGTGGGGGCGGCAGGCCCTCCCGGGCCGCGATGGCGTCCAGTACGGGCAGCAGGTAGCCGCGGAATTGCCGCGGGTTCTCGCTCATGGGGAAATGCCCCACTTCGCGCATGATGGTGACCTGCGCGCCGGCAATCGCCGCGGCGGTGCGCAGGGTATCGTCGGGCGTGCACGAAAAGTCGTATTCGCCGGTCAGCAGGTACAGCGGGCAGACGTCGGTGCGGATGCCGCCCAGGCGCCCCCGCAGGTCGCCGTCGACGCGGTAGAAATACAGATCGCCGCGGAACACGCCGGGACCGCTCTGCATGTATTGCCAGAGCGTCTCGTGGCGATGCACCGGCGGCGATTGCGGCGCCACCAGCCCGGATACCAGCGCCGCGCACACCTCGCCGCCATGCACGTCGCCGCGGTGCAGCCAGGCGGTGTCGTACCAGGGCTGCTGGAAATCGGCGGCTTCCACGCCGATCAGCGCGCGAAAGCGCGCGGCATGCAGGCGCGCCAGTTCCAGCACGATGCGCCCGCCGATGGAGCAGCCGATCAGGGCCGGCCGGTCCAGCGCCAGCGCCTCGCAGAATGCCAGGATCGACTGCACATAGCGCTCGGTGGTCAATTGGTACTCGGTGTCCTGCCAGCCCTCGGGCGGGTACGACTTGCCGTGCCACGGCAGGTCGAACGCGATGACGCGGAAGCGCGCGGTCACGGCGTCGTCGCACATGAGATGGCGGTACTGGCGGTTGTCGGCGCCGGCGGTATGCAGGCAGACCAGCGGGACGCCCTGCCCCGCCTCCTCGAAATAGACTCGGTGGGGCCGCCCGGCGATCTCCAGGCGCACATAGCGGCCCACGATGGGCTCGAACTCGACGCTCATGTCCGGCTCTCCCGGCCGGTGGCCAGCAGGTCTTTCACATACTGCAGATTGGCCATCAGCGGCTGGAGATTGCCTTCGACGCTCAATTCGCCCCGCTTGCCGAGCGCGAACAGGTCGTGCCAGCCGGGCGCCGGCACGGCACGCCAGAACTCGCGCCAGGCGCGCTCGGACGCGCGCACGGCGAAATCCCAGGAACGCAGCGGCGGCAGCTGCGTCTCCAGCCCGACCACGGCGCCGTCGCGCACCCGCGCCAGCACCGGCGTGGGGCCGAACTGCACCAGGATATCGGCGTTGAACGGCCGCGCCCGCGCGAAGGACGCCGCGGTCCGCGCGAAGTGCGCGGCCAGCTGCCGCCCGGAGGATGCGGAAGTCTGGGATGCCATGTCTCCTTCCTTTTTAGAATCGTTCTTTTGTACAGAACGTTTATTCTTTCTATAAGAACATTCTAGGCAAAGCAAATTTGCCCTGTCAACCGGGGAGTACCAGCAGGCTCCTAGGCCGCGCCGGGCCGCAGTTCGCGCCACTGGGGCGCCAGCGTCAAGGGACAATCCGTCACGGCCTGCAGCGCGCCCAGGGCCAGGCCCGCCACCATGCCGCGCACCACCAGCCCGGCCGGCGTCACGTCAATGATGGCCAGGTCCGTGTAGATGCGGTCGACCACGCCGGCGCCGGTCAGCGGATAACTGCATTCCCGCACGATCTTGGGCACGCCCTGCTTGGTCGTATGTTCCATGGTGATATAGACCTGGCGCGCGCCGGCCGCCAGGTCCATGGCGCCGCCCACCGCCGGGATGGTGCCGGGCTCGCCGGTATCCCAATTGGCCAGGTCGCCGCGGCCCGACACCTGGAACGCCCCCAGCACCGTCAGGTCGAGGTGGCCCCCGCGCATCATGGCGAACGACACCACGTGGTCGGTGATCGACGCGCCGGGCAGCAGGGTCACGGCCTCCTTGCTGGCATTGATCAGGTCCAGGTCGAGCGGCCGCGCGGGGTCGCCCGGCCCCATCCCGACGATGCCGTTCTCGGTATGCAGGATCACGTCGCGGCCGGCCGGCAGGAAGCCGGCCACCAGCGTCGGGATGCCGATGCCCAGGTTCACATAGGCGCCGTCCGGAATGTCTTGCGCCACCAGCCGCGCGATTTCGCGGCGCGACAGTTTTTCAATGTTCATGCTCGCCTCCCGCCTGCACCACGCGCTGCACGAAAATGCCCGGCGTCATGACATGCTGCGGCTCCAGGGCGCCCAGCGGTACGATCTCGTCGACCTGCGCCACGGTCAGCGTGGCCGCCATGCACATCACCGGCGCGAAATTGCGGCCGGCATAGCGGTACACCAGGTTGCCCCAGCGGTCGCCCCGCTGCGCCTTGACCAGGGCCACATCGCCCTTGAGCGGCGTTTCCAGTACATAACCCACGCCGTCGATGACGCGCGTCTCCTTGCCGCGCGCCAGCGGGGTGCCGTATGCCGTGGGCGTGAAAAACGGCCCCATGCCGGCGCCCGCGGCCCGCATGCGCTCGGCCATGGTGCCCTGCGGCACGCATTCGAGCTCGATCCTGCCGGCGCGGTACGCCGCGGCGAACGCCGCCGCGTTGGGATTCTTGCGGTCGGACGAGCGCGCGAACGAGCAGATCATCTTGCGCACGCGTCCGGCTTCGATCAGCTGGCTCAGCCCGCGCGCGCCGTTGCCGGCATTGTTATTGACGATCGTCAGTTCGCGCGCGCCCTGTTCCAGCAAGGCGCAGATCAAGGCCGTCGGCACGCCCGACGCGCCGAAGCCGCCGATCAGCACGACGGCGCCGTCCTGCACGCCGGCCACGGCCTCGTGCAGCGATTCCACAGTCTTGTCCAACATCTCGGTTCTCCTTGCGATGCGGCCGCGGCTAGCGCGCGGCCGGCCCGCCCAGGATGGCGGTCGACTGGCTGGACAGCGTGCCGCCGTTGCCGTGCACCAGCGCGATCTCGGCGCCCGCGACCTGGCGCTGGCCGGCCTGGGCGCGCAGTTGCCGGACCGCCTCGATGACGAGGAAGATGCCGTACATGCCGGGGTGCACGCACGACAACCCACCGCCATTGGTGTTGACCGGCAGGCGCCCGCCCGGCGCAATGGCGCCGCCCTGCACGAATGCCCCGCCTTCGCCTTTGCGGCAGAAGCCGAGGTCCTCCAGGAACAGCAGGGTATTGATGGTGAAAGCGTCGTACAGCTCGACCACGTCGATATCGTCCACGCCCAGCCCGGCCATGTCGAAGGCGCGCCGCCCCGATTCCGCGGCGGCGGTGACGGTCAGGTCCGCCATGCTGGATATCTGCCGGTTCCACACCGCGGTGGCGCTGCCCAGCACATACACCGGCGGCTGCGCCAGGTGGCGCGCGCGGTCGGCGCGCACCATCACATAGGCGCCGGCGCCATCGGTGACCAGGCAGCAATCGCGCACGCCCAGCGGGTCGGACACCATGCGCGCGCCCAGCACGTCCTCGATGGACAGGGGATCCCGCATGGCGGCCTCGGGATTGAGCCGCGCCCACTGTCGCGCGGCCACGGCCACCTCGGCCAGCTGCTCGCGCGTGGTGCCGTACTGGTGTATGTGCCGCGCGGCCGCCAGCGCATAGGAGGTGACCGGCGAGAGCGGCGCATAAGGCTGCTCGAACGGCTGCGGATCGAGCAGGGCGCGCGCCTTGACGCCTTCCTTGCGGCCGAAGGTGGCGGTTTTCTGGGTACTGCCGTAGCACACCAGCACGGCGTCGCACTGGCCCGCCACGAGGGCCATGACCGAGGGCAGCAGATGCGCCACGAAGCTGGACCCGCCCAGCATGGTCGCCTCGATGTAGCGGGGCCGCAGGCCGAGGTATTCGGCCACCGGCATGCTCCACATGGTGGCCGACGAGCTGCAGGTCGCCAGGCCGTCGATGTCGCGCATCGACAGGCCGGCGTCGGCGACGGCGCGGGCGGCGGCCTGCGCGAGAATCTCCATTTCGGTATGGCCATGGGCTTCGCCCATGCCGGCGTGTCCTACCCCCACGATGGCGACTTGGCCACGCAGGTTCTCCAGGTTCTTCATGCTTCCTCCCGCGCCACGAAAACGAGCGACGGCTCCGCCCCATCGGACCGTACTCGCGCCTGTACCGCCATGCCGATGCGCACCGCGCCCGGGGCCAGCCCCTCGACGCGGCTCATCAGGCGCACCCCTTCTTCGAGGTCGACCAACGCCACGTTGTAGTCGCCGCCCGCCTCGGGCTTGCGCCGCACCACGCTGGTGGAATACACCGTGCCGCGGCCGCTGGGACGAAACCACTGCAGGCGGGCGGCGCCGCAGTGCATGCATATCGCGCGGGGAAAGAACTGGCACGCCTGGCAGGCGTCGCAGCGCTGGATCTCGAACCGGCCTGCGGCCAGCGCGGCGAAATAACGCGCCTGCGGGCCCGGCCCGGGCATCGCGTCAGTCATGCGGGTCTCCTTTTCTCTATGTGCCGCGGGAAGCGGCGCAGGCGCGCCGCGTCCGCTCCCCGCCTGTGGGTCATGGTCATGCGGCGTCGAAATCGCGGCCTTCCTGCGCCAGCCGCCGCAGCAGCGGCGCCGGCGTCCACAGCTCGCCGTGCTCGCGATGGAAGCGCTCGATGGTCTGCAGCACTTCCGGCAGGCCGACCTGGCTGGCGTAGAACATCGGCCCGCCCCGGTGTATGGGGAAGCCGTAGCCGTTGGCGTAGATCACGTCGATATCCGAAGCGCGGGCGGCAATTCCTTCCTCGAGGATCTTCGCCCCTTCGTTGACCAGCGCATACACGGTGCGCTGCACGATCTCGGCGTCGCTGATGTCGCGCCGCGCGATGCCGTCCTCGCGCGCGCAGCGCGCGATCAGGGCGTCCACCTCGGGATCGGGCAGCGGGTCGCGGCTGCCGGGCGCATAGCGGTAGAAGCCAGCGCCAGTCTTCTGGCCCAGCCTGCCCTGCTCGCACAGGCTGTCGGCCACCCGCGAATAGCGCAAGTGCGCCGGCCGGGTGGGCGCCAGCCGCTTGCGCGCCGCCCAACTGATATCCAGGCCGGCCATATCGGCCATGCGCAGTGGGCCCATGGCGAAGCCGAAGCGCTGCAGCGCGCCGTCGACCTGCTGCGGCGAGGCGCCCTCTTCCAGCAGGAAATGCGCCTCGCGGGTGTACGGGCTGACCATGCGGTTGCCGACGAAGCCGTCGCAGACGCCGACCAGCACCGGCAGCTTGCCGATGCGGCGCGCCAGGCGGAACACCGAAGCAATGACGGCGCCGCCGGTGCGCCGCCCGCGCACCACCTCGACCAGCCGCATGACATTGGCGGGGCTGAAGAAATGCGTGCCCAGCACGCGCTCGGGGCGCCCGGTGGCGTCGGCCAGCGCGTCGATATCCAGGCGCGACGTGTTCGACGCCAGCACGGCCTGCGGCTTGCAGGCCCGGTCCAGCGCCCGGAACAGATCGAGCTTGACCGCCATGTCCTCGAATGCCGCTTCGATCACCAGGTCCGCGTCGGCCAGCTCCGCCATGTCGAGGCTGCGGCGGATGCGGCCCAGGCGCGCGTCGCGCTCGGCCCCGGTCAGGCGGCCCTTGGCCACGGTGGCGGCATAGTTCTTCTGGATGGTGGCCCAGCCGCGCTCCAGGGCCGCCGCGTCGCGCTCGACCAGGACCACGTCGATCCCGGCATTGGCCAGGCTCATGGCGATGCCTCCGCCCATGGTGCCGGCGCCCACCACGCCGACGGTCGCGAACGCCAGGTCGCCGCGCCACTCGGCGGGCAGCTTCTGGGCCTGCCGCTCGGCGAAGAACAAATGCCGTTGCGCGCGCGATTGCCCGCCTTCCACCAGTTCGACGAAACGCCGGCGCTCATAGGCCAGGCCCGCGTCGATATCGCTGGCCGCGGCTTGCTCGACGCAATCCACGCAGGCGGCCGGCGCGACGCAGCCGCGATAGCGCCGCTCGCCCAGGGCGCGCGCCCGCGCATAGACCGACGCGTCGGCCGGCGGCGCCGCGCGGCGCGCGCCCAGCACCCGCTGGTCGAGCGCGGCGCCGGCCTGCTGCCGCGCATAATCGACCGCCCGGGCCACCAGGTCGTCCTCGAACACCGCGTCCACCAGGCCCCATTGCGCCGCGGTGCGCGCATCGACCGGATCGCCCGTGACGATCATGTCCAGCGCCCGCGCCACGCCGATGGCGCGCGGCAGGCGCTGGGTGCCGCCGCCGCCCGGCAGAATGCCCAGCTTCACCTCGGGCAGGCCCAGCATGGCGTCTTGCCCGGCCACGCGATAGTGGCACCCGAGCGCCAGCTCCAGTCCGCCGCCGAGCGCCATGCCATGAATGGCGGCCACGATCGGCTTGCCGGCGCGCTCGAACTGCCGGACGATGTCGCGCAGCGTCGGTTCGCGCGTCGATTGCGGCGTATTGAATTCGCGGATCTCGGCGCCGCCGCAAAACAGCTTGCCGGCCCCCGCCAGCACCACCGCCACGACCTGCGGGTCGGCCAGCGCGGCGTCGACGGCGGCGTGCAGCTCCTGGCGCGTGGCGGCGCCCAGGCTGTTGACCGGCGGGTGGTCGAGCGTCAGCAGCGCCACGCTGCCCTGCGCCCGCATTTCCGTGTGAATGGTGGGCATGGCCTTCACTCCAGCTCCAGCAGCGCCTGGCCCTCGTCGACCTCTTCGCCCGGCGCCGCCAGCACGCGCGCGACCGTGCCGTCGCGCTCGGCCTCCACCGGGATCTCCATCTTCATCGACTCGATCGTGGCCACGACGTCGCCCGCGGCAATGCGGTCGCCGGCATTCACGGCCACCGACACGACGCGGCCGCCCACGGGTGTTTCCAACTTGCTCATTGTGTGTTCTCCTCAGGAAATCTGCGCGGGCGCGTCGGCGGCGGCCAGCACGCGGGCGGCCATGCCGGTCGACAGCCGGCCGGCCCGGAACTCCGGGTCCGCCAGCACCCGCATGACGAATGGAATATTGGTCTTGACGCCTTCGACGCGGAATGCCGCCAGCGCCTGCCCGAGCCGGTCGATCGCCTCGTCCCGCGTCGCCGCGTGGGCAATCACCTTGGCCAGCAGCGGGTCATAGTGGCTGGAGACCCGGCAGCCGGCCGCATAGCCTGTCTCGACCCGCACGCCATCCTGCGCCGGCGGCTCGAACACCCGCAGCAGGCCGGGCGACGGCAGGAAACGCAACGGGTCTTCGGCATAGACGCGCGCCTGGACGGCATGGCCCGATGGCGCCGGCACGGCCGGCAGCACCGCGTCGATGCGTTCGCCCGCGGCCAGCCGCAGTTGGGCGGCCACCAGGTCCACGCCGGTGATCTGTTCGGTGACGGCGTGCTCGACCTGCAGGCGCGTATTGACCTCCAGGAACGAGAATCCGGTCTGCGGCGTATACAGCATCTCGACGGTGCCGATCACGTCGTAGCCCAGGCCCGCCAGAATATCCCGCAGCTGCGCGGCCATCGCCTCTAGCGCGGCGCGCGCGATGCCCGGCGCCGGCGCCTCTTCGATGACTTTCTGGTGGCGCCGCTGGGTCGAGCAGTCGCGCTCGTGCAGGCAGCGGACGCCGCCGTGACGGTCGGCCAGGAACTGGAACTCTACGTGGCGGGGCGCCTGCAGCAGCTTCTCCAGGTACAGGTCGGCGCGTCCGAAGCCGCGCTCGGCCATGGCCCAGGCGCGCGGCCACTGCGTCGCGATCTCGTCCGGCCCCGCCAGCGGCACCATGCCGATGCCGCCGCCGCCCGCCGCCGGCTTGGCCAGCACCGGATAGCCCAGCCCGGCGGCCGCCCGCCGCACCGCATCCAGGTCGTCGCCCAGCACCGCGCTGCTGGGCACCATCGGCATGCCGCGCGCACGCATCGCCTCGCGCGCCTGGACTTTGTGGCCCAGCAGGCGGATCCAGCGCGGCGACGGGCCGACGAAGGTCAGGCCGGCGTCCTCCACCGCCTGGGCGAATTCGGCGCTCTCGGACAGGAAGCCGTAGCCCGGATGCACGGCATCGGCGCCGTGCTCGCGCGCCGCGCGCAGCAGCGCCGCCGCATCCAGGTAGCTGGCCGCGGCCGGCGCCGGACCGATCAGGCAGGCGTGGTCGGCCTCGCGCAGATAAGGCATGTCGCGGTCCGCCTCGGAATACACCGCGACCGACTCCAGGCCCAGTTCGCGCAGCGCCCGGATCACGCACCGCGCGACCGCGCCGCGGTTGGCTACCAATACGCGTTTCATGGCGCGCTCCTCAAGGCCGGTAGCCGGCGCGGCGTTCGCCGGGCTGGCGCAGGGGCGCCACCACGTCGATGAATTCGCGCAGCACCGCGCGCGTCGCGGCCGGGTCGATGATGTCCTCGACCACGAAGGCCTCGGCGCTGCGGAACGGCGAGGTCAGGCTGCGCACGCGGGCCTCGATCTCGCGCATCTTGGCCTGCGGGTCCGCCGCGGCCTCGATGTCGGCCTTGTAGGCCACCTCCAGGCCGCCCTCGATGGGCAGCGAGCCCCATTGCGCCGAGGGCCACGCATAGCGGAAGTTGAAGCGTCCCGCGCTCTGGTGCCCGCCGGCGGCCACGCCGAACGCCTTGCGCACCAGGATCGTGCACCAGGGCACAGTGGACTGGGCCACCGCGGTCAGGGCGCGCACCCCGTAGCGCATCGCCCCGGATTTCTCGGCCGCCAGGCCGATCTGGAAACCCGGGATGTCGACGAAATTCACCACCGGCAGGTGAAAGGTTTCCGCCAGGTCCAGCAGGCGCGTGAACTTTTCGGCGGCGGGCCCGTCCCAGCCGCCGCCGTAAATGTAGGGATCGCTGGCGAACACGGCCACCGGCCAGCCGTCCAGGCGCGCCAGCCCGGTGATGACGGCGCGGCCCCAGCGGCGCCCCAGCTCCATGAACGAGCCGGGATCCACCAGCGCCTCGACGATCGGCCGCATCTTGTAGACGGCGCGGCTGTCGCGCGGCACGGCCGTGCGCAGCCAGGCCAGGTCCGGGTCGGCCGCCGCGGGCACGGCACCACGCGGCGGCAGCTCGTGTACCGAGCGCGGCAGGTACGACAGGAAGCGGCGCGCCATCGCGAAGGCCGCCTCCTCGGATTCCGCCTCGTCGTCCACCACGCCATTGCGGGTGTGGATGTCGCTGCCGCCCAGTTCATTCTTGTCCAGCTGCTGCCCGATGCGCGCCACCACCGGCGGGCCGGCGATGAACAACTGCGCCGTGTCGCGCACCATGACCGAGTAATGGCTGGCGGCGACGCGGGCGGCGCCCAGCCCCGCCACCGAGCCCAGCGCCAGCGACACCACCGGCACGGTGGCGAGGTTCTGCGCCATCAGCGGCCACATGCGCAGCTTGGGCAGCAAGGTATGGCCCTTGACTTCGACATTGCGCACCGACCCGCCGCCGCCGGTGCCGTCCACCAGGCGCACCAGCGGCATGCGCAGGTCGTGCGCCATGCGCTCGGACTCAACCAGCTTGTCGCCCACCGCGCCGTCGTTGGCGCCGCCGCGCACGGTGAAATCGTCGGCGGCCACCACCACGGGCCGCGCGTCGATCCGGGCCCGCCCGATCAACAGGTTGGAGGGAGTCAGGTCGAGCAGGCGCCCTTGCTCATCGTACTGGCCGCTGCCGGCCAGCGCCCCCACTTCGCGGAACGAGTCCGCGTCCACCATGCGCTCGATGCGCTCGCGCACCGGCAATTTGCCGCCGTCGCGATGGCGCCGCACTTTCTCCTCGCCGCCCATGCGGGCGGCCAGCCGCTTGCGCAAGGCGAGCTCATCCAGTTCGTTCTGCCACGACACGCTTTGCTCCTTTTTTCGCCGGCATCGCCGCCGGCGTGGTCAATCGATCTTGATGTTGGCGCGCTGGATCAGCGCCTGGTTCTGTTTCAGCTCGTCGGCGATCTTGGCGCGGAAGGCCTGCGGCGACTGCGTCGCCGGCCGGCCCTGGGCAGCCAGCCGCTGGCGCACTTGCGGATCGGCGGCGGCGTCGGCGATGGCCTGGTTCAGGCTGGCGACGACTTCGGGCGGCGTGCCGGCCGGCGCGAACACGCCGACCCAGAAGGAAATGTCGAATTCCGGGTAGCCCAGCTCGGCCACCGCGGGGACATCGGGCAGGTCGTGCCAGCGCTCCTTGGTGGATACGGCCAGCGCCTTGAGCTTGCCGGCCTTGATGAGAGGCACGCCCGACAGTGTGTCGAAGCCGAAATCCACCTCGTTGGCCAGCAGGCCCGCCTCCATCGGCGCCGCGCCGCGGTAAGGCACGTGCAGCATCTGCACGTCGGCCATGGTGGCCAGCTGGGCGCCGGCCAGGTGCATCAGGTTGCCGTTGCCGGCCGATCCGTAGCTGACCGAGCCGGGGTTGCGCCGCGCCATGGCGACCAGGTCCTGGACGCTGTCCACCGCCTGCATGCGGCTGTTGCCGGGATTGATGGTCAGCACGAACGGCACGGCCACCACGGTGGTGACCGGCTCGAAATCCTTCAGCGGGTGGTAGCCCAGGTCCTTGTAGAGCAAGGGGTTGACCGTGATGGAACTGGAGTTGCTGATCAGGATGGTGTAGCCGTCGGGCTCGGCCTGGGCCACGGTGCGGGCCGCGATCATGCCATTGGCGCCGGTCTTGTTTTCCACCACGAAGGACTGTCCGGTGCGGGCGGCCAGGGCGTCGCCGACGATGCGCGCCACGCTGTCGATGGTGCTGCCCGGGCTGAAGCCCACTACGAATTTCACGGGCGCGCCGGGATACGCGGCCAGCGCCGGCGCCGCGCCGGCCAGGGACAACGCCGCGCAGGCGGCGGCCAGCCAGGACTTGCTCTTGTTCATCGATGTCTCCTCTTGTGCTTGTGCGAGCGGCGTCCCGCCGCTAGGGTTTGGCGGCCCCCGCCGCCTGTACCGCCTGGCCCCACTTCTGCTGTTCGGCGGCAATGAACTCGGCGAATTGCTGCGGTGTGCTGTTGGCGACATCGCCGCCCAGCGCCTCGATGCGCTGGCGCATCTGCTGGGTATCGACGATGCGCGCGACATCCTGGTAAATGCGCTGGGCCAGCTCGGGCGGCAGCGAAGCGGGGGCCAGCAGGCCGAACCAGGTGGCGGCTTCGAATCCCGGCATGCCGGCCTCCGCGAAGGTGGGGACCTCCGCCAGGGCCGGCACGCGCTTGCCATGCGCCACGGCCAGGGCGCGCAGCTTGCCGGACTTGATGAGCGGCAATGCCGAGGTGATGGTGGCCAGCATCATCTGCACCTGCCCGCCGGCCAGGTCGGTGAACGCCGGCGCGTCGCCGCGGTACGGCACGTGGATGATCTGCGATTGCGTGGCCAGCTTGAACAGCTCGCCGCTCAGATGCTGGGCAGTGCCATTGCCTGGCGACGCGAAATTGACCTTGTCGCCATGCGCTTTCAGGTAGTCCAGGAACTCGGGCAGCGTGGCCGCCGGCACCGAGGGATTCACCACCAGCACCAACGGCACCTTGGTGACCAGCGTGATCGGCCTGAAGTCCTTGACCGGGTCGTACGGCAACTGGGGATAGAGATGGCCGCTGATGGTGTGCGCCGAGGTGGTCATGAACAGCGTGTAGCCGTCGCCCGGCGCGCGGGCCACGGCGGCCGCTGCGATGGTCGTGCCGGCGCCGGCGCGGTTTTCCACCACCACGGGCTGCTTCCAGGCCTGCGTCAGTTGCTCCGCCACGGCGCGCGCCACTACGTCGGTGGCCCCGCCGGCCGGATAGGGCACGACCATGCTGACGGGCCGGGCGGGATACGGATCGGCGTGCGCCGCGGCGCCTGTCAACACCATCGCGCACAGGCTGGCGCGGATCCACTGCTTGAGCATTTTTACGAATCTCCTCTTGTCATCTCAGGATCGTTTGTAATATTCTTTGTGTTCCGTTGTACAGAACACGTATTCTATTTTATAGGTTGTGCCCGACAAGGTGTCAACGACAAAATGCTGTCATCCAGGTTTTCCCCACCTGCGGACAGCCACGCCACGACAAGGAACCGCATGCATGTCCGCCGCTTCTGAAACTCCCCACGCCCTCAAGCCGCTGCTCATCGCCGGCGAATGGATCGCCGCGCCCGGGCAGGCGTTCGAATCCATCAACCCCGCCACCGGACAAACCAATTTCCTGATCAGCGCGGCCTCCGAGGCCCATGTGGACCAGGCCGTCGAGAGCGCCTGGAATGCCGTGCGGCAGCCCGCCTGGCGCGACATGCTGCCGCACAAGCGGGCCGCCTTGCTGCGCGCCATAGCCGACGGGATGGACCGCCACGCCGATACGCTGGCGCGCCTGCAGATGATCGAGAACGGCAAGGTCCAGGCGGAATGCCGGGCCCAGGTCGCCAGCGCGTCGGCCACATTCCGCTACTACGCCGGCGTGTGCGAGACGCTCACGGCCGAAGTCACGCCGCCGCGCGGCGATTACCTGTCGATGACGCAATACGAGCCCTACGGCGTGGTGGCGGCCATCACGCCATGGAATTCGCCCATGACCATGGAGGCGCAGAAGGTCGCGCCGGCGCTGGCGGCGGGCAACGCGGTCATCCTCAAGCCGTCGGAGGTCACTTCCTCGCCGGCGCTGGAACTGGGCCGCATCGCGCTCGAGGCCGGCCTGCCGCCGGGCATCCTCAATGTCGTCACCGGGCTGGGCGCCACCGCCGGCAAGCGGCTGGTGGAGCATCCCGGCGTGCGCATGGTGTCGTTCACCGGCGGCACGGCCAGCGGCCGCGCGATCGCGCGGGCGGCCGCCGACAAGCTGATGCCGGTGGCGCTCGAACTGGGCGGCAAGTCGCCGCACATCGTGTTCGCCGACGCCGCGCAGGACGCCGCCATCGACGCCGTCATCGGTGGCATCTTCGAGGGCAGCGGCCAATCGTGCGTGGCGGGTTCGCGGCTGTACGTGCAGCACGGCATCGCGCAGGCCTTCATTGAACAGCTGGTGGCGCGCGCGGGGCGGCTCAAGGTCGACTTGCCGGACGCGGCCGGCGCGCAGATGGGGCCGATCGCTTCGTTCGCGCACCGCGACAAGATCGAAGGCATGGTGGGCACGGCGCTGGAAGACGGCGGCGAGATCCTGCTGGGCGGGCGGCGTCCCGACAGCGACGCGCTGCGTGCGGGCGCGTTCTATCTGCCGACCATCCTGGGCCGGCTGGACGGCAACGCCCGCGTGGTGCGCGAAGAGATCTTCGGGCCGGTGCTGTGCGTGTTGCCGTTCGACGACGAAGAAGACCTGGTCGCGCAGGCCAACGACAGCGCATACGGGCTGGCGGCCGGCATCTGGACCGCCGATTACCGGCGCGCCTGGCGGGTGGCGCGCCGGCTGGAAGCGGGCAGCGTATGGATCAACACCTACAAGCAGCTTTCCATCGCCACGCCGTTCGGCGGCTTCAAGCAGAGCGGCATCGGGCGCGAGAAAGGCTTGTCCGGCCTGCGCCTGTACCAGCAATCCAAGGGCATCTACTGGGGTCTGTAAACAGGCCGCGACAATCACGGAGAACATTCACATGACTGACTTCAAGCATGCCGGCTTCATCGGCATGGGCGTTATGGGCGAACCCATCTGCCGCAACCTGGCGCAAAAGAGCGGGCTGCCCGTGCTCGGCTACGACAGCAACCCCGCCCCGCTGCAGCGGCTGGCCGCGCACGGCGTCGCCGCGGCCGCCTCGCTGGCGGACGTGGCGGCGCGCAGCGATGTGCTGTTTCTTTCCCTGCCCTCGGGCGAGGTCGTGGCCGAGGTCGCGCGCGCGCCCCTGGGGCTGCTGGCCAGCACGCGGCCCGGCCAGGTGATCGTGGACACCAGCACGTCGCCGGTGGACGTCACCCGCGCGCTGGCCGCCGAGTTCGCCGCCAAGGGCGCCATCTTCATCGACGCGCCGGTGGCCCGCACGCGCGCGGCCGCCGAGGCCGGCACACTGTCGGTAATGGTGGGCGCCAGCGAAGAGGTGTATGCGCGGGTGCGGCCGCTGATCGCCACCTTCGCGTCGGAGATCACGCACTGCGGCCCCGTCGGGTGCGGCCAGGTGGTCAAGATCCTCAATAACATGGTGCTGTTCGAGACCGTCGCGGCGCTGTCGGAGGCGCGCGCCATCGCGCGGCGCTCGGGAGTCGACCCGCAAGTGCTGCTGGAGACCTTCACGAGGGGCTCGGCCGACAGCTTCGCATTGCGCAACCATGGCTTAAAGGCTATTCTCCCCGGTGAGTTTCCCGAGAAAGCCTTTCCGGTCGAATATGCCCGCAAGGACCTGCGCTACGCATTGGCCCTGGCCGCGCAGACTGGCGTCAACGCGCCGGGCGCGCGCACCGTCGATCAGTGGTTCGCGGCCGCCATCGAGCAAGGCCACGGCAGCCGCTATTTTCCGGTGATCAGCCGGCTCGTCGACGCGGATTCGCCCTAGAACCTGCACCCTCGTCCATGCCCCGCAGCCCCCAACCCGAGCCCTCCTCCGACGGCGTAGCCGCCGTCGAACGCGCACTGGCCATCGTCGATGCCGTCGCGCAACACACCGACGCCATCACGCTGGCCGACCTGTCCCGTGCCACGGGCTTCTACAAAAGCACTTTGCTGCGGCTCATCGCGTCGCTCGAAAAGGCCGCCCTGGTGGTGCGTCGCAACGACGGGCGCTATGCGCTCGGCCCGTACGCGCACCGCCTGGGGCGCGCCTACGAAGCCACCTACCGCCTGACCGAAACCGTGCAGCCGCTGCTGCAGCAACTGGTCGATCAGGGCACCGAGAGCGCCTCGTTCCATGCCTACCACGACGCCCGCACGCGCATGTGCCTGCTGCGCGTCGACTCGCACCACTCGACGCTCGACCGCATCCGCGTGGGCGACCTGCTGCCGCTCGACAAGGGCGCCGCCGGCCGCCTGCTGACAGCCTACCTGATCAAGCGCCAGTCGGTCGCCGACGCCGGCCTGGCCATGATCTCCATGGGCGAGCGCGACCCGAACTGCGCGGCGGTGGCCTGCCCGGTGTTCGGCCCCGACGGCGAGATGTGCGGAGCCATCTCGCTGTCCGGCCCCAAGGAACGCTTCACCCCCGCCGCCGTCAAGAAGATGTCGCGGCTGGCCGGCGAAGCGGCCGCGGCGGCCACCCAGGCGCTGGGCGGGCGCTGGCCCGCCGGCAAGGCCTAGCCAGTTTGGCAGGGGCCAGGCGCCCGGGTATGGAGGGCGCGCCTCAAGCTCCCTTGCCCAGCCCCAGGTAGCTTTCGATCACCCGCGGATTGCCGGCCAGTTCGCGCGCCGGCCCGTGCAGGATCACCTCGCCGGTCTCGAGCACGTAGCCGTAGTCGGCCACCTGCAGCGCGGCGCGGGCGTTCTGCTCGACCAGCAGGATGGCCACCCCGGTTTCGCGCAGCCGCGCAATAATGTGGAAAATCTCGCGCACGATGCGCGGCGCCAGGCCCAGGCTGGGCTCGTCCAGCATCAGCAGGCGCGGCTTGGCCATCAGCGCCCGGCCGACCGCCAGCATCTGGCGTTCGCCGCCCGACAGCGTGCCGGCTTCCTGGCGCCGCCGTTCGCGCAGGCGCGGGAACAGTTCGAACACTTCGTCCAAGGTGCCGCGCCAGCCGCTTTCGCGCGCCCGGTAGCGGCGGAATCCCCCCAGCAGCAGGTTGTCTTCCACCGACATGCTGCCGAACAGCTCGCGCCGCTCCGGGACCAGCGACATGCCGGCGGCGACGCGCCGCTCGACTGGCCAGCCCGATACGTCGGCGCCCGCGTAGCAGACCGCGCCGGACGCGTGGCCAGAGGTCGGCAGCGCGCCCATCATGGCATTGAGCAGCGTGGACTTGCCCGCGCCGTTGGCGCCGATCACCGTCACAATGCTGCCCGCCGCCACGCTCAGGGTCGCGTCGCTGAGCGCGCCGACTTTGCCGTAGCGGGCGCTCAGGCCGCGCACATCGAGAATCGGTTGCTGGCTCATTGTGCGCTCCCGCCCGCCGGCACGGCCGCATCGGACTCCGGCAGATCGTCGTCGATGCCGCCCAGGTAGGCTTCCAGCACGGCAGGGTTCTGCTGCACCTCGGCCGGTACGCCCTCGGCCAGCTTGGTGCCGAAATCCATCACCACCAGGTGGTTGGTCAAGCGCATGACGAAATCCATATCGTGTTCCACCAGCAGGATGCTCATGCCCTCGGCGCGCAGCTGCTCCAGCACCTGCGCCAGCTCCTGCTTTTCCTTGTAGCGCAGTCCGGCGGCGGGCTCGTCGAGCAGCAGCAGGACCGGGTCGCTGGCCAGCGCGCGCGCGATCTCCAGGATGCGCTGCTGGCCCAGGGCCAGGTTGCCGGCCTGTTCGTACAGATAGTCGCCCAGCCCGACCCGGGCGAGCTGCTGGGCCGCCTCGTGCAGCAGGCGCGCTTCCTGCGCCCGCTCGCTGTGCAGCGCGCCGGCCATCACGCCGACGTCGGAACGCAAGTGCGCGCCGAGCGCCACGTTCTCCAGCACCGACATGCCGGGCAGCAGCTGCACATGCTGGAACGTGCGGCCGACGCCGCGCCGGGCGATCTCGCGCGCCGACTGGCCATCGATGCGCTCGCCCAGGAAGCGCACCTGGCCGCGCGTGGCGGGCAGCACGCCGCTGATCAGGTTGAACGTCGTGCTCTTGCCCGCGCCGTTGGGGCCGATCAGGCCGACGATCTCGCCGGCGCGCACCTTGAACGAAATGTCGTTGACGGCAACCAGCCCGCCGAACTCCTTGCGCACGGCATCGACTTCCAGCACCAGCGCGCCGCCCTGCGGCCGCTCGCGATGCGGCAGGGCCGGCGCCGCCGGCGGGGCCGCCAGGCGCCGGCGCGAGCCGGCCGCCCCGGTCAGGCGCGCCCAGCCGGCCGACAGGATCGGCCACAAGCCATTGGCCGCGTACTGCAGCACCAGGATCAACAGCACGCCGAAGACGATCAGTTCGAAGTTGGCGTTGGTGTCCAGCAAGGCCGGCAACAGGCTCTGCAACTGGTCTTTCAGGCCCAGGATGACGGCCGACCCCACCAGTGCGCCCCAGACGTGGCCGGCGCCGCCGACCACGGCCATGAACAGGTATTCGATGCCGTAGTTCAAGCCGAACGGACTGGGGCTGACGGCGCGCTGCATGTGGGCGTAGATCCAGCCCGACAGGCAGGCCAGCAGCGCCGCCCAGACAAAAATCACCACCTTGTAGGCGGCGGTGTTGACGCCCATCGACTCCGCCATGCCGGCGCCGCTCTTGAGCGCCCGGATGGCGCGCCCGGGGCGCGAGCTGAGCAGGTTGCTGGTGGCCCACAGCGAGAGCAGCAGGAACAGCCAGATCAGGTAATAGATATGGCGCCCGCTGGCCAGCGAAAAGCCGAACACGCTGATCGGCTCCAGCCCGGCGATGCCATCGTGCTTGCCCAGCCAGTCCAGGTTGCCGAACAGGAAATAGAGCGACAGCCCCCAGGCGATGGTGCCCAGCGGCAGGTAGTGGCCGGACAGGCGCAGCGTGATGACGCCCAGCAGATACGCCACCACGGCGGTCAGCAGTAAACCCACGGGCAGCGCCAACCAGGGCGATGCGCCATAGTGGCTGGTCAACACGGCGGTGGTGTAGGCGCCCAGCCCGACGAAGGCGGCCTGGCCGAACGAGGTCAGCCCGCCCACGCCGGTCAGCAGCACCAGGCCCAGCGCGACCATGGCGGCCAGCCCGATGTAGTTGAGTTGCGTGATCCAGAATTCCGGCGTGGCCGGCACCAGCGGCAGGATCGCGATAAAGGCGACGAACAGGATGAGCAGGATGCGGTTCATGGGGTTCATGGGATCACTCCTCGTCGTCGGCGTGATGGCTGCCGAACGAACGCCACACCAGAACCGGGATGATCAGTGTGAACACGATGACTTCTTTGTAGGCGCTGGCCCAGAACGACGAGAAAGCCTCCAGCACGCCGACCAGCACCGCGCCGGCGGCCGCCACCGGGTAGCTGCCCAGGCCGCCGATGATGGCTCCCACGAAACCCTTCAGGCCGATGAGGAAACCAGTGTCGTAATAAACCGTGGTGATGGGCGCGATCAGCATGCCCGACATGGCCCCGATAGCGACCGCCAGCGTGAAGGTCAGGCTGCCCGACATGGTGGTGCTGATGCCCACCAGGCGCGCGCCGCGGCGGTTCACCGCGGTGGCGCGCAGCGCCCGCCCATACAGGGTCTTGTCGAAGAACAGCCACAGCGCCACGATGAGCAGCACGCAAGTGCCCACCACGAACAGGCTCTGCGCCGACCACGTCACCGGGCCCAGTTCGACCTGGCCGCTCACGAAGGCGGGAGTGCGCCAGCCTTCGGCGCCGAAGAACACCAGCGCCAGCCCGGTCAGCGCGAAATGCACCGCCACCGACACGATCAGCAGCACCAGCACCGATGCCTCGGCCAGCGGCTGGTAGACGATGCGGTACACCATCGGCCCCATCGGGATGATGAGCACCAGCGCAAGCAGCATGTTGAGCCACAGGGAGTTGTCGCTGCCCACATAGGCAGTGGTCAGCCACAGCAGCGCCAGCGGCAGCGCCACGCAGCTCGCCAGCACCTTGGGCAGCGCGCCCCAGCTGCCGGTGCGCAGGGCGCGCAATATTTCCAGCACCAGCACGATGGCGCCCAGCAGCGGCAGCAGATAGGCAGTGCCGGGAATGCGGCCATTGACCAGCATGGCCAGCGTCAGGGCGCCGAACGCCACGAACTCGCCCTGCGGAATGAAGATGACACGGGTGACGGTGAAGACCAGCACCAGCGCCATGCCCAGCAGTGCATAGATGGCACCGTTGACGATGCCGTCCTGCAGCAGGATCAGCGCTATAGAGAAATCCATCGAACCACTACCTTATGGGTTTCCGGGCATCGCCGGCCCCGCTCCGGACAATGCCGCGAATACGACACACCGGCCTGGCGGCCGGTGCGCAGAGATGCCGGCGGGGCGGCGGCGCCACGCCGGCGGCAATACGGTCACAGGTCGGGCTGATACACCCACTTGCCGTTTTCCACCTTGACCATGACGCGCGAGCGCTCGTCGAAGCCGGCGTGATCGGTGGGGCTCATGTTGAACACCCCTTGCGAGGCGGGCAAGTCCTTGATGCCTTCCAGCGCGTCGCGCATGGCGGCGCGGAATTCGGGCGTGCCGGGCTTGGCGCCGCTCTTGAGCGCGGTGGGCAGCGCGGCCACGATGAGCTGGCCCGCGTCCCACATATGGCCGCCGAAGGTGTTGGTCGAACCGTCGCCATGCTTGGCCTCGTAGGCCTGGGTGTAGGCCAGCGCCGATTTCTTCACCGGGTTGCTGTCGGGCAGTTGCTCGACCACCAGCAGCGGGCCGGCGGGCAGCAGCATGCCTTCGCAATCCTTGCCGCAGACGCGCAGCACGTCGTTGTTGGCGGCGCCGTGGGTCTGGTAGATGGTGCCCTGGTAGTTGCGGGCGCGCAGCTCTTTTTGCGGCAGGGCCGACGGCGTGCCGGCTCCGGCGATGAGGATGGCGTCGGGCTTGGCGCTGACCAGCTTGAGCACCTGGCCGGTGACGCTGGTATCGGTGCGGCCGTATTTCTCGACGGCGGTGATCTCGATGCCCTTGCCCTTGAGGGCGTCGCGCATCACGGCCAGCCAGCTGTCGCCATAGGCGTCGGCGAAGCCGATGAAGCCGAGGGTCTTGACCTTGGCCTTGACCAGGGCGTCGGCCAGGGCGCTGGCCATCAGCGCATCGTTCTGCGGCGTCTTGAACACCCAGCGGCGCTTGTCGTCGACCGGCTCGACGATCTTGGCGCTGGCGGCCACGCTGATCATCGGCACCTTGGCCTCGGCGGCGACGTCGACCATCGCCAGCGAGCCCGGCGTGACGGACGTGCCGACCAGCACGTCCACCTTGTCCTCGGAAACCAGCTTGCGGGAGTTTTTCACGGCCTGGGTGGTGTCGGTGGCATCGTCCAGGACGATCCATTCGATCTTCTGGCCGGCGACTTCGGTCGGCAGCAAGGCGACAGTATTACGCTCGGGGATGCCCAGCGAAGCGGCGGGACCGGTGCTGGCGACCGTGACACCGACCTTGACCTGCGCGCCGGCGAGCAGCGGCAGGCTCAAGGCAACGGCCGCGGCGGCCACGGACAAGCGGGAGTGCTTGCGCGTCATTTGTTGTCTCCTGTGAGGGCTCTTGTTATTGCCCCGACGGGGTACGCCGAGCCCGGTTGAACGTCATACAGAAAAATGCTTAAACGGCCTTGAAGTGTATCAAATACCCCTCAAATAAAACCCCGTGACTTCCCTAGTGTAGTGAGTTGGCATTGAGCTGCTTGTTAATGGTTGAGGTCTTTGGATTCTTGTTTGGATTCTTGAGTTCTTGAGGCGCCCGCGCGTGCCGGCGGGACCCGGGCGGCCAGGTCGCTCGGCTCGGGCGCGCCACCAGGCGCCCTCGGCCCCTGCGGGGCTGCCCTCGCTCCAACTGGCCGCCCGGGTCCCGCCGGCACGCGCGGGCTTGCAATGTCTCATAGCGGTGTCAGGCCCCTCGTGCGTACCCCGTCGGCTGCTCCATCCGTCCGGTGTCAGACACCCCGTCCACGTCGGCTCCTCAAGCACGACTGTATGTGGGGTGTCTGGCACCTACCTGCGCGGAAATCCAGCTCCGAGCAAAAATCGAACGCATTTGATAATGGCGAATCTTGCCGAGTTTGCAGATACGCGTCAGTAAGGGGATTCCCGGAGCAGCGGCCACACCCGCTCCACCCGCCATGCCACCCAGCCGGCCACCACGGCCTTGACCAGGTCGCCGGGCAGGAAGGCCGCCACCGCCAGCGCCGCCTTGCCCGGTTCCATCTGCGTCACCGCCGCCAGCCAGGGCACGCCGACCGCGTATACCAATAGAATGCCCCCCACCACGCACGCCGCCGCATACGCCGCCACCGCGAGCCCGCCGTGCTGCACGCGGGCGGCCGCGCGGCGCGCCAGCCAGCCGGTCGCCACGGCCCCCAGCGCCATGCCCACCAGGAACCCGCCGGTCGGCCCGAAAAACACCCCCAGGCCGCCCCGTCCGCCCGGCAGCACCGGCAAGCCGATGGCCGCCAGCACCAGGTACAGCAAGCAGGCCAGGCCCCCGCGCAACGGCCCGAGCATGGCGCCGGCCAGCATCGTGCCGAGGGTCTGCAGGGTCACCGGCACCGGGATGGCGGGCAGCGGGATCGGCGGCATCAGGCTCAGCACCACGATCAGCGCGGCGAACAAGGCAATCAGCACGACATCTCTGGTTTTCATCGAAGGCTCCTGGTCGGAACGTCGTCGGGAAAGCAAACACGGCCGGCGGGCGCCGGCCGCTCAACTGCGCGCATCGATCGCCTGGGCGATTTCGTCGGCCCGCTTGAGCGTGCGCACCACCAGCGGCACCACCAGGGCCAGCGGATGGCGCGCCAGCCCGCGCGCCGCCTGCGCCTCGCGGATCTCCTGGAAATGCCGCCAGATCTCCGGCACGAAGCGCAGGGCCAGCGCCAGGGCCAGGGCGACCTTGCCGGCGTCCAGCAGGCCGAGCCGCTGCAACGGCAACAAGGCGCGCTCGCAGACGGCGATCAAATCGGAACTGCGGGTCGACAGCGTCACCGCCAAGGCCAGCCCCACCAGCGCCACAATGCGCAGCAGCACGCCCAGCGCGTGCAGCCAGCCCTGGAACAGGCCCGCGAACAAGCCGATCGCGGCCAGCACCCACAGCAGCCCGCGCGTCTGGCGCCACAAGGCCGCCGCGCCCGCTCCGGTCGACCAGACCAACAGGCCCGCCACCCCCGCGGCCACGCCCAGCAGGCGCGGGTCGCGCACCAGGAACAGGCCGGCGCCGGCCGCCACCAGCGCCGCCAGCTTGAGGGCCGCCGGCAGCCGGTGCAACGGACTGCGGCCGCGCACGTACAAAGGTTCGATCATCATGCGCAGTGCTCGCGATACCAGCGCAGCGCCGCGCCGGGCGCGTCGTCGGCAGCAATGCGGCCATCCACCACGACCAGCACGCGCTCGAAATCCTGCAGCAGGTCCAGGTCGTGGCTCACCACCACGGCCGGCCGGTCGAGCTCGGCAATGGCGCGGGCCACCCGGTTGCGGTTGCGCAGGTCCAGCTGGGTGGTCGGCTCGTCGAACACCACCAGGGCGGGCTCCATGACCAGCACCGCGGCCAGCGCCACCAGTTGGCACTCGCCCCCGGACAAGGTGTGGCTGGCCCGGTCGGCCAGGTGGTCCACCCCCAGCCGCGCCAGGCTGGCCTGGACGCGCCGGGCGCATTCGGCCCCGTCCAGGCCGCGGTTTTTCAGGCCGAACGCCATGTCTTCGCGTACGATGGGATAGACGATCTGGTTTTCCGGGTTCTGGAATACGAACCCCACCCGGCGGCGCACGGCCTTCAGCTCGCGCCGGGTGTCCAGGCCATCCACCGTGACCCGCCCGGCGGTCGGCAGCACCAGGCCATTGAGCAGCTTGGCCAGGGTGCTCTTGCCGGCCCCGTTCGGGCCGACCACACCGATGCGCCGCTGCGCCAGGGTCAGGCTGACCCCGCGCAGCGCCTGGGAATGGGGCGTGGAAACAACCGCCTGGTCAAACTCGATTAACATGGGGTCGGATTATGCCCGAACCATTTCGCGGAACGGGACTCCAAGAGTGCATATGGAAAAAGTACGCAAAACCGACGCCGAATGGCGCGCCCAGCTCACGCCCGAAGAATACGCCGTGGTGCGCCAGAAAGGCACCGAACGCGCCTTCACCGGCCGTTACTGGAACACCACCACCCACGGCATATACCGCTGCGTGGGCTGCGGCACCCCCCTGTTCGCCTCCGACACCAAGTTCGATGCCGGCTGCGGCTGGCCCAGCTATTTCGAACCCATCGATCCGGCCCGGGTGCGCGAAGAACGCGACACCTCGCACGGCATGATCCGCACCGAAGTGCTGTGCAATATCTGCGACGCCCACCTCGGCCACGTCTTCCCCGACGGCCCCGAGCCCACCGGGCTGCGCTACTGCATCAACTCGCTGTCGCTCAAATTCGAACCGCTCGAAGACTGAATGAAGAAATTCCTGTTCGACCTCTTCCCGCTGATCCTGTTCTTCGTCGCCTACCGGTTCGCCGACATCTATACCGCCACGGCGGTGGCCATCGCCGCCTCGGTCGCCCAGTTCATATGGCTGCGCGTCACCGGCAAGCACATCGAGGCCACCCACTGGATCAACCTGTCGGTCATCGTCATCTTCGGCGGCGCCACCCTGTGGCTGCACAGCGACGTCTTCATCAAGTGGAAGCCCACCGTGCTGTACTGGCTGTTCGGCGGGGCGCTGCTGGGCGCGCGCCTGTTCGGCCGCAACCTCATGCGGCGCCTGCTCGGCACGCAGGTCGAATTGCCCGATCACGCCTGGGACAAGCTCAACCTGAGCTGGGCGCTGTTCTTCCTGGCGGCCGGCGCCATCAACCTGTATGTCGCGTTCTCCGGGCATTTCACCGAATCGCAGTGGGTCAACTTCAAGGTGTTCGGCCTGATGGGCCTGCTGGTGGCCTTCGTGATCGGCCAATCGGTGTGGCTGGGCCGCCACATCCAGCAGCCGCGCCAATCCGAGGCCGGCAACGACACCGGCAAAGACTGACCCGCCGCTTCATCGCCATTTCCATGCCTGACCACACCGACCGCATCGAACTCATCCGCGCGCGCCTGGCGGCGCTCGACCCCATCGCCCTGGACATCCGCGACGACTCCCACCTGCACGCCGGCCATGCCGGCGCGCAGGGCGGCGCCGGCCACTACCATGTGCACATCGTGGCCGCGCGCTTTGCCGGCCTGTCGCCCGTGGCCCGTCATCGCCTGGTGTATGATCTTTTGCACGATTTGATCCCTCATCCCATCCATGCGCTTGCGCTAGACGCCCAAGCTCCCCAGTAACGGCATTAAAGGATTCCCATGAAACGCATCGTGATGCTGGCCGCGGCTTGCGCGGTCGCGCTGCCCGCCTTCGCGCAGAACGTCGCCACGGTCAACGGCAAGGCCATCTCGCAGCAGGAACTGGATCAGTTCGTCAAGCTGCTGGTCAGCCAGGGCGCCACCGACTCTCCGCAGCTGCGCGAGCAGGTCAAGCAGGAAATGATCAACCGCCAGGTGTTCGTGCAAGCGGCCGAGAAAGACGGCATCGCCAAGCAGCCCGACGTGCAGACCGAGATCGAACTGGCCCGCCAGGGCATCCTGGTGCGCGCCCTGATGGCCGACTACCTGCAGAAGCACCCGGTCTCCGACAAGCAGGTGCAGGCCGAGTACGACAAGGTCAAGCAGCAGCAGGCCGGCAAGATGGAATACAAGGTCCGCCACATCCTGGTCGAAGACGAGAAAACCGCCAACGACCTGCTGGCCCAGGTAAAGAGCAACAAGGGCAAGTTCGCCGACCTGGCCAAGAAGAACTCCAAGGACCCGGGCAGCGCCGCCAATGGCGGCGACCTGGGCTGGGCCGCGCCCACCAACTACGTCAAGCCGTTCGCCGACACCGTCAGCAGCCTGAAGAAGGGCCAGCTGGCCGACAAGCCGGTGCAGACGCAATTCGGCTGGCACGTCATCCAGGTCGAGGACACCCGCCCGGTGGAATTCCCGCCGCTCGACCAGGTGCGCCCGCAGCTCGAAGAAATGCTGCGCCAGCAGACGCTGTCGGACTACCAGAAAGAACTGCGCGAAAAGGCCACGATCAAGTAATCCGCCGCGTCGCGCCCACACAAGAATGCCCGCATTGCGCGGGCATTCTTGCTTCTGGCCGCATCATCGAGACAGTGGCTGCACACTTCGGTGTCAGGCACCTAGTCCAAGCTACACGCCCAGCAGCGCCTTCAGGCCGTCCTCGTCCAGCACGGTGACCCCCAGCTCCTGCGCCTTGGCCAGCTTGCTGCCGGCATCCTCGCCCGCCACGACGTAGGCGGTCTTCTTGGAGACGGAGCCGCTGACCTTGCCGCCAGCGGCCAGGATGTGGCGGGTGGCTTCGTCGCGGGTCCAGTTGGGCATGGTGCCGGTCAGCACGAAGGTCTTGCCCGCCAGCGTATTGCCCTGCGGGCCGGCTTCCGCCACGGGGTGCACGCCCTGCTCCGCCAGCAAGTGGATGATCTCGCGGTTGTGCGGCTCGGCGAAGAAACGGCGGATCGAGCCGGCCACCACCGGCCCGACGTCGGGCGCGCCGGCCAGCGCTTCTTCGTCGGCGTCCATGATGCTTTCGATGGTGCCGAAATGACGGGCCACGTCGCGCGCGGTGGTCTCGCCCACGTGGCGTATGCCCAGCGCGAACAGCAGCCGTCCCAGCGTCGGCGTGCGCGCCTTGTCGATCGCGGCCACCAGGTTCTCGGCCGATTTCTTGCCCATGCGTTCGAGCGCCGCCAGTTCGAAGGCGGTCAGGCTGTACAGGTCGGCCAGCGACTTGACCCGGCCGCTTTCCACCAGTTGATCGATCAGTTTCTCGCCCAGGCCGTCGATGTCGAGCGCCTTGCGGCCCGCCGCGTGCAGCAGGGTCTGCTTGCGCTGCGCGGCGCAGAACAATCCGCCGGTGCAGCGCGCGATGGCCTCGTCCTCGGGGCGCTCGATGGCCGAGCCGCACACCGGACAGGCGGTGGGCATGACGAACTCGCGGGCGTCCGCCGGGCGCTGCTCGGGCACCGGGGCGACCACTTCCGGGATCACGTCGCCGGCGCGTCGCACCACCACCGTGTCGCCGATGCGCACGTCCTTGCGGCGGATCTCGTCCTCGTTGTGCAGGGTGGCATTGGTCACCGTCACCCCGCCCACGAACACCGGCTGCAGCCGCGCCACCGGCGTGATGGCGCCGGTGCGCCCGACCTGCACCTCGATGTCGAGCAGCCGGGTGGTGGCTTCCTCGGCCGGGAACTTGTGCGCCAGCGCGAAACGCGGAGCGCGCGCCACGAAACCCAGCACTTTCTGGGCCGGCAGCGAATTCACCTTGTAGACGACGCCGTCGATGTCGTAGGGCAGGCCGGCGCGCTCGCGCCCGACCTGCTCATAGAAAGCCAGCAGCCCCTCGGCGCCGACCACCCGGCGGTTGTACCTGGCATTGACCGGCAGGCCCAGCTCGGCCAGCCACTCCAGCATGGCGCCGTGGCTATCGTGCGGCAGCGTGGACTCGTTGCGCACGCCGGGCGCCGGCTCTTCGAACAAGCCTGCCTGCTTGCCCGGCAAACCATGCACCTCGCCCCAGCTATAGGCGAAAAAACGCAGCGGGCGCTGGGCGGTGATGCGCGGATCCAGCTGGCGCAGGCTGCCGGCGGCCGCATTGCGCGGGTTGACGAAGACTTTTTCGTCGCGCGCCGCCTGGGTGCGATTCAGGCGCTCGAAATCGGCCCGGTTCATCAGCACCTCGCCGCGGACTTCCAGCACGCGCGGCGCCGCCCCTTTCAGGCGCAACGGCACGACGCGGATGGTGCGCACGTTGGCGGTCACGTCCTCGCCGGTCTGGCCGTCACCGCGCGTGGCCGCCTGCACCAGGTTGCCGTCTTCATAGCGCAGGCTGATGGCCAGGCCGTCGAGCTTCAATTCGCAGAAATACTCCGGCTGCTGGTCCAGGCCCAGCAGCCCGGCCCCGCGCAAGGTCTCGGCGACCCGGCGGTCGAAGGCCTGCACGTCTTCCGGATCGAAGGCGTTGCCCAGCGACAGCATGGGCACCGCGTGGCGCACGCTGCCGAACGCCGCCAGCGGCGCGGCGCCGACCCGCTGGGTGGGCGACTCCGGCGTGACCAGTTCGGGATGGTCGGTCTCGAGCTGGACGAGCTCGCGCATGAGCGCGTCGTACTCGGCGTCGGAGACGGTCGGCGCATCCTGGACGTAATAGCGCACATTGTGCTGTTCGATCTCGGCGCGCAGTTGCGCGGCCCGCTGCGCCGCTTCGCGGCCGCCGACCGGTTTCGCCATTATGCGAACACCCGCTGCGCGCGCGGGCTGCCGGCCGGCAGCCCGGCCTGGTCGAGCTGCCCGAACAGCACCTGCAGCCGCTCGTCGATGACGGTTTCCGCGCCGTCGACCAGCGGCTTGCCCTGGTCGTCCACCAGTTCGGCATGCAGGCGCGCGGCCAGTTCGCGCCCCACGTCGACCATGCGGCCGAAGGCGCGCGGATCGGCCGGGCTGCACGGCACGTCGAGCAGCAGCAGCAGGCGATCGACGCTGGACATGCCGGCGTCGAACGCGGCCCCGTCGCCGCGGGCCAGGGTAAAGCGCGCCACGCCGTTATCGGCCAGCCAGGCCAGGCGCGGCCCGTCGGGGGCGAACCCGAGCTCGCGCGCCAGGCCGACCACCTCGGTGGCGCCACGCGGCGCGCCCAGCAGCAGGGTCAGGCCGACCTGGGTGTCGAGCGCCGCGCAGACGTCGTCCAGCTTGGCCGCGCGCTCCAGCACGGCCTGCTGGTCGGGCCCTTCGATGGTGCCTTCGAAGCGTTCGGCCAGATCCTGGGCGCGCGCCCAGGCCTGCGACCATTCGATAGCGGTGAGCGGGCCGCTGCGGTTGGCCAGCAGCACCGCCAGCTGCAGCGAAGCATACGATTCGCCGGCGTGGATGCGCGCCCGGTGGCGGCCGCCGTCGGTCTCGGCGAATACGCGTATCGGCTTGCGCCCCGTATGGCGCAGGCTTTGCATGTAGGGCAACAGGTCGGCGCCGGGGGCCGGCTCGCCGAAATTGACCTCGATGACGATCTCGCAGGCGGGATCCGGCTCTTCGGCGTCGTCGCCGTCCGGGCCGGGCTCGGCCGCCTGGGCGGCGCCCGCCATGCCGATGCCGGGCTCGCGCCGCACCGATTCGCCGCCCGCGCGACTCTCGCCGGCGCCCAGCAGCGGGTCCTGCTCGGAGGCGGGAAAGTGCGCCTGCATGCGGTTTCGCGCGCGGCGATCCTGCCACCAGTTGAAACCCAGTACCAGCAGTATCAGCAGCACACCCAGGGCAATCAGCCCGATCTGCAAGTCGCTCATGTGTCAATCCTGCGCCGGCGGGACGGCGCCATTCGATAATTGGTTTATGCGGCTTCGGCGGCCATTTGCACGGCCGAATCAATGTCTACGGCAACGATACGCGAAACCCCTTGCTCTTGCATGGTAACGCCGACCAGCTGCTTGGCCATCTGCATGGCGATCTTGTTGTGCGAGATGAACAGGAACTGCGTCTGCTCGCTCATGCTGCTGACCAGGTTGGCGTAGCGTTCGGTATTGGCGTCGTCCAGCGGCGCATCGACCTCGTCGAGCAGGCAGAACGGCGCGGGGTTCAGCTTGAACAGGGCAAACACCAGCGCCGTGGCCGTCAGCGCCTTTTCGCCGCCCGACAGCAGGTGGATGGTGCTGTTGCGCTTGCCCGGCGGCTGCGCCATGACCTGCACGCCGGCATCGAGGATCTCGTCGCCGGTCATGGTCAGCTTGGCCTCGCCGCCGCCGAACAGCTTGGGGAACAGCTCGCCGAAATGGCCATTGACCGTATCGAAGGTGGCCTGCAGCAATTCGCGCGTCTCGCGGTCGATCTTGCGGATGGCGTCTTCCAGCGTCTCGATGGCGGTCAGCAGGTCCTGCTGCTGCGAATCGAGGAATTCCTTGCGTTCGCGCGAGGTGTTCAGTTCGTCGAGGGCGGCCAGGTTGACCGACCCCAGCCCGTCGATCTGGCGCGAAATGCGGCCCACCTCGGACTGCAGCCAGTTGGCGCGGCGCCATTCGTCCGGCATGTCGGCCAGCTCGCGCGCCAGCGCCTCGCGATCGACCTCGCGGGCCTCGAGCTGCTCGGTGAACTGCTGCTCGGCCAGGCGGGCGGCCTGCTCCTGCAGTTGCAGTTCGGTGATGCGCGCGCGCAGCGGCTCCAGCGCGCGCTCCTGCTGCATGCGGTCTTCGTCGGCGCCGCGCAGCAGGGCCGACAGGTTGTCCAGTTCCTGGCGCGCCCGCGACAGGGCTTCCTCGCGCTCGGCGCGCAGTTCCAGGGCATCTTGCAGGCCTGCCTGCGAGGCCGAGGCGTCGAGCTCGGCCAGTTCGAGCTGCAATTGCTCCAGCTCGGACGCGGCGCGCTGGCTCTGTTCGGCCGCCAGCTGGCGGTTGCGCTGCAGGTCGGCGATGCGCGACTGGATGCCGCGCTCGGCGAATTCGGCCTCCTGGGCGGCCCGCTCCAGTTCGCGCAGGCGCGCGCGCGCCGCCTCGGCCTGGGCGGCCAGGTCTTCGCCGGCGATCTCGGCATCGGCGAAGCGGGACTGATGTTCCGCCAGCTCGGCGTCGAGCGTCTCGAAGCGGGCCTCGGCCTCTTCGCGGGTGGCGCGCAGATCTTCTTCGTGCGCCGCGATTTCTTCGAGGTCCTGGCGCAGGCGCGCGGCGCGTTCGCCGGACTGCTCGGCCTGCTGCTGCAGGCGCGAATGTTCGAGCTGGATGTCGTGCACGCGGCGCGTCACCTCGGCCACGCGCTGGCGCGCCGGGGCGACCGCCTGCGACACCTGCTGCCAGGCGGCCTCGGCGCGCGCCACGGCGGCGCGCGCCTGGTCGGCGATGAGCTGCTGCGCCTTGATCTCGCGCTGCAGGTTCTCGATCTCCTGCTGGCGCGCCAGCAGGCCGGCCTGTTCGGAGTCGGGCGCGTAGAAGCGCACGCTATGGGCATCGACCACGTGGCCGGCCTTGACCACGCAGGCCGCGCCGGGCGGCAGGGTGGCGCGCAGGGCCAGGGCCTGGCCCAGGTCGGCCGCGGTGTAGACGTTGCGCAGCCAATCGTTGAGCAGCGTGCGCAGATCGGGATCGGTGATGCGCAGCAGGCTGGCCAGCGGGGTCAGGCCTTGCGGCGCGGCCGGGGCGGGCGCGGCCGCCGGCACCTGGTAGAACGCCAGGCGCGCCGGCGGAGCGTCGTCGGCGAAGGCGCGCGACCAATCCAGGTTGCGCACCTCCATGGCGGCCATGCGCTCGCGCAGCACCGACTCCAGGGCGTTTTCCCAGCCGGGCTCGATATGCAGCTTCTGCCACAGGCGGCCCAGGCCGGCCAGCTCGTGCTTGGCCAGCCAGGGCTCCAGCGCGCCCTGCTTCTGCACGTCCTCCTGCAGCTTGACCAGGGCGGCCAGCCGCGCCTCGAGGCGGGCCAGGCTCTGTGCTTCCTGGTGGGACGCCGCCTGCGCGCGGCTGCGCTCGGCGTCGGCTTCGGGCACGCGGGCCTCCAGGGCGGCCAGTTCCCCCTGGGCGGCTTCGAGCTGCTCCTCGCCGGCGGCGCGGTCGCCGGCCAGCTGCTCGAGGCGCGCGGGGTCGGGCGACTGCAGCTCGCGCAGCTCCTGCTGCAGGCGCTCGCGGCGCTGTTCGAGGTTCTGCAACTGGCGGTCGGCGTCGCGCTGGGTCTGCGCGACCAGGGCCAGGTTCTGCTCGACGCGCGCCAGCGCGCCGCGCATCTCGTCGCGCGCGGCGGCCGCGTCGCGCACCTTGGCCTCGGTGGCCGGCAGGCTGGCCTGGGCGTCCTCGGCCAGCGCGCGGGCTTCCTCGGTGCGCGCGGCGCCCGTGGCGAGGTCGTCCTCGGCCTGGGCGATCTGTTCGGTGCAGTGCGTCTGCTGGGTATCCCACTCGGCGATCTGTTGCTGCAGTTGATCGCGGCGCGCCTGCAGGCGGTTGCGCGAATCGACCACGTGGCGGATCTCGGCCTCGAGCCGGCTGACCTGGGCATTGGCCTCGTAGAGCTGGCCCTGGGCGGCATGCACCGCGTCGCTGGCCGCGTAATGAGCCTGGCGGCGCGATTCCAGCTCGGCCTCGCCGGCCCGCAGACCCGCGATGGCGGCTTCCAGGTCGTTCTGGGCCTGGGCCATTTCCTGGCTCTTGCGCGCGCGCTCGTCGCGCGCCCCGGTTTCCTTCAGCAGCCATAGCGCGTGCTGCTTCTTTTCGCCGTCGGCCTGCAGCTCGCGGTACTGCCGGGCCACCTCGGCCTGGGCCTCCAGCTTTTCGAGCTGGCTGCCGAGCTCGCGCAGGATGTCCTCGACCCGGGTCAGGTTCTCGCGCGTGTCCGCCAGGCGGTTCTCGGTTTCGCGGCGCCGCTCCTTGTAGCGCGATACGCCGGCCGCCTCTTCGAGGAACACCCGCAGTTCTTCCGGGCGAGCCTCGATCAGGCGGTTGATCATGCCCTGCCCGATGATGGCGTAGCCGCGCGCGCCCAGGCCGGTGCCCAGGAAGATGTCATGGATGTCGCGGCGCCGCACCTGCTGGTTGTTGACGTAGTAGCTGCTGGTACCGTCGCGCGTCAGCACGCGCCGCACCGCGATCTCGGAATAGGTGCTCCACTGACCCGCCGCCCGGCCTTCGCTATTGTCGAACACCATCTCGACCGAGGCGCGCGCCGCCGGCTTGCGGTTGCCCGAGCCGTTGAAGATCACGTCCTGCATGGATTCGCCGCGCAGCTCGGAAGCCTTCGCCTCGCCCAGCACCCAGCGCACCGCATCGATAATATTGGACTTGCCGCAGCCGTTCGGGCCCACCACGCCCACCAACTGGCTGGGCACGGGAATCACGGTGGGGTCGACGAACGATTTGAAGCCGGCGAGTTTTAGTTGAGTCAGGCGCACAGTACGATGACGGACGGGTGAAGTTGAACGAAAGGCGTTAACGGACCTGCCGCACGGATGCGGGACGGCCCCGCGGGGCCGTCGCATGCGGATCGTATGATACCCCAGGGACGCCCCCTGCCCCGGCCTTGGCCGGCGGCGGCCTGATGCGGAAAAACCCGCCCCAGGCGCATCGGACGCTATACTCGCTGACACTTTTTTGCATACGAAACAGGTTTTTCAACGCCGCCGGCCCGCCCTGGCGGCATCGGGGATTCTCTTTTGAAACGCGGGTTCTATCTGGTCATGGCTGCGCAGGCCTTCTCGTCGCTGGCGGACAACGCGCTGTTCATCGCGGCTATCGCCTTGATACTGGAACTGCAAGGCCCCGACTGGATGGCGCCGCTGATGAAATGGTCGTTCGCGCTGGCCTACGTGGTGCTGGCGGCCTTCGTCGGCGCCCTGGCCGACTCGTTCCCCAAGGGTCGCGTGATGTTCGCCACCAATGCCCTGAAAGTGGCCGGCTGCCTGCTCATGTTCATGTACGCCAGCCTGGGCGTACCCCCGACTCACCAGACCTACCTGGTCTGCCTCGCGTACGGCCTGGTCGGCGTCGGCGCCGCGGCCTATTCCCCCGCCAAGTACGGCATCGTCACCGAAATGCTGCCGCCCGAGATGCTGGTCAAGGGCAACAGCTGGATCGAAGGCCTAACGGTCATGTCCATCATCCTGGGCACGGTGCTGGGCGGCCTGCTGATCTCGCCGGCCGCCTCCAAGCTGCTGCTGGAACACGCCCAGATCGGCCGCTGGGTCCACACGCCCGCCGAGGCCGCCATCCTGGTCATCGCCTTCGTGTACCTGCTGGCGGCCCTGTGCAACCTGCTGATCCCGCATACCCATGTGCGCTATCCCCCCCAGCAGAAGAACCCGGTGCAGCTCACCATGACCTTCGCCAGCTACGTGCGCGTGCTGTGGCAGGACAAGCTGGGCCAGATTTCGCTGGCGGTCACCACCCTGTTCTGGGGCGCGGGCGCGGTGCTGCAGCTGATCGTCATCGAATGGGGCCGCAGCCACCTGGGCTACCGGCTCGACGAAGCCTCGATGCTGATGGGCGTGGCGGCGCTCGGCACCGTCGTCGGCTCCATCCTGGCCGGCCGCATCCCGCTGCGCAAGGCGCTATGCGTATTGCCCGTCGGCGTGCTGATGGGCCTGGTGGTGCTGCTGATGCCGCTGGTGCACTCCACCTGGAGCGTCTACGCCCTGCTGCTGGTCACCGGCGGCCTGGCCGGGTTCTTCGTGGTGCCCATGAACGCCCTGTTGCAGCATCGTGGACACGTGCTGCTGTCGGCGGGTCATTCGATCGCGGTGCAGAATTTCAACGAGCAATTGAACATCCTGCTGATGGTCGCCATCTATACGGTGCTGCTGTGGCTGCAATTGCCCATCAACACCATCATCGTGCTGTTCGGCCTGCTGGTGGCGATCCTGATGATCCTGTTCATGCGCTGGAGCCGCCGCAACCTGTCGGCCAACCCGGCGCTGCACGAGCAGATCGGCCAGGAAGGCCACGGCCAGGCGCTCAAGGCGCCCCACTAAAGGCGGGCCGGCGCCGGCCCGGGGCCTTCCAGGGACCAGGCCCTAGCCCAGGCGCGCCGCCAGGCGCAGGTCCTGCCAGGCGCGCGCCTTCTCGCCGGGGCTGCGCAGCAGATAGGCGGGGTGATAGCTGACCACTACCGGAATTTCGCGGCCATCGGGCGCGGCCAGCGTATGGCGACGGCCCCGCAGGCTGCCGATCGTGGCATCGGTGCCCAGCAGCGTCTGCGCCGCGAAGCGGCCCAGGACCAGGATGCGCTCGGGCTTGAGCAGCTCGATCTGCCGCATCAGGTAGGGGCTGCAGGCGGCGATTTCCTCGGGCTTGGGGTTGCGGTTGCCGGGCGGCCGGCACTTGATGACGTTGGCGATGAAGACGTCTTTCTCGCGGCTCATGCCCACCGAGGCCAGCATGGCGTCCAGCAGTTGTCCGGAACGCCCCACGAACGGCAGGCCCTGGCGGTCTTCCTGCTCGCCGGGCGCCTCGCCCACCACCATCCAGCGCGCCGGCTGGGCGCCCGTGCCGAACACGGCATGGCGGCGGCCGTTGCACAGCCCGCACGCCGTGCACTGGACCACCTGCTCGCGCATCGCCTCGAGGTCGTTGGCGGGCACCGGCACCGTGGCCGGGGCTGGCGCGCCGGCGGACGCCGGGACCGGCGCCTTGTCGACGGGAGCCGGGCGGGGAGCCGGACGTGCGGGCGCGGCGGCGGACGGCGTGGCCGCCGGGCCGTGCGCGCCCCCGGCCGCGGCGACCGGCCGCGAGACCGGTGCCCGCGCGGCGTCCGGCCGCGGCGCGGACGCGGGCTCGACCGCGGGCCGCGCCGCGGGCGCCGGCGCGGCGGGGGCCGCGACGGAACCGGCCGGCAGCCAGGTCTTTTCGATGCCGATCTCGCGCAGCCACAGCTTCTGCAGGGCATTGACGCGCGGGGTGGCGGGCATGGAAGGCGGGAGGGTCACGGCCGGGCTCCGTCGCGGGCGAGGTTTTTCTGCATGACCAGTGCATCCTCGCGCTGGCCCCTGCCCGCCGGATAATAGCCTTTGCGCACGCCGATGCGCAGGAAGCCCTGGCGTTCATAGAATGCCAGGGCCGTCTGGTTGGACGGCCGGACCTCCAGCAATATGCCCGGCAGGCCGTGATCGCGCGCGCACTGCTCGCACCACTCCATCAGCCTGCTGCCCAGCCCCTGGCGATGGTGCGCACGCGCCACGGCGATCACCAGCAGATGCGCCACGTCCGGAGCCAGCATCAGCACACAGAAGCCGGCCAGCCGGCCATCCTGGCGCAATACCCGGCCCTCGTAGCCGGACGCCAGCGCATCGGCGAAATTGCCGCGCGTCCAAGGGAACGCTTGCACCTCGGCCTCCAGCGCCACTACCTCATCCAGGTCGGCCGCCGTCATGGGCGCCAGCACGGGGGCCCCCAGGGCCGGCGCCGCCCGGGGGTTGCCGCCCTGGCCGAGCTCGCGCTCCAGCGTCGTGAACGCCACCTTGTCGCGCACATATAGCGGCGCCGCCAGTTCCGGCGCCACGGCCTCGCCCCGCTGCCAGGCCAGCCGCGCCAGCCGGGCCACCGCGGCGGCTTCCGGGCGCGCGGCCGGCGCCCGGCGCCAGGCGGGCGGCAGGCGCATGTCGTCCGGGTAAATGTCCCAGGCATCGCCCGCGGCCAGCGGCGCGGCGGCGCTGCCGGCGGCGGCCGACCAGGCCGGCAGGTGGTGCCCGGCCCAGGCCACCGCCTCGTCGGCGGCGATCAGCATGGGCGCCTGCACCACCTGCCAGTCGCTCCCCGCCGGACGCACGTAGGCAGCCAGATAGACCTCGCTCATGCGGGCATCCAGCGCCACCAGCACGATCTCGCCGGGCGCGGCGGCGGCCTGCTCGGCCACGGCCAGGTGCGACACCACCGGCAGCACCGGGATATCCAGGGCCAGGCCCATGCCCTGGGCCACGCCGCAGGCCACCCGCAGCCCGGTGAAGCCCCCCGGCCCCTGGCCGAACGCCACCGCGTGCAGATCGGCCGGGACCAGGCCCGCGCGCGCCAGCAGCTCGCCCGCCATGGGCAGCAGGCGCTCGGCGTGCTCCTGGGCGCCCTCGTGCTCGAGGACGCTGACCTGCGGCCCCTGGGGGGTTTCGCGCAGCAGGGCCACCCCGCAGCGCGAGGAAGACGTTTCTAGGGCCAGCAGGTTCAATTCCATAGGGGCCGATTGTACGAAATCAGCCTGCCCGCCCGGGGTTGACAGCGAGGGATTTCAACCTTACCGCGCAATGTGTAATATCTTGTGAACACCCTCTAGCCGCTGGTTCTCGTCGCTGTTACATTTCCGGCCATGAATACTCAAAACACCAATCCCATCCGCAAGATCCTCGTCGTCGACGACGACCCGCGCCTGCGCGATCTGCTGCGCCGCTACTTGTCGGAACAAGGATTCAACGTCTTCGTCGCGGAAGACGCCAAGGAAATGGGCAAGCTCTGGCAGCGCGAACACTTCGACCTGCTGGTGCTCGACCTCATGCTCCCCGGCGAAGACGGCCTGTCGATCTGCCGCCGCCTGCGCGGAGGCCACGACAACACGCCCATCATCATGCTCACCGCCAAGGCCGAGGAAATCGACCGCATCGTGGGCCTCGAGATGGGCGCGGACGACTACCTCTCCAAGCCGTTCAACCCGCGTGAACTGCTGGCCCGCATCAACGCGATCCTGCGCCGGCGCGGCACCGAGGAACACCCCGGCGCCCCCAGCCAGGAAAACGAATCCATCGCCTTCGGGCCGTATGTGCTTAACCTGTCCACCCGCACGCTCACCCGCAACGGCGAACAGGTGCCCATCACCACGGGCGAATTCTCGGTCCTCAAGGTGTTCGCGCGCCATCCCAAGATCCCGCTGTCGCGCGACAAGCTCATGGAACTGGCCCGCGGCCGCGAATACGAAGCCTTCGATCGCAGCCTGGACGTGCAAATCTCGCGTCTGCGCAAGCTGATCGAGCCGAACCCGTCCAAACCGGTGTTCATCCAGACGGTCTGGGGACTGGGCTACGTGTTCGTCCCGGATGGCGGCAGCTGATCATTCCGCTCGACCCGGGCAGGAGCGCCGTCTCGTGCCCAGCTTGCGCAAGTTATCCCGCAACCTGACCTCACGCCTGAGGCTCGGGCTGTTCGGCCGCACCTTCCTGTTGCTGGCCGCCCTGATGCTGGTCAGCCTGGGCGCCTGGCTGCAGGTGTTCTTCAGCATGGAACTCGGGCCGCGCGCCAACCAGATGGCGCAGCGGGTCATCACCGCGGTCAACATCACCCGCACGGCGCTCATCTATTCGAATGACGCCGAGCGCAGCAAGCTGCTGCTCGACCTGGCCACCAACGAAGGCATCCAGGTCTACCCGCGCGAAGTCACCGATTTCACCGAGGCCCTGCCCGACGACAACTACTGGCAGCGCGTGGCCCAGCACATCCGCACCCGGTTTGGCCCGGAAACGCAGATTTCCTGGGGGGTGAACCAGGTGCCCGGCTTCTGGGTGAGCTTCCAGATCAACCAGGACCTGTACTGGCTGGTGTTCGAGCGCGAACAGATCGGCCTGACCGGCGGCATCGAATGGCTGGGCTGGGGCGCCACCGCGCTGCTGCTGTCGCTGGTGGGCGCGGCGGTCAGCGTGGGCTTCGTCAACCGGCCGCTGTCGCGCCTGGCGCGGGCGGCGCAGGTGCTGTCGCGCGGCGAGACCCCCGCGCCGCTGCCGGAACAGGGCCCGCTCGAGATCCGCGACCTCAACGCCTCGTTCAACCGCATGGCCAAGGACCTGCGCCAGGCCGAGGCGGACCGCGAACTGATGCTGGCCGGCATTTCGCACGATCTGCGCACGCCGCTGGCACGCATGCGCCTGGAAATCGAAATGAGCGGCGTCTCCGAAGACGCTCGCCAGGCCATCGACGAAGACCTCGGCCAGATCGACCACAGCATCGGCCAGTTGATGGAATACGCGCGTCCGGCCGGCACCCTGCCCCAGATGGCCACCGACATCTCGGCCGTGCTGACCGAGCTCTACGAGCGCGAGCGCAGCCATACGGCGTCGATGGGCGGGGAACTCGAAGCCGCCATCGAACCCGGGCTGCGCGCCCGCATCACGGCGCTGGACCTCAAGCGCGTGGTCAGCAACCTGATCGAAAATGCCCGCCGCTACGGCCGCTCCACCGACGGGCAGGCGCACCTGTCGATGACCCTGCACGCCGAAGGTAATACGCTGGTCATCGAAGTATCGGATCGTGGTCCCGGCATCGCTCCCGAGGAAGTGGACCGCCTGCTGCGGCCTTTCTCGCGCGGCGAGGCCGCGCGCACCGGGGTCAGCGGCGCCGGCCTGGGGCTGGCTATCGTCGAACGCCTGCTCAAGCACGTCGGCGGCTCGCTGAAAATGCTGTCGCGCCCGGGCGGCGGACTGACCGCGCGCATAGAGATCCCCAAAGCGAGATTTAGAAATTATCAATTAGACAGCGATAACCAATAGCGTAGAATTTAGGGTTTGAGGCGCTGCCTTCATTCCACCCAACAACTTACGGGAGTACTCATGAAAACTGTTGGCGATAAACTCGAGCCCTTCAAGGTCACCGGTGTCAAGCCCGGCTTCAACCAGCACGAAGAAAACGGTGTTTCGGCGTTCGAAGACATCACCGAAAGCTCGTTTCCCGGCAAGTGGAAGGTGATCTACTTCTACCCGAAAGACTTCACGTTCGTGTGCCCGACCGAAATCGTCGGTTTCAACAAGCTGGCCAAGGATTTCGAAGACCGCGACGCCGTCCTGCTGGGCGGTTCGGTCGACAACGAATTCGTCAAGCTGGCCTGGCGCCGCGAGCACCCGGACCTGAACAAGCTGGGCCACTACCAGTTCGGCGACACCACCGGTTCGCTGGTCGACCAGCTCGGCGTGCGTGACAAGAACGAAGGCGTCGCCCTGCGCGCCACCTTCATCGTCGATCCGGACAACACCATCCAGCACGTGTCGGTCAACAACCTGAACGTCGGCCGCAACCCCGAAGAAGTGCTGCGCCTGCTCGACGGTCTGCAAACCGATGAGCTCTGCCCGTGCAATCGCACCCTGGGCGGCGCGACGCTGTAATTCTTCCGGCCCGGCTTGTCCGGGCTTTTCCTGCTCCAGATTATAGGTAAAAACTATGGAATTCCTTTCAGCAATCAAAGATCAACTGCCGGATTGGGCCAAAGATATCCGCCTGAATCTGGATGCCGTGATCGCCCGCTCCACCCTGCCCGCCGAGGACGCCCTGGGCGCCGCCCTGTCGGCCGCTTTCGCCGCGCGCAGCCCCGTGCTGATCGAAGCCTTCAAGAGCGGCCTGTCCGAAGGCGACGCCAATGCCGCCCTGACCGCTTCCGCCCTGATGGGCATGAACAACGTCTGGTACCCGTACGTCGAGATGAGCGGCGATGCCCAGCTCAAGAGCCTGCCGGCGCAGCTGCGCATGAATGCCTACGCCACCCACGGCGGCGTGGACAAGAAGCGTTTCGAGCTGTTCGCGCTGGCCGCCTCGATCATCGGCAAGTGCCACTTCTGCGTGCAGTCGCACTACGAGAACCTGAAGAAGGACGGTCTGAGCGTCGAGCAGTTGCGCGACGTGGGCCGCATCGCGGCGGTGGTCAACGCCGCCGCCCTGTCGCTGGCCGCCCAAGGCAAGTAAGCGGCCGCAACAAGTCAGCGCCAGGTGTCTGACACCCCGCAGGGGTGTCAGACACCTTCTCCTACCGAAACGCAGTTCCCACGCAGCCCGGCCCCGCGCCGGGCTGCGCGCGTCATGAGGCGCGCGCCAGCAGCGCCACCACGGTGGCCGCGATCCCTTCTTTGCGCCCCAGGTAGCCCAGCCCCTCGTTGGTCTTGGCCTTGATGTTGACCGCGGCCGGATCGATGCCCACATCGGCCGCCACATTGGCCACCATGGCCGCCGCGTGCGGCCCGATCTTCGGGGCCTGGGCGTGCACCGTGGCGTCGATGTTGACCGGCGTCCAGCCGGCCGCCCGCACCTTGGCCACCGCCTCGCGCAGCAGCACGCGGCTGTCGGCGCCGCGATAGGCCGGGTCGGTGTCGGGAAAATGGCGGCCGATGTCTCCGAGCCCGGCCGCGCCCAGCAGGGCGTCGGTGATCGCGTGCAGCAGCACATCGGCGTCGGAATGGCCCTGCAGCCCGTGGGTGTGCGGAATGGTCACGCCGCCGATGATGAGCGGCCGGCCGGTGACCAGCGCATGCACGTCGTAGCCCTGCCCGACGCGGAAGGGGAAATTCATAGCCATTTTTCCATCAGTTCGAAATCGTCCGGCCAGGTGACCTTGAAATTGCGCAGCGCGCCCGGCACCAGCAGCGGCGCATGGCCGGCCGCCTCGATCGCCGAAGCCTCGTCGGTGACGACGGCGCCGCCGGCGCTGGCCGCGGCCAGCGCGGCGCGCAGCATCCCGGCCCGGAACATCTGCGGCGTCTGCGCCAGCCACAGGCCGTCGCGGTCCAGCGTGGCGCGCACGCGCGGCCCGCCCGACTTGACCGTGTCGGCCACCGGCAGGGCCAGCAGGCCGCCCACGGCATCGGCCAGGCACGCGTCGATCAGGCGCGCCAGCGCCTCGCGCGGCAGCCCGGGCCGGGCGGCATCATGCACCAGGATCCAGGCATCGTCGCGCGCGCCGCTGTCGGCCAGCGCGTTGGCGACGGTATCGGCGCGCGTCGCGCCGCCGCACGGCCGGCAGGTGGTGCGCGGCAGGCCGGCCAGCGCCTGCGGGGCCCAGCCGTCGTCCGGCGACACCGCCACGCGCACCTCGCCGATGCGGGCATCGGCCAGCAGCGCCGCCACCGCGTGGCGCAACATGGGCTGGCCCGCCAGCAGGCGATATTGCTTGGGCAGGCCCGGCGTGCCGGCGCGCGCGCCGACGCCCGCGGCGGGCACGATGGCGATCAGGGAATCAGTCATGGCCGGGAGATTTTATAATCTTCCGCCTGATGTCCGATCCCTTGCCCTCCGACGCGGCCTCGCGGGTACCCGCCACTGCCGCCACACTGTCCGCCCTGAAACCCGGCGCCCGCTATGCACAACCGCGCCCGCCCGGCTCGGCCGACGGCTGGCTGCTGGCCGACCTGGCCCGCCAGGGCGGCCGCCCGCTGGTCGTGTTGACCGCCGCGCCGCTCGAGGCCCAGCGCCTGGCCGACGAGATCCCGCAATTCGCGCCCGAGCTGCGCGTGCGCCAGTTGCCCGACTGGGAAACGCTGCCCTACGACGCGTTTTCGCCGCACCAGGACCTGGTCTCCGAACGCCTGCAAACCCTGCATGCGCTGATGCAGCACGCGGTCGACGTGCTGCTGGTGCCCGTCACCACCGCGCTCTACCGGCTGGCGCCGCCGTCCTTCCTGGCTGCCTATACCTTTTCGTTCAAGCAGAAGGACCGGCTCGACGAAGCAGCGCTGCGCGCGCAACTAACGCTGGCCAACTACACCCATGTCACGCAGGTCACCGCTCCCGGCGAGTTCTGCCTGCGCGGCGGCCTGATCGACCTGTTCCCCATGGGCTCGGCCGTGCCGTACCGGCTCGACCTGTTCGACGACGAGATCGAATCCATCCGCAGTTTCGATGTCGATACGCAGCGCAGCCTCTATCCGGTGCGCGAAGTGCAGTTGCTGCCGGGCCGTGAATTCCCCATGGACGAAGCCGCCCGCAACCGCTTCCGCGCGCGCTTCCGCGAGGAATTCGAGGGCGACCCTTCGCGCGCCCTGCCCTACAAGGACATCGGCAACGGCATCGCCTTTGCCGGCGTCGAATACTACCTGCCGCTGTTCTTCGACGAAACCGCCACGCTGTTCGATTACCTGCCGGCCGACGCCATCACCGTGACGCTCGGCGACATCGACGATGCCGTGCTGCGCTTCACGCAGGATACCGCCAGCCGCCACGCCTTCCTCAAGAGCGACCGCGAACGGCCGGTGCTGCCGCCCGAGGCGCTGTTCCTGGACGGCGCAGCGCTGCATGCCCGCTTCAAGGCCTTTGCCCGCCTGGCCCTGACCGACGGCGCCGCCCACCCCGACTTCGCGCCGGCCCCGGATGTCAGCGTATCGCGGCGGGCCGAAGATCCCATCGCGCGGCTGCGCACGCTGCTGGCGCGCGGCGAGTCGCGCGTGCTGTTGTGCGCCGATTCGGCGGGGCGCCGCGAAACGCTGGCGCAGATGCTGGCCGAGTTCGGCGCGGCCCCCGCGGCCCAGCCCGAGTCCATCCAGGCTTTCGTGGCCTCCGATGCGCCCTTCGCGCTGGCCACCGCGCCGCTGTCGGCCGGTTTCGGCATTCCCTCGGCGCGCCTGCTGTTCCTGACCGAGAACGACCTCTACCCCGGGCTGGCCGGCGTCTCGCGTCGCGGCCGCCGCGACCAGGAGCGCGCCAGCAACGTCGAGGCCATGGTGCGCGACCTGTCCGAGCTGCGCGCCGGCGACCCGGTGGTGCACGCGCAGCACGGCATCGGCCGCTACCACGGCCTGGTCAACATGGACATGGGCGAAGGCGAGATGGAATTCCTGCATCTCGAATACGCCAACGGCAGCACGCTGTACGTGCCGGTCTCGCAACTGCATGTCATCGCCCGCTACAGCGGCGCCGACCCGGACGCCGCGCCGCTGCACCAGCTCGGCTCCGGGCAGTGGGACAAGGCGCGTCGCAAGGCGGCCCGCCAGGTGCGCGACACCGCCGCCGAGCTGCTCGCGCTGTATGCGCAGCGCGCGGCCCGCGAGGGCTATGTCTTCAAGCTGCCCCTGAACGACTACGAGGCCTTCGCCGAAGGCTTCGGCTTCGAGGAAACCGCCGACCAGGCGGCGGCCATCCAGGCCGTCATCGCCGACATGACGTCCGGGCGCCCCATGGACCGCCTGGTGTGCGGCGACGTCGGCTTCGGCAAGACCGAAGTCGCGCTGCGCGCGGCCTTCCTGGCGGTGGCCAACGGCAAACAGGTGGCGCTGCTGTGCCCGACCACGCTGCTGGCCGAACAGCATGCGCAGACGTTCGCCGACCGCTTCGCCGACTGGCCGGTGCGCGTGGTCGAGCTGTCGCGCTTCCGCTCCTCCAAGGAAGTGGCCGAGGCGGTGCAAGGCATCAACGACGGCCGCGTCGACATTGTCATCGGCACCCACAAGATCCTCTCCAAGGACGTGCGGTTCAAGCGGCTGGGCCTGGTCATCATCGACGAAGAGCACCGCTTCGGCGTGCGCCAGAAGGAAGCCCTGAAGGCGTTGCGCGCCGAGGTCGACGTGCTGACGCTCACTGCCACCCCCATCCCGCGCACGCTGGGCATGTCGCTGGAAGGCATACGGGACTTCTCCGTCATCGCCACCGCGCCGCAAAAGCGCCTGGCCATCAAGACCTTCGTGCGCCGCGAGGACGGCAGCACCATCCGCGAGGCGCTGCTGCGCGAACTCAAGCGCGGCGGCCAGGCCTATTTCCTGCACAACGAAGTCGAGACCATCCACAACCGGCGCGCCCGCCTCGAAGAGCTGGTGCCCGAGGCGCGCGTCGCCGTGGCGCACGGGCAGATGCCCGAGCGCGAGCTGGAACAAGTCATGAAGGGCTTCTACCAGCAGCGCTACAACGTGCTGCTGTGCACCACCATCATCGAAACCGGCATCGACGTCCCCACCGCCAACACCATCGTCATCCATCGCGCCGACCGCTTCGGGCTGGCCCAGCTGCACCAGCTGCGCGGCCGCGTGGGGCGCTCGCACCACCAGGCCTACGCCTACCTGCTGACGCCCGGCGAAGACGCCATCACGGCCAATGCCAAGAAGCGGCTGGAGGCCATCCAGGCCATGGAAGAACTGGGATCGGGCTTCTACCTGGCCATGCACGACCTGGAAATCCGCGGCACCGGCGAGGTGCTGGGCGAATCGCAGTCGGGCAATATCCAGGAAATCGGCTTCTCGATGTACAACGAGATGCTCAACGAGGCCGTGCGCGCCCTCAAGGCCGGCGAAGAGCCCGACCTCGACGCGCCGTTCAACCTGGCCTGCGAAGTCAACCTGCACGCCCCCGCCCTGCTGCCCGCCGACTACTGCGCCGATGTGCACGCGCGCCTGGCCATATACAAGCGCCTGTCGCACGCCGCCGACGCGGACGACCTGATCCGCATCCAGGAAGAACTGATCGACCGCTTCGGCAAGCTGCCCGAGGCCGCCCAGACCCTGCTGACCACCCATCGCCTGCGCCTGGCCGCGCAGCCGCTGGGCATCGTCAAGATCGACGCCAGCGAAACCCAGGCGCTGCTGCAGTTCGGCCCCAAGGCGGCCGTCGAGCCGCTGCGCATCATCGAGCTGGTGCAGAAGCAGCGCCACATCAAGCTGGCCGGCCAGGACCGGCTGCGCATCGAATTCACGGCCGCCCAGATCCCCGCCCGCGCCGACGCCGTGCGCGCGGTGCTGCGCTCTCTCAAGTAATATCCAGCCGCCGCCTCATCGTGCCTTCTTCCTCCGGATCCGCCATGCCCACGCATCACCTCGTCATCCAGTCCCCGTCCCTGAACGCCGCCCAGGTCGAGCAGCTGGCCGCCCTGGCCAACGCCCAGGGCGTCGTGCAGCTCGGCGCCACGTCCGCGCGTCTGCTCGACGTCGACCAGGATGCCGAAGTGCGCCGGCAGGTCACCGCCTGGGGCGAACAGCACAGCGTGGATACCGCCTTCGTCCCCGCCGGCGCACGCCTGGCGCAATGCAAGGTGCTGGCCATGGACATGGACTCCACGCTCATCAACATCGAATGCATCGACGAGATTGCCGGCGTGGCGGGCGTGAAGCCGCAGGTGGCCGAGATCACCGAGGCGGCCATGCGCGGCGAGATCAAAGACTTCGCCGAAAGCCTGCGCCGCCGTGTGGCGCTGCTGGCCGGCACCCCGGCCAGCGCGCTGGAACAGGTCTATAGCGAGAAACTGCGGCTCAATCCGGGCGCGGAGCGCCTGATTGCCACGGCCCAGGCCGCGGGCCTGAAGGTGCTGCTGGTGTCGGGCGGCTTCACGTTCTTCACCGAGCGCCTGCGCGAACGCCTCGGGCTCGACAGCGCGCATGCCAATACGCTGGAGGTCCGCGATGGCGTGCTCACCGGCAAGGTGCTGGGCGACATCCTCGACGCCGACGCCAAGCTCGCCCACTTGCGCGCCTTCGCACAAGCCCATGGCGCCACGCCGGAGCACACCATCGCCCTGGGCGATGGCGCCAACGACCTGAAAATGCTGGGCGCCGCCCGCTATGCGGTGGCCTATCGCGCCAAGCCGATCGTGCGCCAACAGACGCCCTACGCGCTGAACGTGGCCGGGCTGGACGGCGTGCTGAACTGGTTCGAAAGCTGAACCGCGGGCATTGCGGGCATGGCCGGGTGTCAGGCGCCTGCGGCGCCTGACACCTGCCTGCCGCGCCTCAGTACTTCACGTTGAGCGAGAGCACCGCCGAGCGGCCCGCGCCCAGGGCGGCGTAGTGCGAGGCATAGGCCTTGGTGTAGTACGTCTCGTCGAACAGGTTGTTGATGTTCAGCTGCGCCGTCAGGTGCTCGTTGAACTGATACGCCGCCATGGCGTCGAAGCGCCAGTACGAAGGCACCCAGCGGGCCTTGGGCGTGCCGTTGGCGTTGTCCGAGGCGTCCGAATTGCCGTACACCTTGGCCACGTAGTAGGCGCCGCCGCCCACCGTCAGCTGCGGCAACACCTTGTAGGTGCTCCACAGGCTGAATGCGTGGCGCGGCGTGTTGGGCAGGTCCTCGCCCTCGGCGCCGCTGTTCGCGGCGCCCTTGACCAGTTCGCTGTCCATGAAGGTATAGCCGCCGTAGACGTTCCACTTCGGCGTGATGCTGCCCGAGAAGCCCAGTTCCAGGCCGCGCACCTTGGCCTTGCCCACCTGCTCCGTCTCGTTGGCCGAGACCTGTACATTGGTGTTCTTGCGAATGTCCTGGAACAGCGCGGCCGACAGGGCCAGGCGATCGTCGAGCACCTGCCACTTGGTGCCCACCTCGACGGTGCGGCTCTTTTCCGGTTCGAGGTCCGCATTGCCGGCCGACACCGAGTCCGAGATGGCGGTGCTGATCGCCGCCGGCGTGGAGGAAGTGCCGAAGCTCGCGTAGACCGTGCCGTTGGGCAGAGGCTTATAGGCGACGCCGAGCTGGTAGTTGAACAGGGTGTCGTCGCGCGAGGTATCGTAGACGTCGGGCGTGCCCGCCGGGTCATTGCGGCCCTTCGTGAGGTTCTTGCCGCTGGTGCTGTAGCGGTCCAGGCGCACGCCGGCGCTGGCTTGCCACTGTTCGTTGATCTTCACCGTATCGAAGCCGTAGACCGATACCGTGTCGGTCCGGTACACCTTGGGCGTATCGCTGCGCGTCAGCGTGCCGCCATAGGCGTCGCCCGGGTCGGGATCCCACAACGACGTGCACAGCGGCCCGGTATTCACGGCGCAATCGGTGCTGCGGTCCACGCCGCTCTCGGTATACGTATAGTTGTCGCGCGTGCTGGTGGAAAACTCGAAGCCCAGGTCGAACGAATGCTCGAGCGAGCCCGTGTTGAACTGGCCCAGCAGGTCGGTGGTGTTCGAGAACGACTTGTTGATGTCGTAGCCGCTCTTGAGCACACGCGCGACCTTGCCCAGCACGACGTTGCCCTTGCTGTCGTCCGGGTTGGTGGCCGCGTAATCGGTGGTGGCTCGGCTGTAGCGCATGACGTTGCGCAGGCGCAGGTTGCTGGCAAAATCGTGCTCGACAGTCAGCGTGAACGTATCGTCGCGCGTCTTGAAGAAATCGCGCTCCTTCAGGCCGTAGAAGGTCTTGCGGCTGACGCCGCGCGTCTCGGTCACCGGCTGCCCCGACTCGGGATCGTACGGGATCGAGTAGTCGGGCATGCTGTCGTCCTGGTAATGCTCATAGCCCAGGGTGATGCGCGTCGGCGTCCCCACGCCCAGCGTCAGCGAGGGCGCGACGCCCCAGCGCTCGAAGTCGACCGCGCTGTCGCGGCCCGGCACGTCGCCCTTGGTGCCCATCAGGTTCAGGCGGAACGCCGCCTGCTCTCCCAGGCGCCAGTTGCCGTCGGCGGTCGCGCGGTAGTTATTGTCCGTGCCCACCTGCAGCGTGCCTTCGGCAAAATCGACCGCCTTGGGCTTCTTGGTCACCAGGTTGATGCTGCCGCCCGCCCCGCCGCGGCCGGAATAGACCGAATCCGGCCCCTTGATGATTTCCACCTGTTCCAGGTTGAAGGTGTCGCGGACCTGGATGCTGCTGTCGCGCACGCCGTCGACGAAGATGCTGCCGGCCGAATTCTGCCCGCGGATGATGGGAATGTCGCCGCCGGGCCGGCCACCTTCGCCAGCCCCGAAGGTGATGCCGGGTGAGTTGCGCAGCACGTCCTGCAGCGAAGTGGCGGCCTGGTCCTGGATCACCTGCTGGGGCACCACCTGCACCGTGCGGGGCGTGTCCAGCAGGGGCGCCGTCATTTTCGGCGATTGGGACACCTGGGCATCGTACGGCGACGACTCCCCTTCCACCTGGACCGGCGCGAGCTGCTGCACCGAAGTCTGGGCGCTGGCCTGCGAGGCCAGACAGAAAGCAGGAGCGACCATCGCCGCGGCGAGCGACGAGGCCAGCGAGTTCATTGAATACGAGTCCAGGGCCTTCACAACGGCTTCTCCAAATAGAAATAGCAACGATTCTTATTTTTTGATCGGGCTAGATTCTGAATGGAACGCCTGACAATCGCCTGAACATTTGCTACAGATCCGCGAATTACAACGATTTATCGCCGGCCGGATGAAAAAAAGCGCCTGCAAGCAGGCGCTTTTTACTGGGAAGCGGATCTCAGGATCGCAAAGAAGGATGGCGCTTGAACAAATACCGGTAGACGAAGCCCGGGTAGCCCAGCACCAGGTACAGGCTCAGCGTAATGGCGTAGAACTCCCAGCCCTGCGAGAACGAGTTGCCCAGCGCGGCCTCGAAGGCGAATCCCAGGGCGATGACCAGGGCGTAGTACAGCAGGAGTTCCAGCATGCGCAGCCAGAACGGCTTGGCCGCCCCGCCCTTCCAGGGCAGCACGGCCAGCACACGTTCGGTCAGGAACGGCAGGTTGGCGCTGACCAGCGCCAACGCAATCAATAGCCAGACGGCGAGGGTCTGGTTCATCCCCCGGCCTGCTTACAGCCCCAGCGAGGTCTGGATGGCATGCACGCACAGCGCCATCAGCCCGCCCGGCAGGATGCCCAGGACCAGGATCAGCGCGCCGTTCAGCGACAGCACGCCGCGCGGCCCGCACGAAGCCGCCACCGGCCCGACTTCGGCCACCGGCTCGTCGAAATAGACCACCTTGACCACGCGCAGGTAGTAGAAGGCGCCGATCAGGGAGAACAGCACCGCGACCACCGCCAGTGCCACATGGCCGGCCTCGACCAGCACCTGCAGCACGGCCAGCTTGGCATAGAAGCCCACCATGGGCGGGATGCCGGTCAGCGAGAACATCAGCAGCAGCAGGATGGCGGCGTGCCAGGGGCTGCGGCGGTTCAGGCCCTTGAGGTCGTCGATGTGCTCGCACTCGAAACCCTGGCGCGACAGCAGCAGCACCATGCCGAAGGTGCCCAGCGTGGTCAGCACGTAGACCAGCATGTAGAACAGGGCCGAGCCGTACGCCTGCGCCGACGCGCCGGGATTGCCCTCCACGGCGCCGGACATCAGGCCCAGCAGCACGAAGCCCACGTGCGAGATGGTCGAGTACGCCAGCATGCGCTTGAAATTGGTCTGCGCGATGGCGGTCAGGTTGCCGATGGCCAGCGACAGCACGGCCAGGATCATCAGCATGGGCTGCCAGTCGGCGGCCAGGCCGTGCAGGCCCTCGACCAGCAGGCGCAGCGCAATGGCAAAGGCCGCGAGCTTGGGCGCCGCGCCCAGGATCAGCGTCACCGCGGTGGGCGAACCCTGGTATACGTCGGGCACCCACATGTGGAACGGCACCGCGCCCAGCTTGAAGGCCAGGCCGGCAACCAGGAACACCACCCCGAACACCAGCGCCATGTTCTCCTGGCGGCCGGCGGAAACCACCTTGGCGATCTCCGCGATGTCGAGCTGCCCGGTGGCGCCGTAGACCATGGACATGCCGTACAGCAGGAAGCCGGAAGCCAGCGCGCCCAGCACGAAGTACTTCATGGCCGCCTCGGTGGCCACCACGTCGTCGCGGCGCAGCGCGATCAGGGCATACAGGGCCAGCGACATCAGCTCCAGGCCCAGGTAGATGCTGATCAGGTTGCCCGCCGAGATCATGACCATCTGGCCCAGCAGGGCCATCAGCGTCAGCACGTAGAGCTCGCCGCCGCGCAGCATGTCGCGCGCCTGGGCGTAGGCCCGGCCGTAGACCAGCGTCGCCGCCACGGCGAGATACGAGGCGATCTTGAGCAGGTGCGAGAGGTTGTCCGCCACGTACAGGCCATTGAAGGTGCGGCCGACGGCGCCGTCGTTCCACTGCACCAGCGACACGACCGTCAGCACGCCCAGTGCCAGCAGCGAAAGCACGAACGTGGGCTTGCGCTCGGGATGCGAGCTGACCGCGTCGATCAACAGGATCGCCAGCGCGAAAACCAGCAACAGGATCTCGGGTGCGGCCAGGGCGAAATCGATGTGGGATTGCATCATGGTTCAGTCTTACAGTTTCGAGACGGCAACGTGTTGCAGCAGGGCCTCGACCGAAGCGTGCATGACGTCGGTAAAGGGCTTGGGATGTATGCCCATGTACAACACGGCAATGGCCATCACGCCGAGGATCAGGAATTCGCGCGCATTGATGTCGGTCAGGGCGCGCACGTTGTCATTGGCGATGTCGCCGAACGCCACGCGCTTGACCATCCACAGCGAGTACGAGGCGCCCAGGATCAGCGCCGTCGCGGCCAGCAGGCCGATCCAGAAATTGTGCTCGACCGCGCCCATGATCACCATGAACTCGCCCACGAAGCCGCTGGTGGCGGGCAGGCCGCTGTTGGCCATGGAGAACAGCACGAAGAAGGTGACGAAGCGCGGCATCACGTTGATGACGCCGCCGTAGTCGGCGATGCGCCGCGAGTGCAGGCGGTCGTACAGCACGCCAATGCAGAAGAACATGGCGCCCGACACGAAGCCGTGCGAGATCATCTGCACGATCGCGCCCTCGACGCCGGCCGTATTGAAGATGAAGAAGCCCAGGGTCACGAAGCCCATGTGGGCCACCGACGAATAGGCCACCAGCTTCTTCATGTCGTCCTGGACGATGGCGACCAGGCCGATGTAGATGACGGCGATCAGCGACAGCGCGATCATGAGGCCGGCCAGGCTGTGCGAGGCGTCGGGCGCGATCGGCAGCGAGAAGCGCAGGAAGCCGTAGGCGCCCAGCTTCAGCATGATGGCCGCCAGCACCACCGAGCCGCCCGTGGGGGCCTCGACGTGGGCGTCCGGCAGCCAGGTATGGACCGGCCACATCGGCACCTTGACCGCGAAGGCGGCCAGCAGCGCCAGGAAGATCAGCACCTGCGGCGTGTAGCCCAGCTTGGTCTGGTGCCAGGTCTGGATGTCGAACGAGCCGCCCGAGACGTTCCACAGGTAGATGAAGGCCACCAGCGTGAGCAGCGAACCCAGCAGCGTGTACAGGAAGAACTTGAATGCCGCGTAGACCCGGTTGGGGCCGCCCCACACGCCGATGATGATGTACATCGGGATCAGGGTGGCCTCGAAGAACACGTAGAACAGCAGGCCGTCGAGCGCCGCGAACACGCCCACCATCAGGCCCGACAGGATCAGGAAGGCGGCCATGTATTGCGCCACGCGGCTGGTGATGACTTCCCAGCCGGCCAGCACCACGATGATGGTGATGAACGCGGTCAGCAGCACGAACCACAGCGAAATGCCGTCCACGCCCAGGTGGTAGTTGACGTTGAATGCCTCGATCCAGGACGCCTTCTCGACGAACTGCATGGCGGCGGTGGAGGAATCGAAGCCCGTGTAGAGCGGAATGGTGACCACGAAACCGGCCAGCGCCCCGACGAGCGAGAGGCCGCGCGTCAGCCCGGGACGGTCGTCGCGGCCCAGAGCCAGCACCAGCAGGCCGAATACGATCGGAACGAAGATCGCAAGCGTAAGCCAGGGGAAAGTGTTGGATGCCATGTCGCTTGCCGTCATTGGGGAATCAGCACAAAGAAAGTTACCAGCGCCATGATGCCGATGATCATCGCGAACGCGTAGTGATAGATGTAGCCGGACTGCAGGTGGCGGCTGACCGCGGCCACCCAGCCCACCACGCGGGCGCTGCCGTTGACCACCACGCCGTCGATCAGGCCGCGGTCACCGGTCTGCCAGAGCCCATGCCCCAGGCAGCGCGCGCCGCGCGCAATGACCTGTTCGTTGATCCAGTCGACGTAGTACTTGTTGTCCAGCAGCTTGTAGATGCCCGACAGGCTCGACTTGATGGCGGCCGGCACCTTGGGGTTGACGAGGTAGCAGTACCACGCGATGACGGCGCCCGCCACCACCAGCCAGAACGGCACGGTCTGGAAGGCGTGCAGGCCGAAGGCGACCCAGCCGTGCCATTCTTCGCCCAGTTCGTGCATGGCCGGGTGCTGGGGCAGCACCTTGATCACGCCGTCGAAGAAGCCGCCGAACAGCATCGGGTCGACCACCCAGGCGCCGATCAGCACCGAGGGGATCGCCAGCAGCACCAGCGGCAGGGTCACGACCCAGGGCGATTCATGCGGCGTGCCGCCGTCGTGGCCGTGGTCGTCATGGCCGTGGGCGTCATGGCCATGGCCATGTCCGCTGGTATCGAAGCGCTCCTTGCCATGGAAGACCAGGAAGTACACCCGGAACGAGTACAGCGAGGTGACGAACACGCCGACCAGGGTGGCGTAGTACGCGAAGCTGGCGCCCCAGACGCCGGCCGCGCCGGCGGCCTCGATGATGTGTTCCTTGGAATAGAAGCCCGAGAAGAACGGGGTGCCGACCAGGGCCAGCGTGCCCAGCAGGAAAGTGATCCAGGTGATGGGCATGTACTTGCGCAGGCCGCCCATGTTGCGGATGTCCTGATCGTGGTGCATGCCGATGATCACCGAGCCCGCGCCCAGGAACAGCAGCGCCTTGAAGAAGGCGTGCGTCATCAGGTGGAAGATGGCCACCGAGTAGGCGGAGGCGCCCAGCGCCACGGTCATGTAGCCGAGCTGCGACAGCGTGGAATACGCCACCACCCGCTTGATGTCGTTCTGGATGATGCCCAGGATGCCCAGGAACAGCGCGCCGATGGCGCCGATGACGATCACGAACGACAGCGCGGTGTCGGACAGTTCGAACAGCGGCGAGAAGCGCGCCACCATGAAGATGCCGGCCGTCACCATGGTGGCGGCGTGGATCAGCGCCGAGATCGGCGTGGGGCCTTCCATGGAATCGGGCAGCCAGGCGTGCAGCGGCACCTGGGCGGATTTGCCCATGGCGCCGATGAACAGGCAGATGCAGGCCACGGTGAGCAGCATCCAGTCGGTGCCCGGCAGGGTCTCGCCGGCCAGCTTGTCGGCCTGCGCGAACACGTCGGCGTAGTGCATGGTGCCGGCGTAGGCGAACAGCAGGCCGATGCCCAGCACGAAGCCGAAGTCGCCGACCCGGTTGATCAGGAACGCCTTCATGTTGGCGAAGATGGCCGTGGGGCGCGTGTACCAGAAGCCGATCAGCAGGTACGACACCAGGCCCACCGCTTCCCAGCCGAAGAACAGCTGGACCATGTTGTTGGACATGACCAGCATCAGCATCGAGAAGGTGAACAGCGAGATGTACGCGAAGAAGCGCTGGTAGCCGGGGTCGTCGGCCATGTAGCCGATGGTGTAGATGTGCACCATCAGCGATACCGAGGTGACCACCACCATCATCATGGCCGACAGCGGGTCGATCAGGAAACCGATCTCGAGCTTGGTCTGGCCGATCAGGCTCCAGGTGTAGACCGTGCCGTCGTAGGTGTGGCCGTTGAGCACGTCGCCGAGCACGACCAGCGAACCCACCGTGGAGATCAGCACCCCCAGGATGGTGATGATGTGCGAACCGCGGCGGCCGATGGGCCGGCCCAGGAACCCGGTGCCGAACAGCCCGGCAAGAATCGCGCCGGCCAGTGGCGCCAGCGCGATCAGCAAGTACAGGTTGGGTGAGCTAGACATTTTCTTCCAATACCCCGTCAGCCCTTCAGGCGATCGAGTTCGTCAACGTTGATCGTGTTCAGGTTGCGGAACAGCAGCACCAGGATGGCCAGCCCGATGGCGGCCTCGGCGGCGGCCACCGTCAGGATGAAGAACACGAACACCTGGCCGGCGGTATCGCCGAACCAGCTGGAAAACGCCACGAAATTCATGTTGACGGCCAGCAGCACGAGCTCGATGGACATCAGCAGGATGATCAGGTTGCGACGGTTCAGGAAGATGCCGAAGATGCCGATGGCGAACAGGATCGCACCCAGCACCAGGTAGTGGGCCAGCGTCAGCGTCATTCTTTTTCTCCTTGGGCGTCGTCGGCGGGCGCGGTCACGCGGCCCTGGGCGCGATCGCTCTGGGCAGGCATGCTGACCAGGCGGAAGCGGTCCTTGGCCCGCACGCGCACGGCGGCGGACGGATCGTTGTACTTGGCGTCGCGGCGGCGGCGCAGGGTCAGCGCGATGGCGGCGACCATGCCCACCAGCAGCAGCGCGGCGCCCACTTCGACGGCGTACACGTACTGGGTGTACATGGCCTCGCCCAGCGCGCGGGTGTTGTTGTAGTCGCCCGCGACCGGCGCCTGCGGGCCGGCGCCGTACCAGGTGGCGCCCAGCACGAACGACATCTCGAGCACCAGCACCGCGCCGATGATCAGGCCGAGCGGCAGGTAGGTCTTGAGGCCATGGCGCAGCGCATCGATGCGGATGTCGAGCATCATGACCACGAACAGGAACAGCACCATTACGGCGCCCACGTATACCAGCACCAGCAGCAGCGCCAGGAACTCGGCGCCGAGCAGCATCCACAGCATGGCCGCGTTGGCGAAGGCGAGGATCAGGTGCAGGACGGCGGTGACGGGACTGCGCGCGGTGATGACGCGGAACGCGGCGATCACCAGGACGGCAGCCAATATGTAGAACAGGACAGTGGTGAAAGTCATGGATCAGACCTTAGGCGTCAACGGTATGGCGCGTCTTCGGCCCGGCGGCGGGCGATTTCGGCTTCGTAGCGGTCGCCCACGGCGAGCAGCATGTCTTTGGTGAAGTACAGGTCGCCGCGTTTTTCGCCGTGGTATTCGTGGATATGGGTTTCCACGATGGAATCCACGGGGCAGCTTTCTTCACAGAAGCCGCAGAAAATGCACTTGGTGAGATCGATGTCGTAGCGCGTCGTGCGGCGGGTGCCGTCGTCGCGGATGTCCGATTCGATGGTGATGGCCAGCGCCGGGCAGACGGCTTCGCACAGCTTGCAGGCGATGCAGCGCTCTTCCCCGTTGGGGTAGCGGCGCAGCGCGTGCAGCCCGCGGAAGCGCGCCGAGGTCGGCGTCTTTTCCATCGGGTAGCGCAAGGTGACCTTGCGCTTGAAGAAGTACTTGCCCGTCAGGCGCATGCCCTTGAGCAGCTCGGCCAGCATCAGGCTGCCGAAGAAATCTTTGATCGCTTCCATATCCTGCCTCAGCTTGGCGCATCAGCGCCAAATGTTCCAGGGCGTCTGCATCCAGATCGCCACCACGACCAGCCATACGCCGGTCAGCGGGATGAAAATCTTCCAGCCCAAACGCATGATCTGGTCGTAGCGGTAGCGCGGGAACGACGCGCGGAACCACACGAACAGCGAGACCACGAAGAATGTCTTGATGCCCAGCCAGATCCAGCCCGGGATCCAGGTCAGCGGCGCGATGTCGATCGGGGACGTCCAGCCGCCCAGGAACATGATCGAGGCCATGCAGGACAGCAGGATCATGTTGGCGTATTCGCCCAGGAAGAACAGCGCGAATGCCATGCCCGAGTACTCGACCATGTGGCCGGCCACGATCTCGGATTCGCCTTCCACCACGTCGAAGGGGTGGCGGTTGGTCTCGGCCACGGCCGAGATCACGTAAATGACGAACAGCGGCAGCAGCGGCAGCCAGTTCCAGGACAGGAAGGTCAGGCCGCGCTCGGCGAACCAGCCGCGGGTCTGGCCCAGCACGATCTCGGACATGTTCAGGCTGCCCGACACCAGCAGCACGGTCACCAGCACGAAGCCGATGGCCAGTTCGTACGAGACCATCTGGGCCGAGGCGCGCAGCGCGCCCAGGAACGCGTACTTGGAGTTCGACGCCCAGCCCGCCACGATGACGCCGTAGACGCCGATGGAGGTGATGGCCATGACGTAGAGCAGCCCGGCATTGACGTTGGCCAGCACCACTTCGGGCCCGAACGGCACCACCGCCCAGGCGGCCAGCGCCGGCATCAGGGTGACCACCGGGGCCACCACGAACAGCACCTTGTTGGCCTGGGTGGGAACCACCACTTCCTTGGTGAGCAGCTTGAACACGTCGGCGAACGGCTGCAGCAGGCCCCGGAAGCCGACGCGGGTCGGCCCGAGGCGCACGTGCATCCAGCCGATCATCTTGCGTTCCCAGTAGGTGAGATAGGCCACGCAGAGAATGATGGGCACGGCGATGACGACGATCTTCACGATCGTCCAGAGCACCAGCCAGGCCGTCGGCCCCAGCAAGGCCTGACCGTGGCTTTCAAGAACATTGAGCCATTCCATGTCAGGCACGCTCCAAGCTGATTTCACCGAAGGCGCCGCCCAGGGCGGCGGTTTGTTCGAAAGCCGCCGCGATGCGCACGGCACGATCGGCCACGGCGTCGTCCTGGACGGTTTCGAGCTCGACCGAACCGGCGGCCCCGGAGACCCGTACCTTGACGCCCGCCGCCAGGCCCAGCTCGGCCAGCGTGCGGCCGTTCAGGCGCGCGGTGGGCGGGCGCGAGGCCGGCGCCGCCTGCAGCGGCTCGGAACGCCGCACGATGGCGTCGCTGCGGTAGATGGGCACGTCGGCGACGCGCTCCAGGCCGGCGAGGGGCTGGCCCAGCCCGAGCGGCGCCTTGATGTCGTTGGACAGGCGGCCTTCGACACCGCCGGCCAGGGCGGTGTCGCGCACCGACTCGGAGGTCTCGTCGTCGAAGCCCTGCAGCTGCAGCACGTTGCCCAGCACGCGCAGGACCTTCCAGGCCGGACGGCTCTGGCCCAGCGGCGCGACCGTGCCCTTGAAGCTCTGCGGCAGGCCCTGCGCATTGACGAAGGTGCCCGAGGTTTCGGTGAACGGCGCGACGGGCAGCATGACATCGGCCCAGTCCTGCGCGGCCGACGCATAGGGCGTGAGCGCCACGGCGAATTCGGCGCCGCGCAGGGCGGCCACGGCTTGCGGGCCGTTATCGGCGTCCAGCGCCGGCTCGGCATGCAGCACGATATAGGCCTTGAGCGGCTCGGCCAGCATGGCGGCGGCGGTCTTGCCGCCCTGCCCCGGCACGGCGCCGGCCAGGTAGCCGCCCACCGTGTTGCCGCCGGAGGTCAGGAAGCCGAAACGGCCGCCGGCCAGGTCGGCCACGCAACGCGCATTGGCGGCCAGCAGCGCGGCCTGCGGCGAAGCCACCGCCATGTTGCCCAGCAGCACCGCGGTATTGCTGCCCGAGGCCAGGCTGGCGGCCACGAGCTTGGCGTTTTCGTCGGGCGTGACGGCGGCGAACTCGGCCGGCACGGGCTGTTCCTTGGCCTGGGCCAGCGCCACGGCGATGGCTGCCAGCGCGGCCGGCAGGCCGGACGGGGCGACCGTGACGCGCGCGGCCACCGGCATGAGCGGGTCGTCGGCGGCGCTGTCGACCAGCAGGATCTGGGTGCCGCGCTTGGCCGCCTGGCGCAGGCGCTGCGCCATCAGGGGGTGGTCCTTGCGCAGGAACGACCCCACCACCAGCACGCGGTCGAGCGTGTCGAGGTCGGCCACCGGCATGCCCAGCCACGGCGCGCCGGTCAGGGCGGCGTCGAAGGCCGGGTCGGTCTGGCGCAGGCGGAAATCGATGTTCTCGGAGCCCAGGGCGCGCACCAGGCGGCCCAGCAAGGCGAATTCTTCAGTGGTGGCGTATTCGGCCGCCAGGGCGCCGATCTGGCCGCCGCCGTGGCTGTCGCGCACGCGCGACAGGCCCTGCGCCACCGCCTGCAGGGCATCGGCCCAGGAGGCTTCCTGCCACTTGCCGTCGGCGCCCTTGATCATCGGCGCCGCCAGGCGGTCTTCGCTGTTGAGGCCTTCGTACGAGAAGCGGTCGCGGTCGCTGATCCAGCATTCGTTCAGGGCCTCGTCCTCGAACGGCACCACGCGCATGGCGCGGTCGCCCTTGACCTGGACCACCAGGTTGGCGCCCAGGCTGTCGTGCGGGCTGACCGAGCGGCGACGCGCCAGTTCCCAGGTGCGGGCACTGTAGCGGAACGGCTTGGAAGTCAGCGCACCCACGGGACAGAGGTCGATCATGTTGCCCGACAGTTCGGACTCGACCGAGCGGCCCACGAAGGTGGTGATCTCGGAGTGCTCGCCGCGGCCCAGCATGCCCAGCTCCATGACGCCGGCGATTTCCTGGCCGAAGCGGACGCAGCGGGTGCAGTGGATGCAGCGGGTCATCTCTTCGGCCGACACCAGCGGGCCGAGGTCCTTGTGGAACACCACGCGCTTTTCCTCGCGATAGCGCGAGGAGGAGCCGCCGTAGCCCACGGCCAGGTCCTGCAGCTGGCATTCGCCGCCCTGGTCGCAGATCGGGCAGTCGAGCGGGTGGTTGATGAGCAGGAATTCCATGACCGACTTCTGCGCGGCCTTGGCCTTCTCGGAGCAGGTGTGCACCACCATGCCATTGGTGGCCGGCGTGGCGCAGGCCGGCAGCGCCTTGGGCGCCTTTTCCACTTCAACCAGGCACATGCGGCAGTTGGCCGCGATGGACAGTTTCTTGTGGTAGCAGAAATGAGGCACGTACAGGCCGAGCTTCTGGGCCGCATGCATCACCATGCTGCCCTCGGGGACTTCGACCTTGTTGCCGTCGACGGTTAATTCAACCATTGCTGTTCCTGGAACCTACAGATATTGCGGGACCACACACGACTTGTGCTCGATGTGGTGCGCGAATTCGTCGCGATAATGCTTGAGGAAGCCGCGCACCGGCATGGCGGCGGCATCGCCGAGGGCGCAGATGGTGCGGCCCATGATGTTGCCGGCGACGCTGTCGAGCAGGTCGAGGTCTTCCTGGCGGCCCTGGCCGTGCTCGATGCGATGCACCATGCGGTACAGCCAGCCCGTGCCCTCGCGGCACGGCGTGCACTGGCCGCAGCTTTCCTCGAAATAGAAGTACGACAGGCGCAGCAGCGACTTGACCATGCAGCGGGTCTCGTCCATGACGATGACGGCGCCCGAACCCAGCATGGAGCCCGCCTTGGCGATGGCGTCGTAGTCCATGGTGGTGTCCATCATGATGTCGGCGGGCAGCACCGGCGCGCTCGAGCCGCCGGGAATGACCGCCTTGAGCTTCTTGCCGCCGCGCATGCCGCCGGCCAGCTCGAGCAGCTTGGAGAACGGCGTGCCGAGGGGGATCTCGTAGTTGCCGGGCCGCTCGACGTCGCCCGATACGGAGAACAGCTTGGTGCCGCCGTTGTTGGGCTTGCCGACCTCGAGGTAGGCCTGGCCGCCATTGCGGATGATCCAGGGCACCGCCGCGAAGGTCTCGGTGTTGTTGATGGTGGTGGGCTTGCCGTACAGGCCGAAGCTGGCCGGGAACGGCGGCTTGAAGCGCGGCTGGCCCTTCTTGCCTTCCAGCGATTCGAGCAGCGCGGTTTCCTCGCCGCAGATGTAGGCGCCGTAGCCGTGGAAGGCATGTAGCTGGAAGCTGAACTCGGAGCCGAGGATGCGGTCGCCCAGGAAACCGGCGGCGCGGGCTTCTTCCAGGGCTTCTTCGAAGCGTTCGTACACTTCGAAGATCTCGCCGTGGATGTAGTTGTAGCCGACGCTGATGCCCATGGCATAGGCCGCGATGGCCATGCCTTCGATCACGATGTGCGGATTGAAGCGCAGGATGTCGCGGTCCTTGAAGGTGCCGGGCTCGCCTTCGTCGGAATTGCAGACCAGGTACTTCTGGCCGGGGAAGGCGCGCGGCATGAAGCTCCACTTCAGGCCGGTGGGGAAGCCGGCGCCGCCACGGCCGCGCAGGCCCGAGGCCTTGACTTCGGCGATGACGTCCTCGGGCTTCATGCCGGTCGAGAGGATCTTGCGCAGCGCCTCGTAGCCGCCGCGCTTGACGTAGTCCTGCAGGCGCCAGTTGCTGCCGTCCACGTCGGCCAGGATCTGCGGCGCGATGTGGCGGCCATGCAGGCACATGGAATTGGACAGGTCGTTCAGGGGGTTGGGATCGAGCCCCTGGGCCAGGTGCTTGTAGAGGTCGGGCGCGTTCATGCCGATTCTCCTTGGGCGCCTTGCGCCTTCAGGCCCTGCACCAGCGCATCGAGCTTTTCTTCGGTCATGCGCACGCACATATGCTTGTTGTTGACGATCAGCACGGGAGCGTCGCCGCAGGCGCCCATGCATTCGCCCTCGACCAGCGTGAACTGGCCGTCGGGGGTGGTTTCGCGGTAGTCGACACCGAGCTTGCGCTTGAGGTAGTCGCCGGCCTTTTCGCCGTCGCGCAAGGCACAGGGCAGGTTCGTGCAGACCGCGATCTTGTGCTTGCCGACCGGCTTGGTATCGAACATGTTGTAGAACGTGGCGACTTCCTGCACCGCGATGGGCGGCACGCCGATGTAATTGGCCACGTCTTCAAGGACTTCGGGGGGCAACCAGCCCTTTTCTTCTTGCGCGATGGCAAGCGAAGCCATGATGGCCGACTGCCGCTGGTCGGCCGGGAACTTGGCGAGTTCCCGATCGATTTTCTGGTAGGCCTGTTCGGAAAGCAGCATAGTTTGAATCCGGATTATGCGGGCGTTCGCGCTGGTGGATCAGCGGTCGATCTCGCCGAAAACGATGTCCTGCGTGCCGATGATGGTGACGGCGTCGGCGATCATGTGGCCGCGCGCCATTTCATCGAGCGATTGCAAATGGGCAAACCCCGGCGCCCGAATCTTCAGGCGGTAGGGCTTGTTGGCGCCGTCGGACACCAGGTAGATGCCGAACTCGCCCTTGGGATGCTCGACCGACGAGAACGCCTCGCCGGGGGGCACGTGGAAACCTTCGGTGAAGAGCTTGAAATGATGGATGAGCTCTTCCATGTTGGTTTTCATGTCGGTGCGCTTGGGCGGGGCGACCTTGTGGTTCTCGATCATGACCGGGCCCGGGTTGTTGCGCAGCCATTCCACGCACTGGCGGATGATGCGGTTGCTTTCGCGCATTTCGGCGATGCGCACCAGGTAGCGGTCGTAGCAGTCGCCGTTGACGCCCACGGGCACGTCGAATTCGACCAGGTCGTAGACTTCGTACGGCTGCATCTTGCGCAGGTCCCAGGCGACGCCGGAGCCGCGCAGCATGGGGCCAGTGAAGCCCAGCGCCTTGGCGCGCTCGGGGTCGACCACGCCGATGCCCACCAGGCGCTGCTTCCAGATGCGGTTGTCGGTGAGCAGGGTCTCGTATTCGTCGACGCAGGCCGGGAACCGGTTGGTGAAGTCCTCGATGAAATCGAGCAGCGAGCCGGAGCGCGCGTCGTTCATGATGCGCAGGTCTTTCTCGCCGCGGTATTTGCTGCCCTCGCCGTACTGCGGCATGGTGTCGGGCAGGTCGCGGTAGACGCCGCCCGGACGGTAGTAGGCCGCGTGCATGCGCGCGCCCGAGACCGCCTCGTAGCAGTCCATCAGGTCTTCGCGCTCGCGGAAGGCATACAGGAACACCGCCATGGCGCCCACGTCGAGCGCGTGCGAGCCCAGCGACATGAGGTGGTTGAGCAGGCGCGTGATCTCGTCGAACATGACGCGGATGTATTGCGCGCGCAGCGGCGGCTCGATGCCCAGCAGCTTCTCGATGGCCATGACGTAGGCGTGCTCGTTGCACATCATGGACACGTAGTCGAGGCGGTCCATGTAGGGCAGCGCCTGGATGTAGGTCTTGTGCTCGGCCAGTTTCTCGGTGGCGCGGTGCAGCAGGCCGATGTGCGGATCGGCGCGCTGGATGACTTCGCCGTCGAGCTCGAGCACCAGACGCAGCACGCCGTGCGCGGCCGGGTGCTGCGGGCCGAAGTTCAGGGTGTAATTCTTGATTTCTGCCATGATTTAACGCCCCATGCCGTAGGAGTCTTCACGCACGACACGCGGCGTGATCTCGCGCGGGTCGATGGTGACCGGCTGGTAGATGACGCGCTTTTGCTCGGGGTCGTAGCGCATTTCGACCGTGCCCGACAGGGGGAAGTCCTTGCGGAAGGGATGGCCGATGAAGCCGTAGTCGGTGAGGATGCGGCGCAGGTCGGGATGGCCCTCGAAGACGATGCCGAACAGGTCGAAGGCTTCGCGCTCGAACCAGTTCAGGCCGGGCCAGCAGTCGACCAGCGACGCCACCATGGGAAAGTCGTCGTCCGGCGCCCAGGTGCGCACGCGCAGGCGCCAGTTATGGGCGATGGACAGCAGATGCACCACCACCGCGAAGCGCGAACGCTGCACGCCCCCGGTTTTTTCTTCAGGGACCTGGCGCGTGCCGTTGCCCCAGGTGAGGTAGTCCACGCCGCACAGGTCGATGCAGGTTTCGAAGCTCAGGCTGGCGTCGGTGCGCAGCTTGTTGCAGATGGGGATCCATTGGTCGGCGGAGACTTCCAGGGTCAGTTCGCCGAGCGCCTCGGTCAGGGCGAGGTCCGGGCCGAGCGCGGCCTGCAGGTTGTGTTTCAGGGTTTCGAGCCTGGTCATCGTCATGTACGCTTTGATAAACCGGTATGCTGACGGGGGCCGCCGGCACGGCTGGCCGGCGCGCCGCGGTCAGCGGGCAATGGTGTTGGTCAGGCGGATCTTGTTCTGCATTTGCAGCAGCCCATAGACCAGGGCCTCGGCGGTGGGCGGACAGCCCGGCACGTAGACGTCGACCGGCACGATGCGGTCGCAGCCGCGCACGACCGAATACGAGTAGTGGTAGTAGCCGCCGCCGTTGGCGCACGAGCCCATGGACACCACCCAGCGCGGCTCCGGCATCTGGTCGTAGACCTTGCGCAGCGCCGGCGCCATCTTGTTGCACAGGGTGCCGGCCACGATCATGAGGTCGGACTGGCGCGGGCTGGGACGGAAGATGATGCCGAACTGGTCGAGGTCGTAGCGCGCCGCGCCGGCGTGCATCATTTCGACCGCGCAACAGGCCAGACCGAAGGTCATGGGCCACATCGAGCCGGTCTTTGCCCAGTTCAGGAACTTGTCGGCACTGGTAGTGATGAAACCTTGCTTGAGGATGCCGTCTATAGCCATTTTCGTCTCTGATAGCGTGCGGGAAGGCCGGGGATCATTCCCAGTCCAGCGCGCCCTTTTTCCATTCGTAGATGAAGCCCACCGTCAGGACGGCCAGGAAGACCATGACGGTCCAGAAGCCGACTAGGCCGACGGTGCCCTGGGCGATGGCCCAGGGAAACAGGAAGGCGATTTCGAGGTCGAACAGGATGAAGAGGATGGCGACCAGGTAGTAGCGCACATCGAACTTCATGCGGGCGTCTTCGAAGGCTTCGAAGCCGCATTCGTAGGCCGAGAGCTTCTCGGCATAGGGACGCCGCGGCCCCAGGAGCGAACCCGCTGTCAGGAGGGCAAACCCGATGAGGGTTGCCACTACGATGAACAGCAGGACGGGAAAATACTGTTGCAGGTTCATTCTGGCGTCCGTCAAATGCGCAAACCTTCAGATTGTAGCATTTGCCAAGTGACTGTCCGCTGAACCCAGGCCCTCTAAAACAGAGAACTGTTGACGTGCGGCAGGAACAAAAAAGCCACCCCGCAGGGTGGCTTTCTGCGCCCGGACCGAGGTCCGGGCGCGAGCTCGGATCGAAGCGAGGCTTGCGCCCCGCAGCCGATTAGAAGCGGTGACGGATACCGACGCCGACAGCCGTGCTCTTCACGTCGTCCAGGAACGCGTAGTTCTTGGCGTACGAACCGTAGGCGTACAGGTTGGTACGCTTGGACAGGTCGTAGGTGTAGCCCAGCGAGAAGACGTTCATCTTCTCTTCGCCGCCGGTCAGCTTGTCGTTGCTCGGGTCAACCATCTGCCACGAACCGAACAGCTTGCTGGCGCCGCCGATGGGGGCGGTCAGGCCGACCAGGTACGAGTTGGCCTTGAAGCCGTCGGCGAACACGTTCACGCCGAGGTCGTCTTCACCGGTGGCCAGTTGCAGGCCGCTGATGCCTTGGCCGCCGAACCAGCCGTCGGTGGTGCGGGCGTAGGCCAGCGAGAGCTTGACCACTTCGAAGTCGTACGAAGCGCCGATGCCGTACGAACGCGGGGTGGCGTCGACTTCGTCTTGCAGTTGGTTGTTGCTGGCGTTCAGCTGGTCGTACGACAGAGCGACGTTCAGCGGGCCGTTCACGTAGCGCAGACCGGTGGTGATGCCGCGGACGTTGTCGGCGGTGCGGAAGCCGACGCGATCGCTGCCGGCGCCATCATCAACGCTGAACGAGTAGCCAACGCCGAACTGGAAGCCGCTGTAGGACGGGGTCTGGTACATGACCATGTTGTCCCAGCGAACCGTGTTCATCGCGCTGAAGGCCATGCCGATGTTGGCCTGACCGAAGCCAGCGCCGAACGGATCGATCGAGCCGAAGTACTTCGAGGCGATGTTGGTTTGACGACCGAAGTCCAGACGGCCCCAGCTGTCGCTTTGCAGACCGATGGTGGCTTGACGGCCGAACAGGCGGCCGCCCTGGGCGGAGTTACCGTTGCCGGAGTTGAAACCGCTTTCCAGTTGGAACACGGCTTGCAGGCCGTCACCCAGATCTTCGGTGCCACGCAGGCCCCAGCGCGAACCGTTCTGCACGCCGTTGATCATGCCGATGCGGCTGCCATCGAAACCGTCGCCCTTGACCTTGTTGTAGCCGATACCGGTATCGATGATGCCGTACAGCGTCACCGAGGTTTCTGCCTGGGCCACACCGGCGAAACCGGCGAGCAGGGCGGCAGCGAGCAGAGTCTTTTTCATTTAAGAAATCTCCGTTGATTTGAGTGACAAGAGCAGCAATGCTTGAATCGGCCTGCCGCCCCCCTAACTCCGCGAAGGGAAGTTGACGCTATTGCATCAAAAAACCCTGGGACTGGCTATGGTAGACCCCCGAAAAATGCCCCTTCCGGGGGAACGTTGTTGGGATCTTGCAACATCAGACGTGTCCGACCAGAAACACATCAGTGTTTACCCTTGATGTCGATGTAGCCCAATATTCGCGCCGTTTCCCAACCGGTTTGGCTACTTTGCCTCCAGGAAAGCGGGCATTGCCTAAGTAACGCGAAACAATACTGGATACATTCCAGCATAGACTCGATACATGTATATCGGCTGCACGATAAAGATATGGCATGCAGCCTTTTGCGCACTTCAATAACAGTGTTATTAATTCGGAGCGCTGCTATATACTGGCGGCACGACCGTTCGGCCAGCCTGCCATGTCCGATACCACGCCCCTCACCCACGCCCAGCGGCTCACCGCCGCGCGCCGCCAGCTCATCCTGCAGGCCGCGCAGCGGGTCTTCGAACGCGACGGCCTGGAAAAGACCACCGTGCGGGCCATCGCCAAGGAAGCCGGGTGCACCACGGGCGCCATCTACCCCTGGTTCGCCGGCAAGGAAGACATCTACGCCGAGCTGCTGGAAGAATCGCTGCGCCGGCTGCACGTCCAGTTGGAGGCGGCGCTGCCCGGCCCCGCCGATACGGCGCCGCGCCGGGTCATCGAGGCCTTCTTTCATTACTACGCCGAACGCTCCACCGAGTTTTCCCTAGGGATGTACCTGTTCCAGGGGCTTGGACCGCGCGGCCTCGGGCGCGAAGTGGACGAACGGCTCAACCGCCGCCTGCGCGACTGCGTGGACCTGCTGGGCGACGGGCTGCGGGCGGCCAAGTCGTGGTCCGCCGAGACCACCGCCGCCGAGCAAATGCAGGTGTTCACTTATTTGATGGGCCTGCTGCTGCTTTTCCATACACGCCGGCTCAAGTCGCTGGAGCAGCGCGCCGCCGGCCTGCTGGACCGCTACTGCACCACACTGGAGCAACGCTGACATGACGCACTCCCCTGCCGCTGCCCGCATCAGTCTGGCGGATTTCCACCGCCTGCTGGCCGAACAGCATCCATTTGCCGAAGTGCTGGGCGTGGAGATCACCGATATCGGCCCCGGCACCGCGCGGGCCGTGCTGCCCGCCCGCGCGGCGCACCAGCGCCTGGGCGGCATCGTGGCGGGCCCCATGCTGATGGGCCTGGCCGATCTGGCCCTGTATGCCGCGGTGGTGGGCGCCACCGGCCAGGCCGGCGCGGTGACCGCCAGCCTGACCATCAACTTCCTGCGCAAGAGCCCGCCCGGCGCGGTGATTGCCGAGGCCCGCCTGCTCAAGACCGGCCGCCTGGCCGCCGGCGAAGTGATCCTGCGCGGCGAGCATGCGCCCGACCCCGTGGCGCACGTGGTCAGCACTTGGTCGGTGCCGGCGCCGTGAACACGCCTCCGGTCGCGCGCATTGGCATCATCGGGCTCGGCGCCACGGGCAGCGCGGCGGCGCGCCGGCTGCTGGCCAGCGGGTTGCCGGACCTGGCGCTGACGGTGTTCGACAAGGTGCCGGCGCACTGCGAGCCTTTTCGCGGCAGCGCCACGCTGGCCGTGTCGGCCCAGGAGGCTTTGCTGGAATCGGACCTGCTGCTGCTGGCCTTGCCGGCCGCGCGCGAAATAGACCGCACGCTGGAGCGCTTCAGCGACGGCCAGGTGGGGGTCGAAGTGCGCGGCAAGCTGATCTGGAACCTGCGCGCCCGGCCGCAAGCGCCGGCCGGCTTGCGCGAAGCCGTCGAGGCGGCCGGCGCCGACTATGTGCCGGACCATGCTGGTGCGGCCCAATTGGAAGATCTGTTGCGCCGCCGCTTCGACGCCGCGCGGGCGCGCGCGGTCGTCGCCGCTATGCTCGGCGCGTAAGCACGCGCGCGCGTTCCGCCGCGGCCAGGCACAAGGCCAGCCAGGCCAGGCTGAGGGCGAAGCCGGCGACCACGTCGCTGAGATAATGCACCTGCAGCAGAATGCGGCTGACGCCGATGGCCGTCACCAGGGCCGCCGTGCCGGCCAGGCAATAGGAATGCCAGCGCGGCGGCGAAAACCGCAGCACCAGGTAACATGCCACCCCGTAGACCGCCAGCGCCGCCGAGGCGTGGCCGCTGGGGAAACTCCAGCCGTCGGGATCGACATAGCCATGCACGTGCTCCGGCCGCACCCGCTGGAACAGGTGCTTGAAGGTCTGGTTGAGTCCTCCCGCTCCGGCGGTGGCGAGCGCGCACAGCCCAGCCAGGGCCCATTCGCGCCGCAACAGCAATGCCAGCGTCATGGCGACGGCGATCACCGTGAGCAGGTCGCGATCGCCCAGGTAGGTGAACCAGGACAGCAGCCAGAGCAGCGCCGGCGGCATCGACAGGCTGAGCTCGGACGCCAGCGCGTTATCCAGCTCGACCAGCCCGGACTGCAGGGTCATGGCCGTGGCCAGCGCGGCGAATACCAGGCCGGCGCCCGCCGCCACGCTCCAGCAGGCCCAGGCCGGCGGCGTGCCCGACCGCCATCCCAGGCGGCGGTCCAGCCATACCGCGGACGCGCCCGCGGCGGCCGGCATGACGAGGAAGATCAACAAAGGATGGGCGGCTACCCAGGCGGCGAAAGCTTCCATGAAACGACTGTGGCTGGCGTCGGCGAGCATCAGCGCGCGCCGGGGCGATGCAGTTCCAGCGCCCGGGTGGCCACGCAACGGAATCGGGCCTCGTCGGCGGCGTAGTCCCAGCGCTGGACCGCGCATTGGTGCCGCCCATTATCGATCAAATGGTCGATGACGTTGACCGAATTGGAAATGCCGTCGCGCACGCGGTGCGATACCGCCGTCCCGGCCTGGACTGTCCAGGCCTGGCGCGGCGTCGCGCCGGCCTGCCCGTGGATGGGCAGGATGTACGGCAGGTGGATATGGCCGCCGAGGATCAGGTCGGCGCCGGCATCGACCCACGCGGGCACCGCGACATCCGCGCCGATGAGCAGGTTGGCGCGATCGCTCTCGACCGCGGCCCGCACCGGATGGTGCAACAGCAATACGCGCAGGCGATCGTCGCCGGCCTGGCGCAAGCGTTGCGCCACGCGGGCCACCTGGGCGGGCGAGACCTGGCCGTTCTTGTGGCGGCCGGGCCGGGTGGTGTTGACTCCGATAGCCAGCAGGCCGTCGGTCTCGACGACCGGCTCGAGGGTCGCCCCCAGCGCGCGGCGATAGCCGCCATACGGGTCGAACACGCGGGCGACCAGGTTGAACAGCGGGATATCGTGGTTGCCGGGCACGGCCAGCGCCGGCCGCTGCAAGGCCTGGATGAAGCGGCGCGCAGCCGCGAACTGGCTGTGCCGCGCGCGCTGGGTGATGTCGCCGCCCAGCAGGACCAGTTGCGGCTGCAGCGCCTCGGCCAGCGCCAGCAAGGCCTGGACCACCGGTTCGCGCTCGGTGCCGAAATGGGTGTCGGACAGATGCAGGATGCGCGTCATGCGCGTTCCGTGCGCTGCGCTTCGGGCGGCACCAGCAATGGCAAGGGTTGGGGCGACACGATGAACTCCAGCGGCGAGTCCAGCCAGTGGATCTCGCCGTCCATGGCGACCTTGACGCGCCGCCGGCCGCGCCCGATGCGTACGGTGAGGCGGTCGAAGCCGAAGCTCATGACATGGTCGGCGTCGCCCAGGCGGCTGAGCCAGCCGCGCAGCACCAGGCCGTACAGGGCCAGCGCGCCGACCGGCTTGACGCTCATCGCCACCAGGCGGCCGCGCTCGAGTTCGTCGGCCTCGGCGATGCCGACCTGCTCCAGCTGCAAGGCATTGTTGCCGACCACGATGGTGGGCGTGCGCAAGCTGCGCTGCTGGCCTTCGTACTCGAGCTGCACCTTGAGCTGCCGGTGCGCCCGCGCGAGGGTCACCAGGGCCGACCAGAGCGCCACGTAGCGGCTGCGCCCATAGCGCTGCTTGTAGGCTTCGCGGTCTTCCAGCAATTGCGGATACAGGCCGAGGCTGGCATTGACCAGGAACACCTGCCCGTTGAGCAACCCGACCTGCACCGGTTGCGGCTGGGCGGCCAGCAGGCAGCGGGCGGCGATCTCGGTATCCTGGGGGATGCCGTAGGTGCGCCCGAAATAGTTGAACGTGCCTTGCGGCAGGATGCCGAACGGCAGGCCGGTTCCCAGCACTGCCTGGGCCACCGCGCTGAGCGTGCCGTCTCCGCCGGCAGCGACCACCACCCCGCCGTGGTCGCGGGCCCGTCCGACGGCCGCCTGCGCCGTCGAGGCCAGTTGGCTGCCGCTGTCGACCGGCATCAGCTCGTAGCGGCGGCCGGCCCCGTCCAGCACTCGCCGGATGATGGCTTGGACTTCGTTGGCGTCATCACGGCCGGAGCCCGTGTTCAGCACGATGAAGAATGGCTCTTGGCCTGTCAGGGGGGCGCACGACATGGCGCAAAGATAGCGCGCGGCGGCTCCAGCGTGCAAGGCCGGCGCGCACCGGGCGGACAGGCCGGCCGGCATCCCGTCCGGCGAGGCATGCGGCAACGGCCGCGCAGGACATGCCCGGGCCAATTTGGGCAAAGCCCCGCGCCGGTGTCAGAATATGCGTTTGGCCTTGCCTTTGCCCGCCCCACCGTGCCGCCCCGCGACGATTCCTTCAGCCTTAGAAAAATAGCCGTTCCGGCATTCGGCCCCACCATCCTCTACGGCGTCAGCAACGGCGCCATCCTGCCGGTCATCGCCCTGAGCGCGCGCGGCCTGGACGCCTCGGTGGCGGTGTCGGGGCTGATCGTCGCCTTGATCGGCATCGGCTCCCTGGTCAGCAACATCCCGGCGGCGCTGATCACATCCCGCCACGGCGAGCGGCGCTCGATGATGGGCGCGGCGGCCCTCAGCGCAGTGGCGTTGCTGCTGTGCATTTTCGCGACCCATGCCCTGATGCTGGCGGTAGGCGTATTCCTGGTCGGCATGGCGTCGTCAGTCTTCATGCTGGCGCGCCAAACCTACATGATCGACGCCGTGCCGACGTACATGCGGGCACGCGCCCTGTCGACCCTGGCCGGCACGATGCGCATCGGGGTCTTCGTGGGCCCGTTCGCCGGCGCGGGGCTGATCCACTTCATGGGCCTGCAGGGCGCCTATTGGGTAGCCGTCGTCGCCATGGCGGGCGCCGGCGTGATCGCCTACCTGGCCCCCGACATGAGCGCTCCCGGACGCGGCGGCGACACGGCGGCGGCCAAGCCGCGCGTGCTCGACGTGGCCCGCCAGCACAGCCGGGTGTTCCTGACGCTGGGGCTGGGCATCCTGCTGGTGAGCGCGGTGCGCGCATCGCGGCAGGTCGTCATTCCCCTCTGGGCCGATCACCTGGGCATCAACCCCGCCACCACCTCGATCATTTACGGCCTGGTGGCGGCCATCGACATGTCGGTGTTCTATCCGGCCGGCACGCTGATGGACCGGCGCGGCCGGCTATGGGTGGCGCTGCCGTCGACGCTGCTCATGGGCATCGCCCTGATCGGCACCTCGCTGACCACCGGCGTGGTCGGCTTCCTGATCGTCTCCATGATGCTGGGCATGGGCAACGGCATCGGCTCGGGCATTGTCATGACGCTGGGCGCCGACGCCGCGCCGCCGGCCGCCCGCACGGAGTTCCTGGGCATCTGGCGGCTCGTGTCCGACCTGGGCAGCAGCCTGGGGCCGGTGGTCCTGTCGGCCATCACGGCCCTGGTGTCGCTGGCGGCGGCGGTGGCCGCCATGGGCGGCTTCGGCCTGGCTGCCGCGGCGGTGTTCTGGCGCTGGCTGCCGCGCGGCAATCCCTAGCTGTAGCGCGCCGCCTCGTCGAGCAGGGCCGGAGTGCCGATCACGGCATTGAGCTGGTCGAAATCGAGCATGCGGTCGCGCCAGGGCGCCGTAGTGCCGTGTTCGCGCAGACTGCCGTAGTAGGCTTGCAGCGCATGCGCCACCGCGCGCGCCGTGCCGCCCGGGAAGATGACGATGCGGAACCCGCGTGCCGCCAGGGCCTGTGCGCTTTCGACCGGGGTCTGCCCGCCCTCGACCATATTGGCCAGCAGCGGAACGCGCGCGGCAAAGCGCGCGCAGGCCGCGTCGAGCTGGACGGGAGAACGCAGCGCCTCGATGAAGATCGCGTCCACGCCGCATTCCAGGTAGCGCTCGGCGCGCTCGAAGGCCGCATCCAGGCCCTCGACCGCCACGGCATCGGTGCGGGCCAGGATCAAGGTGGCGGCGCTGGCCCGCGCATCGAGCGCGGCACGCAGCTTACCGCACATCTCGGCGGCCGGGACCAGCGACTTGCCGGCCAGGTGCCCGCAGCGCTTCGGGAACCCCTGGTCTTCCAGCTGGATCATCGCCGCCCCGGCGCGCTCGAAGCCGCGCACCGTCCGCTGTACGTTCAAGGCATTGCCAAAGCCCGTGTCGCCATCGACGATCACGGGGCTGCGCACCCGCTCGGTGATGCGGGCCAGGACATCTTCCACTTCGGTATAGGTGGTCAGGCCCACATCGGAACGCCCCAGGCGGGCATAGGCGATCGACGCGCCGGACAGGTACAGCGCGTCGAAGCCCGCCTGCTCGGCAAGCAGGGCGGACAGCGCGTCGTAGACACCGGGCGCGAGCAGCACCTGGCCGGCATCCAGTTTTTCTTTGAGAGTGGACGGATTCATCAGGCTTTCATGGGATGACGCGCCAGCGAGCCATCGGCCAGCCGGCGCTTGAGCTGCATCAGCAAGCCGCCCGCCCGCACCATGTCGAGCAAGAAGTCAGGCACAGGCTCGCAGGGGAGTACGGCGCCATCGGCGCGCAATACGCGGTGGCCGGCCAGATCGATGATGACGCGCTCGCCCTCGGTGATCTCGCCGGCACGCTCGCAGGTCACCAGCAACAAGCCGACATTGAAGGCGTTGCGGAAATACAGGCCGCTGAAGCTGGGCGCGATCACGGCGTGCAGGCCCAGCTCGACCAGCGCGGCGGCGGCCTGCTCGCGCGAAGAGCCGATGCCGAAATTGCGGCCCGCCACCAGCACGTCGCCTGGCCGCACGCCGCCGGCGAAATCGGGCCGCACGCCTTCCAGGCAATGGCGGGCGATGTCGGCGATGCCGAATTTCATGTAGGCGCCCGGGGCGAGCTGGTCGGTATCGATATCGTCGCCGACGCGCCAGGCTTTGTGGGTCGTACTCATGCCAGCACCTCGCGCGGATCGGCAATGCGGCCGGCCAGCGCCGCGGCGGCCACCGTGTACGGCGAGGCCAGGTACACCTGGGCGCTGGCCGCGCCCATGCGCCCCTTGAAGTTGCGCGCCGTGGTCGAGACCACATTGGCGCCCTCGGGAATAGAGCCGCCGTAGCCCGAGCAGGCGCCGCACGAGGTCGGCAGGAGCGTGGCGCCGGCCTGCCGCAGCGCCGGCAGCACCCCTTCCGCCTCAGCGGCGGCCTGGTCGCGCTGGCTGGCGGGCGCCACCATCAGGCTCACGCCGCGGGCCACGCGGCGTCCGCGCAGCACGCGGGCGGCCGCGCGCAGATCGTCGAGCTTGGCCCCGGTGCAGGCGCCGATATAGGCGACCTGCACGGGCGTGCCGGCATGGGCCTGCACGTCGGCGGCATTGGCCGGGCTATGCGGCGCCGCGACCTGGGGCGCCAGCGCCGCGGCATCGAAATCGTGCCATTGCGCGGCGGCGCCCGGATCGGACTGCCAGCGGGCCGTGTCCACCTCGGCCACGCCCGCCTCGCGCAGGTAGCGCGCGGTCGTGGCGTCGGGCGCCACCAGGCCCGCCTGCGCGCCCAGTTCGGCCGACATGTTCGACAGCGTCATGCGCTCTTGCATGGACAAGGCGCGCACCGCTTCGCCGCAGAACTCCACTGCCTGGTAGCGGCCGCCGTTCATGCCATAGCGGCCGATCATGTGCAGCATCATGTCCTTGGCCGTCACGCCGTCCGGCAACCGGTTGTTCCAGCGCATCATGAGGGTATCGGGCACGCGTATCCAGATCTCGCCGCTCGCCACCACGCCCAGCATTTCCGTGCTGCCCACGCCGAACATGTAGGCGCCGAAGGCGCCGCCGGTAGGCGAATGCGAATCCCCGCCCACGCAGAACATGCCCGGCCGCACGTGGCCATGCTCGGGCACCACCACGTGGCAGATGCCGATCGAGTCGTACACATGGGGCAGCGCCTGCTCGCGCGCCCAATCGCGCGCAATGCGGACGATGCGGCGCGACTCGTCGTCGGCCTCGGGCACGTAGTGATCCATGACCAGGACGACTTTGGAACGGTCCCACAGGCCCGTGCCCAGCTCTTCGAGCATGGGCTTGAGGCGGCGCGGGCCGCTCGAATCGTGGAACATGGCCAGGTCGACCTTGCACGTCACGATTTCGCCGACGCGCACATCGGCGCGGCCGGCGGCGGCCGCCAGCAACTTCTGCGCGAGTGTCTGGGCTGGCATGGCGAATATCCTCCTTCAGGCGCGCGCCCGCGCCGGCGCGCCGGCGGGCAGCCAGGCAGGTTCGCCCGGCATGTCGTGGGCCTGCATATCCATGCGGTATTCATAGCGGTCCGGGCGGTACAGCGCGTGCAGCCACTCGACCGGGCGATCGGACTCGTCACGCACCAGCCGGTGCAGGCTGAGCAGCGCCGACCCGACGGAAACCTCCAGGTGCCCGGCCACGGCCGGCTCGGCCAGCACGGCGGAAATCGATTGCTCGGCGCGCGCCACGCGCACGCCCTGGTCGCGGAAAATGGCGAGCAGCGGCTTGGAGCTGAGGTCCTTGCGGCGGATGCCCTGCCCTATATCGCCCGGCACGTAAGTCGTCAGGTGCGAGAACGGCAGGCCCTGGTAGCTGCGCACCCGCACCGAGCGCTGCACCGGCGTGCCCGGCTCGAGTTCCAGCCGGGCCGCCACCTGCGGCGGCGCGGCAACCGTTTCCAGTTCCAGCAGGCGCACCTGCGTCTGCATGCCCATGCGGGCCAGGTGCGCCATCAGGGCGTCGATGTCGGAACTCTGCTGCGGCGCGGACAGGGGCGCGTTGCCCGCCGCGAACGTGCCGCGCCCCTGGCGCCGCTCGATCAGCCCTTCGGATTCCAGCGCCTCCAGCGAGCGCCGTATCGTCAGGCGCGATACGCCATACTCGGCCGCCAGCGCGTTTTCGCCAGGCATGGCTGCGTCGGCGGGAAAGCCGCCCGCCTGCAGCCGCTGCTTCAGCAGCAGGTAGACCTTGTGATACAGGGGCAGTGGGCTGTCGGGCACGAAGTGTTCTCCAGTCAGGCGCTCAATCGACCGTGGCGCCGGTGAACTTGACGATCTCGGCGTAGCGATCGATGTCTTTGCGTACGAAAGCGTCCAGTTCCTGCGGGCTGCTGCTGACCGCAACGGCCGCCTCGCGCGCGAGCAGCTGGCGGAACTCGGGCGTATCGACCGCCTTGCGCGCCGCGGCGTTCAGCGCCGCGAGCGTCTGCGGCGGCAGCTTGGCCGGGCCGAACATGGCGAACCAGGCATTGGACTCGAAACCCTCGATGGTATCGCCGATGGGCGGCACGCCCGGGAATTGCGGCAAGGATTCGGGGCTGCTCACCCCCAGCGCCTTGAGCGCCCCGCTCTTGATGTGCGGCATGGCATTGAGCGAGCTGGCGAACATCATGTCCACCTGCCCGCCCAGCAGGTCATTGATGGCCGGCGCGGTGCCCTTGTACGGCACGTTGAGGATATCCAGCCCCGCCAGCATTTTCATGCGTTCGCCGGCCATGTGCAGCGACGAGCCGATGGCGCCCAGCGCCATGGTGTACTTGCCGGGGCTGGCCTTGACCAGCGCAACGAACTCCGGCATCGACTGGGCGGGAAAGTCCTTGCGCGTGACCAGCACGCTGGGCACGTTGGCCAGCATGCTGATGGGCGTGAAGTCGCGCACCGGGTCGAACGGCAGGTTGCGGTAAAGGCTGGCGTTGATCGAGAAACTGGTGAACGTGACCAGCAGCGTATTGCCGTCGGGATTGCTCTTGGCGACGTAGTCGGCGGCAATGTTGCCGCCCGCGCCCGGCTTGTTCTCGACCAGCACCGTGCGCTTCAGGTCCAGCGCCATGTGCTGGGCAATGCTGCGCGCCACGGTATCGGTGGTGCCGCCCGGCGGCGCCCCGACCACCAGCTTGATGGTGTCATTCTGGGCCTGGGCCGGCCCGAACGGCGCCGCCAGCGCAGCGAGCAGCGCGCCGCCCGCGACGATGCGTGGCAATCCCTTCATGGCGTGTCTCCTGATATGTTGTATTGATGACAATACAAGTATACCTGAAGACCGCCCTGGTCAGGACGGGCCGCCCGCATCGCCGGCAGGCCGGCGGCGCGGTGGAGATGGAAGGCTCAGGAAGGATCGCGGCGGGCGCGGTCGGCCTCCTGCATGGCCAGCCGGAACAGCAGCAGCACGCAGGCCAGCAGGCCCGCCCCCGCCAGGCTCCAGCCCACGGGCTCGCCCAGCCAGGGCACGGCCCACAGCGGCGCGGCCAGGCCGGCCAGCGGCGCGAGCATCAGGCACGCCAGGAATGTGCGCCGGCCGTCGCTGCCACGGGCAGCGGGCACTGCCGGCGCGATGCGGGCCTTGCGGGCGGAACGCGCGGCTTGCACGCGTTCTCGTTCGAGTTCCAGATATACCACTGCCATAAGCCCCTCCTAGCTTATCTTCCGGCAAGGCGGGATTCGCCCGGCGCGGAATTCCGGCCTGGCGCCGCGGCATGGCCGGGCTGTGCCGCCCGGTCCGCCGCGACCCCAGTGGGTTGTCTCGCGAACTGTTGTTACCTCAATGGATACTCCTATCCCGCCCAACCCGCAATCGGGTATTGCGCTTACGCCACGGTCCGCGGTCATGCCGGACGCCGCGCGGACGTGCCCGCGCGGCAAGCCGCCGGCGCGCGGGCACGTCGCCGCCGCTTATTTGCGCTGGCCGACTTTCTGCTGCAGCGCCTTGGCCATTTCGAGGTGTTCCTGCAACGCCGGCAAGTGCTTGGCGGCGAACGCCTTGATATCGGCATCCTTGGCATTGGCCGATGCATCCTGGAACAACTTGACCGCATCCTCGTGCGCCGAGACGCCGATCTGGTCGGCATACATTTCGTCGAAGCCGTCATCGGTCATGCTCAGTGTCTTGAGCTTGGCCTTCTGCACCAGCGACGGCTCGGTCGGCGGCGTATAGCCCTTCTCCTTCGCCAGGGCCGCCAGTTCCTCGCCCACCTTGGTGTGGTCCTGGATCATCTTTTCGGCGAACGACTTCACATCGGGGCTGGTGGCTTTTTCCTGCGCCATCTTGCTGCCCTCGATCTCGGCGTGGCCCGACTGGGCGGCGTTTTCGAGGAAATCCTCGTCATCGCCATCGAGTTGTTGCGCCGCTCCTTGCGCCGGCGCCGGCGTGGGAGTCGCCGTCTGAGCCAGGCCGGCGGTGGCGACCATCAGCGATCCCGCGGAGAGAATGCCGAGGGTCAGGTTACGTAATTTCATAAGGCCTCCAAGATAGTGCGTAGTGCGCCGCGCGGACAGGCGGTGCGGGTTCCCGTTGCGCGGAACCGGGAACCCGCCGTCGGCACAGCAATCCTCATGCCCGGCGTTAGGGGCAAACCCGGATTGCCTTGATATGGCAAAGGCTTTCAGAATCCAGATTGTTGAACAATCCTGAATCGGCCCTCTGCTGGCGCAGCGCATCTTCCGCGTGCAGGCAGCGTCTTCCACCCTTGGACGGAAACCCCACCATGCCCGTTTCGACTCCCTCCCCGCGCACGCCCCCGCGCGCCTTGCGCCGCGCGGCGACCACGCTGCTGGCCATCCTGGCGCTGGGCGCCGCCCCCTTCCTGGCGAGCGCCGCGCCCACCATACAACCGGGCAAGCTCACCATCGGCTCGGACCTGACCTATCCGCCCTACGCCTACATGCAAGACGGCAAGCCGGCCGGCTTCGACGCGGAGTTCTCGCGCATGCTCGCCCAGCAGATGGCGCTCGAGCCCGTGTTCCTGGATACGCGCTTTCCGGACCTGATCCTGGGCATGCGCGCGCACCGCTTCGACATCGTCGCGTCGGCGCTGTATGTCACGCCCGAGCGCCACAAGCTGATCAATTACGTTCCGTACCTGACGACCGGCTCATCCCTGCTGGTGCTTGCCTCGGACAGCTACGCCCCGCGCGACGTGGATGCGCTGTGCGGCAAGCGGGTCGGCACGATCAAGGGCGCGTCCTGGACGCCCAAGCTGGCCAAGGTCTCGGCCGAACAGTGCGTGCCCGGCAAGCGGGGCCCCATCCAGGTGCGCGAGTACCCAACTTCGCCCGAGGCGCTGATGGCGCTCAAGTCCAAGGCGGTCGACGTGATGATGGAGGACGCGGCGGTTTCGCACGAACTGGTCGAACAGTCGGCGAACGCGATCAAGATCACCTCCACCAAGCTCATCTATCCCATCGTGATCGGACTGGGCGTCAACAAGGACGCCGCCGAGCTGCTCGACGCGCTCAACGCGGCGCTCAAGGCGGCGACCGCCAGCGGCGCCTATCCGGCGCTGCTCAAGAAGTACGGGCTGCAAACCCCCGAAGCCGCGGACGTGCAAGCCGCGCTGGGCCGCTAGCGCCCGCCCCACTGCTCCTGCATTCATCGAGCCGACACATGGATTTCGACTGGACCTACACGGCAAGCCTGTTCTGGGATTCCGATTTCTGGCGCGCCTGCTGGGTAGTCGTCAAATTGAGCGTGCTCACCTGGGTGCTGGGCGTGGCGTTCGGCTTCGTGCTGGCGCTGGGCAAGCAGTCCAACAATTTCGTGGTCAATCGCCTGGCCGGGCTGTACATCTGGTTCTTCCGCAGCCTGCCCCTGCTGGTGCTGCTGGTATTCGTCTACAACCTGCCGCAGATCTTTCCCTCGTCCAGCGTCCTGCTGTCCGACGCCTTCTATGCCGGCCTGGTGGCCATGGTGGTCAGTGAAACGGCCTTCATCGCCGAGATCCATCGCGGCGGCATCCTGGCGGTGCCGCGCGGCCAGCTGGAGGCCGGCAAGGCGCTGGGCATCCGCTATGCCGGCATCCAGCGGCTCATTGTGATTCCGCAGGCGTTGCGCATTGCCTTGCCGGCCCTGGGCAACGAGTTCATCACCATCGCCAAGCTCACCTCGCTGGTTTCCGTGATCTCGCTGGCGGAAATCCTGCTGGTCGGCCAGCGCCTGTACACGCAGAACTTCCTGGTATTCGAGACCATGCTGGCCGTGGCAGCCTATTACGTGCTCATCGTCACCGTCTTCGACAAGTTGATCGGGTGGTTCGAGGCGCGCATGGACATTATCCGGCGCACCCCGCCCGAACTGTCGCTGCCGGCCAACGTGGTCGAGGCGATCCAGCGCCGCGCCAGCGCGCCCGCCATTGCCGCCATGCCTCACGACGGCTGCGCGCCGGCCCTGCAACTGAAGAACGTGCAGAAACAATATGGCGCGCTACAGGTGCTCAAGCACATCGACCTGACCGTGGAGTCCGGCCAGGTCATCTGCCTGATCGGCCCGTCCGGCTCGGGCAAGACATCGCTGATCCGCACCATCAATGGGCTGGAGGCGCTCGATGGCGGCGAGATCCTGCTGCACGGCAAGCCCTTCCTGCAGGCCGACGGCGGCCGGGCCGCCGCGCCGGGGCCGCGCATTCTCGACATCGGCATGGTGTTCCAGAGCTTCAACCTGTTCCCGCACAAGACCGTGCTGAACAACGTGATGATGGCGCCGCGCTACCATCGGCGCGGCAGCGCGGAAGACCTGCGCCTGGAAGCGCTGATCCTGCTGGCCAAGGTCGGCATGCTGGACCACGCCCACAAGTATCCGCACCAGCTCTCCGGCGGGCAGCAGCAGCGCGTGGCGATCGCCCGCGCCCTGGCCATGAAGCCGTCCATCATGCTGTTCGACGAGCCCACTTCCGCGCTCGACCCGGAGCTGGTCGGCGAGGTGCTCAAGGTAGTCGAAACGCTGGTGCAGGAAGGCATGACCATGCTCATCGTCACGCATGAAATGAACTTCGCCTTCCGCGTGTCCGACCGGATCCTGTTCATGGAGCAGGGACGCATCCTGCACGACGCCCCGGCGCGCGAGATCCTGCAAAGCAGCGACCCGCGAGTACGGGAGTTCCTGCATCACGTGCACATCCACGACGACGCCAAAGCCGCCTGACCGCAGCATGACCTCCCTTTCTTCCAACGCTGGCGCCCGGCAGGCGCTGCAGTATTGCATCGCCAATAGCCGGCGGCATGACGAGGCCGCGCGCCTGGCCCTGCTGGCGCGGCGCGACGAGGCCGCGCTGCAGGAGGCCGACGCCTGGGACCATCTGCGCGCGGCGGGCAACCCGGCCGCGGCGCAGCTGTTCGGCGTCGTGCTGAGCGCCAAGGCGTGCTTCGACGTGGCGGGCTGGACCACCCACGCCGGCTCGCGGGTGCTGGCGGACGATCCGCCCGCCCGCCGCGACGCGCCGATGGTCGCGCGGCTGCGCCAGGCGGGCTGCCTGTTGCGGGCCCAGACCAACATGACCGAATTCGCCTACGGCGCCCTCGGACTCAACCCCTGGTACGGCACCCCGCGCACGCCGCTGGCCACCGACGCGGACCGGGTGGCGGGCGGCTCCAGCTCCGGCGCCGCCGTCGCCACCGCGCTGGGCATGGCCCACCTGGCCGTATGCTCGGACACCAGCGGCTCGGCCCGCATACCCGCGGCATTCTGCGGCGTGGTCGGCTTCAAGCCCAGTCGCGCCCGCTATCCGGCCGAGGGCATGCTGCACCTGTCGTCCAGTTTCGACGTGCCCGGCCTGATGGCCGACAGCGCGGCCCTGTGCCGCCGCGCCGACCGGGCGCTGGCGCCCGGCGATGCGCACCGCCCCGTGGCGCCGGGCCAGTCCCTGCATGGACTGCGCCTGGTGGTTCCCGAACAGTGGCTGGCCGATACGCTCGATGCACCAGTGGCCGCGGCATTCGAGGCCTGGCTCGACCAGCTGGCCAGGGCCGGCGCGCAGATCCGCACACGGCCCCTGCCGATGCTGGCCGAGGCCGGCCGGACAGCCAGCGAGGGCGGCATCATCGCCGCCGAAGCCTATCTCTTGCATGCCGCGCGCCTGGCCGACCACGCAGACCGGTACGACGCGCGCGTCGGGCCGCGCATCTTGTCCGGCGCCGACGTCCGGGCCCATGCCTACGCCCTGGCGCAAGCCCGGCTGGCCGAACTTGCCCGCGACTACGACGCGGCCATGGCGCAGGCCGATGCCGTCGTCACGCCGGCCGTGCCCATGCTGCCGCCCGCCATCGAGTCGCTGCGCCACGCTGACGCCTACGCCGCCGCCAACCGCCGCGCATTCCAGCTGACCGAATTCGCCAACCGCCTGGACCTGCCCAGCATCACCCTGCCCTGCGGCGGCGCCCCGCGCCGGCCGGTCGGCCTGATGTTCACGGGCAGGCGAGCCCGCGACGGCGCGCTGCTGGCCCTGGCGGAACGCGTCGAACTGGCGCTGGCCGGCGACGCGGCCGACCGCATTCCGGCCGCCCGGCCGATTCCCCCTGTGCCTCCCGAGGTCCATCCATGATAGTTGTCCACGCATCTGAACTGCACGATACCGAACGCCATGCGCGCGGCCCCGGCTGGGAAAGCCTGCGCATGCTGGTCAAGCGCGACGGCGTCGGCTATTCGCTCAATGAAACCCGCGTGCAGGAAGGCGCCGAGCTGCACCTGCACTACAAGCATCACTACGAGGCCAATTACTGCACCGACGGCGAGGGCGAAGTCGTCGACGTGGCGTCCGGCGCCGTCTATCCGATCCGGCCCGGCACGCTCTATGTGCTGGACAAACATGACAAGCACATCTTGCGCGCCACCCGGGGCGACCTGCGCCTGGTGTGCGTATTCAACCCGCCGCTGACCGGCACCGAAGTACATGGCCCGGACGGCAGCTACGGTCCGCCCGCCCACGACACCCTCTGAACTGGAGCGCACGCATGTCGAACTACCCAGCCGCCTATCAAGTCACCAAGGGCTCGGTCCTGAGCGTGGACAAAGCCTTCTACGATCGGATCGCCGCGGAGCAGGACGCCCGCAAGCTGGCGGAATCCTTCGTCGTGCCGATCCGCAGCGGCCGCGCCTGGAAAGTGCGCGCGGGACAAGTGTTCCGCATCGTCACGGTCGAAGGCCCGCAGGTCGCGGACCTGAACCTGTGGAACCTGCACAACCCGCGCGAACGCATGTGGGCTTCCCGCACCCGCCAACTGCAGCAGGCGCACGTCAGCACGCATGACCGGCTGTGGTCGACGCTGCCGTTCCTGCGGCCGATGGTCACCATCACGGAGGACTCGCTGGCCGACTACGGCGTGGACGGCGACGGCGGCCGGGTTCACGATCTGCTGGGCACGCGCTGCGACCCATACGTGAACCGCTTGCTGACCGGCCAGGATTTCCATTTCCACTGCCACTCGAACCTGACGCGCGCCGTCGCCCCTTACGGATTGACCGAGTACGACGTGCACGATGTGCTGAATGTCTTCCAGTGCACCGGCCTGAACGACGACGACCAGTATTTCATGAAGGCCTGCCCGGCCAAGCAGGGCGACTTCCTGGAGTTCTTCGCTGAAATAGACCTGTTGTGCGCGATGTCCACCTGCCCGGGCGGCGACCTGTCGGTGCCGATGTGGGGCCCGGACGCCCGCGACCCCATCGATGTATGCCGGCCGCTGGGCGTGGAGATCTACGATCTCGACCCCGCCTTGCTGGTAAACTGGGCGCCGCCCGAAGTGGCGCCCTACCGGGGCAGCCACGGCATGCATCCCGAACAGGTTGTATGGAAAGACTGACAACGCGCACCGCCCAGGCGTTCAGCCCGGCAACGCCCATCGCCGACCGGATCAGCAGGCAATTGCGGGACGACATCATCGGCGGGCGGCTGCCGCCGGGCACCCAACTGGTGGAAGTCGATCTCAGCGCCAAGTACGAGGCGTCCCGCAACACCATACGCGAAGTCCTGCACCAGTTGGGCCGCGAAGGGCTCGCCACCTTCGTACGCCACAAAGGGGTGGTGGTGCGCCGCATGCAAAGCAGCGAACTGCGCGACATCTATGCGGCGCGCCGCGCGCTGGAACTGCACGCCATTTCCCGGGGCCGGCCGCTCGATGCGGCGGCCCTCGACGCCATGCGCACCACGCTGGACATGGCGGAACGCGCGCTGGCCGGCAAGCGCTGGCGCGACGTCGGCACGCTCAGCCTGCAAATCCACCAGCAGATCGTCGCCATGCTGGGCAGCCCGCTGCTGGACGACTTCTTCCAGACGCTGTGTGCGCAACTGCGCCTGGTGTTCGCCTCGCACCCCGACGAAAGCCAGATCCAGACATCCGACTGGATCCGCCGCGAAAAGCGCATCTACCAATACCTGGGCAAGGACAACCGCGCCGGCGCCCTGCGCGAACTGGAGACCTACCTGGATCTCTCGGAACGCACGCTGCTGAACGTGGTGGAACAGTACAACCAGTAGGGCGAGGCCCGCGGCAGGCTAGCCGGCGGCCGCCTGCCCCATCTCGCCCTGCAGCCACTGCAAGAACGCCCGCACCGGCGGATGGCGCTCGCGGCCGGGTACGCACAGGGCGGTGTACGCGGCGCCCGGCACGCTCAATTCGGGCCGGCAAGGCGCCAGCAGGCCGCGCGCGGCCAAGTCCGACACCATGATGGAACTGGCCAGCACCAGGCCCTGGCCGGCGACCGCCGCCTGCAGCGCATAGTTCTCTTCTTCATAGACGCGGTCCGGGCCGTGGGCCTGCAGCCAGTCCACCCCGGCGCGCGCGCACCAGTCGCGCCAGCCCTGCTCGTATAGCCGTGAATCGCGCCAGCGCACGCTGATGAGCGGCGGCCGCCGCCCCGGCCTGACCGCAGCCACCACCGCGGGCGCCCCATAGACGCCGAAATGCTCCTGGAGCGCGCAGACGCGATGCAAGCCGGGATACACGCCGGCGCCATAGCGGATGGCGACATCGACGCTGGCGTCCTGCTCCAGGTCCACCACCGCGGCGGTGCTGGACAGATTCACCTGGTATTGCGGCCAGCTTTCGTGGAAGCGCCCCAGCCGCGGCACCAGCCACAGGGCCGCGTAGGAATGGGTGGTGGAGACGTTCAGCGCGCTGGCGCTCAAGGCCGGTTGCACCCGCTGCAGCGCCTGCGCAATATCCAGCCACGCGCCGTGCACGGCGCGAAACAGGGTCTCCCCGGCGGGAGTCAGCCCGACGGCACGGGCCCGGCGCTCGAACAGCGCCAGCCCCAGGCGCTGCTCCAGGCCCTTCATCTGGTGCGAGATCGCGGTCGGGGTGACATGCAGTTCCGCCGCGGCGCGCTTGAAGCTTTGCAGGCGGGCGGCCGACTCGAAGGCCCGCAGGGCGTTGACGGGAAGATGGGCAAACATGGAGAAGCACCCATATAGATGATTTCAGCTCATCCAGACTCAGCATTGCTCAATTGCGAGCCGCCCGGGCGGCCTCTAAATTCTACCCAGGAATTGCACCAATCCCATGCATTCCCGCTCATCAATCTTGCCAAGGTAGATAACATGAATTCATCCGTATCGAACCCGGACCTGCTCATCCTGGTCGGCAGCCCCCGCCGCGACGGCAACAGCGCCCTGCTGGCGCAGGCGGTCGAACGCGGCGCCCGGCAGGCGGGCACCTCTGCCGCCGTGCATTTCCTGGACGACTTCATCGACGGTTTCCTGCGCGACGAGCGCGCCGCCAGCAGCCAGGGCCGGCCCGGCGACCGCTATGGCGAGTTGTTCCTGGACATGTTCCTGCCGGCCCGCGGCGTGGTCTTCTGCACGCCGGTGTATTGGTACGGCATGTCGGCCCAGACCAAGGCGTTCTTCGACCGCTCTTTCACCTACTACTCGGCATCGCACCCGCGCTCGGCGGAGGTGCTGGCCCGCATGGGCGACAAGCGCCTGGGGCTGACCCTGGCCTCGGAAGAAAGCTACCCCGGCGTCGGCCTGGGGATCACGCACCAGATCCAGGAATTCGCGCGCTATACCCATTCCCAGCTGGTGGGCATTGTGCACGGCGTCGGCAACAGCCGCGGCGAGGTCGCGCGCGACCCCAACCAGCCGCTGCTGGCCGCCGAGACGCTCGGGCGCGAGTTTTTCACGCGCCGCTACAGCGACTACCGCCTGGATACGCCGCGCGACCATCGCGTATGGGGCCCTGCCCAATAACCGCGCGGCCGACGAGGAAAAGAGAGGCAATCGCCGCCATTGAGCAAAACAAATGGACCGCGGCGCGCCCGCTGACGCAACATGAAAGCCATCGACGCGGGGGGATAACCACAACAGCCCTTTCCCACCACTTCATATACAGGAGCCGTCATGGCGCACTTCATCGATGCTTTGGTCCACGCCGAACTTTTCCTTCTGGGGGCCGACCTGGACCCGGCCGAACCGGTCCAGGCCGACAGCCCCGGCGACACGGCACCCGCCGCCAATACGATTTTTTTCAGTGCCGCCGACTACCGCAGCGCCGCCGGCTGAATCCCGCCGCCGGGCGAGCCAGCCGCTACGCGGCCGCCGGCTCGCCCCTCGGCGCGCCGCGCCGCTTTATCCGTACCCGTTTCTGACACCTCTGGTTAATAAAAGTGACACAGAACTGAAGGACGAGGGCCACCGTCCTGAAGGATACTTGCGTCCTTAAGCCATCTAGATTCAAACCGGAGGAGAACAAGCATGTCTACCCAAGACAGCATGGAACACACCCCATTGAAACGGGTGATGGGACCGAAGCTGCTGTTGCTGTTCATTATTGGCGACATCCTGGGCACGGGCGTCTACGCCCTGACCGGCCAGGTCGCCGCGGAAGTCGGCGGGGCCGCTTGGGCGCCGTTCCTGGTCGCGTTCTTCGTGGCCCTGCTGACGGCCTTTTCCTACCTGGAACTGGTCACCAAATACCCCCGCGCCGCGGGCGCCGCGCTCTACGTGCACAAGGCGTTCGGGATTCATTTCCTGACCTTCATCGTCTGCTTCACCGTGATGTGCTCGGGGCTGACCTCGGCCGCCACCGCATCGCGCGCCTTCTCGGCCAACCTGTTCGTATCGCTGGGCATGGACGCCGATCCCACCCTGGTGACCCTCGGCGCGCTGGGCTTCATGCTGCTGGTCATGGTGATCAACTTCCGCGGCGTCTCGGAAAGCGTCAAGGCCAACGTGGTGCTGACGCTCATCGAACTGAGCGGCCTGCTGCTGGTCATCCTGCTGGGTTTCTACGCCATCTCCGGCGGCCAGGCGGATTTCTCGCGCGTCGTGGCGTTCGAGACCCCTGAAAACAAGAGCGTGTTCCTGGCCATCACCTCGGCCACCGCGCTGGCCTTCTTCGCCATGGTGGGCTTTGAGGACTCGGTCAACATGGCCGAGGAAACCCATGACCCGCACCGCATCTTCCCCAAGGTCATGCTGACGGGACTGGGCATCACGGCCGTCATCTACGTGCTGGTGTCGATCTGCGCCGTGGCGCTGATCCCGGTCGGCGAGCTGGCCGCCAGTTCGACGCCGCTGGTGCTGGTGGTCAAGCGCGCCGCGCCCGGCCTGCCCATGGAAACCATCATGCCGATCATCTCCATGTTCGCCGTGGCGAACTCGGCGCTGATCAACATGATGATGGCCAGCCGCCTGCTCTACGGCATGTCGCGCCAGGGCGTGCTGCCCAAGTTCCTGTCGTACGTGCATACGCGCACCCGCACGCCGTGGTCGGCCATCCTGTTCACCACCGCGCTGGCGCTGGGCCTGATCATCCTGGTGTCGGCCAGCAACTCCAAGGCCATCAGCGCGCTGGGCGGAACCACGGCGCTGCTGCTGCTGGCCGTCTTCGCGTTTGTCAACATCGCCGTGCTGGTGCTGCGCCGCGACCGCGTGCAGCATGAGCACTTCCGCGCCAACACGCTGCTGTCGGTGCTGGGCGCGGTGGCGTGCGTGTTCCTGGTCACGCCGCTGACCGGCCGCGACCCGATCCAGTACCAGGTGGCCGGCTGGCTGCTGGCGCTGGGCATCGTCATGTGGGGCATCACGCTGCTGGTGCATCGCAAGGAAAAACCCCTGCCCCACCTCGATCCGGAACACCTCACCGACGACTGACGCGGCACTCCTTCTGGCCGTGCCGGGGCGCCCTTGCGGGCGCCCTTTTGCATGAAGCGGCGCACCCGCCTGGCAGAGCCGGCCGTCCGCGCTTCGGTACTATAGAGCCTGATATCGCTTTTTTTTGGAGATTACCCATGCGACGCGCCGGCAGCGCCGATTTGCCGTTGCATGGCGGCCGCGTCCCGGCTTGGCTGGGCCAGCGCATGTCGCGCCTGGGATCCGTCATCACGCAGGCCATCGTGCACCACTACGGCCGCGACGAGTTCCTGCGCCGGCTGGCGCACCCGTTCTGGTTCCAGTCCTTCGGCGCCGTCATGGGAATGGACTGGCATTCATCGGGCATCACCACCAGCGTGATCGGCGCGCTCAAGCGCGGGCTGGCCCCGCTATCCGGCGAACTGGGCATCCATGTGTGCGGCGGGCGCGGCCAGCATTCGCGCAAGACGCCGCACGAACTGGCGGCGCTGGGCGAGCGCGTGGGCGTGGACAGCGATGCGCTGGCGCGCGCCAGCCGGCTGGTCGCCAAAGTCGACAGCGCCGCCGTGCAAGACGGCTTCGGGCTGTACCTGCACGGCTTCATCGTCACCGACGACGGCAAATGGGTCGTGGTGCAGCAGGGCATGAACGGCGACAGCCGCCTGGCGCGCCGCTACCACTGGCTCTCGGAAGACCTGCGCAGCTTCGTCGATGCGCCGCACGCCGCGATCGACGGGGTCAACCAGGGCCGTATCGTCAACCTGACCGACCGGCGCGCCGCGGCGTCGCGGCAAGGCCAGCTCGCCCTGCTGCTGGAGAACGGCCCCGATTTCATCGTGCAGGAAACGGCCGCCCTGGCGGCGCGGGAAGACCTCCCGGCCGCGCCCCAGCCCGAGCCCGCCCAGTTGGCGCTGCCGCATCTGGCCATGCCGGCGCACCATGATGTGCGCCCCAAGGACGTCAACCTGCGGCGCCTGCACGGCGCGCTGGCGGCGGCGGCCGAGCTCGGCCCGCGCGACTTCGCCGATCTGTTGCTGGTGCCTGGCGTGGGCGAGCGCACCGTGCGCTCGCTGGCGCTGGTGGCCGAGGTGGTGCACGGCGCCCCCTGCCGGTTCGCCGATCCGGCGCGCTTTTCGCTGGCGCACGGCGGCAAGGACCGGCACCCCTACCCGGTGCCCCTGGCGGTATACGACCAGACCATCGAGGTCATGAAGGCGGCGGTCGCCAAGGCCTCGCTCGGCAACGACGAGCGGCTGCAAGCCTTGCAGCGCCTCGACCAGCAGGCGCGGCGCCTGGAACGGGCCGCGCGCGGGCCGGCGCTGCCGGAATTCATCGACGATGAACGGCGCGCATCCCCGAGCTATGCCGGCCGCAGCGTCTACGGCTGGGAGGCCGGTTAGCGGCGGGCACGTGGCCGGGCCGGCGAAGGCACGCGGATTGCTCCCTCAAGAGCAACCAAGCCTAGGGACCCGCCATGAGAAAGCGCTATACCATCACCGTGCATCCCCGCTGGGACATCCCTTTCGAAGCCTCGGCCGAGCAGGTCGCCGACATGCGCGCCGACGGCCTGGTGGTCGACGAGCTCTGCAACACAGTGCCTACCTGGCTGCCCGGCCCGCTGGTGCGCGGCTGGTGCCGCGCGCAGGATGCCTGGCAATGGCTCAGGCTGTTCTGAGCGCCGCCGGCGTGCGCGCGGCGGCGGCCCGGCGCTTATTTGCCCTTTTTCTCAGCCTGCGGGTTGCTTTCACTTTCCGCCAGCTTGGTCAGCTTCTCGTCGGTCGACTTCTCTTCCTGCAGGGTCTGGTACAGCAGCTTCTCGGCGTCCTTGAACCCCAGGTGCCGGGCAAAAGTGCACAAGGTTCCATAGCTTGAAATTTCGTAATGCTCGGCCTTCTGCGCGGCGGCGATCAGCGCGGCGTCGAGCACGGGCCCCTTGGTGATTTCCTCGATCACTTCTTTGCCCTCTTCGACCAGCCCTTCCATGGCGGCGCACTTCATGCGCTTGAGCTTGATATCGCAAAGCTCCACCACTTGGTCAATGCGTTCGATCTGGCCCTGCGTTTCTTCCAGGTGCGCCTGGAATGCTTCCGACAATTTCGGATTGGTCGCCGCCCGGGCCAATTTGGGCAGCGCTTTGGCCAATTGCTTCTCGGCGCTATAGATATCCGATAGCTCGTGGATGAACAGGTCCTGCAATGTCTTGGCGGCCATGACTCTCTCTCTGGAAAATGGGTGAAACAACGAGCCCGGACCCCCGCAAGCTGCATACCCGCGCCCAGGCGGCTGCCGCGCCGGGCACGATTCCTGCGGTGCAGCCGTCTCTTCATTCTCATCCCGCGGGGGTACCACTCATGGAAACCAAGACACCCACACACGAGGCCGAAAAACACTTCATGGACTGGCTGCGCGACGCCCATGCCATGGAGGAGCAGGCCGAGAGCATGCTGGAGGGCATGGCATCGCGGTTGGAGCACTATCCCGACCTGAAGCGCCGTGTCGAACAGCACATCCAGGAAACGCGCGAACAGGCCCGCCTGGTCAAGCAATGCATCGAGAGCCGCGGCGGCGACACCTCGGTGCTGAAAGTCGCCGCGGGCAAGACCATGGGCGCCGCGCAGGCGTTCTCCGGCATGCTGGTGGGGGACGAAGTGGTCAAGGGCGCCATGTTCGGCTATACGTTCGAACACATGGAAATCGCCGCCTACCGCAACCTGATCGAGGCCGCCAAAGTGGTCGGCGACATCCAGACACAGCAGACTTGCGAGCGCATCCTGGGCGAAGAACTCGCCATGGCGGCCTGGCTGGAACAGAACATGGCCGGGGTCGTCCGGCAATATCTGCTGCGTTCCGATTACGCCGAAGACAAGGCCAAGCGCTAGAGGCCCGCGCCTGCCGCATGGGGCCCGGCCGCACACCAGGCGGCCGGGCCTTGATAGTTCCGGCGAACTACTTGGTGCGCACGGGCTCGCCGCCGCTGCCCAGGTCCGCGCCCGTAACGGGATCCGCGTCGGGCGCCGACGCGGTGCGCAACACCAGCGCCTGCAAGGCCTCCTGCTGCTCCGCCGTCAGGCCGACCGACGGCATGCCATCGTCGCCATCCACCGCGCACTGGCGGTCGCGGTCGGACACCATCTCGAAATTGGCGTCGCTGTTCCACGAGCCGCGCGTATTGCCCTCGCCTTGCGACATGTCGAAATACACATTGGCGAAGCGCGGGTCCCCGGGCAACTTGCCCGGCGGAAAATTCGGCTGCATCGAGTAAAGGGCTTTCTCGAACGAGCGCTGATGCGACACTTCGCGCGTCATCAGGAAGCCCAGGGCCTCCTTGACGCCCGGATCGTCGGTCACATTGATGAGGCGCTCGTAGATGATCTTCGCCCGGGCTTCGGCGGCAATATTCGAGCGCAGGTCGGCGGACGGATCGCCGATGGTGTCGATATAGCCGGCATTCCAGAGCTGCCCGCCGGAATTGGTCAACGCCGGCCCGCCGCCATACAGCACCTGGGTCACGTGCGAATCATTGCCGGCGCCATGCAAGGCGCGATACAGCTCGGCTTCGCTTTCGGTGGCCTCGGCCAGTTGCCCCTTGGCGCCCTTGTTCAGCATTGCCACCAGCGTGCCGATGATTTCCAGGTGGCTCAACTCCTCGGTGGCAATATCGAACAGCATGTCCTTGCGCCCCGGATCGTCCTCGGCGATGGCCTGGGTGAAATACCGACAGGCCGCCGCCAACTCCCCTTGCGGCCCGCCGAACTGTTCCAGCAGCAAATTGGCCAGGCCCGGGTTCCCTTCCCGGACGCGGACGGTGTACTGCAAGCGCTTGTTGTGTGCAAACATGAGAATCTCCCGGCAGGTTCGCCCGCGGAATGCGGGCGCGGACGGCCTTCGCAAGCGCTGTACCCGCGCCCCTTCGTGTACGTCGCGGTAATACCTGGCAACCGCCGTAAAGCCTCGCTGCCTTTTTCCGCTTGCCGGATGGCGCCGCCGCACTACACTTGGCTGGCCACCATACTAAAAAGGGCCATATCATGCGCACTTCTCTGGGCATACTCATCCTGGCGGCCGCCTGTTGCGGCGCGCTTTCCAGCCAGGCGCTGGCCGCGCCCCCCGAGGGCAAGGGCAAGCCCGCCCAGGCCGGCGGGCAAGGCAACGGCAAGGGCAACAATGACAAGGGCGGCAAGGGCAACGGCCAGGGCAATGGCAGCAGCAAATCCAAGGGCGGCGACCACGCCGGCCACCGAGGCGGCGATGGCGACGTGAACGTCGGCATTTCGCTGACGACCGCCGGCATCAGCGTGTCGACCGCGCGCGGCTATGCGGTTGATTACGGCGCCACCGGCTATTCGAGCCTGCCGCCAGGCATCCGCAAGAACCTGGCGCGCGGCAAGCCCCTGCCCCCCGGAATAGCCAAGAAGATGGTTCCCGGACCGATGCTGGCGCACCTGCCCGTGCACCCCGGCTACGAATGGCGGGTGGCCGGCACCGACCTGATCCTGGTGGCCATCGGCACCGCCATCGTCGCGGACGTGCTGTTCGACGTGTTCGACTGAAGCGGCCGCCGCCCCGGCCAGCCGGCCGGGGCAGACACGCGGGAAGCCCGGCGCTAGCGCCGGCGCAGCATGCGGCCGGCGACCCCGTCCCGCCATACATACTGGTGTACCGCCACCATGACCACGTGCCCGGCGATCAACGCCAGCATCAGCCAGCCCGTCCAGCCATGCAGCGCGTTACCCACTGCCATCAGGGACGGGATTTCCTGCCCCGACGCTTCGAGCACCGGAACCCCGAACACGGCAAACCCCTTGCCGCGGCCGTACGTGCGCAACATGGCGACGAACGGCACGATGACCATCAGCGCATAGAGGGCCAGATGGCCCGCGCTGGATAGGCGACCCCATATGTTCGGATCGGCCGGCGGGCGGCGACGCGAATTGGCCAGGCCCCAGATGCCGCGCAGCAGCGCCAGCACCAGCAGCATCGCGCCCAGCGAGCCGTGCGAGGACCAGAACCAGCGTGTCACGGCCGCTTCGCGGTCCCAGGCATGCAGGATGGCGCCCACGAACTGCCACGCGAACAGCGTCGCCATGCCCCAGTGCAGGCAGCGGCTGACCACGCCGTAGCCGTGTGGGGAGTCCTGCCAACAGGTGCCCGTACTATCCATTTGCTATCTCCGGTTGATGAGGGACACCCGATATTGGCCACTCGTGCCGCGCCGGACCTTGATGCGGCGCAACACACGGAGCATGCAGCGCCCCCGCCGCCCGGAGTTGAAACGCGCTGAAAGCGGACCAGGAAAATTGGTCAAAGCGCACCGCCGGGCAGCGCGGCGGCAGGCCGATATACTGGATATAATTACAGTATTCGGCCGCCCGGCGCCTACATATTTATCAATACTTCCGCCCGGACTTGTTATGTTCTAGTCACCAGGACGGATGGAATCCGTGCGCATCGCCCGCCAGGCCGCGGGCCGATCGGTGGCCGCTGGACCAATCCAAGGGAGGGTGAAGTGGCGACGAGCAAGACGAGCACCAGAAAGGTCTATTACCGGCGCAGCCAGTTGCAGCCGGCCAATACCCAGACTCTGCAACAGTTGCTGGCCGCGGCGCTCGGCGACCGGAAACGCATCAAGGACCGGCTCGAAACCATCGACGCGGCCGCCGACGCCTGCCGCGTGATCAACCAGCCGCGGCAGATGGGGGCTGCCTTGTGCGGCACGCTGCTGACATTCGAGCGCGGCAGCCACCAACTGGTGGTCGAGGACAACCCGGACGCCGCGTCGCTGGTCATGGCGGCGCTGCAGCCGCCCAAGATGAACGGCACGCAGCAGCAATTCGTGCCCGGCGTGCTGTTCTTCGCCCTGATCGACAACCATGTCGCCCTGGTGCAATCGGCCAGCCTGCGCGCCAGCGGGCTGGAACAGCACCTGGCATGGCTGCTGCGCGACCAGTGCCGGGCCATCGGGCCGGACGCCGGCATCGCCCTGGTCGACGAACCGAAAAAAGCCACCAAGGAACGGATCCGCAAGTCCCATGTAAAAGCCGTGTCGATCGGCCGCCCTTTCATGAACCAGGCGCCCCACACGGCGCCGGACGGCTCGACCGTCCAGCTTGCCGCCGGGCAGGCGCGCAACGTCGCCAAGCTGGCGCCCGACCCGACCGTGCTGTCCCTGATCAAGGGCTTCATGGGCGACGACAGCTACGCCAAGCTGGATATCGAAGACGCGGTCTTCGACGGCAACCTGGAAGTATGGCTGGAGATCCGCTACCCGAAACGCAGCCGCGCCCAGCCGGGCGACACGGTCCGGCTGATGGACAACCTGGGCATCGCGCTGCGCGACCAGGAAGAGAACACCGTGGCGCTGCAGCTCGCCGACGGCACCACCGTCTCGGGCAACGACTTGAAGATCAGTAGTACGATACCGCTCAGGTCGGTGGACGGCGTGCCGAACATCGACGCCTTCTATGCCGACATGACGACCTGGCTCGGTGAACTCATCCGCAACAAGGTGATTTCAGCCTGATTACTCCATGACCCGACTCGCCAGATGGTCTGTGATAGCAATCATTACCCTGGCATATGGCGGGGCAGCCATGCTGTTGCCCGTCGTCGGCGCTTCCAGCACCATCAAGAGCCTGTCGGGCATCAACGTACTGGTCACGGGGCTGCTGGGCTGGTTCTTTCGCCAGTTCCACAACATCACCGGCGCGGGCGTGCTGCGCGCACGCGAACTCGACCGCTATGCCATCAAGCGCACCGAGATGCGCGCCCGGTTCTGGCGGGCTTTTGCCTTCAATGCCGCCGTGGGCGTCCTGCTGTACGCGCTGGGCATCCTGGCGGACGGCCCCGGCGGCGGGCCATGGGTGCCGTTCGTGGCCGGTTTCCTGGTGTCGCTGGCCATCTGCAACGCCTGCATGCTGGTGAGCTGGATCAACGAACTGTCGGCCTTCGCCGACAAACTGCGCGTGCTCGAGCAAGACCGCAAAGAGCACGCTGAACAGGTCAAGCGGCTGGACGCCTCGAGCAAGGGCTGACTCCGCGCGGGCCAGGCACGCTATTTGCGGATGACTGGAATTCCCTCACGGGCTCACGAGGGATATTCCCACATCCGGAGATCACAATGGCCAAGACAGCAAGCATCAAACCCAACCAAGTCGAAGACCTGCTCTACCAGGCCCTGGAAACAGAAATGGGCGGCGTGCAGGTATACCAGGCCGCGATCGGCTGCGCGATCAACGACGACCTGAAGGAAGAGTGGCAAGGCTACCTGGAGGAAACCACCACGCACCGCCAGGTCCTGTTGACCGTCTTTGAACAATTGGGGCTGGACCCCGACGCCGACGTGCCATCGCGCGCCGTCGTCGCGCACCACGGCAAATCGCTGGTCAAGGCCATCGAGCTGGCGAAGACGCAAGGCGACCCGGCCGCCGCGCAGATCGTCGCCGCGGAATGCGTGGTGCTGGCCGAAACCAAGGACCACCTGAATTGGGAACTGATCGGGCTGCTGGCCGAGAAAATGAACGGCACGACCGCGAAGGTGCTCAAGCAGGCATTCGACGCCGTCGAGAAGGACGAGGACCACCACCTCTACCACACCAAAGGCTGGACCCGCGAACTCTGGATAGAAGCGCTGGGCATGCCAGCCGTGCTGCCGCCGCCCGAGGAAGTGAAGAAGGTGGAAACCGCGATCGGCGCGTCGCGGGCCGAACAGGCGCGCGACAGCATGCTGGGCAAGAAGCACTAGCACGCCGTTGCCCCAACAAAAAAGCCCTCTATACAGAGGGCTTTTTTTCAACGCTGGTGCGTCAGAGCACGCGGATCTTGGTGGCCTGCGGGCCCTTGGCCCCTTGCGAGGACACGTAGCTCACGCGCTGGTTCTCTTCCAGCGACTTGAAGCCTTCGCTTTCGATTTCCGAAAAGTGCGCGAAGAGATCCTTGCCGCCGTTCTCGGGCATGATGAAGCCAAAGCCCTTTTCAGCGTTGAACCATTTGACGATGCCGGTTTCCATAGTACTTCCCTAATAAAAATAACGTTCGAACGATTGCTCGAACAGACGATCAAGGAAGGACTGAGGACAATGATGGCACGTTAATCGTGCATGACCGCACAACGATCACGACACTTGAAGATCACGCCCACTATGGACGTACCCCGCCCGGAAGTCAACCCAAGTTTCAAATGAGTCGCCGGCCGCGGCGGCGGCCCGCTCAGTGAAACCGGTCGCGAGGCTTGCCCTCGATCCAGCGCAACGCGCTGTTGAGCTGGGTCGCGAGGTCTTCCGCCTGGTCGTTGGTCAGCGCGTATACCTTTACCTGCGACGTCGCGGCGCCTTCCTGCCCGGCGGCCATTTCGCGGCTGGCATATGAAATGCGCAGCATCAGCGCATCGCTCGGGCCGGTAAGCGCACCAACCTGCACGTTGACGACGCTCTGGGCGTCGATCTTTGATTTGCCCATGATTCGACGCCTCAGATAGGTGGATGTAGGCCTTCTACAGTACCACGCCGCTATGCGGGTGATTCGGGCGAGCTGCGTATCGCGCACAGGATGGTCGCCTCGGCCACCAGGTCATCCTGCACGAAGGCCTGGCCGCGGTACTTGCAAATGGCGCGACTGAGCCGCACCGCCCGCACTTCCAGGCGCAATTGGTCGCCCACGACAACCGGCTTCAGGAACGCCGCGCCGTCGATCCCCAGGAAATAATAGACAGCCTGGCCCTGGTCCGGCCGGCGCTGGCTGCCTTCGTCGGCAAAGGAGAACAGCGCCGCCGACTGCGCCATCGCCTCGACGATGAGCGCCGCGGGCATGGTCTGGCCCACCGCCAGGAAAGGGTCGCTGGCGGAAACGTTCTTGATCGCCGTGATCTTCTGCTGCGGCACCATATCGGCCACATGGTCTATCAGGAGCATCGGGTAGCGATGCGGCAAACGCTCCATGATCGACTTGACGTCCAGGTCCATAAGTTGCCTCTGCTGGCTGGTTTCACTGGAACCCGTGACAGGCCGGCCGGCCCTCGGCGAGGGCCGGCCGAATTATGCAGTGTCACACAAAAGGACCACGCGGACGACCTTTATGTTGATGGACTCGGCATCAACGAGTAAGCAGACATTCCGGGGGGCCGGACCTCGGCCTCGGCGCGGGCCGCCCGGCCGGCGCTACCAGAAGCGCAACCGCCCGGACTGCTCCTGGTTCAGGCGCTTCGCCTCTTCTTCCGCATACGCTTCCTCGTCGGGCTCGTACGACCCTTCATAGAGGCATTCGCTGCGATTCCAGGTGCACTCGTTGAACAATCGACTTACCGTTCCGGAGCCGGTCGAGGAACATCCGGAAACCAGCCCGGCCAGAAACACCACCGCCGCGCAGCGGCCCAACGTTTGAATCGACATATTTCCCTTTCCTGATTGCTGCCGCCATTGTGACGGCAAGCGCCCCTGCAGGGCAATGCCGGCGCGAAAAGGCGAGGAAAAGCTGGAAGGAACTGGCGCGAGGAATGGCGCGAATCGCGCGATGCCCGGGCAACAAAAAACCCGCACTCTTGCGAGTTGCGGGTCTTGCGGGCTTCCCGGCGTTTGCAGGGAGGGAATTCTTGGTGCCGACGGCGAGACTCGAACTCGCACAGCTTTCGCCACTACCCCCTCAAGATAGCGTGTCTACCAATTCCACCACGTCGGCTTGGCTTCCCGTGTACGGCTATTGCCGCTGGAAAGTCGGGCATTCTAGCATGGAAATCGGCGCCCGGCCAACGCCGAACGCCGACCAGGCGCTGCTACTGGGCCGGCTTAGGGGTGTTTTCGGGCTGGGCGGGCGCGGCCGGCTGGACCGGCTGTTCAACGGGTTTTTCGGCGGACGGCTGCTCGGCCGGCTTGTCGGCCGGCGCGGGGGCGGCGGGCACGTCGGCCGGCTTGGATTCCGATTGCGGCGCGGCCGGGGCCGGAGCCTGCGGCACCGAGGCGTCCGGCTGGGCCGGGGCCGTTTGCGGCACGGAACTGTTGCCGTTGCCGGCGGCGCCGGGCACCTGCGGCACGGAGCGATCGGCCGGGAAATCCTGCATGACGCCGGATTCCATGGCGCCGCCCGAGGACGAGCCACCGTGGCTCAGGTAGGCCAGGCCCAGGGTGCTGACGAAGAAGATCACGGCGGCCCACTTGGTGGAACGCGACAGGAAGTTGGCCGCCCCGGAGGCGCCGAACAGGCTGCCGGCAGAACCGCTGCCGAATGCCGAGCCCATATCGGCGCCCTTGCCCTGCTGCAGCAGGACCAGGACGATGATCGCCAGGGCCGACAGGACCTGGACGACCAGCAAAATGGTGAGTGTCAAAGACATTGAAGACTCCGGACGGAAACTTAGGCTGCGGCGATGCGCAGGAATTCTTCGGCCACGAGCGACGCGCCGCCCACCAGGGCACCATCGATATCGGGCATGGCGAACAGGCTGGCGGCATTGGCCGCCTTGACGCTGCCGCCGTAGAGGACGCGCACCTGCCCGGCGCCCAGGCCACGCAGCGCCACGCGGATGGCGCCGTGGACTTCCTGGGCCTGCTCGGGGGTGGCGGTGCGGCCGGTGCCGATGGCCCACACGGGTTCGTATGCCAGCACCATGCGCGACAGCGCGTCGGCGCCCAGGGCCAGGACCGGCTCGAGCTGGCGCTCGATCACGCCGAGGGTGTTGCCGCCCTCGCGATCGGCCAGCGACTCGCCCACGCACACTACCGGGGTCAGGCCGGCGTCGAGCGCGGCGCGCGCCTTGTCGGCCACGGCCTGGTCGGCTTCACCGTGCAGGGTGCGGCGCTCGGAGTGGCCGGCCAGCGCCCAGCGGCAGCCGAATTCCTTCAGCATGGCGCCCGACACTTCGCCCGTATAGGCGCCCTTGGCGTGCGCGCTGACGTCCTGCGCGCCCCAGGACACGGCGCTGCCCTCCAGGACGGACGCGGCCTGGGCCAGGTACGGGAACGGCACGCACACCCCGATTTCGCAGTGGGAGGCCGGGTCGGCCGCCCGCAGCGCCTCGAGGAGCGCGGTGTTCTCGGCCAGGCTGCCGTGCATCTTCCAGTTGCCCAGGACGAGCCGGGCGCGGTTCTCATGAGAGGTCATGGCGCAAAACGGTATGGGGTGGGCCCGGACGAAATCCGGGTCAAACCCAAGATTGTATCCTGTTTACCGCAAAATACGCCGTGGCCCGGGCAGGCGTTACACGGTCAGGATGATCTTGCCGATGTTCTCGCCGGCCTCCATCATGGCGTGCGCCGCCGCCGCCTGCTCGAGCGGGAAGGTGGCGTGCACGATGGGCTTGATGGCGCCCTGCTCCAGCAGCGGCCAGACGCGCTGGCGCAGCGCCTGGGCGATGGCGCCCTTGAAGGCCACCGGGCGGGGCCGCAGGGTCGAGCCGGTGAGCGTCAGGCGGCGGCGCAGGATCTGGTTGCAGTCGACTTCGGCGCGCGCCCCGCCTAGCAGGGCGATGACCACGATGCGGCCGTCATCGGCCAGGCATTTCATGTTGCGGTTGATGTAGTCGCCAGCCACCATGTCCAGGATCACATTGACGCCGGCGCCGCCGGTGGCGTCGAGGACCTCTTTGACGAAATCCTGCGTCTTGTAGTTGATGCCCTTGGCGGCGCCGAGCTGCTCGACCGCGCGCACGCGCTCGTCGCTGCCCACCGTGGCGTACACCGGGTTGCCCATGGCGCGCGCCAGCTGGATGGCCGTGGTGCCGATGCCGCTGGCCCCGCCATGCACCAGCAGGGCCTCGCCGGCCTGCAAGGCGCCGCGGTCGAACACATTGCTCCAGACGGTGAAGTAGGTTTCGGGCAAGCCGGCGGCCTCGATGTCGGACAGGCCTTTGGGAATGGGCAGGCACTGCGCGGCCGGCGCGACGCAATATTCGGCATAGCCGCCGCCCGCCACCAGCGCGCACACCTTGTCGCCCACCGCGAAACCGCCCGCCGCGGCATCGCCGCCGACGATCTCGCCGGCCACTTCCAGGCCCGGCAGGTCGGAGGCGCCCGGCGGCGGCGCGTAGTTGCCCTTGCGCTGGAATACGTCCGGACGGTTGATGCCGGCCGCGGCGACCTTGATCAGCACTTCGCCGGCGCCTGGTTCAGGCATGGAGCGCTCGGTCGGCACCAGCACGTCCGGACCGCCGGGTTGGGAAATCTCTATTGCTCGCATCGCGCGCCTCCTCAATCAAATGGATTATTATGCTGCCCTTTACGGAAGATCCAAACCGGCCATGCGGCGCTTGCGTCCACGGCCCGGACTTTCCCGCCGCGGTACCATACCGGGGCGCGAACGGAAGCGTGGCCGAGTGGTTGAAGGCACCGGTCTTGAAAACCGGCAAGGGTTTGCGCCCTTCGTGGGTTCGAATCCCACCGCTTCCGCCATTGCCGCCGCGCGCACCCATGGCGAAATTGGTAGACGCAAGAGACTTAAAATCTCTCGCCGCAAGGCGTCCCGGTTCGATTCCGGGTGGGTGCACCATTCGGCGCGCAGGCGCGCAATTGCCAATATTTACAATATCGGGCGCCGACGCCGCCCGTGCGGCCAGGGCCCCCGCCTCGCCCCGCTGGCGCGTATAAATCCCGTTACTTTTCAGCGGCGCCGGTGCCTTCGGCAGGATTCCCGACATACGCCCTGCGGTAACATGTCCAGCATTCAAGTCCCTATTTTTCGCATGGACGCTTATATCGACAAGATCGGCCAGTTCATCCAGGCCAACCAGGACTGGGCCGGGCCGATCACCTTCCTGCTGACGCTGGGAGAATCGCTGATCCTGGTCGGCCTGTTCATCCCCGCCACCGCGCTGATGCTGCTGACCGGCGGCCTGATCGGTGCGGGCACGCTGTCGCCCTGGAATGTGCTGGCCTGGGGCATCGCCGGCGCCATCGTGGGCGACGCGATCTCGTACGGCCTGGGCCGCTGGCTGGGTCCCGGCCTGATGCGCCGCTGGCCGTTCAACACCCAGCGCACCGCCGTGGCGCGGGCGCGGCTGTTTTTCTACCGCTATGGCTTCGCCTCGGTACTGATCGGCCGGTTCCTGGGGCCGATCCGGTCCACCATTCCCACCGTGGCCGGCATCATGGGCATGAACCACGGCCGCTTCCAGCTCGCCAATGTGCTGTCGGCGGTGGCCTGGATGCCGCTCATGCTGCTGCCCGGCTACCTGACCGCGCGCGGCCTGGGCGCCATGCAGGGTAGCCAGCACATCGGCCTGGTGGCCGGCACGGCCGCCTCGGTGCTGATCGGCTGCTGGCTGCTGGTGGCATTGATGCGCAAGCGGCGCCAGCCGGAAGCCGGCCGGCCCCAGCGCCGCCGCTGACGCGGCAAGCCGCGGCAAGGGCCAGCAATGCTTTACCGCGCCCTCGCCGACTTCGTCTTGCTGGTGCATGCCGCCTTTGTGCTGTTCGTGGCGCTGGGCGGCCTGTTGGTCCTGTGGAAGCGTTGGCTGATGCCGTGGCACCTGGCGGCCCTGGCCTGGAGCGCCACGGTGATGGGCCTGGGCTGGATCTGTCCGCTGACGCCGCTGGAAAATGATTTGCGGCAGATGGCCGGGCAGGAAGGCTACCCGGGCGGGTTTATCGAGCATTATGTGTTCGGGCTGATTTACCCGGAGGGGCTGACGCGGGGGATGCAGGTGATGCTGGCGGGAGCCTTGGTCATTGGCAATGCAGTGGTTTATGCGCTGGCGTACGCGCGCCGGCCACGCAAGTAAGGCGGGACGCTACCTCAGCGAATGCCTGATGGAGGCCAGCGCGCCATCCGTCATCAAAAGCACGGCCTTCGAGCCCGGCACGTATTTCAGCGGCACCCGCGTGCCGGCGACCAGCCGGCGCTCGCCGCCGTCCTTGACCAGTTGAATGACCTTGGCGGTAAAGCCGGCGTGGGAGGCATCTTCGGGCTCGACCCGCACGACCAGTTGATACCAATGCCGGTCGGACTTGTTCTCCGGCCTGCCTACCCGCAAGACCGAGACAATCTCGCCGGTGCCCGGCAGGCCCTTGGTGCGCAGGTGCTGTGCCTCGAACATCGATATGCCCCGGTACAGCAGGACCATCCCGCCAGCCATCAGATAGCAGCGCAGCGCGTTCTCGATACCATCGGCGCCGGTAGCCTGGAACGGGTTCTGCATCCGGGCACTTTCGCTGCCAATCAGCACAACTGTGCCAGCCGCGACCAGGCCGATCGCGGCGATGCACACAATGACGCGCCATACACCGGCGTAGCGCATCGAATCAGGCGCTCAAGACCAGAACCAGACCTTGGTCGCGCTTCAGATAAGCGGCGATGGTGTTCCAGAGGTTCTGGATGGCCAGGCAGAGCCAGCGTATGATCGGCCCGCCCGACGCGATGACCGTGGTGGCAAACAGCGCGATCGTCATGCCAAGCATGAACAGAGTACCGCTGGCCGCGCCCAATATGGATGACGGCATGTCGATCGTAAGCGGCGCCACCGAATAGAGATTGTGCGCCGGCTTGTTCTTGATAAAGACATTGGTGGTCGGCAACTTCATGCAACTGAGCATCTCGTTTTTCGAGACTCCAGTCATGTACGGGCCGATACCGGTGCTTTTACCGGTCCCCATGCATCCCCAGAATGGCATATCTAGCTCCTATAGTCAGCGCTCAACGCGCGCTCCACAACTCTGCCTCGAACAACTCGGCATCCCGCTCCACTGCGCCGGCCCGGCGCTTCAAATCAGCGTCGCACAAGGCCCGGTGAAATTTGGTCTCGTTCATGGACGCGTCTGCAAAAGAGCAGTGCTCCAGCCGCGCATAAGAAAAATCTGCATACTGCAAATCGGCGCCCACGAAGCGGGAGCCTTCCACATTGGCCTGCTGGAACCCCGCCATGTTCATGCTGGCGGAACCAAAATCGCTGCCCACCACCACCGCGCCATTCCATAGAGTCCTGTCGAGGCAGGCACCAGCGAAACTGGATTGCTGGATATCGGCATTGACAAACAACGACTCCCGCACATCCGCTTCCAGGAACGCGCTGCGCTCGACTTTGCTGTCGCTGAAATTGCTCATTGCCAGGGCGCAACGCGAGAAGTTCACCTCATGAAGCCGAGCCTCATTGAACTGGGCGCCCGCGAGATTCTGGCCGGCAAAATCCTGGCCGGAGACATCGCATCCCGAAAACGCCACATCCTGCAGCACGGCGTCCTGCAATACTACTGTGCGCAGGTCGAGTTCATAAAGCAGCGCCTTGGACAAGTCCGCGCCGCTGAAATCCGCCCCGTCCAGCACAACGTCCAGGAAATTGACATCGTACAACCGCTGTCCGCGGAAGCAAGCTTGCACCGCCTTGCTGTCCGTAATATCCAGCTTTTCGCATTCGCAGTCCCGGAATACTACCCGGGACAAATCGGTCGTGAGAATACCCGCCTGATGGAAATTGCATCTGTCGAATGATGCGTCGGCAAGATCACAATCGATGAATCGCGTACCCGAGAAGTTTGCACCTTCAGCCACCAGGCCGACAAACCGGCATTTGGAAAAAATGCAGTCCTTGAAAGAGGCCTGCTTCAGGAGCGCTCGCGAAAAGTCGACATTCTGGAATGTCATTCCCTCCAACATATCTTCGTCGAAAACATCGCCCGCCACACTCATATCCTGGATGAGCTCCAGCGTATGGGCTTTCTCCAGTATTGCCTGCTTGCTCATAGTGAACCATCCACCAACCGGGCGGGTGAACGCCGGGGAACCAGCCGCGTGCGATGGACGTATGCTCCAGCGACATCGGTCGACGCATCCAGCAGGGTCTCGCTCATATCGGCTCGAAAGAAATTGCAGCCGGCCAGCTTCGCGCCGATAAAGCTGGCCTTCTGAAATACGCCATACATGAAGTTTCCGCCAGACAGGTCCGCCAGATCGAAATTCGCTCTTACGAACATGGCCTGCGGCGTACGAATCTGCCGCAACGTGCAGCCGTGGAAATTCGCTTCCGACAGATCGCAGCGCTCGAACACGCAGCGAGACAGGTCCGCGTCCGAAAAGCACACGCTCCGGAACATAGTTTGCTGGAACATGCAGTCCACCATGCGGCTCTGGTGCAACGTTACCGAGGACGTGAAGGTCGTTTTCTGCACTTGGCAGCCCTCCATATCCAGATTGCCGATCAGTGTTTCGTCGAGCATAGCGCCCGTCCACGCGCAGGAACGCACTCTCATGCCCGCAATCTTGCACTTGTCGAAATCAGTCTTGTCCAGGATTGAAGCGGTGATGGCGCACTCGTTAAATTGGCACTCGCGGAAATCGACTGAATCCAGTTTGCTGGACGCAAACTCCACGCGCGTGAACCAGGCCCGTTCGAAGTCGAAATTTTCCAGGCGTGCGTCCTCGAAAGTGCAATCTTCGATATGCGTGCCTTTTTCGGATATGACTTTCTTCCACAGCGCGCCATGCAGCGCGCAGCCGCTGAATATCGCTTCGCTGATATTGCAGCCGGACAAGGTCGCCCCGTCCAGCTTGGCATTGCGCAGCGTGGCGCGAGCCAGCACCGTCTTCTTGAACATCGCCCCCGACAGATTGCTGCCGCTGAAGTCCGCATTCTCCAGCCAGGTTTCCGTGAAATCCGCGCCAGACAGGTCCATGCCGGACAGATCCGCTCCGGTAAGGTCCATGCGCGAGAGATCGCGGCCGAGGCGGTACCTTTTCATTACCCTCTCACGCAGCGCAACGGCCCGATGCGCCCCGACCCGTGGCACGCCATTCTGGTAATGGACGGAGTACAGGTACAGCTTGTTCATGGACGAGCGAACAAAATCCGCCATCTCATTGGGCGTTTTGCCTATTTCCCTCGCCGCCTGGCGATATTCCCGACGCCGCTCCAGCGACTTGGGCGGCCCGTGCATGTCGCCGAGTTCGGGAGGGCCGCTTACCGGCAGCACGAAATCCTCCTTTCTATCGGGCGAAAAATCGAGATTGCGATAGATATCCTGGTCAAGCTTGCGCCACGCCGCCTGCCTTTCGTCTTTTACATCGTCCCATGCCGGATCGAGGGCAGCCGCTCTGGCCGCCTGGTGTTCGGCGAGCGTATCCTCCCGCAGCTTATTGCCAGCCTCGATGAGTTCGGGCAGGTCGCCCAAAGTAAGCGGCTTGACTGGCCCCACAAATGTTCCGGCAGGAAACCCGCTTTCGCCAAGCAGGCGCCCCAGTTTCGAGACGATGGCGTTGCTGCCCAGGTCGGTTTGTTCGAGCCACGGCGCCAGCATATCGCCTGGCATGAGCTCATCATCCTTGAATGCGTGCAGCACTGCTTGTTGACGATCGTTGCGCAACGCGTAAATCTGCTCGTAGTGCTCGCGTGTCCTTGGCTGTCCGGCCTGCTCTATGGCAGCCATGATCGCCAGCACATCATGTCCGTCGTCCTCATGTATCGGCAGCGAGCCGTGAAACAGCAATATGTAGCGCTTCTGGTGCGGCACGAACCAGACCGTCGTGCAACGCATCGCCATCTCATCGAGACGTCCGCCCTCATAGCGGCGGCTCACGAAACAGCGTGCGCGCAGCTGCGGAAGCGCGCCGGACCAGCATTGCTGCTCTTGCTGCATGTTCCAGATCTCGAACGGCTCGCCCAGCGGCAGCTCATCGCGATCGCGCCAGATCTGATCATCGGCCGCCGCGTTGAAAACCGACGGCTGCATGTCGTCGAAAAATCCCGTACCCACCTCTTCCAGCCATTGCTGATCCCACGACCCGAACTGCTTCAGCCTCTCCGGCCAATCCACCCTGATCATGCCCATATTGCAGGGGCGTACGCGCTGGCCCTTGGCATGAATACGCTCGGTAGGCGATTCGAGGTTGGGCAGCGGCACCACGCGTACGCCATTGACTTCAACCTCCTCCAGGCCTACGCCGAGGGGATTTTCCGGCACGCCGCTACCGCCAAATGAGCGGTTCCATGTCAAGGGCATGGACTCGAACGGCTGGGGATCGGAAATCCGATTGTCCAGCCAATAGCGATCGCCTAGCACCAGGACATCTTTGCACTTGTCCGCCACCCGCACGCTGACCATGCAACTCGTTTTATCCCGTTGGTGGGCTGTACAGGCGTGCCCGCTGACCAGGAACTCGGGATGAGGTTTGGGCATTACGAAGTCAAGCATTTCATCGGCATCGAGCTCCGGCAGCGCTTCATTCATCAGCGCATGCTCCGGCAAGAGCAACGGCCCGCTTTCACGATGCTCGCACAGGGCACCGATGGTAACGGCGAGATGGATTCCTCCACGCCAACGATATGGCCTCGGCATGACGAGCAGCCTCAACGGCTTGATGATTTTCACGGGTCAGCTCAGTGGAAAAACGTAATATTCTTCTGGATCAGCATCAGCAAACAACGTGCAACCAGTTTGTCCGTCACGTTCTTCTGCAAGAAGTTGTTCTGCGTGCCAAGGGCCGCCGCGTAAATGTCCAGGATGAACATCACGCGCTTGTAGGCTGCGGCGGAAGTCGTCCTGGCCCAATACACCGCATTCAGTTGCGTCGCCGCGGTGACGCTCGTCGAGGTGCGAAAGACCGGGCTAGGGGCCTCCACCTCATAGCCAGCCTTGTAGTGCGACATGGTGTGATCGATGTCGACATGGTCGGTTTCGGCGTCGGCCAGGTACTTATTGCAATTGATCCGCAGCGTTCCGGTGGTGGTCTGGACGAAAGTGGCGCCTATCGTCCAGTTGGTGGCGTTCTGTACGGTCTTGGTCTCTTTCGCCAAATAAGTCTCGGTGACCAACCCCTGGACGAGGGCCTTCAGATAACCGAATATTTCAATCCCCGGGCTACTGTCGGGGTTGCCGGACACGGCGGTAGCCGCGGCGGATGCGGCGGCGGCATAAGCAGCCATGGCCGGCGCCACGCCCTGAGCCATGGCGTCGCGCGCCTTTGCCTCTGCCAACGCGCGGTCGCCCCCCGCAGCCTCGGCCGCATCGCCCGCCTCAGTAGCAGCCAGGGCCTCGAGTTCGCTCTTGCTCAGGCCCGGATCGGCATTCTGGACGGCATTACGAGCCTGGTTTCCCGCAACGCGCGGGTCGGCCACAGCGGAGCCTACCAGGCTTTCCGCCAGCCCGGACATTTCCTCGGACGACATCGGAATCCGGCATTGGGCGGGGTCCTGGCGCATTGCCAACTGGTCGCCAGCGGCGCTGACCGCCGCGGCAGTCACCGGGTCGACTCCGTATTTCTCCAGTATTGGCGTCAGACTGGAGCCGAACCCGGTGAGCTCATAGGTTTTTCGTCCCGCTTCCGCCGCCGCTGCGGCGGCGCTTGAGCCTGGAAGCACATCAAATGGCGGCACAACAACTCCTTACTTAATGTGGGTCTTGCGAGCCTTGCGTTTGTCGCGTCCCAGCATGTACAGGTCCAGCAGCGAAGCGCGGTAGTCCCGCTCGCTATCGGCTTTCGCTGAAAGCACTACGTCGGAATCGTAGCCCGCAAAATAGACCCGCAACCCCGAGATGCCCATCGAGGCGAGGCCCAGGTCGCGAGTCTGCCATCCGCGCCGGGCCATGTTCAGCCAATAGAACGAGATTGAAATGGGAGAGAAGGATTCATAGGTACCGTGGTACTCGCCGCGGGCGAGCGAGTTTCGAGAGCGCATCTCTTCCTTGGAAGCCTTGGTTTTTATAGTGTGGGTATAAAGGCTGATATCGTGGCCGCTCATGTCGTAGGTGGTGCCAGTCATATTGGTGTGAATGGCACTATTGGCAATTTTCAGCGACTCGGTATTCAGGAAGTTGTATTCGGCATCTCCGTGCACCAGCATGGTCAGGTAACCGAAGATGGAAAACGAATCGGCGCTCGGCATCATCTGGCCGAGCACGATTGAAACGGCGGCTGCCGCAGCAAGATCGGGCGCCACGCCCTGGTCGACCAACCGGGATACGGCCTCGCTCACGGGCCCCGACGATTCGCTTTCCGGAATACCTGCCGTGGCCAGGGATTGCTTGGCCTGCCCTTCGGCCAATGCGATTTTTTCTTCTCGGCTGAGCTGGTCGGCTGTTTTCCCCGTCCGCGCCAATTCGGCATTGACCTGGTCCCGGGCGCTATCTGCCGCTCTCGCGGGATCAGCCAGCGTCACTCCCACGACATTTTCGGCCGCGGCCTGGGCACCGCCAGGATTCTGCTCGGCCAGCAGGCTAGCCGTGCGAGCCGATGCGGCCGCGGTAACGGGATCGGTCCCGTGGCTCTCAAGCGTGTGCTTGACGAACTGCTCGACTTGCGCGGGGCTGACATTGCCACCGTTCTCGGCCCAGAAAGCACTCACCTCGTCTACCGCGCCGGCTGCAGGGGAGCCGGGAGCCACGTAAGGAATGTTCTTGTACGGATCCGTCATTGAACACCTTGAGTCGAATTCAGTTGGAACAAGAGTTCAAATGAACATCATCAGAACGGAAACCCCCATCAAGGCGAGATTGGCCTTGCTGACATGGTCTTCCGTATCGTCGAACGAGATTCCTTTGATTCCGGTCCGCCCGGCGTAGCGCGTGACCATCCGCACCGCCACGCCCGCCTTCACTGGCGCGACATGCATGTTCACCCCTGCCGCGGTAACGGAAAAAGCGAACTTGGAGGTCGTGGACCCGAAATTGCTCTGGTACCACGGCCCCCAGCCGAGCGAGAACGAGTTCACATTGGATATTTTCTCGCCACGGACGATATTGGTTTCGCTCTCGTGCGCCTGGATGTCTATAGAGTCCGCCGTCAGGTAGGCCGCGTTGGCGCGAATGGTGACATTGCCGTGGTGGTTGTACTGGACGGGCCCGACCGTGGTCTTTATCTGGGAATCTTGATAGTCCAATGACACGTAGTCGTGCACAGTGACCTTCAGCTTGCCATGGATCTCCAACCCCGATGCCACCATGGTGCCCCCGCTGGCCGCGTTGGCAATGGCCAATTGCGCTTGCGCCGCCAGGCCGGGGGGAATATCCGCCGCGCCCATGCGATCGGTGGCCTCGTCCAGGGCCTCATCGTGGTCACCCATCGATACGCCAGGCAGCTCGCGGACAGCGTCGGCCGTGGGGACTTCGGTGCCGTTGCCAAGAAAATTCTGGGCCTGCTCCTGCAGCGAGGGCTTGGATTTTTGTCCTTCCTCATAAGCCTTGACGGCGCCCAGGGTCGCGGCCTTTCCAGGCGCCATGCCTTGATCCTGGTAGGCAGCAAGGGCCTGTTCCGCTGCCAGTTGGCGCAGTTCGGGGGAGCCGTTCGGCACGCCGTCGCGCGCATGCGCCGCCACGATGTCGGCTATCTGCTGCGGAGTGGCATCCTGCCCCAGTTGATTGATGGCAGCCTTGACGTCGTCGTCAATATCCGGAATGTTTCCTGTCGCCATCGGGATCTCTCGTGAAATGGGAAATCAGCCTACGTTGCCGAAGATGGTTTTCTTGACATTCCCGACATGCACGGAACCGTAGCCGCCCAACAGATAATGTCCGACGGCACCGACCTCTGTCAGCGCCTGCAGACCAGTCTGTACGTTGGTAAGCACGCCGGTGGTCGACCTGGTGACATCCCCGGTGGTAGTTTCGATCACTACGCCCTTGGTGTCTTCGGTATAGGATTTGCGGTTCACCGTCGTAGCGCCATTGAGCACCATGCTGGTCGTATCGGCGATCTCCACGCCCAGCGTCTTCGCCTTGATGCTGTAATGCTCGCCGACTTCGACGGCATAATTACAGCCGACCGAGTGGCTGTGGTCATTCACCACTTCATCGCACATATCCTTCTGCGCGCGCATGTGCACCAGTTCGCATCCCAGCGCGTCCTCGAAGATCATCTTGTTGCACATCGACGGATCGCCGTACACCGACTGGCTGCGGAACCCGCTCTGGGTGGCGCTGGCGGGCAACTCCACCGGCGGCATGTTGTTGGCGTTGTAGACGCGGCCCAGCACGACGGGGCGGTCCGGGCAGCCGCCGATGAAGTCGACCACGACTTCGTCGTTGATGCGCGGCAGTTGCAGGCCGCCGAAGCCGCCGCCGGCCCACGGGCTGGATACGCGCACCCAGCATGAGCTGCTTTCGTTCTTCTGGCCGTAGCGGTCCCAGTGGAACTGGATCTTGATGCGGCCGTATTTGTCGGTCCAGATTTCCTTGCCGGCGGGGCCAACCACGCGGGCCGTCTGCGGGCCGTGCGTGCGAGGAATCGGCGTGACGCGCGGGGCGCGGTACTGGATGCTCGACGGCAGCGCCGAGAAGGATTCTTCGTAGAATTCCTCCGAGCCGCTGCCAGTGGAATAGCCGCCCACGCTCATGCGGTAGTTCACCGACACGACCAGGTATTCGCGGTTCTCGGCCTTGCGCGGATGGTTGCGCAGCGTGAACAGGTGGCCAGGCGCCAGGCCGCGGGCGTTGCTCAGCCCCAGGTCCTGTTCCTGGATGCTCTGCAGCTCTTCCAGCCGCACCCGCGCGTAGTGTTCGCCGTGCTGGGCTTCCTGGAAGCCGCCCTGCCATTCGAACATTTCCAGGTTGCCCGGCTCGGATCCGCCGGGCCGCTTGGAAACCGCATCCAGGCTGGCGCCCGGCTTGGTGAAATCGTAGTCGACCGTGGCATAACCGTCGGGCGTGATCTGCGCCGAGATCTCCCACATCGACACGTATTCTTCTTGCGGAGTGGAAACGCGGTCGGGCCCGTAATAGGGAATGGATTCATACCCCGGCACCGGCGAATGCAAGGCGATGTCGTCGGTCATGACCAGCGTGTGCTGGCCCTTGTCGTGCTTGAAGTAATAATAGATGCCCTCGTGCTCCATCAGGCGGCTGACGAAGGCGAAGTCGGTTTCCTGGTACTGGACGCAGTATTCCCACGAGCGGTAGCTGCCGGTGAGCTTCGTCTCGAAGGGGTAGCCATATTCGCCCAGCACTTCTTTGATGATGTCCGGGATGGTCTTCTGCTGGAAGATCTTATTGTCGGAGGTCTGGGTCAGGTACCACAGCCAGGGTTTTACCGTGGCCTTGTAGACATAGTTGCGCGACGTGCCGCTTTCGCGGCCTACCATGACGCAGCGCACGATCAGCCCGCTGAGATAGCGCGTGGCGGAGGTGGTGGCGATTTCCAGCGTGAGCGGCTTGCCCAGCAGCTGCTTCAAGTCGAGGTTGAAGTTGTCCGCCAGCAATTCGACTTCGAATTCAAACAGTTGCGACAAGCCTTCGTGGCCGGTCATCTGCTTGAACGTCAGGCTGTTTCCCAGGGGAGTATGCGCAATGATGGGACGAGACTGAATGAAGCTTGGAATATCCACGGATACTCTCCCGAAACGATCTTCTTACGGTGATTGCAGAGGCGCTACCTGCTTTTCATGCGGTTGTCATACGGCCTGGATACACTGCCCCGATTAGGGATTACCCGAGCAAGCTACTTCAACAAAAAAACGGCCTCAAGGCGGTTTTCCCTAATAGATGCAACAAATCTATAACTGTCGATAACAGCGGATAGCTCGCGGCGATTCGGCGCCTATTGCTGCATAACATCCGCCAGTTTGCCGGGCCGCCCGGCGCGCCGCCTGCGGCAATCTCTTGTTACCAGAAACCGGGGCCAGCTTCCTGCTACAGTGTGGGCCGTCCGTAGCCCTGCCGGCGCGCTGTGCGCCGTTGCCGTGTCCGCCCTGAACTCCGATACTCCCCCGTTTGTCGTCCTGGATGCCTGTGTCCTCATGTCCGGCATCGTGCGGCGCCTGATGCTGCGCCTGGCCGCCGCGGGCCTGTATGCGCCGGTCTGGAGCGAACGCATCGGCGAGGAATGGCGTCGCAATGCGGCGCGCCTGTGGGCGATTCCCGAAGAGGTGCTGGCGGCGCAGTGGGCCGAAATGAACCAGTGTTTTCCGCAGGCCGGCGAATCCGACACCGGCGCCTACGAGGCGGTGCTGCGCTACAGCGACCCCAAGGATTTCCACGTGATCGCCGCTGGCCTGGCGCGCCGCGCCCGGTGCGGGCTGCAATACCCGCCGACGGTCATCGTGGCGACCTGGAACCTGAAGGATTTCAACCGCTCGGAGCTGCGCCGCCAGGGCCTGGATGCCTGCACGCCGGACCGCCTGCTGGCGGCATGGTGGGAGGCCGACGCGACGCGCCTGCGCGCGGCCGTGGACGCGGTGCTGGACGACCACGCGGCGCTGGGACGGGCGCCTGAGCCGCTGGCGGCGATCCTGCGCCGCGAGCGGCTCTATCGCCTGAAGGCGCTGGTGGCACGCGACCAGGAGCCGCCGCGGCCTCAGTGATCGTGGTTGCTGGCCGCGAAGCCGGCCGCGTTGAGCGCGTCGATGACTTCCTGGATGTGTTCCGGGCCGCGCGTCTGCAGCACGAAGTCGACCTCGACGTTGCGCACCGGCAAGGCCGTGAAGGCGCGCTGGTGGTGCACTTCGGTGATATTGGCCTGCGCGTCGGCGATCAGCTTGGTGGCATGGGCCAGCGCGCCCGGCAGGTCGCGCAGGTCGACCCGGATGCGTGCCAGGCGGCCCGCGCGCACCATGCCGCGCTCGATCAGCTCTCCCAGCATCAGCGGGTCGATGTTGCCGCCGGTGAGCACCAGGGCGACGCGCTTGCCCCGGAAGCGGCTGCCGCCCGCCGCCTGTTCGTGCAGCAAGGCCGCCAGGCCGGCGGCCCCGGCGCCTTCGACCACGGTTTTCTCGATTTCCAGCAGCACCACGATGGCGTGCTCGATGTCGCTTTCGCTGACCAGTTCGATGCGATCGACCTGGCGGCGCACGATGTCCTGGGTGATGACGCCGGGCGACTTCACCGCGATGCCCTCGGCGATGGTGTAGTGCCCGGCGGCCATGGCCTCGCCGCGGATGGCGGCGTACATCGCCGGGAAGCGCTCGGTCTGCACGCCGACGATCTCGATGCCAGGCTTGATGGCGCGCGCGGCCGTGGCGATGCCGCTGATCAGGCCGCCGCCGCCGATGGCGATGACCATGGCGTCGAGGTCGGGCTGGTCTTCCAGCATTTCCAGCGCCACGGTGCCCTGCCCGGCGATCACCGCCGGGTCGTCATAGGGATGGATCATGACCAGGCCGCGCTCGCGCGCCAGTTCGTAGCCGTGGGCCTGGGCGTCGTCGAAGGTGTCGCCGTGCAGCACGACCTGGGCGCCGAAACGGCGCGTGTTGGCGACCTTGACGGTGGGCGTGAAGCGCGGCATGACGATGACCGCGGGAACGCCCATGCGCTGCGCATGGTAGGCCACCCCCTGGGCATGGTTGCCGGCCGACACGGCGATGACGCCCTGGGCGCGCTCCTGGGGCGCCAGCGCCAGCATGCGGTTGAGCGCCCCGCGCTCCTTGAAGGAGGCGGTGAACTGCAGGTTCTCGAACTTGAGCCAGATCTCGGCGCCGAGGATGTCGGACAGCGTGCGCGAATGCGTGAACGGGGTTTTAAGCACCTGTCCCTGCAGGCGGGCGCGGGCGGCTTGGATGGCGGCGAGATCGATCACTGTCGGGTCCTGTAGAGCGTGGCGGCCGCGGTCCCCTACCGCACCGGCAGGAAATTGAAGAACAGCATGCCTTGCGCATAATTGATGCCGACGCGCCGGGCATTTTCCCCCAGCAGGTTGGCGATCAGGTCCAGCCGGCCGATGATGGCGCCGAATTCGCGTTCGAAGCTCAGGTTGGTGGCCAGGTCGGACATCTCGTTGGCCAGCAGCAGGGGCTCTCCGCGCGCATCGCGGCGCGAGGCCAGCAGCCACGCGGCCGCCTCGACATTGCGGGCGGCATTGTAGATTCGCTGGCCGTCGAGGACATCGGACAGGTACATGCGCGTCTTGTCATTATGAGCCGCGATTATCGTATCGGCCAAGCCGTAGATGAAGGCCGCGACGCGGTCGCCCCGGTAGGCCGGGTCGAGCGAGACGGCCAGGATCTGGATATCGCGCAGGCCGTTCAGGCCCGGCGGCGGCGTGCGGTTCTCGACCATGCGACGCACCCGCGCCACCGCGGCCGGCTGGTCGGGCACGCCGATCTTGCGCCATTCGCGCGGATTGCGGCGGTAGAGCTTGTCCAGCAGCACGTACAGGCTGTCGAGGTTGTCGCGGATCTCGAGCGTGACCGTGCGATTGAAGTCCGTCTGGGCGAACTGGTCCATCGACATGTCTTCGCTTTGCGGCCCGTGCGCGGCCGGCTGGCTGGGAATGCAGCCGCCGGCCGCCAGCAGGCCGCAGCCCGCCAGCAGCCAGGCGGCCAGCCGCGTGGTCGTCATGCCGTGTCGAGTCCTGTGCCGGTCAATGCGTCCTCCTTCGTGGCCGCCACCGGCCCGTTCGCGCGTGCCCAGAATTTACCGTAGATCGCAACAAAAACGGCACCTCGCGGTGCCGTTTCTGCTCAAGAAAAGCAAACCTTATTCGGCCTGCGGTTCCGATTGCGGCGCGGGCTGCTCGCCGGCGCCCGGCTGCTGCTGCTGCTCGATGCCGCCGATGGCCTTGATGGACAGGCGCAGGCGGCCCTTGTCGTCGGCCTCGATGACCTTGACGCGGACTTGCTGGCCGACCTTCAGCACATCGTTGATGTTGGCGATGCGGTAGTTGGCGATTTCCGAGATGTGCAGCAGGCCGTCGCGGCCCGGCAGCACTTGCACGATGGCGCCGAAATCCAGCAGGCGCAGCACGGAGCCGTCGTACACCTGGCCCACTTCGACGTCGGCAGTGAGCTCGACGATGCGGCGCTGGGCTTCCTTGGCCTGGGCCTCGTCGACGCTGGCGATGACGATGGTGCCGTCGTCGGAGATGTCGATCTGGGTGCCGGTTTCTTCGGTCAGGGCGCGGATGGTGGCGCCGCCCTTGCCGATCACGTCGCGGATCTTCTCGGGGTTGATCTTGATGGTCAGCATGCGCGGCGCGAAAGCCGACAGCTCGTTACGCGAGCCGTCCAGGGCTTCGCGCATCTTGCCGAGGATGTGCAGGCGGCCTTCGCGGGCCTGGGCCAGCGCCACCTGCATGATTTCCTTGGTGATGCCCTGGATCTTGATGTCCATCTGCAGCGCGGTGATGCCGTTCTCGGTGCCCGCGACCTTGAAGTCCATGTCGCCGAGGTGGTCTTCGTCGCCCAGGATGTCGGTCAGCACGGCGAACTTGCCGCTGTCGAGGATCAGGCCCATGGCCACGCCGGCCACGTGATCCTTGATGGGCACGCCGGCGTCCATCATGGCCAGCGAGCCGCCGCAGACCGAGGCCATCGACGAGGAGCCGTTGGATTCGGTGATCTCGGACACCAGGCGGATGGTGTACTGGAATTCGTCGTGGTCGGGCAGCAGCGACACCAGGGCGCGCTTGGCCAGGCGGCCGTGGCCGATCTCGCGGCGCTTGGGCACGCCGATGCGGCCGGTTTCGCCGGTGGCGAAGGGCGGCATGTTGTAGTGCAGCATGAAGCGGTCGCGGTACTCGCCCATGAGCGCGTCGATGATCTGCTCGTCCTGCTTGGTGCCCAGCGTGGCCACGACCAGGGCCTGGGTTTCACCGCGGGTGAACAGCGCGCTACCGTGCGCGCGCGGCAGCACGCCCAGGCGGATGCTGATGGGGCGCACCGTGCGGGTGTCGCGGCCGTCGATGCGGGGCTCGCCGTTGAGGATCTGGCCGCGCACGATGCGGGCCTCGAGGTCGAACAGGATGTTGTCGACCTCGACCGCGTCGGGCGCATCCTGGCCCGCGGCGGCGGCCTGCTCGGCCAGCTTGGCATGGACTTCGGCGTAGACTTCACGCAGCTTGGCGGTGCGGGCCTGCTTCTGGCGCAGCTGGTAGGCAGCGCCCAGGCCTTCCTGGGCGGCGGCCGTCACGGCGGCGATCAGGGCTTCGTTCTTGGGGGCGGGCTGCCAGTCCCATTCGGGCTTGCCGGCCTCGCGCACCAGTTCATGGATGGCATTGATGGCGGCCTGCATTTGCTCATGGCCGTACACCACGCCGCCCAGCATGACGTCTTCGGACAGCTGCTGGGCTTCGGATTCGACCATCAGCACGGCGTTCTCGGTGCCGGCGACGACCAGGTTCATCTGCGAGGATTGCAGTTGCGAGGCCACCGGGTTCAGCACGTACTGGCCGTCGATGTAGCCCACGCGGGCGGCGCCGATAGGGCCGTTGAACGGGATGCCCGAGATGGCCAGCGCGGCCGAGGCGCCGATCATGGCGGGAATGTCAGGATCGATTTCAGGATTGACCGAGACGGTGTGCAGGACCACCTGCACCTCGTTGTAGAAGCCTTCGGGGAACAGCGGGCGCAGCGGGCGGTCGATCAGGCGCGAGGTCAGGGTTTCTTTTTCGGACGGCTTGCCTTCACGCTTGAAGAACCCGCCGGGGATACGGCCCGCGGCGTAGGTTTTCTCGATGTAGTCGACGGTCAGGGGGAAGAAGGTCTGGCCGGGCTTGGCGTTCTTGGCGGCCACAACGGTGGCCAGCACCACGGTGTCGTCCACCGAGACGAGCACCGCGCCGGATGCCTGGCGGGCGATCTCGCCCGTTTCCAGCACGACCGTATGCTGGCCGTATTGGAACGATTTGGTCACTTTATTGAACATGACGAGGATTCCTTACAAATGAAAAACCGTGGCCGCCGCGACGAGCGTCGCACCGGCCACGGTTGCATCATGGGGAGCCAGCCCCGTCGATCACTTGCGCAGACCGAGTTTTTCGATCAGTGCGCGGTACGAATCGGGATTGCGGCCCTTGAGATAGTCGAGCAGTTTGCGGCGACGGCTGACCATGCGCAGCAGACCGCGGCGCGAGTGGTGGTCCTTCATGTGGGTCTTGAAGTGACCGGTCAGTTCGTTGATGCGGGCGGTGAGCAGAGCCACCTGGACTTCGGGGGAGCCGGTATCGCCCTGGGCGCGTTGGAACTGCGCGACGATGTCGGCTTTATTGATGTCAGCTACGGACATGGAATGACCTCTACGGACTTGCGGCAGGGCCGAGGCGCCCAGCCGTGGGTTCAAAAAACGGCAAAAACCGTGCATGCATGATACTAATTTGCCCGGCCACGCAAGATAGCCGGGCAAATCAGACCGAGATTATAGCCGATTCGCTAGAATTGCCGTATCGGGCCGTCCACCCTGCTCCTGGCGCCTCGCCGGGCAGGCCGGCACGGCGGCCATCCTAGGAGAGCCGGCATGTTCTGTAACATTTCACGTCTGGCCGCCCGCGCCGGCGCCCTCGCCGCCGTGGCCGTCCTGGCGGGCTGCGCCAACCCGGCCCAGGTACCTCCCGGTTCGCCGCTGGGCGACGTGGCGGCCCGGATCGGCCGGCCGAATTTCAGCTGCGAACTGCCCGGCGGCGGGCAGCGCGTCATCTGGACCCAGCAGCCCTACGGCCAGTTCGCCTGGGGCGCCAACGTGGGCGCGGACGGCCGCATCGACCAGGTAGTGCCGGTGCTGACCGATGCCCACTTCCGGCGCCTGGCCAGCGGCACCTGGACCGCCGACCAGGTGCGCTGCGAATTCGGCCCGCCGGCCGATATCTCTCAGGTGGGGCTGCCCAGCGTGCGCGAGGTGGTGTGGTCCTACCGCTACAAGCAGTCGGGGGTGTGGAATTCGCTGATGTACGTGTACATGGGCCGCGACGGCGACCGCGTGACGCGGTTCCACCCCGGCCCGGACCCGATGTACGACGAGGATTGGCGCTGGCGGTGAGCCCCGGCGCCAGCCTGGCCGGCCGGCGCTATTCGGTGTGCGAGCGGCGCTCCTGCTGCAGGCGGCGGGCGCGATTCCAGCGCCATGCCATGATCACCCACCCAGACAGGCCATACAGCACGAACAGGCCGAACAGCACCACCGGCGGGTCGCTGGAGACGAACACGAACACCGCCACCACCAGCAAGATGCCCCAGAACGGTACGCTGCGCCCCAGGGCGAAGCTCTTGCCGCTGAAGAACGAGGCGTTCGACACCATGGTCACGCCCGCGTACATGGTCAGGCAGAAAGCCACCCAGGCCATCACGTTGTCGTGGATGGGCAGCTTGTTGTCGATGGCCAGCCAGACGAAGCCGGCCACCAGTGCCGCCGCGGCCGGGCTGGGCAGGCCCTGGAAATAGCGCTTGTCGACCACGCCGATATTGGTGTTGAAGCGCGCCAGCCGCAGCGCCGCCCCTGCCACGTAGACGAACGCGGCCAGCCAGCCCCAGCGCCCCAGGTCGTTGAGGATCCACTCGTAGATGACCAGGGCCGGCGCCACGCCGAACGAGGTCATGTCGGAGAGCGAATCGTATTGCTCGCCGAACGCCGATTGCGTGTTGGTCAGGCGCGCCACCCGGCCGTCCATGCCGTCGAGCACCAGCGCCACGAAGATGGCGATCGCGGCGGTCTCGAAGCGGTCGTTCATGGCCTGCACCACGGCATAGAAGCCCGCGAACAAGGCCGCGGTGGTGAAGGCATTGGGCAGCAGGTAGATGCTGCGGTGGCGATTTTCGGAATCGCGCATGGAGAAATTGGGCATAGTCACTGACAATTGCGGCGTATACCTGAAAGGTTAACCCATCCAGCGCCGCTTGCCGGCCCGGAAATACCCATTTTTTGCTCCCGGGACGGTCCGGCGCAAGGCCGGGCGCGTGCCGGCCGGGGCAAAAAAAAGGGCATCCCGCCAGGGATGCCGCAGGGACTGCGGGCGCCCGCCGCCTGGGCCGGCGCCCGCGTCAGGACAATCGGTGCCCGACACGGGCATATCGCGCGGAACACGCCGGCGTCAGGCACCCTGCGGGAGCCTGACAGCCGACACGAACCGATACGTCCTCACGCAGGTGTCAGGCTCCCGCCAGGGTGCCTGACACCAATGGCGCGAGCCGGTCAGTTCTTGGACTTGTCCACCAGCTTGTTGGCGGCGATCCAGGGCATCATGGCGCGCAGCTTGCCGCCGACCTGCTCGATCTGCGATTCGGCGTTGATGCGGCGGCGCGAGGTCAGCGTGGGGGCGCCGGCGGCGTTTTCCAGGATGAACTTCTTGGCGTATTCGCCGGTCTGGATCGCGACCAGGGCTTCGCGCATGGCCTGGCGGGTCTGTTCCGTGACGATCTTGGGGCCGGTCTCGTATTCGCCGAACTCGGCGTTGTTGGAGATCGAGTAATTCATGTTGGCGATGCCGCCCTCGTAGATCAGGTCGACGATCAGCTTGAGCTCGTGGAGGCACTCGAAATAGGCCATTTCGGGCGCGTAGCCGGCTTCCACCAGGGTGTCGAAGCCGGCCTTGATCAGCTCGACGGTGCCGCCGCACAGCACGGCCTGCTCGCCGAACAGGTCGGTTTCGGTTTCTTCACGGAAGTTGGTCTCGATGATGCCGGCGCGGCCGCCGCCGTTGGCGCTGGCGTACGACAGCGCCACGTCGCGGGCGGAGCCGGACTTGTCCTGGTAGACGGCCACCAGGTGGGGCACGCCGCCGCCCTGCGAATAGGTGGAACGGACGGTGTGGCCGGGCGCCTTGGGGGCGATCATGATGACGTCGATGTCGTCGCGCGGCACGACCTGGCCGTAGTGCACGTTGAAGCCATGGGCGAACGCCAGCGCGGCGCCGGCCTTGATGTTGGCGTGCACTTCGTTGCGGTACACGGCGGCGATGTTCTCGTCGGGCAGCAGCATCATGACCACGTCGGCGGCCTTGACGGCCTCGGCCACTTCCTTGACTTCCAGGCCGGCGTTGGCGGCCTTCTTCCAGGAGGCGCCGTCCTTGCGCAGGCCGACCACCACTTTCACGCCCGAGTCGTGCAGGTTCAGCGCGTGGGCGTGGCCTTGCGAGCCGTAGCCGATGATGGCGACGGTCTTGCCCTTGACGAGGGACAGGTCGCAGTCTTTGTCGTAGAAAACTTTCATGTCGTGTGCTCCGGATTATTCGATTTCAGTTTGATGTTGGTAGGGTGACGCCCGGACAGGTCGATCAGATTTTCAGGATCCGTTCGCCGCGCCCGATGCCGGACACGCCGGTGCGCACGGTTTCCAGGATGGCGCTGCGGTCCAGGGCGTCGATGAACGCCTGGATCTTTTCCTGCACGCCGGTCAGCTCGATCGTGTAGGACTTGTCGGTGACGTCGATGATGCGGCCGCGGAAGATGTCGGCCATGCGCTTCATTTCCTCGCGCTCCTTGCCGACCGCGCGCACCTTGATGAGCATGAGCTCGCGCTCGATGTGCGCGCCCTCGGTGAGGTCGACCACCTTGACCACGTCCACCAGGCGGTTCAGGTGCTTGGTGATCTGCTCGATGATCTCGTCCGACCCGACCGTGACCACGGTCAGGCGCGACAGCGTGGCGTCCTCGGTGGGCGCGACGGTCAGGGTCTCGATGTTGTAGCCGCGCGCCGAGAACAGCCCGACCACGCGCGACAGCGCGCCGGGTTCGTTTTCCATGAGCACGGAAATCACGTGTTTCATGATCGCCCTCCTTACAGGTCTTCAGAGCCGAGCAGCATCTCGGTCAGCCCGCGGCCGGCCTTCACCATGGGCCACACGTTCTCGGTGCGGTCGGTGATGAAGTCCAGGAAGACCAGGCGATCCTTGTGCTTCTTGAATGCTTCGCGCAGCGCCGGCTCGACGTCGGCCGGGCGCTCGATGCGCAGGCCCACGTGGCCGTAGGCCTCGGCCACCTTGACGAAGTCCGGCAGCGAATCCATGTACGACTCGGAATAGCGCGAGCCGTAATCGATCTGCTGCCACTGCCGGACCATGCCGAGGAACCGGTTGTTCAGGCAGACGATCTTGGGCGTCAGGTGGTACTGGTGGCAGGTGGACAGTTCCTGGATGTTCATCTGGATCGACGCCTCGCCGGTGATGACGGCGATGTCCGCGCCCGGATTGGCCATCTGCACGCCCATGGCGTACGGCAGGCCCACGCCCATGGTGCCCAGGCCGCCGGAGTTGATCCAGCGGCGCGGCTTGTCGAACTTGTAGTACTGCGCCGCCCACATCTGGTGCTGGCCCACGTCGGAGGTGACGAAGGCGTCGCCGCCGGTCACTTCCCAGAGCTTTTCCACCACGTACTGCGGCTTGATGACCTCGTCGGAATTGGCGTACTTCAGGCATTCCTTGGCGCGCCAGGCGTCGATCTGCTGCCACCATTTGTCCAGCGGCGCCGGCTTGGCGTCGGCGCGGGCGATGTCGTATTGCGCGCTGAGATCGGCCAGGACGTCCTTGACGTTGCCGACGATCGGCACGTCGACCCGCACGCGCTTGGAGATGGACGACGGGTCGATGTCGATGTGGATGATCTTGCGCGCGTTCTGCGCGAAGTGGCGCGGGTTGCCGATGACGCGGTCGTCGAAGCGCGCGCCCACCGCCAGCAGCACGTCGCAGTGCTGCATGGCCATGTTGGCCTCGTAGGTGCCGTGCATGCCGGGCATGCCGACGAACTGGCGGCTGGTGCCGGCCAGCCCGCCCAGCCCCATCAGGGTGTTGGTGCAGGGCGCGCCGAGCTGCTCGACCACGCGGCGCAGTTCGGCGGCGGCGTCGGACAGGATGACCCCGCCGCCGGCGTAGATCATCGGGCGCTCGGCGGCCAGCAGCATCTGCACGGCTTTCTTGATCTGCCCCTGGTGGCCTTTGTTGACCGGCGCGTACGAGCGCATGGCGATCTCGCCCTTGGGCGGCACGTACTTGCAGGGCGCCAGGCTGACATCCTTGGGGATGTCGACCAGCACCGGGCCGGGACGGCCGGTGCGGGCGATGTAGAAGGCCCGCCGCATGGTCTCGGCCAGGTCCTTGACGTCGCGCACCAGGAAGTTGTGCTTGACGCACGGCCGGGTGATGCCGACCGTGTCGCATTCCTGGAACGCGTCTTCGCCGATGGCCGCGGTCGGCACCTGGCCGCTGATGATGACCAGCGGGATCGAGTCCATGTAGGCGGTGGCGATGCCGGTGACGGCATTGGTGACGCCCGGACCGCTGGTGACGATGCACACGCCCACCTTCTGCGACGCGCGCGAATAGGCGTCGGCCGCGTGCACGGCAGCCTGCTCGTGGCGCACCAGGATGTGCTGGAACTTGTCTTGCTTGAAAATCGCGTCGTAGATGTACAGCACCGCGCCGCCAGGGTAGCCGAAGACGTGCTCGACGCCCTCATCGGCCAGGCAGCGCACGACGATATCGGCGCCTATGGTTTCCATGTTGTATTCCTTTCAGTACCGGCCCTGTTTTCCTGACCGTTGCTCGCCCGGATACGACGGCAACTGAACCCGGACCGGTACCGACAACATGACCCGGCGCTTTGTGACTCACGGAGCCACGCCACCCGGACACCTTGCCGACCCGGCACGCGTTCGTCGGGAACGCAGCGCAAACGCCCCTGGGGGACGCTGGAGGTCGAAATGGAAGCCTTGGCAACACACGCTTGTGGCGCGGCCAACGGCAGTATTGCTGGGGCGCAGCACCCGGAATGTAGCCCGGGCGGCACGCTTGCCTGGACGCCGGCATCGGATAGGCAGGCCGGCGCAAGGCAGCAAATTTACCGCGTTGCGGCATCGGGAGCAAATCGCTCGCCGCCGCCGATCCGGCCCCCAAAACCCGCGCATCTTTCTATACTTGGCCGGTCGCCCTTCAAAAGCCGCCCCTTCCATGGATTTGCGCATCGCCAGCATTCCGCGTTTTCTCTATAGCCACTACTTCTTCGGCGGCGTGCGGCAAGGCGTGGGCATGCTGCTGCCAGTGCTGGTGCTGGGCGGGCTGTTCGGCGAATACGGCTTCGGCCTGGTGGCCACGTTCGGGGCGCAATGCCTGGCCATCATCGACCAGCCGGGCGGGCCGCAGCGGCACCGCACCAACGAGATGCTGGGCGGGGCGCTCCTGGCCACCACCACGGTCACCATCACCGGCGCGGCGTCCACCTACCCCGTACTGCTGTGGCTGGCGGTGATCGGCCAGTGCTTCCTGTTCTCGATGTTCTCGGTGTTCGGCAAGCGCGGCGGCCTGATCGGCTTCGCCGGGCTGCTGATCATGACCCTGACCATGCACTCGCCGCTGGCGCCCAGCCAGGTGCTGGCGCACTCGGCCGCCACGCTGGGCGGCGCATTGTTCTACCTGGCCTTCAGCCTGGGATTCAGCCGCATCTTCTGGCTGCGCGAGGAACGCCAGGCGATGTCGGTGGCGCTGTTCGCCACCGCCGACTACATGGCGGCCCGCAGCCGCTTCTACGACGAGACCACCGACCTGGACGACACCTACCGGGCGCTGATCCAGTCGCAATCGATCATGACCGAACGCCACCAGGCCGCGCGCGATATCGTGCTGCGCACCCTGCCGCGCGGGCACGGCTACCGCGACCGCGAACGCGTCATGCTGTGGAACATGTTCGTGGACATGCTGCAGCTGCTGGACACGCTGGTGGCGACCCACACCGACTATGCCTCGCTGCGGCGGGCGCTGGCGGGCCACGACTGCCTGATGTTCATGCGCGACGCGCTGACCAAGATGGCGCTGGAGCTCAACCGGATCGCGCTGGATGTCTCGCGCGGGCGCCACGTGCAGTACCGCAGCAGCACCAAGGCGGAGCTGCGCGCCATCGAGTACGAGATCGAGCAGTTCAAGCGCGACGGCATGGGCGAGCGCGAGCCGGAGATGCTCGCCCTGATCGTGCAGGTGTTGCGGCGGCTGCGCAACGCCGCGCGCATCGTCGGCAAGCTGGCCGACCACACCGCGGCCCGGCCGGATGCGCAGCCCACCAGCGAACTGCGCATCGACAAGTCGCTGACCCGCTTCATGTCGCGCCAGGAACTGCGCCTGGGCATGCTGACCAGCAATCTGCGGCTGGATTCGCCCTACTTCCGCTATGCGATGCGCGTGGCGCTGGCCGCCGCCATCGCCCTGGGCGTGACCGGCCAGTTCATGGGGGCGCAATTCGCCACCGCGCACAGCTACTGGGTGCTGCTGACCATCATCATCATCATGAAGCCCGGTTTCGCCCTGACCCGCCAGCGCAACGGCTGGCGCCTGACGGGCACGCTGATCGGCTGCCTGCTGGCGCTGCTGCTGTTCCACTTCACGCAGCGGCCGGCGGCGCTGTTCACCGTGCTGCTGGTGGCGTGCATCATGGGCAACAGCCTGGTCCAGCTCAATTACATGGCCAGTGCGATCTTCAATACGCTGTTCGTGGTGATGGTGTTCCACTTCGTGGCGCCGGGCACCGTGTCGATGGAAGTGATCGGCGAGCGCGCCCTCGATACCGCGCTGGGCTGCGCCATCGCGCTGGTGTGCAGCTATGTGCTGCCATGGTGGGAAGCCCGCTACATGAAGTCGCTGGCGCGCGCCGCCGTCAACGCCAACCGCGAGTACCTGCGCACCGGCCTGCGCTACGCCGAGGCGGTGCGGGCCCAGTCGCTCGAGGCCCAGGCGTCGGCCGATACCCTGTCGGTGGCGGACGCCGACATCGCCTGGCGGCTGGCGCGCAAGAACGTGCATATCGCCTTCAGCAATTTCGCCGAGGCGTTCTACCGGATGATGAGCGAACCGCGCTCGCACCAGGCCAATGTGCCGGAGTTCAACAACCTGCTGATCCAGAATCACATCATGGCCTCGCAGATTACCGCGGCGATCCCCTTGCTGGCCGGCCTGAAGCAGCCGCCCGAGTCGATGCAGCAGGCATTCGCCGGCATGGCCGACCTGCTGGACGAGAGCCGGCCGGCGCCGGACGAGCTGCCCAGCCAGTTCGACACCGGCGGCGAACTGGCCGCGCTGGCCTATCCGTTGAAGCAGATGCTGCGCGCCGCGACGCAGATCCGCCAGGAGATGACGGCGGTCGCCGACCCGCCGCGCGGCCGCCCGGCCGTGGCGGCGGCCTGAGCGGGGGCCGCTGCGGAACACCAGGGGCCGCCCCGCAGGTATCGCAGGTGTCGGACACCTTTTTGATGCGGGACACCAACGGTCGAGCTCGCCGCAGGTGCCAGATACCCCCAGGGGTGTCTGGCACCCTTTTCAGGCGCCCCCGGTGCCCGACACCATCGTATTGCGCCGGCGCTTCGGCCAGAAGTACCAGGCCGCCGCCGCCACTTGCAGGGCCAGCACCACGCCCCAGGCGGCAAGATGCGCCGCGGGCGGATACGCCCCGCCCTGCCGGGGCCAGAGGTCGACGATCCAGCCGATGCCGACCTGGCACAGGAAGATGGTCAGGAACATCAGCAAGTTGGTGGTGGAGGCGACGCGCCCCAGCAGTTCCGGGGGAAACTCGCCGGCCAGCAGCGCGTACACCAGGATGTTGGCCGAGCCGAACGCGCCGTAGCAGGCCCACAGCACTTCCGGCGCGATGGGTGCGCGCGCCATGATCAGCGCCTGCGTGGCCAGGAACAGCAGCATGCAGAGGCCGCCGAAGCCGTACAGCCCCAGGCCGAGCCGCTCCATGCGGCGGGCCATGGCGCCCAGGCCCACGTTGCCGGCCATCATGGCGAAGCCCAGCAGCGACACCAGCGCGGCGGCGTGTGCGGCGTCGAAGCCGTTGACCTCGATCAGGTAGGGGCGCACCCATAGCGACTGCACGCCGTAGAACGCCCCGCCGGTCATGACGGGCAGCGAGACCAGCCGCCAATAGCGGCTGTCGCGCAACAAGGCGCAGGTGCCGCGCCATTGCTCGCCCAGGCCGGGCGGATGGCGATGGCGGGCCGCCTCGCGCGGCGCGCCGAACCAGAGCAGCGCCGAGACAGCCAGCGTGAAGAACGCCAGGCCGATGCTGACGGCCTGCCATGACGTGCGCCCCAGCAGCCACGACAGGGGCGAGCCGACCAGCACGCCGCCCAGCCCGCCGACAGCCATGACCAGCCCGTTGACCATGGGCAGGCGCGCCAGCGGGAAGGTCTGCGCCAGGGCCTGGAAGGCCGCCCCCAGGCACACGCAGACGCCGGCGCCGATCAGCAGGCGTCCCGCCATCAGGCCCGCCAGCGAGTCCGACAGGCCATACACCAGCGTGCCCGCCGCGGCGACCACCAGCATCAGCGCGTTGACGCGCCGCGGCCCCCAGGTGTCGAGGAACAGCCCGGCCGGGATCTGCATCAGCGCGAAGCCCAGGAAGTACAGGCTGGTCAGCGTGCCCAGGTCGGCGGCCGACAGGTTCAGTTCCTGGGTCAGGTACGGACCGAAGCCGATGTTGACACCGCGGAACAGGTACGAGACCAGGTATCCCAGCGAAAAGAACAGGAAGACGCGCAGGCCGGCGGACATGGTTGGCGGATGGTCAGGCCTTGCGGCGGAACACCAGCTTGTCCGCCGTCGATGCCGCGGCGTCGTAGGCGTAGCCCTCGCTGTCGAAGCCCTGCAAGCCCTCGGGCTTGGCAACCTTGTGCTCGATGGCATAGCGGGCCATCAGCCCGCGCGCGCGCTTGGCGTGGAAGCTGATCACCTTCCAGGTGCCGTTCTTCCAGTCCTGGAACACGCACTGCACCACGCGGGCCTTCAGCACCTTGAGATCGACCGCCTTGAAATACTCTTCCGAGGCCAGGTTGACCACGATGGGCGATTTCTTGCCGGCCAGCCGCTCGTTGAGGTGGTCGGCAATGGTGCTGCCCCAGTATTCATACAGGTTCTTGCCCTTGGCGGTGGCCAGGCGCGTGCCCATTTCCAGGCGGTACGGCTGCATCAGATCGAGCGGCCGCAGCACGCCGTACAGGCCGCTCAGGATGGCGACGTGTTCCTGCGCCCAGTCCAGCCGCGCGGCCGACAGGGTGCCGGCCTGCAGGCCTTCGTAGACGTCGCCGTTGAACGCCAGCACGGCCTGGCGGGCATTGTGCTGGGTGAACTTGCGCGACCAGGCGGCATAGCGCCCCACGTTGAGCTCGGCCAGGGCCGGGCTCAGGCTCATCAGCTCGGCCACGTCGGACGCCGACAAAGTCTTGAGCACCTTGATCAGGGCGGCGGCCTGGTCCACGAAGAGCGGCTGGGTATGGTGCTCGATGTGCACCGGCGTGTCGTAATCCAGTTTCTTGGCAGGGGAAAGCAAAAACAGCATGTTGCGGGGTTCCTTGGTTTTCTGTGCGTCAGTGCGGGATCAGCGCGCCGTCCAGCCGCCGTCGACGGAGATCGTGGTGCCGGTGATCTGGGCCGCGGCGTCCGAGGCCAGGAACACGGCCGTGCCGCCCAGTTGTTCGGGGGTCACGAATTGCAGCGACGGCTGCTTCTCGCTGAGCAGCTCGCGGGCGGCGGCTTCCTGGTCGACCTGCTGTTGCTGGGCCAGGGCGCTGATCTGCTTTTCGACCAGGGCGGTGCGCACCCAGCCCGGGCAGATGGCGTTGGCGGTGACGCCGGTGCCGGCGGTTTCGAGCGCGGTGACCTTGGTCAGCCCGACCACGCCATGCTTGGCCGCCACGTAGGCCGATTTGCTGGCCGAGCCCACCAGGCCGTGCGCCGAGGCGATGTTGATGATGCGGCCCCAGCCCTGCTTTTTCATGTGCGGCAGCGCGGCGGCCGAGCCGTGGAACACCGCCGAGAGGTTGAGCGCCAGGATGGCGTCCCATTTCTCGACCGGGAAGTCCTCGATCAGCGCGGTGTGCTGGATGCCGGCGTTGTTGACCAGGATGTCGATGCGGCCCAGCGACTGCACGGTGTTCGCGACCAGTTGCCGCACGGCCTCGCCGCGCGACAGGTCGGCGCCGTCGTACAGCACCCGCACGCCATGCTCGCTGGCCAGGCCGGCCCGCACTTTCTCGATCTCGGCGGCATCGCCGAAGCCGTTCAAGACGATGTCGGCGCCGTGCTGGGCGAACGCGGTGGCGATGCCCAGGCCGATACCGCTGGTGGAGCCAGTGACGACTGCGACTTTTCCTTTGAGCATGCGAATTCTCCTGTGTGGGATCGGGCCGCGCCCGGGATCGAAGGCCGGGCTCAAGTGTAGCCGCCGCGCGCGTTACAAGGGGCGGGCCGTGGAGTGGGTGGCTTGGTGTCTTGTGAGGCGGAGAGTGGAGGTTCGTTGAGCGTCCAGGCCGGGGTTGGGCGTGCGGGCCGGCATGCGCTGCCGGCTGCCCTGCCCGCGGCCGAGACAGGCCAGGATTTTTTCTGATATAGTTGCGGTCTTCGTTTTTTCGGAGACGAAGGTCCGTACGTTTGCCAGACGACCACGGCGCCCTGCGCCGCAGGCAGCGTACCCGCCGGATTGCATTCATCCGGCAAGGAAAGCGGACACCGGAGAGGTGGCAGAGTGGTCGAATGTACCTGACTCGAAATCAGGCGTACGGTTTCCCCGTACCGTGGGTTCGAATCCCACCCTCTCCGCCAAGGAATCATGCCCTTGGATACGACAAGGCCCCTTGCGGGGCCTTTTGTTTTTGTTTCGCAGCCGCGGCGACTGGCGCCGGGCTGCGCGGCATCCCGGACAGCTCAGCGGATCACCGCCGTACCCTGGATGACGATGCCCGGCTCGGCCGGGTAGACCGGGTAGCCCGGCACGACGACGGGCTGGTGGTAACGGGGCGCCTTGCACTTGCGCTCTTCCTTGTAGTCGCCGTTGCCCTTCCACTTCCGTTCGACCTTGCAGTGACCGTCCCAGTATTCTTCCTTGTGGTCACCGCCGTGGTAATGGCCGCCGTAATAGCGGTCGCCATGCCCCGATTCGTCTTTCCAGGGGTCGGCCATGGCGGCGGGCGCCAGCAGCGCTGCCGCGACGGCGAGCATACCCAGCACCGATTTCTTGTTCATGCGAGCCTCTTGTGGCAATTTCTCACGGCGGAGAATAGTCCCCGCCGCTCGCAAGTCGCTGTCCGTTTGTTACATGATGGCTCGCAAGGTTGCGGACGCCCTCGGCGTGCCTTCTAGCGGTCGCGCGGGCTTACATTTCTTGCAAGCGTATCCTCGCACTCCACACAACCAGGCATATGCAACTGCTCTACGACACGCTCGTGCTGTTCGACTGGATCATGCGCTTGTTCTGAGCGGCCTCTCTGCCGGCGCTAACAAGCGAAGACGCCCTCCGCGCGATGCCGGTGTCAGACACCCCATGCGCGTCGTCTCGGCCACAAAAGGCAACGCAGGGGTGTCTGACACCTACAGCGAACCCCGGCGTGTCGACCAGAGATCCTGCGAGCCCGGGCCTGCCGGCGGGGCCTGGGCGGCCAGTTGGAGCGAGGGCAGCCCCCCGCAGGGGGCCGAGGGCGCCTGGTGGCGCGCCCGAGCCGAGCGACGTGGCCGACCAGGCCCCGCCGGCAGGCCCGGGCGCCTAAAGAACCCCCTGGCGCAGTTCGACCACCCGCTGTGAACCCGTTAACCCACCTTGGTACCGGCACTCTCAAAAGCCCGGCAGGCGCGCCGTCTCGGCCGGCGCTGGGGCCTCGCGCCAGGCGCCCTCGTGCTCGAGCAGCCAGCGCTTGCGATGCGCCCCGCCTGCATAACCTTTCAGTTCGCCCTTGCTGCCTATCACGCGGTGGCACGGCACGATCAGGTCGATGGGATTGGCGCCGACCGCCGCACCCACGTCAATGGCGGCGCGCGGGTCGTCAAGCCCCAGCGCGCGGGCCAGCCGGCCGTAGCTGGTGGTCTGGCCGGGCGGAATGTCGAGCAGGGCTCGCCAGACGCGGCGTTCGAAATCGGTGCCGCCGGTCGCCGTGGCAATATCGCGCAGCGCGTCGAGCTGGCCGGCGAAATAGGCGGCCAGCGCGGCGGCGATCACCGGCGGCGGCGCGCCTTCAGCCAGCTCATAGGAGCCGTAATGGCCACGCAGGCCGCGGCGCAGGCGCGCCTGGTGGTCGGCGAAATCCAGGGCGCACACGCCCGGCGGCGTCCACGACCAGCAGCAGGTCGCCCAGCGGCGAGGGAATCGTGCTCACGCGCAGTTTCATGGCTGTCTTCCATCAAACGGGCGATGGGCCCATGACAACCACTGTAGGCCGACGACGCCGCGCCGGCATCCCGGCACTTGCGGCCGAATTCCGCCGGTGGAAGGTCAGCGGCCGAACCGCTCCAGCAGCCCCGTCAGCAACGGGCGGATGCTCTGCAATTGCTCCAGGTGCACGGCGGACAGGTCTTCCAGCGTGCGTTCGGCCTGCGGCGTCAGACCCAGCAGCACCCGTCGGCCGTCGTCGGGATCGGCCAGACGCGTCACCATGCCCATGCGCGCCAGCCGGCTGACCAGCTCGACCGCACTATGGGATTTGATGCACAGGCGCTGCGCCAGCTCGGTGACGGTGGGCGCGATAGGGCTGCCCTTGATGGCGAGCAGTGCCTGGTGCTGCTGCGGCGCCAGCCCGCGGGCATGGGCCTGGGCCTCGCTGCCCATCGCAAAGCGGCGCAGTTCATGGCGGAAATCGGCCAGCGCGGCAAAATCGGCGGGCCGCAAGGCCCGGCGTTCGGCGGCATGGGAAGTCGTCTGCAAAATCGGTGCATCCATCGCAAGGCATCCTTCAGGCCGGCCACCGGTATGGCGGGATGCCGGCGTGAATCTGTATCGATGGTACGCAGGCGGACGGCTGTCCGGGGATTACCGAATCATTAATTATTGGTAATGTCGTCCGGCGCACCCGCCATGAGGGATGGCGCCGTGCGCTAGAATTCGCCGCTGCAAGGCGTACCGCCCGCGCGCGATGGGTTCAGTGCCGGCGGGCCCGGAATGCGGAGGTGAACCATGTGGCGCTGCCTGATCGTCGAGGACGACGCCGACAATGCCCGCTATATCGCCAATGGGCTGAAAGAGCTGGGCTACGACCCGGTGGTCTGCATGGACGGAACGACGGCATTGCAGCGCGCCACCACCGAGCATTGGGACGCGATCGTGCTGGACCGCATGCTGCCCAATGATGTCGACGGCCTGTCGATCCTGTGGTCGTTGCGCGCGCTCGGCAAGAAGACGCCCGTGCTGGTGCTGAGCGCGCTGACCGCGCTGGATGAGCGCGTGCGCGGCCTGAAGGCCGGCGGCGACGACTACCTGACCAAGCCGTTCGCCTTTCCCGAACTGGCGGCGCGCATCGAAGCGCTGATCCGGCGCTCGTCGGCCGGCTACGAGCAGCGCCAGCTCAACGTGGCCGACCTGTCGCTCGACCTGGTCAGCGGCCAGGTGACGCGCGGCGGCCGGCCGATCGCGCTGCAGCCACGCGAATACAAGCTGCTGGCCTACATGATGAACAACGCCGGCCAGGTGCTGACGCGCACCATGCTGCTGGCCACGGTATGGGGCTATCACTACGACCCGCAGACCAACGTGATCGATGTGCACATCAGCCGGTTGCGGCAGAAGATCGATGGCGCCGCCGATACCCCGCTGATCCATACAGTGCGGGGCGTGGGCTACCGCCTGGCGGCCGAGGGCGAATCCGCCGACCGGGACCGGCCATGATGCAGCGCCTGGCCGGGGCGCTGCGCGCCATCCGCAGCTCGGTGGCGTTCCGCTTGACGCTCAACTACAGCATCCTGGCCCTGCTGACCTCGCTGGTGTCGCTGTTCTTCCTGTATACCCAGAGCGTCAAGATCCTGGAGTCCCAGTTCTCGCGGCAGGTGCAGATCACGGCGCAGCGCATGAACGCACACTTCGAGCAAGGCGGCCTGGCGGGCCTGGCGCGCGAGATCTCGCTGGAAATGGCCGACCACGTCAACACGGACACGGAAATGTTCATGCTGCTGGACCCGGTCGGCCGCATGCTGGTGGGCAACATCGCCTGGGACCCAGGCGACGCGCCGCTCAACGGCAGCGGCGTGATGCGCTCCGTGCTGCTGCGCGGCCAGCCGGTGCACGGCTACCTGGTGGCCCGCAAGCTGCGCGACGGCTCGACGCTGATCATCGGCCACGACCTGCGCGACCTGTACGAGCTGACCGACCTGATCCGGAAAGTGAGCCTGGCGGCCACCGGCGTCATCGCCCTGCTGGTATTGCTGGGCGCCGCGCTGTTTCGCCGGGTGCTGCAGCGCCGCGTCGAGGTCATCCGCCAGACGGCGGCGCAGATCGAAGCCGGCGAACTGGGCCAGCGCATCCCGGCGCATCCGCGCCAGGACGAGTTCGCGCTGCTGTCCAGCGATATCAACCGCATGCTGGATCGCATCGAACTGCTGATGAGCGGGGTGCGCAATGTCTCGGACGCCGTGGCGCACCATTTGCGCACGCCGTTGACGCGCATGCTGGCGCGCCTGCGCACCATCGACTGGGAAACGGAATCGCGCGAGCAGATACGCAAGTCGGTCGACGGCCTGGCGGCCGAGCTGGAGGACCTGGTCAAGGTTTCGGAGAAACTGCTGCAGATCGCCGAGCTGGAGTCCGGCGCGCGGCGCAAGCACTTCGAACCGGTGCGCCTGGATGTGATCGCGCGCGATGTGGCCGACCTGTACGAGGCGGTCGCCGAGGACAACCAGGCCGCGCTGACGTTCGAGTCGGCCGGCACCGCGCCGCTGCATGGCGATCCCGACCTGCTGGCCGGCGCCATCGCCACGCTGGTGGAGAATGCCCTGAAGTATGCCGGGCAAGGCGCGCGCATCCGCATCGAGACCGCGCAGACAGCGCGCGAGATCTCGCTGACGGTGGCCGACAACGGGCCGGGCATCGCGCCGGAGAAGCTGCACCGCATCGGCGAGCGCTTCTATCGCGCGCACCGCCATGTGCCCGGTTACGGCCTGGGCCTGGCGACCGTCATGGCGATCGCCCGCCTGCACGGCGGGCGCCTGGAACTGGCGAATGCCGACCCGGGGTTGCGCGCGTGCCTGCGTTTCCCGCGGGGCTCGGCGCCCGGCCCTTCCTGAGCCGCCGGGTTCGCCGGCGGCACGGCCCGGCGGCGGCGCTCAGGGCGCCAAACCGGGCAGCAGCGCGCCGAGCGCCGCGCAGCCGGCCACCACCAGCCAGGGCGGCAGTTTCCACGCGGTCAAGGCGGCCAGCGCCAGCAAGGCCAGCGCGAAGTCCGCCGGCCCCAGGATGGCGCTGGTCCAGACCGGCTGATACAAGGCCGCCAGCAGCAGGCCGACTACGGCCGCATTGATGCCCGCCAGGGCTGCGCGCGCGCGGCGGTCGCGGCGCAACGGCTCCCAGAAGGGCAGCGCGCCCGCGACCAGCAGGAACGATGGCGCGAAGATGGCGGCCAGGCACAGCATGCCGCCCAGCCAGCCGGAAGGCGCGCCCTGCAGCGACGCGCCCAGGAAGGCGGCGAAGGTGAACAGCGGCCCGGGCACGGCCTGGGCGGCGCCGTAGCCCGCCAGGAATACGTCGTTGTCGACCCAGCCGGGCGGCACGACCTCGCTCTGCAACAGCGGCAGGACGACGTGGCCGCCGCCGAACACCAGCGAACCGGCGCGGTAGAACGCATCGGCCACCTGCAGCGCGTGGCTGGAGAACGCGCCGGCGGCCAGCGGCAGGCCAGCCAGCAGGATGACGAACAACAGCAGCCACACCGCCCCGGCGCGCCGGCTCATGGCGATAGGCAACGCCTCGTGCGCCTCATGCGACGCCTGCGGCAGCCACAGCAGGCCCGCCAGCCCCGCCGCGACCAGCACACCGACCTGGGCCCAGGCCGCCGGCAACAACAGGACGCAGCAGGCCGCGGCCGCCATGATGCCGATGCGCCGGCCGTCGGTGCACAGGCTGCGCGCCATGTTCCAGACGGCCTGCGCCACCACGGCCACCGCCACGATCTTCAGGCCGTGCAGCAAGCCGGGCGGGAGCGCCTGGCCATAACGCGACACCCCGAGCGCAAGCAGGATCAATGCAATGGCGGACGGCAGGGTGAATCCGGCCCAAGCGGCCAGCGCCCCGGCGTAGCCGGCGCGCGACAGCCCCAGCGCCATGCCGACCTGGCTGCTGGCGGGCCCGGGAAGAAACTGGCACAGCGCCACCAGGTCGGCGTAGGCGCGCTCGCTGAGCCAGCGGCGGCGCGCCACGAACTCGGCATGGAAATACCCCAGGTGCGCCACGGGGCCGCCGAACGAGGTGAGCCCGAGGCGCAGGAACACCAGGAACACGGCCCATGGACGGGCATCGCGCGCGGGGGAATCGATCATGAATGGATATCCTTCGATGACGGGCTCGCCGCGCGATGGTAGCCGAAACCGGCGCCCCGCTGGGCCCGCCGTGGGCCCGCCGCCACAGCTGTATCGGGCGCGCGGCAGCCGATGCTACGATGCGGCCATGTGCGCCGGCGGGCCCGTCCGCCGGCCCAGGCCTTCGGAGCACCCGCGTGATACTTGAATATCTGAAGCTGGTCGGCCTGGGCCTGGTGGCCCTGCTGCCCGTGGCGAATCCGCTGACGAGCGCCACCCTGCTGCTGGCGCTGAGCAAGGGCTATACACGCGACGAACGCAATCGACAGGTCGACCGGGCGACGATCTATGTGGCCGCGATCATCCTGGTGTGCTTCTATGCCGGCAACGCCATCATGTCAGGGTTCGGCATTTCGATCCCGGGGCTGCGCATCGCCGGCGGCCTGATCGTGGCGTACATCGGTTTTTCCATGCTGTTCCCCGACACGCAGACCGAGGCGCAGGCCCAGGTGGAGATGGCGCCGGACGAACCGCGCGTGCAGGTGGACGCCGCGCATGGCAACCTGCGCCGTGCGCCGCGCGACATTTCCTTCATTCCGCTGGCGCTGCCCGGCACCGCCGGGCCGGGGACCATCGCGCTGATCATCAGCGGCGCCTCGACCTTGCACGGCCATGACGGCCTGCAGCCGATCCATCACCTGGTGGTGCTCTCGGTCACGGCGCTGGTGGCGCTGATTTTCTGGATCTGCCTGCGCAGCGCCGAACGGGTCGTGCGCGTGCTGGGTGAATCCGGCGTCGACGCGATGTCGCGCATCATGGGGTTCTTGCTGATCTGCATGGGCGTGCAGTTCTGCATCGACGGCATCTTCGAATTGCTGGGCAAGGCGCTGCCCGCCTGACGGGCCCCCAGGCTACCGGCGCGGCGGCTCGAGCAGGGCCAACGCCGCGCGCACCATGCCTTGCAGCAGCTCGGGTTCGGGCCGCGCGCGCGCCATGACGCGCACGCCCATCAGCAACCCCAGCAGCAGCCGCGCCAGGTCGTCCGCCGATTGGTCCTGCGCGATGGCGCCGGCCTGCTGGCCGGCCGCCACGCAGCGGCGGAAGAACGCTTCCATGCGCGCCAGCACCTCGGCCACGACCTGCTGGAACTCGGCATCATGCGGCGCCACCTCGAGCGCCGAGTTGACGATCATGCAACCCTTGCGCTGCTGGTCGGCCAGCGAGTGCTCGACGATCTCGGCGAAAAAAGCGGCAATGGCCTCGCGCGGCGGCAGATGCTCGACCCGCCGCGCGCGGGCCGCGAAACGGTTCTCGACGTAGTGATCGAGCGCGCGCCGGTACAACGCCCGCTTGTCGCCGAAGGCGTTGTACAGGCTGGCGCCGGTAATGCCCATGTGGTCGGCCAGCTCGCGCACCGATGTCGCCTCGTAGCCATGGCGCCAGAAGCAGCCCACGGCGGCGTCCAGCGCTGCCTGCTCATTGAATTCCCGCGGCCTGGCCATGATGGCTCCTTGTATGTCGTCCCGGCGGAGTTGCCCGGGCGGTCTGCTTGCCGTATTCTAGATCAATCGATCTAGAACCCTTTCGCGCCTGGAGACAACCCATGATCCGCTTTTACTTCCATCCCACCCCCAACCCGGCGAAAGTCGCCTTGTTCCTGGAGGAGGCCGGGCTGCCCTACGAGGTGGTGCCGGTCGACACCAGCAAAGGCGCCCAGCATGCGGCGGAATTCCGCGCCGTCAACCCGAACGGCAAGGTGCCCGCCATCGTCGACACCGAGGGGCCGGCAGGCCGCGAAACCCGGGTATTCGACTCCAGCGCCATCCTGCTCTACCTGGGCGACAAGACCGGCCGCTTCGTCGGGTCGCCGGCCGATCGCCCGGAACTGCTGTCGTGGCTGTTCTTCATTGCGTCGGGCCTGGGCCCGTTTTCGGGCCAGGCGGTGCATTTCCAGTACGCGGCGCCGCAGGGCAACGAGTATGCGGTGAACCGCTACCGGCGCGAAGCCGAACGCCATTACCGCGTGCTCGACGATCATCTGGCGAGCCGCGATTACATCGTGGGCGACGCGTATTCCATCGTCGACATGTCGGGCTGGGGCTGGCTGGACCGGGCTTCGCGCGTGATGAAGGACGAAGCGGACCCCTTGGCGCCATATCCGAACATCAAGCGCTGGTTCGCGGCCATCGACGCCCGGCCGGCCGCGGCGCGTGCGCGCGAAGTCGGCAAGGAGCATGACTTCAAGCGCGTGAACGACGACGAAACCAAGCGCGCGCTGTTTCCGTCGAATTATCCGGAACTGTCCGGCTGGGCGCGCGGCTAGAGCGTGGGCGGCTCGATCCAGAAGAAGCGTTCTCCTTGCTGGATCATGTCGGCCACGCCCTGGGCTTCCATGCGGAAATCGGTGCCCATGAGCGTGGCCCCGCCGTCGTCATGGATATGAATGATGGCCAGCGGGTCGTTCTCCATGGTGTACCAGTAATAGCCGGGCTTGAGATCGTGGATTTTGGTTTGCATCGACTCGGTATGAAAAACGCTGTCTCGGACAGGCCAGTATATTGCAGCGTCCGGCGCGCGCGCCGGGTTTGCCGCAAACCGGCCCGCCTTGGTATATGAATGTAACCAGGCGTGCGTCACGCACCGCGGCGCCAGAAATTTCAGATGATTTCGGCAGCGGCTTTCCCCTGGCGAAAGCTCGTATTGCGATGCAACAGGCGGCCCCGGCCGCAGGGCGGCCGTGTTGCGGATTGTCGCCATTGCAGCAGCTTCGTTCACGTTCTGCCGCCTAAAAGCCTCGACAATAGGCTCATCTCATCAACTCGGCTGCTTGCGCAGCAAGGCAGGCTCACATGAAAAAATGGTTCATTGCCGGAATTGGCGCCGCAGGGCTGCTGATTTCCAGTGCCGCCATGGCGCGCGTCGACATCGGCGTATCCATCGGCATCCCGGGCGTGATCTACCCTGCCCCCGTGTATGTGGCGCCCCAACCCGTGTATGTCGCGCCGCCGCCTCCGGTGTATTACCACCCGGCCCCGGTGTATCGTCCGCGCTACGTCCGCCCGGCTCCCGTGTACTACTACGGCGGCCGCCACTGGGACCGCCACGGCCACAAGCACTGGAAGCGGCATGGCCACCGCCATCACCGCCACGACGATTGACCGACACGTGCACGGGCGGCCCATCCGCCCGGCTTCACGAGGCTGCCGCGAGGCAGCCTTTTTTTGTGCCCGGCGGTCCGGGCTGGACATGCCCTTCGGGACGGTCCGCCGCCGCAGAGCGTGGATGCCGGCGCGATAAGGCGCCGGCGCGTCAGTCTTCGCGGCGCAGGCGCGCAGCGGCGACCGGCTCCGCGGCCGGCGCGGACGGCTGCGGTGCGGCCGCGACACGGACCTGCGGGCTGGGCCAGCGGCGCGGCACGCTGGCCGAACGCCACCAGCCGTTATGCGGACGCATGCGAGAACTCGGGTTCACCATTGAAGCGTACTCCGTTGATGCCGTGGAATATCTGCCGGCTGCTCTGCTCGGCTTCGGCACGGGTTGCGAACGGCTGCTGGCCGGGCACGAGCCAGCTTTTTTCGGGAGCGGTCGCTCCGACGCGGCGGGTCCAGATCCGCACGCGATAGCCTTGCGTTTCGTCTTCAACGACATCGCAACGCACACGAAAATCACCGATCATTCTGGAATCCATGTTGGGCATTCTCCACACGTTCATTGACGTAAAAACCCGCCTGCGGCGTGCCGCGCATATTGTGCCCTAAAGATGCGGCCCTTTTTTATGCGAACACATTTGCTGACAATGACGCGGAAATGACGGCAGCATAACGACGCGATAAGACAAGAATATGGCGACGCATAAGAACAAAGCCCTCTTGCGAGGGCTTTGCCGGGGCGGGAAAGGGACGGTCAGGGCTGCAAGACCGTGAGCCCGCCCATATAGGGCTGCAGCACCTTCGGGACGCTGATGCTGCCGTCGGGCTGCTGGTGGTTTTCCAGTACGGCCACCAGGGCGCGGCCCACCGCCAGGCCGGAGCCGTTGAGCGTGTGCACGAACTCGGGTTTGCCCTGGGCGCCCCGGAACCGGCCCTGCATGCGGCGCGCCTGGAACGTTTCGCAATTCGACACCGAGGAAATCTCGCGCCAGGTGTTCTGGGCCGGCAGCCAGACCTCCAGGTCGTAGGTCTTGGCGGCGCCGAAACCCATGTCGCCGGTGCACAGCAACACCACGCGGTACGGCAGCTCGAGCAGCTGCAGCACGTGCTCGGCATGGCCGACCATCTCTTCCAGCGCCTGGTACGAGGCATCGGGATGGGCGATCTGCACCATCTCGACCTTGTCGAACTGGTGCTGGCGGATCATGCCGCGCGTGTCGCGCCCGCCGCTGCCCGCCTCGGAACGGAAGCACGGCGTGTGCGCGGTGAGCTTGATGGGCAGGTCGGCCGCGGCCACGATGGTGTCGCGGGCGACGCTGGTCAGGGTGATTTCCGAGGTGGAAATCAAGTACTGGTCTTCGCGCGCCAGCGGATTGCCGCGCTCGTCGAGCCGGGGCTCGTCCTCGTCGCCGCCCTTGGTCACGAAGAACATGTCGTCCTTGAACTTAGGCAACTGGCCGGTGCCGTAGAGGGTCGAGCTGTTGACGATATACGGCGTGTAGCACTCGGTGTAGCCATGCTGGCCGGTTTGCAGGTCGAGCATGAACTGGGCCAGGGCGCGGTGCAGCCGCGCCACCGGGCCGCGCATGAACGAGAAGCGCGCGCCGGACAGCTTGGCCGCCGTGTCGAAATCCAGCCCCAGGGGCTCGCCCAGGGCGACGTGGTCCTTGGGCTCGAACCCCAGCGGCGGGGGGTTGCCGTCCGCGCCGGGCTGGCCGGGCAGCCAGCGGCGCACTTCGACGTTGTCGTCGGCCGACGCGCCCACCGGCACGCTGGCATGCGGCAGGTTCGGCACGGCCATCAGCAGCTCGTTGAGCGACTGCTGCACGCCCGCGAGCTCGTCTTCGAGCTGCTTCAGGCGGCCGGGGATGGCCTGCGATTCGGCCATGACCGCCGAGGCGTCCTGCCCCTGGGCCTTGAGCTGGCCGATCTGCTTGGCCAGCGCATTGCGGCGCGCCTGCAGGGATTCGGTCTCGGTCTGGACCGCCTTGCGGCGCGACTCCAGTTCGTTGAACCGTTGGCTGTCGAAATCGACGCCGCGGCTTTTCAGGCGGTCTACGACGGTTTGCAGGTCTTTGCGCAGCAGTATCGGGTCTAGCATGAGCGATGGATTCAGGGTTGAAAGAGCGCGGCGGGCCGGAGCCTACCGCTTCTTGGCGCGTTCCTGGGCATCGAGTTCGCGCAGGAACGCCAGCTTTTGCTGGATTTTAGCTTCCAGGCCGCGATCGGTCGGCCGATAGAACGACGCCTTCAGGCCGTCGGGAAAATACTGTTCGCCGGCCGCGTAGCCATGCGGCTCGTCGTGGGCGTAGCGATAGGCCCGGCCGTGGCCGAGCTGCTTCATCAGCTTGGTGGGCGCGTTGCGCAGGTGCATCGGCACCGGCGCGCTGCCGTGCTCGGCGGCGAACTTGCGGGCCGCATTGTAGGCGTTGTAGACGGCGTTGGACTTGGCGGCGCAGGCCATGTAGACCAGCGCCTGGGCCAGCGCCAGTTCGCCTTCGGGCGACCCCAGGCGTTCGTAGATGTCGGCGCCGTTGAGCGCCAGCTCGGTGGCGCGCGGGTCGGCCAGGCCGATGTCCTCGACCGCCATGCGCACCAGGCGGCGCGCCATGTACTTCGGGTCGGCGCCGCCATCGAGCATGCGCGCGAACCAGTACAGCGCCGCGTCCGGGTCGGAGCCGCGCACCGCCTTGTGCAGCGCGCTGATCTGGTCGTAGAAGGCATCCCCGCCCTTGTCGAAGCGGCGCAGGTTCTGCGACAGCGAAGTCTCCAGCCAGGCGACGTCGACTTCGTCGCGGCCGGCGGCCTGCGCCGATTCGGCCACCACCTCGACCGCGCTGATCAGGCGCCGGGCGTCGCCGTCGGCCCAGGCTGCGAGCTGCACGCGCGCGTCGGGCTGGAAGCGTATCGCGGCTTCGGCCTCGCGGCCTTCGTTGAGCGCCTGGACGGCGCGCTCGATCAATTGCTCGAGCTCCTCGGCGCTGAGCGACTGCAGCACATATACGCGGGCGCGCGACAGCAGCGCCGAATTCACCTCGAACGACGGGTTCTCGGTGGTGGCGCCGATAAAGGTGAACAGGCCGCTTTCGACGTAGGGCAGGAAGGCGTCCTGCTGGGCCTTGTTGAACCGGTGCACTTCGTCGACGAACAGGATGGTGCGGCGGCCCTGGCCCTGCGCCACCTGGGCGGTGGTCACGGCGTCGCGGATGTCCTTCACGCCGCCCAGGACGGCCGAGATGGCGATGAACTGCGCATCGAAACCGTCCGCCATCAGGCGCGCCAGGGTGGTCTTGCCCACCCCGGGCGGGCCCCAGAAGATCATCGAATGCGGACGGCCGGACTCGAAAGCGACGCGCAGCGGCTTGTCGGGCCCCAGCAGGTGCGACTGCCCGACCACTTCGGACAGCGTGCGGGGCCGCAGGCGTTCGGCCAACGGCACATAGGGCCGGTGAGCCGGATCGGCGGCGAACAGATCGTTGCTCATGACGGAATGGCGAAAAGCCGCGAAAGCGGCCAAAACAATCATTACACCATGGGGCGCGCGACCCTGCCGCCCAGCCTGCGGCCCGGGGCGGCGTAGGGGTAACTCCCAAGTGCGTCATGTAAATTATTTTCATGATAATCGCCAAACTTGCCTTATTAAGTAATTTTTTTACGGAGAGGCGCATGGCCACTTCCCCGCTTTCCCCTGCCCCCGCCGACCCGCCGCTGGAGGCCGACGGCAAGGGCCTGGGCGCATTCCCGCCCGGCTGTACGGTGGCGCAGGCGCCGGCCCTGGGCTGGAACCTGCTGGAAGAGGACGTCAGCCTGCCGGTGGCGGTGCTCTACGAGGCGCGCGTGCGGCACAACCTGCAGTGGATGCAACGCTTCATGGAAGCGTATGGCGTCAAGCTGGCGCCGCACGGCAAGACGACCATGAGCCCGGCGCTGTTCCATCGCCAGCTCGCCGCCGGCGCCTGGGGCATCACGCTGGCCACCGCGCCGCAGGCCCACGCCGCCTACCGCCATGGCGTGCGGCGCGTGCTGATGGCCAACCAGCTGGTCGGCCGCGCCAACATGGCGCTGGTGGCCGGGCTGCTGCGCGACCCGGGCTTCGACTATTGGTGCCTGCTCGATTCGGCGGCCAACGCCGCCCAGCTGGGCGCCTATTTCTCGGCGCGCGGCCTGCGGCTGCCAGTGCTGATCGAGCTGGGCGTGCCCGGCGGGCGCACCGGTGTGCGCGACGAGGCACAACTGCAGGCGGTGCTGGCCGAACTGGCGCGCTGGCCGCAGGCGCTGGCGCTGGCCGGCATCGAGATCTACGAAGGCGTGCTGCAGGACGAGCAGCGCATCCGCGCCTTTCTGCGGCGCGCCGTCGACACGCTGCGCGCCCTGGCGGCCGGCGGGCGGCTGCGCGGCGACGGCCCGGCGCTGCTGTCGGGCGCGGGCTCGGCCTGGTTCGACGTGGTGGCGGAGGAGTTCTCCGGCCTGGACATCGGCATGCCGCTGGAAATCGTGCTGCGCCCGGGCTGCTACCTGTCGCACGACGTCGGCATCTATCGCAGCGCGGCGGAACGGATCGCCGCCCATAACCCGGTGGCGCGCCGGCTCGAGCCCGGCCTGCTGCCGGCCCTGCAAGTGTGGGCCTACGTGCAGTCGCTGCCCGAGCCCGGGCGCGCCATCGTCGGCCTGGGCAAGCGCGACGCGGCGTTCGACGCCGGCCTGCCGGTGCCGGCGGTGCAGCATCGCCCCGGCCGCCCGGCGCCGCTGCCGGCCCCCGCCCACTGGAAACTGACCGCGATGATGGACCAGCACGCTTTCATGGACATAGATGCGGACGACGACATTCAGGTCGGCGACATGGTCGCCTTCGATATTTCCCATCCCTGCCTGACGTTCGACAAATGGAGGCAGGTCTTGCTGGTCGATGAGCAGTACCGGATCACGGACGTGGCGCCCACTTGTTTCTGAATGCCGCGCGTGTCATAGCCCCACCTGGAGACAGAACCATGAAATTGCGTATCTTCCGGCGCCGTGGCGCATTGCCGGGCCTGCTGGCCGCCGGCGCCATCGGCCTGACCGCGCTGGCCGCCCCGGCGCTCTGTGCGGCGCCGGTCAAGGGCGGCACGGCCGTGATCGCCACCATCGGCGAACCGCCCACCCTGGATCCCATGGCCAGCACCGCCGACCTGGTGGGCATCCTGACCCAGCACATCTTCGAAACGCTGTACACGTTCGACGCCAAGTGGAACACCACGCCGCTGCTGGCCGAGCAAATGCCCCAGGTCAGCGACGACGGCCTGACCTACACCATCGCGCTGCGCCAGGGCATTACCTTCCACGACGGCTCGGCCATGGACTCGGCCGACGTGGTCGCGTCGCTGAAGCGCTGGACCGAAACCGCCTCGCGCGGCAAGCAGGCCGCCAAGCTGATCACCGCCATCGAGGCGCCCGATGCCCACACCGTGCGCATCGTCCTGAAGCAGCCCTATGCGCCGCTGACCGCCTTGCTGGCCATGAACAACAGCGCCGCGGTAGTGATGCCGGCCGAGAAACAGGCTACGCCCCTGAAGGAGATGGTCGGCACCGGCCCGTACCAGTTGAAGGCGCGGGTGCCGGACCAGTACATCCAGCTGGTGCGCTATGACGGCTACCAGCGGCGCGCCGGCGAGCCCGACGGCTATGGCGGCGCGCGCATGCAGTACCTGGACGAGATCCGCTTCGCGCCGGTCAGCAACGCCAACACCCGGGTCGAGAGCGCGGCGGCGGGCCAGTACGACTATGTGGATGCGCTACCGGTCGAATCGGCCGCCAAGCTCAAGGACAGCCGCTCCGAGCCGATGCTGCTCAAGCCGTTCGGCTGGCCGCGCCTGGTGCTCAATACCCGCCAGGGCATCATGGCCAGCCTGCCGGCCCGCCAGGCCGTGCAGCGGGCCTTGAACGAGGAGGACATGCTGTATGCCGCGTTCGGCAGCAAGGACTTCTACAGCCTGAATGGCGACCTGTATCCGGCCGGCTTTCCGTGGGCCACGCAGCTGGGGGGCAAGGTCTACAACCAGGGCGATGTGGCGGGCGCCAAGAAGCTGCTGGACGAAGCCAAGGTGGCGGACCGCACGCTGCGCATCCTGACCAGCCAGCAATACGAGTTCCACTACAAGATGGCGCTGGTGGCGGCCGAGTACCTGAAGATGGCCGGCTTCAAGGTCGACCTGCAGGTGGTGGACTGGGCCACGCTGACGCAACGCCGCCAGGACCCGGCCCTGTGGGATATCTTCATTACCCACAGCCCGTTCCTGCCGGAGCCGGCGCTGATCGATTTCCCCTCCAAGGATTCGCCGGGCTGGTGGGACACGCCGCGCCGCAACCAGGCGCTGGATGCCTTCAACCAGGCGCGCAACCCGGAAGAGCGCCGCGCGCGCTGGGCCGAGGTGCAACAGGCGGTGTTCGACGAAGTACCGTTCATCAAGGTGGGCGACTTCAATTCGCTGGCCGCCCGCTCGCCCGCGCTGCAAGGCGTGGCGCCGACGCCGTGGCCGTACTTCTGGAACGCCTGGAAGGCCAAGTAGTGCCAACCCGCCAACCGGAGAGGACGCGACCGTGCTGCGCTACCTGTTGAATCGCCTGGTGGGGCTGGTGGCGGTGATGTTCATCGTCGCCACCATCGTATTCGTGATCCTGCGCATCACGCCGGGCGATCCGGCCGCCGTGATGCTGGGCCCGCAAGCCAGCCAGCAGGACATCGACGCGCTGCGCGCGCGCCTGGGCCTGGACCAGTCCCTGCCGGCCCAATATGCCGCGTGGCTGGGCCAACTGGCGCGCGGCGACCTGGGCCAGTCCATCTTCCTGGACAAGCCGGTGCTGGCGGCGCTGGCCGACCGCGCCGAGCCGACCTTCTGGCTGACGCTGATGTCGCTGGCAATCGCCAGCGCCATCGCGCTGCCGGTCGGCATTCTGTCGGCGGTGCGGCGCGGCACGGCACTGGACCAGTCGGTGGTGACCTTCTCGATGTTCACCTCCAGCATCCCCAGCTTCTGGCTGGGCCTGCTGCTGATGCAGATTTTCTCCGTCAAGCTGGGCTGGCTGCCGGTGGCGGGCTACGGCGGGCCGGACGCGGGCATCGCCACCCGGCTGTCGCACCTGATATTGCCGGCCATCGTGCTGGGGTTGGTGAATTCCGCCCTGATCACGCGCTTCATCCGCGCCAGCATGCTGGACGTGCTGCGCGACGACTATGTGCGCACGGCGCGCGCCAAGGGGCTGCCGGAACGCAAGGTGATCCTCAAGCACGCGGTGCGCAACGCACTGATCCCGATCCTCACGGTGTTGGGCCTGACCACCGCCCTGCTGGTCAGCGGCGCGGTGGTCACCGAGACCGTGTTCGGCCTGCCCGGCGTGGGCAGCCTGGTGGTGTCGGCGGTGCTGCGGCGCGACTACCCGGTGATCCAGGGCGCGCTGCTGGTGATCGCGGCGATCTACGTGCTGATCAATCTGTTCATCGACCTGCTCTATCTGGCGGTCGACCCGCGGGTGCGCTACTGATATGACTATCGCGACTTTCTCCGGCGGCGGCGCCGAACGCTGGCAGGCGCTGCGCCTGCTGGTGGCGCGCCGGACCGTGCTGATCAGCCTGATCGTGCTGGCCGTGCTGGTGGCGGCGGCCGCGCTGGCGCCGTGGATCAGCCCGTTCGACCCCTACAAGCTGTCGATCATGAACCGCCTGCAGGCGCCCGGGGCGACCCACTGGTTCGGCACCGACGACTTCGGCCGCGACGTCTTCAGCCGGGTCATCCACGGCGGGCGGCTGTCGCTGCTGGTCGGCTTCCTGGTGGTGCTGCTGTCCAGCGTGCTGGGCATCGCGCTGGGGCTGGTGGCCGGCTTCTTCCGTGGCGCCGACAAGTTCGTGTCGCGGCTGATCGACGCCATGATGGCGTTTCCCGACATCCTGCTGGCGATCGCCCTGGTGGCGGCGCTGGGGCCGTCGCTGCTGAATGTGGTGATCGCGCTGGGCATCGTCTATGCGCCGCGGCTGGCCCGCATCGTGCGCGCCTCGACGCTGGTGATCCGCGAACTGCCGTTCGTGGAGGCGGCCCGCGCGCTGGGCGTGCCGACGCGGCGCATCGTGGTCGTGCACGTGCTGCGCAACCTGGTCTCGCCCATCCTGGTGCAGGGCACCTTCATCTTCGCCTATGCCATCCTGGCCGAGGCCGGCCTGTCGTTCCTGGGCGTGGGCGTCTCGCCCGAGATTCCCACCTGGGGCACCATGATCAATGCCGGCCAGCAATACATGGGCTCGGCGGACTGGATCATGGTGTTCCCCGGCATCGCCATCGTGCTGTCGGTCATGTCGCTGCAACTGGTGGGCGACGGCCTGCGCGACGTGCTGGATCCGCGCCTGCGCAAGGAGCTGTAGACATGACCGCGAGCCAACGCGACATCATCCTGGCCGTGCAGGGGCTGAAAACCTGGTTCCACAGCCGCGACGGCGTGGCCAAGTCGGTCGACGGCGTCACCTTCGACCTGGCGCGCGGCGAAACGCTGGCGATCGTCGGCGAGTCGGGCTCGGGCAAGTCAGTGACCAGCCTGTCCATCATGGGCCTGCTGCCCAGGCCGGCCGGCCGCATCGAGGCGGGCAGCATCCGCTTCCGCGACCGCCGCGGCGCCGAGCACGACCTGGCGCGCGCCACGCCCGCCACGCTGCAGGCGATCCGGGGCGCGGAAATCGCGATGATCTTCCAGGAGCCCATGACCAGCCTGAACCCGCTGTACACGGTGGGCGACCAGATCGCCGAGGCCGTGCTGCAGCACGAAGGCGGCTCGCGCGCCGCGGCGCTGCGGCGCGCGCGCGAAATGCTGGAGCGGGTCGAGATCCCGGCCGCGGCGCGGCGCATCGGCGAATACCCGCACCAGATGTCCGGCGGCATGCGGCAGCGCGTGATGATCGCCCTGGCATTGGCGTGCAATCCGTCCGTGCTGATCGCCGACGAACCCACCACCGCGCTCGATGTCACCGTGCAGGCGCAGATCCTGGACCTGCTGCGACGCCTGCAGGCCGAGTCCGGCATGAGCATCCTGTTCGTGACCCACAACCTCGGCGTAGTGGCGGAAATCGCCCATCGCGTGGCCGTCATGTATGCCGGCCGGGTCGTGGAGGACGCCACGGTGCACGACCTGTTCGAACGTCCGTCGCATCCCTACACGCGCGGCCTGCTGTCGTGCATTCCCACGGCCGCGCTGCTGGCCGCCCGCGAACGCCTGCGGCCCATCCCCGGCAACGTGCCCAGCGTGCTGGACCTGCCGCCCGGCTGCACGTTCGCGCCGCGCTGCGCGCTGGCGGACGCGGCCTGCGCGCGGACGGTGCCCGACCTGGTGGCGGTGCGGCCCGCGCACCATGCCCGCTGCATCAAGGTGACACCGCAATGACCGCTGCTCTTTCCACCGATTCCGGACCGCTGCTGCAAGTACAGGGGCTCACGGTGCATTTCCCGGCCGGCCGCGGCCAGGTGGTGCGCGCCGTCGAGGATGTGAGCTTCGATGTCCCGCGCCGGGCCATCGTCGGCCTGGTGGGCGAGTCCGGCTCGGGCAAGACCACCACCGGCCGCGCGCTGCTGCGGCTGTTCGCGCCCACCGCCGGCCGCATCCTGTTCGACGGCGCCGACATCACCCGCCTGGACCAGGCGCGCATGCTGCCCTGGCGGCGCCGCATGCAGATCGTGTTCCAGGATCCGTACGCCAGCCTGAACCCGCGCATGACAGTAGCCGAGATCCTCGGCGAGGCGCTGGATACCCATGGGCTGGCGCGCGGCCGGCGCGCGGCCCGGATCGGCGAACTGCTGGAACGGGTCGGCTTGAACGCCGACCACCAGCGCCGCTACCCGCATGAGTTCTCGGGCGGCCAGCGCCAGCGCATCGGCATCGCGCGCGCCCTGGCGGTCGAGCCCGATTTCATCGTGGCCGATGAACCGGTATCGGCATTGGATGTCTCGGTGCAGGCGCAGGTGCTCAACCTGCTGCAGGATCTGCAGCGCGACCTCGGCCTGACCATGCTGTTCGTGGCGCACGACCTGGCGGTGGTCGACTATCTGTGCGACGAAGTCGTGGTGATGTACCTGGGGCGCGTCATGGAGCGCGGCCCCACGCGGCGCGTGTACGCCGCGCCGCGCCATCCATACACCCAGGCGCTGCTGTCCGCCGCGCCGGTGCCCGATCCGCGCGCGCCGCGTTCGCGTATCCTGCTCAAGGGCGAGATTCCGAGCCCGCTGGATCCGCCTTCCGGCTGCGTGTTCCGCACCCGCTGCCCGCACGCCGCGCAGGTGTGCGCCGGCGCCGTGCCGGCGCCGCGCGACCTGGGCGGCGGACACTACGCCGCCTGCGCGCGCCTGGATGAGATCCCGTCATGAACCAATCCTCTTCCCTCGGAACCCCCGGCATGCCCACTCCGCGCGACATCGTCTACCAGATCCGCAGCCGCCGCGACGGCCTGAGCGCCACCGAACGCAAGGTGGCCGACGCCATCCTGGACGATATCGCCGCGGCGGCCGGCGCGACGGTAGACCAGCTGGCCCACAAGGCGGGCGTCAGCATCGCCGCCATTTCGCGCTTCGCCCGCTCGGTGGGCTGCGACGACACGCGCGACCTGAAGGTCCGGCTGGCGCAGGCCAGCGCCGTCGGCGAACGCTTCCTCGACCCGGCCACGCCGGAAGAAAGCACGTTCTACGCGCGGCTGTACGCCGATATCGAGGCCACCTTGCGCGAGCACCTGCCGCAGTTCACGGAAACGCTGTTCGAGCAGGCGGCCGGCATCGTGCGCGACGCGCGCATGACTTACGTGTTCGGCATGGGCGGCGCCTCGGCCGTGCTGTCGCAGGAACTGCAGTCGCGCCTGGTGCGGCTGGGCTACGCCGTGGCGGCCTACAGCGATGCGGTGCTGCTGCGCATGGTGGCGGCCACGCTGGATGAGCGCGACGTGGTGGTGGTGCTGTCGACCTCCGGCCTCACCCCGGAGATCCTCGCCGGCGCCCGTATCGTGCGCCAGTACGGCGCCCGCATGGTCGCGCTCACTGATCCCGGCTCGCCATTGGCCGAGCTGGCCGACGTGGTGCTGCCCATCCGGACCGCCGAGACCGATTTCATCTACAAGCCGTCGTCGTCGCGCTACGCCATGCTGCTGGCCATCGACATCCTGGCCACGGAGCTGGCCCTGGCGCGCCAGGAAGCCACCCAGGAACGGCTGCGCCGCATCAAGCTGGCGCTGGACGAGTACCGAGGCGGGCCCAACCGGCTGCCGCTGGGAGACTGAGTCGATGTACGACACCCTGATCGGCGGCGTGCAGGTGCTGGACGGCAGCGGCGCCGCCGGCTTCCAGGCCGACGTGGCCCTGGCCGCGGGCCGCATCGCGGCGATCGGCCCGCTGGACGCGGCCCCGGCGCGCGAGCATGTGGACGGCGCCGGCCTGGCGCTGGCGCCCGGCTTCATCGACGTGCACACGCACGACGACACCAACGTCATCCGCACGCCCGACATGCTGCCCAAGCTGTCGCAGGGCGTGACCACGGTGGTGGTGGGCAATTGCGGCATCAGCGCCGCGCCGGTGCGCCTGCGCGGCGAGCCGCCGGACCCGATGAACCTGCTGGGCGGCCGCGAGGCGTTCGCCTACCCGACTTTCGCCGATTACGCGCGCGCCGTCGATGCCGCCCGGCCGACCGTCAACGTGGCCGCGCTGGTCGGCCACACCGCCTTGCGCAACAACCACATGGACCGGCTCGACCGCCGCGCCACGGCGGCCGAGATCGCGGCCATGCGGGCGCAGCTGCGCGAAGCGCTGGAGGCGGGCGCGATCGGCCTGAGCACCGGGCTGGCCTATGCATCCGCCCAGCATGCCGACACGGCCGAAGTGCAGGCGCTGGCGGCCGAACTGGACGCCTTCGGCGCCCTGTACACCACGCACCTGCGCTCCGAGTTCGCCGCCATCCTCGAGGCCCTGCAAGAAGCCTACGAGATCGGCCGGCAGGCCCGCGTGCCGGTGGTCGTCTCGCACCTGAAATGCGCCGGCGCCGGCAACTGGGGCCGCAGCCGCGAAGTGCTGGCCAGCCTGGACACCGCCGGCCGCTACCTGCCGGTGGGCTGCGACTGCTACCCCTATTCGGCCAGCTCGTCCACGCTCGACCTCCGGCAGGTCACCGACGAGTTCGACATCGATATCACCTGGTCCGACCCGCATCCGGACATGGCCGGCCGCAGGCTGGCGGACATCGCCGCGCAGTGGCAAGTGCCGCTGGTGGAGGCGGCGCGCCGGCTGCAGCCGGCCGGCGCGGTCTACCACGGCATGCACGAAGACGACGTGCGCCGCATCCTGGCGCACCGCCTGACCATGGTCGGATCGGACGGCCTGCCCAACGACCCGCTGCCGCATCCGCGCCTGTGGGGCGCCTTTCCGCGCGTGCTGGGCCACTACAGCCGCGACCTCGGCCTGTTTCCGCTGGCTCAGGCGGTGCACAAGATGACCGGTCTGTCGGCGGCGCGCTTCGGCCTGGCCGGCCGCGGCCTGGTGCGCGTCGACCATCATGCCGACCTGGTGCTGTTCGACCCGGCCAGCGTGGCCGACCGCGCCACCTACGCCGACCCGGCGCGGCCCGCGCAAGGCATCCTGGCGGTATGGGTCAATGGCCGGCTGTCCTATCGCGACGGCCGCCTCACCGGCGCGCGCGCGGGCCGCTGGCTGCCGCGCAGCGGCGACCTGCGGGCCGGCTTCGGCCGCTTTTCCTCTTCCACCCAGGAGACATCATGAGCAATACCCCGATCCCGGATGCCAACGGCATCATCCGCTACGGCGTGGCCGGCGGCACCGGCCAGGGCGGCCAGCACATGCCGTTCGCCCGCGCCGTGCAGGCCGACGGCTGGCTGTACGTGTCGGGCCAGGTGCCCATGCAGGACGGCGAGGTGATCGACGGCGGCATCACGGCCCAGTCGCGCGCGGCCATCGGCAATGTGTTGCAGATCCTGCGCGAGGCCGGCTATGGCCCGGAGCACGTGGTGCGCTGCGGCGTCTGGCTCGACGATCCGCGGGATTTCGCCGCTTTCAACAAGGTGTTCAGGGAGTACTTCGGCGACCATCCGCCGGCGCGCGCCTGCGTGGAATCGCGGCTGGTGATCGACGCCAAGGTGGAGGTGGACTGCGTGGCCTACAAGCGCCCGTAGCGCGGCCGGCCTCAGGCGCGCAATTCGCCGGCGAACCAGCGTGCCAGCAGTTCGTTGACCTCGTCCGCCGCCTCGTATTGCACCCAGTGGCCGGCGTCGGGCAGCACGCGCCACAACCGCCCGGGGCCGTCGGCGGCGATGGCGGGCGCCACCTCGCGGGCCGTGGCGGTGACGTCGTGCTCGCCCCACACCAACAGCACCGGCCCGCCGTACTGGCGCAGCGCCTGCACCATGCCGTTGCCCTGCGAGGCGGTACGGCTGCGGAACCGGGTGGCCACGCAGCTGATTTCATGGACAGCCAGGGCCAGCTCGTCGGGCGCGTGCCGGTGCAGCATGAGCTGGTTGAGATTGTGCCGCAGCATGTCGCGCCGCTGCGCGGGCGTGGCGGCCTGCCGCCAGTTGCGCATGTCCAGCTTGCGGGGCCGGGGCATGCCATGCCCGCCCGACCCCAGCAGGGCCAGCCGCGCCACGCGCGGCCGCCGGGCCGCCAGACGCGCCGCCACCAGGCCGCCGAACGAGAAGCCGGCCAGGCCGATGGCGGTATCGGGGCCCACCGCCCGGTCGAGCGTGGCCCGTAGCGCGACGAGCAGGGGTTCCAGTTCGTCATCGCCGGTGGGCGGCGGCGCGGCGGCCGAATCCAGGTAGCCCGGCATGTCGGGCACCCAGACGGTGTAGCGGCGCGCCAGCGCCTCGATGTTGCGCACCCAGTGCAGCCAGCTGCCATGCCCGCCGTGCAGCAGCACCAGCGGCGCGCCGCTGCCGAGCGTGCGACAGCGCACGGTGCCGTCCGGGCCGGGGATGTCGTGGTGGCCGGCCAGCGCGTCGAGCCGGGCGAGTTCGGGATGGGCGGGCGGCGCGCCGGGATTGGTCGCCATTACGCGGCTTCGCTACATCCTGACCACGTCCACGCCAGCGGGGGGCGTGAAGCGGAACTCGCCGGCCGGCAGCGACGGATTGGCCTGGATGCCGGACAGCTCGACGCGGGTGGTCTGGCCGAACGCGTCCAGCAGTTCCACGCGCACCGGCAGGTTGTCCTTCATGCCGATGTCGACCTGGGCGAACCCGGCGTCGGCATTGCGCGGCTTGGCGCGCAGCCATTCGAGGCCGTCGCGCGCCGGCAGCGGCTCGACCTGGAAGGCCTGTTCCAGGTCGCCCGACCCGAACAGGATGGCGGCCGGCGACGTGCCGATGGCCTGGTCGACCTTGCGCACCGTCACCTGGACCAGGTCGGGATCGTACTGGAACAGTTGCTGGCCGTCGGACACCACCAATTGCTCGTAGGGCTTGCTGACCGCCCACTTGAACTTGCCGGGCCGCTGGAATGCGAACGTGCCGCTCTGGGCGCGCTGGGTGGCGCCCTGCGGTCCCACGGTGGACTGCGTGAACGAACCGGTGGCGCTCTTGATTTCGGCCACGAAGGATTTCAGCTGCGTGCGGGCATCGGCCGCCATGGCGGCCAGCGGGCACAGCACCAGCAGGGCGGCCGCGGCGGCCAGCCGGCGTAGAGCAGGCATCAGGCTTCCTCTTTGGACGGCACCAGGATCTCCCGGTTGCCGTTGGATTGCATTGCCGACACCATACCCGATTGCTCCATCTGTTCCAGTAACCGGGCCGCTCGGTTGTAACCAATTCGCAGATGGCGCTGCACCAGCGAGATGGAGGCGCGCCGATGCTTCAGCACGACCTCGCAGGCCTGGTCGTACATCGGGTCGCTTTCGGAATCGGTGAAGCCGGTAACGCTGCCCACGCCGTCGCCGGTCTCGCCTTCCAGGGCGCCCTCGAGCAGGCCCTCGACATAGTTCGGCTCGCCCTGCGCCTTGAGGTGCTCGACCACGCGGTGCACTTCGTCGTCGTGCACGAAGGCGCCGTGCACGCGCACCGGCAGGCCGGTGCCCGGCGGCATGTAGAGCATGTCGCCCTGGCCCAGCAGGGTCTCGGCGCCCATCTGGTCGAGGATGGTGCGCGAGTCGATCTTGGAGGACACCTGGAACGCGATGCGGGTGGGAATGTTGGCCTTGATGAGGCCCGTGATGACGTCCACGCTGGGACGCTGGGTGGCCAGGATCAAGTGGATGCCGGCCGCGCGCGCCTTCTGCGCGAGGCGGGCGATGAGCTCCTCGATCTTCTTGCCGACCACCATCATCAGGTCGGCCAGCTCGTCGATGACCACCACGATGGTGGGCAGCGGCGCCAGCGGCTCGGGCTGGTCGGGCGTCAGCGAGAACGGGTTGGGGATGGGTTCCTCGCGCTTGATCGCGTCGCGGATCTTGTTGTTGTAGCCGGCCAGGTTGCGCACGCCCATCTTGCTCATGAGGCGATAGCGCTTTTCCATCTCGCCCACGCACCAGTTCAGCGCGTTGGCCGCATGGCGCATGTCGGTGACCACCGGCGCCAGCAAGTGGGGGATGCCTTCGTAGACGCTCATTTCGAGCATCTTGGGGTCGATCAGGATCAGCCGGGTATCGGCGGCGCTGGCCTTGTACAGCAGGGACAGGATCATGGCGTTGATCCCCACCGACTTGCCCGAGCCGGTGGTGCCGGCCACCAGCAGGTGGGGCATCTTGGCCAGGTCGGCCACCACCGGATTGCCGGCGATGTCCTTGCCCAGCGCCATGGTCACGTTCGAATGGCTGGCGTGGTAGGTCTGCGAGCCGAGGATCTCGGACAGCTTGACCATCTGCCGGCGCGGGTTGGGCAGTTCGAGGCCCATCAGGTTCTTGCCCGGGATGGTTTCCACCACGCGGATGCTGACCAGGCTGAGCGCGCGCGCCAGGTCCTTGGCCAGGTTGACGATCTGGCTGCCCTTGACGCCGGTGGCCGGCTCGATCTCGTAGCGGGTGATCACGGGGCCGGCCTGGGCCGCCACCACGGTGACGTTCACGCCGAAGTCGGCCAGCTTTTTCTCGATCAGGCGCGAGGTGAATTCGATGGTCTCGGCCGAGACCGTTTCCTGGTTGGGCGCCGGCGGGTCCAGCAGGCTGATGGCCGGCAGGTCGCCCTCGCCCGCGGGCGGCGCGAACAGCGTCTGCTGTTTTTCCTTCTCGACCCGGTCGGAGCGCGGCACCACGGTAATGGCCGGCTCGATGCGCACCGGCTGCTCGTGGACGAGCTTCTCGTGCTTGGCCTCGACCTGCTCGGTGCGCACCGCCTTGGCCACCTCGCCGACCTTGCGGTCCTGGCGCGCGGTGTAGGAATCGCGGGCGCGGCGCACCAGGCCTTCCAGCCAGGCGCCGACGCGTTCGGCCACGTGCAGCCAGGAAAACGAGAAGAACAGGCTCAGGCCCACCGCCAGCAGCACCAGCAGCGCCAGCGTGCCGCCCGTGAAGCCGACGCCTTCGGACAGCCAGCCGGCCAGCATCTGGCCGATGACGCCGCCGGCGCCGCTTTCGCCGTCGGTGCCGCCCGGCAGGTGCATGCCCCAGCTGTACAGGCGCAGCGCCTCGATGCCCAGCGAGCCGATCAGCACCAGGAAAAAGCCGACGCCCTCTTCCCAGTGCACGCGGGGCAGGACCTCGGGCTGCTTGCCGTCACCTGCCCGCAAGTGGCTGGCCAGGCGGCGATAGCCGGCGCGTACCCGATGCAGCAGCAGGATCACCCACCACCACGCGGAATAGCCGAACAGGTACAGCAGGATATCGGACAGGTAGGCGCCCAGGGTGCCCCCCTGGTTGTGGATGGCGCCGCCGGGCACCGAATGCGACCAGCCCGGGTCGGCGGGCGACCAGGTGGCCAGCACCAGCGTCAGCCAGGCGGCCAGCGCGGCGAACAGGATCCAGCGCGCTTCGCGCAGCAAGGCGGAAATTCGTGCCTGCAACGGCGAAGGGCCGTTCCGGGTGTTGCGCGAGGCGCGCGGGGAAGCAGTTGAAATACGCGGCATGCGGCTCATTATAATTGGGCATCCCTCTAAAGATACTTACCTATGTCCACGCCCAAGCACGCTAAAGTTTTGATACTCGGATCCGGCCCGGCCGGCTACACGGCGGCCGTCTACGCCGCGCGGGCCAATCTGGCGCCAGTTCTTGTTACAGGTCTGGCCCAAGGCGGCCAGCTCATGACCACCACCGACGTGGACAACTGGCCCGCCGACGCCACCGGCGTGCAGGGGCCCGACCTGATGCAGCGCTTCCAGCAGCACGCCGAGCGCTTCAACACCGACATCGTCTTTGACCATATCGCCAAAGTGGACTTGTCGCGCCGCCCCTTCACCCTCACCGGCGACACGGGCAACATCTATACCTGCGACTCCCTCATCATCGCCACGGGCGCGTCGGCCAAGTACCTGGGCCTGCCTTCCGAAGAGGCCTTCATGGGCCGCGGCGTCTCGGGCTGCGCCACCTGCGACGGGTTCTTCTACAAGAACCAGGACGTGGTCGTGGTGGGCGGCGGCAACACCGCCGTCGAAGAAGCCCTGTACCTGTCCAATATCTGCCGCAAGGTCACGCTCATCCACCGCCGCGACAAGTTCCGCGCCGAGCCCATCCTGGTCGACAAGCTCATGGACAAGGTCGCCAATGGCAACATGGAACTCAAGCTGTTCCACACGCTCGACGAAGTGCTGGGCGACGACGGCGGCGTCACCGGGGTGCGCATCCGCCACACCGACACCGGCGCCACCGAAGACCTGAAGGTCACCGGCGCCTTCATCGCGATCGGCCACCAGCCCAATACCGGCATCTTCGAAGGCCAGCTCGACATGAAGGACGGCTACATCATCACCAAGAGCGGCCTGTCCGGCATGGCCACCATGACCTCGGTGCCCGGCGTGTTCGCCGCCGGCGACGTGCAGGACCACGTCTACCGCCAGGCCATCACCAGCGCCGGCACGGGCTGCATGGCCGCCCTCGACGCGCAGCGGTGGCTGGAGAATGCGGGGCAATAAAGCCGGCCTGGCGGACCTGAAGCGCCTGCAGCAAAGCGCCCGCCAGGCGCGCGCGCAGGCCGAAAAGGCCGCCGCCGCCCCGGCGCGGCCGGCCGACGAGCCCGTCTTCGATCCGGCCGCGTTCCGGCGCGCCATGCATGCCGTCACGCCCCTGAAGCAGAGCGGCCGGCGCGCGCCGCCGGCGCCGCAACCCGCGCCTTCCAGCACGGCGGTGGCCATGCGCCGCGCGGCGGCCATCGGCGAGTCCGCCGCGCGCGCCGATGCCGGCGTCTCGGACGGCGGCGAGGTGGCCCACCTGCTGTCCGAAGGCGGCACGGCCTTCGTGCGGGCCGACGCCGCGCCCGACACCGCGCGCAACCTGCGGCGCGGGCAATGGCCCGCCGGCGCCGAACTGGACCTGCACGGCCTGCGGGTCGAGCAGGCCCGCCACGCGGTGCTGTCGTTCCTGGACGAATGCCTCGAACATGGCATCCGCTGCGTGCGGATCGTGCACGGCAAGGGCTATGGCTCGCAGGGCCTGGAGCCGGTGCTCAAGGACAAGGTCCGCACCTGGCTGGTGCAGAAACAGGACGTCATGGCGTTCTCGCAGGCGCCCGAGCGCGAAGGCGGCGCCGGCGCCCTGCTGGTGCTGCTGCGGCAGACGGGGGCCAGGCGCTGATGAAGTGGGTCTACCTGGGCATCGCCATCGTGGCCGAGATCATCGCCACCAGCGCGCTGAAAAGCGCCGAGGGGTTCACCCGCCTGCTGCCGTCGGCCATCACCGTGGCGGGCTATGCGGTGGCCTTCTATTTCCTGGCGCTGACGCTGCGCGAGATCCCGGTAGGCATCGCCTATGCCATCTGGTCGGGCGTCGGCATCGTGCTGATCTCGCTGGTGGGCGCGCTGTTCTTCAAGCAGCACCTGGACGCGCCGGCGATCCTGGGCATCGCCTTGATCATCGCGGGCGTGGTCGTCATGAACGTCTTCTCGAAGTCGGTCGGCCACTGACGGCCGGCCGGTCCGCGCTCAGGGCAATTGCGCCGGCTTGCCGTCGGGCTCGCGCAAGTATTGCACCAGCATGTCGGTGGCCCGGTCCGGCGGCGGCGTCAAGAGCGACACCACGATGATCGTCACGAAAGCCACCGGGGCGCCAAACACGCCGGCGGCGACCGGCTGTATGCCCCACCACAGGTCCACCGGCTGGCCCCGGTCCACGCCGAACACCCATTCGCGCAGCCACGGATGCGTGTGCGCCATGTAGGCGAAGGTGGTGGCCAGGCCGGCGAACATGCCCAATGTGGCGCCCCATTTGTTGGCGCGCCGCCAGAAGATGCCCATGACCAGGGCCGGGAAGAACGACGACGCGGCGAACGAAAACGCCGCCGACACCATGAACAGGATGTCGGCCGGCTTGCGCGCCGCCACCCAGGCGGCCCCGAAAGCCACCGCCAGCAGCAGGATCTTCGACACCATGACGCGGCGCGCCGCCGACATGCGCGGCGACACCAGGCGGTACCACATGTCGTGCGACAGCGAATTCGACAGGGTCAGCAGCAGCCCGTCGGCGGTGGACAGCGCCGCGGCCAGCCCGCCGGCCGCCACCAGGCCCGAGATGATGTACGGGAGCCCGCCGATTTCCGGCATGGCCAGCACCACCACGTCCGCCCCCATGCTGATCTCGCCCAGCTGGACGGTGCCGTCGCGGTTCACGTCGAGCAGGTTCAGCAGGTTGATGTCGACCGCGCTCCAGGCGTGCACCCAGTTGGGCAGGCTGAGGAAGTCCGTGCCGACCACTTGGGTGTAGACCTCGTACTTGACCAATAGCGCCAGGGCGGGCGCCATGAAATACAGCAGCAGGATGAACAGCAGCGACCAGCACACCGAGCGGCGCGCCTCGACGACCGATGGCGTGGTGTAGGACCGCATCAGGATGTGCGGCATGCCGGCCGTGCCCAGCATCAGGCACAGCACCAGCGCCAGGAAGTTGATGCGCATGTGCTGCCGTTCCTCCGGGTCCTTGGCCGGGAACGGCTCGGCGTGCGGCACCGGCGGCGCGCTGCGCGCCTCGAAGGCGGCCCGGGCCTGCGACCACAGTACCCGGGCCTCTTCCACGCTGGCCGGGTAAGCCTCGAGCTCGCGCTCCAGCGAGCGGACCTCGACCATGGGCGCATCGGTGGCGGTCAGTTGCGCCAGCCGGCTGCGCAGCTTGTCCTTTTCCTGTTCCCAAGACTCCGGCAGCGCCTGCAGGCGCTGCGTCATCTCGTCGGCGCGCGTCTGCCACAGCTGGCGGACCTGCAGCTCGGAGACGTCCTTGCGCAACTGGTCTTCCTTCTCGGTGACCTGCTGCAGCACCGTGCCGGCCGAGAGCTGCGGCAAGGGCATGCCGGTGTGCTTGACCGACAACCACACCACCGGCACCAGATACGCCACCACCAGGATGATGTACTGCCCCACCTGGGTCCAGGTGACGGCGCGCATGCCGCCCAGGAACGAGCACACCAGCATGCCGCCCAGCGCCACGAAGATGCCCAGTTCGAACGAGATGCCGGTCATGCGCGTGGTGATGATGCCCACGCCGTAGATCTGGGCCACCAGGTAGGTGAACGAACAGAGGACGGCGCACGCCACGCCGGCCAGACGCGCCAGGTTGCCGCCATAGCGCGCGCCCATGAAGTCCGGGATGGTGTACTGGCCGAACTTGCGCAAATACGGCGCCAGCAGCAGCGCCACCAGCACATAGCCGCCGGTCCAGCCCATGATGTACGCCAGCCCGCCGTAGCCCGTCAGGTAAAGGGTGCCGGCCACGCCGATGAAAGACGCCACCGACATCCAGTCGGCCGCGGTGGCCATGCCGTTGTAGAAGGCCGGCACGCGGCGTCCGGCCACGTAGTATTCGACCTGGTCGGAGGTGCGGCACAGAATCCCGATGCCGGCGTAGAGGCTGACGGTGACCAGCAGGAACACATAGCCGATCCAGTTGCGCGCCATGCCGGCCACCTCGGCCAGCCCCAGCAGCAGGATCAGCAAGGCGAAGCCGGCCGTATACAACACATAGATGCGCCGCAGCCGAATGTCGAATTCGCGCGGATTGTCGCCGGTGAATGGCATCAGCCGCCCCGCTCGTCGTCCTGGCGCTCGCGCGCGTCGGCGCGGTTCATCAGGCGGGCATAGATGCCGATCAGCACCAGGTACGACAGCGGCGCGCCATAGGCGGCCATCCAGAACGAAAACGGCCAGCCGATGAAGTCGAACGACAGGTCGCGGGCGAAAAAGGCCGGCAGGAAGGTCAGCGCCGCCCAGCATGCGGTCAGGATGGCGATCAGCCGTACGTTGCGCCGCCAATAGGGCGTGGTGGCGGGAGGAGCGGTCTTGGGGCGGGTTTCCGGCATGCGTGATTAATATCCGGTTACGCAGCGCTTGCAAAGCCCTTATGCACCAACCCGGGCCTTGGAAGCGACAACGGCCGGCACGTAATGGTGCCAGCCGTTGTGCGTTTTGCTTTTATTGGGTACTGCCAGTTTGTTATACCGGTGCCGCCGGTCGCCCATGCAGGGCTGTTTGTCTCCTCACCTGCATGGATCAGGATTCTGCACCATGAACGGGATTGTCACACTAGGGGAATGCCCTAAGACGGCGCTGAAACATGTGATTGAATGCACCAACATGGTGCATAACAGCGCCCGCAGCATCATCCGGCCCGCTAAGATAGGGGTTTGATCTACCCACAAGCCCATGACCCGCATCAATTGCGTTCCCGTGCAAGAGTTGACCCGCCAGCACCTGGTGGCGGAATACCGCGAGCTGCCGCGCGTCTTCGCGCTCGCCCGCCGGGCCTGGGAACGCGGGCCGGTGCCCCGGCCCGCCGAATACACCCTGGGCAAAGGCCACCTGTTGTTTTTCTATACGCGCCTGGGCTACCTGGCCCGCCGCCACGCTGAACTGGTGCAGGAAATGCAGCGGCGCGGCTATCAGCCCGGCTTCCTGGCGCCGCTGGCGCAGGCGCACGCCGACATCCCCGCCCCACTATGGGGCGACTGGACCCCTACCCCGCAGGCCCTGGCCCTGAACCGGCGGCGCATAGCCGAGCGGGGCGGTCCGCGCTACCCGGACGGCGCGCCGCAGGCATAAAAAAGGCCATCCACGAATGGATGGCCAAAGAAAGGTGCCCCGACTCCGCTCGGAAAAAGGGCAACCCGTACCCTGATCAGAAGCGGTGACGCAGGCCGACGCCCACCGTCAGCATCTTGTTGCCGTCGACGAACGCGTAGCCGTCGGCGTACGAGCCGATCGCATACAGGTTGGTCCGCTTGGACAGATCGTAGGTGTAGCCCAGGCTGTAGATATCCATGTTCTCCAGCTCTTTGTTCGGGTCGGCACGCTGCCACGACGCGAACACGTTGCTGGCGCCGCCGATGGGCGCGCTCACACCAACCAGGTACGAATTGATCTTCAGGCCGTCCCAGGTGAAGCGGTCGTTGGTGTTGCCCAGGCCCTTGGCCGGGGTGTTGGGGTTGGCATAGCCGCCGCCCAGGTCGAAGTCCTGACCCAGGAACACGCCGTCTTCGGTGCGGCCGTAGGCCAGCGACAGCTTCACGACTTCGAAGTCGTAGGCCGCGCCCAGGATGATCTGCTTGGGTTGCGGCTGGCTGGGCTCGCGCCACTGCTGGTCATAGGTCAAAGCCACTTGCAGCGGGCCGCCGGTGTAGCGCAGGCCGGCCGTCAGGGCCTTGTTGTTGTCGTCGGTCTCGAAGTTGGTCGGGCCTTCGACGTCATCGGTCGAGAACGAGTAGCCGATACCCGCCTGGAAGCCGCTCCAGCTCGGGGTCTGGTACATCACCATGTTGTCATAGCGAACCGTATCGGCGGCGCTGAACGCCGAACCCATGGAGGAGTTCAGGTAGCTGAGCGAGAACGGATCGATGTCGGCGAAGTACTTCGAGGCGATGTTGGTCTGGCGGCCCAGGTCGAGCTGACCGAACGACTGGTGGGCCAGGCCGATGGTGGCCTGGCGGCCGAACAGGCGGTCGCCTTGCTTGCTGTTGCCGTTGCTGGCGCCGAAACCGCTTTCCAGCACGAACACCGCCGACAGGCCATCGCCCAGGTCTTCGGTGCCGCGCAGGCCCCAGCGCGAACCGCTCTGGATGCCGTCAGTCATGCCGATGCGGGACTGGTAATCACCACCGTACAGGGGACGGTTGACATCTTCGGTGCCCACTTTGCCGCGCTGGTAGGTGATACCGACGTCGATCAAGCCGTACAGGGTCACCGACGTTTCTGCGTACGCGGTGCCGCCGATGCCGGCAAGGATTGCGCCGGCGAGCAAGGTTCTTGTTAGTTTCATGTCCTCATCCCGATCAAGAGTGAAAGCCGTCTGTCTCCACCCGCGGAGACAGTTCCGAACCCATACGTTAGGGAAAGGCGTTGCATTCACCAAAACGAGGAACTACACAAGTAATCAAAAGATTTCCGCAAGACCGGGAAAATTAACGATTTCCCTCTAGCGAAAAATCTTGAAACAAAACATTAGGTTACTTAATACACTTTCATAAACATTGGATTTATGGCGTGCAAGCAACAGATGCGATCCCGGGGCGCCGCGCGGACGACTTGCCCGCTGCTTTTCCGGCGAGTGCTTTTTAGATGGATTTTCGGACCCGCCGCCGCCAGGCCATGTTTTTAATACATATGGACAATATCTGTCCATCGTTTTGTCCGGGTATTAAGACGTAAAAAAGCCGCCCTGCGGGCGGCTTTTTGGACAGCAGGCGGCCAAGATGGCCGCCCGGCGCCGAATTACATGTTGTCGATCATGACCTGGCCGAAGCCCGAGCACGACACCTGGGTGGCGCCTTCGAGCAGCCGCGCGAAGTCATAGGTGACCTGCTTCGACAGGATGGATTTTTCCATGCTGGCAATGATGAGATCGGCCGCTTCGGTCCAGCCCATGTGGCGCAACATCATCTCGGCCGAGAGGATTTCCGAGCCCGGGTTGACGTAGTCCTTGCCGGCGTACTTGGGCGCCGTGCCATGGGTGGCCTCGAACATGGCGACCGAGTCGGACAGGTTGGCGCCCGGGGCGATGCCGATGCCGCCCACCTGCGCGGCCAGCGCGTCGGAGATGTAGTCGCCGTTCAGGTTCAGGGTGGCGATGACATCGTATTCGGCCGGACGCAGCAGGATCTGCTGCAGGAAGGCGTCGGCGATGGAATCCTTGACGATGATCTCGCGACCGGTCTTGGGATTCTTGAACTTGCACCACGGGCCGCCGTCGATCAGCTGGGCGCCGAATTCCTTCTGGGCCAGCTCGTAGCCCCAATCGCGGAAGCCACCTTCGGTGAACTTCATGATGTTGCCCTTGTGCACCAGGGTGACCGAGGCGCGGTCATTGTCGATGGCGTACTGGATCGCCTTGCGCACCAGGCGCTCGGTGCCTTCGCGCGACACCGGCTTGATGCCGATCGACGAGGTGTTCGGGAAGCGGATCTTCTTGACGCCCAGCTTGGTCTGCAGGAACTGGATCAGTTCCTTGGCCTGCTCGGTTTCGGCCTGGTATTCGATGCCGGCGTAGATGTCTTCGGAGTTCTCGCGGAAGATGACCATGTCGGTCTTTTCCGGCTCGCGCACCGGTGACGGCACGCCCTTGAAGTAGCGCACCGGGCGCAGGCAGACGTACAGGTCGAGCTGCTGGCGCAGCGCCACGTTCAGCGAACGGATGCCGCCGCCCACGGGCGTGGTCAGCGGGCCCTTGATCGACACCACGTAGTCTTTCACGACTTCCAGGGTTTCGTCGGGCAGCCAGACGTCGGGACCGTACACCTTGGTGGCCTTCTCGCCGGCGTAGACTTCCATCCAGTGGATCTTGCGCTTGCCGCCGTAGGCCTTCTGCACGGCCGCGTCGACGACCTTGATCATGACCGGGGTGATGTCGGCGCCGGTGCCGTCACCCTCGATGTACGGAACGATGGCCTGGTCGGGCACGTTCAGCGAGAAGTCGGCATTGACCGTGATTTTCTGGCCCCCTGCGGGAACCTTGATATGTTGGTAGGACATGAATGCTCCAGTTGCTCCGGGTGGTTTTGCGCGCTCGCCTGACCGGGGGCGGCGCAGGCTGAAAACCCGCTTAGCAACCCGAGCCGGATGGCGGACAACCCCCAATTCTAGCTCGCATTGGGGCGTCGCGCCCGCAAGGGGGGTCTGGAGGGGCGCTAAAATGGCGGCTGTTGTCTTTCAGGCCGACGGCCGCCCCCTCCCCCATGTTCAACCCTTCCCGCGACCAAGTCCGCGAATTCTTCATCGAGACCTGGCGCAAGCACCGCGCGGCCGAGGTCCTGACGCCGCTGGAATCCATGGCGCTGGACTGGATCATCGAGCACCCGGAATACCATGGCGACCTCGAGCATCCCGACGCCATGACGGCCGAATACCCGGTCGAGCACGGCCGCACCAACCCGTTCCTGCATTTGTCGATGCACCTGGCCATCGCCGAACAGCTGTCGATCGACCATCCCCATGGCATTCGCGCCGCCTACCAGAAGCTGGTGGCGCGCAGCGACGCGCACCAGGCGGCGCACGAAATCATGGAATGCCTGGGCCAGGTGGTCTGGGAGGCGCAGCGCCTGGGCACGCCGCTCGACAGCGACGCCTACATCGACCTCATCCGGCAGCGCGCCGAGCGCTGAGGCCCGCACCCGCCGGCGCGGCAAGAAAAACCCCGCGCCAGGCGCGGGGTTTTTTCATGGACGCGACGGGGCCGCGTTACTTGCGCACGCCCAGGTCGCTGGGCTGGGCAGCCAGCCATTCGGCCACGTGGGCGATGTCCTGGTCCGACAGCTGGGCGGCGAACGCGCCCATGATGGGGTTCTTGCGCACGTTCGACGAAGCCGGGGCGCCGGCGGCGCCGCGCTTGTACGAATGCAGCGCCTGCCTCAGGTAATCGGCATGCTGGCCGGCCAGGATCGGGTAGCTCGGGTCCACCGCGGTCTTGGCGTCGGCGCCGTGGCACGACGCGCAATTGAACTTGTCGTACACCGCCTTGCCGGCGGCCAGGTTTTGCGCCTGCGCGGCGCAGCCGGCGGCAGCCAGCACGACGCCCGCGAGGGTCAGCGTATAGCGTTTCATGGTTTGCCCCCGGATTACTTGAGATTGGCGTAGTACGCGGCCAGGTCGGCGATGTCCTGATCGCTCAGGCTGCCGGCGATGGCGTCCATCGTGGGATGGCTGCGCGCACCCTTCTTGTACTCATTGAGGGCCGCTTCGATGTACTTGGCGTTTTGCCCGGCGATCATCGGAACGTGATAGAGCTCCGGAAAGCTGGCTTTGTATCCCGGAATGCCATGGCAACCGATGCACATGGAGACTTTGTCGCGGGCGTTCTGGACATTACCGACCGGCGCTGCATCGGCGGCGACCGCCTGGCCGGCGATCGCACAGGACGCCACCGTGGCCAGCACGGACAGAGAGGTTCTCAACTTCATTGGAATGGCTCTTGGTAAGGCTGAAAACTTGGCTAGGGATGAGCGCCGGGTCTATGCCCAGCTACAAAACCCTGCGATTGTACGATAATTGTTGCCGAGCCATACCAACCCGCGCACGCCTGCCGGCGCCTCACCTGCCCACGCCATCGCCCATGCCCGCTGCCCAGACTTCCCCCGCATCCCGCTTCGAAGGAACCGAGCGCTACGTCGCCACCGACGATCTCAAGCTTGCCGTCAACGCCGCGCTGACGCTGCAGCGCCCCTTGCTCATCAAGGGCGAGCCGGGCACCGGCAAGACCATGCTGGCCGAAGAAGTGGCGCAGGCGCTGGGCCGGCCGCTGCTGCAGTGGCATATCAAGTCCACCACCAAGGCCCACCAGGGCCTGTACGAATACGATGCCGTCTCGCGCCTGCGCGATTCGCAACTGGGCGACGAAAAGGTGCGAGACATCCGCAATTACATCGTGCCGGGCACGCTGTGGCAGGCGTTCGAATCGCCCGAACCGGTGGTGCTGCTGATCGACGAGATCGACAAGGCCGACATCGAATTCCCCAATGACCTGCTGCGCGAACTCGACCGCATGGAATTCCATGTCTACGAAACGCGCCAGACCATCGCCGCGCGCCACCGGCCGCTGGTCATCATCACCTCCAACAACGAGAAGGACCTGCCCGACGCATTCCTGCGGCGCTGCTTCTTCCACTACATCCGCTTCCCGGACCGCGAGACCATGCGCGACATCGTCGGCGTGCACTTTCCCGACCTGAAGCAGGACGTGCTGCGGGCCGCGCTGGACACCTTCTTCGCATTGCGCGAGGCGCCCGGCCTGAAGAAGAAGCCGTCCACCTCGGAACTGCTGGACTGGCTGCGCCTGCTGCTGGCCGAGGGCGCCAGCGCGGCCCAGATCGACGCCCACGCGGCCGCCTCGGTGCCGATGCTGGCCGGCGCCCTGCTCAAGAACGAGCAGGATGTGCAATTGCTGGAGCGGCTGGCCGCCATGACGCGCGGCTCGCAGCGGCGCTGAATCGGCCCGCCACCACGGCCAGGCTGCCATGCTGATCGAATTCTTCTACCACCTGCGCGCGCACCAGCTGCCGGTCTCGGTCAAGGAATACCTGACCCTGCTGGAAGCCCTGCGCGCGCAGATCATGCCGCCCACGCTGGACGATTTCTACTTCCTGGCGCGGGCCGCGCTGGTGAAGGACGAATCGCTCTACGACCGCTATGACAAGGCATTCGGCGCCTACTACCGGGGCATCGAGGCGGCGCTGCCGGCCGGCAAGGAGATCCCGCTCGACTGGCTGATCAAGCAGTTCGAGAAAAGCCTCACCCCGGAAGAAAAGGCGGCCATCCAGCGGCATGGCTGGGACAAGCTGATGGAGCTCTTCAAAGAGCGCCTGGAGGAACAGAAAGAACGCCACGCGGGCGGCAGCAAATGGATCGGCACTGGCGGCACCTCGCCGTTCGGCAATGGCGGCTACCACCCGGAAGGCATCCGCGTGGGCGGCGACTCGGCCGGCAACCGCAGCGCGGTCAAGGTCTGGGACATGCGCCAGTTCCGCGACTACGACGACCAGGTCGAGCTGGGCACGCGCAATTTTAAGGTGGCGTTGCGGCGGCTGCGCCGCTTCGCGCGCGAGGGCGCCGACCTGGAGCTGGACCTGGACGACACCATCGCCAGCACCGCCCGCAACGCCGGGCACCTGGACCTGCGCCTGGTGCCGGAACGCCACAATACCGTCAAGGTGCTGATGCTGCTGGACGTGGGCGGCAGCATGGACGACCACATCGCGCGCGTCGAGGAACTGTTCTCGGCCGCCCGCAGCGAGTTCCGCAACCTGGAGGTCTACTACTTCCACAACTGCCCGTACGAAAGCCTGTGGCAGAGCAACCGCCGGCGCCAGAACGAACGCTTCGATACCTGGGACGTGCTGCGCAAGTACAACGCCGACTGGCGGCTGATCATCGTCGGCGACGCCACCATGAGCCCGTACGAGATCCTCCAGCCGGGCGGCTCGGTCGAGCACTACAACAAAGAGCCCGGCGCGGTCTGGCTGCGGCGCCTGCTCGACGCCTGGCCCAAGGCCGCGTGGCTCAATCCCGAGCCCACCGCCTCGTGGCAATACCGGCAGTCGATCGCGCTGCTGCGCGACATCATGCAGCAGCGCATGTTCCCGGTGACCGTGGCCGGCCTCGAGCAGGCCATGCGGCTGCTGTCGAAATAAGGGCGCGGCGCGTTCAGCCGTCGACCGGCTGCGCGGGCGTGTCCAGGGTCAGCTGGTAGAACGCCAGGTCGAGCCAGCGGCCGAACTTGAAGCCCGCCTGGGCGATGGTGCCCGCGTGCTTGAAGCCGAGTTTCTCGTGCAGGCGGATGCTGCCCGCGTTGGCCGCGTCGATGCCGCCCACCAGCACGTGCACCTGGTTCTGGCGGGCGCGGTCGATCAGGGCGCGCATCAGGGCTTCGCCCAGCCCCTGCCCGCGGAAGCGGGTGTCGACGTAGACAGAGTGCTCCACCGTATATTTATAGGCCGGCCAGGCGCGGAAGGTGCCGTAGCTGGCAAAGCCCATGAGCTCGCCGGCCGCATTCTCGAACCCGACCACCGGAAACTGGCCGGCCGCCTTGGCCTGGAACCAGGTCTCCATGGACGCCGCGGCGCGCGGCTTGTAGTCGTACAGGGCCGTGGAGGTCAGGATGGCGTCGTTGAAAATGGCCAGGATCGCGCCGGCATGGCGCGTGTGCGTGCATTCGACCAGCGTGGCGCCGGACGGCATCGGGCAAGAGGCGGCGGATTCCATGCGCGCATTGTAGCGGCGCAAGGTCCTCAGGGTGTCAGACACCCATGCGGCACACCGGCAGGCGCTTCGGCTCAGGCCGCGCGCGTCTTCTGGCCGGCCCGCACCGAGAAATGCTCCTGCGGACCGGGACAGCGGCGCCATGAGATATCGTCGCCGTCCATGTCGAGGTCGAACAGTTCGTTGGCGGCCGGCCAGCGGCGCAGCCGCGACGGCAGGCCTTCCATTTCGAGCACGTGGCCGGCGAAGCCGCGCGGCGAGCCGCCGCATTCGGCGAAATAGCGCTGCGCGGGCACATCGACGACGTAGGTGGTCAGGTCGTGGCCCAGGATGGCGACGAACTGGCCGTCGTCGCTGGCATAGGCATAGCGGAAACGTCCCTTGATGCGGTCCTGGCTGAGCGGCGTGCCGATCAGCTGGGACAAGGCGCGCGTGACGAGATCGGTCAGCATGGCCGTTCCTCCGGTCAGGTTGGCCGGCCCGGCGCCGGCAACAAACGCGCGAACGGCAGGCGCCGGCGGGCCGGCGGCCCGGGCGCAAGACGGGAAGCCTGCTGGCAGGCCCTCGCGCATCCCGTCTTTTGTAACGGCAGTGGTCCAGTACAGCTTACACCCGGGACGGGAAGCGGTTCAAATCGGAACCATCCGGTCCGTATACACTCCAACGACATTCGTCCGTTACATGGATTCCTGCCATGCGTCTTTCGCTTTCCGGTTTGTCCGCCCGCCTGAACGCCTTGCTGATCACGTCGTTCCTGGCCTTCCAGGCCGGCGCCGCCAATGCGCCGGCGGGCCTGTCCGAGGTCGCCTCGGTCGAGGGCATTTCCGAATACCGGCTGTCCAACGGCCTGCGCGTACTGCTGGCGCCCGACGCCTCCAAGCCCACCACCACGGTCAACATGACCTACCTGGTGGGTTCGCGCCAGGAAAACTACGGCCAGACCGGCATGGCCCACCTGCTGGAACACATGCTGTTCAAGGGCACCCCGACGGTGCGCAACGCGCTGGGCGAGTTCTCGCGGCGCGGCCTGCAGGCCAACGGGTCCACCTCGGCCGACCGCACCAACTACTTCGCCAGCTTCGCGGCCAACCCGGAAACCCTCAAGTGGTACCTGGGCTGGCAGGCCGACGCCATGGTCAATTCCCTGATCGCCAAGGAAGACCTCGACTCCGAGATGACCGTGGTGCGCAACGAAATGGAAAGCGGCGAGAACAACCCGTTCCGCGTGCTGATGCAGAAGATGCAGGCGGCCGCCTATCAGTGGCACAACTACGGCAAGAGCACCATCGGCGCGCGCTCCGACGTGGAAAACGTCGACGTCGGCCAGCTGCGGGCGTTCTATCACCAGTATTACCAGCCCGACAACGCCGTGCTGATCGTGGCCGGCAAGTTCGACCCGCAAAGCACGCTGGACGCCATCCGCGACACCCTCGGCAAGCTGCCCAAGCCGCAGCGCGAACTGCCGCCCGAATACACCGTCGAGCCGGTCCAGGACGGCGAACGCGCCGTGACCCTGCGCCGCGCTGGCGGGACGCCGCTGGTCGCGGCCATGTATCACATCCCGGCCGCCGGCAGCCCGGACTACGCCGCATTCGACCTGGCCGCGACCATCCTGGCCGATACCCCGTCCGGCCGCCTGTACCACGCGCTGGTGCCCACCAAGCAGGCCACCGACGTGTTCGGCTTCACCATGGACCAATACGATCCCGGCGTCGCCATGTTCGGCGCGCAGCTGCAGCCCGGCATGGACCAGGACCAGGCCCTGCGCACGCTGGCCTCCACGCTCGAATCGCTGGCCGGCAAGCCGTTCACCCAGGCCGAACTGGACCGGGCGCGCAGCAAATGGCTGACGGCCTGGCAGCAGGTCTATGCCGACCCGGAGAAAATCGGCGTGGCGCTCTCCGAGGCCATCGCCGCGGGCGACTGGCGCTTGTTCTTCGTGCAGCGCGACCGCGTGCGCGAAGCCAAGCTGGCCGACGTGCAGCGCGTGGCCGACGCCTACCTGGTGGCCAGCAACCGCACCGAGGGCCGCTACATTCCCACCGAGAAGCCGCAGCGCGCCCCCGCCGCCCAGCGCCCCGACCTGGACACCCTGCTCAAGGATTACCAAGGCGACCCCGACTTCAAGCAGGCCGAGGCCTTCGACCCCACGCCCGAAAACATCGACAAGCTCACGCAACGCAGCCAGCTGGACCTGCCCAACGGGCCGGTCCAGCTGGCCCTGCTGCCCAAGGCCACGCGCGGCGGCCGCGTGCAGGCCGAGCTGCTGGTGCAGTTCGGCGACGCCGACAGCCTGCGCGGGCAGCGCGTCAACGCCTCGGCGGTGGCCGATCTGCTCGAGCGCGGCACGCCCAAGCTGTCGCGCCAGGATATCCAGGACCGCTTCGACGCCCTGCAGGCCCAGGTCCAGTTCAGCGGCTCGGGCACCGACCTGACCGTGTCCATGTCCACCGCCAGCGAGCACCTGCCCGAACTGCTGGCGCTGGTGCTGGATATCGTGCGCAATGCGGATTTCCCGGCGGCCCAGGTCGAGGAATACCAGCGCCAGGCCATCACCTCGATCCGTAGCGCCATGACCGAGCCCACCGCCCTGGCCTCGCGCGCGCTGGCGCGCCACAACAACCCGTGGCCGGCCGACGACGTGCGCTACGTGCCCTCGTTCGAGGAAGCCCTGGCCGACGCCAAGGCCCTCGAACGCGGTCCCCTGGCCGCGTTCCACGAGCGCTTCTACGGCGCGGGCGCCGTCAAGTTCTCGGCGGTCGGCGACTTCGATCCCGCCGCGGTCAAGCAGACCCTGACCGCCGGCCTGAAAGACTGGAAGCGCGCGCCCGCCTATACCCGGCTGGACGACCCGTACCGCGACGTGGCGTCGAAGCAGTACAGCATCGACACGCCCGACAAGGCCAACGCCTTCTACATCTCGCGCATGCCGCTCAAGCTGCAGGACACCGACCCGGACTTCCCCGCGCTGTACCTGGCCAACTTCCTGCTGGGCACGTCCGAGACCTCGCGCCTGTGGAACCGCGTGCGCGAGACCGAAGGCCTGTCCTACAACGTACGCAGCTCGTTGTCGGTGTCCTCGTTCGAGCCGTCGGCCAACTGGACCATCTACGCCATCTATGCGCCGCAGAACCGCGACCGCCTCGAGAAAGCCATCGGCGAAGAGCTGGCGCGGGCCCTGAAGGACGGCTTCACCGACGAGGAAGTGCGCGACGGCATCGCGGCGCTGCTCAACTATCGCAAGCTGGCGCGCGCCCAGGACGACGTCCTGGCATCGACCTGGATCGACTACCTGAAGCGGGGCCGCACCTTCGAATGGTCCGCCGAGATGGACCGCCAGATCGCCGCCCTGACGCCCGAGCGGGTCAATACGGCGTTGCGCAAGTACCTGGACCCGGCCGATTTCAGCACCGCCGTGGCGGGCGACTTCACCCCGGCCAAGAAAGCCGCGCCGTAAGCGCCTCCCGCCATCCGCCCCCCTTGGCGCCGGCCCCATGGCCGGCGCTTTCTTTTGTGCGCCCGGATGCCGGGCCGGATGACTATTTGGTTTATTAAGCCATTTTTAAGCAGTAAATGGCATATCAAAAATGATTACACCAAATAATGGAAAAATATTTTCAGGAAATCAGGGTTTATCCCAGGTTCCGATCGGCGCAGAATGCAGTCATCGGGAAACACAACGAATCACGACGGAAAGGCCGCCGGATTCAGTCCCAGATCAACAGACGAATGGAGGTCTTATGAAAACCCTTGCTACCGCGCTACTTGTTTCGATGGGCCTGCTGAGCGCCGGCGCCTATGCCGCCTCGCCCAATATCGAACCCAACAACGTCCCGTTCCAGGGCGTGTACGGCCAGGCCGATGCCAACGCGCCGACCCGCGCCCAGGTGGAAGCCGACCTGGCCCAGGCCAAGGCCGCCGGCCTGGTGACCTACGGCGAACAGGACTACCCCGCCGTCCAGGTCTCGACCGCCGCCGGCAAGACCCGCGAGCAGGTGAAGGCCGAACTGGCCCAAGCCAAGGCCAGCGGTGAATACACCTTCGGCGAGCTGGAGTACCCGCCGGTGGTGCGCTGATCGGCACGCCAGCCGGCCTTACCGGGCCGGCGGCCTGCAGGGAAAAAGCCCCTGCCGCGACTTGCGGCAGGGGCTTTTTCTTGTTCGCCGGCGCGGCCCGGCAATCAGCTGAAGAATTCCTTGACGCGATCGGTCCAGGACTTGCTCTGGGGCGAATGGCGGTCGCCGCCGTCGTTCAACGACGCCTCGAACTGGCGCAGGATGGCCTTCTGCTCGTCGCTCAGGCGCACCGGCGTCTCCACCACCACGTGGCAGTACAGGTCGCCGGGATAGCTGCCGCGCACCCCGCGGATGCCCTTGCCGCGCAGGCGGAACGTCTTGCCGGACTGGGTGCCCTCGGGAATGGAGATCTCGGCCTTGCCGCCCAGCGTCGGCACCTGCAGTTCGCCGCCCAGCGCCGCCGTGGTGAACGGAATGGTCAACTCGCAGTGCAGGTCGTCGCCGTCGCGCTGGAAGATCTTGTGCGGCTTGATGTGGATCTCGACGTACAGGTCGCCCGGCGGGCCGCCGTTGATGCCCGGCTCGCCATTGCCACTGGAGCGGATGCGCATGCCGTCGTCGATGCCGGCCGGGATCTTGACCTGCAGGGTCTTGTTGCGGCGGATGCGCCCCACGCCGTCGCAGGCCGTGCACGGATCGGTGATTTCCTTGCCGCTGCCGTGGCAGGTCGGGCAGGTCTGCTGCACGCTGAAGAAGCCCTGCTGCATGCGCACCGCGCCGGAACCGCCGCAGGTGCGGCAGGTCTTGGGCGAGGTGCCGGGCTTGGCGCCGCTGCCGTGGCAGGTTTCGCATTGTTCCCAGCTCGGCACGCGGATCTCGGTGTCGAAGCCGTGGGCGGCCTGCTCCAGGGTGATTTCCAGCGAATACTTGAGATCGGCGCCGCGGTACACCTGCGGGCCGCCGCCACGGCGCCCCGCGGCGGCGCCGAAGATCTCGCCGAAGATGTCGCCGAACGCGTCGGCGAAGCCGCCCCCCATGCCACCGCCCATGCCGGCGGCGTTCGGGTCGACGCCGGCATGGCCATAGCGGTCATAGGCGGCGCGCTTCTGCTCGTCGCCCAGGACTTCATAGGCTTCCTTGATTTCCTTGAACTTTTCCTCGGCGTCTTTGCTGTCCGGATTGCGGTCCGGATGGTACTTCATGGCCAGCTTCCGGTAGGCCTTCTTCAGTTCATCGTCCGAGGCGTTCTTCGCCACGCCCAGGACTTCGTAGTAATCGCGTTTTGCCATATTGGATGGGCCCGGGAACGAGCCGTGACTTGGGGGTACTGAACGAATCCGCCCGGTAGCCGGGAAATCCGGCTACCGGGCGCATTCTAGGCGTCATGGACGGCCATTATTGATCGCGCTTGACTTCCTTGAAGTCGGCATCGACCACGTTGTCGTCCACCGGCTTGGCCGCATCGGCCGCCGCCTGCTGCTGCGCAGCCTGGCCGGCCTGCATGTCGGCGTACATCTTCTCGCCCAGCTTCTGCGAGGCCGTCGACAACGCCTCGACCTTGGCGTCGATGGCCGCCTTGTCGCCGTCTTTCAGGACCTCTTCGAGTTCCTTGATGGCGTTCTCGATTGCTTCCTTTTCCGAAGCCTCGAGCTTTTCGCCATACTCGGTCAGCGACTTGCGGGTGGCGTGCACCAGCGCGTCGGCCTGGTTGCGGGCCTGGGCCAGCTCGGCGACACGGTGGTCTTCCTCGGCGTTCGCCTCGGCGTCCTTGACCATGCGCTCGATCTCTTCTTCCGACAAGCCCGAGTTGGCCTTGATGGTGATCTTGTTTTCCTTGCCGGTGCCCTTGTCCTTGGCGGACACGTGCAGGATGCCGTTGGCGTCGATGTCGAACGTGACTTCGATCTGCGGCACGCCGCGCGGCGCCGGCGGAATGCCCTCGAGGTTGAACTCGCCCAGGCTCTTGTTGCCCGCGGCGATTTCGCGCTCGCCCTGGAACACCTTGATGGTCACGGCCGGCTGGTTGTCGTCGGCGGTGGAGAACGTCTGCGAGAACCGGGTCGGGATCGTGGTGTTCTTCTGGATCATCTTGGTCATCACGCCGCCCAGGGTCTCGATGCCCAGGGACAGCGGCGTCACGTCCAGCAGCAGCACGTCCTTGCGGTCGCCCGACAGCACGGAGCCCTGGATGGCGGCGCCGGCGGCGACGGCCTCATCGGGGTTGACGTCCTTGCGCGGATCCTTGCCGAAGAATTCCTTGACCTTCTCCTGGACCTTGGGCATGCGGGTCATGCCGCCGACCAGGATCACGTCGTCGATCTCGGAGACCTTCACGCCGGCGTCCTTGATGGCCACGCGGCAGGGCTCGATGGTGCGCTCGATCAGTTCCTCGACCAGCGCTTCCAGCTTGGCGCGCGTGATCTTCAGGTTGAGGTGCTTCGGACCGGACGCATCGGCCGTGATGTACGGCAGGTTGATCTCGGTCTGCTGGCTCGACGACAGCTCGATCTTGGCTTTCTCGGCGGCTTCCTTCAAGCGCTGCAGGGCCAGCACGTCCTTGGACAGGTCGACGCCCTGCTCTTTCTTGAATTCGCCGATGATGTAGTCGATGATGCGCTGGTCGAAGTCTTCGCCGCCCAGGAAGGTGTCGCCGTTGGTGGACAGCACTTCGAACTGCTTCTCGCCATCGACATCGGCGATTTCGATGATGGACACGTCGAACGTGCCGCCGCCCAGGTCATAGACCGCGATCTTGCGGTCGCCCTTTTCGGACTTGTCCAGGCCGAAGGCCAGCGCGGCCGCGGTCGGCTCGTTGATGATGCGCTTGACTTCCAGGCCGGCGATGCGGCCGGCGTCCTTGGTGGCCTGGCGCTGGCTGTCGTTGAAGTAGGCCGGCACCGTGATGACGGCTTCGGTCACTTCTTCGCCCAGGTAGTCCTCGGCGGTCTTCTTCATTTTGCGCAGCACGTCGGCCGACACTTGGGGAGGCGCGATTTTCTTGCCGCGCACTTCGACCCAGGCGTCGCCGTTGTCCGCCTTGACGATGCTGTAGGGCATCAGGTCGATATCCTTCTGCACCGCTTTTTCGTCGAACTTGCGGCCGATCAGGCGCTTGACCGCGTACAGGGTGTTCTTGGGGTTGGTGACCGCCTGGCGCTTGGCCGGCGCGCCAACCAGGGTCTCGCCATCGTCCATGTAGGCAACGATGGAGGGCGTGGTGCGCGCACCTTCGGCGTTCTCGATGATCTTGACCTGGCTGCCGTCCATTACAGCCACGCAGCTGTTGGTCGTGCCCAGGTCGATGCCGATGATTTTGCTCATGGTGAAATGCCTTGATTGAGTTCCGTTAATGGAATGGAAAACTGAGTCTTAGCCTAACTGGGGTTGCCGCAGGGGTTTTTCAAGAGCCGCGCAGCCGCGCGATGGCCCCGGTGAACTGGGGCAGGCCCGGCCAGCCGGTGATGCGCCCGAGCCGCTTGCCCGAACGGAACAGCACGAACGTGGGCACGCCGTGCAGCGAGAAGCGCCGCCCCAGCGCCTCGTCGGCGTAGACGTCGGCCTGGAACCAGGTCAGCCCCAGGTCGAGCAGCGCCTGGCGATGCAGCAAGGCGGTCTGCTTGAAAATATTACAATTGTAACAATCCTGGCCCCACAGGAAAACACAGCGCAGGTCGTCGCCCGGCGCCTCGACCACGGCCTGGTCGAAGTCCTGCGAGCCCACCGGCCGCATGGCGAAAACGTCGAATACTTGCGCGGGATCGAACGAAGCGGGGCCGGACATGGCGGCCTACCCCTGGCCCGCCGAGACCACCACCAGCGCCGGGCGCAGGGTGCGACCGGCGATGGCATAGCCCTTCTGCAGCAACTGCAGGACGGTATTGGCGGGCTGTTCGGCCGGCACCGAGGAAATGGCCTGGTGCAGGTGGGGATCGAACTTGTCGCCCTGGGCCGGGGCGATTTCCTTGAGCAAGTTGCGCTCGAAGGCGCCGGCCAGCTGCTTGAGGGTGACTTCGACGCCTTCGCGCAGGGCCTCGAGAGTCTGGTCGGGCTGCGCCAGCGCGGCTTCCAGGCTGTCCTTGACGGGCACCAGGCTTTCCGCGAAGGATTCGATGCCGAACTTGCGCGCCTTGGCGACATCGTCCTGGGCGCGGCGGCGGATATTCTCGACCTCGGCGCGGTTGCGCAGGATCTGGTCCTGCTGTTCATTGACGGTGGCCTGCGCGGCTTCGAGCTCGGCGCGCAGGGCAGCGAGCTCGGCCTGCAGCGCCTCGACCGAATCGGCGGGCGCCGGCGTGGACTGCTCCTCGGACTGAGGCGCTTGGTCGACAGGCTCTTGAGATGCCGTCATGGGGAAATCCTCCAAAAAACAATAGCGTCGGCCCCGATAATGGGGGTCGATCCGGCGATTTCAAGAGGCTTGTCGAACCCGTCGCGCCAGGCGGCCGGCCGCCCTAGGCCTTGTCGGGCTGCACGGGCGCCGGCGGGTCGCTGGCCGGGAATGTCTCTTCGAGCGCCTCGTCGATGGCCTCCTCGGGCGCGCGCTGCGGGGCTTCGTCCGGCGTGATGGCGATCGGATCGCTGGCAGGGAAGGTTTCGGCCAGCGCTTCATCCAGGTCGCGCTCGACGGCGTCTTCCTTCAGGTCGGTATGGCCGGGCTCGGAAGACGTGCCCACGGCGGGCTTCACGGAGGTATTCATACGCGGTCTCCTGCAAAAGTGGCGATCGGTCGCGGCCCACCGGGCCGCCGCGCCCCCATCAGGACGAGGGCGCGCTTGCGTCCAGTGTACGGCCTACATCCCGGCCCGTGGGCCAGCCTTGTAAGTGATTGTCGACCAGGGCCGCAAGCCCCTCGACCCAGGCCGGATCGTCGTTGAGCGCGGGGATGTACCGGAACTGGCGGCCACCGGCGCCCAGAAAGGCGTCGCGGCATTCCTGGCTGATTTCCTCGAGGGTTTCCAGGCAATCGGCCACGAAGCCCGGGCACACCACATCGACCTCGGTGACGCCGTCGGCCGCCAGGGCCTTGAGGGTGGGCTCGGTATACGGCTCGAGCCAGCGGGCGGCGCCGAACCGGCTCTGGAAGGTGACTTCGACCTGGTCGGCCGCCAGCCCCAGGCGTTCGCGCAGCAGGCGCGCGGTTTCGAGGCAGTCCCGGTAGTAGGGGTCGCCCAGCTCGATCGAATAGCGCGGCAGGCCGTGGAAGCTCATGACGAGCTTCTGGGGTCGGCCATGGGCCTGCCAATAGGCGGCAATGCGGGCGGCCAGGGCGTCCAGGTAGCCAGGGTCGTCATGAAAGCGCTTGATGAACCGCAGTTCGGGCTGGTCGCGCAGGCGCGCGGCGTGCGCGGCCACGGCGTCCACCACGGTGGCGGTCGTGCTGGCGGCGTACTGCGGGTACAGCGGTACGGTCAGGATGTGCTCGCAGCCCTGCTCGCGCAGCCGCGCCATGGCCTGCGCGATGGAGGGTTCGCCATAGCGCATGGCGAGCTCCACCCGGACGGCGCGCCCGCGCGCCTGCAGGGCGCGCTGCACGCCTTCGGCTTGCCGGCGGCTGTAGACCATGAGCGGCGAACCGCCGTCCATCCAGATGCCGGCGTAGCGCGGCTGCAGCCGGCGCGGCCGGCGCGCCAGCACCAGGCCGTGCAGGATGGGCAGCCACAGGAGGCGCGGGATCTCGATGACCCGCGGATCGGACAGGAAGGCGGCCAGGTAGCGGCGGATGTCGCGCGGCGTGGCGGTTTCCGGCGTGCCGAGGTTGACCAGCAGCACGCCGGCCGGCGCCGGCGCGCGGGGGGCGGGGTTGTCGTCGAAAGGGTCTGCCTGCTCGGGTTCGGGAAGATAGCGCTCGGGCCACAAATACTTGAACAGGCGAAGAAACACGAAAATACCTCTCTGGCGCGCTACCCGGGAAGGAGGCTACTGGTTGTGGCTGAGCGCGTTGGACAACAGGCGCGCGGTGATATCGACAATGGGGATGACGCGCTCGTAGGCCATGCGGGTGGGGCCGATGACGCCGAGGGTGCCGACCACCCTGCCGTCCACGCCATACGGCGCCGTGATGACCGAGACTTCTTCCATGGGCACCAGCTGGGAATCGCCGCCGATGTAGATCTGCACTCCTTGCGCGCGGCTGGAGATGTCCAGCAGCTGCAGGAGCTCGGTTTTCTGCTCGAACAGCGAGAACATCTTGCGCAGGCGGTCCATGTCGGACGCGATGTCGGTGACGTCGAGCAGCTTGCGCTCGCCCGAGATGACCATGTCGTCGCCGTCCTCGGCGGCCTCGGCGCCCGCCTCGACCGCCGCCTGCATCAGGCGGGAGATGTCTTCGCGCAATTGCGCCAGCTCGGTCGCCAGGGTGCGGCGCACGGCATCGAACGACTTGCCGGCGAAATGGACATTGAAGAAATTGCCGGCCTCGAGCAATTCGGCTTCGCTGTAGTCGCGCTGCACCGACAGGATGCGGTTCTGCACGTCGCCGTCGGGGGTGACGATGATGAGCAGCACCCGCTTGTCGGACAGGCGGATGAATTCGATCTGGCGGAATACCTGGGCGCGCTTGGGCGTGAGCACCACGCCGGCAAATTGCGTCAGGTTCGACAGCAGCGCCGCCGCCGCGTTGACGGCCCGGGAGGGCTCGGCGGCGGTCAGGGCCTCGCTGAACTGCTGCGGCTGGAACTCGAACGGCTGGACCGCCAGCAGCGAGTCGACGAACATGCGGTAGCCGCGCGGCGTGGGCACCCGGCCGGCCGAGGTGTGCGGGCTATGGATCAGCCCCATGTCTTCGAGGTCGGCCATGACGTTGCGGATCGTGGCCGGGGAAAGGTCGAAAACCTTGGAAAGCGTGCGCGAGCCGACGGGCTGCCCATCGGCGATGTGGCGTTCTATCAACGCTTTCAGCAGTGAGCGTGCGCGGTCATCCATACCAGGTATTGTAGGGAAACTTTCAAAAATCGGGCGCTTTTTGGCGCCGGGCCGCCCCAAGATGAATATGCGGCCCCATATAATCGGCGAATCCGCCTTTTTCGTATCGTCCCGATCCGTTTTCCGCCATGCACTTCCCTATCGTCGCCCTGATCGGCAGGCACCAGGACACCGGCCTGGATGCACCGCTGCGCGCCGTGGCCCACATGCTCGCGCAGGCCGGGCGCCGCGTGCTCATCGAGGCCGATACCGCCAGCAACACCGGCGTGCGCGAATACCCGGTCGCCAGCCTGAAGGAAATCGGCGAAACCGCCTCGCTGGCGGTCGTCATGGGGGGCGACGGCACGGTGCTGGGCGCGGCCCGCACCCTGGCTCCCTACGGGGTGCCGCTGGTGGGCATCAACCATGGCCGCCTCGGCTTCATCACCGACGTGCCGCTGCAGGAAGCGCACACCGCGCTGGGCCGCGTCATCGAGGGCAACTACCAGGCCGAGGACCGCATGCTGCTGGTCGGCAGCGTCTGGCGCGGCGACCAGCTCATGTATACCGCGCCGGCGCTGAACGACGTGGTGCTGAACCGCGCCGGGCGCGGCGGCATGATCGAGGTGCGGGTCGAGGTGGACGGCGCCTTCATGTACGCCCAGCGCGCCGACGGCCTGATCATCGCCACGCCGACCGGCTCGACCGCCTACGCGCTGTCGGCCAACGGCCCTATCCTGCATCCCGGCCTGGATGCCATGGTGCTGGTGCCGGTGGCGCCGCAAACCCTGTCGAACCGGCCGATCGTCATCCCGGGCGACGGCGTGCTGAGCATGACCCTGACCGCCATCGGCCGGGTGGAAGTCGGCGCCAGCGTGCATTTCGACATGCAGACCTGGTCCGACCTGCAGCCCGGCGACCGGATCTCGGTGCAGCGCGCGCCGCACACGATCCGGTTCGTGCACCCGGAAGGCTACAGCTTCTTCTCGACCCTGCGCCGCAAGCTGCATTGGAACCTGATGCCGCAGGCCTCGGACAGCGTGGAGTGACGCACCGGCCATGCTGCGCACCCTGCATATCCGCGACTTCGTCATCGTAGAACAGGCCGAGATCCACTTCGGCGGCGGCTTCACGGTGTTTTCCGGCGAGACCGGCGCCGGCAAGTCGATCCTGATCGACGCCCTGGCCCTGGCGCTGGGCGAACGCGCCGACGCCGGCGTGCTGCGCGAGGGCGCGGCCCGCGCCGACATCACCGCCGTGTTCGACACCCCGCCCGCCCTGCGCGACTGGCTGGCCGAGCGCGAGCTGGATGCTGGCGACGAACTGGCGCTGCGGCGTGTGGTCGACGTCCAGGGACGCAGCCGCGGCTATATCAACGGCATGCCCGCCACCCTGGCCCAGCTGCGCGAACTGGGCGACAGCCTGGTCGACATCCACGGCCAGCACGCCCACCAGAGCCTGATGCGCGCCGATGCCCAGCGCGACATGCTGGACGCCCATGGCGGCCATGGCGAACTGCGCCAGGCGGTGGCGCAGGCCTGGAAGGACTGGCGCGCCCTGGCGCGCCAGCTCGAGCTGGCCGAGAAAGACGCCGCCGGGCTGACCGCCGAGCGCGAGCGCCTGCAATGGCAGGCCGACGAACTCGACCGCCTGGCGCTGCAGGCCGACGAATGGGAAACCCTGCAAGCCGAGCAGTCGCGCCTGGCGCACGCCCAGGCCCTGCTGGACGGCGCGGGGCAGATCCTCGAAGCGCTGGATGGCGAGGACGATTCCGCCCACCACCGCATCAATGCCGCGCAGCACCGGCTGCAGCAGATGCTGCGCCACGACCCCGCGCTGCAGGGCGTGGCCGATGAGCTCGAATCGGCCCGCATCGCGGTTGCCGAAGCGGTGTCCGACCTGAACAACTATGTCACGCGGGTCGAGCTCGACCCGCAGCGGCTGGCCGAGGTCGACGCCCGCATGAGCGCGGTGTTCGAGACGGCGCGCAAGTTCAAGACCGAACCGGACGCGCTGCCCGGCTTGCGCGAGGCATTGCACGCCCAGCTCGCCGACATGCAGGCCGCCGCCGACATCGACGCGCTGCGGACGCGCGCCGACGCGGCGCGCGCGCAGTACGAGGCGGCCGCCGGCAAGCTCTCGGCGGCGCGGCGCAAGGTGGCCAAGAGCCTCGGCAAGCAAGTCACCCAGGCGATGCAGACGCTGGCCATGCAGGGCGGCAGCTTCGAACCGGCGGTCTCGCCCGCGCCGCCGTCGGCGCACGGCGCCGACCAAGTCGAGTTCCTGGTGGCCGGCCACGCCGGCACGACCCCGCGGCCGCTGGCCAAGGTGGCCTCCGGCGGCGAGCTGGCGCGTATTTCGCTGGCCCTGTCGGTGATCGCCAGCCGGGCCGCGCGGGTGCCGACGCTGATTTTCGACGAAGTGGACAGCGGCGTGGGCGGCGCGGTGGCCGAGGTCGTGGGCAAGCTGCTGCGCGAACTGGGCGAGCGCCACCAGGTGCTATGCGTGACGCACTTGCCCCAGGTGGCGGCCTGCGGCAATGCGCAATACCGGGTCAGCAAGACGGAAACGGCGGGCACCACGCGTTCGCGCATCGACGAACTGGATGCCGGCCAGCGCGTGGAGGAAATCGCGCGCATGCTGGGCGGCATCAAGATCACCGCCACCACGCGCGAGCATGCGCGCGAGATGCTGGGCGTGCTGGCCGACTAGGGCCCTGCGGGGCCTCGGCTCAGCGGGCCTTCTGGCAGTCGCCGCAGATGCCGTACAGCACCATGGCGTGGCTTTCCAGGACGAAGTTGTTGTCCTTGGCCACCTTGTGCTGGCGCTTTTCGATGTCCGGATCGGAAAATTCCACCACCTTGCCGCAATTGGTGCAGATGAGGTGATCGTGGTGATCGCCGTCGTTCAGCTCGAATACCGCCTTGCCGCTGTCGAACTGGCTGCGGGTCAGGATGCCGGCCTGCTCGAACTGGGTCAGCACGCGGTAGACGGTGGCCAGGCCGATCTCGACGTTTTCGCCGATGAGGGCCCGATAGACATCTTCGGCGCTGAGGTGGCGCTGGTCGGCCTTGCGGAAGATGTCGAGAATTTTCAGGCGCGGGAAGGTCGCCTTCAAACCCATGTTTTTCAGTTCGCTTTGGTCGGTGGTCATGGTGTAATCGCTCTCCGTCCGCGGTGGCATGGGCAGGAATCACGGCAGCCGACTGTAGCAGCGTGATGCCTTTTTTCCGCCGCCCGCAGAACTACCGCATTGTGAAACCTTTATGATAACGGTTTTACCGGCTTTTAATCACAGATAGGGGCGCTTCGAGTCCATGATTGCACGAATTCCGACCCGGTTCCTGAAAACCGCATTGGCCGCGGCTGCCGCCGCCGCCATCCTGGCGGGCTGCTCGTCCGACAAATGGGGCTTCCCCTACAAGGCGCCGGTGCAGCAAGGCAACTGGATCACCCAGGAACAAGTCGCCCTGTTGCAACCAGGCATGACGCGCGAACAGGTGCGCTTCGCCCTGGGCAGCCCGACGCTGACCAGCGTGCTGCACGCCGATCGCTGGGACTACCCCTATTACTTCAAGCCCGGCTACGGCAAGGCCCAGGAACGCAAATTCACCGTCTGGTTCGAGAACGACCGCCTGACGCGCTGGAGCGGCGACGAGCAGCCCGAACTGCAGCCGTTCCAGATGAACGCCGAAGGCAAGCCGGCCCTCGAAAAGGCCGACGAGCAGCTCGACGCCGAAACGGCCCGCCAGGATGCCGCTGGCGCGGCCGCGGCGCCGGTCGATCCGGCCCAGTTGCCGCCCCTGGGCACCCCGCCCGGCGGCGCGCAGTCGGGCGCCGCGCAGCCGGCCATGCCGCAACCCGCCACGGGCGCCGCGCAACCCGACGCCGCCGGCACGGGCACCCAGCAGGCCGACCCCGCCCAGCAGGCCCAGCCGGTGGAAAGCTCGCCGCGCCGCCGCGAACTGCTGCTGAACGCGCCGGACGCCTTGCCGCGCAACCCGATCGGCCAGCCCGGCGGCGGCGCCGAGCCGCTGCGCTAACCCAGTCGTACCGAGGAACCACCATGCGCATCGCCATTGCCGGCGCCAGCGGCCGTATGGGCCGCATGCTGATCGAAGCCGTGCTCAACGCCCCCGACCTGGAACTGGCCGTCGCGCTCGACCGCAGCGGCTCCGCGGCGCTCGGGCAGGATGCCGGCGCCTTCCTGGGCCGCGATACGGGGGTGGCCATCACCGACCGGCTCGACGCGCTGGCCGACGCCGACTGCCTGGTCGACTTCACCCGCCCCGAAGCCACCGCCGCCCACCTGCAGGCCTGCGTGCGCCACGGCACCCGCATGGTCATCGGCACCACCGGCTTCGACGACAACGGCCGCGCCGCCATCGAAGTGGCGGCCCAGAAGATCGCCATCGTGTTCGCCCCCAACATGAGCGTGGGCGTGAACGCCACGCTCAAACTGCTCGACGTCGCGGCGCGCATCCTGAATTCGGGCTACGACGTGGAAGTCTTCGAGGCGCACCACCGCAACAAGGTGGACGCGCCTTCCGGCACGGCCCTGAAAATGGGCGAGACCATCGCGTCAGCCTGGAACGTCGCCCTGCCCGACGTGGCCACCTGGACCCGCCATGGCGATACCGGCGTGCGCAAGCCCGGCACCATCGGCTTCTCGGTGGTGCGCGGCGGCGACATCGTGGGCGACCACACGGTGTACTTCTGCGGCGAGGGCGAACGCATCGAGATCACCCACCGCTCCGGCAGCCGGACCACCTATGCGCAGGGCGCGCTGCGCGCCGCCCGCTTCCTGGGCGAGCAGCGCAACGGCCTGTTCGACATGCAGGCGGTGCTGGGCCTATAGCGCGGCCGCGCCCGGCCAGACCACCGGCTCGGGCTCCAGCCTGACCTGATAACGCTGCGCCACGTCGCGCTGGATCGCGCCGGCCAGCGCCATGATGTCGGCCGCCGTGGCGCCGCCATGGTTGACCAGCACCAGCGCCTGCCGGTCGTGCACGCCGGCCGGGCCGAGGCGCCGGCCTTTCCAGCCGCATTGGTCGATCAGCCAGCCTGCCGCCAGCTTGTAGCGGCCGTCCGGCTGCGGGTACGACACCAGGCCGGGATGACGCGCCGCCAGCGCGTCGCGCCGGGCCGCGTCCACCAGGGGATTCTTGAAAAAACTGCCGGCGTTGCCGATGACCGCCGGATCGGGCAGCTTGGCGCGCCGGATGTCGCATACGGCATCGAACACGGCGCGCGCGGTCGGCGCGGCGGCCAGCTCGGCGCGGCGCTGCAGGTCCGGGTAGTCCAGCACCGGACGCCAGGGCCGCGGCAGCGCGAACCGCACGGAAACGATGATCCAGGCCCCCGGGGCGTCGTGCTTGAATACGCTGTCGCGGTACGCATAACGGCAGTCGGCCGCCGTCATCTCCACCAACCGGCGCCGGCGCACGTCCCAGGCGGTCAGGCCCAGGAAGCGGTCGGCCAGCTCGACGCCATAGGCGCCGATGTTCTGGACCGGTGCGGCGCCCACCGTGCCGGGGATCAGGGCCAGGTTCTCCAGGCCGTCCCAGCCGTTGGCCACGCAGGCGGACACGAAGCCGTGCCAGTTCTCGCCCGCGCCGGCCTCGATGACCCAGGCATCCGCCCGCGCCTCGACCAGGCGGATGCCGCGCAAGGCGACCTGCGCGACCAGCCCGCCCACCTGCGCGGGCAGCACCAGATTGCTGCCGCCGCCCAGCACCAGCAGGCTGCCATGCTGTCCGGCCAGGGCCGACAGCGCATCGAGCTGGGAAGGCGAGCGCAGGGTGACGAAAGCGCGGGCGCGGGCCGCCAGCCCCAGGGTATTGAGCGGGGTCAAGTCCTGGCTGGCGGGGGTCAGCGAAGAATCGGGCGGCACGGCCGCGGGGAAATCCTGCATGAGGCAAGGCCCAACTTAGGCGATGAGGTGAAACTGCGCCCATATTAACGTGATAACGTGAGCGCCTTTTCCCCGCCGCCGAAATGCTGCTATAATGCTCGTCTTCACTGAACGCGCTGGTGTGTCACCGTCGCGCGCTCATGCGGGAATAGCTCAGTTGGTAGAGCGCAACCTTGCCAAGGTTGAGGTCGCGAGTTCGAGACTCGTTTCCCGCTCCAGAATTTTAAGAAGCCCAAACATCAGTTTGGGCTTTTTTGTTGCGCGCCGCCGGCATCGGGCGGGACGATCGAGGAATACGGGTAATGGAAACCGCATTAGCCTTGTTGATGGCCGTCGCGGCATGGCAGGTACTGCGCGTGCGGTACCAGCGCACGCACATCGCCCTGCTGGGCCGCCACCTGGCCGACTTGCAGCTCGAGCGCCACATGGAAACCCTGACGCAGGGCTATACCCGCGCCATCCACGAGAAGGACGAAGCGCGCCAGCTGCAGGTGCTGGAAACCTATGCCCAGACCGAACGCGCGGCGGCGGCGCAGGCGCGCTCACTGGCGAACGCCATGCAGAAGGAAAGCGCGCAGGCCGCCGCCATGGGCGCCCTGCCGTTCTGCGTGCCGTATATCGAGCGCTTCCTGCCCGGGATGACGCGGGATTTCCGCGCGCTGCTGCAGATCCATGCGGCCGGCCTGCGCCACGTGGTCGACAACGAAGGCCAGTGGGACCTGAAAAGCCGCGCGTACCATCTGTCGGCGGAGCTGTACCTGCTGCAGCACAGCTGCCATTGGTACTGCAAGTCGCGCGCCGTGGCGGATGCGCGGCTGGTGGTGCGGCACCAGGTCCAGCACCGCAAGGTGCTGGACTCGGTGTCGGAGCGGACCCGTTCGGCGTACCTGCGATGGCTGCAGGACCGCGGCTGATACCGGCCGGCGCATTGCGCCGCGCCTGAAGTCCGCTACCATGCCCCCTGGAGGACGAGATACGCATCTCGGACCGCCGCACTCGATCAATAACGAACCAGGGGACAATCCGTGAAACGCTGCACCGGCATCCTGCTCGGCATTTTCTTGCTCGCGCCCGCGATGGCCACGCTGGCCGCCGACACCTGGCCGAGCCAACCGATCCGCTTCGTGGTGCCGTATCCGCCAGGCGGCCCCACCGATCTCATGGCGCGGCTGATTTCGCAGCCGCTGGCCGAAAAACTGGGCACCAGCGTGATCGTCGAGAACAAGGCGGGCGCGGCCGGCAACGTCGGCTCGGCGCAAGTCGCCAAGGCGGCTGCCGACGGCTACACCATCTTGCTGGCGGCCAGCGGCAATATGTCGGTCAACCAGACGCTGTTCAAGAACCTGCCGTACGACCCCATCAAGGATTTCGCGTCCATCATCCAGATATCCCGCTTCCCGCTGGTGCTGGAGGTGAACCCGGCGTCCGGCATCAAGGCCGTCGGCGAGTACATCGCCTACGCCAAGGCGAACCCGGACAAAGCCACTTTCGGTTCGGCCGGCAACGGCTCGCCGCAGCACCTGGGCGGCGAACTGTTCAAGACCCTGACCCAGGCGCCGCTGCAGCACATTCCCTACAAGGGCGCGGGCCCGGCGCTCAATGACCTGATCGGCGGACAGATCCTGAGCATGTTCGACATTCTCGGCAGCTCGATCCAGCATATCAACAGCAAGCGGCTGACGCCGATCGCGATCACGACCAAGGCCCGCTCGCCGCTGCTGCCGGACGTGCCCACGGTCGCCGAGTCAGGCCTGCCGGGCTTCGACTACTACGCATGGCACGGCATCGTGGCGCCGGCCGGCACGCCGCCACGGGTCATCGCGCGCTACAACACGGCGCTCAACGAGATCTTCGCCGACCCGGCGTTCCGCAGCCGCTGGGAGGCCATCGGCAGTGATGTAGTGGGCGGCACGCCCGAACAGTTCGATGCGCTGGTGCGCGCCGAGGCCGAGCGGCTGGGCGGCCTGGTGCGCCGGCTGGACATCCAGCTGGACTGAGCCGCCAGGCGCCCGCTCAGCAGCAGCCGATGCGCTTCTTGCCGCCGTAGCGGGCGTCCTGCCGCTCGCGGAAGAACTGTTCGTACGTCATGGGCGCCTGGTCGGGGTGGGTACGCCGCATGTGCTCGACATAGGCCTCGTAGTCGGGCACCCCCACCATCAGGCGCAGGGTCTGGCCCAGATAGCGGCCGGCGGAGCCGGCCGCGGCGCCCAGGTTGGCGAACAGCATGGGCGTCTCCGTTGCGTCAGGCCGCGCCGGCGGCGGCCGGCAGGGGTTCGTAGGGCGTCTCGCGGGCGGTGGGCTGGCGCTCGGCGCGGGCGCGCAGCACCGAACGGATGCCGAACACCACGATGCTGACCACGACCAGCATGAAGATACCGCACAGCGCCGCGTCGACGTAGTCGTTGAACACCACGCGCTGCATTTCCGCCAGCGACTTGGCGGGCGCCAGCACTTCGCCCTGCGCGATGGCGGCGCGGTACTTGGCCGCGTGCGCCAGGAAGCTCACCTTGGGGTTGGCGTCGAACAGCTTCTGCCAGCCGGCCGTCAGGGTGCAGGCCAGCAGCCACAGGGTGGGCAGCACGGTGACCCAGGCGTAGCGGTCGCGCTTCATCTTGAACAGCACCACGGTGCCCAGCGTCAGCGCGATGGCGGCCAGCATCTGGTTGGCGATGCCGAACAGCGGCCACAGCGTGTTGATGCCGCCCAGCGGGTCGACCACGCCCTGGTACAGGAAATAGCCCCAGGCGGCCACGCACAGGCCGGTGGCGATCAGGTTGGCTGGCAGCGACTCGGTGCGCTTGAGCGACGGCGCGAAAGTGCCCAGCAGGTCCTGCAGCATGAAGCGCCCGGCGCGCGTGCCGGCATCGACCGCGGTCAGGATGAACAGGGCCTCGAACAGGATGGCGAAGTGATACCAGAACGCCATCATGCCGGGTCCGCCGATGGCCTGGTGCAGGATGTGCGCCATGCCGACCGCCAGCGTGGGCGCGCCGCCGGCGCGCGAGATGATGGTGCTTTCGCCGACGTCCTTGGCGGTCTGGACCAGGTCGGCCGGCGTGATCACGAAGCCCCAGCTCGAGACCACCTGCGCGACCTGCTCGGGGGTGGTGCCGATGACCGCGGCCGGGCTGTTCATGGCGTAGTAGATGCCCGGCTCGATCACGCAGGCGGCCACCAGCGCCATGATGGCGACGAAGGATTCCATCAGCATGCCGCCGTAGCCGATGTAGCGCGCCTGGGTTTCGTTCTCGATCAGCTTGGGCGTGGTGCCGGAGGAGATCAGGGCATGGAAGCCGGACACGGCGCCGCAGGCGATGGTGATGAACAGGAACGGGAACAGGTTGCCGGACCAGACCGGGCCGCTGCCGTCGACGAACTGCGTCAGGGCCGGCATCTTCAGTTCGGGCGCGACCATCACGATCCCCACGGCCAGGCCGACGATGGTGCCGATCTTCAGGAAGGTCGACAGGTAGTCGCGCGGCGCCAGCAGCAGCCAGACCGGCAGCACCGAGGCGATGAAGCCGTAGATGATCAGCACCCAGGTCAGGCTCTTGCCGTCGAAATCGAACCATGCGGCCAGGACCGGGCTTTGCGCGACATCCTGCCCGAACAGGATGGCGGCCATCAGCAGCACGAAGCCGATCACCGAGACCTCGCCGATCTTGCCCGGACGCAGGAAGCGCAGGTACACGCCCATGAACAGGGCGATCGGGATGGTGGCGGCCACCGTGAAGGTGCCCCATGGCGAGTGGGTCAGCGCCTTGACCACGATCAGCGCCAGCACGGCCAGGATGATCACCATGATCATGAAGGCGCCGAACAGCGCGATCACGCCGGGGATATTGCCCAGCTCGGCCTTGACCAGGTCGCCCAGCGAGCGGCCGTCGCGCCGGGTCGAGATGAACAGCACGATGAAGTCCTGCACGGCGCCGGCGAACACCACGCCGGCCAGCAGCCACAGCATGCCTGGCAGGTAGCCCATCTGCGCGGCCAGCACCGGGCCGACCAGCGGGCCGGCGCCGGCGATGGCGGCGAAGTGGTGGCCGAACAGCACGTGCTTGTTGGTCGGCACGTAGTCCAGGCCGTCGTTGTACTTCCAGGCCGGCGTCATGCGGCTGGCGTCGAGCTGGAACACCTTGTCGGCGATGAAGCGGCTGTAGTAGCGATAGGCGATCAGGTAGACGCAGACGGCGGCGATGACGATCCACAGCGCGTTGATGGTTTCACCCCGGGCGAGCGCCACGGTGCCGAGCGCGAACGCGCCCAGTACGGCGATCGCCAGCCAGACCAGGTGACGGCCCAGTCCTTTACTGCTGGTTTGCATGAGAAAGGCTCCTCTAGCCTCCCGCCTGGATAGCGCGGTGTGCGCGGGTGTCTTGCGGGTGGGCAGAATCGTTGTTGTGCGGTGCTGGACGCGCGCGTCCACGCTGCGCCCTGGCGGCGCAGGCCGTAGTATTTCGATTCGGCGCAGCCGCAACAAGCGCGGAACTACGCAAGCGCGCTGCGTATTACTACGCAGTGCGGCGCAGCAATATTCCGCCGAAGCCGTAAAATCGAGGGCGCCGCGCGCCACCGCCGCAAGGCCGGCCGCGCGTTGCGCAGCGCAATACGCCGCGTGTCCCTGACCCCGTTTTTTTCATGAAACTGCGCCTGAAGATTCTGCTGTTGGCCGTCGTGCCCCTGCTGGTGGCGGTGGCCGCCATCACGGTCGCGGTCTACATGCAGGGGCTGGAGCTCGCCCAGCGCGAAAAGCAGGTCGTGGAAAACGCCTGGCTGTCCAGCAAGGAAAGCGAACTGCGCCACTATGTCAGCCTGGCCTATAGCGCCGTCGCGCCCCTGCAGGCGGCCGGCGACGACGCGGCCACGCGCGAACGGGCCCTCGCCCTGCTAGCGCAGATGGAATTCGGCCACGACGGCTACTTCTTCGTCTACGACCTGCAGGGCCGCAACCTCATGCATCCGCGCCAGCCGGAACTGGTCGGCCGCAACCTCTGGAACCGGCGCGACATCCACGGCCAGCCGGTGATCCAGAACCTGCTGGCGGCCGCGCGCCGCGGCGGGCAACAGGGCGAGGCGGTGCGCTACCTGTGGGAAAAACCCTCCACCAGCCAGACCGTCGAGAAGCTGGGCTATGTGGTGGTGCTGGACCGCTGGGGCTGGATGCTGGGCACCGGCATCTACCTGGACGACGTCGAACAGGCGCTGGACCGCATCGACGCCGCCGCCCAGGCCAACATCCGCAACATGTTCGCCTGGGTCGCCGGCATTGCCGCGGCGGCGATCCTGGGCGTGACGGCGTGCGGGCTGGCGCTGAACATCAGCGATCACCGCCAGTCCGACGCCAAGCTGCGGCTGATGGCGCGGCAAGTGGTGCGCTCGCAGGAAGACGAGCGCGCGCGCCTGTCGCGCGAACTGCACGACGGCATCAGCCAGGTGCTGGTATCGATCAAGCTGTCGCTGGAGGCCGCGCGCGAGCGCCTGCGGCAGTCGCGCCCCGGAGACCCGCAGGCGCTCGCCCACGTCGACCGGCCGCTCGGCGGCGCGCTCGAGCGCCTGAACACCGCCGTGGGCGAAGTGCGCCGCATCTCGCACAACCTGCGCCCGACGCTGCTCGATGACCTGGGCCTGCCGGCCGCGCTGGATCACCTGGGCCGCGAATTCGCCGTGCCGCGCGAAGACGGCGCGCCGCCGCTGGCGGTGCGCCTGCACACCACCGGCCGCGTGCGCCCGCTGCCCGAGTCGCACGCCACCGCGCTGTTCCGCGTGACCCAGGAAGCCTTGACCAACGTGCTGCGGCATGCCCGCGCCACGCGCGCCGACATGACCCTGGCCTATGGCGACCGCGGCCTGCGCCTGACCATCGCCGACGACGGCGCGGGCTTCGACTACGACGGCGTGCAGCAGGACCCGCTGCGCGGCATCGGCCTGCGCAACATGCGCGAACGCATGGCGGCGCTGGCCGGTACGCTGGCCTGCCATTCCAGCGGCCAGGGCACCACCCTGCAGGCATGGCTGCCCCTGCCGCCCGTCGCCGCGGACGGCGCCCCTGCTCCGGAACCGCAGACATGAGCCCCGCCGCCGACACCATCCGGCTGTTGCTGGTCGACGACCACCCCCTGGTGCGCGACGGCTTGCGCCTGCGCCTGGAAACCGTGCCGCGCCTGGAGGTCGTGGGCGAGGCCGGCAACCCGGCGGCCGCGCTGGCCTTCCTGCAGGACTGCCTGGCGGCCGACCGGCACGGCGGCACCCTGCCCCACCTGGTGCTGATGGACCTGAACATGCCCGGCATCGGCGGCCTGGCGCTGACGGCCCAGTTGCATGAGCAATACCCGCAGATCGCCGTGCTGGTGCTGTCCATGCACGACAATGCCGAGTACATGGTGCAGGCCGTCAAGGCCGGGGCCCGCGGATACCTGCTCAAGGACGAGCCGGCGCAGGAAATCGTCACCGCGATCCACGCGGTCATGACCGGCCGCACCTATTTCAGCGCGACGGCGGCGCTGCGGCTGTCGCAGGCCAGCGCGCCGGCCACGCTGCTGACGCAGCGCGAGCGCGACGTGCTGCGCCACATTGCCGACGGCCACGCCAACAAGCAGATCGCCCAGGCGCTGGGGCTGTCGGTGCGCACCGTCGAGACGCACCGGCTCAATATCAAGCGCAAGCTCAACATCGACGGCCAGGCCGAGCTGATCAAGTTTGCGGTGGAACACCGCGGGCTTTGACACGCAGGCCCGCGGCGCGGCGGCCTACTGCTGCGCCAGCGACGGCTTGCGCAGGTGCCAGGAGGTGGCCTTCTGGAACGCATGCCCCAGACGCAGCAGCAGCGCTTCGGAATACGGCCGGCCGATCAGCTGGAAGCCCACCGGCAATTCGACCGCCTCGCCCTCGACGGGGCAGGCGCCGCCTGGCAGCGCCAACGCGGGCAGTCCCAGGTAATTGATCGGCCGGGTCAGGCGGGTGAGCTCGCCGCGCAGGAACTGCGAGCGCTCGTCCAGCGACGCGAACTCTTCAATGCGGGGTGTCGGCAAAGCGAATGCCGGCGCCAGCAGCACGTCGACGCCAGCCAGCACAGTCTGGCCGAATCGTTGCACGAGCGGGCCGCGCAAGGCCTGCGCCTGCAAATACAGCGCTGCGGGAATCGCCACGCCCTCGCGCAAGCGCGCGCGCGTGAAATCGCCCAGGACCGGTTCGGCGTCCGGGCGCAACAGGCGCTCATACAGCGCAGTCGCCTCGGCCCGGATCATCAGAATGGCCAGCGCGTTGACCGCGTCGTACGGAAAATCCGGCACTTCGCGGATGTCGGCGCCCAGCAGGCGGAAGGTTTCAAGGCTGCGCGCGATGACGGCCTGCACGGCGGGGTGCAGGCCCGCGGCGAAATAGCCCTGCGGCACGCCGATGCGCACGCCGCGCAGTGGCGCGTCCAGGTTGGCAGCGTAGTCGTCGCGGCGCACGGCGGCGATACTGCCGGCGTCGGCCATGTCGTAGCCGGCGATGGCCTGCAGCATCAGGGCGCAATCGCGCGCGCTGCGGGCAATGGGGCCCAGGTGATCGAGGCTGGCGCTGAGGCTCATGGAGCCGGCGCGGCTGACCAGGCCGAAGGTGGGCTTCAGGCCGGTGACGCCGCACAGCGCCGCCGGGATGCGGATCGATCCGCCGGTGTCGCTGCCCAATGCGCCATGGACGGCCCCGGCCGCGACCACCGCGGCCGACCCGCTGGACGACCCGCCCGGGATATGCGCGGATGCCCATGGATTGCGGCAATCGCCGGCCATGGCGTTGGCGCCGGAGGGGTCGAAGGCCAGCTCGGTCATGTGCAGCCGCGCCAGGTGCAATGCGCCCGCCGCGTCGAGGCGGCGCAGCACCGTGGCGGTATCGCCCGCGCCGGCAGTGCGCGCCATGCCATAGCCGGACGGGCGCCCGGCGCGCTGCAACAGGTCTTTGTGGGCCAGCGGCATGCCGGCCAGCGGGCCCGGCGGTTCGCCGGCGGCCAGGCGCTGGTCCAGCCGGCGCGCCTGCGCCAGGGCGGTATCGTGCCATACCTCGACGCAGGCAGCGGTGGCCGCATGCGCCCGGGCCAGGCGGTCCAGCGCAAGGCGCGCCAGCTCCTGCGCGCTCACGGCGCGTGCGGCAAGCTGGCCACGCTGCTCCCACCAGTCGGACCAGCCGGGCTCGGCCGGCGCGGTCTGACCCGCCTCCGGCGCGGCCGTCCCGTCCTGGGGCTGGGCCGCGGCATGCAAGGCCTGCGCCAGCGGCGTCGGCATCAGTCCCAGCCCGCCGCCGACCTCGGCGGCCAGGCGCCCGACCACGTCGCGCCATTGCGCGACCACGCCGTTGCCGGCATTGTGATTCTCCACGACAGTCTCCTGTAGACGCAACAAACAAGCGTGCCGGCTCACGCCATCACAGTTTGGGGATATTGCCCACGGTAATGATCTCGTTCCATTTCTTCAGCTCGCCGGCGATGAACTGCGCGGCTTGCTGGCGCGTGCCCGGCAAGGTCTGGGCGCCGCGCTCGGCGGCGTAGCTTTTCATATCGTCTTCGACCAGGATCGCATTGAGCGCCTGGTTGAGCGAATCGGCAACGCCATCCGGAATGCCGGCCGGCGCCCCCAGGAAAAACCACGCCGACACATCGAACCCCGCCAGTCCGTACGGCGCGCCTGCTTCGGACAGCGTGGGCAGATCAGGGAACAGCGGCGAGCGCTGGGTCCCCGTGACCGCCAGCCCGCGCAAACTGCCGGCCTTCACGTGCGGCGCGGACGACGGCATATCGTCGAACATGACGTCCACATGGCCGCCCAGCAGGGCATTGACCGCGGGACCGCTGCCCGAGAACGGGACATGCTCCATCTTGGTTCCCGCCTTGATGTTGAACATCTCGCCGGCCAGATGAATGGTGGTGCCGGCGCCGGACGACGCATAGGTCGCGCTATCGCTCTGGCCGTGCTGCACCAGGTCTCCCACCGAGCGGAGCGGCGAATCCTTGTTCACCACCACGATCTGCGGGCTGGCCGCGATCAGCCCGATCGGGGTGAAATCCCGGACAGGGTCGTAGCCGGTGTTCTTGTATAGATTGGGCGCCACGCCGTGCGAGGCGACGGTGCCCAGGTACAAGGTGTAGCCGTCGGGCTTGGCGCGCGCCGCATAAGCCGTGCCGATATTGCCTCCCGCCCCCGGCTTGTTCTCGACTACGAATGATTGCTTGTAGTGATCGCCCAGCTTTTGCGCCAGCTTGCGGGCCAGCACGTCGGTCGCGCCCCCCGGGGCGAATGCGACGATGATCGTGACCGGGCGCTGCGGATACGAGTCCTGGGCGCCGGCCGGCACGGCGCCCGCCAGTCCGATGGCCAAGACGGCCAGGTGCGCCAATGATTTGATGCTGCGGTAATTCCACATTGCAATTCTCCTGATAAACACTGCTGTCGTGAGTCGGGATCAAGCAAGGACGAACAGCCGCCCCGCGCAGGCGGCGGCAAAGGGAAATGCGGAAATCCGGAATTCAGGCGTACTTGCCGATCAGCCCGCCATCGACCACCAGTTCCGTGCCGGTGATGTAGGCCGCCTCGTCGGACGCCAGGAAGGCCACCGCGTTGGCGACCTCCCAGGGCGTGCCCATGCGGCCCATGGGCACCTGCCGGTCGCGCGCCGCCCTGGCCTGGTCGAAATCGTCGGCCGAGAACATGCGCGCCACGGTATGGCGCACGCGCGGCGTGTCGATCAGACCCGGCACCACGGTGTTGGCGCGGATGCCGTGCGCGGCGTACTGCTGGGCGATCATGCGGGCGAAATGGATGACCGCCGCCTTGGTCACGTTGTAGGCCAGGTGCGGATACCCCAGGTAGCGCAGGCCGGCCACCGACGACACCGCCACGATGGCCCCGCCGCCCTGCTCGCGCATGATGGGCAGCACCAGCCGGCTGGCCACCAGCAGGCTGTCGACGTTGACTTTCTGGATGCGCTCCCAGTCGGCCATGTCGATCTCTTCCGGGCCGCCGACCTTGCCGATGCCGGCGTTGGCCTGCAGGATATCGAGCCGGCCATGGCGCTGCATGACGGCGTGCACGGCCTGCCGCATGGCCTCGGCATCGGCCACGTCGGCCTGCAGCGCCATGCCCTGGCCGCCCAGCGCCCGCACCGCGTCCAGGGCGTCGCGCGCGGCGTCGAGGCTGGCATCCAGTACGCACACGCTGGCGCCGTGGCGGGCCAGCGTGGCGCAGCATGCCTTGCCGATGCTCCAGCCCGGCCCGCTCGAGCCGCCGCCCGCCACCAACGCCACTTTGCCGGCCAGCCGGGAACTGGCGGCGGGCAGCAAGGCCCGCCAGTCATTAAGATCGTCGTTCATGCCGCGTTCCCCAGTCCGACGGTCATGCCGCCGCATACATACAGCACCTGGCCGGTAATGAAGCCGGCGCGCAGGTCCAGCAAGGATGCCGCCGCGTGGGCAATGTCGGCGGGCGTGCCCATGCGCCGCACCGGGATGCTGGCGCGGATGCGTTCGGTCTGCGGGGCGCCCGGCGGGTTGACCCGTTCGAACAGCTCGGTGGCGATGGGCCCGGGACCGATCGCGTTCACGGTGATGCCGTCGCCGCCCATTTCCAGCGCCCAGGTGCGCGTCATGCCCAGCAGGCCGGCCTTGGTGGCGGCATAGACCGTGCGCTCGGTCTTGCCCAGCGCGGCGCGGCTGGCGATGTTCACGACCCGCCCGAACTGGCGCCGCCGCATGCCCGGCAGCAGGCCCTGCATCAACAGCATGGGCGCGCGGATGTTCAAGGCCGTGACGACCGCCAGGTCGTCCGGCGTGGCGTCTTCCAGCAATGCCGGCCGCACCGTGCCGGCATTGTTGACCAGGTACAGGACTTCGCGTTCGGCCGCCAGCGTCGCCACGGCCTGCCGCGTGGCGTCGACGTCGCATAGGTCGACCGCGACGTAGGCTTCGCCCGGCAATTGCGCGGCGGGCGCCCGCAGGTCGAAGTTGACGACCTCGTAGCCGTCCTGCAGCAGGCGCTCGGTAATGGCGCGCCCGATGCCGGCGCTGCCGCCGGTCACCAGCGCGACCGGCTTGCCCGCGCCGGGGTGAGTCGCGACGCTCGCCATGTTCAGCCCTCCTCGTGATGCGCGGATTTCCCGGCGCCCACATAAGGAATGGCGCGGTCGATGGTTTCCCATATGTAGCGGCCGGCGGGGCATTGCTGCTCTTCGGCCACGTGCGAGACCAGGCCGGCGGCGCGCGAGATGACGGCGAAACCGCGCATCAGCGTGGTGGGGATGCCGATCTCGCCCAGCAGGGCCGCCACCGCCCCGGTGGCATTGATCGTGATGTGGCGGCCGTACACCTCGTCCACCGTGCGGGCCAGCAGCTCCAGCGCCCCGACCCACTTGCCTTGCAGGTCGGGCTCGGCGCGCGCCAGCTGCAGTAGCTTGATGGAGCGCGGATCGTCCGGCTTGTGCAGGTGATGGCCGAAACCGGGCAACGGCTTCCTGGCCTGGCGATGGGCTTGCACGATGGCGCGCGCCTCGGCGGCGGGGTCGTCCGCCCGCAGGATCTGGTCGAGCAGCTGCGAGCAATTCTCCATGGTGCCCACGAAACTGCTGCCTACGGCCATCAGGCCGGCGGCCACGGCGCCCTGCAGGTTCTCCGGGGCGCTCATGTAGACGACGCGGGTGGCAATGGCGCTGGGGGTCAAGCCGTGCTCCATCAAGGTGATGAGCACCGCGTCGACGATGCGCAAATCGACCGGCCGCGCCTCGCGGCCCATGATCTGCGAGAACATGACTTCGGTGAAGGTTTTCTTGCCGATCAGGTCCTCGACCAGGTCGGCGTCGCGGTACGACATGCCCTCCAGGTGGTGGGCGCACAGGCGGGTGACGGGGCGGTTCATGCGATCTCCTTGATGACGGAATCCCGGACGACGTTCTTGAGCACCTTGCCCACGGACGAACGCGGCAGGCTGGCGAAAACATGGATGCGCTTGGGCGTATGCACGGGTCCGAGCTTGTCGCGGACGAAGGCCATCAGTTCCTGCGGCTCGGCGCTGGCGCCGCCATGGAACTGCACCGCCGCCTGCACGGCCTCGCCCCATTTATCGTCGGGGATGCCGAACACCGCGCACTCGTAGACGGCCGGATGCCGGGCCAGGGCATTCTCGACGTCGATGGGATAGACGTTGAAGCCCCCCGTGATGATGACGTCGCGCAGGCGGTCCTTGATATACAGATAGCCGCGCTCGTCGACCACGCCCACATCGCCGGTGTGCAGCCAGCCGTCGACGATGGTCTCGGCGGTCTTGTCCGGCAGGCGCCAGTAGCCCGTCATGACCAGGTCGCCGCGCACCACCACTTCGCCCGCCTGCCCGGCCGGCAGCAGGCGGCCCTCGCGGTCCATGATGGCGAACTCGGAAAACCAGGTGGCGCGCCCCGCCGACCCCAGGTTGGCCGGCTCGGCCAGCTCGGCCGGGGTAATGGCGGTAACGATCTGCGGCGATTCGGTCTGGCCGTAGGTCGCGCCCACCACCGGGCCGAAGAAGTCGCGCACCTGCTCGAACTTTTCCACCGGCATGGGCGCGCCGCCGTAGATCAGGTTGCGCAGGCGCGGGAAATCCGCCCGCGACACGCCGGGCTGCGCCATCAGCATGTAGATCAGCGTGGGCGGCATGAAGGCCAGCGTGCCGCCGCGCTCGCGGAACGCCGCGGTAATGGCCGCCGGCGAGGATTCCGCCAGGAACAGGTGGGTGCCGCCCTGCGCCAGCACGGGCAACAGATAAGTCGACGTCCCGTGCGTCACCGGCGCGGCCACGACATAGCGGTCTTCGCTGGTCAGCTGCCAGGCGTGGATCTGGTTGACGATGACGGCATTCCAGGCGCGGTACGGCTGCATCACGCCCTTGGGCAGGCCGGTCGTGCCGCCGGTGAACTTGATGGCCTGGGTGGCATCGGTACCGGGCTCGCAACGGACCGGCGCGCGCCCCGCGTAGGCTTGCAGCAGGCTTGCCAGCGACAGGTCGCCCTGGCTGGCGTCCAGGCGCACGTGCACCGACGCCGCGCCTTGCACCAATGGCGCGCCGACCTGGTCGGTGATCACGATACCGGGCTCGGTCGCTGCGACGATGCGCGCGATCTCCGGCGCGGTGCTGCGGTAGTTCAGCGGCACCCAGACCTTGCCGGCCGCCAGCACCGCCAGCAGGGCCACCGCGTGCTGCGCGGTATTGCCGGCGCAGATCGCCACCCGGCTCTGCGGGGCGGGATCCAGCGCCTGCAGGGCCGCGCCCAGCGCCTGCACTTCGTCGCGCAGCCGCGCGTAGGTCCAGGCGCCCTGCGGCGTGTCCAGCGCGATGCGCCCGGGATAGCGGGCGGCTGCCCGGAGAAAGAAGTCAATCGGATACACGTACGGCTCCTGGGGTCCTGCTATTGCACTTTGAGGCCGGCCGTGGTCACGACCTTGCCCCACTTGTCGATTTCGCTGTCTATGAATTTCTGCAAGGTCGCCGGCGTGTTGGGCTCGGCCGGCAGCACGAAGCCGGCGGCGGCATAGGCTTCGCGCATGGCGGCGCTGCCCAGGCCCTGGTTGATGGCCTCGTTCAGCTTGGCGACGACGGGCTGCGGCGTCTTGGCGGGCGCCATCACCGCGAACCAGGACTGCACCGAAAAGCCCGGCAGGCCGGACTCCGCCAGCGTCGGCGCGTCGGGGGCAAAGGGCGCCCGCTCCAGCGAGGTCACGCCCAGGGCGCGCAGCTTGCCGGCCTTCACGTGGGGCAGCGACGAGGGCAGGTTGTCGAACATGGAATCCACCTGCCCGCCCAGCAGATCGGCCACCGCCGGGCCGCTGCCGCGATACGGCACATGCAGGATGTCGGTGCCGGTTTCCATCTTGAAGATCTCGCACGACAGGTGGATGGACGAGCCGCTGCCGGACGACGCGCAGGTCAGCTTGCCGGGATGCTGCTTGGCGTAGGCGATGTATTCCTGCACCGACTTGATCGGCAGCTTGGGATGCACCACCAGGATGTTCGGAATGGTGGCCAGCAGCGCCACCGGCGCGAAATCCTGCTTGAAATCGTAGTTGAGCTTTTCGTAGAGGGTGCGATTGATCGTGTTGGCGATCGAACCCACGTACAGCGTGTAGCCGTCCGGCTTGGCGCGCGCCACCACTTCCGCGCCGATGTTGCTGTTGGCCCCGGTGCGGTTTTCCACGACCACGGGCTGCCCCAGCGAGTCCGACAGGGACTTGGCGATCAGGCGCGCCACGATGTCGGTGGCCCCGCCGGCCGCGTAGCCGACGACCAGCGTCACCGGCCGCTCAGGGTATGCCTCGGCGGCCCGCGCGGCGGTTGGCAACAGCGCGGCGCCCGCCAGCAGCAACGCCGCCGTCCGGGCCATGGATCGAAAAACAGAATGCATGATGGTCTCCTAGCTTTTTTGTTCATTATTCAAACAACACTGCCTGGCAGCCGGTATATGATCGGCGTGCACAGGGCAATTGGAAAAACAATCTCGTTCAAATAATGAACAAACAGGAAACCGGCAACTCGGGGGCGCGCACGCTGCGGCGCGGCCTGCACATCCTGGCGGCGCTGCGCGGCGCGCCCGACGGGCTGGACATTCTCGGCATTGCGCGCGCCCTGGCCATGCAGCGGACCAGCGTGTACCGCTATGTCTCCGTGCTGGTCGAGGAAGGCTACGCCACGCGCGGCCCGGACGATGGCAAGTACCGCGTGGCATCCGCCTGGGCCCAGCCGGCCGATGCGCGCGCGCTGTCGGTGGCGCAACTGGCGCCCGCCATGCGGCGCATCAGCGACGAAACGGGCGATTCTTCTTTCCTGATCAGCCGGGTCGGCTCGGACTCACTGTGCCTGCATCGGGAGATCGGCAGCTATCCCGTGCAAGTGCTGGCGGTCACCATCGGACACCGGCAGCCGCTGGGAGTCGGCGCGGCCGGCCTGGCCCTGCTGGCGGCGCTGCCGGCCGACGAGGCCGAGGCGGCGATGCAGCAGAACCGCGAAGCGCTGCGTTCGTACGGGAGCATGACGATCGCGCGCATGCGGCTGCTGGTGAAAGCGACCCGCGACCGCGGCTGGTCGGTAGTGGGCAACGCCGCGGTGCCGGGCGTGCTGGGGGTCGGCGTCGCGCTGCGCGACGCCGCGGGCTACCCGCGCCTGGCGGTCAGCGTGTCGTGCATCGTCGACCGCATGCCGGCGGCCCGCCAGCGCACGATCGCCGAACTGATCCGGCGCGAGACGGGGGCCGTCGCCTGACGCGGCCAGCCGCGGGCCGGGCCTCGCCGTCAGCGCGCGGCGGCTCGCGCTTCGCGGCACAGCCAGCGCCGCAGGGCCTCGATGGCGGGCAGCTTGTCGCTGTCCGGCCGCCAGACCAGGTAGTGGGCATGCACGTCGGCCATGCCGATGTCCCACAGGCGCGCCAGGCGGCCGTCCGCCAATTGCGCCTCGACCAGGGTGCGGCGCGCCAGCGCCACGCCGGCGCCGGCTTCCGCGGCCGCGAGCAAGGCCTCGGTATCCTCGAAGTGCGGCCCGTCGGCCGGTTCGACCAGGTCCAGGCCGGCGGCCTGGAACCATGGCTCCCAGGGTTGCCAGGTATGGCGCAGCAACACGCAGCGCTGCAGGTCGCGCGGGGTGCGCAGCCGCCGGCCGCGGCGATAGGCCGGGCTCGCCACCGGAAAGATTTCCTCGTCCATCAGCTTGGCGCTTTTCAGTCCCGGCCACTTGCCCGGTCCGTAGCGCAAGGCGACATCGATGCGGTCGCGGCTGTCCAGGCGCGCCAGGCCGGTGCTCGGACGCACCTCCAGCGCAATGCCCGGATGAGCGGCGTGAAAACGCGCGAGACGCGGCCCCAGCCAGCGCTGCGCGAAAGCCGGCAGCACGCTCAGCACCAGCGTGCGGGAAGCGGGCCGGGCGACGACGCGGGCGGACACGGCGGCCGGCCGGCCAAAGGCGCGCTCCAGCACGGACAAGCCCTGCCGAGCCTGCAACGCCAGCGCCTGCGCGTGCGCCGTCGGCGCCACGCCCTGGTGCTCGCGCTCGAACAGCGGCTGGCCCAGCAGCGCTTCCAGCCGGCGGATGTGCTGGCTGACGGCACCCTGCGTCAGCGCCAGTTCATCCGCGGCGCGGGTGAAGCTGCGCAGCCGCACCGCCGCCTCGAAAGCGCGCAGGGTCTGCAAGGGTGGAAGAGGTCGTCCGGCCATGGTGCGCCATTAATATCACTAATGGCAGGCTCTCACAAATCTTGGTTTGCGGGACGCGCGGGCCGTCCATAGACTGCCCGCATGACCTACCGACTCTTCTATTCCCCCGGCGCCTGCTCCATGGCGGCGCATATCGTCCTCGAAGACGTGCAGGCGGATTTCACGCTGGAACACGTCGACCTTGCGCAGGGCGCCAACCATCGACCCGAATACCTGGCCATCAATCCCAAGGCGCGTGTACCGGCGCTGGGCATCCCCGGCCAGGCACGGGTACTGACCGAACTGCACGCCATTCTGGTCTATCTGGCGCGCCAGTATCCACAAGCCGGCCTGCTGCCCCACGGCGACCCGCTGGCCGAGGCGCGCTGCCACGAATGGCTGGGCTGGCTGTCGGGCTGGGTGCACGGCACCGGCTACGGCGGCATCTGGCGGCCGGAGCGCTTCAGCGCCGAGACCGCGCACCATGAGGCGATCCGGTCGCACGCCCGGCGCACCATCAGCGCGGCATGCCAGGTCATCGAGCAGCAGTTCGCCGATGGCCGGCGCTGGGCGCTGCCGGGCGGCTACACCATCGTGGACCCGTTCCTGCTGGTGCTGTACCGGTGGGGCAACCGCATCGGCCTGGAGATGCGCAAGGATTGTCCGGCCTGGACCGACGCCAGCCTGCGGCTGGCCGAAAGGCCGGCCGTGCAGGCGGTGTTGCGGCGCGAGGCCGTGTCGCTGGACGGCTGAGCGCGCTAGGGCCGCCCGGTCTCGTCCGCGCGCCAATGAATGAAAGCCCAGCGCAGCGGCGCGCCGGCGCGGGCGCGCGGCGAGGCGCCGTCATACCAGGTGCGCAAGCGTTCGCGCTCGTTGTCGTCCAGCCCGCCCATCGAGCGCGCCACGCGGCGCGCGTAGTCGTCGAAATCGGCGGCGCTGGCCAGCTGGCTGTCCACGGTGATGTAGTCGACCGCGGCATGAATGCCCATGCCGTGCAGGATATTCAGCACGTAGATGTAATCCGGCATGGGCGGCCGCTCGCGGCCCACGACGCGCTGGATGGCCGGATCGATGAAATGCCCGCCCGCCAGGTGGGTCAGGTAGACATGCCGGCGCGCCTTCTCATGCAGCTTGGCCAGCGCGGCGGCCAGGTCCTCGACCACGGTGGAGCGCGAGGCCACCACGATGTCGCACACGGGCACGTCGCTCCAGTCGTCCTCCCAGGCGCGCAGCAGCGGCTGCACGTTGGCCAGCCCCTGGGCCCGGGCGTGCTGCGCCAGGGCGTCGAGCATGCCCTGGCTGTAGTCCATGCCGACCACCCGCTCCAGCCGCCGCGCCAGCGGCAAGGCCAGCGTGCCGGGCCCGCAGCCCACGTCCAGCAGGCTGCGCGCGCCGTCGAGCGCCATGCGGCCGATGAAGTCCTGGGCATAGCGGCTGTGCGTCATGCGGCGGGCCAGCTCGGCGGCCCGCGCATCCCAGGCCTGGGCCGGCTTGGGCTGCCCGCGCGACGCGGCCAGGTGTTCGCGGTACAACTGCGCGAAATCAATCGACGCGCTACGCATCATGCCGCGCCCGCCCCCGCGGCGGCCCCGGGCCGGACCACGGCATCGAACCAGGCCTGCAAGGCCGGCCGGTCGAGCGGCAGTTCGGCGCCGGCCTGGCCCGTGAAGCGGCGCCAGTCGGGCAGGAAACGCGCCGCCACCACGGTCAGCAGGGGAATGCCCTCGCTCATCAGCGCCAGCATCTCCGGGGCAAAGCCGCGGCCGGCGGCTTCCAGCTCGCCATAGCGGTTGACGATGGCCAGCTCGGCGCGCGCATCCAGGGCCGCGCGCAGCACCTGGCTGGCCACCGCCAGGCCGCCGGGATCGACGCTGCAGGCCCGCGAGCCGGGGCCGAGATCCTGCGACACGCGGTACGCGCGGCCGGAACGCAGGTCGACCAGCCGCCGCCGCGGCGCCCCGCCGCCCGGCGCCGGCGCGGCCTGCTGCAACAGGCCGTGCAGCCGGTGGCCGCGCACCAGCATATCGGCCGCGAATGCCGCCAGCAGCGCGTCGGCGCCGCCGGAGGCATCGCGATAAACCAGGGCGGCGACGGGGATCTGGAAATCGATGGGGGGTGACATGCGCCTCACTCTATACCGCCCGGCCGCGGGCCGGTAGCCCTGCCGACGGCCTAGGATGCCCGGGGGATGGCAACGCGCAAAAAATGATGCTATACTTTCTTTCTTTGGTGCTTTTCCTTCTACGCAAGGCAGGCAACCAAGCCCCAAGCGGGAATAGCTCAGTTGGTAGAGCGCAACCTTGCCAAGGTTGAGGTCGCGAGTTCGAGACTCGTTTCCCGCTCCAGAATTTCGCGCTCCGGCAGGCAACCTGGCCGGGTCGCAGCAAAAGGCCCTACGGGGCCTTTTTGTTTGGCCGCGCTCGCCGTGCGCATGGCGGCGCGGTGCCCGCCGCGACACAACGGTACGGATTCCTGTACAATGGCGGGCTTGGCACAACGCCCCTGGCGCAATGGCAGAGTGGTTATGCAGCGGATTGCAAATCCGTGTACGTCGGTTCGATTCCGGCTTGCGCCTCCAGTATTCATGCGGGTTTCCAGCCGATTGGTAGTTTTTCGGAGTTCCGCAAAAATGCAGTTTTTCCGCAAAACTCTCAGAAACACCCCGTGATGAGGTCGTTTTTGGTGTCTAAATCAGCGGATTTTGGCTGACAAAAATCCACAACAATCCGCCGAAATTCTAAGAAAATCCGTCGTCGAATTTTGTTTCAAACGTTACAAAACGGGCGTTTTTGGAATTCTCCTCTGCCCTCCGCTATGGTGCTGCGCGGACGAATTCCGACTCACTCCAGCGCGACTCCGAGGGCGCAAGCGTGCGCCAGTCGTGATCGACAAGCTTTCGGTAGCAGCGCTATCCTCGCAAAGTGCGGATGACCAGCAGGCTACAGATCGGTCGCCTCTGCCCAATGGTTTAAGAAGCGCTGCTGAAACATCGAGCCGCTGGACATGCACACCATGTAGCCTCGATAGCCCGTCGAATAGCGCTCGAACTCGTACCCGCATCATCACCCGTAACGCTGACCGTAATGCTTAAAGCATTACCGGTAGCGCGACCAGTAACGCCTGTAGCGCAACCAGTAATGGTGGCTGTAGCGCTACCGGTAACGTTTCTTCAGCTACCGAGCTAATTTTGTCAAAGCAAAGCGCACATGTGGATGAAAAGTTTAATGGTTGATGTTGCGCAAGGATTGCGTCGTTGTGGCCTTGCCCCGTTCCTCCGGACAGTTGGTTTAACTTCTCAAGCCGCTGCCTCGAATTGCATGGGGCTGACGTAGCCCAACGTTGAGTGTTGGCGTCGGGGATTGTAGAACCGCTCGATGTAATCG